>OKWL01000005.1_pt1 | contig 563333 bp, 530 predicted proteins | sample 1607171 | NCBI WGS metagenome assembly OKWL01 (sample SAMN07501049, study PRJEB24779) | human gut metagenome
TAGTAACAAAGCAAGTAAGGATTAGTAACAAAGCAAGTAAGGATTAGTAACAAAGCAAGTAAGGATTAGTAACAAAGTAAGTAAGGATTAGTAACAAAGCAAGTAAGGATTAGTAACAAAGTAGGTAAGGATTAGTAACAAAGCAAGTAAGGATTAGTAATAAAGCAAGTAAAGATTAGTAACAAAGTAAGTAAAGATTAGTAACAAAGTAAGTAAGGATTAGTAACAAAGTAAGTAAAGATTAGTGACCAAGCAAGTAAAGATTAGTAACTCGATCATATGATGGAGTAGAATTAGAATTCAACGCTACTATCTACTTCGGCCGGAAATAAGGCTAACATAGAAATAAAAGATAGTCAACTTTTGATTTTTTTTAGAAGATAAGAGTTATTAGGCTATAATAGCTGAAAAAGATATATAAAAATTTTAAAACAATATACAAAATATACAGAATACTGAGTCTATATAAGAAGTAAGTGTATACATAATAAAATAATAGAGATGTAGAACAATAAAAAATTTATCTAATTATGAAAAATATAGTTATAAAAAGTAAAAAAATATACTGATGAGGAGAATGCATAAAGTTATAAGCATAACGAGTAGAGATAGGGGGAGTATACAAAGGATTATTAGGGATAAAAAAGGCCCTATAGGTGTATAGGGACCTATAGGGCAAATGAAAGAAAGTATTTAAATGAAGCTAAAAATTAGAAGCATCTAGCAGCGATGGCATCCGCATCCACGATGGCATCCGCATCCACGATGGCATCCGCATCCACGATGGCATCCACATCCACGATGGCATCCGCATCCACAATGGCATCCACAACCACAACCATTACATCCGCCATTGTTATCGTTATCGTTATCGTTTCTAATACAGCCTTCATCACGAAGTTTATCAAAAGCATCGTCTAAATCTTTAACATCTTCGATAAGGTCATTAATAATTTTTTGAACATCATTAGCTAAACATCTGCAGCCACGGCGAGAGTTATTGCCACAACCATTACATCCACAACCATTACATCCACAATTATTACATCCACAACATCTTCTACAACTCATATTTAATACCCCCTAAAAAGTTATTTACAATTATATCATATGACGAATAAGAAAAAGGGTGACAAAAAAGAGTCGAAATATGTAGAATGACATAAAAAATAAAACTGAGAATGTCTAGAAACAATCTCAGTTTTATTTTTAGCACATTTGTTTATAAACATCTTCTTTAAGCTGAGTCCAAGCCTTGGGATGAACTACATAATACTTAGGGCAGCATTTACCTGTTACGTCATAATGTCTTAAAAGGTCTTTGCGTGGGTCAAGTCCATACTTTTTGCAGAGCATAGCACAAAGGGCTATAAGTGCGTCGTATGTGCAGTTACTAAACTGGCCCTCCCAGTCAGGATGGCAAGTTTCGATGCCTAAGCTATAGCTATTGGCACTTTTGGCGTGATAAGCACGTTCGTTGTCAGGGATACACTGGATGACTTCACCGTCTAGACCCACAATATAGTGGCTACTAGCATAAGTTTTAGTCCTGCCTAGCTTAAGATTTTCAAAGTAGTTACGGTTGCTAAGGGCAGAACTTTTAGGATTACCTACCCAGTGGATGACAAGTTTTGTAACCTTGTAAAGCGGTAGACGTGGGCGGCTGTAGGGATTAGAAGTCAGATAATGGGTTTGTATAGGCATAGAGAAATCTCCTTTAGGATTCATTCGATTTAGGGATAAAAATATAAAAGCAGCAAAAGCTGGTGCGAAGCCATTCCCCCTCATAAAAAATGGTAATGCACCAGCTTTTTGTGTGGCAGTATGAAAGCCTATTGAAAGTTTATACCTTATAGGAAAGGTTAGAGATATTTCTTAGACCAGACTATAAGTACTAAATGGGTATTGCCAGAGGCTTTTAGTGAAAGGGATGACCATTCATTTATCACATTAAGACGCTGGGGTAGCATAGAGAAACTATAGGTAGGTGGTAGATAGCTCTTATTTATTTCAAAGTTAGGGATAAACTTTTTAAGGCTTATGTATGGGTGATGCCCCTTGAAGTAGGAGTTGCCACAGCTCCAGCATCAAGGTTAGGTAAGTTAAATCTCAACGTTTAGAGGGGGGATAAACTCTGAGATTTAAACTTACAAGAGGTAAGGGGATTCACTTTGCCTAGGATGTGTTTCATGCCCTTACATAACTCTATATACGGATAAGTCATGAAAATGCGTCACGAATTTATAAAAAATTTAAAAAATATTAAGAAATCCCATACCGAGCCTCTATATAAGCTTGTTCTCTTGCTTCTAATTCTTTAATGTCAAAGTTATGTGTATAAGTACGAAGAAATTTAGGGACGCTAGAAGGATAGGTACAGGAAGAGGAGGAAGTAGGGGAGAGCCTTGAGGCTGTAGGTTTAGGCAAGAAAGACGTATAGTGTCCGCTGAGGATATTAAAGAATTTATCAAGACGTATAATCCAACCAAAGGCAGCCTTCCAATTACTTGCTTCTTGTCTACCACATAGAAAGTCAGACTGTTCTACTAAGGTGAAGGCTTTCTTAAGGCAGCCAAGCACATCTTCCCCTTTGCTGGTGAGTTTATGATAAAGGGCATCTAAATTGGATTTACAGCCAGGTGTCAATTTACGAATAGGGTTAAGGCTAGGGCAGCATGTATGAAAAAGTTCTAGAATGTCTTCATAAGGAACTTGGTTAGAGGAAGCTGACTCTTTTAGATTAGAATTATAAGGTTGAGTAGTTTGTGAAGAAGGATAGTCTTTTGAATATGGAAATGCGAAATGGTGATCTCTTAGAAGTTTGGTAATAAGCGCATCGTTACGCATGTAATAAGTCAGTTTTCTAATACGGTCATAATATGAGAGATAAAGTTTACCTTCAAATTTATCGGGGCTCTTTTTGTAGGCAGTTTTCGTCGTATAGACCTTGCCAATTTTGCTAAAAGCTGTACGAAACTCAGATTTTGTAAAGCCTAATTCCTCCGTCCAGCTATCGCCCTTGTGGTAATGCTCATCTTGGCATGGACTTAGAAACTTATAAAAAGGTTTGTGATCTGTTTTATCAAACCAGTATTCAAGTTGGCACATGAGTAAACTTGAGGTTACACTTCCGGTAAGGGCATTAAGTTCTGGACAATATCTAAGAATTTGCATTTGTATCTCCTCCTAAATCACTTTTCTTAATTTGGCTTATACCTGTTATATACGGATAGGTGATGAAAAGGCGTCATCTTTTTTTCAAGAATGCAAAAAAGAAAGAGTGACGAGGCTTTAAATATTACTGCATAAGCAGGAAAGAGTGGAGCCGATTAAGATAGCTTAGTGTTTGGGATGTAGTTAGAGCTGCCTATTTTTAATCTATCTTAAAAAAAGGTACAGTAAAGGAGCGCAAAACAAAAAGGTTGCAGCCGGAAAGGTTACAGATGCAAAGTGAGATAGAGGAATTAGTTAAACGGAGTTTAGAAGACCAGTCTTATACGCTATACCTATGGGAGAAGATGAAGCCCTTATGCCTAAAATGGGCGCATAAACTTGGACACATAGAAGGAGATAGAGAGGATTTATATCAAGAAAGTTACATATTACTCATAAAGGCGCTTAAGTGCTATGAGGTGTGCCAAAACATGAGCTTTGAGGCTTATTTTAAGATGGTTCTTTATAGATGGGGAAGAGATTATAAGTGCAGAAAAAGACCTGAACTCATGAAGGAGAGTAGTGGGGCGTATTTTTGGGAAAGCCAAGTGGATGAAGGGCAGCAAGTAGAAGAAAGTATTATTGGAAAAGAGCGGGCTACTTATCTTATAAAGGGATTAGAGAGCTTGTCAGAGTTTGAATACAACCTCCTTGTAGATTTTTATATAAGAGAACTTAAGATAGGTGATATAGCAAGTTCTCATCACATGAATTATAAGGCCTTAGAATCACGTAAAAGAAGAATACTAAAAAAACTTCGAGAAAGGATGACGCAATTTGAGAGCTCGTCCGTATATATAGAGTATAAGCAACCGGTGCTTAGAAAAAATTAAAATCCACAAAGGAGGAAATAAGAATGGCTGTAACAGGTAAACTTGAAGAGGTAAAAGTAGTCTTAAAATTTATGAAAGGGTCACAAACCATCTCCCATTGTAATCAACAAGCAACAGATGAAGGACTTTATAATTTAGGTGAAGCCATTGGAAGTCTTAATGCTGAAAGTCTAGAAGAGATTATCAAAGTACAAGAAACCCTATTAGTAGGAACAAACTAAGGAGGAATAAAAAATGGAAATTGTAAAGAAAAGTCTAGTACTTACTTTTAGCACACCTAACAAGACAGAAGAAAATATTACGATTAATAACCCAGGAGAGTCTATTACAGGTGCTCAAATTAAAGCAGTCATGGACAAGGCATTAGAAAGTGGTGCTATTGGAGAGAAGGTAGCAGTAGATGCTATTGTTGGTGCAAAATATGTGATCCAACAAGTAGATGCAGTCGATTTTACTGAAGAGTAAAGATTAAAGTAGGCAAAGAGCAAGGGAGCTTTTTCCTTGCTCTTTATTAAAAAAGGAGGAATAAAACAATGAATGAAGTATTAACGCAGATTGGTAATTTTGGCTTTCCCATTATCTTATCTATGTATTTACTTATAAGAATTGAGGGAAAGATTGAGACACTAGCCGGAACAATTACCCATCTTAGCAATGTATTAGAAAGTAACCGTGAGCGTTAAGAGGCCCATCTGTAAGATTCCATGTCGTGGAGTTATACAGATGGGCTTTTATAAGTCAGACATAAGATTTAGGGGAGATATGCTGCAATATAAGTTCCTTATAACGATAGTTCAATAGTTCAGCTTCACGGAGTTTCTTAGTAATATAGGGGGCAGAAGAAAGCGTCTTTATGATCGCGCCATTATATAAAGTAATGGTATAGTTGTCATAATGGGCGATAGCACTCGTTAGGACATAGCCTAAGCATCCATCATGCATAGGAACATTTGTCCTGATTTTAATAGGAATAAAGAGCTGATCGGCATTTAGGATGATTGGTACATGAGTTCTCATCTGTAAAATTTGTTGGCTTAGGCGTCTAAGCATGAGTGGATCTAGCCATAAGGTATGAAGCTTGTCAGTAATAAAATGCTTAATCGGAAAAGGGTGTACCCCTTTTGAACCATCTTCTAAAATATAATACGTTGCATTAGTCCCTACCTCGTCATAATAAGGTAAAAATGCACAATATGTGCTCTTTTTCATAATAACTCCCCCTAATGTTAGTATTTATGAAACGAATTTCATATTTGTAAAGGTATTATACAGTATTTTACAAAAAATTAAAATATTATTTCATTAAAATATAAAAATTTAGATAATTTTTACAATATATTCGCGTCAAATAAGTTCTTATATAGGATAATTATACAGTAAATACCTTTTGTTATAAGTATGAATTGATGGGCTTAAGTAATAAGAAATAGAAAAGTAAAATAACATCTACAGTGTTAAAATGTCGAAAGATGAACAAATTTTGGAGGTTAAGCATACATTATAGGGAAGGTGAACTGAATCGAGTGGGGGGATTAAGGTGAGGTGTGTAGAGGATATAAGTTTTACTGCATGTGAAGAGATTAAGTGTGTTGAAGCAGGCGTTCATATTGATGATGAAGGACATATGCTCACCGTTCCTGTTTATCTTTATGATGTATGCCCTTGTAGAGCGGTTATAGTAGGGGTACAAGTGTATGTAGATGGAAGGTTATACGCCATGAAGACGCAAAAAGTCTATACGGGTGGTTGCCGATACTGTAGAAAAATTCATGAAAAGTATGTGGATGACTTTTACTTCTTGTTTACCGAACTTTGTGATGAAAAGATTCGCATTAAGATGCTCGCTCACTATCTTTATTAAAAGTTTAAAAGGGGAGGAATGAAGAATGGAAGAATTAAAAGTTATAAGCTTAGAGGATGAAAGGCTAGACTTACCAGAAGTAGAAGAAGTGCTAACAACAGGCGTAGTGGTGACCGTTGGGATTGAGCCAGTAGCAGGAGAAAAATGCCGCTTTAAATTTATTTTTAAAGCCAAAAACTATGATGATAAAAAGACAGCAAGATTAGGTAAATTCTTCTTTAGAATGCCACCTAATACTTTTGACCATTTTGAAGGTTATGGCCCTGATGATGACCTTAAGTTAAATGGGACTGAGAAGATGTGGACATTTGGAGAGCTTGATCCCGAAGAAGAAAAGACAGTGTCTTTTGAAGCAGACTATGTAGGCGAAGCTACAGGCGATATACTTGCACTTGATGGTATGAAGTATAAATATAAATACGATAAGCAAGGTGTAACATGGGGAACAATAGAGAATAAAATGCTTGATGTAGGAGATTGTGGCGTGGAGCCACCAGTAGAACACGATTGCTGTGAAGAATGTCCGACTTGTAATCAATATACAGTTGAGCCTTGTGAGCACAAAATTGCAGAAGAACCTATTCCTGTTGCAATTCAATCAAGAGGTAGAAGACTTTCTGTACACCTTGACCCTGAAATGGCTTGTCCTAACAAAACACTTAATGTAGGTGTATTTTTATATGAAGTAAAGAACCCAGGCACTGCAGATGAATATGAGATTCCTTATGCTTATAAAGTTGTACAATTACCACCGAGAGATTGTGAATGTGCAAATGGAGGAAGCTGCCACTGTGGTTGTGATGATAGAGCTTGCAACTGTGTAGACTTTGAAATTGCGGACGATGAGGGTACAGCATGTGAAATAAGAACATTCAGAGTAAAGACAAAAGCAAATTATGTACTAAATGAGGATATGCTTGCTTGCCCATGTACCAATGGGGGCTGCCCTCAGTGTGAAGCAGAGGAAGCAGAAGAGGAAGCTTAGGCTTTCGAACCTAGAAAAGTAAGCATGGAGTAATAAAAAAGCCCCTCCCTTTATGAAGCTTTCATAAAGGGAGGGGCTTTTTTATTAGAGTCTTTAAGTTTGCAAGGGATTAAAATTTACGATAAGTTGCCTTGGTAATAGGAAGTCCTGTAGCATAGTCACACTCTCTGACTTCGTCATAATCAGGTTCTTTTTGTCTTGTCATACAAGAATCGTACCAAGTAGCAGGTGGTGCATCGGTTCTCCAAGGACGTCTTGACCAGTAATAACCTCTAAAAGGGTCACGTGTTTCATTCATCCAGTTAAGGAGCTGGTCATGAAGGGCATCACGGATTTTAGAAGTAGCTGGTTCGTCAATTAAGTTGTGCATTTCATGAGGGTCTTTTTTGAGGTCATAAAGTTCATCTGTGCAAAGGAGATTAAGCACCAGTTTATAACGGTCTGTACGAATACAGCGAATAGGTTGGAAGCCTCCAAAAGAGTCATGAGCGATTTCGTAGCGACCAAATTCACTGAAAATAGCATCATTAATTTTAGCTGTAGGTTCATCAAGTACTTTAATGAGAGAATGACCTTGTAACATACTATAAGGTGTTGCATTAAAGTAGTCTAAAATAGTTGGCACTACATCAGCATGCGATACAACATGTTCATTAACGACCTTGTTCCCTTTAACAGGTGTGCCACTTAAAATAAAAGGAATATGTATAATTTCTTCGTACATACTAGCTCCTTTACTATCTATGCGGTGAGCATCTAAATGATCACCATGGTCAGATGTATAAAGGATAAGCGCATCCTTTGTGTAAGTTCTATAAGCCTCTAATACACGACCTATCTCAGAGTCAACAAAGCTGTTAGCACCAAAGAGAAGTGGATATTTGACTTTGTGGTTACTACGGTCATGATGAATACGGTCACCAGCCCATACTTTATGATGTTCAGGTTTGTTTTCAAGTGTATCATGGATATTTTCACTTACAGGGAATTCATAGTCTTTATACATTTCAGGGTATTTCTTAGGAGCGATAAAAGGCCCATGTGGTTCATCATAAGAAACAACAAGGAAGAAGTCTTTATCTTGATGTTCTTTAATAAATTCAATGGCACGATTCGAACACTTATGCGCAAAAGTAAATTCTGCTTCATAGCCGTCACCTTCCCAAATCGTTCCTGCATTTCTTGAACGCATGCGGTCTTCGGTAGAAAGCTCATCTAAGAAGTTACGCATATCATACCAGTACTTAGGGTTCCAACCTTCTGGACATCTACCAGTGCCAAAGTAATCTCCGCCATCTAAATGCCATTTACCAATATAACCTGTAGCAATATTTTCATGTGTGAGACGCTGACCTATGGTTTTAACAGTAGACTCAAGTGCTACACAGTTAGACCAACTTCCATTACTGTGAGGATAAAGACCTGTAAACAGTGTGGAACGTGCAGGACCACATACAGGTTGAGCGGTATAAGCTTTATCAAAACGAATACCATTTTCACATAAACTATCAATACAAGGGGTTACCATGCCAGAGTTGCCGTAGCAGCCTAGCATATCTGTGCGTTGGGTGTCTGTCATAATCATAATAAATTGTTTAGGCATAAAAGTATCTCCTTTAATGTATGTTAAGGTAAAAAGAGTGATGCTTTTAGTAATATTATAGTATAAATTTAATGAAAGTAAATTAAAATATATATAATTTAGTATAAAAATATTATATATGAAATATTAAGATTATATATATTTTAAGAATACATTTTTTGTAAAAAGACAAAGTCATACATCTTATCTAAGTTGAGGTACATACTAAACTCATTATGATATTTAGATAAGGAGGTTCATTATGGAACATATATCTGCAAAAGAATTATCAGCACTTCAAGATTTATTAACTGAGGAAGAACTTCTCATTAAAAAGTTCCAGATGTTAGCAGAGCATACTCAAGATCCAGAAATTAAACAACAATTTACTGAAATCGCAGCTAAACATCAAGGTCATTTTAACTCATTATACGCACAATTAAATTAATGGAGGTTCGATTATGCAAGAAATATATACTGATAAAGAAATATTAACAGATGCACTTTCAGCAGAAAAAGCAGCAACAGGTAACTATAATACTTTTGCCAATGAATGTGTTCATGATAATGTAAGAAATGCTATTTTACATTGTCTTGAACAAGAACATAGCATTCAAGTAGATGTGTTCAATATGATGCATGCACGTGGTCTTTATCCAACTCCAACAGCTGAACAACAAAAAATTGATGATGCAAAACAAAAATTTGCTCAGTGTGTAAAAAATATCTAGAATAAATAAGATGAATAAAAAACTGCAAAGCTTAGGTTTTGCAGTTTTTTTTATATAGGCATTGAGAGAGCAGAAAAGAGTTCAAAATTTGCCATGTTTCTAATCGTAAATACCAAGAAATTGAGATTATAGTATGCTAGACTTAAAAAAAGAAGGATTATTTTATATTTAAATCATAATGAAGATAAGAGGGGAAAATAGTGAATAGATTAGCATGTTATAAAGAGATCACAACGAAAGAACTTCAAGAAGCTCTTGTAAGAGGAAAAAATCAAACGCATAAAGCAGTAAGGAGCTTAGGCGAGCAGTTTAAAAGCTGTGTAAGTCAGAAAGGTATGTACCATGGCACAGGCCAGTGTGATTGGACAGAAGGGTTTTATACAGGTGAGCTTTGGCTTATGTATGAAATGACAGGAGAGGAAAGTTTTAAAGAGCTTGCACTTAAGCATGTACATAGTTTTCATGAACGTATTGAAAAACGTATAGCAGTGGAACATCACGATATGGGATTTCTTTACTCTTTATCCTGCGTAGCCGCTTACAAATTAGTCGGTTCTAAGGAAGGGTATGAGGCAGCCCTTATGGCAGCAGATAACCTGATTGGGAGATTCCAAGAAAAGGGTGAGTTTATTCAGGCATGGGGGCCATTTGGCGCAAAAGAAAATTATAGGCTCATTATAGATTGCCTCCTTAATTTGCCACTTCTGTACTGGGCAAGTGAGGTAACAGGTGATAAGAAGTATGAGACCATTGCTAAGAAGCATATTCATACTTGCTTAAAATACATTGTAAGAGAGGACCATTCCACTTACCACACTTATTACTTTGATCCAGAGACAGGGCTTCCTGTAAAGGGTGTAACAGCACAGGGCTATCGTAATGATTCAGCGTGGGCAAGAGGGCAAGCGTGGGGAATTTATGGTTTAGCTTTAAGTTATAAGTATACAAAAGAGGAAAGTTACATTGGGCTTTTTAAAGATGTAACAGATTTCTTCATTAATCATCTTCCAGAGGATTTAGTGCCTTATTGGGACTTTGACTTTACAGATGGTAGCAGTGAACCTAAAGACTCTTCAGCGGCAGCCATTGCCGTATGCGGTATGCTCGAAATGAGTAAATATTTAGGGGAAGAAGAAGCTACGTATTATACAAGTGTAGCTAAAAAGATTTTAAAAGCTTTAGTCGATCATTATGCAGTGAAGGAAGAGGATGCTTCGAATGGGCAGCTCTTACATGGCACTTATGCGAAAAAGTCACCTTATAACACAGTTCGTGATAATGGGGTAGATGAATGTACAGTATGGGGTGATTATTACTACCTTGAAGCCATCGTAAGATGTCTTAAAGATTGGGAACTTTACTGGTAAGGGGGATAGAGTCATGCATAAGGTAATAGAAAGAATTAAGGAAGCGAAATTGGTGCCTGTTGTTAAAATAGAGCATATAGAAGATGCAGTGCCCGTTGCGAAAGCTTTATGTGAGGGGGGACTCTACCTAGCAGAGGTGACTTTCCGTACTGTATGTGCAGAAGAAGCCATTAGAAGAATGAAAGAGGCATGCCCACAAATGCTTATAGGCGCAGGTACTGTGCTGAATACACAACAAGTAGATGAGGCGCTAGCAAGTGGTGCAGCTTTTATTGTTGCGCCAGGGTTTAATGAAAAAGTTGTAAATTATTGCACCCAAAAGGGTGTACCTATTTTCCCAGGTTGTTCTCATGCTTCAGATATCGAAAGAGCCATTGAACATGGGTTAGAGGTGGTAAAATTCTTCCCAGCTAAAGAGCTAGGAGGTCTCGCCACCATTAAAGCACTTGCAGCACCTTATGGGCAAGTAAATTTTATGCCTACGGGGGGGATTACACCTGATACCATGATGGAATACTTAGACTATGAACGTATTGTTGCATGTGGTGGGAGCTGGATGGTTAAAGAGGATTTAATCCGCCAAAAAGACTTTAAAGCCATTACGAAACTTACAGCCGAAGCTGTTAAACGCATTCAAAAAGGGAAGCAAGGGCAGGAGGCTCAGCAGCACTTAACAAAAGAGGAATGTGCGGCAAGTCAGCTTACTCTAGAAGGCTTAGGAGAAGGTGTTGTAGCTGGTTTTGGAGAAATGCTCCTTCGTTTATCTGCACCTGACCATTTAAGGCTTAGTCAGGCGCACCAATTAAAGATGCACTACGGTGGTGCAGAAGCGAATGTGGTTGTATCTCTTGCTCAGTTTGGACTCAATACCCGCTTTATGACCAAACTTCCTGAAAATGATTTAGGACAAAGTGCTGTCAATGAACTTAGAAAATATGGTGTGGATACTCACTTTATTTTAAGAGGTGGGGAGCGTATGGGGCTTTACTTCTTAGAAAAGGGTGCTTCCCAAAGAGCTTCTAAAGTCGTCTATGATAGAGCCCATTCTGCCATGAGTGCCATAAGGAGTGAGGAATTGGATTGGGATAAGGCACTAGAAGGTGTTAAACACTTCTTTATAACAGGTATTACACCTGCTCTGGGAGAGGAAGTGGCAAGAGTAGCGCTTAAAGTGTGTAAAAAATGCCAAGAAAAAGGCATTACCGTTTGGTGTGACCTTAATTATAGAGAAAAGCTTTGGACCAAGGAAGAGGCAAGTCGTACTTTACAAGAAATGATGCAGTATGTGGATTGTTGCCTAACGAATGAGCACCATGCTATAAGCATGCTGGATTTAGACTTAGTAGTAGAAGAAGGAGAAGGTCAGGCGGAAGTAGGCCGTATAGACCAAATAGCAGATGAAAAGACAAGGCTAAGTGCCATAGCTTATGCCATGACACGTAAATATGGATTTAAACAAGTGGCACTTACCATTAGACATTCTATATCAGCTAGCTTAAATAGTCTATCAGCGCTTTTATATACAGAAGGAAAGAGTTATTTTGCACCTTTTTATGACGTGCAGATTGTGGATAGAGTAGGCGGGGGAGATGCCTTTGCGGCAGGACTTATTTATGCAACAGTAAAAGGGTATGACCCGCAAGAAAGTGTTGCCTTTGCCTTAGCTTCAGAGTGCTTAAAGCATACGATAGAAGGCGATTTTAATGAAGTGAGTGTAGCAGAAGTTTGTGCGCTTATGAATGGAAATGGGAAAGGATTAGTTCAGCGATAGAGGAAAAGGATATGAGAGAATATATAGATGATTTAGATCAAATTATAGATTATTGCAAGTGTTATAATGAACTGGATATAGAGGAAGCATGCTGTATGGCAGACTTTGTGGTGGAACATACTTTTTTATTTCAAAGTAAATGGGAAATGGAAAGAACATACAAGCCTGTTACCTTTAAAAAAGGGGAAATAGAGTGGGATTATATACCTTTTAACGATCCTGAGTGGACTTACGCTATGAATCGTAATCGTTATTTCCTTACTTTAGCCCAGGCCTATGTATTCACTGGAAAAGAAGAGTATGTGAAAACATTCATAAGACTTATTAAGCACTGGATTACCCATAATCCATGTGAGCCTAAGTATTATGGGAGTACTTGGCGTACAATTGAAGCGGGCTTAAGATGTGAAAACTGGCTTAAGGCACGTGAGCTTGTCTATGGAAGCCCTTATTGGGATGAGGAAGTAGAAGGGCTGTTTAGACAGAGTATGGAGGATCATGCTCACTATATTATAGGACATAATGATGATTTTAGAAGATTAAGCAACTGGGGAATTATTGAGAATCACGGACTTTTTGTAGCAGGACTTTACTTAGAAAAGGACACCTACATCAATGTAGCAAAGGAGCGTTTAACAAAGGCGGTTAAACTGCAGGTGCTAGAAGACGGTCTTCACTGGGAGCAGTCTAGCCTTTATCATAATGAAGTACTGCGTGCTCTTTTAGATGTAGCCATTGCAGCAAAGAATAATGCTATTGTATTAGAGGACGCTTATCATGAAATCGTGAAGAAGATGGTGTATGCACATCTTTATATGACAAAGCCAAATCATATCCAGCTGGCTAATGGAGATAGCGATCATATAGATGTAAGAGACTTACTTGTAAGGGGTGCTTACCTTTATGAGGAACCAGCCTTTAAAGCTTTAGCTTACGAAAAGGTAGACTTTGAAAGTATATGGGATATAGGTATGAAAGGCGTAAAGGTTTATGACCAGTTAGAAGCTCAGGTACCCAATAAGCCTTCACATGCTTTAGAAGCGAGTGGGAACTACTGCATGCGTGATGGTTGGGAAGAAGCAAGCACTTATGTGCATTTTAAATGTGGGTCTTTAGGCGGTGGTCATGGACACTTAGATATGCTGCATGTAGATGTGGCCTACTTAGGAGAGGACATTTTAAAGGACTCAGGCCGTTACACTTATACAGATACGAAAGAGCGTTATGAGCTTAAAAGGGCTTATGCCCATAATACCACTATGGTGGATGGTAAGCCCTTCACACAGCTTATTGATACATGGGGCTATGATAAGGTAGCCCAACCTGTACAAGGCAGTTTCATCACACATCCACTCTATGACTATGTAGAAGGGGCACACCTTGGCTATATGGATCTAGAGGATAGTGTTTATGTAAGCCGTAAAGTACTTTTTATTAAGCCACAAATTGTAGTCATAGCAGATACCTTTAAGGCTAAAGGAAATCATACTTATAATCAGTATTTCCACTTTGGCAAAGGAGAACTTACGGTTAAAAAGTCACAGGCTCTCTTTACAGGCAAACAGGCAAAAGCTACTTTATATAGCTTATCAGAGGTGCATATGGCTAAGACTTCTATGCTTTCCTCTGAAACCTACAATCATCTAGAAAAGTTAGACGTATTAACCACCGAAAAAGAAAATACGGGCAATACTACACTTATAACAGTACTCGTCCTTGAAGACCAAAACAATCCTATGCCACATACCCTAAGACGTGTTCCTATTTGTACACAAGGACAGACCTTAGAAGGTAATGAAAGTATCAGTGCTTTCAACATTACTTTGCCAGAGGAGACTTACACCGTAGTTATGAGACATGACGAATCTTTAAGAAGACTCATGGTAGTAGAAGGCGAAGATGTCTTTGCTAAAGTAGCACTTATCCATGAAAAGGATGGAGAGAAGAAGGTTTATCCTATAGTTTATTAAATAAAAAGTTTAGAAATGTGAAATCTTAGTTGCTCTGAAGAGGGTAACTAAGATTTTTTTATTAGAAGGATATCGTATAGCATTTGTTGAAAAAATTATGGGATGATCATGTCTATAGAGATACGAAGATTTTAACCATTAATGTAAATGTAGAGAGGGTTTACTGTTTAATCTAAAAAGAAAAATGAGATAAGAATAGTAGAATAAAAAATGTAACAATAAAATATCTATAATAATATAAAATATGTTTATTTTTGTTTATAAATTAAAAATATTTAAAATATTACTTTACAACTTGCACATAAATGATATAATAATATTGAAAATTTTAAAAAGTATGTACATTTAATTAAAGGGGGCCAACAATATGAAAAAGATAGTATCAGGTACGTTAGTAGCATTAATGGTAGCATCGAGTATGGTTGGGTGTACTAGCGATCAAGGAGGGGAAAAAGAGACAGCATCTAATTCATCAAAAGATACAGGCAGTAGCAAAGAACCTGTAATCAATGCCTATGGATGGGAAGTTCCAGATGAGACTTTAGTAATCAATGTGTATGCTGGACAAGGTAGCCCAGATAGTATGAAGGAGGATACAGAGGCATTAAATGCGTATTTAAAAGAAGAATTTAATGTTGTAGTCAATAAATTTGTTTATGATACAGATCAATCAGAGCGTCTTAACCTAATGTTGGCATCAAATGATTATCCAGAAGCTATTATGGGGCTAAGTCAACAGACTGTTGAACAATGGAAAGAGTTAGGAAAAGTTCTTGAACTAACAGATCTTGTTCAAGATCAGCCCAATTTAATGCAAAAGTTTGGTCCTTACATACCTAGATTTGAGGATGAAGAAGGTCGCTTATGGAATCTATCTACTGGATACTACGGAATTGATCAAAATAATATTATTCCTTGTGCAGACTATGCACCTATGATCAGAGAAGATTGGTATAAGGAAATTGGCTCACCTGATATTTCTACACCACAGGGTTACTTTGATGCAATTAAGAAGATTGTAGAAAAGCATCCAGAGACACCTAGTGGTCACAAAGTATATGGCCTTGCAACTTATAAGACTGCGCCCGCACTTTCACAAATGTTAAATACAAATGTTGGGGGAGCATTTGGTTTAAAGAATGGATTCGAGATTTCTGAGAATGGTGATTTTAAACATTGGGTAAATAGTGATATTGGCTTAGAAGTGGTTAAGTATATTAACCAGTTTGCAAGAGCAGGTTTGCTTGACCCAGATTCACTTACACAGACAGTAGAAGAGTGGGGACAAAAAGGTACAGATGAAAGATATGCAGCCTATGTTGGACCATGGTGGCAGCCAGGGTATTATATTTCAGATAATTGGATGAAGAAAATGGAAGCAGAAAAACCAGGTTCTTATCCAGAAGATATGCGTTATGTACACTACTTGGTAAAGGATCCAGACATTGAACAAGCAACTTATAATGGATACTCTACATTAGGATGGGGACGGGTTATTTTAACAGATAAGTGTGAGAACCCAGAGGATTATATGCGTTGGTTCGATTTTGAAAATAGTGATTTAGGAACAAAGCTTTTAGGATATGGGGTTCCAAATCAACCAGATTCTATTTGGGATTTCAACGAAGAAACTGGAGAAGCGACATTTAGAGCGGATAAGGTAGAACAAATTACATCAGCAACACCAACATTTGATTTCGAACCGTACATGAAGTTAGGAGGAGAGTGTGCACTACAAATTTCATTTGGTAGTGATAAGTTAGCAGATGGTACAAATTGTTGGTTTAACCAATCTAATAAAGACCCTTGGAAAGAATTAAAAGATGAGAGATTAAAAGATACAATGTATGATGCTACAGCTATTAGCGCAGTTGTATTTGATCCTTTTGATCCACTAACGGATACAAGACAAAGATGTATTGATATTGTAAGCAGTGGATGGTCTAGAGCAATTTTTGCAAAGACAGAAGAAGAATGTGAAGCTATTTATATGGAGACAAGAGAAAAAGCAAATAAAGCAGGAATGCAAGAGGTTGAAGCTTACTATTCACAAGAGTATAAGAAGAACTTAGAGCAGTGGGAAAATTAAAAAGCTAGTTAGACCTAGTGATTATACCTACATTTATTTAGGTATAATCACTAGGTTATATATACACAACAAGAGTTTTGAGCATAGAAAAAATTCTATTTAAATGAGCTGTGTACATTAATCTGAAGTTAGGGATTTTATAAAAGGAGAGATGAGATGAATCAAGAATATGAACAAGCTGACTTTTTACAACAAAAACAAAAATGGAATTTAAAAGCGATTAAAAGAGAGTTTAAATCACAAAAGCAGTTATGGATTATAACAGCAATATTATTAATATGGGTTGCTATTTTTGCATATTTCCCAATGTATGGGTTAATTATCTCATTTCAAAACTATATGCCAGGGAAATCTATGTTTGTGGATGTAGATTGGGCAGGGTTTAAGAATTTTATAGACTTTTTTTCATCTCCTGATTTTGGAATGATTATGAGAAACACACTTGTAATTAGTGGATTAAATATTGTAATAGGATTTCCAGCACCTATTATCCTTGCCATACTTTTAAATGAAGTAAGGAACAAACATGCGCAGAAATTCTACCAAACAATTTCCTATGTTCCACACTTTATTTCATGGGTGGTAGTAGCGAGTATACTTTTCTCTATTTTGGGGACAGAAGGGTTGTTGAACAATATATTAGTAGGCTTAGGGCTATTAGATGAGCCGATTAATTATTTAAATGAAGGAAAGTATTTCTGGGCTATATTGACATCGGCTAATATTTGGAAGAGTATAGGGTGGTCTTCTATTATTTACTTATCAGCTATTTCTGGAATAGATAAGGAATTATATGAAGCGGGTGCAGTTGATGGACTTGGAAGATTTGGTATGATACGTTATATTACCATACCATGTATTGCGCCAACAATTATTCTGTTATGGATTTTAGGCATAGGTGGCATCCTAAATGCAGGATTTGAGCAACAACTTCTTATTGGTACAGCACAAACACGTGAGTATTATGAGGTTATTGATACATATGCATATAAGTATGGTATCCAACAAGGACGTTATGCATATGGAACAGCTGTAGGATTAATGAAGGGACTTATATCAGTTGTACTTGTATTTGGAGTCAACCATTTAGCTAAGAAAAAGATGGATATATCCGTAATGTAGGGAGGCATAGAATGGAAAAATATTGGAAAGAGACCAAATACACAAAGTTATTTGATGTAGTTAACCATATTTTCTTGATTACTTTTACAATTATGATGTTGTATCCATTGTGGGATCAATTTGTAATCTCTATAACAGATACAAGCTATCAAACCATTGGAAGTGCATTTTTATGGCCAGAAAAAGTAACACTGGATGCCTATAAAGAGTTATTTTCAGATACAAAGATGTTAAGAGGACTGGGTGTATCTGTACTAAGAGTAGTAGTAGGAACAGCTTCTACACTATTTTGTACCGGGTTACTTGCCTATGTGACCACAATTAAGCAATTTAAAGGGAGAACATTCTTAAGGCGTGTATACATTTTCACTATGTATTTTAGTGGTGGACTTATTCCATTCTATTTATTAATGATTTCTTTAAAATTAAATAATACATTTTGGATTTATATCTTACCAGGATTATGTAGTGCCTATTATATGTTACTGATTGCTTCTTACATACAAAATATCCCAGCGTCTTTATTTGAAGCTGCAAGAATTGATGGGTGTCATGAACTAGGGATTTATGTAAGGCTTGTACTTCCTATCTGTAAGCCAGTATTTGCCGCTATTGCAGTATATTTAGCAGTAGGACACTGGAACTCATGGTTTGATGTTTTGATTTATAATCCATCAGGTGCATGGGATACTTTGCAGGTTTACTTAAGAAGAATATTGTTAGAGGCAGAGGCATTTTCAAGAATTCAAAATGTAAGTCAAGCAGAAGCAGCTGCAAGAGCAATATCAGGGGAGAATCTAAAAGCAGCAACGACTATGGCTGTTACAGTGCCTATTCTTATTGTTTATCCATTTTTCCAGAAATATTTTATTTCAGGAATTACGATTGGTGCAGTAAAAGAATAATATTTGATCATTAGTGTTTCATTCCAATAGGATTGGATAGACTTATGTCATTTCGTACTAAGCTTTACAAGGTACTCATCCTTTGTAAGCTTTTCAACAACTGTTTTAATAAGTTTTCCATGAATGGGATAAATACTTTGATTTAGGTCCCTTAAGCTATTATGTTCACATGTAGGAAAGTAAATCCTATTTGTTAAGTACTTAGGGTTTAAATCTGTACTCTGTTTAATAGTTCATATCATTAGGTATGAACTCTTTTTATACTCAAAAACTCGAAAAGGAGTAACAAATAAGGGGCTAGTAAGCACAATTACATTTATCTTAATGCAAAATGGATATAAGGATAGCTAACGTTTTAGATGGATTAATGGAGGATGATGTATTTACAACTGTTGAAGATGGACGAATTGGAAGAAATTTAAGGATGTATAGGTTATTTATGAAAAGAATGAGGATAGGATATTAAAGAGCTATAGACTGTACTACACATGGAAAATAGAGTTTGATTTAAGGAAAATATTAGATATAAACATAAGAGTTTATAGAGGATTATGATAAAATAGATAGTACAGGAAGCAGATAAATTTGGATTTATGGAGATACAGGAGATAAATAGGAGTATGAAATTAGGCAATACCTTAATAGAAAAAGGTCAAAAATGGCAAGGAGAGTTAAAGGTTACAGATCATTATAGTATGCCCATATATGGGATATGTGGAGAGGAGGAAGGGAAAACTTTAGTCATTACTGCGGGAGTCCATGGATGTGAATATGTAGGCGTGCAAACCGCTCGTAAGCTGTGGAAAAGCCTTAATCCTAGGGAAATGAAGGGGCAAGTTATCCTATTGCCACTAGTGAATCAGTATGGTTTTTATGAAGGTGCGAAACAAATTGTACCAGAAGATGGCGAGAATTTGAATCGTGTATTTCCAGGGAAATCAGATGGAACGCTGACGCAAAGAATCGCCTATGTCATTGAAAAAGAGATTTATCCTCATGCTGATTTCCTTATTGATTTACATGGTGGAGATTGTAATGAAGCAATGGAACCCTTAGTATTCTTTCCAATAGCAGCAAAAAGTCTTGTCAATGAAATATCACGGGAGGCAGCAAGTTATTTACCGGTGACTTATCGTGTAAGTTCTACAGCAAAAAATGGACTTTATAGTTATGCCACTCAAAAAGGTATTCCAGCACTTTTATTAGAGATTGGCGGTGAAGGTAAGTGGCAAGAAAGCGAAGTAGAGCATTGCGAAAGTTGTATATATCATTTGATGAGTTATTTAAATATATTACAGGCTAACGTATCTAAGAAAGAACAAAAAGAAATTATACAAGCTGTTTATGACGAAGCAGGAGTAAATGGTTTTTGGTATCCTAGGGTTAAGCCAGGTCAATTTGTGTCAAAGGGAGACTTATTAGGAAAAATATGTGATTTAGAAGGTAATGACCTACAACAATATATAGCACAGCTAGATGGTGACGTTTTATATCATACGACAGCACTTGGAATAAAAAAAGGAGACCCATTAATTGCTTATGGTGCGTACTGATCAGAGGATAAGAAAAAGCTAAAGCTAATATAAATAATAGAAATCTAAAAAGTGGATTAGGTTCTTGTAAATAATAAGTTTATAGAAAAACAAGTACTTTTCAATATCTTATAAAAAATATTTTTTACGGTTTTCTAAACTGTGCGCCGAAGACTCGAATCCTATCAGGTGCAGTAAGAGAAGACTCGCAAGTTATTGAGTATCAATGACTTGCGAGTTTTTTGCTTTTTGTAAGAAAATAATGCACATTTTTAGGTAATGCTAAGTAGTTTCAATTAGTCGTCGTCGCTACGACGTCGCAAGGTCGACGTGAACGTCAGTCTAGATTATACTATAGTAAACAATAGTAGGAAGGGAAACTTATGGGAACACAAGTAACAAATGAAGAAGTACAAAGTAGAGCTAAAAAATCTTATTTAGAACAAATTAAAGAGAAAGAGGTACGGCTAAAAAAAATTAAGCTAGTAATAACAGCTATTAGTATAGTAGGTATATTTTTTACAAGGAGTAATATAAATTGGCAGAATATATTAAGTAATAGGATAGACTTTGTAATACTTAAAGATATAGTGTACGATTTATCGATAGGAGTATTCTCTGCTATGGTACTAATATGGATTATCGATGGAATATCGGAGAGAGATAGAAAAAGAGAAGAGAGACAGAGATTAAAAGTACTATATAGAAAAATGATACCACCTATTAAAGCATATTATGAATTTTATCTTAAGTTATATGTAGCAACAAGGAAAGAAAAAGTTGTAGAAGGTGAAAAAGTGCTACAGAGTTTATTTAATGATAAAGAAGAATTTGTTAAGAGAGTAAAAGAAGCAGAGCCATTTTATCAACAAGGATTTTATGGAGATGGTAATATTGATATTGTGGCATATATGCAACAATATAATCAGGAGCCACCTTCATTACCGTGGTATAAATGTTGGAATATAGATAATAAAGAATTTTTTGATGCAATGAAAAAGATAGAACAAGATTTTGGCTATTTGTTTCCTACAGAACTTTTTGATATTTTAGATAGACTACTTAATACAATAGCCCCAATTAATAATATAGCTAGTTTTATTGAAAGAACAGGTTTGTATAACAGCTATTTACCAGAAGGGCAGTTTATTCTACCAATTGAGTTTTTCATGGAAGCAAATAAGTTTGATGAAATTCTTAATCTTTTAGAAAAATTAATGATACATATACAAAATGAAAATGGGGAAGATATCTTAAGTATTAATATCAAAGATATTAATGATAGGAATGTAACACCTATTTTAGGTTCGGCAACTAAAAGACAAGCAGAGGTAACGAGTCCTAATTAAGAGAGGTAATACTGAGAAGAAGTATATTGTGAGGAAATGTGATTAAGGGAGGTAAGAAAATAATTTTTAAAGAACCAAAAACAGGAACAAGTAACAGAGAGATTGAATTGCCATCTACTTTACTAAAGCTATTATAAGTAGAAAGAAAACATTATCTTACTAATAAGTTAAAGATGGGTGAACAGTTTGAAGATAATGACTTAGTAGTATGCTAGGATGATGGAAAATGTATCAATTCAGATACATTAAGTTAAAAGTTTAGAAGGTTGATTGAAAGAATAGGGTTAAAGCATATCAGGTTATATGATTTAATACATACCAATGCAACATTAATGCTTGGACATGCATCTATCTCGACTACGATGGATATTTACTCACATGTTACAGAGAAGGTTGAAAAAGAAGCTGCTGACAAATTGGATAAAGGTATTTTTGAAGCTCTTGATATAGGTATCGGATGATATCTATATCAAGAGTTTTATTGTTTTAAATTTGAGGAATATGATATAATATAGTGATAATTATCTGAGGAGGAAGAAAAAAATATGTTTAATCATGAGTATCAAATTATAGAGGATGTAAGTTTACAAGCAGGCTTTTGGAGAGAATTGAAAGTAAACTATGATAAAATCCAAGATGAGATAATGAATAAGGGTAATGATTTAACAACTTTACTCCAGAAGATACCAGTAAGTAATTTAAGAGAAATCTGTATTCTTCTAAAAATTAATACAGATGGTATAGTAGAACATAAAGATATAATGAAATTAATTATAGAGCATCCAGACAGTATAGTATTACTCTACTTACAGCAGTTACTAGGAAGAAGAGAGGCGTATATTAATGAATATTATAATTATAGGTATTATAATGTAGCGGTTAACTATATAGAAAGTATTGGATTAGTAAAATTACTACATATGTATGTAACACAACATACTTATTTAATTGAATTAATAGCATTAGTAGAGTGGAAGAAGAGGGGAACTGGGACGGAATTTTTCATCAAAGGGGAAAGGGAAAAGGATATAGTATTAGATATACTGAATGAAAAAGGAGCTCAGGATTTTTGTGATTTTTTAAAAAAGCATGCTAAAAAAAATAATGATTATAAAATAGCTATGTATTGTGAAAGTAATCGAGATACTCATATATTTATAGTATACAAAAAGAGAAATGATGTACCTTATACAGATTTTGATGAGAGCAAAAGAGTAAAGAATATTGAAAGTATATTATTTATGATAAATATGAGAGAAAGAATACTACATATTAAGTGTAGTACAAGGCAGGAAATAGAGAACATCAAAAAGTATATAGAAACTAAATATGGGTATGAGTTAGAGTTAAGTGAAAAAGAAATAAAAGATGATTATGATATAAGTAAGTTTAAAAAAGCTTTTAAGTCATTGGAAGTTTTAAAGCAAGATGGATTATCAGAGTTTCATGTTAACAGAATAGCATTTACAAGAAGCTTACTAAATAAGTCTCCAGAGATAATTATTGGAGAAGGAAAGAGAGATATATGGGGAGCAGTAGTGAATGCACATGCAATAGGACTTATTAACATAGAGAGGCTTAATACAATAAAAAGCATGGGTATATCCTTTAGAAATATAAAAAAAACAATTAAAGTTTTAAAGATGGAGAATGGAGAAGTAGTATTTAAGCTAGATGATAGAGAACTTAGTAAAAATTATGTAGATTTAATAGATGAAAAATTTAAGCTAATGTTTGATATTCCACTCAATACGAAATTAAGAGATAAGCTAGGTGGTGGTCAGGCAGATGAAGTAGATTTAATTTTACGAACAGATGTACAAAGTAAAATGGATACAAGGATAACTAACATTTTAGATGAATTAATTGAGGATAAGATATTAAAGACAATACCCATTGATAAATTAAAGTGTGAAAATAGCGATTGTGAGTGGGAGAAAGATTATAATAGTAAGGACATACCGCTAGCATGTCCATTTTGTGGATGTGAAGAAATTATTCAGGAATCAGATAATAAACTCGAAGTTGATAAAAGTAAACTGGGTAAGTTTGTTTTAGAATGTGTACAAAATATATATCACTTGGAGGATGATATATTTATACCTGTTGAAGATGGACGAATTGGAAAAAATTTAATGATGTATAGATTCATTTATGAAAAGAATGAGTATAGGATATTGATAACAGATAAGGTATTGACTAAAGCTGTATTAAAAAAATTAGAAAAACAGTTAGTGCCGACAATTATAGTGTATTATGGAATTGATAGTAATCAAGCTGCATTGATGACTCCAGAAACGATACAATTTGTTCAGTTTGGACAGCTTTATATAAATAAAGAGGATATTGAAAATCAAAAAATAATATTAGATAGAGCTTTCAAGGAATTACAAGAAAATATGATGCTACATATTATAAGTGCAGCTAGAGAGGCAAGTTTAAGCATTAAGAATGCTTTAGATAAAGAAAATGTTACAGATAAAGATTATAAGCCTGATGACTTTGAGGATGATGTATATGCAATCCTAAAACATATAATATATAGTGGTGCTAAATGGGGAACTAGTGAGAGAGGAAAGCCGTTACCAGAGGGAGTAAAAGCTTTTGATTATAAGCAACAACAAGGGAAAAAACAGATTGAGCATAAAAGAGCATTTATATTTGATTGTAAATGGAATTATGATGGCAAAGGATATAATGTTGGAATAGGGGAGAAAAGAAAGGCTGTAGAGTATATTAATAGAATTAATCAATCTTCTCAAATAGCTCTATATTGTTCAGAAAATGAATTAAGTGCACACATATTAATAAGTAATAAATTTAGAGATAAACAATTAGTGGAGTTAAAGGAGCATATTAATAAAAATATTATAGATGGATTTTCTACAGTAGGAGTGTTCATTAAAGTAGATGGATTAGTTAAATTCTATGATTGGTATAAGAAAAACTATCATAACATCCAAAAGTATAGAGATAAATTCTATGAAAGCTTCTACCAGGTATTTACGAATAATAATGAGGTAGTAGAAGAGAGGCATTGGAATACTGTAATTGAATCAATGGAGGAGTGCTTCGCGTTTATAAAAGATATAGATACTACGAAGATACGTAATGATGTTATAAAATAGTATAGGGAAGTATTAAGTAGTTTCAGAGAGTTTTAATTAGCTTCTACTACTACGACGTCAAATCGTCGGCACAATCTAAAATGAAGACTAACTAGTCAAAAATAAAAAGGCTATATCCATTGATAATCAAAGGGTATAGCCTTTACTAAAAGAACTCGACATGACAATTCAGCAAATTTCCTAAACCGTACGTGGTAGGTTCAAATGCTATTAGGTGCACTAGATAAAGCGTTACAATTACTTGGTTTTCAAGGGTTGTAACGCTTTTTGTTTTGTAATGAATTATGAAGAGAGTTTTGTTGTCTCTACGACGTCAAAAGGGCCACCTAAATAAATGTAGAGAATCAATGGAGCAGAACTCTATTAGTAGTGTCTAAGGGTTTTAGAAAATTTTAGGATAGGATAGAAGTATTATTAGAAAATTATTTATTAAAATCTAGAAGAACATTATGATTAGTTGTAACGAAAGATACTTATGGAGCACGTCTTCGGCAATTTGCTATGTATCCAGCCTGCATTCATGTTATATAATTCTATTGTAAGATAAATTAGGATTTGAGAAGGAGTTTTACATGAAAAATTATTCACAAGAAGAATTACAAAATGCATTAAAAGTTGTATCTTCAACCATCAGTAGATGTGAAAAGATACAGCCAAAATTTAAAGAAGGTACATCGCAGTTTTCCCTTTTGAGAAATAGAATTAAAGCGTTGAAAATTTCTAAATGTCTAATAGAAAAGGATGAAAGCATGCAGGTATATACCAAAGATGAGCTAGAAAAGGCATTGCCACCTGTAATTTCAATTATTAATAAAACAGAAAAAGCTCAGAGTAAGTATGATGAGGGAACGACTCCGTTTAAGCGATTCTCACCAATCATAAGTGCAATGTATATTTCTAAGGCACTGATCGAGAAAGAAATCGCCCAAAGAGATCCATCATAAGCAGTCTATTAAAGGCGGAATGATGATTTCAGAATAAAAATTAAGAAAAGCAAAAAGGCTATATCCATTGATAGAAACAGAGCGTTAGTGAGAGGAGGAAAGTAAATCTTGCTCATTATCTAAAACGAGAGGAAAGAATGAGAATAGGCTTTCTTTCAAAATCTATTGGTATGACTATATGGGCTATTTTGAAAATAAATTGAAGCATTTACAGCCCAAGAATTGAGAAAAGAGAAATAATTAGGGGATAACTTGTAACATCTAATAGTCATACGCTATAATTAATAAAGTCTATAAAGATAAGATTTGATATCAATGGAACTAATGGTTTGCAGATAGGGTTCAACCAGCATATAATGTAGTGACAGTAAGGGGTATATTCACTATTAGATTAATTTTATTATAAATAAGAATAAGAAAACATAGATTAATTCATCATAGGCACATTAGCTAATGAAGGAGCAAGAATATGAATAAAAATTCAATAATAAAAAAGGTAGTAGTAGCAATAACAATCCCTCTTTTGCTACAGGTAATTTTATTTATATTAATGATTTTAATTACAGGAATAATACCGACCATGAAGGAGAATATAATTAGCAGTTTTAGAGAGAGGGGAAATGATAGACATAGGTATATTCAAGATCAAATGTTGCAAAGTTGGAGTAGTATAAATAGGAAAACAAAAAATATTAATATGAATATATTAAATGAGCTAGAGGAGAAAGGTTTATCCACAAGTGAATTAAATAGTAACGTTAATATATCAAATGAAATATTAACAGATATTTCATTTCATATATTAGATTTAGCCAGGAGAAATTATACAACGGATATTTTTATAATATTAGATACGAAGGAAGAAGGGCAAGAAAATTCAACGTTTGCCAAGAAAGAAGGCATTTATATTAAGGATACTGATCCAACAGCTAAATCAGAAGACAATTCAGACTTATATTTAGAAAGAGGCCCCATAAACCTTGCCAATAGTTTGGGAATAAATATGAATAGCCAGTGGGAAAGCAAATACATGCTTAATAAAGATGAGCCTAATGATGATTTTTTCTATAAGCCAATAAATGAAGCAAGAGAATTTGAGAATATAGAAAGTGAAGATTTAGGACACTGGGGAGATTCCTCTATAATTACAAATGAGAATAATAAAGTTCTTACATATTCTATTCCGCTCATAAACCTGGAAGGAGATCCATATGGTGTATTAGGTATAGGTATTGACTATAATTATGTTAATAATATTTTTGAAGATGACGAGAATAATCAACCTAATACGTATAGTATAGTGAGTGAGAATGGTGAATCATATGAGAGCGCTACTAATATAGATGAAGAAATACTCAATAAATATAAAAATAGAGAAGTGAAAGTAAAGGAAATTTCCAAAAATATTTATAAGTTAACAAATGAGATAGAAGAAGATGAGGATGTTTATATTTTCAAAAAAGAACTTGAGCTTTATAGGGAGCATAATAGAGCTTCGGATAAAAAATGGTATGTAGTATGCTTCATAGGAGGAGACGAGCTATTTTTTCAGATGTATAGGATTGAAGATTACCTTCAATTCATTATAGTCATTTCGAGCTTAGTATCTATAGGAATAGGTTATATCATAGCAAGAAATGTAACAAAGCCCATAAGATGTTTAGCAGAAAAAGTTAGACAAAGTAATCCAAGGGAACCCTTAAAACTAGAAAAAATAAATATATCCGAGATAGATGATTTATCTTCAGCCATTACAAGTTTAAGTGAAAATGTAGCTTATGAATCCTCAAAGTTAAATAAAATTATAAATACTTTAAATATGCCTATTGGTGCATTTAAGCATAAGAAAAATGAAAAAAAAGTCTATTGCACAAGTAGATTTTTTCATATATTAGGAATCGAAGGAGTACATGAAAAAGCGGAGTATATAGACCTAGAAACTTTTCAAGTAATCCTTGCAGAAGTTATGAAAAATAAATACGAGAAAGAAGAAGATGTATATATCATTAAGAAAGAAAATCAGGAAGATAGATGGATTAAGTTAACGATTCAAGAAGAAGAGATTGGCCAATTGGGTGTTATTATAGATGTAACTCAAGATATTTTAGAAAAGATGAAAATAGAATATGATAGGGACCATGATAGTCTTACCCAACTTTTTAATAGAAGGGCATTTAGAAGAATAGTCACAGAGAAGCTTAAGTCTAAGAATATTGGCCTTGCTGCAGCGATTATGTGGGATTTAGATAACCTTAAATTTGTAAATGACACCTATGGACATGAATATGGAGATAAGTATATTAGCCAAGCGGCGAGCATACTTAAAAAACTAGAGGAATCCAATGCAGTCGTTTCAAGAATATCAGGAGATGAATTTTTAGTATTCATGTATGACTATAATAGTAAATCTGAAATACTAGATAGGGTAAGAGAAATACAGGATACGATGAAGAATACTATTCTTGATTCACCTTACTCTTATAATCAGATTAAAATAAGAGCATCTGCAGGTATTGCATGGTACCCTGATGACACAGATCAGTATGATGATTTAGTGAAATATGCAGATTTTGCCATGTATAAAATAAAGCATACGATAAAAGGAAGTATAGCTGAATTTGATAAAAAAGAATATGATGACAAAGCCTTTTTGATTAATAAGAAAGAAGATTTAAATAGGTTGATAGAAGAAGAACTTATCTATTATGTATTTCATCCAATAGTAGATGCACATAATGGAGAAATATATGCTTATGAAATGCTTATGCGTTCTAAGCTAGAGAGTTTGAGAAGTCTGTATCAAATATTAGCTATTGCAGCTTCGGAATCCAAGTTATATGAAATAGAAAGACTGACATGGTTTAAAGGATTTGAAGCAGTAGAAGGTCAAAAGGAAGCATTGGGAGATGCAAAGATATTTATTAATTCTTTGCCTAACTATGTACTGTCTGAGGAAGATCTAAATGAGCTCATAGATAAATATGGAATATATTTTACTCGAGTCGTTGTAGAATTGCTTGAAACTGAACAAACTGATTCAACTCATATATTAGAAAAGAGAAAGCAAATTGAAAAATGTAATATGAAAATGGCCATAGATGATTTTGGCTCAGGATATAACAATGAAACCATATTATTAGAAACTACGCCAGACTTTGTAAAGATTGATAAGGAAATTATAAAAGACATACACAAAGATTTAAATAGACAAGATATTATAAAAAATCTTATTGCTTATACAAGAAAAAGAGACATCAAAGTAATAGCAGAAGGAATAGAAACAAAAGAAGAATTAGAAAAGCTCATAGAGCTTAGAGTAGATTATGTGCAAGGCTATTATCTAAATAAACCTGAAGCTAAACCATCTCAAATAAGGGAAGATTTGATTCAAGAAATATTAAATTTAAATAAGAAATATAAAAGATAATAAAATCAATGGCACTGTATTTACTTATGATATAGAAAAGCTATATCATAAGTAAATAATTTAAAATTTGGGTATAGAAAAGATAGGATTGACTAAGACTAAAAAGGAGGGTATAATATTAAGTATATACAATAAACATTTATAGATTTCACATGTAATTAGAAATGATATAGAGCGATGCGTATATGATTTGTAATTACGTGTGAATTTTTTTGTTTAATGCATATGCAAAAAATTCATAATTAGGAGGTACCATAAATGACAGGTACAGTTAAATGGTTTAACGCAGAAAAAGGTTTTGGTTTTATCCAAAGAGATAATGGAAGTGATGTATTCGTACATTTCTCAGCTATCCAAGGTGATGGTTTTAAAACACTTGAAGAAGGACAAAAAGTAAACTTTGATATTACAAAAGGTGCTCGTGGAGAACAAGCAGAGAACGTTACAAGAGCATAATGGAGTGACTAGCAGGTAGGACAGTAGTTCTGCCTGTTTTTTTATAATCCAATCAAAACTGTTGGAGGTGAAGGGATGTTTGAAATTGGTGAAATCGTTTTTTGTCCTTTAAGGGGAAGCGGTGTGATTGAAGCCATAGAAAGAAGGACGATGCTTGGTGAAACAAGGGAATATGTTATTATACAAATGAAAGAGCCAGGTCTTGTAATGATGATTCCTACAGAAAGAATTGATCAATCTAGTTTTAGAAAAGTCAATAATCAAGAAGAAGCCGATAAAGTACAGGCTATTTTATATAAGAAAGAAGTAGAACTTGATTATTCCGTTGATGCGAGACAAAGGACGAAGCAAAACCAAGAGAAGCTTTCTTCTGGTTCTTTTATTAGCTGCAGTGAAGTCGTTAGAGATTTAACTTGTATGGAGTATACTAAATCACTTAGTAGCATTGAACGGACTATTTTAATGAGAGCAAAAAGACTTCTACTAGATGAGTTTTCCATTATCAAGAATATCTCTCTAGAAGAAGCGGAGTGTATTGTAAATAAATTGTTAGAAAGAGAGTAGGAGTATTTCAAAAGTAAGCGTATTTAACGCTTACTTTTGATGAATGATCATATTTTTACAGTAGAAAAGTAAAAATATAAATAGCTAAATTTTGAAAAATAACTATAAAAATATAAAAATTGAGATTATATATGTTAAAATAAGTTAAAGGAACTGAGAGGAGATGGAGAAATGCATTTATCGTCTAAAAAGAATCTGACGAATTATTCAGTAGTTTTTAATTCCTTAATAGTATCTTTTTTACTTATTGCTTTTCTTCCTACTTTAATTACGATAATATTGGGGATAAATTTCTTATATAGTACAGTTAATCAAATAGATATGTCTCATAAAAGAATGCTTAATGATATTCGTAGAGAAGTGGAAAGATCAATAAAGGATGCGATGAATCTAAGTTCTAGAAATGCTAATAATCCTTTAATTATATCCTATGCATCAGCAGATGAAAGAGATTATTTTACAGAATATATAATACGAAAGCAATTAGCCAACTCTATGGTAGGGTACAATACCATTAGTCAATGCTATTTATATTTACCACAGTTTCAAATTGTTATAACGAACGTTAATGTATTAGAAGCAAAAACCTTCTATAATAATAATTATGGAATAGACTTTGAAGACTGGAAAAAGAAAGTAGAAAGTACGAATACAAAGGTAAAGGTACTAAGAATACCTAATATAAAAGAAACAAATGATGCTTACATCATTAACAGTCATGTTTCTTTTAATAGTAGAACAGATTTACCAGTTACTGCATTTTCGGAATTGAACTATAATACGCTTTATAAAAATATAGGTGAGATTTTAGATAACATAGATGGTAAGATTATGATCTATAATGATTCAGGTATATTAATAGATAACATAGGAAATGAGAAAAATACGTGGTTAAAAAGTATTGAAGAAAATCCAGGAAATAAAATAATAAGTATTGATAATAAAAAGTTCAAAGTATTTAAGACCTATTCTGACATTGGATATTTTGAAGTATTATTAGCGATACCTATTAATTATATTTATGATGCAGTAGCCGTTGTAGGAAAATATATATTAGCTACTTTAATAGCTTGTATTGTTATAACACTCTTTTTAAGTTTTCGCTTAGCGAGAAAAAATTATAGACCTATACATAATATTTGTACATTGCTTTGTAGTGAGATGTCAGCTATAGCTGATAATGAATATGATGCTATTACTCAGACAATACAAAAACATATGAGCAATGCAGATTCTTGGAAAAAAATATTTAATAAAAATATTACCTCATTCCAAGAGATGTATCTTGAAAAACTTTTACTAGGGAAGATACCGTTTCGGGAAAGTATACTAGATTCCTGTAGATTATATAATATTAACTTTGCGCATAAATATTTTATGGTAATATTATTTGAACTGACCGAGGAATCCTTATTATTTGAAGATGATAAATTTAATGATCAAGAACAACATGAATTGACTAAAATGATTTTGAAAAATATAGTAGCAGAAATGATAATGACGTTAGGAACAACTTATATAATGGAGGTATCAGGAAAGGTTGTTGCTGTATGTAATATTTCTGATAAAGATTATTGTGATATAGAAAAGAATTTAAGCATCTTAATAGAGAAAACACAAGAATTTGTAAAAGAAAATTTTTATATTAATTTCTACACTATACTGAGCAAAATATATTTAGGGGTGGACAAGCTTCCAGATGCATATAGAGAAGTTATAAAACGAGCTAATGAAAAAGAAGATAGTGAAAAAAGAGTTGTACAAGAAAGTGTGCATCCTGAATGTATAGAGCAATGTATTGCGTTTATAAAAGAAAACTATGCAGATAATAATTTGAGTATTTCTTTTATAGCAACAGAATTAGGATTAAATACTTCCTATTTATCACGTTTTTTTAAACAACAAACAGGGATTGGATTACTTGAATATTTACATCATTATAGGTTTTCGGTGGCAAAAGAATTACTCGAAAAGCAACCGGATTTAGTATTAAAAGATATAGCAAGGCAAACAGGATTTTACAATGTGGCTGCTTTAATAAGGGTATTTAAGAAAATAGAGGGGCAGACACCTGGGCAATATCGTGAAGATTATTTGAGACAGAGTATAGAGAAGAGTATTTCATAGTATACCACCAATTCAGTTGGTGGTATTTTTACATACTCAATTTATATATTCGTTGAAAAAGCTCTAAAGCATTATCATTTTTTAACTTTTTAGCATAAAAAATATGGAAATTTACAGTATTTAAACTAAAAAATATAATTAGGGTATAGTTTATTTAGTAAAAGGGAGGAATGGGAAGTTATGAAATTAAAAGTAAGAAAGGCTATTGCATTAACCGGGTGCATTGGATTATTAGCAGTACAAATGAGTGGCTGTGCTCAAACCAAGGATGTAAACAATGAAGGAGAAAAAGCCTTAAGTAATGCAAGTGAAACAAATACTCCAGCATTTGCGAGAAATGATCAAGGCATACCTGATTTGCAAGGTGAAACCATTACTATTTGGCAACCACTTACCCCAGGGCAAGTAAAATTCTGTAATGATTTAAATGAATATGAAGTTATAAAACAATTAGAAGAAAAGCTTAACTGTAACTTTGAATTTATACATCCACCAGTAGGACAAGAGAAGGATAATTTTTCAATTATGATAGGAAGTGGCGATTGGCCTGATATGATTTTTGGGGGAATAGAGAACTATCCAGGAGGGCTAAGTTCTGCACTGGCTGATGGTATTGTATATGATGTTACCCCTTATATCAATGAGGTACATACTCCTACATTTATGGAAAAAATTATGAGCAATGAAACGTATAAAAAATGGTTTACTGATGATGAAGGTAGGATTACAGGCTTTGGAAATAAATTAACGGGTAGTGAAGAGGCTAATGTAGCTTTCTTTGGTCCACTTGTTCGAAAAGATTATTTGGAAGCAACAGGAATGGAGGCACCTAAAACGATTGATGATTGGGATAAGATGCTTAATAAAATGAAAGACAATGGTGTACAGTATCCGTTAGTAATGAATGTTGTAGGCTGGCCAATTGATAGATCTTGTAATATGTTTGCTAGTGCATATGGTATCGCATTAAGCTACTTTATTGAAGAAGATGGTAAAACTGTAGCATATGGTATGGAACAGCCTGCTTATAAGGAATATCTTACAACTTTAAATAAATGGTATAGCCAAGGGCTAATTAATCCGGATTTTCCTAATCAGACACTTGAGGATGCAACAGGACTGATGATGTCTGGACAAGGTGGTTCACTTGTTATGCATTTATATGACTATACGAATAGATATTACAATGTTAATGAGAAGTCAAATCCAGAACAAGCCTTAATACCAGTCGAATATCCTAGACTTAATGAGGGAGATGAAAATAGATTTCGCCCTACAAGCATGGGGGTAGCAGATAGTAAAGTCATTACAACAAAGGCTAAAAATCCATTAGCATGTATTTATTTATTAGATACACTTTATAATGATGAAATAGACAAGATGTTAGCATATGGCATAGAAGGCGTATCTTATAAAATGGTTGATGGAAATCCAGTTCAAATCATTATCAATGAGGATCAACCTAAAGAGGATCATTTAAAAGGGAGTCCTAGTAGATGGCATACAACAGAGGATAGTACTTTAGAGGGGGTACTCCAAAAATATAGTGTAGGAAGCGATGAAGAGGCTCTTCGTTTATGGATGCAAGATGGTTTTGCAGGAAATTATCCTAGTTCATTTGTAAAATATACGGATGAAGAGAATAAAGTTATAGCTAAATATCAAACAGATTTAGATACTTATGTATCAGAGATGATGCTTAAGTTTATTACAGGGGTAGAACCTCTTTCAAATTTTGACCAATATATTGCCCAAGTGAAAGCTATGCATAGTGATGAACTTGTTGCAGTTCGACAAGCAGCTTATGACCGTTACCTTAGTAGGTAGTATAGCATAATTAAATTTAATTAATGTGTATAAATTATCCATGCGTATAGATTAGCGCATGGATAATCTATACTTTTTAAAACAGAGTAAGTAAGGATAGAAATTTAAAAAGAGCTTTTGATTATTTCATTAAAAGTAAAGAGTGAATATTATAATAAATTCTATATTGAAATTAACTCAAAAGGATGTGAAGGGAATGAAAATTTGCACAGAAGACCATTTAGTAACAAAGGAATCTTTTTATAAGCGTTTATGTAAAGACTTAAAATCTAATAAAATTATATATATAATGCTAATACCGGTTGTACTTTACTATTTAATATTCTGCTATTGGCCCATGTATGGTATTACGATTGCCTTTAAAGATTTTAAGCCAGCATTAGGTATTTTAGGTAGCCCATGGGTAGGTCTAGAAAATTTTATAGAGTTTTTTAATTCGGCATATTTTATCAGGACATTAAAAAATACGCTACTAATCAGTTTTTATAGTCTTATTTTTGGGTTTCCAGCTCCAATTATTTTTGCAATTTTTCTTAATGAGTTAAAATCAAAATATTATAAGAAGACAATTCAAACGATTACATATTTACCCCATTTTTTATCTATGGTTATTATTTGTGGACTTATTCTTCAATTTACCAATAGTACAGGATTTATAACAAAAATTGTTAATGCCTTTACTTCTCATGAAGGGAGTTTAATTGCAGATCCAAATTGTTTTAGAACGATTTATGTTGCATCAGATATATGGGCTGGTTTTGGATGGGGATCCATTATTTATTTGGCAGCAATGATGGGTATTAATCAAGAACTTTATGAAGCGGCCAGTATAGATGGGGCAGGTAAATTTAGGCAGATGTGGCATGTTACATTACCTGGAATTACACCTACAATTATTATTATGTTTATTTTGGCAGTAGGAAATTTAATGGGGGTAGGATGGGAGAAGGCATTTTTATTACAAACCCCATTAACTTACGAAACATCAGACATTATATCTACTTTTGTATATAGAAAAGGTTTCCAAGATATGGACTATGGCTATAGTACAGCGGTGGGGTTATTTAATTCTATTATTAACTGTATGCTTATTATTATTGCTAATGCAATAAGTCGTAAGTTTAGTGAAACAAGTTTATGGTAAGAAGGAGGTCGTTTATGCATAGTTCATTTTCACGCAAACCACTTTTTGAGCAAGTATTTAATATATTCAATGTTATTCTTATGTTCATTTTAGCTGTAATTACGCTTTATCCTATGTTATATGTATTATTTGCTTCCTTATCAGATCCAGTAGAATTGCAGAAGGTAACAGGACTTTTATTTAGACCTGCAGGTTTTAGTTGGGGAGGGTATGAAGCTGTATTAAAAAGTGAGAATATTTGGCTTGGCTATCGTAATACGATTTTTTATGTTATTGTAGGTACATTTATTAATATGAGTGTAACTATTTTAGGCTCTTTTGCTTTATCTAGGAAAAATTTTTTGTTAAAAAAACCTTTAATGATCATGATTATGATTACAATGTTCTTTGGTGGTGGTATGATCCCTACTTTTTTAGTTATACGTAATTTAGGAATGTTAAATACAGTATGGGCTATTATTATTCCAGGTGCAATTAGTACGTATAATATGATTGTTCTGCGTACTGCTTTTGAGAGTATTCCGGAAAGTTTAATAGAGTCTGCGATAATGGATGGTGCTAATGATTGGATAGTATTGACACGGATTGTTTTACCACTTTCAAAAGCAGCGTTGGCAACTATTGCATTATTTTATGCCGTAGGAAGATGGGGAGAATGGTATAGTGCATTAGTCTATTTACAACAACGTAGAGACTTATATCCGCTTCAGATGTTTTTAAGAGAACTTCTTGTTCAGCCAGTGACATCTGATCAAGCCTATGCATCAGCCATGACCGCGAGTTCGGCGCAGTCAATAATGATGAAGGAAGTTATAAAGTATGCAACTATTATTGTATCTACGCTTCCTATATTGGTTCTTTATCCGTTCTTACAGAAATATTTTGTGAATGGTGTTATGATTGGAGCAATAAAAGGTTAATAGCTCTTGAGTAGATATATTCCAAGAAGTGATAATTATTATCAAAATTATTGACAGATGACTGTGAATAAGCTATTATATCCTTAAATGATAAGAATTATCAAAAAGGCGAGGTGGAAATATGTCTGAGGAATTACTTGTAACCCATTGTGCACCAACTCTAGCAGGGATGAAAACAGGAAGTCTTTTTAATTGTAAGTGTGAATCTCTTTGTTGTATTAAAGCAGCTATTAAGGAGTGGAATAGTATTTTGAATTGCAAAGGGGTTTATATGTCCCTTTTGACAGTGATGAAGGATCGAGCATTAATTTATGTTTTTAGACCTGAAAAATTAGCAAAAGACATAGGCGTAGAAGAAGTTCAAAGTTTTTTAAAAGAACAAGGTTATAGGAATTGTTATCCGGATGCTTGTATTAAGAGGCTTAGTGAGAGGTTACGAAGATATGAAACCTTTCCGCATGAGATTGGTATCTTTTTAGGTTATCCTATTGAAGATGTAAAAGGCTTCATTGAAAATAAAGGACAGAATTGTAAATGTATAGGATATTGGAAAGTTTATAATAATGAGAAAGAAGCTGAAAAGACTTTTCAAAAATACAAAAAATGTACAACGATATATCGTAAAAAATTAAAAGAAGGCCGTAGTATTGAAAAGCTTGTTGTGCAGCTCTAAGGTGAGTACAGACATAGATTTCAGAAGAAGATAAATCCTATTAAAAGCGCTTGATGGAGGAAAATTATACCTCTATCAAGTGCTTTTTGCATAAAGTGGTTAAGCGTTCTATACTCTATTAAAGAGAGACACACATTGGAGGAGAAAGATGATTTATATATCAGATTTATTAGAAGAAAGTCAAATGATAGAAATACTGGAGCAATATGATGTAGGAATAGAAATCATACATTTTAGTATTTCAGATGTACTTGATAATGCCCAGGCAGAACTTAAAAAATATGAGAAGCGTTTAGGAAGATTTCTAAAAGAGAGGGAACTCTCGCTGCATGGACCTTTCTTTGACTTATCGCCAGCCAGTTTTGATTCACAAATTAAGAGGGTAACGATGGAGCGTTTTGAAACGGCCTATGAAATAGCCAAGCAGTTGGGGGCAAAGAGAATTGTGTACCATACAGGTTTTATTCCGATTACTTATTATATAGAGGGCTGGCTAGGTAATTCCATTGCATTTTGGAAAGCATTTATGAGCGATAAAGATGAAAGTATCAAAGTCCATCTTGAAAATGTTTATGAAGAAGCATACTGGCCTATGGCAAAAGTCATTGATGAAGTAGGGCATAAGGCCTTTACAGCATGTTTAGATATAGGCCATGTAAATGCTTATTCTTCTAAGTCTATAGAGGAATGGGTAAATGGTTTAGGTAGCCGCATCGGGCATGTCCATATTCATAATAATGATGGAAATAAAGATTTGCATCATGCAGTGCATAAGGGGACTCTTAATATGCAAACCACTTTAGAGCATATTAGACAGGTAGCGCCAAAGTCTACAGGAACCTTAGAGATAGCAGATAAAAATCAGCTTATAGACTCCTTAAACTGGATGAAGGAAAGGCATAACTTTTAGTTTTGGCTAATAGGATAGAAAACAAAGGAGAAAAAAGGAGGTTCATATGGTAGATTGTTTTGAAAAGTATCATCCTGTGGTCAACTTCGTATACTTTTTTGCTGTCATTATTTTTGCAATGTTTTTCTTACATCCTGTTTATATGGCTTTATCACTAAGTGGGGCCTGCATCTACTCGATTATGCTAAATGGGAAAAAGGCGCTGAAGTTTAACCTAGTTTATATGCTACCGAGTATGTTAGTTCTAGCTTGTGTGAATCCCCTCTTTAATCATGAGGGTATGACCATTTTGTTTTATCTTAAAGACGGCAATCCTTTTACGCTAGAAAGCATCATCTATGGCATTGTATCGGCTACTATGATTATTAACGTCATTATTTGGTTTTCCTGTCATAACCAGATTATGTCTTCGGACAAAATCATGTATCTATTTGGTAAGGTCATTCCAGCTTCTTCGTTGATTTTTTCCATGGTTCTACGCTTTGTACCCTTGTATAAAGCAAGGATTAAAACGATTTCTAATGCGCAAAAGTGTATAGGGAATGATGTGTCCCGGGGGAATGTCCTAAGGCGTGCAAGAAATGGTCTTAAAATCCTATCTATTATGGTGACCTGGTCTTTAGAAAGCAGTATTGAAACAGCAGATAGTATGAAGGCAAGAGGATATGGGCTTAAAGGGCGTACAGCTTTTTCAATTTACAAGATGACTTTGAAGGATAAAGTGGTACTAGGTCTATTGGCTATCCTTATAGCGCTTGTCGCTATAGGTGCTTGTAGTGGACTGATCTATGTGAATTATTTTCCACGCATTCAGTTTACACCTGTTACAGTTTGGAGCAGCTTCGTTTTTATCAGTTATTTTTTGTTATGCTATATGCCTATTTTCCTAAATATTTATGATGAAATCATGTGGCGAATAAGTGGGCAAAATGTTTAGTAAGGAGGGGAGAGATGGCTTTATTCGAACTAAAGGATTTTAGTTTTAAATATCCATTTGGAGAAGATTATGCCTTAAAACGTATAAATTTAACGATAGAAAAGGGGGAATTTATAACCATTTGTGGGGATTCTGGAAGTGGTAAGACTACCTTGATGCGGCAACTTAAACCTGTTTTAGCACCTCATGGGGAGAAAGAAGGGCAAATTCTGTATGAGGAGCGGGATATAAATAGACTAGATTTAAGAGAGCAGGCTTCTAAAATAGGTTATGTCCTTCAAAATCCAGATAATCAAATTGTGACGGATAAAGTGTGGCATGAATTAGCTTTTGGCCTGGAGAGTTTGGGTTATGATGCGTCAGAGATTCGGTTAAAAGTTGGAGAGATGGCCAGTTTCTTTGGTATACAGCACTGGTTTCATAAGAAGGTGATAGAACTTTCAGGTGGGCAGAAGCAGCTTCTGAATTTAGCCTCTATTATGGCGATGCAGCCAGAAGTGATTATTCTGGATGAACCTACTTCACAACTTGACCCAGTAGGGGCTATAAACTTTTTAGATACCATTAAGAAAATTAATAGAGACTTAGGTATTACCATCTTAATAGCAGAGCACAGATTAGAAGAAATCTTGCCTATGAGTGATCGTGTATTTGTTATAGATGGCGGTAAGCTGCTGATAGATGCTACGCCAACGCAAGCTGGTAGGTTGTTAAAAGAGATGAATCATCCTATGTTTTATGCCATGCCGTCGCCTATGCAAATTGTAAGTCATATGGTGCAAGATGAATATCCTCTTACCATTAGAGAGGGAAGACAGAGTATAGAGCGCTATTTTAAAAATAAAGAAATCAGGGTGCCAAGGCTTGAAAAAAGTTATAAGCCTGCATCTGATAAGAAAGCTATAGAATTTAAACATGTTTACTTTAAGTATGAAAAAGAAGGGCCAGATATTATCAGTGATCTTTCCTTCTCTATAAACGAAGGAGAGTTTTATGGTCTACTAGGCGGCAATGGAACAGGTAAGACCACTACTTTAAATTTAGTAGGAGGTATGCTAAAACCTCATCATGGTAAGATCAATCTAGCTAAAAAACGTATTGTCACTTTACCTCAAAATCCACAGGCACTTTTTGTCAAGAAGACTGTATTAGAAGACCTTAAGGATATAGCAAAGGATAAAGATGCTATTGATAGGGTAACAAAGCTTACCCATATGGCGTATCTTTTAAAGGCACATCCTTATGATTTAAGCGGTGGTGAGCAGCAAAGGTTAGCCTTAGCCAAGATTCTTTTGTTAGAACCAGAGATTTTACTTTTAGATGAGCCTACTAAAGGAATGGATGCTTATTTTAAAAGGCAACTCGCACAGATTTTAAGAGAACTTACAAGTAAAGGGGTCACTATTTTAATGGTATCCCATGACATTGAGTTCTGTGCTCAGTATGTAGATCGGTGCGGTATGTTCTTTAATGGCGATTTAATTAGCGAGGCGCCAAGTAATATCTTTTTTAGCAGAAATAGCTTTTATACCACAGGTAGTAATCGTATGTCTAGGTTTGTATTTGAAAATGGCGTAACAATAAAGGATGTTATCACATTATGGGAAAAGAACAAGGCGTAAAACGCTTATCTAAAAGAACGCTGGTTGCAGCTTTTTTTATTTTGCTGATTATTCCACTGACTATTTTTTGTGGACTTACAGTGCTAGATGACAGAAAGTATTACTTTATAAGCATGCTCATTATTTTTTATACGATGCTCCCTTTTTTTATGGTGTTTGAGGGGCGTAAGCCTAAGGCAAGAGAGCTTATGGTTATTGCTGTTTTAGTTGCTATTGCAGTGGCAGGCAGATGGGCATTTTTTATGCTGCCTCAGTTTAAACCTGTTGTAGCTATTGTGATTATTGCAGGCGTATGTCTTGGAGCAGAGTCAGGTTTTCTAGTAGGTGCTATGTCGGGATTTGTGTCTAACTTTTTATTTGGGCAGGGACCCTGGACACCATGGCAAATGTTTTCTTTTGGTATTATTGGTTTTTTAGCAGGGATTTTGTTTAAAAAAGGACTGATTAAGAAGAATGGTTGGATTTATCTCTATCTATGTGTATTTGGTGGAGTGTCAACTTTACTTATTTATGGACCTCTTATGAATACACAATCTATGCTTGCCGCAACAGGTCAGTTTACTTTAGAACTTCTTATGATCTATTGTTTATCAGGGCTTCCTTTTGACCTTATTCATGCATTCGCTACAGTATTTTTTCTACTTGTTTTGTCAAAGCCTATGATTGAGAAAATAGAACGTGTCAAAATTAAATATGGATTAATAGAATAAATTTTCGAATTAAGACATCATAAACTTGTCTGCTTAATATACTGTTATAGAATTCAATAATATAAGTTATTTGGTCAACTATAGGCATGTCCTGTTAGTTGATAATAGGGAAGCTGGTGAGAATCCAGCACAACTTCCATTACTGTATGTGATTACAAGGCTTTCATAACCATTGAAGACTTAAGTCTTTGAGAAGGGAAAGCTGAGGCTAAATCATAAAGTCAGGAGACCTGCCAAGTAATTTTAAACTTATGCCTCTGGGACAGGGAGGAATATAAGAAAAGCGCGCGCTATACTCCTGTCTATAGATAGGAGTTTTTTTCTGTCCAATAATCTAAGGGGAGGATTGGAATGAGAAAATGTAAGCAGAAATTTGCATGGTTACTGTCATGGGTTATGTTTTTTAGTATTTTTTCTCCATCTTATGCAAGAAACATAAGGACGCAATCAGATGATGGTCTACCACCTAGCATGTCTGTAGTAACCAATCAGACTACATCTGCTCAAGTCACTACTACAAGCAGTGCACTTACACTTGATAAAACTGAGCTTGAATTGTGGATTAGTAAGGCTCAGCAAGTAGATCAAAGTTTATATACCAAAGCAAGTGTTAAGGTACTAGAAGAAGCCTTGGAGAAAGCCTTAGCCTTAAGTAAGACTTCGTATAATCCAGAGGAGGATACGACGACACAAGAGGTTATAAATCAGGCTGTTTTAGAATTACAGAAAGCTATAGAAGGGCTTGTTCAAAAAGGCACAGGAAGAGCTATCTTATCTATTGAACGCTCTACACTAGGTCAACCGTTTTATATGGAGCCTAGAGTCATTGAATTTACAGAAGGGGAAAATGTAGCGCAGGCACTTGTAAGGGAACTTGGCGAAGGTAACTACGAGTATACAGGTTCACCTGAGGATGGATTTTATTTGTCTCAAGTACTTCTAAAGGATGATGAGCCTGTTAATGTGCCACAGTGTATTTTAGATTATGCAGGTAAAACACAAGAAGAGATCGATCCACAAGATGATGAGTGGCTTGGGGAGTTTGACCATACCTTTATGTCTGGATGGATTTATTGGGTAAATCATGTGCATATGCCTTATGGCATGAGTGGAGCCATTTTAGAAGATGGTGATGTTGTCCGTTTACAGTTTACTGTATGGGGGTATGGTGCAGACCTAGGTTTAGGTGCAGATTGGAATCCTGATGCACCAGATTATAAAGTAGCCAATAAGGATGCGCTTATTACGGAGCTTGCCTATGTGAATGAGGATAAGAGCATCTTGGAAACAAATCCAGCGGTAAAAAGGGCATATGATCAGGCTATAGAGCTTGTATATGATTTATTATCTACACAAGAAGATGTCGATGCAGCAGTAGAGGCGCTTAAGCATGCACAAACTATACCACCTACAGATAAAACAGAGCTTGAAGCTTTGTTAGCAGAAGCTAAAAATGTAGATCAAAGTCTTTATACAGAAGAATCTTTAGAGGCTTTTGTACGGGCCATTCAAACGGCAGAAAAAGTGGTAGCAGATAGAGAGGCAACACAGGAAACTATAGATGCTGCAGCTATGCAGTTAAAGACATCCAAAGCAGAACTTGTTCTTAAACCTGTAGAAGTAGTATCTTATGAGCAGGCACTTTCTGATGTTTTGGATACGATGTATTACAATACACCAAACCCAGGATTTGGGACTTTTGATGGTGAATGGACTATCCTGAGCATGGCAAGAGGAGGCTATCCTTATAGTAAAGACTATGTTAATGGCTACTATGAAAAAGTTGAAAAAGTAATTAAGGATAAGAAAGGTCAACTTCATAAGTATAAATATACAGAGTATTCAAGACTTGTTCTTGCTTTAACAGCTATAGGGAAAGATGTAACAGATGTAGCTGGTTATAACCTTTTAGAGTATTTAGCCGACTTTGATAAGGTGATTTGGCAAGGGATTAATGGACCAACCTTTGCACTGATTGCATTAGATACACATCAGTATGATATTCCAGTTGAACCAAATGGTAAGAATCAGACTACAAGAGATAAGCTGATTGAAGACATTTTAAAGCAAGAAATCTCAGGTGGCGGTTTTGCACTAATGGGAACTAGACCTGATGTAGATATTACAGCTATGGTGCTCCAAGCACTTGCACCTTACCAAGATAGAAGTGATGTTAAACCTGTAGTAGAAAGGGCAGTAGCCCTATTATCTAAGCTGCAAAATCAAGAAGGAGGATATGAAAATGCCTTTGGAGGGGCAGATGGGGGCGCTGCATCAACAAGTGAAAGTACTTCACAAGTTATAGTTGCCTTAAGTGCTCTTGGCATTGATCCTATGAAGGATGAAAGGTTCATTAAGAATGGCAAGAATCCAGTAGATGACCTACTTACTTATTATGTAAAAGGTCAGGGATTTAAGCACCTTAAAGATGGTAGTGTAGATGCTATGGCTACAGATCAGGCAGCCTATGCTTTAATAGCATACGATAGATTGGTTAAAGGCCAAAATCGCCTTTATGATATGACAGATGTGGAAATTATCTATGCCGATAAAACAGTACTTGAAGCACTTATTAAAGAAGCAAAACTTATTCAAAATGAAGACTATACAAGTGTATCATGGGCTTATTTTAAAGAAAGTTTAGCACACGCAGAAGCAGTCTATAAGGAAGTTACAGCTAAACAGCCTATAGTAGATGAAGCAGAAAAAATACTTAGAGAAAGTATAGAGAAGTTAGAAGTTATACCAATAGAAGAAGTGCCTATTAGAGGTGGCAAAGTACAGATAACACCTCAAGATGAAGAGAAAATTTATCAGATTACTATTGATGAAAGGCAGAAGGGACCTATTACTGTAGAGATTGCAGAAGGTGTTGTGCAAAAGGTTTTCTTAAATATTACCACTAAACAGCCCCTGCCATCGATTACAGTCATAAGAGAAGGGAATAGCCTAAGTATTTCTGAAGGTACTACTCTTTTAAAGGCTGCACGTCTAGAACTTTTTACTAAGCTAGGGCAGAAGGTAGAAGAAGAAGTCAAGGCGCAGCTTTTAGAGCAGATAGGTGATGAAACAGCAGAAGTAGAGATTTATGGGCTTTATGAAATAGGTAATGGGCAATCTATTCAGTTTAATGAACCTGTTACACTTAACTTTAAAGGTATGGGCGATAAATCTATCCAGTATAGGGATCAAGATCAAGTACTCCATCCAGTGAGTAAGGCTGAAAATGTAGAAGGAAACTTAGTAGTTACAAGTGATCATTTAAGTCAATTTATCCTTTATACTGTTAAAACGGATGAGGATAATAAACCTAATCCCCCAACCCCACCAGTCGTACCAGATGATAAGCTCTATGTAACACTTTCTATTGATAAGCTTACTATTGATAAAGGTTATGTCATCCCACCGACAAAAGTAGAATTTATAGAAGGCGAAAGCGTATGGGATGTTCTAAAACGAGAAATGGATCATAGAGGTATTGACTATGAGTATGAGTGGACAGAAAAATATGGCAGTGTCTATGTCCAATCTATAGCAGGAGATGGTGAATTTGACCATGGTCGTTGGAGTGGTTGGATGTATAATGTTGATGGTTGGTATCCTAACTATGGTGCAAGTAAGTACATTTTAAAAGATGGTGAGGTTATACAGTGGCGTTATACTACCAACTTAGGAGATGACTTAGGTATTGATAACTCTATGTGGGATACGTATCCAGATGGTACACCAAAGGATCCGTCTCTTTCATTTGGAAAAGATGGCGTGTTGACAAATGTACCTTATCCAGCTAAAAACTATGATTATACTATTATTGAAGGTATACGTATCAAAAATAAAGATTTAAGAAGTTATAAAGATGATGCGGATATTTCTCCTTGGGCAGTGAATGCTATCAAGATTGCCTCAGCTTTAGAAATCATAGAAGGTAGTGAAGGCTCTTTCTATCCTCAAAAGGAAGTGACGAGAGCAGAATTTACAAAGATGCTTGCAGTATTACTAGATTTAGAGATAGATAGTGTCTATACGAATACTTTTGAGGATGTGAAATTTGAAGATTGGTATATGCCTTATGTAGAAGCAGCTTACAAAGTTGGTCTTGTACAAGGAGATGGAAAGAAATTTAATCCAGAAAACACCATTACAAGAGAAGAAATGGCAGTAATGCTTACGCGTATTATGGAACTTGAAGAAGTAGCGTTAGAAGAGCCTATTAGAGATAAGGAAGAAAGTGCTCCTTGGGCCATGGAAGCTATAGAAAAGGTCTATAGTAATGGGCTTATGACAGGAAGAGATCAGTATTTCTATCCTAAAGCAAAGGTTACAAGAGAGATGGCGACAGTTGCTCTTGTAAGAATCTATAAGAAAATCAATCATATCGTACCTTCTGAGATGTCAGAAGAGGTAAAAAATGCTTTAGATACAACGACTGATTATTTGCTTGATACAGTTAAAGAACCAACTGTAGGTTCTATAGGTGGAGAATGGGCGATCTTTGGTTTGGCAAGAAGAGGCGCTAAAGTGCCTTCTGGTTATTACGAAGATTATTACAAGCGTGTAGAAGAAATTGTCAAACAAGAAGAAGCTAAGACAGAACGCAAATGGAAGACAAAAGTTACAGAAACACAGCGTTTAGCTATTGCGCTGACAGCTATCGGTAAGGATCCTGAAAATGTAGCAGGTATCAACCTTGTTGATTATTCTTGGAATAAAGAAAAGAATATGGCATACCTGTCTGAAAATGATAGGATATTAGGCAATAGACAAGGACTGAATGAACTTGTATTTGGACTGATTACTATAGACTTACAAGGATCAGAGCAACCTATTGATGCAACAGTTTCTAGAGATTCTATTATTTACAAAATCTTGAACACCTACACCACACAAGATGGTGGATTTAACTTAAGAGAACATGAGGTCAAAGCAGATGTTGATATGACTGCTATGACACTTCAAGCTTTGGCACCTTATTATAAGGAAGATAACTATGATTATGTAACAGAAGCTATAGATCAAGCACTTGAAACTTTATCTAAAAAACAAAAAGCAAGTGGTGGTTTTGAGAATGATTATGGCGGAGCAGATGGTGGCACGGCAGAAACTTCTGAAAGTACAGCACAAGTTATTGTAGCGTTATGTGCACTGGGTATTGATCCTCATACAGATCCACGCTTTATTAAAAATGGTAGGAGTGCTATTGATGATTTAATGAGTTATTATGTAGAAGGTGGCGGTTTCAAACATCTTCATGAGTTAGAAGTAGATCAAATGGCTACAGAACAAGCTTACTATGCACTTGTAGCTTATGAAAGATTTGTAAACGGTCAGTCTCCTATTTATCATATGATGGATGTTGAAAAGAGTAGATAGCCTATGAAACCAAAAGTGAAACAAATTCTTAAAATTTTAGGAATAGTAATGGTCTGTCTTATTGTTGCATGGAACTTAGGAACAAAGCCTTCTACTACCGTTGTTTATACACCGGGGCAGGTAGAAACAGCGTTGGAGGAGACGTCTAAATCAGAGCAGCCTTCTAAGGTGGAAGAAGTTACTAAGCCAGAAAAGCTTCCAAAAGTAGAAGAAGTTACTAAGCCAGAAGAGCTTCCAAAAGTAGAGGAAGCCACTAAGCCAGAAGAGCTTCCAAAAGTAGAGGAAGTCACTAAGCCAGAAGAACTTCCAAAAGTAGACGAAGCAGTCAAGCCAAAAGAGTCTTCCAAAACAGAGGAAACAGTTGAGGAAGGAGCTAAACTAGAGAAGTCGTCAGAACAAGAGGAAGCTGTAAAGGTAGAGACACCTAAAGTAGAGCAGGAACCTAAAAAGGAAGATACCACTAGAGATCCAGAGAGGATAGAAGAAGCAAAAACAGATCAAAAAGCTGCAAAAGACCTTAAAAAAGAAATTATAGATAAGAGTGCTACTACTAAGAAAGACAAATATCTCACGGATCCTACACCGGAAGGAAAGCCTAAACCTGTAGAGCCAGAGAATGTAACGATTAATAAAGAAAACTCTTTTAAGGTGAAGTTATCTATTACATGTGAAACAATCCTTAATAATATGAATTTACTAGATGAAGCCAAACATGAACTCGTACCTGATGATAGCGTTATCTTCCCATTACAGGAAGTCACAGCTTATGAAGGGGAAAGTGTCTTTGATATACTTTTAAGAGAGGTACAAAATGCAGGCATTCATATGGAATTTGAGTTTACACCTATGTATAACAGTGCTTATATAGAAGGTATTAATAATTTATATGAGTTTGATGTAGGAGAGCTTTCAGGATGGATGTATAAAGTTAATGAGTGGTTTCCAAACTATGGATGCTCTAGATATCAGGTTAAAGAAGGCGATGTAATAGAGTGGGTATATACTTGTGATTTAGGTAGGGATGTAGGAGACGTTTATATCCCACCCTCCTAGGAGAAAGGAAGGGGTGTTGTAGAAGTTTCTTTTGCAACACTCCTTTGTAAGCTTTACCAAATTGTTTCCCGGTTTAGACAATGGTGTAAGTAGAGGAGTAAGTGCGTCTATTTTCATGGGAAAAATAGGCGCTTTTTTTGTTTGGGTAAATATTTGAAATATAAAAATGATGTTTATCAATCTTAAGAAAGGAGTTTAAAAGCCATAGATAGACATTATTTATTAAGGATAAAGAGTGTTTTTGAAGTAAGAAAAGTATAAATATTGACATTAAATTAAAATAATTGTAATATGGAGAAATGTTATAGGTGCTATTTTACATAGCTTAATAGGGAAACAGTTGAGAGTACTGTACGGTCCCGCCGCTGTAAGGGGGAGAGCTTATCAGAAAGGCCACTTTTGAAAGAAGGGAAGGCGATAAGTTTGATGAACCTAAGTCAGAAGACCTGCCTATAATGAAACACCATTAACTCTACGATGGATGGAGGGTGTAATGAAAGCGCATTAAGTCTAAAAAGATTTAATGGGCTTGATTTGCACGCGTCTCCTAGAAATAGGAGATTTTTTTATGACTAAAAAACTATAGGAGTGAAGAAAATGAAGAAGTTAAGTTTAGTTTTAGCAGGGATTTTAATGTGTGCAAGTCTAGTAGGGTGTAGTCAGCCTAAAGGAAGTGTCGATGTAGAAACTCAAATTGAACAAGTACAAGAGTATGAGAACATTCAAGAGAGCGAATCTGTACAAGAAGAGCATGAAAAGGATTATGAAAAACTTATTTTAGCTGAAACAGATACAACCGTAACTTTTGTAGATGGAGAAGGTAATGAGAAAACCCTTACTAAAAAACCAGAAAGAACAGTTGTGTTGTTAAATTCCATATTAGATTTATGGTATTTAGTAGGTGGTGAATCTGTTGCACGTGTAAGTGGTGAGTCTAATGTACCACCAGAAGCTATGAATATTACAGACTTAGGGTCTTTTAATAAAGTAAGTATTGAAGCCTTACTTGCATTAGAGCCAGATTTAGTCTTAATGCATACAACGAATAGTCAAACACAATTTGCAGATATACTTGATCAAAATGGTATTGAATGGGCAGTGATTGATGCCTCAACAAAAGCCTATAGTGCTTTCCAAAATAATGCTTATATTTTCAGTAAGATACTAGGAACAGAAGATTTATTTGAGGAGAAAGTCATGCCTGTAGTAGAAAAATGTGAAGGGATTATAGAAAGAGCCAAGGAAAATAAAGAGCATCCTTCAGTAGCAGTACTTTATTCGACAAGTAAAGAAATTAAAGTAGATACAGATGATTCCTCCATAGGTGAAATGACAAGCTTATTAGGTGTAGAGAATATTGTAAAACCTGAAGATATAGTAGTTGAAGGTGAAACAAGAGTAGCTTTTAGCTTTGAGAAATTGATTGAAGCGGATCCGGATTATATTCTTATTAGTACAATGGGAGATGTAGAAGGGGTGAAAGCAAAAATCGCAAAAGATTTAGAGAGCAATCCAGCTTGGAATGCTTTAACAGCTGTACAAAATGATGAAGTACATTACTTACCAAAAGATTTATTTGTATACAAACCAAATGCGCGCTATGATGAAGCTTTTGCTTATTTGGAAGAGATTTTTTTTGAGAAAGAAGCTAAATAATGAAAACGGATTTTAGAGATACACCTAGATACAAAGGAATGGTCCTGATAGGACTTATACTATTTGTCATTGTAAGTTTATTTATAAGTGTTGGATTGGGTGCTTATAAAGTAGGGCCTATGGATATTATAAAGGCTATTTTTGTAGACAAAAGTGGCATGAACCATAATATTATTTATAACATACGCTTACCAAGAACTTTTGTAGCTGGGTTAGTAGGGGTATGCCTAGCATTAGCAGGCGCTATTTTGCAAGGGATCATGAGAAATTCACTGGCTTCTCCAAGTACTATTGGGATTACATCAGGAGCAGGACTTATGTCCGTTATTTGCTTAGTTTTATTCCCACAATATGAGTATTTAGTGACGCCAGCAGCCTTTGTTGGAGCGGTATTCACAACGGTACTCATCTTTATACTCTCTTGGAAGGATGGGATTAATCCGCTTCGTATGGTGCTGGCAGGGCTAGCCGTTTCTTCTTTATTAAATGCTTTAGTAGATCTTATTTTGATTTTTTTTCCTGATAGGGTGCACAACACCTTAGGTTTTTCTATCGGGAGCTTATCGGTTAAGGCTTGGAATGACTTTAATAGGATTTGGCCCTATGCCTTAATTGGTTTTATAGTAGCTATGATACTCTCTAAAAAGCTTAATATCTTACTATTAGGTGATGAGATAGCGGGAAGTTTAGGTGTAAATGTGGAGAGGCTACGCGTTATTCTTATTTTATTAACTTCTCTTTTGGCTGCCAGTGCAGTAAGTGTAGTGGGGCTCATTAGTTTTGTGGGCTTAATTGTACCACATATTTCTAGAATTTTGATTGGGTCTGATTATAAATATTTATTACCAGCAAGTGCCTTAACAGGAGCGGGGGTACTTATGCTTTGTGACACTATAGGAAGAGTAGTTGCGGAGCCTATGGAAATTCCAGTTGGAATTATTATGGCAATAGTTGGCGTACCATTTTTCTTATACTTATTAAGAGGAGGGATTAAGAGTGCTAGAAAGTAGAAGGCTTACTTTAGGTTATGAACAGCATATGGTAATCAAAGATCTCTCTTTTTGTATTAAGCCACACACCATTACTACTATTATTGGGCCTAATGGATGTGGTAAATCCACTTTGCTTAAGGCTTTGAGCAAGAATAAGAAAATTGCTTCAGGGGATATTTTTATAGATAACCAATCTATTCATAGCTACTCCCATAAGACACTTGCAAAAAAGTTAGCGATTCTGCCTCAGTCACCTCTTGTGCCAGATGATTTTCTCGTACGAGACCTTGTAAGTTATGGAAGAAATCCTTACCTTGATTGGATGGGGAGATTAAAGGAAGAGGATTATCGTATTATAGATTGGGCGATTAATGAGACGGGTATTACCCATCTTCAAAATCGTAAGATGTCCACTATGTCTGGAGGAGAAAGGCAAAGTGCATGGATTGCCATGGCATTAGCACAGCAACCTGAAATTCTGCTTCTAGATGAACCAACTACTTACCTTGATATTGCACATCAACATGAAGTACTTGAGCTTATTAAGAGAATTAATGGTGAAATGGGCATTACTGTGGTTATGGTTCTACATGATATTAATCAAGCCAGTCGTTATTCAGATAGGATTATAGCTATGAAAGAAGGCTGTAAAGTTATAGAAGGAAGTCCAAAAGAAGTCGTAACGAAAGAGATTTTAAAAGAGATATTTGGGATAGATGCTAATATCTATGAAGAAGTATCCTATGGCTATCCTTATTTTATTGTGAAGTAGGATGTATCGTATAAATAAACCACGCCCCCCTTATTCATTTTGTCGAATAAGGGGGGCGTGGTTTATATGGAATCTAATAAATAATAAATTTTTTCTAAAAGTGATAGAAAAAACAATTTATTTACGATTTAATAAGTATTAATAACTTTAAAATAGAGGGAGATGAGTATTTTTTGAGGGCTATAGAGGAACATAATTTTATTAAATACTTACGCAAAAAAGATGAAAGGGCACTTGACTATGTTATTGATGTCTATAGTGGGCTAATAAGAAGTATTGTTAGAAAGCATTTAGGCAGTATAGGGCAGTTTGAAGAAGAGTGTATGAATGATGTATTATTAGCAATTTGGAATGGGATAGACTGTTTTGATGAACAGGAAAATAACTTTAAAAATTGGGTAGCAGCTATTAGCAAGTACAAAAGTATTGATTATAAAAGAAAATATATTAAGCTACTCCAAGAAGTGGAGATTGAAAAAGCTGATAGGGTGCATACTCTGAGCGCAGAGGAGAAGCTCTTACAAAGTGAAATAAATGAAGAATTAGAAAGTATGTTAAGTTCTTTACCGATGCTCGAGCGAGATCTTCTTAAAGCCTATTACTTACAAGATGAGCCTATTCATGAACTAGCGGATAAAATGGGGATTAAGACCTCAGCTATTTATAATAAACTTTCTAGAAGCAGAAAAAAGCTAAGAAACGTTTTTAGGAGTTATAAGGAAGGTGGTATAAGGGAATGAAAGAGATGATGCGTATTTTAAATAAAGTAAAAGTTGACTTAGATGACTATAGGATAGATGACTTAACGGATATAGAGAAAGCAAATTTAAAAAAAGTTATAAGAAAACAATTGAAAAAGGATGTATGCATTTCAATTAGAGTGAAGAAGCAGTTGATGACAGCTTGCCTAGTATTAGGAATGTTAGGAATAGGAAGTAGTATGGTATTTGCGGGAATCCATGTAATAGGGTATGATTTTGAATATTTGCTTGGAGTAGGTAAGGATACATTTAAAGATTATAAGACTGTTGTTAATGAAGTCATTTATGATAAAGGTGTGTATGTAAAATTGAATGAGGTTATGATGGATAATACGGATTTAATAATCAATGCAACACTTCAATTTGACGAACCACTATTAAAGGAGAGTGAAAGCATGCCTATTCGCCCTCAAGCTAAAGTATATATTAATGGAAAAAAGCTTGAAAGGGGTGCACATGGATCAATACACAGGCTAACAGATACACAATTCATATACAATATAGGCTACAATATTAATAGGGAACCACTACCTAGTGGTAATATGCATGTGAAAATAGTCTTCTCTCATATGCGCGTAGGGGATACCGTATTACGTGGAGAATGGAAGTTTGAATTTGATACGAATAGAGAGCAGCTTCTAATGGATCTTGAAAGTTATGAGATAGGTCGTTCATTTACTATAGAAGAACAGCAGAATGTAGATATTCTAAATGTAGAACTTACAGAGATTGCTACAGCTATTCATTTCAAGACAGATCAGACTAAATATGAAGTGGAATTTAAAGTAGAAGATGATTTAGGCACTGTATATGCTCTAAATAGTTTAAGTGTTTCGTTTGGAGAAGAAAATATAGGATACCAAAGATTGGATCCTATAAATCCAGATGCTACGAAACTTATCATTACACCTTATTTTGCACTTGTTCCAGAGAAGAGTGGTAAAAGTCCAGGACAAGATGAATATACACTTTTAGAAGAAGAACAGTTTGTGATAGACTTAAAAAAATAAAAGTAGTAGTTAAATTATCCAATTTTATTTCTTTATAGAAGATAGAAAAGAATGTGGATATACATTTTCTGAATATATGCCTGTGATTTTTGAGAATTTTAAAGTTGTGTTCACTAGATAGTAAGGATTCTGTTGCGAATAAAGCACATATTGTAGCTTGTAGCATTAACCTGTTCTGCCATGGTGTCTATATATCTCTATTGCTTTGATACTTGCATGGTTAAGCAATTTTTGAACGATTTGGAGATTGTACCCTGAATCTTTAGATACCTTTGTAGCAAACATCTTACTAAAGCTATGTGTACTAATAAAACTTAACCCTAAGTAATCTACAACCCTTTTTAATTGCTTCTGGAGTGCTTGTACCTGTATGCTAAATAGATTTTCATTTGGTCGTATTCCAATTTCTAAAGCATAGTCTTTTGCATATTCAGATACTTCTCTGTTGATGGTTTTGCTTTCTTTTGTAATTAACTTGTCTCCCTTGAAGTTATCTAGTGTTAACTGAAGAACGCCTCCAATATGTATTGGGTAAGAATTTATTGGGATTAATTTTAAGGCTTAGAGAGTTGTGGTTAAAATTCATAACTATCTATAGGAAAAGCAGTAAAATAACACGAAATAATATATAAGTTAATTAATAATATTAAAAATATAGAAAATATGCTACAATATAAATGTCTTGATACATATTAGTGTGTAAGGGGGCTGAGATGGATATGAAGAAAGGCTGTAAGAATTGGTATTGGTTAAGTTTAGTATTGATTGTATTAGGCTCAATTACTCCATTGACAGTAATTATCCTTTCTGAAACAAATAAAAACACTGCAAATGAATTGTTTTTTACTTGTGGAGTCTTAATTTTAGCTACCACAGCTAATTTAGCTTCATACTTAACAAGTTGTTTTAATAAAAATGCTAAATTAGGAAGTATGTGGATTAGACTTTTTTACGTTGCATTAAATACTTTAGCAATAATATTTAATGTCATTCTAGTAACTTTAATTTATGCTATGTTTTAAAAGTTTAGTTTATTGCTCGAACAATTATGTTGCTTTTAAGCGTAACACAAGTATTGGCTTCGGAGGGCACTACACTTGATGAAATTTATCAAGATGCATATAACGTGGCTAAAAAAGCTACTCCTAAATTAGATGGGCCATTAGATAGAAAAGTTCATGAGTTTGAGGTAATGCGTGATTGTAGAAAATATGCAGCAGAATTGCTAGAAGTATTTGATAATGCGGTATTTGGCAAGGTTCATTATGTTGCAGGTATGTATTTTGCTGAGAGAGTACAATATGGTGGGATATGGGACTATAAAGAGTATTTAAGATTGAATACAGAGTATTATGAACCTGAATTGGACGAGCTGTTTTTTCACCTTTCATATTAAAGTCAGCAGCAGGCTTAGCTCAAGTACTTAATGGAGATTTCAACATGGAATTCATAGGTAGTTATTTTGATGATCCAAGAGATACAGCCAATATTCAATGGGGAATTGATTATTATAAATTAGACAATAACTAATCCAAAATTTTGAGTGCAAGATTACTATAGCTAAGATTATTAGTGTATCTAATTCAACAAAAAAGAGGCTGTTGCACAATTAACCGATTAGGTTAGTTGTGACAATAGCCTCTTTTTTGTGTGAAAAATTAAAGGCAGAGGATAATCCTCCGCCAGTGCTGTTATATTAAAATTATCTGCATTAGATGAGATTAGGTTTGAAAACCTTTTTGTAGATGGTACTAAAATAGAGGCTAATGCCAATAAATACACCTTTGTTTGGAAAAAAGTTGTTAATCAAGTAGTAGTGGCTATGTAAGTAAATTAACCATCTATGAATGTGAAGATTGTAGTGAATGTCCGTAAGGTCAAAATGCACCAAAGCAAAAAACAATAGACAACTTAAAGTGTCCAAGCAGTTCATCTCCAAAAGAGCTCCATCTTATGAAAATATAAAAACAGAAAAAGGAACTATGCTTAGAATGAATCGTTCTATTCAGGTAGAAGGGGACTTTGGGGTACTGAAATGGGACCATAATTTCAGTAGATTTTTAAGACGTGGAAAAAACAACGTTAAAATAGAGTTTATGCTTCTATGTTTCGCTATAATATCAATAAATTACATGCTAAAATCCAAAATAAGTGATATGAAAAACATTTACATCCATTAAAAACAGCCTAGAAATTGTAATAGAAATCTTAGAATTATTAAAGTGCATCAAAAAACAAAAAACTTCTATAAAACTTAGATGCATGGATATAAATCTAAAGATCCATACAAAAAGAAGATGCCACAAAACTAGTTACCTAGTTTGGCGACACCCCCTTATTGAGTTTATATGTATAATTTATTTTATCCTAAAATCGCATAATCAATGAATTCAATACTTGGCTCTTTTGCTTCATGTTGCTCAAAGATGACGATTTCATTTTCACCTTCTTTAAGGAGTCCACTTGGTACAAAGAGTGTTTCTTGTGGACCTACGTTCCAGTAACGACCAATATTGAAGCCGTTAATGAGAACAAATCCTTTTGTAAGGTTTTCAAATTTAAGGAATGTATCATGTGCTTCATCTACTGTAAAAGTAGCTTGGTAGAAGCAAGGTTTATTTGTTTTTTCGATAGTATCTTTAAACTCAAGTTTTGAAAGGTCTTTCATATCTAAATTGTAGACATCATAGCCAAAGTGGTAACAGCCTGCAATGGTTAAGCCGCCTACAAGACCTTTATAGTCTTTAAGTTGAGGACCATAGTTAATACGCCCCATATTTTCCACTAAAATATCTAAAGCGATACCTTCGCTTGGAATGTTACGAGATAACTCTTGTTTTTCGCCACGTTTATAGACAGCTACTTCTTCATCATTAATGAAAATTTGAGCACGGTCATGGATTTGTGTTAAGTGAATACCTACATCACCACGAGGGCCCTCTACATGTGTACGATAAAGGATATAACCAAAGTCTTGATCATAGTATTCCATGTTTTCTGCCATAGCAGATTCTTTTTTAGTAGTAAGATTATTTAAATTGTCGAAAAGAAGTGCTTGTTTGGTAAAGTTTACTTTGCCGTATGCTTTTTTTGTTGTGTTAGCAGGAATTTCATATGGAATAGGACCAAAGTGTTTTTCCATACACTCACGTATAGCTAAGTAAGTTTCTGTAATATCACCAGCTTCTGTTAAAAGAGCACAGTAGTCATAACTTGTTGCAGTAGCTCCATAGCCTTGTGCATTAGCATCATTGTAGAAGTTGGCACCGTTATAGAAACCAAAGTTGGTACCACCGTGGAACATGTAGAAGTTAACATGTGCATTATGAGCAAGCATATCTTCAAAGACTTGTACGACTTCATGGCTCGGTCTTGTATGGTGAGGGACTTCCCAGTGATCGAACCAGCCATCCCAAAATTCCATACACATAACAGGAAGATCTGGCTGACGTTTTCTAAGTTGTGAGAAGTTCCAATCTGCAGCAGAACCAAAGTTAACCGTTTTGTACACATCAGGAAGTGTACCACCTGTAAGCATATGGTCAGGACCACCATCAGAAGTAAAGAGCGTAACATCTACGCCACGGCGAATAAGACCTTCTTTAATATGAGTTAAATATTTTTTGTCATCTCCATAGCTACCATACTCGTTTTCTACCTGAACGCCAATGATTGGTCCACCATTTGTACTAAGGTATGGTACAATTCGTGGGATGAATGCATCAAACCAGTCATCTACGTGTTTAAGGTATGGTTCGTAGTAGCATCTAAGGACCATATTTTTATCTTTGAGAAGCCAAGCTGGAAGTCCACCGAAATCCCATTCAGAACAGATATATGGACCTGGTCTTAAAATAACAGCGAGGTCAAGCTCAGCTGCTGTTTGAAGGAAACATTCAATATCGAAGTGTCCATCAAACACAAATTTGCCTTTTTCAGGCTCATGAAGGTTCCAAGGTACATAAGTTTCAACCGTATTAAAGCCACAAGCTTTAAGTTTCATAAGTCGGTCTTTGTAGTCTGATTTTAAAAGTCTGAAGTAGTGAATTGCACCACTCATAATAGGTTGTTGATTGTCGGTTAATGTAAGCATGATAAATCCTTTCACATATAAATGATGTATAATATAAAAATTTTAACCAATTATAGTATAATATATCATAAACTAATTTGTAAAACTAAATATAAATTTTTTGTAATTTTAAGCAGCTTAATTTATAAAAAATTAACGAAATCTGAAGATGGTTTGTAGGAAAGAATGAAAAAATAGATAAAAAGAGACTTATCTAAAAAGGTTTATACTTTAATCTTAGAACTAAGAAGATATTTAAAAAAGAATTTGGGAATAAGATTATTAAATTTTTGTTAATAATGTATTTTAAAATAAATTATAAACTTGTTAAAATATAACGTTTAATATATAATTTGTATATAAAATTTACATATTAAAGAGGTGGAGTAATGGCATTATTTGTAGGTAAAAAAGATGCAAGAAGTATTGGAAATGAAATTGATAAAGTCATTCGTGAAATTGATCAAATTACACAATCTGATATTGATAGAACATGTGATAAAATTGACGCAGAGCTTAATTCATGTGGAAGAGAGTTAAGTAACTCGATTAAAACACTTCAACAAGTTAAGCCACTTTTAGACAGATTAGTAGCACAAATTGGGCAAAATGCACCTGAAAATATTCAAGTCTTAGTTCAATCTATTGCTCAAGAAATTGCATCAAAAGTTTCAACTTCTATGGATAACCAAGAAGAAGTAAGAAAAAATATTAAAGATGTAGACATTTACACAAACGAAATTGACCAATTGACAGATAAAATTGATGCTTTAACCAATCAAATAGATGTTTTAACGGATAAACTTCAAGATTAGTTAAGAAGGTGGATATATGCTTAAAAATTTAATTACAGATTTAAAGCTTACAGCTATGGATGTAGTAGAAGAAGTTAAAGATATAGCACATGATTTAAAAACAGATTTACCTGATGCCGTTCAAAAAGATTTTAAGGTATCTGATAATCCTAATATAGCTTCTACAGAACTTAATTATATGAATAGCTGGAATGCACCTGCATCTAGAATTACGGCTAATCAAATTGATATGATTATGGATAAAGTCAATTTTATTAGTGAAATGATTCAGACAGGATTATTAGGGTTTGATGCTATTGAACAAGAGTTAAGGCTTCTTGCAGGTCAACCTAATCCGCCCCAACCTGCACAACTTATTAGTATTGCAACTCGGATAGATGCAACTCAGCGCCAAACTTTTGCAAGTTTACAAAAGCTTAGAGAGCTTACAAGAGAAGTAGATAGGGCCACTGATAAGTTACAAGGTGGAGGGGGAAATGATTGGAATATTCCGCCTCAAAGAAATGGATGGTAATCTAAGTAAAATAGAGTAAAAAAAGAAACGACCTTATTTAAGTTCAAATAAGGTCGTTTCTTTTGTATTATAGGAAAGTTCTGCGTCCCTATAATCTTTAACCTATTCAATAATGGTCTCTTTAAGTAGAACCTTTTTAGGCTTTGGATTTTTATAGAGCAGGCGATAGAGGAGTTCACCTGCTTTAACCCCTATATCAAAAGGATTTTGATCAATAATAAGTGGCCTAAAGGAGAGAAGGTGCAAGTAGTCTTCAAACTCATTGTCAAAAAGCATAAGCGCCAAATCTTCAGGAATACGTATACCTTGTTCCTGAAGGAAAGGAACGATCTTAAGGCCATATCCTGTACTTGTAGTAATAAGAGCTGTAAGGTCAGGATTAGATTTAAGATAACGATCAAAAGTCTCAGCAAAGTCAGGTGCAGTATGGTCACAAATGAGCTGAAGCTTAGAGTCAAATCCGCCTACATGGTCAATAAGTGCTTTCTGATAGCCACGGCTACGCTCAAGGACAGAACTGACAAGGTGGGGATCTTGACTCATAAAGCCGATACGGGTATGCCCCTTTTCTATAAGGTGCTGCGTACCGTGATAAGCAGCGGTAAAGTGATCGCAGGCGACATAGCTTAAGTCAAGCCCTGTTAAATAGCGGTCTACAAGGACAACAGGGAAGTTATTAAGGCTGAGCTTTAGAATTTCCTTATTATACACATTATTATCGGAAGGATAAATAATGAGTCCTTTACAATTATTTTGAGTAGCAGCGCGGATCATTTCCTCTTCCGTTTTTTGATTACCACCCGTTACCATAATACTTAAATTTAGATTGTGAAGAAGTGCAAAAGCTTGAATACCTTCTTGGATCTTACCAATAAATTTTCCGCCTACACCTGGTACAATAAAACAAATCATAGGATTTTGCTTCTCGGACTTTAAGCGTTCAAATTCACTAGCCTTTGGTGCTATAAAAGTTCCTTTTCCTTGCTTGCGGTAAATAAGACCATCTTTCTCAAGAGATAAAATAGCGTTTTTAGCTGTAATACGACTTGCATTAAATTTAAGTGCAAGCTGATTTTCAGATGGTAATTTAAAGTCAGGTGTATGCTTATTATTTTCAATAATCTCTAATAAATACTTACGCATACTCATATAAAGTGGTTCACTAGGCATAAGAATACACCCCTTTCATTTGTAAATCGATCGCTTATTCCTGATAAGTAGGAGCAGACTGTCAGTAGTCTTTTGGGTACTCCAAAAGCCCGCTCACTCAATATATCAAGTATACCAACTTTATCATTTTTTTCTCCTAGTAGCATTGATTATAAGTCATTTTTCCTCTAAAATCTAGCTATAGAAAACCTTAATTCACACCTAGGAGGGCGTCATGAAACAAACTAAAAAAGCACACGTTATCTCACATACACACTGGGATAGAGAGTGGTACTTACCATATGAAAAACATCACATGCTTCTTATTGAATTTATGGATACTTTATTAGATACACTTGAAAGAGATCCAGAATATAAGAGTTTCCATTTAGATGGTCAAACAATCATTTTAGAAGACTACCTTCAAGTAAGACCAGAGAAAAAAGAAATCCTTACAAAAATGATCAAAGAAGGCCGTATCCACATCGGACCATGGTACATTCTTCAAGACGAATGGCTTACAAGTAGTGAAGCGAACGTTCGTAACTTACAAGTAGGTCATGACGATGCAAAAATGTACGGGGATGTATGTAAAGTAGGTTACTTCCCAGACTCATTTGGTAACATGGGGCAAGCTCCTCAAATGTTACAACAAGCAGGTATCGAAACAGCAGTATTCGGTCGTGGTGTTAAACCAACTGGTTTCAACAACGAAGTAAGCGGAGAAGCTTTCGAATCTCCATATTCAGAAATGTACTGGGAAAGTCCAGATGGATCAAAAGTACTTGGTGTACTTTTTGCGAACTGGTACTGTAATGGTATGGAAGTACCAACAGATAAAGAAGAGCTTGTAAAATACTGGGATCAAAAACTTGCTGGTGCAGCGCACTTTGCTTCAACAGATCATATGTTATTCATGAACGGCTGTGACCACCAACCAGTTCAAACAGATTTAAGCGAAGCTTTAAACAATGCTAAGGAATTCTACAAAGATGTTGAGTTCATTCACTCAAACTTCCCAGATTATATTGAAGCTATTAAAGCGGAACTTCCAGATAACTTAGTAACAATCCATGGTGAGCTTAGAAGCCAACAAACAGATGGATTTGGTACACTTGCAAATACTGCATCTGCACGTATTTACTTAAAACAAATGAATGCTAAATGCCAAACATTATTTGAAAAAGTAGCAGAACCAATTGCAGCAATCGCTAGCAAGATGGGTATGGATTATCCACATCACTTATTCACATATGGTTGGAAAGTACTTATGCAAAACCATCCACATGATAGTATCTGTGGTTGTAGCGTGGATGAGGTACATAGAGAAATGGTATCTCGTTTTGAAAAAGCTGAACAAGTTGCACTTCACATTATTGATGAAGCAATGGCTTATATTAAAGCTCAATTAGATACAATGAAATTCAAAAACATTAGTGAAGAAGCTGAGCCATTCTTCGTTGTTAACCCAACAGGTTGGGAAAAATCAGGTTTAGTAGAATTCAAACTTGAAGTAGCTAAAAAATACTTTGGACCAGGTTATGTACAAGGTGCAATTGATGATGCAAAAGAGGCTAAAGTACCAACATACAAAATTGTTGATGAAAATGGTAATGAATTAAAAGGTGAAATCGAAGAGTTAGGCTTACACTTTGGTTATGACCTTCCAAAAGATAAATTCAGACAACCATATATGTGTCAAGAACTAAAAGTAACAGTTGAAATTGAAAAACTTGCTGCATTTGATATTAAGAGACTTGCTCTTATTCCAGTTGCTGAAAAAGCAGCAGAAGAAGGCAGCTTAGTAAAAGATGGATGCATTTTAGAAAATGACTTCTTAAGTGCAAAAGTAGAAGACAATGGTTCTATTACCATTACACATAAAGCAACAGGAAAAGTATTCGAAGAACAATGCATCTACGAAGATCATGGTGATCTTGGTAACGAATACGTTTACTTCATGCCACTTGGTGAAAAGCCAATTACATCAAAAGATGCTAAGGCTGAAATTCGCGTGGTGAAAAATCTTCCACATGTAGCTGCTATTGAAACAAAGGTAACAATCAACATTCCAAAATCAGCAAATGAACAGCTTGATAAAGAAATGAGAGAGTTAGTTTGGTTCACTGGAAGAAAAGCTCAAAGAGTTGAAGAAACTATTCCAATGGAAATCACAACAGTTTACACACTTGAAAGACTTTCAAGAGGTGTTAAAGTAAAAACAAGCTTCAACAACCAAGCACTTGACCATAGAGTACGTGCATTATTTACAACAAACATTGATTCACCATTCCACTATGCAGATTCTATCTTTGAAGTTGCAAAACGTGACACAGTTCCAAGCAAAGAATGGAGAAACCCATGTAATGCACAACATCAACAAGCATTCATCAACGTACATGATGAAAATGTTGGTTTAACAGTAGCCAATAAAGGGCTTAACGAATACGAACTTCTTCGTGATGGTATGAGCACAATTGCTTTAACAATCCATAGAGGTACACGTGAACTTGGAGACTGGGGTGTATTCCCAACACCAGAAGCACAATGCTTAGGTCACCAAGAAGTTGAGTTCGAAATCATTCCTCACGGAGCTGGTGATGATGTATACGCTTCATATGTTGAAGCATACCAATTCCAAATTCCATTTGCAGCAATGCAAACAGTAGTTAAAGAAGGCGCTGTTAAAGAGTACGCTCCAATTATCGCTCCAAAAGCTGCTATGAGCACAATGTACTCATCACTTAAAGTAAGCAAAGAAACAGGTGACATCGTAACAAGATGGTATTCTGTAAGTGATCAAGAAGAAAACTTAACACTTGAAGCAGATATGCCAATGTACATGAGTAACCTTCTTGAAGAAAACCACGGTGCAGTAGACCATACTGTAGCAGTAAAACCATACCAAATCATTACACTTGGTTTTGGTAAATAATAAAAAATAAGGAGGGCTGTATAAACAGCCCTTTTTTTATGGGGGAAGAGGAGTAGGAGAAACAGCCCCAATGGAGAAAGAGGAAAGGAAAACATATAAGGCGTACTTTAAGAATATTTAATAAGAGAATGAAATGGTTTCAATTATATAGAAGAATAAATAAAAATAATCAATAAAAACAATAAAGGGGAATAAGAAGTGAGATATACATACAAACATACTTTGCGTGCTTGTTACTTGGGATATATTACACAGGCTATCGTCGTTAATTTAGCACCGTTACTTTTTGTTATTTTCCAGGATCAGTATCATATTTCTTTTGAAATGATTGGTCGATTAATTTTAATTAACTTTGGGACTCAGATTGTAGCAGATATTTTATCTGTTAAATATGTAGACCGTATTGGCTACCGTAAGGCTGCTGTAATAGCTCATATCTTTTGTAGTCTGGGGCTAATGAGTTTAGGCGTATTACCGTTTATTATGCCGACGCCTTATATGGGACTTGTAGTGGCTGTTATGATTTATGCTATTGGAGGCGGAATCATTGAAGTACTCGTAAGCCCTATTGTAGAGTTCTTACCAGGAGATGAGAAGGCTTCAGCTATGAGCCTTTTACATTCTTTCTACTGTTGGGGGCAAGTAGGCGTTGTACTTCTTACAACACTTTTACTTAAAGTCATTGGCTCTTCTTATTGGTTTGTATTACCGATTTTATGGGCATTCATTCCACTTTACAACATCAGGAATTTCCTTAAAGTACCGATTATAGAGCCACAAGAAGATGCGCCGACTATGAGTATTGGTGAGTTGCTTTCTACACGTGGCTTTGTGATTGCATTACTTCTTATGCTTTGTGCTGGAGCATCTGAGATTACTATGTCTCAGTGGTCTTCACTTTTCGCGGAGAGCGGTTTACAAGTTCCAAAGGTAGTAGGGGATTTATTAGGACCATGCCTTTTTGCAGTGCTTATGGGAATTGGGCGTAGTATTTATGGCATATGGGGGCATAAAATTAATCTCAATCGTGCTCTTATGGCAAGTGGTATTTTATGTGTCATTTGCTACGCAGTAACCATTTTTGTACAGAACCCTTTTATTTCTCTTTTGGGGTGTGCGGTGACCGGTTTATCAGTAAGTTTAATGTGGCCTGGAACATTTAGTCTAACTTCAGCGACTTACCCAATGGGCGGTACAGCCATGTTTGGTATGCTTGCCATTTTTGGAGATATAGGTGCAGCAGTAGGCCCTTGGATAGCAGGAGTTGTATCGGATGCAGTAGGCCTAGGCCTTAAAGCAGGACTACTCGTAGCGATTGTTTTCCCAGTTATGCTTGTTATAGGTGTAATGTTACTTAAAAAACTAAATATACAAAGTGAAGGTTAATCCTTTATAGAGAAAAAGACTCAAAGGTTATAGAAGTACATAACTTTTGAGTCTTGGTTTATATGACAAAATGAAAAATAAAAGTATAGAGTATAGAATCAATAATGGTGAACCTTACCAACAATAAATGCGACCCTTTTTTAGATTGAATGGGTGTAGGAAATAAAAGTGGTTGGTAGTAGTGGAATGTAAAAAAGGTTGAAGTAAAGAGTCATAGACCATATCACACAGCGAAAATATGGATTGACTTAATATAATATTAAATGCAACTGTAGGGTGTTTACAGGGTATTATGATAAAATAGAGGGTATATAAGTAGATAAATTAGAATTTGAAAGGAGGTAAAAATGTGAAAAATATTTTACTTCATGGTTTAGGACAAACTTCTTCAAGTTGGAATAATACTGTTGCTAGCATGGAAAATAAATTGGATATTCTTTGTCCTAATTTATTTGATTTACTCCAGGATAAAGAAGTTAGTTATACTAATTTGTATCAAGCATTTTCTGAATATTGTACGGGGCTTTCAGAGCTATTTAATATATGTGGATTGTCGTTAGGTGGTATTCTTGCATTAGAATATGTAATTAAAAATCCTACAAAAGTAAATTCTTTGGTACTCATAGGCACTCAATATACTATGCCTAAAGGCTTGTTGAAATTTCAAAATATCGTTTTTCATCTCATGCCTAACCGAATGTTCACGGAAATAGGTTTGGGAAAGAAAGACTGTATCAATTTGATAAAGTCAATGTTAGATTTAGATTTTCAGCATGAGTTACAAAAAATTACCTGCCCTGTTTTTATTGTTTGTGGAGAAAAAGACATAGCAAATAAAAAGGCTTCACTACAACTGAGCAAACAGATACCAAATACAGAAATTACCTTTATTAAAAATGCAGGACATGAGGTAAATATGGAAGCTCCTAAAGAATTAGGACAGATATTAAATACTTTTTTGGATAGAACAAACTCCAGATTTTAGTATTGGAAAATTGAATATAGAATAGTAGACCTTTAAGAATATAAAACTAAAAATTCTATTTTTGAAAATAGGAGAAGAAAAATCTACTGCATAGGATGATTGTTAAAATTACGATTAACTACATAGTAAACTCAGAGGAAGTGTCCAATAAGGATACTTCTTTTTTTATTTGTGACAAAATTTATGGGTGAGGGAGATTGTATTGAAAATCACCATGACCATGTAGGGGGAAATTAATATAAGATTTAAAATAGATATTTGTTGGCTAGAGAGTATTTATATACTCTTTGGCAGACTTGCTAGCAGGCTTGAAATATAGACTGCTATTTTGATGTCTTGACAAGATAGTTTTAATTATATATATTGTACTTATACAATAAGTACAATATATAACATAAGGAGATGCTCTGTGGAAATTATAATCAGTAGTAATACAAGTAAGCCAATCTACGAACAGATAACATCACAAATGAAAGCTATGATTATGAGTGGAGAGTTAAAAACAGGAGACCCAATCCCGTCTATGCGTTCACTTGCTAAAACAATTCATGTTAGTGTAATCACAGTTCAAAAGGCTTATGAGGATTTAACTAGAGATGGTTTTATTGAAACCACCGTTGGACGAGGAAGTTTCGTGGCTGCTCAAAATAAAGATTTCATACAAGAAGAGCAGCAAAAACAAATTGAAGAGCATTTAATGATAGCGGCTGATATTGCTCGCACTAACGGTATTAAATTAGAAAAAATAACAGAACTACTTAAAATATTTTATGAGGAGAACTAATAAATGGAATACAGTTTAAAAGTTGAAAATCTTTGTAAAGCTTATAAAAATACGGATTTCAAATTAGATAATGTGACTTTTAGTATACCTAAAGGTTCTATTATGGGATTTGTGGGAAAAAACGGTGCTGGGAAAAGCACAACAATTAATTCAATCTTAAATATAATAAAAAAGGATAGCGGTGTAGTAAAATTTTTTGGTTGCGATATGACTAATGATACCACTTCTATTCGAGAAGATATTGGTGTCGTATTTGATGCCGCTAATTTTCACGAAGAATTAACGGCGAAAAAGCTGGAAAAGGTTTTAAGAGACATATATACAAATTGGGATAAAGAGTTATTTTTTTCCTATCTTGAAAAATTTAAAATTCCAAGTAATAAAAAGATAAAAACATTTTCTCGTGGTATGACTATGAAATTATCCATTAGTATTGCTCTTTCTCATAAAGCGAGACTTTTAATTTTAGATGAAGCCACAGCCGGACTTGACCCTGTTGTACGAGAAGAAATACTAGATCTATTGTTAGACTTTGTAGAAGATGAGAATAATTCTATTTTAATATCCTCGCATATATCCAGTGATCTTGAGAAAATTGCCGACTATATTACGGTTATTGATGATGGTAAAATTATTTTAACAGAAAGCAAGGATACTTTAATTTATGATTATGGTATTGCCCGCATGAAACAAAAAGATTTTGATAAACTTCAAAAATCTGAATATATTTCTTACAGACAAAGAGGTTTACAAATTGATGTTTTAATCTCGGATAAAATTAGCTTTTCAAAAAAATATCCCAATGTTATTTTAGATGAAACAAGCATTGATGAAATTTTACCACTTATTACAAAAGGAGAACAAACAAAATGAAAGGTTTAATAAGAAATAATTTCTATTCAGTGGGAAGTGCTTTAAAATGGACCATAGCTTTTTGCATGGTTATAAATGTTGCGGTTATAATGGGAGCAGCACGATTTCCGAGCAATGATGTCTTTTTACCAATATTGATACTAGGACAAATAGGAGCTTTTGTAGGTTTAACTGGTACTGCCCTTCAAAAAGATAACACTTCAAAATGGAGCAAATATGAAAGAACTTTACCTTTAAAAATATGTAATGTTGTAATGGCAAGATACATTTCCTTTCTGATTTTTTCCATTATAGGAATTTTACTTGCCACAATTACCGTATTGTTATTTTCACTTATTTCAGCTCAACCATTGAACTTAGAAAGAGTAGGCTATGGATACAGTTTTGGAATTACATTTGCTCTTTTAGTTCCAGCACTTTTGTATCCATTGGTCTTAAAATTTGGAGCAGATAAATCAGAGATCATGCTGATTATTTCTGTTGTAATTACCATAGGTTTATTTGTTGGTGGAAGTGCAATTTTAACACCATACTTGAAGCATTTAAACAATGTAAATATGATTTACAGAATAGCTTGTATTGTTATGAGTGTGGTAATGTTTATTTGTTCTTATTTCATCTCTCTTGCTCTATATAAGCGAAAAGAATTTTAATTTCTTATTATGAGCATAATACGAAGTTAACACCAGAGTATTCCATCAATAAAATAGTTAATCGTCTGAGTGAGATAGTACTTAATATGGTACTATCTTTTATCATTATATTTGAAATAAGGACTTCACGAGAAAAGGGTAACAGATGCTAATAGCATGGTGAATCGTATCATAAATAAATGAGGTTTTAAGCGAGAATTAAATATTAAAATATACAGTTGACTTTAAGTTCCATATGATAGTCAACTGTATATTTTTTTCTTATAAGTACCTTTGGCAGAAGATAAGATGTAAAAAATTTAGGAATTGCGAGGAATGGATGAGGGATTCTTTTTGATTGAAGTGAAATAAAGGAAAAGATGTTTTACCTTATATAAGGAGCAGATATAATATAATTTATGATAGTTTGAATTATAGCTGAGTTATCACGTGCCAGGTACCTTAGGCGAAAGGCCTAGCTATTAAAAAGAAGTAGGTTAAAGAACCGCAAGAGAGGAAATGTTTTTTTATCATTCTCTGATAAACTTGAATTACCAAAAGGTAAAGAAACAAAAGGGGGAACAAATATGCCTACTATTGAATTGCTACAAAGTGTTCTAGATTATATAGAAGAAAATCTAACTACAGAAATTTCAACAGAGGAACTTGCTAAGATAGCGAGGTTTTCAGAGTATCATTTTTGTCATTTGTTTTCAGATATTGTGGGAATGCCAGTAGTAGCTTATATTACAAAACGCCGTATTCAACATGCCATCTATACAATCAGCCAGACAGGTAGAATGATTGATGTTGCATTAGCTTATGGGTTTGAAACCCATGCAGGTTTTTATAAAGCGTTTAAACGTGAATTTGGATGTTCTCCTTCTAAGTTTCTAAAACTGACAATGGTTCAAAAACCACGAGCAGTAAATTTATTGGAGGAGGCAAAAATAATGCTTACAAACACACAAATTAAAGAAATGCTAACAAATTGGGAATTAGAGGGGACATTAAAAGTTGAACCTACTTTTACGGCAGGTGGTGCAATGAAGGCAACTAGTACATGGAGAATTGGAAATCAATATATTTTTAAGACAGGTGGCGACATTGCAGGGGTTAGGGCACAAATTGCAATAGCTAAAGCACTTGCAATAAATGGTATGCAGGTATCTTGTCCTATACCTACAAAAAAGGGAGAAGAATTTATTATTAGAGATGGTAGATTTTATATGGTTACCAATAATATTCAAGGTGATTTCCTACCACCTCAAGAAAGATATGGAGAAAATAGGAGTAAGATTGCAGTAAAATATGGGAAGGCTATTGGAAAACTCCATGAAGCGCTTTTAAAGGCTGAGGATTTAGTGGAAGTTAATGATACCAATATGCTTGACGTAGTTATGAAATGGGCAATGCCGTGTACACGAACTGTTATGGAACAATGGGGATGTCCTTTGCCCGAAACATTTTATTCAGAGTATATAAAGAACTTTCCTAAGCTTTATGAGAAGCTTCCAAGGCAAATGATTCATCGTGATGCAAATCCTTCGAATATTATGTTTGAAGGAGGGAATGTTACAGGATTTATAGATTTTGCTTTAAGTGAGCGTAATGTAAGACTTTTTGACCCTTGCTATTGTGCAACAGGAATTTTGTCTGAAGCTGGAGATATAGAAGATGGATTTGATAAGTGGCCAGAGATACTTAAGGGCATTCTTAAAGGATATGATGAAATAGTACACCTTGAAAATGAAGAAATACAAGCTATTCCTTATGTTATCTATTCTATTCAAATGATTTTTATTGCATGGCTTATTGACAATGAAGCGTACAAAAATTGTGCACTACAAAATCGTAAAATGCTTGTTTGGATGTGGGAAAATAAAGAAAGGTGCTTTCAATAGAAACTGCTCAAATAAATGTCTAGTAAATTAAAAAACAAAATAAGGGGGAGTTATGAGGTTATTTTATGTTAGTGAAGAAGACAATATTGAAATTTTTAATAGGACTAGAAGGGAGTAACTTTTAAAGATAAAGAAATACTTTATATTGTAGTTTTCTTTGTTCTAGTTTTAAATACTATACTTGTAATTAATGGTTCATTGACATTAATACATGGTTTTATGAATAAAAGAAATGCTTAGTAATTAACAACTACTAAGTATTCCTAAAATGAGACATTTGTTTTATTTTAAAACCTCTGAGACTACCTTTTAGGTTAAATTTATTAATATAAATACCTTTAAGGACGTAAACAATAGTAATAGTTAGAACAGCTAAAACTATGCTTATCATTAGTATCATATCCAATACCATCCCCATTTGTGCCATGATGCCTGAATCACCAATAGCTTGAAGAGGAGAAAACGTTCAAAAATCCTGTAGCCATCCACCTACGGTTGAATTATGTTTATTGGAACAGTATAACATAATGATAGAGAGCTTAATAGAATGAGACAATTAATTTTATATATAAAAGGGTAGAAGATGTAATTAGCACGGTGCACCTTGCCACAAATAAGGGAGGGTTTTGAAAAAGTTAGATAAATGAAAGATTAAGCCTTACAAGAACTTGAGCATTCAAGAGTTGTAAGGCCTTTTGTTTTTTAAATCGAGTTATTCAAAGAGTATAATGCGGGACTTTTGAGAAGGTAAATGAGCCCTTACAGCATAAGAAAAAACGTTATGGATATACTGATGAGTAGGAAGGGAGCTCAATAAAATGAAAAAAACATTGAATCTATTTATTATGATAATATTGGTAGGAGCATTGCTTAGCCCACATGTAGCTTATGCTCAACAAGATATAACGGGTTTTAGTATAATAGGTCCTAAAATTAAAAATTTACAAGGTAAAGATGAATTAATGAAATCTTATAATGACTTAAAAAGGATAAGGAAAAATCTAGGGACTATAAGCATTACTTCTAACTCTACAGGAGAAGAGTTACTTCAAATTAATAAAACTTTAGACTTCTACATCCAAGAGCTTGATAATGTAAATAAAAACTTAAACACGCATAAGGCAAATTACAAAGATTCTTTTGATGATATGTATACTGCTGATATGATTAAACTTATCTTAAACAGTTATTTACTGAGCATTAGAAATCAGCAAGTGTTAATGAGAGAAATGGATGAAAATGCTATAAATTCAAAGAACATTATTTACTCAGAGTATGCTATCCCAGTCTATTACTATCTTACATTAGGTGACCAAATGATAGCTTATATAGATTTATATTTTGAAATCTTATAAAGAATAATAGGGAGCAATTTGCTCTCTATTTTTATGAGACTAACGGATTGTGCCAGTTAGATTTACAAATAGAATAAGCTATAGACGAAATGATTGAGATTATCTATTAGACATAAGTTTTGCTACATAGATCATTCTTTTTCATAGATAAGAAATCTTCATAAAATAGATGAGAATGATATAAAGTTAGTATGGGAAACAGATACAGGATTATTCTACATGACTAAAGTCGATGAAAATGCGTTTAAATATTATTTATAAGAATAAAAAGGCAATTAAATAAAGTTTGAAATATTCTAAAATTAATATATAATTATTCTATAGATTCATCAAGTATTTGAGGAGGTATAGAATGAAGAAATGGAAAAATGCATTACTGATGACTGTATTATGTCCTATTTTATTAACCGCGTGTACCACCCAAGATCAAGTAATTAAGGAAAACAAAGAAACAGTAGGAGAAGAGAAGGAGGAGGCTGTTAAAAAAAATACAGCGCCTACTATTGTGACTATGGGACATCATAATGTAAAAGAGGTGGACCCTAGTGCAAAAGATCCCGTTACAGGTGAACCTTATATGGATCCAGATCGATTAAGGGCATCAGAAAAAGCGTTGCAGGTCGTAAGAGATGAATTAAATGTAGAATTGAAATTTATCGAATATGATGGTAATCCAACAGAAGTTTTACTGCAAAGTGTATTAGCAGGAGATCCAGTTTGTGATATTGCTTGGCTATGGAATACGAGTCAAGGTGCTATTTTATCACAAAATATTCTTCAGTCTTTAAATGAATATGAATATTTATTTGAAGAAGATGATGAGTGGATGCTGTGGGATGAGATAATGGATAACCGTTTCTTTCTGAATAAGACGATGGAATTTGTTCCAAGATGGCCTTTGATTTATAACATTAATTATATAGAAGAAGTAGATGCACTTAAAGAAAATGGGAAGACTGTTTATCCGACTGATCTGTTCTTAAAGGGAGAATGGACCTGGAGTGTATTTGAAGACTACTTAGCTAAAATAGATGCTCATTTCCAAAACAAACAAGCACCTATTCGTAAAGAAAAGAGAATAGAAGCTTATCAGACAGATTATAGAGAAGCCGTACTGCATGCTGCACATTCTAATGGTGGGGGGATTTATACAAGTAAGGGTTTAGAGCTGGCAAGTGATGAAACAAAAGAGGCCGTAAAATACATAGAGCGTCTAATGGACAAAGGGCTTTTAACATGTGAACGAGCGGATCCTAATCGAAGTGAACCTGCATGGCACTCCCAATGTACAAATTTTGAAAATGGTGAAACAGTATTTACGAACAATGTTAACTGGAAAATTATTAATGCCGCAACTAAGGTAGGAGAGCGTGGTGATTCTATAGGAATTGTACCTTTCCCAAGACCCGATAGTATGGATTTTGATGATCCACGTTATCAACAGCCTAATACAGCGGCAGACTGTGCAGGTATTTTAAAAGGTATATCTAAAGAACAGACTGAACTGGCTATTAAAACCTTTAAACTGTACTTTAGTACATATTATAAGGAATTAAGTGGTGGAGAAAAAGCAACAGATTATTTAAAAATTGAATCTGAAAAAAAAGCTTCTCAATATGGTTTAGATCTTTTCCATGAAGAAGTAGGTGCAGATATGTTAACGACTTTTGAATGGATGGCAGAACACTCCAAAGTAAATGATTTTAGCCAGTTAACAAACATTTATTACGGAAAATATAGTAGTATTTTGGGGGATTCCTTATATGGCTTGAATGGTATGCCAACATATGAGGTTGCAATAGAAGCCAATTTAGGTATTCTAGAAGACTATATTAATGATATTATGAGGATTATTAAGTCTAATGAAATTAGAGATAATATTGCGCCTAAGATTAAACTTATTAAAAGGCTAGACTTTGCTAAGGGGACAGACGCTCAAAATATTTCATGGGATGCCTATATAGAGGTTATAGATAATGCAGATGGACCGATTGATCTGAATCAAGCAATGATTGATTTTAAGGCGATAGACTTTAATCAAGTTGGGGTTCAACAAGGCGGTCTTACAGTAGAAGTTAAAGATTCATCAGACAATACTGCAGTAAATCTATTCGATATCGTTATTTATGATGTAGATCATACAATAGCGCCTACTTTAACAGTTAAAGAAGAGTATAGAACAATTAAAAGAGATGAAGATGTCTCCGAGATTCAATGGGGAGAAGATTTCTTAGAAGAAGCTGTAGATAAAGATGGCATTAATATTAAACATCTTGTTACAGTAGATTTATCTACTTTAGACACGACGACAAAAGGCGTTTACCCTGTAGAACTTACAGTTGCGGATTATGTGGGCAATGAAGAAAAAGTAACCATTGAGGTAGAGGTAGAGTAGAGAAGAGGCACATTTAAAGTGTGCCTCTTTTTATATGCTGTGTTAAAAGTTTTGCACCAATCTTAATAGAGGTTAATTTTTTTGTTTGTTTAAGAGTTATAGTGTGTCAAGTTAAGTGCAACATTTATTGAGTTCTCTTAAAAAGACTTCGTTCCTCTTTGCCATGATGCATAGGGAGCTGCAAAGTAAATAAGCGACAATGGCATTGATTTTTTAGGAGGAGAAAAGCAAAAAACTATTATGATCTCTATTCAAATGAATCCAAATGGCAAACACCCACTAATCTTATGAAGCTTATATATTGATAGTCAACACATTAGTCAAGATGATGCAAGAAAATAGGTAGGATGTCCTAAACGGTTTCCAAACAATAGCTGTTTTCTTTTTAGGACTAAAAGATTATAATAAAAGCTAAATCAACAAGGAAGGACAGTCATCATGAGTGCATACATTAGTTTTAAAGATATTAAGAAAACTTATGAGATGGGAGAAGTCACCATCAAAGCTGTAGATGGTGTAAGCTTTGATATTCATAAGGGAGAATTTGTCATTATAGCAGGGACAAGCGGTGCAGGAAAAAGTACAGTGCTGAATCTTCTAGGAGGAATGGACACCCCTTCGTCTGGAGATTTAATTGTGGATCAGGTCAACATTAGCAACTTTAATAAGAAGCAATTAACTAATTATAGAAAGGATGATATTGGTTTTGTTTTTCAGTTCTATAATTTAGTACAGAATTTAACTGTAAGAGAAAATGTAGAGTTAGCTACACAGCTTATTAAAAATCCGCTAGATATAGAGGAGATTTTAGATGCAGTGGGATTAAAAGATCGTAAAAATAATTTCCCTTCTCAGCTTTCAGGTGGAGAGCAACAAAGGGTAGCCATAGCAAGAGCTATTGCTAAAAATCCTAAGCTGCTTCTTTGTGATGAGCCAACAGGGGCATTAGACTACAATACAGGTAAAGCTGTTTTAAGTTTGCTTCAGAAAATGTGTAGAGAAATGCATATGACAGTTGTGGTCATTACACATAACTTAGCCCTTACACCGATGGGGGATAAAGTGATTTATATGAAAAATGGTCAAGTAGAGAAAATGCTCATTAATCCAGAACCTACACCAGTAGAAAGGATTGAATGGTAATGCGAAAGAAGTCTTTAATGAAAGATGCCTATAGGGAGATTCAAAAATCTTTAGGACGCTTTTTCTCTATTATGCTTATTGTGGCTTTAGGTGTAGCCTTTTTAGCTGGCATTAAGGTAAGTAGCCCTCTGATGAAAGATACAACAGACCAGTATATGGATGAGTACCAAATGATGGATATTAGCGTACTTTCTACATTAGGTATAGAAAAAGCGGATATGGAGGCTATTAGTAAGCTGAAGCAGTTAGAGCGAATTATGGGCAGCTATAGCTTGAATATGTTAGCGCGTATAGAGGGAAGTCAAAAAGTTATTAAGGTACACAGTTTAGGAAGCCTTTCACAAGAAGATGAAAAGCTCATTAATAAGCCGAAATTAGTGGAGGGGAGATGGCCGAGTAGGCCTAATGAATGCTTAATTGATGGAACGAAGCTGACGAGATTACCTATTCAGATAGGTGATACCATTACCTTAACGACTGGAACAGATGAAGAAGTAAGTGATGTATTAAACAATGACACATACACAGTAGTGGGTGTTATGAACTCCCCTTACTATATGCATTTTGAAAGAGGTACTGCTGAAATTGGTAATGGCAGTGTAGCAAGTTATATCTATATTCCGGAAGAAAACTTTAAAAGTGATCTATACACAGAACTTTTTATTACACTAAAAGGGGCTCAAGAGCTGGATGCTTATAGCCAAGCGTATACCCATTTAGTCGATGATTTTAAAGCGCAGTTAGAACCGATTATGGAAGAGAGGGCTCTAGTGCGTTATGAAAAGCTGCTAGCAGAAGGTAAGCTAGAACTTGAAGAAGGTGAGGCAAAGCTTTTAGAAGAAAAAGCAAAAGCCAATAAGGAGTTAGCGGATGCAGCCCTAGAACTTGAAAAAGCGGAAAAGGAAATTGCAAAAAGGCAGCAAGAACTAGTAGACGGTGAAGCAAAAGTTAACCAAGGTTTTAAACAGGCAGAAGCAGCACTTAAAGATGCAGAAGAAGAGCTTGAGGCCAATCAAAAAGAGTATGAACAAGGACTTACCCTTTTCAATGCTGAAAAGGAAAATATAAAAAAACAACTAGATGAAGCTAAAATACAGCTTACTGAAGGTAAAGCTCAGTTACAAACTTTAAAGGATAAGCTTCAAAGTATAGAAGAACAGCTTGCTTTTACAGAAGGTATGGGTCAGGAAAGTTTACTTGCGCAAAAGCAAGTTTTAGAGGAACAGATTGCAAGTCTTACACAGGTCTTACAAGTTAATGAAGAAGCTTATAAGAAAGGTTTAGCGGAGTTTAAAGCGCAAGAAGAAACACTTCTAGAGTCAGGCGTTCTTTTGGAGGAAGGTAAACGTAAGCTCGCAGAGCAAAAAATAAAACTTGAGCAGGAAAAAGGAGCAACTTACAAGACTTTAGCAGAGGGTAGGCAACAATTAGAAGAAGGAGCGCTTAGCCTTGAGCAAGGTAAAGAAAAATATCTAATGTCTAAAGAAGAAGCTAAGAAGCAGTTTAAAGAAGCTGAAGCAGAAATTGCAAAAGGAAAAGAGCAATTAGAGAATTTAAAAGAGCCAAAAGTTTATGTATTAGGTAGAGAAGCCAATTATGGTTTTGCCAATTATAAAAGTGCCACAGAGACCATTGAGCGTATTGGTGAGGTCTTCCCTATCTTTTTCTTTGTTGTAGCAGCACTTGTATGTTTAACCACCATGACACGTATGGTAGATGAACAGCGTATCACTATGGGGACTTACAAAGCTTTAGGGTATAGCACCTTTTCGATTATGAGTAAATATATTTTATATGCAGGAATGGCAAGTGTATTAGGGAGTGTATTAGGGATTGCGATTGGTTTTAAAGTTTTCCCTAATACCATTTATAACGCCTATGGCATGATGTTTACGGTGCCACCTATCCTTAATAAATTTTATCCAAGTGAGGCTTTGTCGGCTATTTTGGCTATGGTATGCCTAACTGTTTTTGCGGTAGTTTTCACCACAATTAAAGAACTTAAGGAGCAGCCGTCAGAGCTGATGAGACCAAAAGCGCCGCCAGCAGGTAAACGTATTTTATTAGAACGTATACCTTTTATCTGGAGGCATATGAACTTCTTCCAGAAGGTTGTAGCACGTAATATTTTTAGATATAAGAAGAAATTCTTTATGACTACCATTGGTATTGCAGGGTGTACAGCTTTACTGGTTGCAGGCTTAGGATTAAAAGAGTCCATTATAAGTATTGTAGATAGACAATACGGTGACCTGTTTAAGTATAACTTAGAAGTCACAGTGAAAGAAGAGGGCATAGAAAAGCTACAGCGTAGTGCTTATATAGAAAATTTCCTGGAAGTAAGTCATGAAAATATTAAACTTTTATATGGTGAAGAAGATAGAACTGCGACTTTACGTGTTATTCATGACATAGAGAAGTTCCCTGAGTTTATTAAGCTTCAAGAAAGAGTATCTCAAAATCCACTTAATTTAGATCAAGATGGTGTTATTCTTTCTGAGAAATTAGCTAAAGCTTTAAATGTACAGGTAGGGGATACTGTTCAACTTGAAAATAGTCATCTAGAAATTTATGACGTGAAAGTTGCAGGCATTGCGGAAAATTATATAGGCCACTATGTGTATATGTCAGGGGCTTATGCTCAAGCAGCTATACGCCAAACTCCGGGGGTAAATCAGCTCTTGATTCAGCTTACGGATGCAGGTATGGATCAAGAGGAGGTCATTTCAAATGAACTCACACAAAATGAGGACATTACTTCTTTTGCTTTTACAACAAAACATGCAGGGAGTTTTGAAAGTATGACAGCCAGCTTAGATACTGTAGTTATTATTCTTATCGTATCTGCAGCTCTATTAGCTTTTGTTGTCCTTTATAATTTAACAACCATTAATATTAGTGAACGCTACAGAGAAATTGCAACGATTAAGGTATTAGGTTTTAATGACTTTAAAGTCTCTGGGTATATTTATAGAGAAAATATTATGCTTACCTTAATAGGTTCCTTATTTGGACTTTTATTAGGGAAGGCTCTGTTCTTATTTATTATTGTAACGGCAGAGATGGATGAAATGATGTTTGGTAGAGAAATCTATTGGCCAAGCTATCTAACAGCAGTTATTTTAACCTTTATTTTTGCTATGTTAGTCAATGTTATGATGCATTTTAAATTGCAAAAGATTGAAATGGTAGAGTCACTAAAGTCGGTAGAATAAATCAGCAGCAGCTTAAGAGAGTGATGTGGGAATCTTTGAAAGGGATAGACAAATGTCGAAATATGTATTATTATACATTCATATAATTTTTAAATAAATGCATCGTATAAAGTTGAAAATAAGGTTCAACAGTTTCTACCAAATCACCTTAAATGATTTGACTACGATATGAATTTTTATTTTACATATCTAGAGGCTTATTATACGGTCATGAAAACAACGTGGAGAGTGGATAATGACTAGTATTAAAAACACTTCAATAGACAATATCTATCAGTTAGATGGTAGAGTGCCTATTGGCAAAGCAATTCCTTTCGGATTACAACATGTTTTAGCAATGTTTGTTGCAAATATTACCCCTATTATTATTGTGGCAGGAGCATCAGGACTTTCGGGTGAGCAAACAGCTACTCTTATCCAATGTGCTATGCTCATTGCAGGAATAGGTACAATGATTCAACTTTATCCCGTTTGGCGCATTGGTGCTAAAATGCCTATTGTCATGGGGATTAGTTTCACCTTTGTGTCTATCTTGTGTGTGATTGGAAGTCAATATGGTTACAATGCTGTCATTGGAGCTGTTTTAGTAGGCGGGATGGTAGAAGGTATACTTGGTTTATTTGCTAAGTATTGGAGAAAAATCATTACACCTATTGTAGCAGCCAGCGTCGTAACGGCTATCGGGTTTTCTTTATTAAATGTAGGTGCTCACTCCTTTGGAGGAGGGAATGGCAGTGCAGATTTTGGATCTAGTACTAATTTAATAATTGGAACCATTACCTTAGTAACTTGTTTAGTATTTAATATTTTAGCTAAAAAGCATTATAAAAATTTATCTGTTTTAGTGGGCTTAATAGTGGGCTATATTGTAGCCATCTTCTTTAAAAAAGTAGATTTTGGTAGCTTAGCTGGGTATAGCATGTTTGCAGTGCCTCAATTTTTACCTTTCAAGCCAGAGTTTAATCTTAATGCTATTGTTTCAGTGGTACTTATTTTCTTAGTATCAGCAACAGAAACAATTGGTGATACATCGGCTTTAGCTGTATCAGGGCTAGGAAGAGAAGCAAAGGAAGAAGAAATATCAGGCTCTATTGCTTGCGATGGCTTTGTAAGTTTTATTTCAGCTCTATTCGGATGTATGCCTATCACTTCCTTTAGCCAAAATGTAGGCTTAGTAGCTATGACAAAAGTAATCAATCGTTATACGCTTTTAATGGGTGCCATTGTTATGGTATTAGCTGGATTATGTCCTTTGTTTGGGGCATTATTAGCTACATTACCAGAGCCTGTATTAGGTGGCTGTACACTTATTATGTTTGGTTCTATCGTTGTAAGTGGATTACAAATGATCGGAAACTGTGGATATAACCAAAGAAATATGCTTATTGTAGCACTTTCTTTAAGTATTGGTATTGGTTTTACTCAAGTGCCAGATATTTTTGTTATCTTCCCAGATGTTATGAGGAATGTATTAGCAGATAACAGCGTGGCTGTTGTATTTCTTGTGGCTGTGATTTTAAACTTAGTTCTACCAAAGAATATGGAAAACCATGAATAAACTTAAAGACATAATAGAACATTAACGATTCACCATACAGTCAGGCTTGATGAGTTTGCTGTATGGTGATTTTCTGTTTTAATAAGGAATAAAAGCAGTTGGAATAGAAGAGGCTATTTCTTAAAGACAATAAGAAGTAGAGGATGAAGGGCTTATGGAAGGGATGTTTAAAAAAGGCAAGATGGCTGAGTCATTAAGCATTGCTATGTTACTTGCTCTGGTAGGAGGTTATTTAGATATTTATTCCTACTTAGCAAGAGGAAAGGTATTTGCTAATACACAGACAGGCAATTTAGTTTTATTAGGCTATAATATGGCACAGGGCAATCTAGAGAAAATGATTTACTACCTTCTTCCTATTTCCTTCTTTGCATTTGGCGTTTGGTTAGCTAAAATAATAGAGTATAAGGTTGGAGAAGGAAAACATTTTGATTGGCTACATGTACTCTTAGGCATTGAAATAGGCATCTTGTTTATGGTCATGTTTATTCCAGAAGGGAAGTTTAATGTAGTCGCTAATATTATGGTATCTTTCATTTGCGGATTGCAAGTTCAGGGCTTTCGTAAAGTAAATGGAAATGCTTACTCTACGGTTATGTTTACAGGGAATTTGAAGAATGTAGCAGAACGTTTTGCACATTACTCCCTTACAAAAGAACGTGAAGCCTTAGAAAATGGCAAGGTTTATTTAGGGATCATTCTTATGTTTGTTATAGGTGGCTGGTTGGGAGCATTAACAACTGGCAAATATGCAGAAAAAGCAGCGGGTCTTATTAATAGTGTGCTCGTTATTGTTTTTGTTTTATTATACTTAGAAAAAAGAGATTTAATTAAAAAATAGACATGATGGGATCATCATGTCTATTTTCATTTTATATTTTTAGCAAAATAGGAACAGTCTGTATTAAAAATAAAAGTTATAATAAAATTACCATATGGATAAGGATAGGTGATAGATTGAATTATAGTAAGGATATGGAAAGATGTATTGCGTTTATAGAAGCCCATATTAAGGAAAAGATTACAGCTTTGGATGTTGCTCAGGAGTTAGGGTATTCGAGGTACCATTTTTGCAGAGTTTTTAGTTCATGCAAAGGTATGTCTGTAACGGGATACATTCGTCATAGAAGGTTATCATTAGGTGCTGTAGAGATGCTTAAGGGGAGGAAGATTATAGATATTGCTTTAGACTATGGATTTGAGACGCATAATGGTTTTACAAAAGCCTTTCGTAAGGCCTTTCATTATAGCCCAACACAATATATGGCAAGGATGGCTGGCTATAAAGAAGCAAAAAATACATTTGAAATTGGAGGATATATGATGAAACCTATAATTATTAAAAAAGATGCTTTTAAAGTTGCAGGCTATGGTATTCAAACCAATATTGAAGGGACCAATTATACAAGAGATATTGCATCCTTTTGGAGTTACTATGAAGGAGAAAACTTAGAAAGTAAAATGTATGAAATCCTTAATCCACCTAAACATGGGGAGGTGGGCCTATGTGTGCCTTCTTCAGAAAAGGGGAATGTAACCTATCTTTTAGGCGTTATTGTAGAGGACTTTTCTAAGATAACAGAAGATATGATTACAGTAGAAGTTCCAGAGGCGCAGTATGCTGTTTTTACAACACCTCCTGTAGATACGAGTCAAGATGAGGAGCAGAAAGAGTTTGCTGAGATGATTAAAGCAACGTGGAAATATATTTTTGAAGAGTGGTTTAAGGAGAGTGGATACGGTTATGACGAAAGTAAATTAGACTTTGAGTTTTATGATGAGCGTTGTCACGGTAGGGTAGATACAGTTATGGAGATTTATGTTCCTATAAAAAAATTATAATTAAGCCAAGAAAAAATACTTTAAGGGAGAGAAGCAAATGCGTATAAAAAGTCATAAAGCTATATTCTGGGATTTACAAGGAACTTTAGGAGGGGATGCAACTGGAGATATCAAGGATTTTCAATTCTATCCCTTTACATATGAAGCGCTAAAACTTGCTTCAAAAAAGGGATATCTAAATATAATTCTAACCAATCAAAGTAGGATTGGTGCCGGAAAACTTACATTAAAGGATTATGAAGAAAAAGTTGATAGGCTAAAAAGAGAATTAACTCAAAATAAAGTAGAAGTAAAAGAGATTTTGTGCTGTCCACATACCAAACAGGACCATTGTAGTTGTAAAAAGCCAAAGACGGGTTTAATGGATTTATGTGTGAATAAGTATACTATAGATATCTCCAAGAGTTATGTTATAGGGGATATGGGTAAAAATGAAGTGGTAATGGCACATCATGCAGGAGCTAAAAGTATTTTAGTATTAACAGGGGCAGGTGTAGGAAGTCTAAATGAGTTTAGAGAGACATGGAAAGACTATGAAGCGGATTATATAGCAGATAATGTATTGGAGGCTGTAAAAAGTATAGAATAGGATGAAATAGAAGTAAATGTTCTTATAGTACCTAAATATTAATGGTTCAACAGTAGCCGTGAAGAGAGTACAGTTTGAAGATGAAAAGTGCTTAGAATGGAAAAGATGTATAACACCTATAGAGTATTTGGAGTTAGAAGAGAACAGGGATTTAGGAGAAGATAAGAATTTAGAACAATAGGGAATAGTGGATTCGCCGAGGAATAGCATTAGAGAGAAGTAAAAGACTTATAAGTTTCTGGATAACAGGAACTTATAAGTCTTTTTTCATAGAAAGTATGATTTAAGCGTTATAGCTTTTTAAAAATGAATAAAAAAGTTCTACTACAGTAGATAAATAGCTATTTGGATTTCTTAAGATACAGATGCTTGATTCTAAAGTACTTTCCTTAATGACTTTTTGGGTGATGGAAGTATCTGAAAGAAGAGAAAGGGCGGATTCAGGAATAATGCCTATACCAAGGCCGGCATTCACCATACTGGCCGTAGTTCTGGCATCATCATTCATACAAAAAACATTAGGGGTTAGAGCTTTTTCATGGCAAATGTTTTTAACGATCTGTTCCCAGCGACGATAGAGAATAAGAGGTTTGTTGCAAATATCTCCTAAAGTAACAGTAGCAGTATGGATATCCTTAAAATAGTCATGGGCGCCTACTGCAAATACTTTTTCTTTTACTAGAATGGTACACTCTAGATCTTCAGCAGAAAAAGGTGTACGGACAATAGCAAGCTCTATAAGATTATTTCTAAGGCGCTCTAGCTGTTCATAGGTATTGCCTTCAAAGAGATTAAAACTGATTTCAGGATAAAGCTTATGAAAGGCACTAAGCCATTCACTAATTAAAGTACTACTTATAGAAGAAATAATGCCTACACGTAAAGTTCCCATTTTACCTTGTGTATAATCTTCTAATTCTTTTTGAACGCCATCTATAAGTTCTAAAATGGAGATGGCACGTGCATAAAAAATATGACCCGCTTGAGTAAGTTCTATTTTACGCGAGCCTCGCTCAAAAAGAATGACACCAAGTTCTGTTTCTAATTCTTTAATTTTGGTACTTAAAGGAGGTTGAGAAATATGAAGCTTGAGAGCAGCTTTAGAAATGTTCCCTTCTTGAACGGTGGTGACAAAGTAAGTGAGTTGTTTAAAATCCATAGTATCCTCCTATATGAAAATCATATAGAAAGTATATCATATTTGTAATTTTTGTATAGGAGAGACCGTGTTATTATAAAATGAAGCGTTATTAATTTACGAGAGAAAGGAATGAAAAAGTGAAGAGGTTATGGATATACTTACAGGATTATAAAAAAGAATGTGTTTTAGCACCTTTATTTAAAATGTTGGAAGCATCCTTTGAATTATTTGTGCCCCTTGTTGTGGCAGCTATTATTGATACAGGTATTGCAAATGGAGATACAGGTTATATTTTAAAAATGTGTATGATTTTAATTTTGCTTGCCCTTATTGGACTTATTTGCTCCGTAACGGCACAATATTTCTCAGCAAAGGCAGCTATTGGCTTTGGAACAGGGCTTCGCCGTGCTTTATTTAAACATTTAATGGGACTTTCTTTTACAGAGATAGACATGGTAGGGACATCGACTATGATGACGCGTATGACAAGTGATGTAAATCAAGCACAAAATGGTGTGAATATGGTGTTACGCCTATTTTTAAGATCGCCTTTTGTTGTGTTTGGCTCCATGGTTATGGCTTTTACCATTGATGTTAAATCAGCATTCATTTTTGTTATAGCGATTATTCTATTATCTATTGTGGTGTTTGGCATTATGCTTATGAATATTCCTATGCTGAAATCTGTGCAGCAAAAGTTAGATGGTGTATTGGGTATTACACGAGAAAATTTAGCAGGTGTACGTGTCATCCGTGCTTTTTGTAAGGAAGAAGAGGAGATTGAAGCATTTAAAGTGAAAAACGAGGCCTTAACAACAGCTCAGAAAAAAGCAGGTAAGGTTTCTGCGTTAATGAATCCTCTTACATATGTCATTATTAATATTGCAATTGTCACTCTTATATGGGTAGGCGCTATTCAGGTGGATAACGGCATCTTAACACAAGGGCAAGTGGTGGCACTTTATAATTACATGTCTCAAATTTTAGTTGAGCTTATTAAATTAGCGAGCTTAATGATTACGATTAATAAATCCGTAGCTTGCAGTAATCGTATTGTAAGTGTATTTGAGATTAAGCCGAGTATGGAAGAAGGCGTAGAGCCGAGTGCTGAAGGTGCTTCTAGGAAGTCAGAGGTTCCAGTTGTAGCTTTCAAAAATGTATCCTTAACGTATAAAGGAGCAGGGGAAGAGTCTTTAACGGGAATTGATTTTACAGTTTGGCAAGGTCAAACCGTAGGGATTATAGGTGGAACAGGTTCAGGGAAAACTTCTCTTGTTCATATGATCCCTAGATTTTATGATGCGACAGCAGGTGAAGTCTTAATAGATGGCGTCAATGTGAAAGCGTATCAGATAAAAGCACTTAGAGATAAGATAGGCATTGTCATGCAAAAGGCCGTCTTATTTAAAGGGGATATTGGCTCTAATCTGAGATGGGGCAAAAAAGATGCCACAGAAGAGGAAATATTAGAAGCGGTTCGTATTGCACAAGGTGAGGATGTAGTCAATCAAAAAGGTGGATTGAAAGGAAGTATTCACCAAGGTGGCAAGAACTTATCAGGAGGGCAAAGACAACGTATGAGTATTGCTAGAGCTCTAGTGAAAAAGCCAGCCATTCTTATTTTAGATGATAGTACATCAGCTCTAGATTTTGCTACAGATGCTAAGCTCAGAGGTGCTATTAAAACATTGGATTATAAGCCAACAGTCTTTATAGTTTCTCAAAGAGCATCTTCTATTCAATATGCGGACCTCATTATTGTTTTAGATGATGGTAAGATGGTAGGTAAAGGCACTCATGAAGAGCTTCTTGAAAATTGTCAGGTTTATAGTGAAATTTACCATTCACAGTTTAGAAAGGAGGAGAACTAATGAGCCAAAATAAAAAAGGTCAAAAAGAAATTTTAAGTAAAGTGATGGGCTATATTAAAAGATATACAGGGCTTATACTCCTTTCTATAGTCTTAGCCTCTTTAATTGTTATCTTAACTTTATATGTACCTATCTTAATAGGAGAAGCGATTGATGGCATTGTATATGGGCAGGTAAACTTTACATTTATTTTACGTTATTTAGTCATCATCAGTGTTATGGTAGGTATTACTGCATTGGCTCAATGGATGATGAATAAGATTAATAACAAAGTTACTTATAACGTTGTACGTGATATGAGAGAAGCAGCTTTTAAGAAGATAGAGATTTTACCTCTTAAATATTTAGATAGACATTCACAAGGAGAAATTGTAAGCCGTGTGATTACAGATGTGGATCAGTTTGCAGATGGTTTGCTGATGGGATTTACTCAGTTCTTTACAGGGATTATGACGATCATAGGAACACTCTTTTTTATGCTGACTATTCATGTAGGTATTACTTTTGTAGTCGTATTAGTGACCCCTCTTTCTTTGTTTGTCGCAAGCTTTATTGCTAAGAAAACTTACACCATGTTTAAATTACAATCAGAAGCAAGGGGTGAGCAGACAGCTTTTATTGATGAAATGATAGGGAGTCAAAAAGTAGTGAAAGCTTATGGACATGAAGAAGAAGCTCTTGAGCAGTTTGATGAAATCAATACAAGGCTTGCGTACTATTCACTACGTGCTACATTCTTCTCTTCCCTTACGAATCCATGTACACGTTTTGTAAATAGTATTGTCTATGCAGGTGTAGCTATTACAGGTGCACTAGCTGTATTAACAGGCAGAATAACGGTAGGGGCTTTGTCATGCTTTCTAAGTTATGCCAATCAGTACACGAAACCCTTTAATGAAATATCAGGCGTCGTGACAGAATTGCAAAATGCTATTGCTTGTGCGGGAAGAATTTTTGAATTGATTGAAGAAGAGCCACAGGTACCAGAGGCTGTAGAGGCTGTGCATTTACAAGATGTAGAAGGACAGGTTGTTTGCAGACAAGTTGCTTTTTCTTATGTACCCGATAAAAAGCTTATTGAAAACTTTAATATTGCGATTAAACCAGGGCAAAGAGTAGCTATTGTAGGACCTACAGGATGTGGCAAAACCACTCTGATTAATTTACTTATGCGTTTTTATGACGTAAATGAAGGCAGTATTTGTGTAGAAAACATAGATATAAGAGAGGTAACACGTAAAAGTTTACGCTCTAACTATGGTATGGTTCTTCAAGAGACATGGCTTAAAAAAGGAACGATTAGAGAAAATATTGTAATGGGCAAGCCAAATGCTACAGAGGATGAGATCATTGCAGCAGCTAAAGCATCTCATGCACATTCGTTTATTAAGCGTTTACCAAAAGGATATGATACTGTTATTGGTGAAGATGGAGGTATGCTTTCACAAGGGCAGAAGCAACTTTTATGTATTACAAGAGTGATGCTCTGTAAGCCGCCTATGCTGATTCTTGATGAAGCCACCTCTTCTATTGATACACGAACAGAAATGCAAATTCAAAGTGCCTTTAATAAACTCATGGAGGGGAGAACAACCTTTATTGTAGCCCATCGTCTTTCGACCATTCAAAATGCAGATATAATTTTAGTTATGAAAGAGGGCAAGGTCATAGAGCAGGGGAGTCATGAAGAGCTTTTAGCTCGAAAAGGATTTTATGCAGAGCTCTATAATAGTCAGTTTGCAGTATAGGATGTTTTTATAAAGATAACAATTTCATTTGTATTGTATTACAAATAGATTACGCTACTCCTCAAAAAAGAAAAAATTTATATAATGGAATTAGAAAAATATGGAACTTTGAGATGATTTTAAACGTCTTATAAGTAAACCAACTTAGAGGAGGAAGACATATGAATAAGAAATTGAAAAGAAATGTATTAAGTGCATTGCTTATTGCAACTGTTGTATCTGCTCCACTTATGGCTAGTCCTATTATGCAAAAGATTACGGCTTATATTTATCCTAATATTGAATATCGTTTAGATGGTGTAGAAATATTGGAGGATACACAAACTATTTATTATAATGGTAGAAATTATGTATCTGTTAATGACATTGTCAGGGCTTTAGGCAAAGATGTCACTTTTGAAAATGGCAAAGTAACCATTACAACACCACAGTATGAGGAAAGTGTTGTAATTAATGAAGCGATTATTAAAGAAGTAGATGTTAAACAGAATCAAGTAACTATTTTACCAGTAGATAAAGCTGATAAATTAGAAAACTATAAGATTTTAAATGTAGGGCCAGAAACAAAATTAAGCTATGAAAAAAATAAACCAGTTGTAAAAATAGGTGATTTAGAAGAAGGTATGAAAGTTAAAGTCATTCAAGCATCATTTGAGACAGCATCTATACCTGCACAGACAACAGCTTATGAAATTACTATTTTACAAGATGGAGTAGAACAAGAATCAGTAGCTCAAAATATAACGATTAAAAAAGCAACGATTAAAGATGTAGAAGAAGATGATAAGACGATCACTATTCTACCAGCAGGGAAAGAGAATAAACCTGAAAATTACATTGTTTTAAATATTGGCCAAGATACTAAATTAGCTCATGAAACAATTAAAAAAGTAGTGACTTTAGAGAGTTTAGAAGAAGGTATGACTGTAAAAGTAGTACATTCACCAGCTGTAACTAAATCTTTGCCACCACAAACATCAGCTATAGAAGTTATTGTTTTAAAAGAAAATGGTGATTTAACAACTGATGATAAAGACGATGACTTTGATCACGATACAGTATTCGAAACAGAAATCGAAGATGCAAAGATTATAGAAATGAATCATGGTAAAAAATATATGGTCGTTAAAAATGGTAAAGGAACTTACACTGTAAAGTTTACTCATAAAACGAAAGTAGAATTTGATGATGACGATCATAAGAAACCAAATGTAAATAGCTTAAAAGTAGGCCAAAGAGTAGATATTGAATTAGAAAATGGTGTTGCAGTAGAAATTGAAGTACAATAAGAAAAGGGTCATTCTCTCGCGTTATAGTGAGAGGATGACCCTTTTAATTTTTGTTAATTCAAATGATTAACATCCTTTAAAATCTTCTCCAGTTTTTCAGTAGAGGTAATGCGTTCATTACATTTAGCACTATCTAGGCACGCGTGAAAACCTATAGATCGGTATTCATCGTGAGCTGTTTTGCAAATAGGGGAGACAAAAGCTACTTCATCCTCTTTACCTACATGATTGCAAAAGGTACAAATATGAGTATTGTTAGAGTCTTGATTGGGGATTTACAAGCCATGCCTATAAGTTTGTCTTCTAGAGGATAGGTGATAAAAAGCTTGCGAATGGATTCGTCCAACCAACCTAAATAGACAAGTTTTAGATTTTCTTCACTTATGAGAGGAAGTTTGAGCTTCTTTTCTTTTCTAAAAACCTTTTTAATTTGACTAGATGTAGGAAGCGCTATGCCATAGACATATTCTTCTAAGTCTGCTAAGTATTGATCAATAGAGAGTGAATCAGTAATTTTTAAAATATTAAGTAAGGCTGTTTGTTCTTCTGATAAATTCTCAAAAAGGTTCAGTATAGTATCTTGTAAGGAAGCTTTATGTGTAGCAATAATTTGATTATCGGTGCAGTTCCTAAAAGTATTATTTAAATCCCGTAGACACTTTTTGATATGATTATATTTATGTTTAGGAATAAACGTTTTGTTCATAGCAGGACCTCTTTTCTTTAAAGCATATTTCAAGTATTCGACAATCCTATAAAGTTTATGAATAAAAAAGATGATTAGTACTCCTTCAAGTTGAAAGTAACACTAATCATCTTTTTTGCTATAGGATACTTTCATTAATCGATATAATAAAAGCATAGCACAATTTCAAATTATAATTCAATCTCATAAACGGTGCTGTTGGAATTATGAGATGAGACGTTTTTGCTCACCTATAATTCTTCTAATACTTTTTTCAGAGAGATAATAAGTCTGAGTAAGCTCGTAAACAGTAGTGCCATTTATATATTTTTCATAAATTTCATTATTTCTTATTTTAAGGTATCTTTTAATACCACTTTTTTCACCCCAGGCTTTCTGGTTAGCCTCTTTCCTAGGGATATAAAGATATTTTCCATCTGCATATTCTTGTAGTTTTTTTAGTAGTTCTTCGGGTAACACATCTTGTGCATTGATATATTTCATTTTTTTGCTCCTTTACTTTAAGTCTTAGGGTTAAAGCAAAGCATACAAAAAGGCTATGTGTTACAGAACCAAAATCTCTATATGTTCCAGCTAATTTAGCGATTTAGGCTCCAGACAAAGCATAGCTGACTTTGTTGTAGTCTTTGCAAGGAGCAAGTCGCTTTAGAGCTGAATGTACAATAGACTTTCATCAAAACACCTCCAATACGATAGGTGTATTATAGCATAAGAAATGCCTGCAAATAAGACTTTGCAGGCATTTTTAGTTTAGACTAATTCAGCAATTTTGGCATTAACCTTTTCACGAAGCTTTAAGAGGTAAGTTTCAGTGCGAGGGTATACGCTAAAGGTAATAGGTTCATCTGTATTTTCTTCAATAAGTGCAAGGACTTCTTCTCTTGAAGTAAGGCTTTCAAGAAGTTCAAGAGCACGGATATCCTGGAAGGCTTCAGCAAGTACCTTAATACGAATAGATTCAAGAGCACCTTCCTCACCTGGGTAAACTAAAAATGCATCGCCTGAAGGGAAAGTCATATCTGCATCTGTTACAAGGAATGGATTAATAGCTCTTTTTGAAAGATGGCTGTTGTAGAAGTTATACCCCCAGTGAAGGAAGCCAGGAATATGGTATTTATAAAGTTGTACACCTAAAATACGGTTACGGAAGCTAGGTAGTGCCATAAAGCGGTTGCTAACCTGAACACTTTGAGCGCAGCAGTAGTAAGCCCATAAATTTGGTACTTTAGCTTCAATAAAAGGTGTAATATGATCGTTAGCACATACTGGATAGTCAATAATACCTTTTTCATAGAATTCTAGATTTGAAAGTGCATCCATAAGTGGATAGCCTTCTAAATGCCCTTGTACAAGATCATGTGCCTCTTTATAATTATCAATTTGGTCAAGGCTTGGCTCATCAGAAATATGGAAGTAGCATTTACCTTGAAGGCCTTGATTATCTAAAAAGTTTTTAAGTTCTGGAAGAAAAGCATCTAAGAAAGCTTTATAGCTTTCATCTTTGGCAGCTACATGCCAGCCAAAGCGTTTTTGAAGTTCACCATTTACGCGTACCATAATCTTTGGTGTAGCATTTGCACCCCATTGTGTAAAGAGGTGAGACATCTCAAAGTATTCCATGCCAGCTTCAGTAGCAAGTTTAATCCATTTTGCAAGTTTATCAAAGTTAAAGTGATAATGCCCCAAATCATCTAATTCTATATCTACAAGCTGTACAGTAAGACGTTCACCGCCTACTTCTGTATCAAGTGGTGGTGTGAAAAGCGGTGTTAGAATCATATTAACGCTATGTTTAGCAGCAGTTTGCATAAAGTTTGCTACTAAATCCCAGTAGCGTTCTGAGAATACTGGAACGTTATAAAATTGTGCAATACCATCTGTATGGAACCATTCAGTGTGAATCGTCTTTTGTTTTGGAAGATATGTATTTAAAACGCTTAAAGTAAAGGTATGTTCAGCTGCTATATTACCATTTCCATCTTTAAGAGAGATAGTAACAGGGTAGTCACCAGCAGTTAAGTCAGCTGGTGGTGTAAGGCAGAACCAAAGGCTACGCCACTGAGTTGGCATTACTTTAACAGCAGGTACTTTAAGTGGCATAAGTAAATCTGGAAGAAGTCCAGGTGTACGCATTAAGTAGTCTGCATCAGCTCCAGCATAGCAAGGGAAGTTAGAAGGTACAAGTTCTACGGAAGAAATGCTGATGTAGTCTTTAAGTTTAGAGTCGATTTCAATATGTATGTACTGGTGAAGCCAGTTTGGATTTTCACTGCTGTAGGCAATCTGAAAGTTAAAGCTTTCATTTAAACAGCACATAGGGTTTTCATAGAAAGCACCTGTAGGCTTTTCGTTTGGTAATACTTTTGCAAGTGAAGAAAGTAATACAGTTTGAAGCGTTGATGACATTTTAAGTCCTCCTAGAATATAATAAAATATAATTTATAATAACATAAAATTGTGTAAAATTAAAAGCAGATTACCTAAAATATTAATAGGCAATCTGCTTTTTTATTAAGCTGCCGGATGAATCGGCATATATAAAAACTCGGTTTGGGTTTTTCTTAGCCCATTGGCTAAATAGAATCGTATTAATCTCGATCTCATCTCCAATATCTTTTTAGGATTTTCTGATTTGACGCATTCTACTTTTCCATTACTTTTTTCAAGAGGATACGGAAATAGATATAAATCATTGACCTCCGGATGATGGATTTTAAGCCAGTTAGGAAGCTGCTGAAGTATATCACCTCCTAACCCTAAGCCTCTATATTCTTTTTCTAAGAAGAAGTCTGTAATATAGAAGACCACATGTGTATCAAGGACATTACTTAGACTTTTGTAGAAGAGTAGAAGCTCATCTTCAATTTCTTTGTCCTGACACTTAAGCTTGTCGTCTCTAAAGCCACCGGCTTTAAGAGAGCCCACATCCATAACAACAGCGTTCAGATAACCGACAGTACGCGACTTATAAGTGATGCTGATGTAAAGTTCTTGTTTTTCAAGACTTTTGGCGTCAATCCTTTCACTTAAGATAATAAACTTGTCGGTACTATCAGTATCACTATCTGAATCATCTGATTCCATAAATATCCCTCCGTTTTTGAATTTAAAGCTACCTTAATAGCATAGCTTTATTATATCATTTTATGTGTAGAAAATATAAAAATATACTAGTAATTAATATTAAATTATTATGAATGCATTTTACTTAGAGAATAAGAAAATATATAGAATACATTTCATAATTTGTTAAAAATATTATATAAAATTATTTACAAATATTTTTGTTAAATACCTTGTATTTCTTTGTAAAAAGAGTAAAACAAAGATGTAAGAATAAATAAAATCTAAATATTTTAGGAGGCGATGATATGTTTGGCTTAACACCTTTTAGAAAGGATCACACTATGTTACCAAGCAATCATGATTTTAATGATTTGGATTCGTTCTTTAATGACTTCTTTAATGATGGTTTTATGCCAGTATTTTATGGCACATCCAGTGGGCAGATGAAAGTAGATATTAAGGAGACAGATGTAGATTACAAGATTGAAGCAGAACTTCCTGGTATTCCAAAAGAAGACGTACAGCTTGGTATTGAAAATAACAGATTGACCATTCATGTAGCACACAATGAAGAGCAGAATGAAGAAAAGGATAATTACATTAGGCGTGAGCGTAGAAGTTGCATCATGTCTCGTAGTTTTAACTTAGAAAATGTAAATACTCAGGCCATTACAGCAAAATTTGAAAATGGTATTTTACACATTACACTTCCTAAACAAGAACCAGAAAGAGTGCAAAAGCAAATAATTAATATTGAATGATAGATAAGTACGCCTCACTTCTTTAAGGGAGATGATGAGGTGAGTGTACCCCTCAACGCGTAAGGGAGGATAGGGGGGGCGTAGAATCAAAAATGTGGCGATAGCCACCTTCTTATATTTTAGTTATTTAGAAGAGGATATAGATGTGGTATACTGACTCTAAATTAAATAAGAAGGGGATGAATGTGTGCGTGTAAATATGAATAGGAACAAAATATTCACCTATTTGGCCATTACTTTAACTTCCATAAGTTTTTATTTTGCAATGCAGAATTTTGATATGATAGCAGACTACATAGGAAAGGTTTTAGGGATTTTAAAGCCTTTTTTAGTAGGGATTGCAATAGCTTATTTATTATGGAGACCTTTAAAATTTATTGAAAGTCTACTAGAGAAATTTATTTTTAGAGGAAAGGTATCTAAGGGAAATAGGCGTATAGTGGGGGTTGTTGTACTGTATCTTATTGCAGCAGTAGTTATTGTATCCCTTTTCTCATTTGTACTGCCTCAAATTATTGAAAGTCTTACTGCTTTAACAAATAACTTACCAGGTTATTTTGAAAGTATTAAGCAGTCTCTTGATACACTGCTTCGAAATAGTGGTATGGATGGAGACATTTATCAATTTGTATCAGATCTTATTGGTGATTTATCTCAGATGATGATGCAAATAACGGCTAAAGTCCTTCCGATGCTTATTGACTTATCTGTAGGTGTAACCTCTACGATACTTAATACATTTTTAGCTATTGTGGTTTCGATTTATTGCTTAGTAGACAAAGAAACTTTCTTTGCTAAAAATAGAAAATGTATGCATGCCTTACTGCCTCAACGATTGATTGGACAAATCACTAGGGTAGTAACCATCTTTGATGATACTTTTGGTAGATATTTTGTAGGGCAGTTAACAGATGCTGTGATTGTGGGAAGTATTTGCTTTGTGATGATGTTGACTTTTAAATTCCCATTCGCCCTTTTAATTAGTGTTATTGTTATGTGTACCAATGTGATTCCTTATGTAGGACCATTTATTGGGGCTGTACCAGGGACTTTTATTATTTTGATGACAGGTGGGTTTGGGCCGGCTTGTGGTTTTGTCCTTATGATTTTTGTTCTCCAACAGATTGATGGCAATATTCTTGTACCAAAGATTATTGGAGACTCTATTGGTATATCAGGATTTTGGGTACTCTTTGCTGTTATGGTAGGAGGCGGACTATTTGGTTTTATAGGTGTCCTCTTAGGGGTACCAAGTTTATCTGTTATTTTTAAACTAATCAAAGCTTACTCAGAGAAAAAATTAAGGCAAAAAGAGCTTCCGGTAGATACCAAGTCATATGAATAAAAAAGTGTTGAAATAAGTTAAAAAATTGTATAATCTAACACTATATTCTATTATTAATTCTAGGAGGAAGACATATGGCTGTGCCAATGCCCATTAAAAGAATTGCAGATTTTGAGAATTTAGGTTTTGGAATGTTTGTACACTGGGGGCTTTACTCTCAAGTAGGAAAAGGTGAATGGTATCAAGCTTTGCATAGCGTACCAAAAGCGCAGTATGAGGAACTTGTAAAGACTTTTCAAGTTGCACCTCATTATGCGGAAAATATGGTTAAAGTGGCAAAAGACGCAGGAATGAAATATATTGTTCTTACGACAAGACATCATGATGGTTTTTCTTTATTTGATACAAAAGGACTAAGTACATATGATGCACCACATGCAATAGGAAGAGATCTTATAAGAGAATACGTAGAGGCCTGTAACAAGTATGAGATCATTCCATTTTTCTACCACACAACACTTGATTGGCATGAGGCAAGTTTTAATGAAGATTTTAAAACTTATCTGAAATACCTTAGAGATTCAGTTGAAATTCTATGTAGTGAATACGGTAAAATCGGAGGCTTATGGTTTGATGGTAACTGGAGTAAGCCACACGAAGACTGGGAAGAAGATGCTTTATATGCAGTAATTAGAAAGCATCAGCCAGATGCGATTATTGTTAATAATACAGGACTATCTCATAGAGGGGAAAAAGGTAATATTGAGATTGATAGTGTAACCTTTGAGCAAGGTAGGCCCTCAAGAATGAATCAAGATGGTGCTACAAAATATGTAGCAAGTGAAATGTGTCAGACACTCAATGACCACTGGGGTATAGGAAATAATGATTTTAATTATAAATCTTTACCAGAAATTATTGAGACCCTTTGCTATAGTAGGAGGATGGGAGCTAACTATTTGCTCAATGTAGGGTTAGAAGCAGATGGAACGGTACCAATTATGCAATCAGCTATGCTGAAAGAAGTTGGAAAGTGGATTAAGTTAGAAGGAGAGGCTATCTACGAGGGTAGACCTTGCGATGATCTATCAGGAGAAGGATCAGACTTTATGCTTCGCACAGATGACCATACCCTTTATGCCTTCATTCACCACCTTAAAGTAACAGGGGATAGCAACGTAGTAGTAGGAGGTAGCGGAAGTGGCATGAAGAATTTCATTGGCCTAGATAGGGCAATTGAATCTATTGAATGGGTGGATAATAAAGAACCTCTAAGAGTGATTCAAGATACTGACACTAAACTTATGAGTTTTTATGCAACAGGTTTCCCTTATGGGACAAACACTGTAGTACGTGTAGCTAAAATAAAATTGAAATAGAAATTCTTAAAGTAAACATACATTTTCATATGACCTGAATACTTATGAAGTAAGACAATAAGTAAAGTGAGGGATAGATATGAGATGTACGTTAAAGGAATTTATAGCAGAGTATATGGAAACGCGATTGAGAGCTTACAAGATGCTGGGTCATGTAGGGTGCGATAAGCAAGTGAAAGCAAAAGATGCCCAGAAAGTTTGGAGTATGTATATGGGCATTATGGCTCAAGGTGATGATTGGCATAATGTATAGAAAAATAAGGCTACCTATTCGAGAAAGAGTAGGTAGCCTTATTTAATTTTTTATAGAATTATATTTCCTGTTTTTGGTCTAGATCTTTTCAGTTTCAGGAAGTATGTCTTCTGAAGATTCCTCTTGTGAAGACGTCTCCTCTTTAGTAAGTTCTGTATCTGAATCATCATCCTCTTTTTTATAGTAGATAAGGCTAATGACTTTTCCACTTACCGTTACAGCAATAAGTGACCAGAAAATCTGTTCAAAGCGTAAGTATGTAAGGGAAAGTCCGAGAACAGTAAAGTCTGTAATCATATAAACCCAGTTGACTTTAAGTGGTGTAAATTTAGAAACAAGAAGCGCAATCACATCATCACCGCCTGAAGCACCGCCGCCTCTTACAACAAGACCTACACCAACACCTACAAATAAACCAGCAAATAAACTTGCAAGGAGCATATGTTCCCCTAGACTAGGAACAAGAGGTCCTATAGCTTCCCAAATACTATAAGTAATAGAGAAGGTTATAGTAGAGAGAACAGAATAAATCATAAAGCTTTTACCAAAAAATCTGCTACCTAAGAAGAATAAAGAAAAATCTAATACGACACTTGTAATAGAAGGAGATATATCAAACAGGTTTTTGAAAAGGAGTAGAAGACCTAAAATACCGCCTTCTGTAACACTGTTCTGATAGTTGAAGTTAAAGGTACCAAAAGAAAGTATGGTAGCCCCCAACAAAACAAGACTGATTTGCTTGATGGGCAATTTTTTTAGATAAGTATACATAAACGTCACCTCCTTTAAAAAAAGTATAAACTATGGCATAATACTAGAGTCAATGCACATTGTAAAAAAATAATAAGAAAAGAAGTGTAACATGAAAGCATATTATAAAATTGGGGAGATTTCTAAAATCTATGGTATTGGGAAAGATTCGCTTATGTACTATGAAGATTTAGGTATTCTAAATCCAGTAAGAGGAGAAAATGGGTATAGATTTTATAGTATAAGTGATATTTGGAGGCTCAACCTTATTAAAGAATTACGAAGTTTAGATTTCTCTATGAAGAAAATAAAAGATTATTTAGATGATAGGGACTTAGTCTCTACTCAAGCTATTCTAAATGAGGAAGCGACTTTAATAGATCAAAAAATAGCAGAACTTTTAGCACACAAACAAAATATTAATAGTAGATTAAAAGAAATAGAAGAAGTTGTAAAAGAGACTCAGTTTGATACGATTGAAGTTAAATGGATTAAAGAACGTAAGGCACTTCTTTTAAATGCTAATATTACAAGAGATGAACAGGTAGATTTTCTTATTCAGAAACTCCATAAAGAATATGAGGCTTCTTTTTATATTTTAGGTAATCATAATATAGGCGCTATTTTTGATTTTGAAGAAGTGAAGAGAGGGCGTTATAATGTGTTTCAATCGGTATTCTGTCTCTTACCTGATGAAGCGTGTCAATTTAATTTTGTCTTACCTGAAGGACACTATGTATCTTATCATTATACAGGACATTATAAAAAAAATAAGATTTATCTAGAGAAAATGTTTACTTATATTAAAGAGCAAGGTTATCAGATTATAGGGAACCCAATAGAAATTTATAAATTAGATATCCATGAGACAGGCAAAGAAGAAGAATTTATAACAGAGATACAAATTCCTGTACAATTAAAACAATAAATAGACAAGAAAAAACCAGTAATCTTTAATAAGTTTACTGGTTTTTGTTACAGCTGCTAACGGGAATCGAACCCGTGACCTCTACACTACCAATGTAGTGCACTACCGACTGTGCTATAGCAGCAAAGCATATTTAATTCGTTTATAGAATAACATATTGGTGGACTCATGTCAATAAAGATTTACTTAGATTTTTAGTGAAGTAATTAAAGTGAAAAATTCTTAAATTTTGGTAAAAAAATTATATATATATAATAATTCAAATTGTTTATAATGTTTGTAAGGTAAGCTATGAATAAGTTAAAAGTCTAAGGATAACTTGAGGAGGGCAAAATGAAAGAAGTATATAACTATGGAAGAGTAACCATTCCAACAGATGTGGATGTTATACCACAAACAAAAGAAATGTTAGAAAAATGGGGAGCAGATGCCATTAGAGATTGTGATGGAACAGATTTTCCTCAGGAATTAAAAGATACAGGTGCTAAAATTTATTCTACATATTATACAACACGTAAAGATAATGAATGGGCCAAAGCAAATCCAGATGAAGTACAACAAATGTATTTAATGACACCTTTCTATACAGCAGAAGGCGCTCATATGGAGATTGAGCTTATGAAAGGGCTTTATCCTGATATGCTTAAACCAAATCCAAAAGATTGTAAACGTTGGTGGGAAGTTGTAGACCGAACAGAAGGTAGTGTACTTGACCCAACTGTATGGGAATTTGATGAAGCATCAGGCAAAGTTATTTTTGACTGTGCTAAGGCTTTTCATGAATATACTGTAAGCTTTTTAGCTTTTATTATATGGGACCCTGTACATATGTATAATGCAGTTGTGAATGACTGGAAAGATGTAGAGCATCAAATTACATTTGATGTAAGGCAACCCAAAACACGTGAATTTACTATGAAACGTCTTCGTAAATTTATTGAAGAGCATCCATATGTAAATGTTATCCGTTATACAACTTTCTTCCATCAATTTACACTTGTATTTGATGAACTAGCAAGAGAACGCTATGTAGATTGGTATGGCTACTCTGCTTCAGTAAGCCCATATATCTTAGAGCAATTTGAACAAGAAGTAGGTTATAAATTCCGTCCAGAATATATCATTGACCAAGGTTATTACAATAATCAATATCGTGTGCCAACTAAAGAGTTCAAAGATTTCCAGGCATTCCAAAGAAGAGAAGTTGCTAAACTTGCAAAAGAGATGGTCGACATTACACATGAATGTGGCAAAGAAGCCATGATGTTCCTTGGAGACCACTGGATTGGAACAGAGCCTTTTATGGATGAGTTTAAAACGATTGGACTTGATGCCGTAGTAGGAAGCGTTGGAAACGGGTCTACTTTACGTCTTATTAGTGATATAGAAGGTGTATCTTATACAGAAGGTCGTTTTTTACCTTATTTCTTCCCAGATACTTTCCATGAAGGTGGAGATCCAGTAAAAGAAGCAAAAGTAAACTGGGTAACTGCAAGACGTGCTATTTTACGTAAGCCTATTGACCGTATTGGCTACGGTGGTTACTTAAAACTTGCTTGCCAGTTCCCAGATTTTATCGAATATGTAGAAAGTGTATGTAATGAATTTAGACTTCTATACGAAAACATTAAAGGGACTACACCTTACTGCATTAAAAAAGTTGCTGTTTTAAATAGTTGGGGTAAAATGCGTGCATGGGGATGTCATATGGTACATCATGCCCTTTATCAAAAACAAAACTATAGCTATGCAGGGATTATAGAAGCTTTATCAGGTGCACCTTTTGATGTAAAATTCATTAGCTTTGACGATATTAAAGAAAATCCAGATTGCTTAAAAGATATAGATGTCATTATTACAGTTGGAGATGCAGATACAGCACATACCGGTGGAGATGTTTGGGAAGACCCAGCTATTGTAACAACTATTCGCGAATTTGTTCATAGTGGTCATGGTATTATTGGTATAGGAGAGCCTTCAGGGCATCAATACCAAGGACGCTTCTTCCAACTTGCAAATGTATTCGGGGTAGAAGAAGAAAGAGGCTTTACACTTGGATATGATAAATATAATTGGGAAGAGCATCCAAATCACTTTATTTTAGAAGATTGTACGAAACCAGTAGACTTTGGTGAAGGTAAGAAAAATATTTTTGCCTTTGAAGGTACAACGATTTTAAATCATAAAGAAAAAGAAGTACAAATGGCTGTTAACGAATATGGAAAAGGTCGTGCAGTTTATATTTCAGGCTTACCATATAGTTTTGAAAATAGCCGTATTTTATATCGTAGTATTTTATGGAGTGTACATGATGAAGAAAATCTTCATAAATGGTATAGCACCAACTTTAATGTAGAAGTACATGCTTACGTTAAAAATGGTAAATACTGCGTAGTTAATAATACTTATGAACCACAAACAACGACAGTATACCGTGGAGATGGCACTTCATTTGAATTAAGCATGGATGCTAATGAAATTAAATGGTATGAAATCTAGAAGGAATTAAATTTAGAGCCAAGTAATGAGATTAAGGTATAAGACTATTAGACAAGTAAGTCTAAGTTAATAAATAGATTAAAGAAGAGAAAAAGCGTACTGCAAAAATGCAGCACGCTTTTTTTAGGTTTATTTTAGATGATTTAAGAAGCCTAGTAACGTATGTAAGAGCTAAGCTTTTAATAACCTAAGCTTTCACCTACTAAAATAATTTTAATACGTCCATCCACGCGGCTGTTACGTGTAATCACTGTATGCATGCACATGCAGTCAGGACTTAAACAGTTACCGCATACACCTGTAATACCACAAGGGGTTTTACGGTTAAGGCGAATAGCATTTTGAGGAGAGGCAACATTCTTGATGCGATCAATGCCAGCTTCTACAGTTTTAGTGACTTTGTTCATCCCTACAATCATAATGACTTCTTTTGGACCAAAAGTAAGAGCAGAGATACGATTACCTGTTCCATCTATGTTGATGAGCTGTCCATCTAAAGTAATAGCATTACTGCTCATAAGGAAGAAGTCTGCAAAGAAGGCCTTACGGAGAGTCTCATCAATTTGTTCAGGTGCTACTTTGGCACGGTCATACAGGGTATAGGCGTTAGATGCATAAAGTGCATCGATAAGGCCGATTTCCTTAATACTTTCAGAACCACCCCAAGCAATACTAGAATTTTCAGGCATAAGAGAAAGTGCAAGGTCTAAAGCTTCCGCTTTGGTATTGCAGTAATAGCCTTTCATATGACGTTTTTCTAAATTTTTGATTAAGGTTGATGCTTGTAGTTTGTAAAAATCATTTTGAATACTCATTTCAATCCCTCCATTTAAGTATTTTTTTATTATACCATATTTATATATTCATGATAAATTGTAAACAGAATGTAATTTATTAAATATTGGAAAGAGAGGGAGAAAAGAGTATAATAAAAAAGTATAAAAAATTTAAAGGGGGACATTATGAAAAAGAGATTATTACCTATTTTATTATTAGTACTTGCTATGGTCTTTACAGGATGTACAAGCACTCAGCTTGAGTTTTGGAACAAAATGCAGGAAGTTCAGCAATGGGAAGCAGCAGAAGTGAAAGGTACTGTTAACATGACAATGAGCATCCAAGGTGAAACCGTTAATGTAGCTATGGACTTAGATGGTATGAGTAATACAAAAGATATGAGTAGCTTTATCAATATGTCTATGAAAATGGACATGCCATCTGACCCTACACAAAGCATTGAAATGAAAGATATTAAGATGTATATGGTAGATGGGCAAATGGCAATAAGCAAAAACTACATTACAGACATGCTTAAAGTAAGTGGTAAGGAAGTACCTGAAGAGCTTGCTCGTGAAGATGTAGAATATATTTTATTAGAAGTTAACCCACTTCAACAAGAATTACTTGCAGCACTTACACAGGATCCAGCAGCCATCAAAGAGTTTTATAAAACTTTTGCAGATGTTGCAGAGGATATGGGTATTAATGTAGAGGTTACTAAAAAAGGCAATACTTATAGTGTAGATTTAGATCAAACAGAAATTTGTAATCTTGTTAAAAATATTATTGTAACAGGAACAAATAATCTAGAAAGCTTAAATAAAACTTTCAAACTTGGTTTAACAGCAGAAGAGATTAAACAAGCTCAAGTTGAAATGAATAGTGTCCAAGCTGAGATGGATCAAATTGTTCAAATGATTAGTACTATGCTTACAGGTTCATTTAAAATGGATTATACGATTGAAGAGAATGTAGTAACTGAAAAAGTAACTTTAGTAGTAGACGAACCTACCTTCACAGGCTTAAAGATGAATATGGATGTAGCAATGACTTCTAAAAAAGTAGCACCTACTACGATTACAATGCCAGAAAAAGTACTTCAATTAACAGATGCTGAATTAGCAGAATTAATTGCAGGAAAGGTCGTTATGATTGACCGCACAAGCAATATGATGACAACTGCTACAGGTGAGTTTACTCCTTGTAAAGTAGTTGTAGAGAATGGTAAAACTTTTGTACCTGCAAAAGCAGTATTAGGTGCACTTGGTCAAGAAGTTGTATATGATGCACAAACTAAAAAAGTAGGCATCAAAGCAAATGATACATTTAAAGCATTAAATGTTATCACAAAAGAGGGTACATCTTATATAAGCTTAGAAGAGTTACAAACACTTGGTTATACAGTAGTGCCACAAGGTAATTACATTACAATCCAATAAAATACAAAAGAAGGAGCTGCTATAAGTCAGCTCCTTCTTTTGTATAAATTCTTTTTTTGAATTAAACTACCTTCAAATCATGTAAGTGATAAAGGAAGATGCTTATGAAGAAGATATGGACTATTTTTAAGACAGACTTAAAGAACATGACCACTAATTTACCTACCATTATCATTGTGCTAGGACTTATCATTCTCCCTTCCCTTTATGCCTGGTTCAACATTAAGGCAAATTGGGATCCTTATGGTGCAACAGCAGGTATTAAAGTAGCTGTTGTCAATGAGGATGAGGGGACTATTTTGCTTGGCAAGGAGCTGAATATAGGGAATGAAGTAGTGGAAGAGCTTAGGCATAGTAATAAATTAGGCTGGGTATTTACAAATGCTAAAGGGGCAGACTATGGTATAAGAAGTGGTATGTATTATGCTATGATTACTATTCCTAAACAATTTTCAAGTGATTTAAAAACAGCTACAGGACCTAATCCCATTAGACCTACCTTAGAGTATGTCATTAATGAGAAGAGCAATGCTATCGCACCTAAAATTACAGCATCAGGTGCCAATACTTTAAAAGCAACTATTTCAGAAAATATTATTACAGCAGTAAACCGCGTCCTTTTTAATAGCTTTAATGCAGTAGGTTTTTCATTAGAGCAGAATCTACCTAAAATTCAAGAAGCCGTGGGTGGTGTTATAGCTTTAGATGAAAATGCTGAGCGAATTAATGATGATGTAGAAAAATATAAAAAAGGTATGATTAAAGCAGAAGAGGTACTTGATACTGTAAGGGGAGAACTGCCTAACGTACAAGCTATGCTTGAAACAACTAATGAGTTAGCAGTAACCACAAAAGATACTTTATTTTCTTCTAATAACTTATTAACTCAAATAGGAGATTTTACAGAAGATACTCTCCAAAATATACAAAATATGTGCGCTCAAGGCAGTAGTTATGCAGGAGAACTAGAACGTAATATAATGAACTGGACAGCTGTTCAAAGTACTTTAGAAGATGCTAAAAGTACTATAAGTGCTGTAGAAGTACTTGTAGGTAACTTGCAAAAGGTAACCAATGTTCTAAGTAAGCTTTTGGGAAGTAAGGTTAGTGAAACGCTAAATAAAATCCAAAACCATATACAAAGCTTAAAAGGTGAGCTAACTGATGCTTTAGAACTTATAGAGTCAGGGAAGGTATTAGCATTAACTACATTAGATACTATTGAAGATAAGTTAGTTGCTCTGGAACAACTTAGTGAGGAAGCTAGCATAGAGTTTAAGGAAACTATACGTCCTCAGATTGGGGAGATGATAGATGAAACTGAGCAGATTGCAGATTATATAGGTAATATATCTACTGAATTGGTAGTGCTTATGCCAAAGCTTCAGGATGTGCTTCAAATTGCAACAGAAGGTGTGACAAAAGGAGAAGATACCCTTACGAGTTTGCAAGCTAAGTTACCAGGTATACAGAGTGACATTCATGCACCAGCACAGAAATTTAGTTTTTTTGAGGATAATAATAGTTTAAATGAGTTACTTACTCTATTAGAGACTAATCCTGAACTTGTAGCAAAATATATTGCAACACCTGTTTATTTAAAGGAAGAAGCACTTTATCCTATTCCAAACTATGGTTCAGGTATGGCGCCTTTTTATACGGTTTTAGCTATATGGGTAGGTAATGTGATTTTAGTAGCTATTCTTTCTACAGAGACAAAAGTAGAAGAAACGACGCCAAGGCAGATTTATTTAGGGAAGGGATTAACATTCTTATTCTTATCTCTCATTCAGAGTCTAGTTATTGCTTTAGGGGATTCTTACCTCTTAGAGGTTTATTTAGTCCATCCTGTTATTTATATAGGACTCTGTCTTATTAATGCTTTTATTTTTACAAGTATTATTTATACTCTTGCATCTATATTTGGGAACTTGGGAAAGGGAGTTGTCATCATTCTATTAGTTCTTCAGATTTCTTCTTCAGGAGGGACTTTCCCAGTAGAAGTAATCCCAAGCTTTTTCCAAAAGGTAAGCAGATTCTTACCTTTCACCTATGCCATAGGCACATTAAGAGAGGCACAGGGAGGTATATTCTATTCTAATTTGTATAATGATTTATTTTATCTAGTTATTTTTTCTATAGCCTTTATCCTGCTAGGCTTGCTCTTTAAAGAACCACTAGAAGGACTTAATCGTAGGTTTAATGAGCAATTTAAGGCATCAGGACTTGGAGAATAAAAGAAGCTTACAGGGAATACCGACTAGTTGTTACGTGAGATGAAGTAGGGAAACACAGGGAGTAGTTATAAAAATACTCTTTGTGTTTTTTTATATTACAAAGAAGTCCTATTTTTTAATTCTTTAAAGCTTTAAGTACATAGGTGAAAATTTTTGAAAATAGGTTTGGCTTAAAAAGTGTATATTATGTATAATAGAATATGAAAATGTCAAAATGAGACGAGGTAAACAAAAATGAAAGAGATTAGTATTTTTGACGTAATCGGGCCGAATATGATTGGGCCTTCAAGTTCTCATACAGCAGGTGCTGTACGTATTGCTTTACTTGTACGTAAGCTTATTCAAGGTGAGATTCGTGAGGTAAAGTTTATTTTATATGGTTCTTTCGCCCAAACTTACAAGGGGCATGGTACAGATAAAGCTTTAGTTGCAGGTATTCTAGGGATGGATACAGAAGACGAGCGTATTAAAGATGCGTTTACTTATGCCAAAGAGGCGGGTCTTTGTTATACTTTTGAGCCTAATACTATAAAGCATACAGATCATCCTAATACAGTTGAAGTTATTGTAGTAGATGATAAAGGTGAAACAACAAGTGTTGTAGGTGCTTCCATTGGTGGGGGTAATGTGCGTATTGATCAGATTAATGGTGTAGATGTAGAGTTTACAGGTGAGTACTGTACGATGATTATTAAACAACAGGATACACCTGGTGTTGTAGCTTATATTACAAGTTCTTTAAGTGAGTACAATATTAATATTGCTTTTATGCGTCTTTATAGAGAAGACAAAGGAGCATTTGCTTTTACGATTATTGAAACAGATGAGCATATTGATGAGCGTGTTCAAGATAAAATTCGTGAACATGCATCCATCTTAAGTGTAAGAATTATCTAAGCCTAGATTAAAGGAGACGAAACATGAACTTTCAAACTGCAGAAGAATTACTCAGTCTTTGTGAAGAACAGCACATACCTATTTCAAAGGCAATGCTTGAACGTGAGAAGACTATTTCACATATGAATGAAGAAGAAATTTTAAAGGCTATGCATCATGCCTATGATATTATGAAAAATGCTGTAAGTCGTGCACTTAATGAAGATCTTGTATCTATGGGAGGACTTATTGGTGGAGAAGCTAAAAAAGTTTATGCAAGAAAAGATAAGTCTGCATGTGGCCCTTTAGTATCCAAAGCCATAAGCTATGCTATGGGGGTACTTGAAGTAAATACTTCCATGGGGCTTATCGTGGCAGCTCCAACAGCAGGTTCATCAGGTGTTATTCCAGGCGTATTTAGAGCTATTCAAGAAGAAAATGATTTTAGTGATGAACAAATGATAGAGGCACTTTTAAACGCTGGGGCAATAGGCTACATTATTACACGTAATGCCACGGTATCAGGAGCAGAAGGGGGTTGCCAAGCTGAGGTAGGCGCGGCATCTGCAATGGCAGCATCAGCTGTATGTGAACTACTTGGTGGTACTCCAAGACAGTGCCTAGACGCTGCTTCTACAGCACTTGCTAATATCTTAGGATTAGTGTGTGACCCAGTAGGAGGGCTTGTAGAAGCACCATGTCAAAATAGAAATGCTATGGGAGCTTCTAATGCGCTTATTAGTGCAGAAATTACTTTAGCAGGCATTAAGCATCTTGTACCATTTGATGAAACGGTAGAGGCCATGTATAAAGTAGGGCGCAGTATGCCATTTGAACTTAGAGAGACAGCACTTGGAGGCTTGGCTGCAACAAAGTCAGCTTGTCAAAGATGTCAAGGAATTTTTTAACAATAAATTTTAAAAATTGCAATCAATATATTTGAATAATTGAATATACTATAGTATAGTGTAGATATAAGACAGAGAAGAAAGCGAGGACGACAACATGTTAGATATTGCTATTATTGGAAGTGGCCCAGCCGGTCTTTCAGCAGCTATCAATGGGGTAATCCGTAATAAAAAGGTTAAGATTTTTGGAAATGATATTTCAACAAGTTATTTATATAAAGCTGAGAGAGTCGATAACTATCTTGGTATGTTTGGCGCAACAGGAAGAGAGATGATGGAAAGTTTCTATAGCCATGCCAAAGAGATGAACGTAGAAATTGAAAACAAAAAAGTATTAGAGATCTTCCCGATGGGAGATTTTTACATGCTTAATGTAGAAAATGAATTTATTGAAGCTAAGACTGTAATTCTTGCAAATGGTATTACAAAAGCAAATACACTTCCAGGAGAAGAAGTGCTTTTAGGTAGAGGTGTAAGCTATTGTGCAACTTGTGATGGACCTCTTTATAGAGAAAAAACAGTAGCACTTATTGGAGATAGTAAACACGCAGAAGAGGATGTAAATTATTTAAGTGAAATCTGTGAGAAAGTATACTACATTCCACTTTATAAAGACTTTGGTACTTTTGGAGAAAATGTAGCCATTCTTGCAGATAGACCAAAATCTATTGCTGGTGAAAACTTCGTAGAAAAGCTTGTTTTAAAAGACAGTGAACTTGAAGTAAGTGGTGTATTCATTATTAAAGAGAGTATTCCAACTACTCAGCTTCTTAAGGGGTTAGAGTTTGAAGATAAAGCCATTAAAGTTAATAATTTTATGGAAACAAATATGCCAGGTGTTTATGCAGCAGGGGACTGTACAGGTAGACCTTATCAAGCAGCTAAGGCAGTAGGCCAAGGGACAACAGCAGCACTTCAAGCAGTAAGTTACCTTCATGCAAAAGAAAAAGAAGCCTAATAAAGGATTTTAAAGCGCAAGAGAGATCTTGTGCTTTTTTGATGAAAAAATAACACCTTATAAAGTTCTAAACGTACACCTTTGTCCATAAAAATAAATTATGAGGAGGAGGGCGCGTTCATGTATTTATTTTTGATTGCATTATGTATCATGGCTATTATTGTACTAATGATCAATATAGGGGTCGTGAGTAAAAAGGATGTTCCTTTAATGAAATGGGTTTGTATAATACTTTTTGCTTTTTCAATGCTTAGATATTTAACGCTTATTGTTTATGGTAATCATCCTACCCTTAGCCAGCTAGAAGTACTGAAACCTTTTTATTTCGCAACAAGTATAGGTCTTACTATTCCTATGGCATCTTCTGTATGGTTTATTAGCCCCTATTTAAGAGAAAAATTGACTTATCTTAAATACCTGTTGTGTTTTATACCTTGGATTACATTTTATTTAGTTTTAATTATAACCGTGCCAGCTCAGATTCAGCCGGGACAGAATATGGGATATACGTTAGAATTAACAGGCCAATTCCCAATGTATTTGAGTATTGCACAAGGGAGTTTTGTTGCTATTATGATCATTCTTTGTGCTATTGGTTTCTTTAAATATAAGAATGAGTATTTAAGAAGTGCTTATATGCTTATTATTGGAGCTTGCATTTTGCTTACCATAGATGGACTAGGGTATTTCATTTCTCTACTTAATTTGATTCCACCTTTTACAGTAACGGAAATCTGTGGCTTTTTTAGTATTTTGTATGCATTCTCACTTAAGCCAATTAAGGCTATGAAGTATAAATAAATCGTACATACAAAAAGAGGCTACCTAGGTAGCCTCTTTCTTACATTAAAGTTTCGTATTTTGGAATGACGCAGATACCACAAGTATCTGGGCCAGTATTAACACCGATTGTTACACCGATAAAGAAGTATTCATCTGGAATATAAGCAGGAATAGCATCTTTAGCAGCTTGAAGAATGTTGTGAGCATCTTCTATATTATCAGCATGTCCTACAATATAATTATAGTTTTCAGGAGATGCTCCGACGTACTCGCGTGCTGCGTCAATAATCTTAGCAATAGCTTTTTTCTTGCCACGTACTTTAGCAAGAGGGAAAAGTTGACCTTTTTCAAGATAAAGGATTGGCTTTACATTAAGCATTGTACCAAGAAGTGCAGAAGCTTTACCGATACGTCCACCATGTTCTAAGTAATCTAATGTATCTACAAAGAAAAAGATTCTTGCTTTTTCAATGAGTTTATCTGTAAGAGATAGAATTTGATCAAATTCAAGCCCGTCTGCAATCATGCGTCCGATTTCTGTTACGAGAAGACCTTGTCCACCTGTGGCATTTAATGAATTAATAATAGCAATTTGAGCATTAGGATAATTTTCTAAAATAAGTTCTTTGGCATTAACAGCTGAGCTATAAGAACCGCTGAAGTGCCCGGATAAACAAACACAAATAATGGATTTTCCTGCCTCAATAAGTGGTGTGAAAACTTCAAGGTAATCATTAATGGATGGAAGAGAAGTCTTTGGGAAAACTTTATCTTCACGCATTTTCTTGTAGAAGTCTTGAATAGATATTTCAGTAATTTCTTTAAAGTAATCGACCTGATTAAAAGATACATAAAAAGGAATACGTGTGATATTAAATTCCTTAATAACGGATTCATTTAGATCGCTTGCTGTATCTGTCAGTAATATAATTTCGTTCACTTTAGTTCACCTCCTCATAAATAGTCTTAGCTTACATTATAGAAGAAGAATAGAGACTTTGCAAGGTACTTTAATCATTAGGATAAGCAATACATGCATATATTAATTATAGTTACGTAGAAAAGGGGGAAAAGAGGTGTTATCTCCTAGTTTAGAACAGTATTTAATTCACATCTATGAGCTAAGTGAGCAAAATATTGAGATTAAAAGTAGTGAATTAACCGTTGCTGTAAATATGCCATTGAAAAAAACAATTCAAGCACTTCAACGTATGCATTTTCAAAAATATATTGTTTATCTTGCTTACCAGCCTATTACTATAACAGACAAGGGTAAGGAAATGGCTAGATATTTATTATCTCGTAATGCACTTATTGAGGAATTTTTAGATATCCTTCAAATTACAGAGCATAGGGAAGAAGAAAAAGAGGCCATGAAGCAATACCTTTCTCAGGAATCATTAGAGGCGATCGATCATTTTGTATGCTTTGTCAAGCAATATCCAGAAATTATAGCAAGATATAAAGTTTATAGCAAACGTAAGATGCGTACTAAAATTTTAGAGCCGTTATCAGAAGAAAAATAGATCCTAGTATGCACATAGAGCTGTGGTTTGTAAAGGACTGCAGCTCGCTGATAACATATTTCCTAAAAGTAAACAGATGTTTTCAAAATCTCTACATAATTAAAGGTTAAAATAGTGCACAGGCGTGCACTATTTTTTGATTAAATAATACCTTATATAAAAAAATATGCTATAATGTAACATCTAGGTAAGAGAATTTAAATTTTAAAATTTGGTAATAATTTATGTATTAAAGGTAAAAGGTAAACAAACATGGAACAGAACAAACATACGGGCACACATATTTTAAAGGGTGCCATGATTTTATCTATTGCAGTATTTATCAGTAAAATTATAGGGATTTTATACCGTATTCCTTTAACAGATGCAATCGGGGATGCTGGAAACGGTATTTTTGCACCTGCTTATCAGGTTTATATGGTTATGCTGACCTTGTCATCTGTTGCGTTACCTACGGCTATTTCAAAAATGGTATCGGAGCGTGTAGCTATAGGTGCTTATGAAGACGCACAGCGTGTTTATAAGATTGCTATGCGTTATTCGATTATTGTAGGGGCGATTTTATCTATTGTATTATGGGTAGGAGCAGATGTTATTGCAACTACTTTCTTTAATATGAAAGAAGCAGCTTGGCCAATGCGTGCCCTAGTACCAGCTATTTTTATCGTAGCTATTATGGCAGTTATGCGTGGTTACTTCCAAGGGATGAATTCTATGACACCTACGGCTATTTCACAGGTGGTGGAGCAATTTGTTCATGCTATAGTCAGTGTAGGTTTAGCCTATTTACTGATTAGCACAAGTCTTGAAGCAGCAGTTGTAGGGGCTTCCTTTGGTACATCAGTAGGTGCGCTATTTGCATTAGGTGTACTTGTATTGGTCTATTATATGATGAGGCCAAGCATTAAGAAGCGTTTACGTAAGAGTAAGACTACAACAGATGAGTCTAGCGGAGAAATCTTAAAGAAAATTCTTGTGATGAGTATTCCAATTATGATTAGCTCCTCTATTTTCTCTATCATGGGGATGATAGACTATACTATGATTTATCAAATTCTTCCTAACACCATAGAGAAGATTAGTCAGATGGGGCTGTTAGATACCTTACCTATATCAGATCCTAGTGTCTTATTAGACCAGGCTAGTATTGTAAATAGTTTAGGGGGGCAATTCTCAACAAAGTACACAAGTCTTTTAAATCTGCCAGTAAGTTTAATTCTTACATTAGGTATGGCTGTTATCCCAGCTATTTCAGCGTCCATGGCAAGGCAGGACTTTAAGGATGTAAGACGTAAGACGAAGATGGTCCTTAAAATCGGTATGCTGTTTGCTGCCCCGGCTACTATTGGGCTTATGATTTTTGGTAAACAAATTGTAGGGATGCTTTATGCTTCAGCGCCAGATGGAGGAGAGTTGCTTACTTATGGTGCAATCAGTGTTATCTTTATTACCATAGCACAGCTTACAACAGGGGTACTACAAGGTATGGGCAAACAAGCTGTACCTACTGCTCACGCCGCTATTGCATGTGGTGTGAAAGTTATTTTTAATATTATCTTATTATCTATGCCGAGTATGCACATCTATGGTGTGGTGCATAGTACAACTATCTGCTATTTCATTTATGCGGCACTCAATGTGATTTATTTAATGCGTACTATGCATATACATTTAAATGTTAAACAAATTATTATTAAGCCTGTTTTGGTAGCAGTAGTAATGGGCGTTGTGAGTTATCTTCTTTATGCACTGCTTTATAAGTTCATTGGTCATGCAAGTGTATGTCTCCTTATTGTTATTCCAATTGCAGCAGGTGTATATGGGGTATTGGGACTTCTTACACATACAATTACAATCAAAGATTTAGAGCATATTCCAGGTGGACGTAAGGTTATAGGGCTTTTATCAAGATATTGATTCGTGAAAGTGTATAATAATTAAAAAAGTGGAAATAATCTAGACAAATCCTATGAAAGTATTAAAGGAGGCGTCTAGGTGTTTACTAAAAAGCAATTTATAACGTTACTAGGCATAGCGGTTGTTATTTTTCTTATATTCTTTACAGCATTTTATACAGTATCTTATAGAAAAGGATTAGAAGAATCCATTGTTAATCCCAATGCACTCATTGAAACCTTTGAAGGGATATCGGATATAGATGAAGTATTAGGAGAAGTGGAAGAGGATAGTGTGATTACGCCAGATACGCGTATTACACTGAAAGTGCTGGATCAAAATGACCTTATTGTAGAGCAACAGGAAATTAGTAGTATGAGCCTACTTGGCAAAAACTCAGAAGAGCTTTTAAATTTATTCAAAGGTTACGAGCTTGAGCACTTTACAGATAAGGAAGTTATTTTGACTAAGACCATGTATGTAGTCAGTGAAGCACCTTCTTATAAATTAGGTGTGGAAGGTGATGAAATTGGTATTGTAGTAGGTGGCAGTAACCCATCTTTTATTTCCTTAAATCTATATACCAAGGATTTTAGTAGCCATACAGTAGAGATACTTAAAGAAAAAGCTATTAGCTTAACCATTGAGCAGAAGAATAGGCTAGAAAAAGATGCCTATTATATAGAAGAAATTCTTCAAAATTATAATGAGTAAGGTCCCAGATTCAGTTTGGGACCTGTTTTTGTACTTGCCAATGAAAAGAATTCTTCATACAATAAAGTGAAAGAAAGGATGAAGTATATGAGGGATATAGCCATTATTGGTGGTGGAGCTTCTGGCCTTGTAGCTGCCATTACAGCTGCTAGATTAGGAAGCAATGTAACCATTTTTGAAAGACAAAACCGTATAGGGAAGAAAATCCTTGTAACAGGTAATGGACGTTGTAATATGACCAATTTAAATATAAAACCAGAGTATTTCCATACATCTAGTCAGAAAGGATGCTTTGCACCTCTAGCAAAGAAGGACGTGGAAACTGTATTAGCGTTCTTTAATGAACTAGGTATTGAAAGACTTGTAGAAAAAACAAAAGTTTACCCTGCTTCTGAGCAGGCAAGCAGTATATTAGATGTTATGCGTATGGAAATTGAACGACTAGGTATAACAGTAAAAGTAGATACTAAAGTTATAGGTCTTAAATACAAAGACAACAAATGGCAAGTTGAAACGGAGACAGGGGAAACAGAAGTGTTTGACCGTGTTATTGTCTCAACAGGTGGAATGGCAGCACCGGCTCTTGGTTGTGACCACAGTGGTTATAATTTATTAAAAAAACTAGGGCATAGTGAGATAGAGACTTTCCCAACTATTGTGCATATTGTATCACCTACTAAATACTGTAAGATGATGAAAGGGATGCGCTTTAAAGCAGAAGTGAGTATTTTTGTGGAAAATGAGTTAAAACGCATTGAAAGAGGCGAGGTTCTCTTTACAGAAGATGGTCTTTCAGGACCCCCGATTTTCCTTCTAAGCCGAGTAGCAAGCGAGAGTTTTAAAGACCGTAAGGCATGCAAGATTCATTTTGACTTGATGCCAGATTGGACAAAAGAAGACTTAGTAGCTAAAATTTATGAACGTCTTGCCAATGGTAGTAGTAAAAGTATAGAAGATCTTTTTGTAGGCTGGCTTAATAAACGTGCTATTATGGCGGTGATTAAGGAAGCTAATATTGGAAGTCCTATAGCACCTTGTGAGAACTTAGACTATGAAATGATAGAAAGACTTGCTGAGTGTATGAAGTGTATTGTGTTTAAAGTTGAAGGTACAAGAGGCTTTAAGTTTGCACAGTCTACAGCAGGTGGTATTTGTATCGATGAAATAGACCTTGAGACAATGGCATCTAAAAAAGCACCAAACCTATATGTAACAGGAGAAGTTTTAGATGTAGATGGAGATTGTGGTGGCTATAACTTGCAGTGGGCCTGGTCAACAGGGCTTATTGCAGGCGAAGCAGCGGCGACAGTTTAAATACAACAAGTAAAGGAGAAACACCATGATTCGTGTTCAAGATATAGCACTTACCTTAGAAGAAGAGGAGAGTGCACTTCAAGGCAAGATTGCAAAGAAATTGCATATCCAGCCAAAAGATATTAAAAGTTATCGCATTTTTAAGAAAGCTATTGATGCTCGTAAGAAAAATGCTATTAAAATTGTTTATACAGTAGATATAGAAACAACAAAAGAGGCCCAGATTCTGCGTAAACATCCAGATTTTAAAACGCCAGATTTAACGTATTACTACCCTGAAATGGGTACAAAAGAGATGAAGCATCGCCCGGTTGTTGTAGGAAGTGGACCATGCGGTATGTTTGCAGCACTTATCTTAGCACAAATGGGTTATAAGCCAATTGTGCTAGAGCGCGGTAAAGATGTAGATGAGCGTGTTAAAGATATGGAAGCTTTCTGGAAGGATGGGGTGTTTAAGTCAGCTTCAAATGTACAGTTTGGTGAAGGGGGAGCAGGTACCTTCTCTGATGGAAAGCTAACGACACAGATTAAAAATGTACGTTGCCATAAAGTGCTTCAAGAATTTGCACGCTTTGGTGCCCCAGAAGAAATCTGTTATAAAAATAAACCTCATATTGGAACAGATATTTTAAGAAGCGTAGTAAAAAATATTCGACATGAAATCGAGCGCTTAGGGGGTACTTATAGGTTTGAAAGTCAACTTACAGGTTTTAAAGTAGAAGAGAATGAACTAAAGCAAATTGAAGTTAATCATGAGGAATGGATCGATGCAGATGTATGTATTCTAGCTCTGGGTCATAGTGCAAGAGATACGTTTAAACTTCTTTATGAGACGGGGCTTACTATGATTCAGAAGCCATTTGCTATGGGAATGCGTATAGAGCATCTACAAGAATGGATTAATGAATCTCAATATGGCGTGGCACATCATGATAAATTAGGTGCAGCAGAGTATAAGCTTGTTCACCATGCAAGTAATGGTCGCGCTGTTTATACATTCTGCATGTGCCCTGGGGGCTATGTTGTAGCTTCTGCTTCGGAAGATGGTGGGGTTGTAACAAATGGTATGAGTGAATATGCACGTGATGCAGAAAATGCTAATAGTGCCCTTCTTGTGAATATTGGGCCAGCTGACTTTGGCAGTGATGACCCTCTTGCTGGTGTAGAGCTTCAAAGAAAACTTGAAAAGTTAGCTTATGAACTAGGAGGAAGAACTTATAAAGCACCGCTCCAGACAGTTGGTGATTTCTTAAGAGGAGAAACAACTACGAAGCTTGGCGCTGTTAAACCAACCTATGAACCAGGTGTAGTATTTAGCAATATGCGTAAGGAGCTTCCAAACTTTATGAGTGAAGCCATTGTAGAGGCATTAGGCGTATTTGGTAAAAAGATTAAAAACTTTGACCATGAAGATGCTCTTCTTACAGGATTTGAAACAAGAAGTTCATCACCAGTTCGTATGCCTAGAAATGAAAATTATGAAGGGAGTATTAAAGGACTTTATCCAGCAGGCGAGGGTGCAGGTTATGCAGGGGGTATTACTTCAGCTGGTGTAGATGGTATTGAAGTAGCAGAAGCCATTATTAAAGTATATAAAAACTTTAACTAAGTACTAAAAGGGGGAGATTGACCATGTATAAAGCGGATTACCATATGCATACAGCTTTATCTATAGATTGTAACGCGAGTATAGAGAGTCAGATAGAGTCAGCTATTAAGAAAGGGTTTAGTGAGATTGCTATTACAGATCATTTTGAGTATGATTTTATACAGGATAAATGGGCACTTACTTTAGACTTACCCTCTTATATCGATACTATTAGGACTTATCAAGAAAAGTATAAAGAACGCATCTGTATTAAACGAGGTGTAGAGGTGGGCTTTGAAACATGTTATAAACAGGAGATAGAACCCCTTCTTAAAGATAAAAATTTTGATTTTATTATTTGCTCGACACATAAATGTGACATGCAGGAATTGGCTCTTGGAGGATTTTTCATAGATAAAGAACAAAAAGAAGCTTATACAGCATACTTTGATCATGTCCTAGATACCCTTAGAAACTTTGATAACTTTGATGTGTATGGCCACTTAGACTATGTGAACCGTTATGGTAAATATCCTGTCAAAATCTTAACACCTATGGATTATAGGGAACAGATAGATGAAATCTTACAAATTCTTATTAGCAAAGGAAAAGGGCTAGAAGTTAATACTTCAGGTATACGTTATGGACTTGGTCACTTTAATCCTCAAATTCCAGTTTTAAGACGCTACTTAGAACTTGGTGGGGAAATCATTACTATTGGATCAGATAGTCATTGTAATGAACATGTAGGTTTCCTATGGGAAGAAGCCGCACGTATGCTTAAAAATATTGGCTTTAAATATTATGCAACCTTTGAAAATCGCAAACCTATTTTAAAGTTATTATAGAAGGATTTGCATAGAAAAGGTGAACGTTTTATTAAAAGTAATAAAATATGTTTGAGTTTATCTTATGTATTTGATATAATTTAGTTATGAATAGACATGTATGAGGTGGACGAGGATGCAAAACGATATTGGTCGTGTATTATTATCAGAAGCAGAAATAGTAGCTAAAGTAAAAGAATTAGGTGATAAACTCACTGAAGAGTATAGAGGTAAGGAATTATTAGTAGTAGGGATATTAAAAGGATCTAATGTTTTTATGAGTGATTTAATTAGGCAGATTAATATTCCACTTAAAATTGATTTTATGATGGTATCTAGCTATGGTAATGCTACAGAGTCTACTGGTGTTGTTAAAATTATTAAAGATATTGAACAAAGCATTAGTGGTAAACACTTGTTAATTGTAGAAGATATTATTGATAGTGGTTTAACATTAAAATATTTAACAGAGATGCTTGAAACAAGAAAACCAGCAAGTATTAAGCTTTGTACTTTATTAGACAAACCAGCAAGACGTAAAGAAAATGTGGATGTAGATTATGTAGGATTTGAAATGCCAGATGAATTCTTAGTAGGCTATGGTATTGATTATGCAGAGTACTATCGTAACTTACCTTACATTGGAGTACTTAAGCCAGAAGTATATGAAAAATAAATAAGAGATAAGCTAAGGGAATGGAACGAATGAATTTTGTATCCATTCCTTTTGTTTTTGTATCATATAAAAATTCTTTTAATAATAATTATTAATTGACTAAGTTTATTTAGAGGAGTATAATAAATTTATAACAAAGTGAAACGCACAAGGAGGAATTTAGGTATGAAAGTTATTGTAATTGGATGTACACATGCTGGTACAGCAGCTATTGTAAATACGAAATCACTCTATAAGGATGCAGAGGTAACGGTTTATGAAAAGAATGATAATATTTCATTCTTATCATGTGGAATTGCTTTACATGTAGCGGATGTAGTAAAAGATCCTAAAGGACTTTTCTATAATTCTCCAGAAGGTTTAAAAGAGCTTGGTGTTGTAACTAAAATGGAACATGAAGTTACACAAGTTGATATAAAGAATAAATGTGTAGAAGTTAAAGATTTAAATACAGGAGAAGTATTTAAAGATACTTATGATAAATTAATTATTACATTAGGTTCATGGCCTATCGTACCACCATTTGAAGGTATTGAACTTGAAAACATTGTACTTTCTAAAAACTACAACCATTCACAAGCTATTATTGAAAAAGCTAAACAAGCTAAAAATATTGTTGTAATTGGTGCTGGTTACATTGGAGTAGAACTGGCAGAAGCATTTGAGATGCTTGGCAAAAACACAACACTTGTTGATGCAGAAGAACGTATTATGAACAAATACTTAGATGCACCATTCACAGCAAAAGCAGAAGAAGCTTTTAAAGAACATGGTGTAAACATTGCAACAGGTGAAAAAGTAGTACGCTTTGAAGGAACAGAAGGTAAAGTAAGTAAAGTTATAACAGACAAAAATACTTATGAAGCTGACCTTGTAGTACTTTGTATCGGATTTAAACCAAATACAAGTCTTGTGCAAGGACAGTTAGATATGTTACCAAATGGTGCAATCATTATTGATGAATATATGAGAACAAGTGAGCCTGATGTATTTGCAGCTGGAGACTGCTGTGTTGTAACTTATAATCCAGCAGGGGATACACGTTATATTCCACTTGCAACAAATGCAGTGCGTATGGGTATGCTTGTTGCAAGAAACTTAGTAGAACCACAACTTAGATATATGGGTACACAAGGTACATCAGGTATTAAAATTTATGATTACAACATTGCTTCAACAGGTATGACAGAAGAAGTTGCAAAATCAACAACAAACTATGATGTAGTATCTATTGTGTTCACAGATAACTATAGACCAGAATTCATGCCAACTTATGAAGAAGCTATGGTTAAACTTGTATATGATAAAACATCACACCGTATTTTAGGTGGACAAATTTTATCTAAACATGATTTGACACAATTTATGAATACTTTATCAGTAGTTATTCAAAATAATATGACAATAGAAGAACTTGCAATGACAGATTTCTTCTTCCAACCACACTTTAATAAACCTTGGAGTTTATTAAACTTAGTAGCTATTAAAGCAATGGAACAATAAAATAATAAAGTAATAAAAGGAAAGGGGCTGTTGCTTATGCGACAGCCCCTTTAAACTCATCCTATTAACAAATTTCTCTAATTTGAGTGATTTGATCAGTATTAATAATCACGATTTTACCTGAACCAACTACCATAGCACGTACGCATCTTCCTTGCACATCTAAAATACATACAGTGCCACATTTAGAGCCGATAGCGATACGAACTTTTTTACCAATCATGCAGCGTAACATTTGTTCAAAACTATTGCCACAGCATGGAGAAGAGCAAGATTTACAGCAATGACTCATACTATGCCCACGCCTATCTGAACATGGCATAAATACATTTTCACAATCACGGCAGCAATCATCACAATCACAGCATCTATCGCAGTCACAATCACAACAGCAATCAGAGCAAGGTCTTCTTATAGGTCTACAAGGTGTAAATAGATTTTCTTCTTCACAGCAGCAATTATGGCGTGGACGAGGACGTCTGCGTTCACATTCACAGCAATGGCCACAGCGATCTTCTAGAAAATCATTAACGTCATTTAAGCATTCTATAATTTTTGGTCTACAGTTACCCATCCTAAAGGCCTCCTTAACAATTACATTCCTCAATGAAATCAATATGATCTAGGTTAAAGATTCTAATGTTACCAGAGCGAACATCGATGACTTTGACATAGCAAGGTGTAATATCACAGATCAGAACGTTAAAGCAGTGGCACCCTGTATGAATAATAGCTTTATGGCCGACTAAATTGCATAAATGATCAGAATAACAACATGACATAAGCATTCCTCCTATAAGCAAAGTAGGAAATTTTTTATTCTATTTCTACAAATTCCCTAATGTAGTCTATGATACAAAGAGACATAATGTGACATATTAATTGTTTAATTTATTCCAAAATATGAAACTGATGTTAGGATATTTCTGCAAGTTTTGTGATTTTAACTTATGGTATCATATGTATAGAGCTTAAAGGGTATAGAGTAGATAAAAAGATGTGTTCATAATTTTTTAAAATAACCCTTTTGGTATAACACTTGAAAACTTATAGGAAAGTATGCTATTGTTATAATTATATCTCTTTAGAAAATAGGGAGTAGTAAAAAGGTAAGAAGTAATGTATAATGTATGTGTTAAAAAAGTGTATCCAGTACAGTGGAAGATAAATAGTAAACATACGCTAAAAGAAGAAAAGGAGAGTTATTGATTATGACATTATTTAAACAATGGGACAATTATGGTGAAGATGCAAAAGCTCGTTCAACAGAAGAATACAAAAAAGTTGTTGAAAGATACCTTACTATGGAAAGAAACGTATACAGTGAGCTTCTTTCAAACGTTAATGAAGTAGTAGAAGGAACAGTTGCTGAACTTGCAACACGTTTTGCTATGACAGAAGTAGAATTCGTAGGATTTGTAGATGGAATTAATGAAAGTCTTAAAGCTGGTGCATATGATTTAGATACATTAACATCAGAATCAGTAGTAAAATTAGACTTCGATCTTAAAAAATTATACTGGAACATGTTAGATGCTCAAGCTGATTGGCTTTACAACTTACCACAATGGGATGAGCTTCTTTCAAAAGAAGAACGTCAAGCTATTAAAAACGACTACAAAAAATCAAAAACAGTTGTTATTGGTAAAAAAATCGGTCGTAACGACGCATGTCCATGTGGAAGCGGCAAAAAATACAAACAATGTTGTATAAACAAATAATAACTGCTCATTGAGCAGTTATTTTTTTAAACAAAGTTCGTAAAAGGGGTGAATTAAATGGAAATCATATGGTCTTATGTACTTATTGCAATTATTACGCTTGTACTTATTACAATCAGAATGCTCAATAACAAGATTGTAAACGACTTTCTGAAAGAGCATGAAACAGCAGAAAAATATGTTATCTTCAAAAAAGACTTTTTCTTTACAGTAGCAAAAATTTGTGTAGTGTGCACAATTCTTATTAATGGACTTACGCTTTATGGGCATCAGAGAATGAATACACAAAGTATTGTACTGACAGTTCTCATTGTTGGTATGTGTCTTATAAGCTGTATGAGTTTTGTAGCAGTAGACGAAAATAAAGCTTTTAATATAGCTGGTTATTTAGTTGAAGAAGATGCCATCAAAGATATCCAAATTAAAGAACATAAAAATAGATTAAGTTGTAAGGTTTTGTTCAAAGAAGAAATAAATGGGTATCAAGGTATGGAATTTTGTATTTTTGGTCAAAAAAGAGAAGCATTTATTAATAAAGTTGAACAATAATTCACGAAATAGGTCATATAAGTGGCCTATTTTTTTTATAAAAAATACACTTTCTTTTTTTTTAGATAGTGGTAAAATAGATGGAGTAATCTTAAATGAACCATAGTTCATAAAAATCTATGACGAGAAGAGACAGTTAGGAGATGAGAGGCATGGAGGAGATTATTAAAGAAATTGTGAAGATTGATTCAAACGCAATGGAAAATAAGAAACAGCAAGAAAATAGGATCAATGAACGCAAGGCATATTATGAAGCTCAAATTGCTGCCTATGAAAAAGAGCGAATAGAGGATGCAAAGGAAAAAGCAGAAAAGGCCTATCAAGATATTATTGCAGCAGCTAATGAGCAGTATAAATTTGAGGAAGAAAGAGCCAAAAAACAAGTGCTTCTTATCGAAAATAAGTATCTGCAGGTAGAAGGCCCTTTATTAGACACTGTATTTAAACAATTATTTACAATGGAGGCGTAGTATGAATGCTTATGCTTCTTATAATGCCATCAATAGTAAACTACATACCAGGAAAAAAACTTTATTAACAAGAGAAGACTGGAATAAAGTATTAAATTATACAACAGTTGCTCAGTTTACAGAATTTCTTAAGAAACGTTATGGCTATAGCGTACATCTTGAACAAAGCAAAATTGAAGATGTACATAGAGGTGAATTAGAAGTTATTTTAAAACGTTATGTAGTTTATGAAATTGAAAAGATGATTCATTACTTTTCAGGGCCTTACAAAGATTTTATTAAGACTCTCCTGTTGCAATATGATATTTATGACCTGCAGCTTATTTTAAGAGCTATTGCAAGAGAAGAAAATATTAATGATCTTCAAAGACACTTCGTTCATTCAAGCCATAATACAAAAGTAGCTTATGATAAACTTATTGCAAGCGGTAGTGTAGCACAGTTTGTAGAAGGACTTAAAGGAACTGTTTTTTATGAAGATTTAAAGACTATGACGCAAGAAGATGTGATGAAAAGAGAGTTTCATATGGAAATGAAGCTTCACATTCTTTATTACAAGCTGTTGATGAAAAAGGCTAAAAAGCTTACACCATCTGATTATGAAGTTGTAAAGAAAATCATAGGACTTAAAATAGATTGTCTTAATATCCAATGGATTTATCGTGCAACGAAATACTATGATATTTCAAGAGAAGAGATTATGGTGTATAGCTTACCTGGTGGAAATATTTCTTATAATAGCCTTAAAAAGCTTGTATATGCTAAGTCTTTTAACGAATTTGAGAGGAAAGTAGAAAAGTACTTAGGTGCTGATGTTTTTAACAGACAAGGGGATACTCTTTTAGAGAAATGTATGGATACTATTATTTATAAATCCATTCATAAAGTGAATGAAGAGAATTCTATCGCTTTACCACTTCGATACATCTTTGTACTTCAAATAGAGATAGAGGACTTAATTGCAGTAACAGAAGGGATTAGATATGGACTTGATCAAGATGAGATAAAGAAGTATCTAGTCTATACACTTTGATGAGGGGAGGAGTAGCAGATGGCTATTGAAAAAATGGTCTTGCTTAATCTAGTGGGGTCGCTAGATGATGAGCATGCAATATTAGAAGAATTAGTATTAAGCGAAAATATCCATTTGAATTTAGAGCACAACGATGTTTATGATAACCATTATATGGTACATCAATATGAATCTATGATGCCACAGGATGCTTTTCCTATTATTGAAAACTATGCCCAAATGGAAGCTGAGTACCATGGGATGTTAGAGGCTGTAGAGGCTATAGGAAAAGGAATGGGTATTACACCTAAAATTGATAAAGTCAATGTAGGAAGAAAATATCTTTTGAAGGAAGCTAAGGAAGATTTACTTCAGTTGAAAAGTGAAATCGGTGAGCCTATTACAAGGATTAATGAAAATAAAGAATTGATTAATAAGCTTGCTGTTTTTAGGAAGAAAGCTGCTTGTATTAAATCACAATGGTGCAATTTTAAGGATTTATATGAATTAAACTATTTTGATTTTCAAATAGGGATGCTTTCTTATGATAACAAAATTCAAATTAAGAAAAACTATGAAAATATTAGTGCCATTGTACTTAAGGTAGGAGATATACCTGACTCAAGAGAGGATATTTACCTCATTGTTTACCCTAAACAGTTTAAAGATGAGACAAAGAGATTGTTGAAATCTCTGAACTGGGTAGATTTAGGCATTCCAGATGACTTAATTGACATGCCAGGTAACCTCGTAGCAGCAACAGATGATAAGATTGATAAAATACATAAAGAGGTAGCTGAACTAGAAAAAATAGTACTTACAAATTTAGAAAAGAAAACCTTTATACTGAACAAGATTTATACACGTGTAAAGCTTGAACAGAAAATACTTAGCATTAAAGAGGAGATTGTGCATGGCAATAATCTGTTTGTACTGAATGCATGGGTAGCTAAAAAAGACAGAAGGCGCATAGAGGAAAAAATAGGAGATATTACAGATAAATTTGTTGTTATTGCAAAAGATGCTAGTGAATTAGATAAGAAGATTATTCCACCTACGCAGCTTAAGAATAATTGCATCTTTAAGCCTTTTGAAACTATTGTAAAACTCTATGGACTTCCTTCTTATTATGAGATTGATCCAACCCCATTTTTAGGCATTACTTTCATGCTTATGTTTGGAATTATGTTTGGCGATATTGGGCAGGGACTGGTGTACTTCTTAGCAGGGGTATTGCTGTATAAGAAAAGTGAAGTGGCCGGTGGTGTACTAACAAGACTTGGTCTTAGCTCTATAGTCTTTGGATTTGTTTATGGAAGTTTATTTGGGCTTGAACATGAGCAGCTCCCTTGGTTACCACATATTGTAGGAAGCCCGCTATCAACTGTTAATATTATGCCTGTGCTTATTGCAGGGGTTGTATTTGGGATAGCTGTTTTATCTGTTTCTTATATCATAGGGATTATTAATGCCCTAAGACGTGGTGATATAGAGGCAGGCGTATTTGGTAAAAACGGTATTGCCGGCTATATATTCTTTATGGGCTTTGTAGGTACACTTGTATCTTTAGTTCAAATTATACAGGTACCAATCTGGGTACCACTTGGTATTATGGCCCTTATGTTAGGTGTCATGATTTTAAGAGAGCCTTTAACCAATATGGTGACAGGCAACAGACCTTATATTCATGGAGAAGTATCTTCTTACTTTATTGAAAGTGCCTTTGAAGGTGTAGAAACTATCTTAGGAGCTTTAAGTAATGGGATTTCTTTCATTCGTGTAGGGGCCTTTGCGCTGAACCATGCTGGACTTTTTATGGCCTTTTTAGTTATGTCTGAGATGACAGATAGTCTTTTATTAAAAATAATTATTTTATTACTCGGTAACATTTTAATTTTAACGCTAGAAGGCTTAGTTGTATTTATTCAAGGGCTAAGACTTCAGTATTATGAAATGTTTAGCAAATACTTTAGTGGGGATGGCCATGCCTATGCCCCAATCAAAATTGAACAATAAAGGAGATATTCAAAATGGAAATGATGATGGTAGTTTTAGCAGCAATTATTGCAGTAGGTACAGTATTTTATGGAGTACGTATGATGAAAGAGAAGAGACAAGGAAATGTTAAAAAAGCTGTCTTTACTTCTGTATCTATTTTTGGTCTTGCAGTAGTAGGGATGTTTGCCTTTATGTTATTACCAAGCCCACTTTTTGCAGCAGAAGCAACAGGTACTGCAGCAGCTTCAGTAACTTCAATTGGTGATGGATTTAAATATATTGCAGCAGCTCTTAGTACAGGTCTTGCTACAATGGGTACAGGTAAAGCTGTAGGTGCTGTAGGTTCATCTGCTATTGGTGCTGTATCAGAAGATGCTTCTATTTTAGGTAAAACACTTATTTTCGTAGGTATGGCTGAAGGTATTGCAATCTACGGTATGATTATTTCTATCTTAATTCTTTTTGTATAAGACAGAAAAGAGCTGGTAGTATGAAGTCCTTTTTAATCAGTGATAACCGTGATACCTGGGTAGGCATGCGCCTAGCCGGTATTAACGGCATCATTATTCATGAAAAAGATGAGCTTTTAGAAGCGCTAAATGCAGCAAGAAAAGATGAAGAAATCGGTCTTATTATTATGACTGAGAAAATTGTAGATTTAGCAAAAGATGAAATCATGGAATTTAAGTTAAAAGTAGCAAGGCCTCTTATTATCGAGATTCCAGATAGACATGGAACGATGCGCAGTGAAAATGCCATTACGAATTATATAAGAGAATCAGTCGGCATTCGTATATGAGGTGAAAACAATGGTAACGATAGAACAAAAATTATCCTTATTCTCAAAGCTTTTACAACAGGATATTAAAACCGAAATCGGTGAAAAGATAGAGGCCATGGAAAAAGAATATGAAGTAATCATGGCAGAGCAGAAACGTAAAGTAGATAAAGATGCAGATGACATTATTGAACATGCAAGAAAAAAAGCTGAAATAAAAAGACTTGAACTTATTAGTAAAGCCAAGATGAAAACGAAAAAAGAAAGCATGATCGCAAAAGAAAAATACATAGGTGTATTCATTGAGCATCTTAAAGTGCGTATTATGGCATTTAAAGAAACCCCTAGTTATAAAGAGTATTTAGAGCGTATGATTGGAACACTAGAACACCTTGCAGCGTATGATACAGATTTTATCGTTTATATGACAGCAAAGGATTTGGAGAAATATGGTGAGTACGTACTTGATCAAATTGCACTTGGTGGTATTGCAAAAGAGAGATTGCATCTAGAAACAAAAGACGAAAGTATGATAGGTGGATTAATTTTAGATAGCCCTAAGAAAAATCTTAGAATTGATTTATCTATTTATACAGTTATAGAAGATCATAAAGATGAAATTGTAGAGCAGCTCTTTAATGCAATTGGAGAGGTTGGTGGGCTAGATGAGTAATCAGACTGGAATTGTAGAACTCATTAACGGACCAGTTGTTAAAGGAAGTAATATGCAAAGCTTTAAAGTTAATGAGATGGTTACAGTAGGTAGACAAAAACTTATTGGAGAAGTTGTATCTCTTGAAAAAGATAAAGCGACTATTCAGGTTTTTGAAGAAACAGAAGGACTTATGGCAGGAGAAGAGGTCTATCAAACAGGTGCTCCTCTTTCCTTAACTCTTGGGCCAGGAATGCTTGGGAATATGTTTGATGGGATTCAAAGACCGCTTAAGCAGATTGAAAAAATCTCTAAAAACTTTATTCCAGAAGGGATAGGACTTATTTCTATTGATCCAACAGCACCTTGGGAGGTAAATATAGTTGCTAAGGAAGGCGATTACCTTATGCCAGGAAGTGTATATGCCACAGTGCAGGAGACACTTAGTATTAACCATAAAATTATGGTACCTCCGGATATGAAGGGGAAGGTTGTATCTGTTAAACCAAATGGGATCTATACTTTAAATGACACTATCGTACAAATAGAACTTGAAGATGGTACTGTTCATAATCTTACTTTAGCACAAAAATGGCCAGTTAGAAAACCAAGGCCTATTCAAAAAAGAATTCCTATTTATAAACCACTTATAACAGGGCAACGTGTTATTGATAGCTTCTTCCCAGTAGCAAAAGGTGGTACAGTAGGACTTCCAGGTGGTTTCGGTACAGGTAAAACTGTTACACAACATCAGCTTGCTAAATGGTGTGATGCAGATATTATTGTTTATATTGGATGTGGAGAACGTGGTAATGAGATGACCAACGTACTTGAAGAATTCCCAGCCCTTATTGACCCACGTACTAACCGTCCTCTTATGGAAAGAACAATCCTTATTGCCAATACATCTAACATGCCTGTTGCAGCGCGTGAAGCAAGTATTTATACAGGGATTACAATGGCAGAGTACTTTAGAGATATGGGTTATGACGTAGCGATTATGGCAGACTCTACTTCAAGATGGGCAGAAGCCCTTCGTGAAATCTCAGGGCGTCTTGAAGAGATGCCAGCAGAAGAAGGATATCCAGCTTATCTGCCATCACGCCTAGCACAATTCTATGAACGTGCAGGTTGTGCCCTTACACTTAATAATGAAGAAGCCTCTGTTACAATTATTGGTGCAGTATCACCAGCAGGTGGAGACTTCTCAGAACCTGTTACAGAGAATACAAAACGTTTCGTAAGTGCCTTCCTAGCACTTGATAAAAAGTTAGCTTATGCAAGACACTACCCAGCTATTAACTACTTAACTAGCTATAGCGGCTATGTGACGATGCTAGATGATTGGTACCGTGATAACGTATCACCAGATATGCTTAAGCTTCGTGCTAAGATGATTCGTCTTCTTCAAGAAGAAGAAAAGCTGAATGAAATTGTACAGTTAGTAGGAGAAGATGTCCTTCCAAATGACCAGCATCTTGTACTTGAGATTGCAAGAACCATTAAAAAAGGCTTCCTTCAACAAAATGCGTTGCATAAAGATGATACGTATGTATCACTTGAAAAACAATACAAAATGCTTTGTGTCATTGACACCCTCTATACAAGTGCACTGAAATGTGTGAAAAAAGGTATACCGCTTTCTACTATTAGAAAACAACGTGTATTTGATGATGTCATCAAGATGAAGTATGATGTACCAAATGATCAGATTTATCTTTTAGATGAACTGAGCAAGAAAATCGTAGACACCTATCAAAACCTAAGGGAAAAATATGAATAACAAGTAGAGGATGGTCAAAATGAGAAAAGAATACTTAAAATTAGAACGTGTAGATGGACCACTCATTGTTCTTTCAGATATACAAGATGTTGCCTATGGTGAAATCGTAACCATTAAAGTAGATGGTGGTAAGGATATGCGCAAAGGCAAAGTCATCAAAATTGAAGGTGATGAGGTTGTTATCCAGGTATTTGAAGGAACAGCAGGTATATCTACAGAAAATGCATCTGTTAAATTTACAGGTAAGCCACTTGAAATTCCTCTTTCTAAAGAAATTCTTGGAAGATCCTTTAATGGGGTAGGGGAGCCTATAGATGGAGCTTATCAAATTGTTTCAAACTTAAGAGCTAATACAAATGGGAGACCTATTAACCCTGTAGCACGTAAATATCCAAAGAACTTTATTCAAACAGGGATTTCTTCTATAGATTGCCTTATGACACTTATTCGTGGGCAGAAGCTTCCGATTTTTTCTGGTAATGGTATTGCCCATAATGAGCTTGCTGTACAGATCGTTAAGCAGGCTAAAATTGAAGGGGCTAACAGTGACAACTTTGCCGTAGTTTTTGGGGCAATGGGGGTACGTCATGATGATGCTAGCTACTTTATACGTAGCTTTGAGTCAGCTGGTGTACTTGACCACGTTGTTATGTACCTAAATATGGCAGATGACCCTATCGTAGAGAGAATTTCTACACCAAGATGTGCCCTCACAGCAGCAGAGTATTTAGCTTTTGAGCACAATATGCACGTACTGGTTATTTTAACGGATATGACAAGTTACGCTGAGGCTTTACGTGAAATTTCCTCAACTCGTGAGGAAGTACCATCACGTAAAGGTTATCCAGGTTACCTCTATAGTGACTTATCCACTATTTATGAACGTGCTGGTATGTTAGAAGATAGAGAAGGTTCTATTACCTTAATCCCAATTCTAACTATGCCAAATGATGATATTACACATCCAATACCTGACCTTACAGGTTTCATTACAGAAGGCCAGATTGTACTAAGCCGTGAATTAAATCAAAAAAATATTTATCCACCTATTGCCATTCTCCCATCTCTTTCACGTCTTATGAAAGATGGTATAGGAGAGGAGTATACAAGAGAAGATCATGCAGACCTTTCTAACCAGATTTTTTCTGCTTACTCTAAGGTACAGGATATCCGTGCTTTATCACAGATTATTGGTGAGGATGACTTAAGTGATGTAGATAAATTATATTTACAATTTGGACGTGAATTTGAAGAACGTTTTATCTCACAAAAACCTACAGAGAACCGATCTATAGAAGAAACACTGGATTTAGGTTGGAAAATCCTTTCTATTTTACCAGCTAATGAACTGGACCGTATGCCACCAGAAATGATTAAGAAATACTATAAAGCGCATAAGGAGTAAACTTTATGTCTGTATTAGTAGCACCTACCAAATCCAATTTAATGAAGGCAAAGTCTTCACTTGACTTATCACAAAAAGGGTATGAACTTCTGGATAAAAAACGTAATGTACTGATTCGTGAGATGATGGTTCTTGTAGAGAAGGCCAAAAGCATTCAGGCAGAAATCTATGATATTATTGAAGATGCCTATAGAGCACTTCAAACGGTTAATATCACAATGGGGATTACACAGGTAGAAGACATTGCAAGAGGAATTCCTAAGGATGAGAACTTTGATATCCTTCTTAAAAGTGTTATGGGTGTCGATATTCCTATGGTGAAGTACGAAGAGCAGTCTGTTTTTCCAACTTACGGTTTTCACAATACCAATCCTGCCTTAGACCTAGCTGCAGAGCAGTTTAGAAAAGTACGTTATAAAGTGTATGAGCTTGCTGAAATTGAAAATTCAATTTTTAAATTAGCAAAAGAAATAGAAAAGACACAAAAACGTACCAATGCACTTGGACATATTCAAATTCCAAAGTATAAAGAGCAGGTCAAATATATTGAAGAAGTTCTAGAAGAGAAAGAGCGTGAAGATTTCTTTAGACTTAAGAAAATAAAGAAATAAGGGAATAAAGGAACTTTATATAGGTACTTGCAAAAACCTGCGAAAGTGATATAATAAAAATAACTTAAGAAACAAACTCCTGTAATGTTCGATACCCTGTTATTTTGAACCTACAATTTACGTTCGGGAGACGAAAATTACTCTATTAAGCTAATGTTAGGCCGCAAGCTAATTCCCTTTGGGCAGCGGAAAACAGGACTTAAATAGATAGTCACCCACCTAGCTTAGCTAGGGCGTCAAAATTTCAGGAACGGCATTTTGGGACAATGTTGAATGTTAGGCACTAGCTTATTGCTAGTGCTTTTTTTATTTGTGCATTTTAATTTCTGTATTTATTGAATTTGTTTGGTTTATATGTTAAGTTTCTAATAAAGTAAGATTAATTTTAAAATTTACTAAGAATTAGGAGAAGGCAAATGGGACACATTATACAGTCACTAAACCAAAATTGGTTTTTTAAATTAGGAAGTGAGGATTTAACACAAAGTTCATTAGAAAAGAAGTATTATGAGAAGGTTAACTTACCTCATAGTGTGACACTTACACCAGCTATATCAAGTGGAGGCATTAACTATCAGGGGGAATGTGTTTACTATAAAGCTTTAACATTTACAGATGCAGAAAAAAACAAAAAAATTATTTTAGAATTTGATGGGGCTATGGGTGTTACAGAGGTCTATCTAAACGGTAAATATTTTGCAAGCCATTATTGTAGCTACTTGCCTTTAGTCATAGATATTACAGATGAAGTAAAGTTTAATGAGGAAAATATTATAGCACTTAAACTAGATAACTCTGACAATGGAGATGTACCACCGGGAACCCCTCAGTCTAGTTTAGATTTTACATATGAGGGTGGACTCTATAGAGAGGCAAGAATGCATATAGTAGATAAGCTTTATGTAACACATGCCCTTCTAGCAGATGAACAAGCTGGAGGAGGTCTATTTGTATCTTATGAAGACGTAACGGAAGAAAGTGCTACTATAAAGATTAAAACGCATATAAAAAATGAAGTAAAAGAAGCTCAAACCTTTAAGTTGATCCATGAGCTCCTAGATCAAGAGGGAAACAACGTGCAGACTTTAATAAGTGAGCATAAGCTGAATTTGGATGAAGCAAAGCATTTTGAGCAACATATGGAGGTTAATACGCCTCAGCTTTGGAGTATGGAAAGACCCTATTTATATAAGCTTATCACTTCTATTGTAGAGGGAGAGATATGTTATGATCAGATTACAACAACTATAGGGATTAGAACTTTCCAGTTTACAGTAGATAAAGGCCTTTTATTTAATGGTAAGTCAGTAAAGGTGCCAGGTGCTAACTATCATCATACAACGGTTTATATAGGGAATGCTATGCCCACGAGTTTATTAAGACGCGATGCATTAAAGCTTAGACAAGCAGGCTTTAAAAATATCCGATCACATTATCCGCTTACACCAGCTTTTGTAGAGGCTTGTGATGAATATGGAATGACTATGATTGTAGGAGCACCAGGATGGCAATGGTTTAAAGAAGGTATTTTTGAAACTTATGCAAAAGACAATGTGAGAAAGATGGTAAGATGGCTTAGAAATCATCCAAGTATATTAATATGGGAGCCTCTACTCAATGAAAGTTATATGCCAGATGCATTTAAGAAAGCTGTGCATGATATAGTACATGAAGAGTATCCATATAGAGATTGTTATACTGGCTCAGATGATGATGTAACAGATATTTTGTATAAGAATTTCTTTGATGAAAAAAAACCAGAAGAAAAAGTAGTTTTAAAGAAACCTATTTGGGTAAGAGAGTATAATGATAGACCCGATGATTGGAATAATCAAGGGTGTGCATGGCGTGTACCAAGAGGTTGGGGAGAAGGTCCTATGCTGAAAACAGTAGAGCGTGCTCTTGGACAAGATGCTCAGTGTCAAAGACAAAACTATGTGAATATGGTTAATGATGATGCAATATGCGGATATGGCTTATGGCCAGCTATTGAATATAACAGAGGTTATCATGTGGCACCTTGTTGGGGGGGAGTGCTGGATTTATATCGTGTACCTAAATTTGCATATTACTTCTTCAAAAGTCAGCAAGATAGAGCAGAAAGTGGCGTGATTCTCTTTATTGCCAATTACTGGTCAGAAATTAGTGCAAATGATGTAGTTGTGTATTCTAATGCAGAGCGTGTACGTCTCTATCATAATGATACTTTTATTGAAGAGCTTGGACCAGATGATGTGAAGGTTCAGTATCCGCCATTTACTTTTAAAGATGTAAGAAACCGCTGTAAAAAGCGTGAACGCTCTGTGATTAAAGTAGAAGCTTTAATAGATGGAGAAGTAGTAGCTACAGAGGTAAGACAGTCACCAGGTATTCAGAAACAGTTAAAGTTAGAAGCTGACTTTATGGGGATACCACTTAAAGCAGATGGTTCTGATATTGTCATGGTATACTGTAAAGTATTAGATGAAGAGGGGAATGTGGTACCATTTACTGCAGACTCCTATCCTATCTTATTTACGGTAGAAGGCGAAGGTGAAATTATAGGAGATGCAAGTATCGGTGCAAATCCTATTTGTCCAGAAGGTGGTATAGCAACCATAATGGTGCGTTCTACTCAAAAAGCAGGGCCTATTAAAGTTAAAGCAGAACTTTTCTGGAAGCAACCTATTGCAAAAGGTGTACAAGGTGATAGTCTTATTTTTGAATCCGTGAAATAGTTATTTTTTTAACTCCTTCTGAATATATATAGTACAAGCATGGGCTATAGAATTGAGGAGGAGGAGCAGTATGGAAAGGTACGATAGAGACTATGGGCGTAGCAGAAACTATAGAAGTAACAACAGGGGAAGAACGAGAGGAAGAAATAGAGGCTATAACAGCCGACATACAAATCAGTCAGGTGGAGGCGGGTTTACTTTCATTATGCTACTTTTAATGATTGTAGCAGGTGCCTATCTCCTAAGTGGTGAGGAAAGTAAAGACACTGTTAACGAGTGGATTGGTAAGGCAAAGGTAGCTGTAAGTGAATTTATAACACCGACAGAGGAAGTAGCGGCAACACCACTTCCAAGTGATATGACGCCTTGTACAAAGGCTAATATTGCTAAAATCGTAGCTTATACTTTCTTGGAAGGCGAAACTATTGAAGACACAACTGGTGAGGACAAGTTGTGGTACAGCAAATACTATGAGTATCTTAAGAAAGACCCTAAATTTGCTTCTTTTGATGAAGCAGAAGCAATGGAGGTTATGACGTATAATGAAGCAAAGCAGTTTTTCTCTGATTTACTAGGTGATGGTGTAGGTGTAGAGGTGGCATCAGATAGAGAAGTAGGAAATGAGCCGCTCACTTTAAAAGAATTTCTAAAAGGTTTTGAACAGGCACTTGAACATGCAGGTAAAAAAGACTTATTAAAATATGAAGAGCTGAGTATTTTAGCGACTACAAGTACCCATGAGGCTGTAGGACCTTGGCAGGTGCTTACAGATAAAGGGGTCTATGGTTTTGAAGGGTTGATTTTAGATCCTTTTATAGGTTATACCCTTCAAGCTGTTGTAAAAGGTGATGAAATACTAGGTATTGTAGATACATTAAGTTTAGAGGGCAAGATAGGAGAATGCTACATAGAGTCTGTAGGATCTGGTCAGGCTACTGTAAAGGTAGGAGACTATACTTTGACTTATGAGAATCAAGTGGTAACAGAAAATGAAGTAGGAAAAATTTGTAATGTTGTCTTACAAGATCATGCTATTGTAAGATGTGAAATGATTAAAGAAGATGATACAGATACACTTTTACGTATGACAGAGAGCTATGTAGAGTTTGAAAAGGGAGGATGCCTCCCTTTTGCTCAGTTAGCAGTTTACGATGGAACAGGCCAAGATTTTTATAAAAATACAAGCCAACTTTTTTCAGGAATAAAGGTTACTTATACTATGCAGGATGGTATGGTGCAGACTATTAAAGTCGTAGATGATCATCTCGCTAATAGTATTAGAGTACTCATTTCAGAAGATGGTATAGGTACTTATAGCCATGACCAAGTTATAGTAGGCAGTGATGCGGATTATACCCTTATTTATGGAGATCAAGTGAAAGGCTTTTTGGCAGGGCAAGTTTTTAATGCAGATGAGTTTGCCTGGGAAATAGGGAAAAATAAAGTAACGCTTATTGCCAGTGAAGAGAAAAGCTTAGAAATGCAGGGCATTACAAGACAGGATCAACATCCTCTTTATAAGGGACAACTTGAGATTTATAAGGAAGAAGAAGGGTATACAGTCGTTAATAGTTTAAATTTAGAAGATTATCTAGCAGCAGTTATTCCGAGTGAAATGCCTACAGATTATGGTTTAGAAGCTGTAAAAGCTCAGGCTATTGCGGCAAGGAGTTTTGCAAAGTCACATCAGAAATCTAACAAGTATATAAAATATGGTGCACAACTAGATGATACAGTTTCTACACAAGTTTATAATAATGTACCAGCTAATGCTATTTCCTATGAGGCAGCTAAGTCTACGGAAGGCGAGGTTATGGTATTTAATGACCGGATTATTAGTGGGAATTTCTTCTCTACCTCTTGCGGTTATACAGCCAATCATGGAGAGACATGGGCAGTGGGGGAAATCTTTCCGAATAATACACCTAGTTATTTAGTAGCAAGGCAGCAGTATATAGGTGAAAGAGCTGTGAATGATATGACAGACGAAAAAGAAGCCTATAAATTCCTGACCAAATCTGCAAAGGAAATAGATGCTTTTGATAAAGATTCACCGTGGTTTAGATGGCAACTTACCTTAGATGCAGCAGAACTTGAACATGTTGTGAATTCTAATCTTTATAATTTAACTACACATTATGCCAATATGGTGAAAGTTAAAGATGGCGATAAATGGGTCATTGGAGAAATCAACAATATGGGCAAGGTGAAAGATATTCAGATTACAAAACGCGGTGAAGGCGGTAACATTATGGAGCTTATTGTAGTAGGAGAAGAGTGTACCATTAAAGTAGGTACAGAATATCTTATTAGGATGCTCTTTGCACCAATTCAGAAAGATAGTACAAAAGATCCTATTGTCATTGTAAGACAAGATGGCAGTGAAATTCAGAATATGGCTCTCCTACCAAGTGCCTTCTTCAGCCCAGATATTCGTTACGATGATAAAGGTTTAATCAGTAAGGTAACCTTCTACGGTGGTGGCTACGGACACGGCGTAGGTATGAGCCAGAATGGTGCCAAAGGCATGGCAAGTCGTGGTTATACCTGTAAAGAGATATTACGACACTACTATAGTGGAGTAGAGATTAAGAAGATGTAGAAAAGTTAAGTGGTAATTGAATTTTATCTGACTTTAGGTGATACCACGGATGTATAGAGTTCGCCCTAAGCATATGTATAGATGCTTAGGGCGTTTTTTATTTCATATTTTTAGAATCTAAAGGAGGATAAAAGATATAATTTTAAAGTCTAAGAATAACCCAAGTTTGCTTCCAGCCGATGAGTGGTTATTAGAGCGAATCAAGCAAACTATGAGAGGGAAAGGAGCTTGTGGACTTTTGTGTTTTGTAAAGAGGGCTTCATTAAGCTTGAAAGATGGGTATATACTATAAGTGAAGGTAGTACAAGAGTATAAGTATATATCTATGGATATAAATATAAGCATGATGAAGTTTATGAAAAGCATTATATAATAGAAATATAAGAAGGGGTGTAGGAGATGAAAATAGTTGTAGCAATGGATTCACTCAAAGGAAGTCTGACTTCTATTGAAGCAGGTGAAGCGATTCGAAAGGGGATTTTAAATGTAGATGCATCAGCCAAGGTAGTGGTGAAGCCTTTAGCAGATGGGGGGGAAGGAACAACCGAGGCACTAGTAAGTGGAATGGGGGGCGTACTATGCACACAGCGGGTTACAGGGCCTATTGGCCTAGCGGTAGAAGCTACATATGGAATCATACCGGATCAAAATATGGCAGTTATAGAAATGGCACAGGCAGCAGGTCTTCCGAGTGTGCCAAAAGAAAAACGTAATCCACTTTATACAACCACTTATGGTGTTGGAGAAATGATTAAAGCTTGTATAGAAAAAGGATGCAGAAAATTTATAGTAGGTATTGGCGGCAGTGCGACCAATGATGCGGGGATTGGCATGCTTAAGGCATTAGGGTATCGATTTCTAGATAGTAAGGGACAAGATGTTGGAGAAGGTGGTCAGGTACTTGAAAGGGTACATCACATTGATGAAACCAATGTTTTAGCAGAGCTTAAAGTGTGTGAATTCCAAGTCGCTTGTGATGTGAATAATCCTTTATATGGCCCCAAGGGAGCAGCTTTCATTTATGGCCCACAAAAAGGGGCAACGCCAGAAATTGTAGCGCATTTAGATGCGGGACTTAAGCATTTTGCCAAAGTAACAAGTGACTTTTTTGGTGAGGACTTCTCACAAGTAGAAGGGGCAGGCGCAGCAGGTGGGTTAGGCTTTGGTTTTATGGCCTTTTTAGGCGGAAAGTTGGAATCCGGTATACAAATCATCTTAAAGGAAACCCAGTTAGAAGAAGCTATAAAGGATGCAGATCTTGTTATAACAGGAGAAGGTAGGCTTGATGATCAAACGGCTATGGGAAAGGCACCTATAGGGGTTGCAAAATTAGCTAAAAAATATAACTTACCTGTAATAGGTCTGGCAGGTGCTCTTGCACAAGAAGCTAAGAAATGTAATGAAGAAGGTATAGATGCCTATTTTTCTATTATCAATAGTGCTATGAGTTTAGAAGAAGCTATGAACAGGGAAAATGCTTTAAAGAATATGACGCAGACAACCGAGCAGATTTTTAGGTTGGTTAGTATCTGCAAGAGAGGATAATAAGAGACTAAGAATATCAGGAGCATCTATAAAAAATTTATCCGAATTTTGGATTATAGTGTTAGCATGGATATTCAGTCTGCAAGTCCTTTATGCAAATTCAGGGCCTACTCACTGAGAAGGAACCATGGCGGGAGAGATTTTAGTTATTGATGAAGAGGCATCTTTCAATAAAAAGCTTAAATAAAATGTATAAATTTTTATAAAAAACAACATGAGTACAAAATCTTCCCACATAAAGACATAGACTCTTATGACTTAAATGGCTATAATACTCATCATATCTTATAATGAGGAGAATTTTAAAGATGGCATATAAGACATACATTTTTGAGATGAAACAAGATGAATATTGGTATGGACCAGAAGTAAATAGCTGGGTGATGTATCCTTTACATAGAGGATCAACCTATGAGGTAGATGTAAATCATTACAAGGGTGTAAATCAAGTAAATCCTTTACTTGTTTCAAGTAAAGGACGTGCTATTTGGTGTGAAGAAGGATTTAAATTAAAAGTAGCAGAGGGTAAAATTGAAATCCAAAGTTATAAGGGAGAAGTACAGCTTTATGAGTTTGGGACAACTTTAAAAGAGGCCTTTAAAGGAATAGCACAAAAGTGTTTTGCAGGTAACGGTATTGTGCCACCAAAAGACTTTTTTGTAAAGCCTCAATATAATACATGGATTGAGCTCATTTATAATCAAAACCAAGAAGATATTTTAAAATATGCTACAAGCATTGTTGAGCAAAATATGCCTGTAGGTATTATCATGATTGATGATAGCTGGAGTGAGTACTATGGAAGATGGCGTTTTAATGGTGCTAGATTCCCTAATCCTAAAGAGATGGTAGACCGTTTACATGAACTTGGATTTGAGGTTATGCTTTGGTGTTGTCCATTTATTTCACCAGATAGTTTAGAATTTAGACAGTTAAGAGATAAGGGGTATCTTGTGAAAAATACAAAAGGTGAGGTAGCGCTTAAAGAATGGTGGAATGGCTATTCAGGCGTTCTTGATTTAAGTCATCCAGGAGCAGTAGCTTGGATGAAGGAACAATGTCAATATTTAATGGATACTTATGGCATAGATGGTTTTAAATTTGATGCTGGAGATGCTATGTATTATTCAGATGAAGATATAACTTATGGCAATGTAGATGCTAATAAGCAATGTGAGTTATGGGCACAGTTTGGCTTAGAGTATCCCTATAATGAATACCGTGCATGTTATAAAATGGCAGGTACACATCTTGTGCAACGTTTAGCAGATAAGAATCATAGCTGGAATAGTAATGGTTTATCTTCACTTATTCCAAATCAGCTTACACAAGGTATATTAGGTTATGCTTATACTTGCCCTGATATGATAGGGGGAGGTAGCTATACAGACTTCTTAGATGGTAGTAAGAATCTAGATCAAGAACTTTTTGTAAGATACGCACAGTGTGCAGCACTTATGCCAATGCTCCAATTCTCCGCAGCACCATGGAGAGTACTTAGCCAAGAAAAGTTTGAAGCTTGCAAGGCAGCAGCTTGGCTACATGTTAAATATGCAGACTATATTTATGAATTAGCTACAGAGGCAAGCAAAAGCGTAGAACCTATTGTAAGATACATGTCTTATGAATTCCCAGAAGAAGGATTAGAACTTATCATCGACCAATTTATGTTAGGAACTCAATATTTAGTAGCACCAGTGTTAGAAAAAGGGGCTACAGCTAGAGAAGTTTCTTTCCCAACAGGCAAATGGTTAGGGGATGATGGCGTAGTGGTAGAAGGACCTTGCAGAATAACTGTAGAAGTACCATTAGATAGATTACCTATTTTTGAAAGAATGCATTAAAAAAGATACTACATATAAGAAAAAGACCTGATACACCATGAAGATGCTATCAGGTCTTTTTCTTATTTTACTTAAGACATGCCATTTGTACTTTTATATTTATAAATCATTTCAGCATGATTTTGTTCATCTGTTTGAATGTGATTTAAAGCTTCACGTACATTAGTGGATGCAAATTGAAATAAGTCATTATTATAAGCAGATGAAACATATTTTTCTGTAGCAATACAGTCCGTACAGAGGAATTTGTCATGTTCTTTATCTGCTGCATTACAGGTAGTATCATAGGTTGCTTGAGGGGAATATTGAGATGCGTTTAGACGTTCATAGTTAATGCTACTTGTTTCATTGTTAAGGATTTGAGAGAGTGCATTAAAGTGATCTTGTTCATTGGTTTTAAGTCTATTAAATAGATTTTTAAGTTCTTGGTCCTTAGCAGCTTCGGCATAATAATTGTATTTATCAATACAAAGTTTTTCTTGATCTTGTAAATCTTTAATGAGTGATTCCTCTTTTTGAGTTAATGCCATAGTAAATAGCCTCCTTTATTTAAAAACGTATAGGGTTATTATTTATAAAAAAAGATAAAATATACCTGTTAAGAGGCTATATGATTATTTAATTACAGTACACAAACTTGTGCATATTTTTTGGGAGACATGCCTACAGCTTTATTAAAGGTTTTAACAAAGTTACTATAATCATTGTAGCCACATCGGATACAAACTTCATTGACATTTAATCCTTCAGCGAGAAGTGACTTGGCGATACTGATTCTTCTTGCCGTAATATATTTATTAATAGTCATACCTGTAGCGGATTTAAACATACGGCAGATGTAAGAACTGCTGAGGAAGAAGTGATTAGCTAAATCTTCAATAGTAAGCATTTCATAGATGTTTTGGTTAATGTATAGGAGGATTTCATCCACTTGTTTATTAGGTTTTAAGGCTAGGCTACTTTCAGTTGTAGCCTGATAAGCGGCATTAAGAAGCAGCATAAGTTGAATAAAGGTGGCGCGTTCGGCTAAATCTTGGCCATATCCCTCAGTAGAAGTAATCTTTTTGGTGTAGTAGAGGAATTGATTTTGCTGTTCTTTAGTTAGTGAAAGCTTATGAGAAAAACCTAAAGTACGTTTTGTAAAACATTCGCTTAAATCTGTATGGGTGGATGAGAGCTGTTTAAGAAAATCAGGGTGTATGGCTATTACGATTCTTTCATGGATTTCGGAATCAATTTGGGTTAAGTAATGGCTTTCATATTGATTCATCACAAATACATCACCTGGCTGAATGGTATAGAATTGATTATCAATAAGAAATTGCTTGCCACCAGAAATAGAATAATAGATTTCATAACAGTCATGAATATGCATATTCATGGCTTTTTCTTCTTTGTAGAGATGTGCAATTGAAAAGTACTTTTGCTGAATACAATTTTCCATAGCAAGTTTGCACGAAGATAGTTCTTCCATAGAAATCCTCCTTATTGCTGAAAGTGTAGAATTGTTTAATTTATTATAAAGGAATAAAAATATAACATCAAGTAAAAGAGTTCAAAATTTGCCACATTTCTAATCGTAAATACCAAGAAATTGAGATTATAGTATGCTAGACTTAAGAAAGAACAATAACTTTATGAGAAAGGAATCGATAAAATGGAAGTTAGAACAGCAGCATCTCCAAAGGATGTTAAGCATTATACAACAGATCGTTTAAGAGAGGAATTTTTAATTCAAGATTTATTTATACCAGGGGAAATCAAGTTAGTTTATAGCCACATTGATCGTATTATTACAGGAGCAGCTGTGCCAGTAGAGCCTCTTACACTTACAGCAGGAGCTGAGCTTCGTGCTAACTATTTCTTAGAAAGAAGAGAAATGGGGATTATCAACGTAGGTGGCAAGGGAACAGTGACAGTAGATGGTAAAGTTTATACATTAGATTACAAAGATGGTATGTACATAGGGAAAGGTGCAGAGGATATTGTTTTTGCAAGTATAGATGGGGCAGAGCCTGCTAAATTTTATTTAAACAGTGCGCCAGCACATACTTCCTATCCTACTGTAGCTATTAAAATGGAAGGTGAAGCTTCAGAAGATACAGTGATTATTAAAGATGAAAATAAAGTAGAACTTGGATGCTTAGAAGAATCCAATCATCGCGTCATAAATAAATACATCCTTCCAGGGCAAGTTGAAAGTTGCCAACTTGTTATGGGTATGACAGCCCTAAAACCAGGAAGTGTATGGAACACAATGCCTTGCCATACACATGATAGACGTATGGAAGTTTACCTCTACTTTGAAATGCCAGAGGATGCTTTTGTGATGCACTATATGGGCGAGCCACAAGAAACAAGACATCTTGTCGTAAGAAATGAAGAAGCAATTATTTCACCAAGCTGGTCGATTCATGCAGGAAGCGGTTCAAGAGCCTATACTTTCATTTGGGGTATGGTAGGAGAAAATCAAGAGTTTACAGATATGGATGCCGTAGAGAATAAGGAACTTCGTTAATGATATAAGAGTAGAAAGTAAGGAGGATGCAAGATGAGTATTATGAATAGTTTTTCGTTAGAAGGTAAGATTGCTCTTGTAACAGGTGCATCTTACGGCATTGGTTTTGCTATTGCTAAAGCTTATGCTAAGGCGGGAGCAACTATTTGTTTTAATGACTTAGATCAGGAGAAAGTGGATAAGGCATTAGAAGCTTATACAGCAGAGGGGATTCATGCACAGGGTTACGTATGTGATGTAACAGATGAAGAGGCTGTAAAAGTTATGGTAGATGCTATTGAAAGAGAAGTAGGTGTTATCGACATCTTAGTGAATAATGCAGGGATTATTAAAAGAATACCTATGCATGAGATGAGTGCTAAGGACTTTAGACAGGTAATAGATGTAGATTTAAATGCGCCTTTTATTGTATCAAAAGCAGTCATTCCATCTATGATTCAAAAAGGTGGTGGAAAAATCATTAATATCTGCTCTATGATGAGTGAACTAGGGCGTGAAACTGTATCGGCTTATGCAGCAGCTAAGGGTGGACTTAAGATGCTTACTAAGAATATAGCTTCTGAATATGGTGAGTTTAACATTCAGTGTAATGGGATTGGACCTGGCTATATTGCAACACCACAGACAGCACCACTTAGAGAGCTACAGCCGGATAACACAAGACATCCATTTGACCAATTCATTATTGCAAAGACACCAGCAGCACGCTGGGGGACACCAGAAGACTTAATGGGTCCTGCTATCTTCCTTGCATCGGATGCTTCTAATTTTGTGAATGGGCATGTGCTTTATGTAGATGGCGGTATTTTAGCTTACATTGGTAAACAACCTAAATAAAAGGAGATTAAAATGTTTACAATTCGAATTGAAGATGGAAAGGGACATATACTTGCCCAAAATCAAGGTAATAAAGAAGTGGGACTTGTCTATGAAAATGCCTATCAAGAAGGGGATACACTTATTGTAGAAAGTGATAAAGAAGATCTCTTTTGTGTTTTACAATTAGATGATGCTATTGGAGAATCCTTTGTCTATTTGCAAAAAGGTATCTTACGATATGAAGTGCCTTTTGGAGAAAAGAAAGTTTGCTATTCACCTAAAGCTTTCAGTGGTAATAGACACCTGCTTAAAATAAGAGAAGCTACTAAAGAAGAGAAGGATGTTTATAAAAATCTTGCATTGAATAAGTATGATCAACATGGCGAGGTGAATTGCTTCCCACATGCTAGTGCAAATGTTGAAACAAGAGGAGAATCTGTATTTGCAGCTAAAAATGCTATTAACGGCAATTGTGAAAACCATTCCCATGGCTATTGGCCTTATGAATCATGGGGAATCAATAGAGATCCTAATGCCTGCATGAAAATAGATTTTGGTAGAAAAGTATGTATAGATTACATTAGAATGTATACAAGAGCTGATTTCCCACATGATGCTTGGTGGAAACAGGTAACGTTTAAATTCTCAGATGGTAGTACCCTCATATGGGAATTAGAAAAAACAGATCAGGCACACGAAATAAGATTTAAGAAGAAATGTGTAGAGTGGTTAGAGCTTGGTGATTTAATTAAGGCAGATGACCCTTCACCATTTCCAGCCTTATCACAGTTAGAAGTATATGGCATTGAGCTAGATTCACAAGAGTAGGACATAATAGATAAGATAAAACAAGGGATAAGCTTTAGGGTTATCCCTTGTTTTATGCTATAATAAAATTATCTAATAAATAAATTTAAACAATAGTAAAGTACAGTTTACAAGAAGCTACATAGGGTAACGGTCTGATGGCTTCCGCGGTCAACTCTGCTATCTGCTTCACAAGCTCCTGCTTGATCCCGTTCAATTCTGCTATTTTCACATTCACGGGGGTCAAGTTGGATCATGGAGAGTTTGACTGGAAGATAACGGCTGTTTTTACTATTGCCAAGTTTCAACCATATACATTAAAGATAGGAGCGAAGATGATGAAAGCCAAAGCAAAAGTCCCTATAAATTGTTTATTTCAAGCGTGCTATAATCCTGAGTTAGAAGCAGAAATCAGTAAATGCAAAGAAAAATGTTACAGGTATAATCAGCTGAGTCCAAACGACCGGGAAACTCAGCAGAAAATGCTTGCTGAAATATTAGGTAGAATGGGAGAAAACGTAATATTTACCCCACCGTTTTGGTGTGATTACGGATATAACATTTCGGTTGGCGATTATTTTTATGCAAACCATAATCTGATCATTACAGACGGAGCACAAGTATCATTCGGAAACAATGTTTTTATTGCTCCGAACTGTTGTTTTACAACTGCCGAACACGCCATCGACCCAGAACAACGTAAGGCAGGGATGGAAATTGCAAAGCCGATTACCATCGGTAATAATGTTTGGATTGGGGCAGGGGCAACTATTCTCGCGGGCGTAACCATTGGAGACAATTCAGTTATTGGAGCAGGAAGTGTGGTTTCAAAATCCATACCAAGCAATGTAGTTGCTGTAGGTGTGCCTTGCAGAGTGATGAGAAAAATCACAGAGGAAGATAAATACCGCTATCCTGTATACAAGGGCGATTGAGAACTTGCTAAATAAACTTGAAACGCTATATGAACAATGGTTAATTCGGCCTGTATGATAGAGAGCAAAGGTTTGGTGGAACCCATTTGCTGTTAGGAGACCGTTTCATGGTGTGTGTAGTTCCTTGTAAACTGTCCTAAAGAACATAATAAAGATGACTAGATTTAAAAAGTTATTCTGAAAATGGTAGGGCGATGTTCTTTATGAATTGAAGATAGAGAATTAAGGGGAGGATGAGCGTATATGAATATACAAATTAGGGAAGGTATCATTTCAGATTACCATGTAATTAATCAGATTACGCAGTATGAGTTAGGTTATGCATGTGGTGAAGAGCTGCTTAAAATAAAATTGCAAGCTGCCCTTTCAAGTGAGAGGGAGAAGGTATTTGTAGCCCTTTGTGATGAGAAAGTCGTGGGCTATATACATGCGGAGAATTATGAGGTACTTTATTATCCATCTATGAAAAACTTACTAGGTTTTGCAGTGCTAAGAGATTATCAAAGAAAAGGGATAGGAACAAGGCTATTAAATGCAGTAGAGCAGTGGGCTAAGGAGACGGGTGCATATGGTGTGAGACTTAACTCTGGGAAGATAAGGAGAGATGCACATGCTTTTTACCGCTTACGAGGATATGATTCAGAAAAGGAACAGATTAGATTTATAAAGAAGCTACAGTAAAAAAATTGATAAATTGTAAAAAACACAGGACGAAATAGTCCTGTGTTTTTAGTTTGGATTTTATGGAGTATATATTAATTAGTTTTAGTTGTTGCTTCAGTTGTAAGTGGAGCTTCTTTGGTTTCTGCTAATAAGTAGTCATTGATATAAGCTTTGGCAACTTCTAATGTGAAAGCTTGAGAATCTTCACCTGTTGTACGATCATAAACTTCTTTATGTACCTCATTGTTTGATAAGATACGGATGCTTAAGAATGGAATATTATAAGTTGCTGCGATTTGAGCTGCGGCTGCTGTTTCCATTTCTTCTGCAGATGTTCCTAATGTTTCATTAAGCCATAAGATACGGTCGATTTCTTTATTCCATTCGTCTGCTGAACCTACAGTTCCTTCTACTATTTTACCTTTTGTATAAGTATCTTTTACACTATTTGCTGCTGCAAGAAGTGTTTCATCAGCTGGGAAGCTTCCTACTTCTGTCCATTCACCAGTTTCTTTGTCTATAATTTCAAGTGTCATAGGTTTCCATGTTGTTGGGTGGATACCATCGCCTTTTTCTGTAAAGTCTGTTTTAAATGCACCCATGTTTACAACTTCTTTACCAAGTACAATATCGTATTTGTGAAGCTCTGGGTCATGGCCACCAGCTGTACCTTGGTTGATGATGGCTACTGGATTGAAATGTTCAATTGCAAGAGTAGTAGAAGCTGCTGCATTGACCATACCGATACGTGTTCTAGAGATGACTACTGGGTAACCATTTAATGTACCTTTTGTATATTTCCAAACACCTAAAGTAATATCTTCAGTATTTTCAAGTGCTGCCATCATGATTTCAGTTTCAACATCCATTGCACCTTGGATAAGAAGTGGTCTTTGCACTGCTTCTACAAGTTGAACTGCTGGAATCACTTCTTTATTAACTGAACTTGCTGGTGCTGCACCCATCATAACTGCGCCCATAGATACTACTGCAAAAAGTGTCATAGATTTTTTAATTAATTTATTCATGTCTTTATCTCCTCTAATTGTAATTCCGTCTAGTTATGAACTTATTATATAAGCAGAATTTTAAAGAGTCAACAAAAAACGAACATTTTTTTATTTTAAAAATAAATAGTTCGGATAAAGCCGTTGGAAATTAAAAGAAAGAGATGCATTGTTAGACAAGTAGTTTTAATAGTGATACAATTTAAATAACTATAGGCGCGCTAAGAATTAAAGGGGAATAGAATGAAGTATATGCATTTTAACAAATCTTGTGCATACACAGTTTAAAGAGACGTAGCTGGTTCTTGCTACAAACTCTTTCTATGATGATGATTTACCTTATGAAGCCTTTAATGAGGTATCTTTTACAGTATGAAGAAAGGGTATGGATTGCAAAAGTTAGGGAGGATGACAGTAGGAGTTTGACAGAAGTATTTGGGGGAAGGAGTAGGAAAGGAAGCGATAAGATGATTAATCTTATTAAGCCAGAAAAATTAAAAAGTGGAGATAAAATTGCAACGGTAAGTCTGTCTTGGGGAGGTGCAGGGGAGCTTAACTTGTTATGGCGATATGAACAGGGCAAGAGAAGGCTAGAGGAGCTCTTTGGTCTAAGAGTAGTAGAGATGCCCAGCACATTAAAGGGCGCGGATTACTTAAGAAAAAATCCACAGGCGCGTGCTAGGGATTTGATGCAGGCCTTTGAAGATGATTCGATTAAAGGAATTTTTAGCTGTATTGGCGGAGATGATAGTCTAAGGTTACTACCTTATATAGATTTAGAAGTGATTCGTAGACATCCTAAAATTTTTCTAGGGTATTCTGATTCTACAGTGACGCATTATATGTGTTATAAAGCAGGACTTTCAAGTTTTTATGGCCCAGCTCTTTTAAGTGATTTTGCAGAAAATGTAGTGTTACCTGAGTATACAAGAAAATGGATTAAGAAGGCTTTATTTGATAATACCCCTTTAGGGATTATTGCACCTGCAACAGAGTGGACTTCAGAATATTTGCCTTGGTATTATACCAATAGACAAAAGATGAGACGTTTTAAAATGAATACACCTTATGAAATTTTGCAGGGTAAAGGTAGTATAGAAGGAAGGCTCATAGGGGGCTGTATAGAAGTTATGGATTGGATTAGTAGGACGGAGTTATTCCCAGCTATTGATGATTTTCAGGGGGCTATCCTCTTTTTAGAGACTTCGGAAGATAAACCAAGTCCTAGTGAGGTAGAGCATTATATGAGAAAATACGGAAAAATGGGTATCTTGCAAGTTCTTCATGGCATGATAATAGGTAAGCCCTATGACAACTGTTACTATGAAGACTATAAAAAAATCCTATTAAAAGTACTTCGAGACTATAATAGGGAAGACTTACCACTTTTATATAATGTAAGTTTTGGACATTGTGAGCCTAAGTGTTGTTTGCCCTATGGAGCAAAGGCAAAAATCAACTGTACCTATAAAAGTTTTGAAATTCTGGAATCAGGCTGTAGATAAAAATAAAAAAGAGATAAACTTAACACATATGCTAAGTTTATCTTTTTTTATGTAAGATGTTTCTTAAGCTTCAATTTCAATAGCACTTACTGGACAGCCATCTTTAGCAGCTTCTGCATCGTCACAAACTTCAGCTGTAAGCTCACCTTCAATAGCAGCTGCTAAACCATCATCTTCTATTGAAAAAACTTCAGGGCATGTACTTTCACAAAGTCCACATCCGATACAAATATCTTTATCTACTCTTGCTTTCATTTCTTTAATCCTCCTAAGTAATGGATTTTTATATCTCATTTTTGGAATTTATTTAAAAGAAATCTTAACTAATAATTATTATTTCAAAGATATTATATGCAATTATTGTGTGTTTGTCAATTGGTCTTTTAATAAATTTAAGTATTGCTTTTTTATTAGTATGAAGTTAAATTAAAAACATCATACTAAAAATATTAGACATGAATTTAAAGACAACTTAAGGAGTAACGTATGAATATTATTATTGATGAGAGAACAGAAAGTCACATGCTTTGCCATGATGATGACTTTTTTAAAGGGTGGAAAGCAACCTTTGAAATGATTGAGGCAAAAGGGATATTTAATAACTTTAAAGAGCCAGTAGAAAGACTAGAAGTAGTGTGTGATGAACCTATAGGCTACTGTAGCTTGGTTGAAACAACAGCTGAGGATGAAGTGGTTTATGCTAAACGCTTAGAAAGAGAACTTTATACACGTTTTGTTAAGGGCCGTAAGCCAAAAGAAGTAAAGCAAGTGATGATGGTATTTAGAAAAGTAGAAGAAGAGCAAGATACTTATAGATTGATTACGATGTATCCTGGCTTCCCGTCAGAGAAAGAGCCACAGGATTTAAATATAGCTTCAAAAGAAGAACTGATGCGTAGTTTAGACTTTTGGTCTAAAAAAGCATTAATTTATAATGAGCAAATTATAGAAGTTGGAAGTGATAAAACTTATTGTCCATACCGTAATTTGCATTATATTTTTGACTAAATTTTTGCATGAAAGAGTAGATTTAATGAAGCTTTCGATATAAAATGAGCTTATAAAGTAGTCTTTAGACAGTATGAATATCAAGTAGAAGGTAACCTTTCATAAGGGTTACCTTTTTGTGTTATAATAACCCTAGAAAAATAAGATAAAAAGGAGAGCAGCGATGTTTACTCACTATACAAATGAATTTAAAAAATTACAGACATTACTTTGTAACTATGTACAGGAAGAAGAGGGGCAAGATAAAGCAAGCAAAGAAGCTTTAATTGCTTACTTAAATGAGCAGGATATGGAATTTATAAAATGCGTACAAGTTATTTTACATGTAGGAAGAAATCCTGAAAATAAGGGAGAGGACCCACAAGCACTTTATGAGAAGACCATGAATGCTTTTAATATGCTTAAAGGATGGCGACCACAAGACATAGAAGTAAGACATATGGTGATTAAAATTCCTTTAGATGTTTATTTTGCTACTGGACTTAAAGTCTTAGACATCGAGCTATAAGGAAGAAACGATAAGCTAACTACTTTTAATGGCAAAGCTTTCTGGAATAAAGGATGCGATGCACAAATCCTAAATGCTAGGAAGTCTTATAGCAAAAAGTGTTAGGTGCAAAGATACTTACAGCTTATGTGTTAAGTGACAAGAAAGATTCTTATAAGGTAGTTAAGAAAAATGATTTTAAATATTAATTTGCCTTATAAGAATGAAGGGATGTAGAAGGAGCTTATACGAAATGCTAGAAAAAATAAAAAGCTTATTAACAAGAGAAGATTTATTAGGTGGCCACTTTGGGATAGAACGAGAAGGGTTAAGATGTGAAATTTCAGGCAAGCTAGCACTTACACCTCATCCAGAGGTTTTTGGAGAAAAACTACGTAATCCTTATATCACCACAGACTTTTCCGAAAGTCAATTAGAACTGATTACACCTGCTATGGATACGTTAGAAGAGACTTATGACTTTCTAAGTGGACTGTATGATATAGCGGTTATGGAAATTGGAGATGAATACATATGGCCTCAGTCTATGCCATGTATTATTCCAGAAGATAAAAAAATACCTATTGCACGTTTTTGTAAATGCCCACCAGGTGTAGATGCTGAAAGCTACAGACAGAAACTTATGCTTAAATACGGCGGAAAAAAACAGCTTGTATCAGGTATTCATTATAATTTTTCTTTTAAAGAGAGCTTAATTCAAAAGCTTCATACAGCCTATGCGCCTCAGTTAGGTACTAAAAGCTTTAAAAATAGCCTTTACTTAAAGGTAACACGTAACTACTTACGTTATAGATGGCTGATTATTTATTTATTAGGCAGTACAAGTACGATGCATGAAACCTATGTAGAAGCCTGTGGTAAACAGCTTAAGAAAATTTCTTCAGACAGCTTCTCAAGTGATGGTGCTCTATCTTATCGTAATGGAGACTGTGGTTATCAGAATAAAACAGCTATTTTTCCTAACTATGATAGTGTAGGTGAACATATTGCGAGCTTAGAGCGTTTTATTAAAGAGGGGACGATTGAAAGCCATAAAGAGCTTTATAGTCAAATTCGTTTAAAGGCAAAAGATAATGGGAATTTATTAGAATCTCTTCAGAAGGATGGTATATGTTATCTAGAGTACAGAAGTATTGATATTAATCCATTCGACAGAGCAGGGATTAGTTTAAATGACTTATATTTTATGCAGCTCTTTAATCTTTACTTATTATTTAAAGAAGAAAGCAATTATACACTTTGGCAAGAAGAAGCTCTTGAAAATCAAAAAGCCATTGCTACGCATGGTCAAAAGGAACTTCAGCTTAAAAAAGATGGAAACCTTGTACTTAAAGAAAATTGGGGTATGGAGATGCTGCAAGAAATGAGAAAGCTTAATGATACTTTAGGATTAGATAAACAAGATGTCATTGAGATAATGGAAAAACGTCTTAAAGATTATCAGCTTACCTATGCTTATCAGCTTGTAGAAGCTGTTAAACGTGAGGGGTATGTAGCAGCTTGCTTAAACCTTGCAAAGCAGTATAAAGATGAGGCTTATAAGGCACGTTTTATATTTAAAGGTTATGAGGATATGGAGCTTTCTACACAGATTCTTCTAAAAGAAGCTGTTAAAAGAGGGATTACAATAGAACTTCTAGATCGTGCTGATAACTTTGTAGCACTTAAAAAATATGGTGAAACAGAGTATGTAAAACAAGCAACTAAAACAACAAAAGATAACTATATAAGTGTATTACTTATGGAAAATAAAGTAGTGACTAAAAAGATTCTGAAAGATAAGGGGATAAATGTACCAATGGGTGGTGAATGGTACCAGTTAGAAGATGCCCTTTGCCATCTTTCAGATCTTAAAAACAAACCTATTGTCATTAAACCTAAATCTACTAATTTCGGTAAAGGCATAAGTATTTTCCCAGAAGGGACTAAGGAAGAAGATTTAGAGAGTGCTTTTAAAGAAGCCTTTAAACATGATAATACTGTACTTGTAGAAGAGTTTATAAAAGGCAAGGAGTATCGTTTCCTTATTATAGGAGAAGAAGTGGTAGGCATCCTGCACAGAGTACCTGCTAATGTGGTAGGAGATGGGGTACATACCATTAAAGAATTAGTGAGTCTTAAGAACCAAGATCCATTAAGAGGGAAAGGGTACCGTAGGCCACTGGAGAAAATTCATTTAGATGAAACAGCACGTCTATTTTTAAAGGCACAAGGACTTGATTTTGAATCTATACCTGAAGAAGGCAGATGTATTTATTTAAGAGAAAACTCTAACATTAGCACAGGTGGAGACAGTATAGATTATACAGATCTTATTTGTGACCATTTTAAACAGCTTGCAGTAGAAGCAAGTCATGCAGTAGGTGCTAAAATATGTGGCGTAGATATGATGATTGAAAATGTAGCAGATAGTAAGAGCAGTTATGCAGTAATTGAGCTCAACTTTAATCCAGCTATCCATATTCACAGTTATCCTTATAAAGGAAAAGAAAGAAATATTGCGCATAAGATTTTAAAGCTTTTAGGATTCTTAGAAAAAAGACCTTGTTAGATTATTCCAGTATGAATAGGAAGTAAGCTTTGTATACTAAGGTATAATAGAAACTATGTGTATACAAAGGGGGCATTAGGATGACACAAGCACGTAGGCACCCTATAAAGAAATGGATTTTATGGATCATAATGATGAGTATTATAGCAGGTAGTGGTGTCTTAGTTTATGGTGCTAATTATTTTTACAACTTGGCACTTAATCCTACTATTTCTAAAGAAGCTATTTTTGGCAGTGCGTCCGGTAAACATACAGACTTAGATAAAGAGGTAGCAAGTCGGTGGTTTGAAGAGGACGCAGGATATGAGGATGTCTATATGACTTCTTATGATGGGCTAAAATTGCATGCTTATGAAATAGAAAATGAAAAGCCTTCAGATACATGGGTTATAGAAGTACATGGCTATATGGGCGAAGGCAAAGATATGGCAAGATGTAGTAGAGTGTACTATGATGATGGTTACAATTTACTGATTCCTGACCTACGTGGGCATGGAAAAAGTGAAGGAGAATATGTAGGGATGGGATGGCATGACAGACTCGATATGCTTGGGTGGATTGACTATCTTATCCAAAGGAACCCAAAAGTTCAAATTGTACTCTATGGCGTTTCAATGGGCGGTGCTACTGTTATGATGACTGCTGGAGAGTCTTTGCCCTCTAACGTAAAAGCCATTATAGAAGATTGTGGTTATACCACGGCATGGGATGAGTTCTCCTATAATTTGGAGACACTTTTTGAACTGCCTACTTACCCGCTTATGCCTGTAGCTAATTTAGTTACTAAAGCAAGAGCAGACTATTTTCTATCTGAAGCATCTGCCATTAAGCAGGTAGCTAGGTCTAAAACACCTATTTTATTTATTCATGGAGAGGAAGATACCTTCGTACCTTTCTTTATGCTGGATGAAGTCTATGATGCCGCTAACTGTCCTAAAGAAAAGCTAGTGGTACATGGAGCAGCTCATGCTGCTTCCGCAGAGATGGAGCCAGAGCTTTATACCCAAACCATTAAGAATTTCCTTGCCAAATATCTTGATGACTAAAAAAAATTAAATAAAGATAAAAATAAGAAGCGTTGCTTAGTTAATCCCTAAGCACGCTTCTTATTTGGTTTTATTGATACCCATCTAAGTATTTAAGAAATGCATTATCCTCATCAATAAAGATTGTTTTACCTTCTAAGTCTTTATAAGCATTCATACGTTGGATAAAACGGTAGAATTCAAGATCTTTTGTTAGAGAACTTTGATAAATTTCTAAAGCTTCACGTTCTGCTTCAGCACGAATAATGGCACTTTCTTCGGTAGCTTTCGCAATAATTTCTTTTTCACGTCTGTTAGTTTCAGAAGTCGATTTAGTGTAGTAAGCATCTCCTTCAGCACGTAGACGTTCGCTTTCTTTTTGAATTTCTTTACTCATTTTATCCTCAATACTTGCAATATTGGATTGAGGGAAGTTTTTACGATAGATACCAATGTCAGCTACTTCAATACCATATTGAACAACTAAAGTTTTGTTAAGTTCCTGACGGCGTTCTTCCATCATATCAGACATAATGGTATCATCAAAGAATTGGTCAAAAGTAAGTTTGTTGGCAGATTGGATAACAACAGGATAAACGTTATCATCCATAAGCTGATTGAGTTTAGATAAAGACCCAACCTTCATTTTATAAATAGCAGGGTTTTCAATACGATATTGAGCGTACATTTGGATGTCTAATTTTCGCTTGTCGCTTGTATTGATGGTTTCAGGTGTTGAAGTATAAGTTAAATATTTTGCACTATATTTTTCTACCTGGTCTATAAAAGGTGCCTTAAAGAGAAGACCCCTTTCACTAACAAGGCTTACATTTTGAAGAGATTCGTATTGTTTTAAACCTTCTGATACAATATCATATTTACCTTCACGAATAACAGCTGACTTAATAGCACCAAAGCGCTGAATAGTAGCTACTTCATCAGGTTCTACAATATAAACACTATTAGCAACTAAAAAGAGTGCTACAATGCCTATAAAGGCACAAGTAATTTTAAATTTAATTTTCATCTGTTTTTCCTCCTTCTAAAGTTGCCTTTTGGGAAGATGTATTAGGGACATTATAAAACTTCAGGAAATTACTATTGTTGGTTTGGTCAATAATGAGTTCATTGTTATTGAAAACTTCTTGCATAGCTTCAAGATAGTATTTTTCTTTAACTACATTAGGATTTTTTAGGTATTCACTATAGAGCGCTTCAAATTCTGCAATGTCTGCTTTAGCAGCAGCAATGACTTCAGCACTATAACCTTTAGCATCTTCATAAAGTTTAGTCGCTTCAGCTTCAGCCTTAGGAATAACTGTGTTAGCATATTTTTGAGCTTCTTCTTCTTTTCCCTGTTTGTATTGGTTGGCTTCTTCTACTTTTTGTCTTGTTTCTTCTACAGCAGGAAGAAGAGAAACGTTTTGAGTGGTCACTTGAACAATTTTAATACCTGTGTTGTATTTATCTAGTTTCCTTTGAAATTTTGGTAAGATAGCCTCATCAATAAGTTCTTTATTTTGCAAAGCTTCATCAATAGTAAAGCTTGGAAGTGTATTTCTTACAACGTCTTCAAGGGCAAGGCGCATGGTATCTTCTACGTCATCTACTTCATAGAGTAAATCGATAGGATCTGCTACTTGGTATCTTACAATAAGGTTAAGCAGGATAATAGAAGCATTATTGCTTTTAGCTTCAATAATCACTTGTTCTTCAGCATCTTCATCGGAATAAGTAGGATCTGTTAGTGTATTACCTGCTGTTGCAGTACGGAAACCATACTCCATTTTATAAATAGTCTGTACATCTACCTTTTGCACACGATCAATGAAAGGCAGTTTAAAGTGGATACCAGCTTGTTCATTAACACCTTGGATAGCACCAAAACGTGTAATAACTCCTACGGTACCTGTTTCTAAGCGGTAAATAGAGCCAACTGCTAAAATAATCAAGAGCAAAATAGCTACAACAATTGTAGTAGCATGTTTAAAATTTTTGCCGAAGTTTTGCATTTTCTGCTTAAAGTTTACGTCTATAACAACATTATCATTTGGATTGTTAAAATCCATATTTCATCATCCTCCTTTAAGAATATAATTGAATTATAATATAAAAGTACAAAATATTCATTAATTTTTGTCGTGGAGTAAAAGGAAATCATCTTACGAGAATGTAAGAATATTGTTAGATAAAACCATAAGACTTTTAAGAAAGAATTGTTATAATAGAACTATATTAAAAAGCGAGGGGGAAATAAAATGAGGAAAATAATAGGACGTACACTTCAAGCAGTAGTAACTATAGGTATTTTATGCTGCTTTCTTATTATGGCTGTAGGATATACAGGTTTTAAGGAGAAATTAGAAGTAGTACCTTTAGAAGAAAAAGTGGCTTCTCTCCAAGCTGATGAAGACTATGTGCCACTTAAACAAATTGATGAGGATTTCTTAAAGGCTATTGTAGCAGTAGAAGATAGAAGATTTTTTGAACATGGGGCATTAGACCTTATTTCTCTAGTAAGGGCAGTTGTAACCAATTTAGAATCTGGTCAGATTGTAGAAGGGGGGAGTACCATTACGCAGCAGTTGGCTAAAAATATGTATTTTTCAGGTGAGAAAAAAATAATGCGTAAAGTAGAAGAGATGTTTATGGCGTATCACATAGAACAAAATTATGTAAAACAGGATATACTAGAGTTATATGTTAATATGATTTACTTTGGAGATGGTTACTATGGTATTAAAGAAGCTAGTGAAGGCTATTTTAATAAAGCACCTGGGGATTTAGATTTCAATGAAGCCACACTTCTTGCAGGATTACCACAGTCACCCAATCGTTATGCTTTAAGTACTAACTATGAACTTGCAAAAAAGAGACAAACACAAGTGATTGCCTCTTTAAGTAATTAACGGCCTTTAAGCCATTTATGAGCATATTCAAATAAGTAAGTAATAAAGAGTGCAACAAGGCACCCAAGTACCACACTCACCATACGCTCAAAAGCGCTAATGAGTGAGTGGTCATTAAGCTGCTGAACAAGAACAATAATGAGAGCAGCTAGCGCAGAACGTGTGGCAGTACCTAGCTGAATAATGTAGCAGATTAAAATAGTAGTGACTACGCCTATACTCATCATTAGGAGGTTAGGTGGGTGAATGATAAAAAGAATAAGTCCTACTAAAGAACCCGCTATGTTAGCTTTCATACGTGCGATGGGAAGTTTCTTACAATCTAAGTCATCAGGGGAGATGACAAGAAGTACGGAGACGATACTCCAATAAAAACGATACTGAGGGAAAAGCCAATAAAAGAAATAGCATAAGGCTAAGCCTAGTAAACATTTCAGAACATAAATCATAAATTCAAGGGTAAGCCAAGAAGGTTTTGCCATGTTAATTCGCCTCTTTTAATAAGATTTAATTTATTTTAGTTTAAAGTTAAATTATTGTAAATATGTCTTGTAAAAGATATAAAATAGAAGTATTAAAAAGTTTATGCATAAAGGATGAAGGATTTACAGTATGAAAACAACATTATTTACGACTAATTTAGAAGCAAGAACAATTCAAAGAGGAGAGGATATAGATTACTTTATTGAGACCTTATCCTATCCAGTGAATTTAGAATTAACTCACCCTCTTATGTCACGTCTTCAATTTCCTAAATCTAGAGCAGTCTTAGTACGTACATCGCCTTATAGACAAGATGTAACGATTCATATTATGAGGGATGTAGACCTGTATTCAAGCTTTGCTAATTTTGAAATAGATTTAAATGGGCATATTTTAAATATACAGAAGGAAGAAGGTTATATCCGACTGTTTCTAGAAGAGCGTGCATAAAAACTAGAAAGAGTGTACATAATAATGTCATCTTAAATCTATTGAAGGATGATGGCTATGACACTTATGAAGAACCTAAAGGAAACTGCCCAAAAGGAAATGAAAGATGCAGTAGATATTACAAAACTTACTGCTGAAAATATTAAACAAGAAGTTAAGCAAGAATTTAATAAACAAAAAATCCAAAGTAAAATGGAACATATGCAAACAGCTTATCATGAAATAAAAGAAGATGTAAAAGAAGAAATCAAAGATTTCTTTCATTAGTTAAAAGCCCCAATAGACTATTGTAATAGTACAATAGTCTATTTTTTATATCAGGTTATTTTTAAACAACTCCTATAATATACATAAGGTATAGGTTTTCCAAATGATTTAGGGGGGATAACGTGAACCGTATTGCCAGGAAGTCTATCAGTGTTTTTGTATCATTACTCATGATAATGTCTTTTGCTATGCCAACATGGGCAAGAGATAGAGCAGTAGAGGAAATGACGCTCACTATACTTGGTACAAGTGACATGCATGGAAATTTGACAAGTTGGTCTTATGAAGCCAATAAGGATTATGCGAATAGCGGATTTGCTAGAACCGCCACATTGGTAAAAGAGACTAAGGTACAAAACCCTAATACACTCGTAATTGACAATGGAGACACCATTCAAGGAACAATCTTAACAGATGACTTATATAATTCAGATTTAACAAAACCTAATCCAGTTATAGACATTATGAACGTGATTGGTTATGACAGCATGACCCTTGGTAACCATGAATTTAACTTTGGAACAGAAATGATTAAGAAGATTGAAAAAGAAGCCGATTTTCCTATTTTAAGTGCCAATACTTATGTAAAAGAGACAGGAGAAAATTTTGTTACACCTTATATCGTAAAAGAAGTAGGGGATGTTAAAGTAGGTATTTTAGGGCTAACTGTGCCTTCTATTCCTAGATGGGATGCAAATAAAGAAGGGGTAAAAGATTTAGAGTTTAAGCATATGGCGGATGAAGCTGAAAAGTACGTGAAGATTCTTAAAGAAAAGGAACAAGTAGATGTCATTGTTGCTACAGCTCATGCTGGCCTTGAAAGCAGACATGAAGCAGATGGTAGCGATTCAGCAAAACTTGTAGCTGAAAGATGCCCAGAAATCGATGCATTCCTGATTGGGCATGACCATGAAACAGTTCAAGAAGAGATTAATGGTGTAACTATTGCTGCACCTATGAAAGATAGAGAAGTCGTACGCTTTGATATTCAGCTTATTAATAAAGATGGTAAATGGGAAGTAACACATACATCTTCTACTATTTTACCACTTAAAGATTATGAACCAGACCCAGTTACAACAAAAGCCACAGAAAAATATCATAATGAAACAATGGAATTCTTAAAAGACTCTATTGGCGAGGCTACAGAAGATTTCCATCCAGCTTCAGAAGTAAAAGGCATTCCAGAAGCACAAGTAAGAGATACAGCACTTATTGACCTTATTAATAAAGTGCAGTTAGAAGCAACAGGTGCGGATGTAGCTGCAGCAGCACTTTTTAAATCTACTTCTAATTTACCAAAAGGCGAGTTAAACTTTGCTAATGTATTTGATATTTATCAGTATGCCAATACTTTAGTAGGGGTAGAAGTAACAGGTAAAGAATTAAAAGCTTATATGGAATGGTCAGCTGCTTATTACAATACTTATAAACCAGGTGATTTGACCATTAGCTTTAATCCAACTATTCGTGGCTATGCTTATGATATGTTTGAAGGCGTAGACTATGAGATTGATATTAGTAAGCCAGTAGGTAGCCGTATTACAAATGTTATGTATAAAGGCGAGCCTCTTGCAGATGATACAGTGCTTAAACTTGCTATTAATGATTACCGTTATAGTGGGATTGGCCCAGATGGTGAAAAGATTCTATCAGGGACACCTTATATGGAATCTGCACCAAAAGCACTTAGAACGTATATTAAAGAGTACATTGAAAAAGAAGGTACAATGACTCCAGTTACAAACAACAACTGGAAGATTATCGGAACCAATTGGGATGAAGAGCTTCACACTATAGCAGTAAAAGCTGTCAATGATGGTGTACTGACTATTCCAAAATCATCAGATGGTCGTACAGAGAATGTAAGAGCTATTACAGAAGCAGATTTGATTCATGCAGGGCTTCATCCGACTTATAAAGACTATATGGCAATCATCCATACTAATGATACGCATACACGTATTGAAGCAGGAGACGGGATGGGATTTGCACGTGTTGCAACTAAAGTGAATAATATGCGTGAAAGTTATGGCGAAGATCATGTACTTGTACTTGATGCAGGGGATACACTTCATGGACTTCCGATTGTAACCACAACAAAAGGTGAAGCTATGACAAAGATTTTAAATACTATTGGGTATGATGCTATGGCATCAGGTAACCATGATTATAACTATGGCTATGAACGCCTTGTGGAACTTGATAAAATTATGGGTGGAAAAGTTTTATCTGCTAACGTTATGAAAGATGATGGCACACCGCTTCTTACACCTTATATCATTAAAGAAGTAGCAGGTAAAAAGGTTGCTATTTTTGGACTTTCTACAGAAAGCACAACGTATCAAACACATCCTAAAAATGTAGCAGGACTTACCTTTAAATCACCTAGTGAAGTAGCGGGAGAAATGGTGAAAGAACTTGAAGATAAGGCAGATATAATTATTGCCCTTACACATTTAGGTTCGTATGAAGATGAACTAGTAGAAACAAGTTTTGATGTAGCTGAAAAGGTAAAGGGAATCGACCTTATTGTAGATGGACATAGTCATACCGTTTTACCAGAAGGTAAGAAAATAGGGGATACCCTTATTGTTCAAGCAGGGGAGTATATAGAGCAACTTGGCCAGGTTAATTTCTATTTCAAAGAAGATGGTACCTTTGATATAGTACCAATACTTTTTACAAAACAAGAAGGAATGAGTTTTAGTGAAGATGATGCTGTAAAAGCAGTCATTGAAGAAATTAAGAAGGATTTTGAAGTGATTACTTCAGAAGTAGTAGGCCAAACAGATATGAAACTTGTAGGTGAAAGAGAAGTTGTGCGTAAAGGTGAAAGTAATTTAGGTAACCTTATAACCAATGCACTTCTTGAAACGACAGGAGCAGATGTAGCCCTTACAAATGGCGGGGGGATTCGTGCTTCTATAGAAAATGGCGATATTACAAAGAAAGATGTTATTACTGTTTTACCATTTGGTAACTATGGTGTTATGATTGAAGTAACAGGCCAGGACATTAAAGATGCCCTTGAAGTAGGCGTAGCTAAATACCCAGAAGCAAACGGCGCCTTTAGCCATGTAGCTGGCATGAGCTATACCTTTGATCCTTCAAAGGAAGTAGGTAGCAGAGTGGTAGAAGTTTTAGTAGGCGGCAAGCCGCTTGATCTTAAAGCAACTTATAAGCTCGCAACCAATGACTTTATTGCAGCGGGTGGTGATAACTACACCATGTTTGCAGAATGTAAGAGCTTAGGAGAATTCTCTGCTCTTGATGAAATTGTTATTGAGTATTTGCAAACAAAGGGAACAGAAGGTACTGAGCTTCAAAATAGAATTAATGTTGTAGAACCAGAAGCCGAAACACAGCCAGTAGAGCTTGGTCAGGCAGCATAGGCTTATTCGTTTCATTTAATTTTATACAAACTAGGGAAGGTGCAGCGTGCGGACTGAATAGTCGTAGGCTGCGCTTTTCATTTCTTATATTTTTATGACATGAGCAAAAGACGCAGAAGCATATAGTATAAAGAGTGTAAAATCATAGTAGAGGAGTGAAATAAAATGGATTTAAAAGGAACGAAAACAGAAGGTAATTTACTTGCAGCTTTTATAGGAGAATCACAAGCGACAAATAAATATACATATTATGCGTCTAAAGCTAAAAAAGAAGGTTATGCTCAAATCGCAGCTATTTTTGAAGAAACAGCGAGCAATGAAAGGGAGCATGCAAAAATCTGGTTCAAACTGCTTCATGAAGGTATTGGGGAGACAAAAGAGAACCTACAAGATGCAGCAGCTGGAGAAAATTATGAATGGACAGACATGTATAAGAACTTTGCTAAGGAAGCAAGAGAAGAAGGCTTTAACCACATTGCCTTTTTATTTGAAGAAATCGCTAAAATTGAAAAAGAGCATGAGGAACGTTATAGAAAGCTTTATCAAAATCTAGATACTAATCAAGTATTTCATAAAGAAGAAAAGGTGCAATGGATTTGTAGAAATTGCGGACATATTCATGAAGGATCAGAAGCACCAAAAGTATGTCCAGTCTGTGGACATCCACAAGCTTATTTTGAAGTCAGAGCAACCAATTACTAAGGGGATTGCTTAAAACAGGTGTTGTTTTAAAAAGGGGTACTGCATAATGAAAATATTATGCAGTACCCCTTTAAATATTCACTTAGCCATCACATAAATTATTTTGGATACTGTATAATAAAAGAAAGTAAAAATGAAGGAGTGTACTATGTATAAACTATGCATTGTAGATGATGAAGAGAAAATCAGAGCACTGATTAAAAAATATGCCCTCTTTGAAGGCTATGAAGTAAAGGAAGCTGAAAATGGCATGCAGGCTATAGAAATGTGTCAGAGGGAGGACTTTGACTTAGTTGTTATGGATATTATGATGCCAGAACTAGATGGTTTTTCAGCTTGCAAAAAAATTAGGGAGTTTTCAGAAGTACCTGTTATTATGCTTTCTGCTAGAGGTGAGGAGTATGATAAAATTCACGGCTTTGAAATAGGTGTAGATGACTATATAGTTAAGCCTTTTTCACCTAAAGAGCTTATGATGCGTGTACAAGCTGTTCTTAAAAGAAGTAAGGCAAGTCAAGAAATAGCTCAGAAAGATATTATGCAGAGTGAAGGACTTAAAATTGATTTCACAGGTCGTCTAGTCTATATAGATGAGGAAAAAATAGATATGTCACCTAAAGAATATGAGTTACTCTTTTATATGGCTAAAAATAAAGGTGTTGCTCTAAGAAGAGAGCAGCTTTTAAATCAAGTATGGGGATATGATTTTTATGGAGATGATAGAACACTCGATACTCATATTAAGCTATTAAGGCGGAGCCTTAGACACTATAGCAAATTTATAGTTACACTAAGAGGGGTGGGATATAGGTTTGAAAGCTGATAGGTTCAGTATTAAATGGAAACTCTATGCCTATCTCATAGGGTTCGTAGGGATTATGCTTATAATCTTATGGATTTTCCAAGTTGTATCCTTAGAACGTTTTTATAAAGGCATTAAAACAAGTAGTATTAAAAAAGCTGCCTATACTATTGTAAAAAACATTGACCATGAAGAATTAGACCAACTCCTAGAAAGACTTGCAAGTCAGAATGATATGGAAGTTAAAATTGTAGATGCCACAGGCCAGGTACTTTATGAGGCAACGGGAGCACCAGGAGAACGTATACAAATAATTCCTAGGAATGACTTATATGCCTATTATCATAAGACATTAGAAGGAGGAGGAGAAGCTTTATCTTTTATTAATGAGGAGAATATAAGGCCTTTCATACATGAAGATAGAGCATTCATTGGCAAAATGCCACCATATGGGAAAAAAGTAATGGAGAGTCTTATTTATACACAGATGGTAACGATGAATAATGGAGTGCAGGTTATGCTTTTCCTAACGACGAGATTGACACCGGTTCAGGCCACTGTGGATACTTTAAGAGTACAACTTATATATATTACTCTTATTTTACTTGTAGTAGCTATTTTGATTGCTTTCTTTATTTCTAAAAAAATATCAAAACCTATTATGAAAATAACCCATACAGCAGGAGAATTAGGTAAAGGTAATTATAATATTGTATTTGAAGGGACAGGTTATAGAGAAATTAGAGAACTTAATGATACGTTAAATTATGCAGCAAGGGAGCTTTCTAAGGTGGAAACATTAAGAAGAGAACTAGTTGCTAATGTATCTCATGACTTAAGAACCCCTTTGACCATGATTATAGGCTACGGCGAAATGATTCGTGACTTACCAGGAGAAGATACACCTGATAATGTACAAGTCATTATTGATGAAGCTTCAAGGCTTAGTATGCTTGTAACAGACTTGTTAGAGCTTTCAAAACTTCAAGATGGAGAAATGACCTTAAGCTTTAAGCGTTTTAATCTCACTCAAAGTATTAAAGAGATTTTAGAAAGGTATACAAAGCTTATAGAGCAACAAGGATATGAACTGAATTTTTTATATGAAGAGGAGGTTTATATTGAGGCAGATGAACTTAAAATTTCACAAGTGCTCTATAATCTGATAAATAATGCCATTAATTATACAGGGTTAGATAAGAAAGTTACTATAAGACAGCTTGTCACACGAGATCAAGTGAAGGTTGAAATTATAGATACGGGAGAAGGGATTGATAAGGAGCAGCAACCTTATGTATGGGAAAGATACTATAAGATTGATAAAACTCATAAAAGGGCACAGATTGGTACAGGTTTAGGACTTTCCATTGTAAAAAATATATTAGAGCAGCATCATGCTTTGTATGGTGTAGTAAGTGAAAAGGGAAAAGGAAGTAACTTCTGGTTTGAATTGAATAGAAGGAGTAAGGAGAGATGATACATCTCTCCTTTTTTAGTTAGTTTTCAGAAGATGTTCAGATAGTTATCACATTAGGAGAGTAATCTAGTACTAGCTTAAGAAAAAGGTGGTGAGAACATGAAAGAGGAAAAGCTTAAATTTAGACATGAACTGAAACATACAATTAATATAGGCGATTACATTGCACTTAAAATGAGGCTTAAATCTATTGCAAAGTCAGACAAAAATGTGGATGCATCAGGGCAGTATCGTATAAGAAGTCTTTATTTTGATAATCTCCATGACAAAGCTTTAAGAGAGAAAATTGATGGTGTCAATAATAGGGAAAAGTTCCGTATTCGTTATTACAATGATAATTTTGATTTTATACGTCTAGAAAAAAAGAGTAAATTAAATGGGCTGTGTCATAAGAAATCCACACCTCTTACAAAGATGCAGTGTGAGGCTATACTTGCAGGTGATATAGAGTGGATGAAGTATGAAGAAGACCCTCTCCTTATGGAACTGTATATAAAAATGTATAATGAGCAACTAAGACCTAAGACTTTAGTAGATTACATAAGAGAGCCTTTTGTTTATGAACCAGGTAATGTACGCATTACCATAGATCGAGATATTCGGACAGGTCTTTATCTAACAGACTTATTTGACTTAGATGCACCGATGATTCAGGTACATGAGCCAGGCACTATGATTCTTGAAGTGAAATATGATGCCTTTTTACCAGCAATTATGGCTGATCTTGTGCAGACACCGAATAGAAGAAGCTCAGCTTTTTCAAAATATGCAGTCTGCAGGATGTATGGCTAGACAAGATAAAAAGAAAAGAGGATAAGGTATGACATTTAATGATATTTTCAAATCTAGTTTTATTGACAAGGTGACAGCTTTCTCACCTTTAGATATGTGTATTGCATTAGGACTTGCCTTCGTATTAGGTTTATTTATTTTTCTAGTGTATAAGAAGACTTTTAACGGTGTTATGTATTCAGCTAGTTTCGGTATTTCCTTAATGGCTATGACACTTATTACTACACTGATTATTCTAGCTGTAACATCTAACGTAGTGTTATCTCTTGGTATGGTAGGGGCATTATCTATTGTACGATTTAGAACAGCCATTAAAGAGCCACTTGATATAGCGTTTTTATTTTGGGCTATTACTGTAGGAATTGTCATTGGAGCAGGACTTATTCCGCTTGCTTTTTTTGGTTCTTTGTTTATCGGTATGATTATGGTTGTCTTTGTCAATAAGAAAACTTCAGATAATCCTTATATTCTTGTGATTAATTGTTGCAATGATGAAGCTGAAAATTTAGTAATGGGTACAGTAGAAAAGAATGTAAAAAAACATATGATTAAATCTAAGACTATTACAGCAAGCAATATTGAACTAAGTATTGAAATACGATTAAAAGATAAAACCACACAGTTTGTTAATCAAATTTCAGATTTAAAAGGTGTTACTAGTGCAGTACTTGTAAGTTATAACGGAGACTATATGGGATGATTACCAGCAAACATATTCATGTGTGGACTTTAATCACTGTTGGGATTGTAACATGTTTTATGTGTATCTTCTTATTTAAGCCGGAGGTATTAGGGATTGTTCCAGTGACCTATGTATCTGAGTATGCTGAAAAACTTTTTGATAAAAATGCAGTAAGTACTATTGATATACAAATGGATCCTGAGGAGTGGCATAATATGTTAGATAATGCACTTCAGGAGGAGTATGTAAAGTGTGATGTAGTGATTAATGGTGAGACGATTTACAATGTAGGTATACGGCCTAAAGGGAATACGAGCCTAACGCAGGTCGCTAATGCCCCTAATACTGACAGAGTAAGCTTCAAATTTGAATTTGACCACTATGTAAAAGGACAGACTTATTATGGTCTTGATAAGCTAGTAGTGAACAATATGTATGCAGATGCTACTTATATGAAAGAATATTTATCTTATGATTTAATGGACTACATGGGTATTAAGACGCCTTTATATGCTTTTACCAGTATTACAGTTAATGGAGAGCCGTGGGGACTTTATTTGGCATTAGAAGCGCTTGAAGAATCTTTTGCTATACGTAACTATGGAGCAGATTATGGTAAGCTGTATAAACCTGAAACAATGAATATGGGTGGTGGAGGAAAGATGCCTAATGAAGGCGACAGACCTGAAATGCCACAAGGAGATAAAGGTGGACAAATACCAATGCAAAATGGAGTAGAAGGTGAGGGCGGAAAAATACCAATGCCAAGTGAAGCAGAAGGTGAAAGTGGACAAATGCCAATACCAGGTGGAGAAGGTAGTGAAGCTAGCCAAATGCCAACACCAGGTAATGAAGGAAGTCAGATGCCCGGGAATAAACCACCTGAAATGCCATCAGGAGAGTTCCCACGTGAAGACTTTAAAGATAAAGGGCAAGGTATACCTATGGATAGAGATAGTGGTGGAAGTAACTTAGTATATACAGATGATAATTTAGAAAGTTATGAAACAGTATTTGAAAGTGCGGTGTTTAAAACATCAGACGAAGACAAAGGGCGCGTTGTAACAGCCCTAAAAAAACTAAGTTTAGGTGAAGAGCTAGAGACTTATATAAATGTTCCAGAAGTGCTTAAATATTTTGCAGCTAATACAATACTCGTTAACTTAGATAGTTACTTAAGTAATATGCAACATAATTACTATCTCTATGAAGAAAAGGGACAACTTTCTATGTTACCATGGGACTATAACTTATCTTTTGGTACTTTTCAAGGTGGAAGTAGTACAGCTGTAATTAACTTCCCTATTGATACACCTGTTTCAGGAGTTTCTTTAGAAGAGCGTCCTATCATAGGAAAGCTTCTTGAAGTATCTGAGTATAAGGAGGCTTATCATAATGATTTAGAAAGTGCAATAGCTTCATATTTTGAAAGTGGTCTTTATGAAAAACGTATTGATCAGTTAGATGCTTTAATTGGTGATTATGTAAGAGAGGATGCTACAGCTTTTTATAGTTATGATGAGTATAGGGCATCTTTACCAGTCTTAAAAGCATTTGGTAGATTACGTGCACAAAGTATTAGAGGACAGTTAGAAGGCATTATTCCAAGTACCACAGAAACTCAAAAAAATGAACAAGAAAAACTCATTCAAGCAGACTCTATTAATCTTAGTCTATTAGGAAGTCAAAATAATCGTGAAAATTTTAAAAGATAGGCTTGCATAACACAGATAAAAAATATATAATAATAATCATAATACAGTATACTGTATATTGTATACACGAGAAAAAGTGATTAATAGAGGTAGGTATTTGATGATGAATGAAGTGCAACAAATAAAAACAAGATTCGATTTTGCAAAGTTTCTTACAGACAGTAGACAGGTAGTGCAGTATAATGGAGAAACCTTTTCAAAAGAAGTAAAGGGTAATTTAATTAAAATTAAAGCTGACAATCAATTAGTTTATGAAGTTCATAAAGAAAAGAAAATTCTTATCGTATTAAAAGCACTTTATATGACTTTCCATAGAGATGCTTATTGGGATGTTGCTAAAATAGCAAATTTAGATGAAGTCTTAGCAGATACAAATACTTTAATTCGTATATAAAAAGAGGAAGAGGCAGTAAGGTAAAATACTGCCTCTTCCTCTTTTTATACAGCTATTTATTTATATATGAAAATTAGAGTATATATTATAGAAATTTAAATTTTAGATTTAGTATATTATAGAAAAAAATATATAATTATAATAAAATACAAAGATATAGATATATATATAAATATAAGTACAGTATAAATAAAGATAAGCATAGCGGTAAGTTAGGAGAGGTTAACATGTCTTATAAAATAGGTATAGATGCAGGCTCTACTACATTAAAGGTAGTTGTTTTAGATGAAACAGAAGAAATAATTTATTCAAGCTATGACAGACATTATTCTCAAATACGTAAAAAGTTATTAGAAGAGCTTGATCAAATACAACCTTTAATAGAAGGTAAAGAGCTTAAAATAGCTGTAACAGGTTCTGCAGGATATGGGATTGCAGAAGAAACAGATCTAGAATTTGTACAGGAAGTATTTGCTACAGCTTTTTTAGTTAGAGAAGAGAAGATGGATATTGATGTGGTCATAGAGCTAGGTGGGGAAGATGCTAAAATTATTTTTCTGACCGGGGGCCTTGAGGAGCGTATGAATTCTACATGTGCAGGGGGAACAGGTGCTTTCATTGATCAGATGGCAGCGCTGATGAATATTTCTACACAAGAGTTAGATGAAATGAGTCTTCAGCATACTTCGCTATATAGTATTGCATCTAGATGCGGTGTTTTCGCTAAATCAGATATACAACCTCTTCTTAATCAAGGGGCATCTAAAGAAGATATTAGTGCAAGTATTTTTCAGGCTGTAGTAGATCAGACTATTGTTGGCCTAGCACAAGGTAGAAAAATAGAAGGAAGAGTGATGTTTTTAGGTGGGCCGCTATTCTTTTATGAAGGATTAAAAAGGTGCTTTAAAGAGGCTTTAAAATTAAATGAAGAGGATACCGTTTTTCCTGAAAATGGTCAGCTTTTTGTAGCACTAGGGTGTGCTAAATTTAGTGGGAGTAGTAAGAAGACTTATAGTATTGAAACACTCAAGACTATTCTTAGGAAGGAGTATAAGAAGGATAATAGACTTTTACAGCTACAACCACTTTTTCAGAATGAAGAAGCTTATAAAATTTTCAAGGCACGTCATGATGCCTACCAGCTTATTAAAATGCCTATAGAGCACTATAAAGGTAAGGCTTATTTAGGTATAGATGCTGGAAGTACCACAACTAAAATGGTATTAATAGGAGAAAATGAGGAAATTTTATATGAGTTTTACGCTTCTAATCAAGGTAATCCTGTAGAAATTATAAGAAGAGAACTTTCGAAAGTGTATGAGTTATGCAAAGATAAAATTACAATTTGTGGATCTGGTGTAACAGGGTATGGAGAAGATCTGATTAAACATGCTTTTAAGATAGATATAGGTATTGTAGAGACACTTGCACATTTTACAGCTGCCCATTACTTTGACCCTCAGGTGAGTTTTATTCTAGATATTGGTGGACAAGATATTAAATGCTTTAAAATTGCTAGTGGACGTATTCAAAGTATTATGCTTAATGAGGCTTGTTCTTCTGGATGTGGCTCTTTCATTGAGACTTTTGCCATGCAAATGGGATATGATGTTAAACATTTTGCACAGATTGCGCTTTTTGCAAAACATCCAGTAGATTTAGGGTCAAGATGTACAGTTTTTATGAATTCCTCTGTAAAAGAGGCACAAAAAGAAGGTGCTTCTATAGAGGATGTATCAGCTGGCCTTGCAATGAGTGTAGTGAAGAATGCCCTTTATAAAGTGATTAGAACAACTAATGTAGAGGAACTGGGTGATCATATTGTGGTGCAGGGAGGGACTTTACTTAATGATGCAATTCTAAGAAGTCTAGAACTTGAATTACATAAAGAAACCATTAGGCCTAATATTGCAGGGCTTATGGGCGCTTTTGGGGTAGCTTTATATGCAAAAGAAAATGTAAAAGAAAAGACTACACTTATTCCTATAGAAAAGTTGGAACACTTTAGGCATATTTCTAAAGTGACAAACTGTAATTTATGTACTAATCATTGCCATCTTATTGTCAATTACTTTGGAGAGAAGGAACGTTACATATCTGGTAATCGCTGTGAAAGACCTGTCGGTAAGTTGAAAGAAAAATTACCTAATTTATATGCTTATAAATACAATAAGATACGTAAGTTAGGCGTAACAAATGGAACAAGAGGTGTAACGGTAGGTATACCGGTTGTACTGAATATGTACGAGCTTTTACCATTTTGGAGTAAGTTCTTTGAAACATTAGGCTTTAATGTAGTACTTTCTTCCGCTTCGAATAAAAAGCTATATCGAGATGGTGAATATTCTATTCCATCAGATACTATATGTTATCCAGCTAAGTTAGCTCATGGGCATATTGAAAGTTTACTTAAGCTTAAGCCAGATTTTATTTTTTATCCTTGTATGAGTTATAACTTAGATGAAGGCATTTCAGATAATCATTTTAATTGCCCTATTGTAGCCTATTATCCAGAGGTACTTACATCTAATGTAGAGGGGCTTAAACAAGTAGAGATGCTTACACCTTATATCGACTTCAATCACCCTAAGACCTTAAGTAAATCGCTCTATAAGTTATTTAGAAAAAAGGAGTATGATTTATCTAAGAAACAAATAGATAGGGCATTAGAGAAAGGTTTTATAGCACTCCATACTTATTATGAAGATATAAGGATAGAAGCAAGAATGGCAATAGATTATGCAAGGCTTCATCATAAACCTATTGTGGTGTTAGCAGGAAGACCTTATCATATTGATCCAGAGATTAATCATGGGATAGATCAACTTCTTAATGACCTTGGAGCAGTGGTAGTAAGTGAAGATAGTATTTATCCTAAGGATGAAAAGCCAGAGGTGAGTGTACTGAATCAATGGACTTATCAGGCAAGGCTTTATAATACAGCTCATTATGTAGCACGTCACAAGGATATGGAGCTTATTCAACTTGTATCATTTGGATGTGGGACAGATGCAATTACATCAGATGAAATAAATAGTATTTTACAGCGAGCAGGAAAGCTTTATACACAACTTAAAATAGATGAAACAAGCAATCTAGGCGCTGCTAAAATTAGAATTAGAAGTATGTTCGCAAAGGCAATAGAGGGGCAGGGGAGAAAGTCTTATGCAAAATTATAAAGTATTTACAAAGGAAATGAAAAAAGATTATACCATTATTGCACCAACTATGTTACCCATACATTTTGGTATTATTAAAGAGGTTCTGAGACAGTATGGTTATAAGCTGGATTTTTATGAAGGTACAACAGAGCTGATGTTAAAAGAAGGCTTAAAAAGTGTTCATAATGATTTGTGTTATCCAGCTATTATTGTTATAGGGCAGCTCATGGCAGCCTTAAAAAGTGGCGAATTTGATCCTGATAAAACAGCACTTATGATTACACAGACGGGAGGAGGATGCAGGGCCTCTAACTATATCCATCTATTAAGGAAGGCGCTTAAGAAAAGTGGGTATGAGCAGGTTCCTGTTATTTCAGTTAATGCAAGTGGGCTTGAGAGACACCCAGGTTTTAAACTAACGCCAGCACTACTTATTAAGTGTCTCATTGCTATGTGGTATGGGGATTTAATTATGTGGGTAAGCAATCAGTGTAAACCCTATGAGCTAAATAAAGGAGATACTCAAAAAGTCATTGACCATTGGGTGAGTTATTTAGCGGATATTTCAAGTACACTTAAGTTTTTGCAAATTAAACGTCAGTATAAAGCTATTTTACGTGACTTTGAAGCTATACCTAAGCATCATGTAGAGAAAATAAAGGTAGGTATTGTAGGGGAAATTTATGTGAAATACTCACCACTTGGTAATAATCACTTAGAGGATTTTCTTATTCGTGAAGGAGCAGAAGTGGTGATGGCAGGTGTTGGGGATTTTATGATGTATTGCTTAAGTAATAGGGAAGTAGATGCAAGGCTTTATGGGCGAGGTGGTATAGATGTTCTAACTTGTAAGCTTGGTTATCACTATTTGCACCATGCCCAAAGAAAAATGATTAAGTGTATCAAAGGATTTAGTCATTTTAAGGCACCTACAGATTTTGAGAAAGTCAAGAAACTAGCAAGTGATTTTATGGGATTAGGTATTAAGATGGGAGAAGGATGGCTTCTTACAGCAGAAATTTTAGAACTGATAGAAAGTGGTGTTCAGAATGTGATTTGCACACAGCCTTTTGGGTGTTTACCTAACCATATTGTGGGCAAGGGGATGATGAGAAAGATTAAAGAAATCTATCCAGAATCTAATATTGTAGCCATTGACTATGACCCTTCAAGTGCTAAGGTCAATCAGGAAAATCGTATTAAATTAATGCTTGCAAATGGTATGCAAAATATTCATTTGAAAAATGCCTAGTAAATGAGGAAAAATGGATAAAAAACCGTTTATAATGCTGAAGTTAAATTTTTTCTGTAGTTTAAAATTGGAAAAAATAAGCAAATTATCTAAGGGATAAAAGAAAATTTAGAAGGGTATAGGCAGATTGACTATTGAAAAAAATAAAAATAGCAAAATGAACAAAAAAATAAAAAGAACACAAAAAACTTAGGGCAGACTTAAGCGTTACCCCTTGCTATAATAATCATGTAACTTCCCCCAGATGTTACAGCAAATATGAATTTATTTGCTACCCCTAGAATAAAATACCTTCTCTCAAAGAGAAAGACCCGTTGTCTTTCTCTTTTTTCTTTGCCCTTTTTTATTTTCCAAATACATACTAATGTTGCCGGAAGTAGTTTCTAATATAATAGAACTATAAAGATAAAGTAAGAGGGGGGAAAGTATGAAGAAGCAGTTAAAGCAAAAAAAGTGGCTTATGATAGGACTTGGTTTAGGAATACTGATTCTTTTAAGTATAGGCGTTTATAACTATAAGCAATCTCAAAGTTTTTTTATGAATTATAACGCTTTTCAGGAACAAGTAAGAGAAGGAAAGATTAAAGAAGTAAGTATAGGGGATAGCCCTTATATTACGTTTAAACAAGTAGGGGACGATATACTTTATAAAACAGAGAACCCTCGTACGTTAGATTTCAAAGAAAAACTTCTTTTGAAAAATATAAAAGTGACAGAAGGTAATAATAATACAACTTTTTATTTTGTTCAGATGTTCATTAGTGCGACAGTTTTTATAGGTGTCTTTTATATTGTTTTTAGAGGTACTAAAAGACACACAGGTATGCAGACTATGGCATTAGGTATAAAAGCTATTGAAGCAGATGATTTAAGAATAGGTTTTGAGCAAATAGCAGGTAACCATGAGGTTAAAGATCAAGTGGAAGATATTATAGGTTTTATTAAAGACCCTCAGAAATATACACGGCTTGGTGCACGTATGCCAAAAGGACTTATATTTTATGGGCCACCAGGTACAGGTAAGACACTTATGGCCAAGGCTATTGCTAAGGAAGCAGGTGTACCTTTCTTTTCATTAAGTGGGTCAGACTTTGTACAGATGTATGTAGGTGTAGGTGCAAGCCGTATCAGAGAAGTATTTAAAGAAGCTAGAAAACATGAAAAAGCTGTTATTTTTATTGATGAAATTGATGCTATTGGTAAAAAGCGTAGTAATAATCTTTCAGGAAGCAATGAAGAAAAGGATCAGACTCTTAACGCATTACTTACAGAGATGTCAGGGTTTAAACATGATGAAGGCATTGTGGTTATTGCAGCAACCAATAGATTAGAGTTATTAGATGATGCTCTTCTAAGGCCAGGACGATTTGATAGACAAATTGAAATAGGTTATCCTGATCAAGGTGCTAGGGAGCAAATTATTAAACTTTATTTACAAGGTAAGCCTATAAGCGATGAGGTGAATAGTGAGAAATTGGCTAGACAAACTGTACGTTTTACAGGTGCCATGCTTGAGAACCTTCTTAATGAGGCAGCTATTTTAGCGGCTAAAGCGGGAGAGATAAAAATTACAATGAATCATATTGAAAAGGCCTTTTCTGTTGTACTGGCAGGAGCTGAAAAAAAAGATTGTTCCTATATTACACAAGAAGAGAGACGTATTACAGCCTTTCATGAAGCAGGGCATGCCCTTATTACTAAGCTTATAGTACCTATGCAGCGTGTTGTAAAAGTAACAATTGTACCAACAGTAAAAGGTGCTGGAGGATTTAGCATGAGTATTCCAAAAGATAGTATGTATATGACTAAGAGAGATTTTATTATCCAGATTCAAATTGCGCTTGCAGGCAGAGCAGCAGAGGAAATAATTTTTGGAAAAGATCTTATTACAACAGGAGCTAGCAATGATATAGAAAAAGCAACTTACTATTTAAAAGAACTCATAACACGCTATGGTATGGATGATACGTATGGATTAATCAACTGTGAGGTCATTTGTCCAGGTAGCAGTAACCAAGAACTTTTAAAAGTATGTAAGGAAAAAATGGATCAGATTTATGAAGAGACTAAGCTTGTTTTAAAGGAACATGAAGAAAAGCTTATGGTACTTGCTGAGGCTTTACTTGAGCATGAAACTTTAAATGAGGATAAAATTATAGAGTTAATAGCATAAAAAGAAGCCAGGTCCTACGGCCTGGCTTCTTTTCTAATATTTATTTTTATGTAATGCTGAAATATCATCACGCCAGTATAGTCTAACTCGGTTAATAGTTTTTACAGGGGTGATCTTACCTTTACTCACTAATTCATCGAGGTATTGCCTTGAACAATTCAAAAGCTCAGTTGCTTCAGCTGTTGTAATGATTTCGGATTGAATAAATGTTATGAGCTGTTCCTTACTATCAAAATTAAATTCCATATCAATATGCCCCTCTCCGTAAAACGCAAAATCCCTTAAATTTACTTTATCATATAGATGTTAATTCTATTGTAAAATAAAATCGTGAATTTGGCAATTAATTATAGAATATATCGGAATAATGCAACAAAAAAAGTAAAGTTGTTTTTCAATCTTTCTTCACATAATTTGGCTATAATCATAGTAAAAATAAGGGTTAATACAGCTGATTTGGAGGTTATATAATGAATATTTTAATTATAGAAGATGAAGTACGTGTAGCAGATATTATGACAAAGTATCTTGAAAAGGAAAATTATAAGGTTTTCTATGCCTATACAGGTAGAGAAGGACTAGATTTATTTTATAAAAATAAAATAGATGTAGTGCTACTGGATTTAATGCTACCGGATATCCAAGGAGAAGATATTTGTAAAGAAATGAGAAGTGTTTCAAATGTTTATATCTTTATGATTACAGCAAAAGGTACACTGGATAATAAAGTAGAAGGGTTCCAAATAGGAGCAGATGAGTACTTAGTCAAACCAGTAAGTCCTAGGGAGCTTGTTGCACGTGTCAAAGCATTAGAAGGTCGTAAAGAGCGAGAAGAAAATAAGGATACACTTGTCTTTGATAAAGGTCATCTTAAAATCTATCTTCAAGAGCGTATGGTGAAAATCAATAATGAAATTATTAATCTTACGCCAAATGAATTTGATTTGCTTTATGAATTGGCTTCTTCACCAGGACGTGTTTTCACAAGAGAGCAGCTTATAGAGGCTGTTATGGGTATTGATTTTGATGGGTTTGACCGTACTATTGATGTGCATATTAAAAACTTACGTAAGAAAATAGAAGAAGATACAAAGAGTCCTAAATATATTAAGACTGTAACAGGTATAGGTTATAAATTTGAAGGTACATTAGTATGATTTCCATGCGTAAGCAGCTTTTTGCGCTACTTTTATGTGTAGGTACATTAACGATTCTTATTACAGCACTTTTTGTTAACGCTACTATCCATACAGAGTTTAAAAATTATATAGAGGATAATATTCAAAAGACCAGTGGAATCATTGTAAGACAGTTAGAAGAAATTTATGATAATGAAGGTTCATGGAATGAAACTTTAGAAGAAAGCCTATTGACTGATACACAAATTGGTAAGTTTTCAGTAGCTATTTTAAATCCTGATAAAGAACTTATATGGGGGAAAACGAAAGAAGAACTAGCTCAGGAGATAGAAGACTTAGAGTATCCATTCTTTTATTTACCACAGATGATGCAGTTTAAGGATAAAATCTATACATTTCAAGACATTCCTATTGAATCGGAGCAATACGGCTTAGTAGGTTATGCACGTATTGGTTATTTCCCTTCATGGTTGTTATCTACTTCAGACATTGATTTCCAGGCAGGGATTAACCGCAGCATTATTTGGAGTGGGCTTATTGCACTGGTATGTTTTGCTTCTATAGGTGCTTATATTACAAGGTTATTTACTAAACCTATTTATGCTATTGCAAGAACTTCAGTAGACCTAGCGGAAGGCAAATATTATACAAGGTATAATAAACATAGTAGCATTAAAGAAATAGAAAATTTAAGACATAGTATGAATTACCTAGCCCAAAAGTTAGATGAACAAGATACTTTAAGACGAAAATTGATTTCAGATGTTTCTCATGAGATTCGTACACCTCTTCATATTTTACAGAGTAACTTAGAGGCAATGATAGATGGTATCTATCCAATAGATGAAGATCAAATGCAAGTACTTTATCAAGAAGTTGTGCGATTTGGAAGCCTTCTAAGTAACCTAGATAAGCTGAAAAATATTGAAGATAGCACAACAGATCTTCATAAACAGGAACTTTATATGAATAGTTGTATTAAGGAAGTCTATAATGTCTTTAAGATTGTAGCTAAAGAAAGGCATATACACTTTAAACTAGATTTAAAACAGACAGACCATGTAACTGTTTATGCAGATTACAATGCTTTAAAGCAAATTCTTATGAACCTTTTCTCTAATGCATTTAAATTTACAGAAGAAGGTAGTATTAGAGTGTATACAACCATTGAAGAGAAAATGGTATGTATGTATATAGAAGATACAGGAATCGGTATAAGCAAAGAAGATTTGCCTTATATCTTTGAACGTATGTATAGAGGAGATAAGAGTAGAGAGAAATATGAAGGTAGTGGTATAGGGCTTACAATGGTGAAAAAACTTATTACTGAGCATCAAGGAAAAGTTGAAGTGCTTAGTGAAGAGGATAAAGGAACGACTATGATTATTAAGCTTCCCCTTATACATCATACAAAGTCTAAAACTTTAAAAAGTCTTTTTCCTAAAGAGTAATATAACAAAAGGTCACCTAATGGGTGACCTTTTTAAGTCTTGTTTTCACTATAAACAATTGACTAAGTTTATAAACGATTAACGTTCAGCGTATTTCATAAAGACAGGTGAAATATATTTATAAGTCACCATAATAAGTGCACTTTCTATAGGAAGCATAAGGAAGGATTTAATAACACGGGCACTAATAAGTACCATAAAGGCCTTACCTGTAATCATAGAAAGCCATAATGGATTTAAGAATAGCTGAACAATTAGAATAACGAGTAAATTACTTAGGACAATACGACTAATAGACAGCTTGTGGCCATAGAGCATCTTTCCATAAATATAACCTGTTGCAAGAGCACTTAAAGTAAAACCAGGGAAATAAGCACCTCCTGTTGGAAAGACAATGGCACCGATAAAATCGGCTAATGCTGCACCAAGGGCAGCAGAGCGTGGTCCAAAGAGCATACCCATAATAACAATGGTAATAAAACCAAAGTTGATACGAAGTAGTGGACCAAGGTTAATACTAGCAAAGCGCACTAAAACAATATTAAGTGCGACAAGTAGTGCAATAAGCACCATTTTAGTTGATTTATGATTCATAAAGCACCTCCAAAAAATGTGTATTGAAGAGCGCTGACTTGGCAGCGGAATGCGACATAAGCACCGCAAGCATTAAGCTTTTCGTCTAGTGGCAACTTCCCGTCCAACTAGCACTTAACGCGCTTACATCTACTCTGCCAACTGTCTATAGTGATAGTAGTATTATATTCAAAAATTCATACAGTTACAAGAATTGTTTCTACCAAGTAGGCAGGTTTGGTTGACACTCTAAATTGAAGAGACTATAATGACTTTAAATTGTAATAAAGTGACACACTTTGACAAAAGAAAGGACAGAAAAAATGGAAAATTTAAATAGAAAAGACCCTTATATGATGCTTAGTATTGTGAATATGAAATTAAGAGATGAATGTGATTCTTTAGAGACACTTTGTAAAGACTATGATTTAGATATGGAAGAACTTTTAGGGCGTATGGATGCTATTGGTTATACATATAGTATGGCAAACAATCAGTTTATAGGCTAAATCAGAAAGGAGAAAGGGTTATGGAAACAAAAGAAAAAAATTTATTAAATTATGCAAAGCTTATTGTAGAAGTAGGTGTTAATATTCAACAGGGGCAGTACCTTATGATTACATCACCAATTCAAACAGCTTATTTCGCAAGGGCACTTACAAAATGTGCTTATGAAGCAGGAGCTAAAAAAGTTTATGTAGATTACGTAGATGAAGAATTAAGCAAAGTAACGTATATGCATGCACCAGATGAAGCCTTTTTAGAGTATCCTCAATGGGTGGCTGAAGGGAAAAAAACACTTGCAGCAAACAACTGTGCTTTTATTAGCATTTCTGCATCTAATCCAGACTTATTAAAAGATGTAGATCCAACGCGTATTGCAACTATGCAAAAAACGGCAGGTATAGCTTTAGAAGGATTTAGAAACTACATTCAAAATGGAGATGTAGCTTGGTGTGTGGCTTCCATCCCAACAGCCGAATGGGCTATGAAAGTATTTCCTAAGGCACAAAGTAGTGATGAAGCTATAGAGAAATTATGGGATAAAATTTATATTGCAACACGTATATATGAACAAGACCCAGTAGAAGCATGGAAAGAGCATACAAGGAATTTAGAAGAAAAAACAAAGTTCTTAAACAGCAAGAAGATTACACAGCTTCATTATCAATCTAAAGGAACAGACCTTTATGTAGAACTGCCAAAAGGTCATATTTGGCAAGGTGGTGGAAGCTATAATAAAGCAGGAACTTACTATGTAGCTAATATGCCGACAGAAGAAGTTTTCACTATGCCTTCTAAATATGGTGTAAATGGTAAGCTAGCTTCTACAAAGCCTTTAAGTTATGGCGGTAACTTAATAGAAAACTTTGTTCTTTATTTTGAGAAAGGCCGTATTGTAGATTTTACAGCAGAGTCAGGATATGAAACACTTAAATCTCTTATTGAGACAGATGAAGGTTCACATTACCTAGGCGAAGTAGCTATTGTACCGGATGACTCACCTGTATCTAATACCAATACTATTTTCTATAATACATTATTTGATGAAAATGCCTCTTGTCATTTTGCTATCGGAAGTGCTTATCCAGATACAATTGAAAAAGGTACTGAGATGAATAAAGAGCAGTTAGAAGCAGTTGGTGCCAATACATCATTAACACATGTAGATTTTATGGTAGGGGATACAAATCTTACGATTGAAGCAGAGACAGAGAGTGGAGAAAGCTTTATAGTGCTTAAAGACGGTAACTGGGCTTTTTAATTTGACTGGTTACTTTCAAAGATTGAAGTAGGAGAACAATATAAATAATTTTTATAAAGAGAGGGCGAGGCAATATAGGTGCTTCGTCCTTTGCTATATAAAGTGATAAAGAGATACTTTGAAAAGTAAATACATAATAAAAGGAGAGAAGATGATGAAGATTTGTGTACTGGATGCTAAAACATTAGGGGATGATATAGACCTTACGCCTATTCAAGCAATGGGAGAAGTCATGATTTATGATTTAACTCAGCCTCATGAAGTTGCTGAAAGAGTTAAAGATGCCCATGTGGTTGTGACCAATAAGGTACAGCTTGGCAAGAAGCAGCTAAAAGATGCTAAAGAACTAAAATTGGTTGCACTCTTTGCAACAGGTTTTAATAATATTGATTTAGAGTATATGAAAGATAGAGGAATTGGCGTAGTTAATGTACCAGGATACTCTACAAAGAGTGTGGCACAGCATACCTTTGCTCTACTGTTTAATTTATTAGAGCATTTAGCTTTTTATGATGAATATGTAAAGACTAAGTCTTATGCAAATAGTAATACTTTTGCATATATTGCCAAGCCTTTTTATGAAATAGCAGGGAAGACTTGGGGGATTATAGGAATGGGTGCTATTGGCAAGGAAGTAGCAAGAATAGCCAAAGCTTTTGGCGTACATATTATCTATTATTCCACTTCTGGGAATAATGGACGTGCTGGCTATACGTGTGTAGATTTAGATACCTTGCTTAAAGAAAGTGATATTATCTCTATTCATGCACCTTTAAATGAAAAAACTCAAAACCTTATAGGATATAAAGAGATGAGTAAGATGAAGAAGAGTGCTTTGCTAATGAATCTTGGAAGGGGAGGTATTATAGAAGAGGTGGAACTTGCTAGGGCACTTAACGAAAATCTCATTAGAGGAGCAGCCCTAGATGTCTTAAAGATAGAGCCAATAGAACAAGAGCATCCTTTATATGATGTAGATCCATCTAAATGGATTGTGACACCTCATATTGCATGGGCTAGTGTAGAGGCCAGAGATAACCTAATTGGAGAAGTAGCAGCTAATATAGAAGCCTTCTTTAAAGGGGAGATGAGAAACCGTATTGTTTAAAGAGAGAATAAATTAGAAGTTTGTCAATAGGTATGATTTAGAGTCTGACATCATATGTTAGTAATAAGACAGTACTTTTTAGGAGGTACTTATGAACCCTATTTTCTTAATTGTTATTCTCGTTATATGTGTTATTATTGTGTTTATTCTTGCAGATATTCAGAGTCGTAAAATACCTACTACATTTCCTGAAGAGATAGAAACTAATGAAGAGGAAGAAGGAGACGAGGAAGATGAAATACTAGAAGAAGAGGAGCAAGAAGTTGAGATAGGTGAAGATGCTACAGACGAGAAATCAGAAAAGCTAAAATCATAACAGAGAGTGATTAAAAGCACTCTCTTTTTTCATTGCTTTTAAAATAGGTTACCCTTACAATAGATTTTATAAAAAAGCATAACAAGTACATAAGAGGAGATGACAAAATGAAAGGGTTATTGATTGTAAATGGATATATGCGTACACCAAAATTTGAAGAGATTACACAGTTATATAAAGAAGCAGCTGGTAGTTATGGGGTTAACTTACAAGTTTGCTACACAGATGAAATAGCATATGGTATGGATGATAGAGGTAAGTTATGGGTAAATGTAGATGTAGAAGAGATAGGGTTTGTACTCTTTTTAGATAAAGATATAGTTTTAGCACAGCATTTAGAAACATTAGGACTTAGAGTGTTTAATACATCGGCTGCTATTGGTGTTTGTGACCATAAAGGGATGACTATGCAGGCATTAAGCGGAGCCAATATTGCTATGCCTAAGACCATTATCGCACCACTTGTATTTGAAGGTATGTATGATGAGAAACAGGAAGACCGTTATATTAGACATATTGAAGAGGAGTTAAGCTATCCACTTATTGTGAAAGAATGTTATGGTTCTTTTGGTATGCAAGTTTATAAGATAGAGGATACAGAAGCATTAGTAGAATTAAGAAGTAGAATTGCACATAAACCTCATCTTTATCAAGCTTATGTAGCAAGTAGTGAAGGAAAAGATGTACGTATTCATGTAGTGGGAGATAAAGTGGTAGCGAGTATGCTCAGAGTGAATGAACATGACTTTAGAGCTAATATTACGAATGGTGGTAAGATGATAGCTTATAGTCCTTCTAAAGCTTTTGAGGAGATGGCTGTGAAGGTATGTAAAGTGCTTAAAGTAGATTTTGCTGGCGTAGATCTTATGTTTGGAGAAGCAGGTGAACCTCTTTTATGTGAGGTTAATTCTAATGCACATATTAAAAATATTTTAGATTTAACAGGCATTAATATAGCAGAGAAGATTATGGCTTATATTTTAAAGGAAGTGACAAAATGAAACAGGGTTTACTGATTTATAAAAGAGAAGATTATAGGGTTAATGAAAGTTATGCGGCTATGCTTATGGAGTATGGCAAAAAGAATCAGTTATATATACAATTTGTATTCTATGAAGATTTGCAGCTTGGAGTAGATGAAGATGGACTTTGGATGAGTCATAAAGGAAAACGACTAGAAGGGATAGATTTTGCCATTAATCGTTCAAGAGAGAGCATGCTTTCTAAGCAATTAGAGTTTATGGGGGTAAGGGTATTTAATTCATATGAAGTGACCTATTTAGCAAATCATAAAGGGCGTACGCATCAGTTTATAAGTAGCTTAGGGATACCCTCTCTTAAGACAAGCTTTTTTTATCCAGAGTTTATGAATAGTGAAAAGGTACCCTTCAAGTATCCCTTTGTAATAAAGGCACCAGGGGGACATGGTGGAACAGAAGTGTTCATGGTACATACAGATGATGAACTACAACAAATTCTTAGAGAGTATGAACATAAGGAGTGGATTTTGCAGGAGATATGTTCACATATAGGTGAAGATGTGAGAGTATTTGTAATCGGAGGAAAGATTATAGGTGCTATAAGAAGATATTCACAAACAGATTTTAGGGCCAACTACTGTTTAGGTGGAAAAATAGAATGGTATGACTTACGTGAAGAGCAGAAGAAACTTGTAGAATGTATTTTAAAGCATTTACCTTGTGATTATGTAGGCATTGACTTTATGATAGATGGGAAAGGAAAATTTATCTTTAATGAGCTCGAAGATGTTGTAGGAAGTAGAAGTTTATATACACTGAAGAGAGTAGATACAGCAAAGCTCTATATAGAACATGTTGCAAAGAGCTTAGGCAATAAAAATGTCTAGAGAGGCCATAGGACTGACTCTAGACATTTTTTAATCTTCTTTAACATGTTCATAGCCTTGATGAAAGATTTGCTGAATATGTGAATCAGCAAGAGAATAATAAACGACTTTACCTTCTTTACGCGCTTTAACAAGTTTAGCGGCCTTAAAGGTACGTAGCTGATGAGAAATAGCTGAATGGGTCATATTAAGTACTGCAGCAAGGTCGCATACACACATTTCGGATACGAAAAGTGCACTAAGTATTTTAATACGTGTAGGATCAGAAAAAACTTTAAAAAAGCTGGATAAATCGGTTGCACTATTTTCATCTAAAATACAAGGGATCACTTTCTGAACGACCTCTGTATGGATGACATTACAACTGCATATATCTATTTCTTTTCCGTTCATAAGAATCCTCCTATTCGTGATAAGTTCTGTTATTAATAGGTTAGCCTTAAGTTAGAGGAATGTCAAGTTAACTAAATATTTATATACATTATAGATAAATGTTGATTATAATAAAAGTTGGTTGTACTATGAAAATAGAAGACTTGTGTCATGTTAAGAGAAATGGGGTGAAGGTATGATTAAATTTGAAAAGGAACTTGAAAAATTCAAACCAGTATTAGAGGTTAATAGTATTGAAGATCATATAAGTAATGAAGAGATAAAAGATATTATAGATCTCATTAAGATGAATCAACAAGTTAATGAACAGGGGAATTGATTTATGCAGGTAAAATGTCCATATTGCAATCATGAAGTAGAAGCCTTACAGTATTGTGAAATCTGTGCAAAAAAAATAGATTGGATTATAGGTTTCTATGAAAAAAGTCAATATTACTATAATAAAGGGTATGGCCATGCAGCTCTAAGAGAACTTTCATTAGCTATTCCCAATTTAGAAAAAGCTATTTATTATAATAAATATAATATTCAGGCAAAGAACCTTTTAGGACTTATTTATTTTGAGATTGGACAGGTTTCTTTAGCACTTAAAAGCTGGATTTTAAGTGAGGCACTTTGTAAAGAAGATAATCTTGCAAGTACATATATAGAAAAATTACAAAATCATCCTAAGCAGCTTGAAAGTTATAAAGATAGTATTGTACTTTACAATAGAGCCTTACGTTATATGCAGAAGAAAAATGATGATATGGCTATTATTCGTCTTAAAAAGGCCATCCATATTAATCCTAATTTTCTAGAAGCACGTAACTTATTAGCACTATGCTATATATATCAGAAACAAAATCATAAAGCATTGCCACATATTCATTATGTCTTAAGAAAAGATGGAAGCAATGCAAAAGCATTACATTTTTTAAAAGAGATAGAAATGCCACAAGAAGAAATAGAAGAAATGTCAGACGTCATCATAGAAGCACCTCATATTAATGATTTAGATATTATGACGGATATTAAGCCACAAAAAGTTATTAATAGAGGCGGTATATTTGGATACTATGTCCTATACTTTTTATTTGGAGCTCTATGTATGTTTGGTATACAAGTAGGCCTTATTACACCAAATAAAACTGCCCAGCTTGAACAAGAACTTTATGATAGAACAACAGAAAATACAAGTATTAAAGTGCAGCTTGATACCTTTATGCAAGATTATGAAGCTAAAATGGGTAAGCTTACAGAGTCTAATACAAAACTTTTAGCGGAGAATGAAAATTTAAAACAAGAATATATGAAAATAAGCCAGGAAAGTAAGCTTTGGGAAGTACGCATGCTTAGAGATAAAGGAGATATGAAAGGTGCAGCAGAAGTACTTAATAACATTTCTGTTAGTGATTTAAAAGAAGATAAGAAAACCCTTTATGAAGAATTGAAAGCAAGTATTTATCCAAAGGCAGGAGAGGCTTTTTATAATGAAGGCTATAAGTTGTATAAAGCCGAGCAGTATATTGATGCTATGATACAGTTTGAAAAAACACTGATTTTTATACCAAAAACTAAAAATGGTGGTAATGCCTTATACTATATGGGACAGATAGAAGAAAACAATAAAAATATCTCTAAAGCATTACAATATTATCAAATAGTTCTTAAGGATTATACAGAAACTCCAGCTTATAAGAAGGCTCAGGAGAGAGTAAAAGAGCTTGAAACACAAGGTTCTCAATAAAATGTAAAAAATTAGAAATTGATTGACAATATTTGTAAAATATACTATTCTATAGAAGTAAAATACTTAAGAAAAGGGGTGCTGCATTGAACATAGAGTTTTGTATGCACGACACTACACTTATTGTGAGTCTATCTGGAGAGATTGATCACCATACTTCTGTAGAGATACGTGAAACAGTAGATAGAGAGTATCAAAAAAGACGTGCAAAAAATATTTTATTTGATTTTAGCAACATTGTATTTATGGATAGTTCGGGGATAGGACTGCTAATGGGACGCTATCGCAATGTTTCCATATGTGGAGGCTATGTAGGCCTATACAATGTACCAGCTAAAGTGGATCAAATTTTAAACATATCAGGAATTTATAAATTAATGAAGCTTTATGAAAGCAAAGAGCATGCTTTTAAAAGCCTTGCATAAATAGATGGTAATAGGGGGAAAGAAGATGCAAAATTCAAATGACATGCAGATAGAGTTTGCAAGCAACTCGCTTAATGAATCTTTTGCACGTGTTGCAGTAGCCGCTTTTTTATCACAGCTTGATCCTACAGTAGACGAGCTGTATGATGTGAAAATGGCAGTTTCAGAAGCTGTAACAAATAGTATTATACATGGATATGATGCAGACCCTAATCGCACCATTTGGATTAGGTGTGCCTATAGTGATAGGCTTGTAACCATTGAAGTTAAAGATGAAGGCAAAGGAATCAAAAATATTGATGAAGCTATGCAAGCCCTTTTTACAACATCTGAAGAGGATGAACGCGCAGGGTTAGGATTTACAGTGATGCAGTCTATGATGGACCAAGTAGTTGTTGAGTCTGAGGTTGGCAAAGGTACTAAAGTCACCATGACAAAGACTTTCTATTAATATCCCACACATTTGGTAGAAAGGTGGGAGTTTATGGATCATACAATCAAATTGATTATGAAAGCACAACAAGGAGACGAGATTGCTAAAGAAGTTCTAGTAGAAGAAAATATTGGTCTTGTTTGGAGCCTTGTTAAAAGGTTTGGAGGAAGAGGTTATGAACTGGAAGATTTATTTCAAATCGGCAGTATCGGGCTTCTCAAGAGTATTGAAAAATTTGATTTAAGTTATAATGTTAAGTTTTCAACATATGCAGTGCCAATGATAGTGGGAGAAATAAAAAGGTTTCTGCGTGATGATGGCATGATTAAGGTGAGCAGATCTCTTAAGGAAACAGCTTATAAGGCTAAAATGATGAAGGATGAACTTTGTAAGAGTTTAGATAGAGAGCCGACTATGAATGAAGTAGCAGCGGGTTTAGATTTGCCACTTGAAGAAGTAATTGTTGCGTTAGAAGCCAATACAGAAATTGAATCTTTAAGTGCAGTTATCCACCAGGGGGATGGTAAGCCTATTACACTTGAAGATAAGATAGACCAGGCGCCTACTCAGCAAAATAATATGATTGATCATATTGTGATTGAGCAGGTTATCGAAACACTTGAACCATTAGAAAAAGAAATTATTGTATATCGTTATTATGAAGATCGTACACAGACAGAAATAGCACAGCTTTTAGGTATTTCACAAGTTCAAGTGTCACGTATAGAAAAACGTATTTTAAAAAAAATGAGGGGAATGCTAAACTCCTCGTAATTGAAAACTCAGTAGGTAAAACGATTTCTACCTGCTGAGTTTTTTTTGTTTTATAATGTTCGGGTTTTTAGGGTTAGGATCTATAAAAATAAACAACATAAATAATAAAGATAAAATAAATAAAAGAAAAATACGAACTATAAAAAAATAATAAAATAAATTGTTCGAAAAAATATTGACGATGTGAAGTGTTCTGTGGTACCCTTTATACATAAGAAAATAAACTTTTTTAAAAAAAATAGAATTTTCAATAGGGGGACCTTATGGAGAACTTTGTTATTTATGTTGAAAAAAGGCCTAGTTTTGATGTTGAAGCAAAACGTGTTCAAAATGAACTCATAGAGTTCTTAGGGATTAAAGGAGTAAGAAATGTACGTGTACTCAATCGTTATGATGTAGCAGAGATTACAGCAGATGCTTATGAAAAAGCACTAAAAACAGTTTTCTCTGAACCACAGTCAGATGAAGTATATGAAGGGGAATTGCCAGAACTTAATGGTTTTATCTTTATGACAAGCTTCTTAAGTGGACAATATGATCAAAGAGCAGATTCATGTGTACAATGTATTAAAACAATTGATCATACACTCATGCCACTTGTAAAAGCTTCTAAAGTTTATGCTATTGAAGGTGAATTAACACAAGCAGAATGTGAGTGCATTAAGAAACACTTAATCAATCCTATTGAAAGTGAAGAGGTTGCACTTGATGCAAAAGATTTATTAAATACTGTGCATCCAGTCCCAGAAAGCGTTAAAGTACTGGATGGATTTACTGATTTAACAAGAGAAGGACTTGAGGCCTTTAGAAAAGAGCAAGGACTTGCAATGAGTTTGGATGATCTTGCTTACTTCCAAAATTACTTTGTTTCAGAAAAACGTAATCCAAGTTTTACAGAACTTAAAGTAGTTGATACATATTGGTCTGATCACTGTAGACATACAACTTTCATGACAGAACTTACAAATATTGACATTGAAGAAGGTACACTTGCAGCTCCAATTAAAGAAGCCTTTAAGGCCTATAAAGGCATGAGAAGGAAGCTTTATAAAAACAAAGATAAAAAAGTAAGTTTAATGGACATGGCGACAATCATTGTGAAAGACCTTAAAGCTCAGGGTGGTCTTAAAGAGATGGTGGAGTCAGATGAAATTAATGCATGTACACTCGAAAAAGCTATTGAAGTAGATGGTAATATGGAAGACTACTTAGTACTTTTCAAAAATGAAACACATAACCATCCAACAGAAATTGAACCATTTGGTGGTGCTGCAACTTGTCTTGGTGGTGCAATCCGTGATCCACTTTCAGGTAGAAGCTATGTGTACCAAGCTATGCGTGTAACAGGAGCAGGGGATGTTACAGAATCTATGGATGAAACAATCCCAGGTAAATTACCACAAAGAAAGATTACACAGACAGCTACAAATGGATACAGTTCATATGGTAACCAAATAGGTCTTGCAACAGGTGAAGTTAAAGAATATTATCACCCAGGTTATAAAGCGAAACGTCTTGAAGTAGGTGCTGTAGTAGGTGCTGTTAAATCAGATGCTGTAAGACGCGAAGAGCCACAAGCTGGTGACATAATCATTCTTCTTGGTGGTGCAACAGGCCGTGATGGCTGTGGTGGTGCAACAGGTTCTTCTAAAGAACATACAGAAGACTCCCTTAAACAGTGTGGTAGTGAAGTACAAAAGGGTAATCCGGTAGAGGAGCGAAAACTTCAACGTATTTTCAGAAATCCAGAGTTCTCAAGATGTATTAAACGTTGTAATGACTTTGGTGCAGGTGGGGTATGTGTTGCTATTGGTGAAATTGCAGAAGGTCTTGTTATTAATCTAGATGCAGTGCCAGTTAAATATACAGGTCTTGACGGTACAGAACTTGCTATTTCTGAATCACAAGAGCGTATGGCTATTGCTATTGAAGCAAAAGACTTTGATAAAGTTGTAGCACTTTGTGAGAAGGAAAACTTAAATGCAGTAAAGGTAGCAGATGTAACAGAAGAAAAACGCCTTATTATGCAATGGCGTGGTGAAGAAATTGTTAACATTAGTCGTCAGTTCTTAGATAGTGCTGGGGTTACTCAACAAAGAGAAGCTTATGTAACAGCACCAAATTGGGTACAAGATACAAGAACACTTACAAAAGAAAATGTTATAGATACATTTAAGGATCTTAATGTAGCAAGCCAAAAAGGTTTAGGTCTTCAATTTGATTCAACAATTGGCGCTGGTACAGTACTTATGCCATATGGTGGTAAGAATCAGCTTACAAAAGAAGTAGGTATGGTTGCTAAAATCCCAGTTCTTAAAGGTGAAACAACAGCAGCAACTTATATGACACATGGCTTTGATCCATATCTTTCAGAAGGTAGCCCATTCCATGGTGCTTTATATGCAGTTGTAGAAAGTGTAGCAAAACTTGTAGCACTTGGCGCAGATTATAAAGATACTTATCTTTCATTCCAAGAATACTTTGAACGTTTAGGTGAAGAAAAAACGAAATGGGGTAAACCAGTAGCAGCTATTCTTGGTACGCTTACAGCACAAAAAGCACTTGGCATTGCAGCAATTGGTGGTAAAGACAGCATGTCAGGTACGTTTGAACAGCTTACAGTACCTCCAACACTTATTTCTTTCACTTGCAACATTGGAGATGCTAAGACATGTGTAAGTGGTAGCTTTAAAGAAGTAGGAAGCAAACTTGTTTATGTACATATTCCGGTCGATGAGCATAAAGTACCAAACTTTGAGGTGATGAAAACAGCTTATGATACAGTTTATAATCTTGCAAAAGAACAAAAAGTGCTTGCAAGTTATGCTATCGGTAAAGGTGGCCTTGTGACCGCCCTTAGTCAAATGGCAATTGGTAACGATATTGGTGCAAATGTAAGTCTTAAAGGTTTGGATATGCTCCCATTTGAAGCGAACTACGGGGATCTTATTTTAGAAGTTTCAAATGAAGTGGCAATGGCGTTAACGCAAGATATCTTCGTAGTAATAGGTAAAACAGTAGAGGAAGCTACCTTAACAATAGATGAAGTAACTGTAGGCTTAGATGAAGTTAAGCTAACCATGGAAAAGCCACTTGAAAAAGTATTTACTTTAAAGGTAGATGCTAAAGAAGATGCAGTAGATGCAACTTTTGATAAACCATCTAAAATCTATACAGCTACACATAAAATTGCAGTGCCAAAAGTTTTTATTCCGGTATTCCCAGGTACAAATTGTGAAAATGATACAACAAGGGCCTTTGAAAAAGCAGGAGCGAAGGTAGAACAGGTTCTTTTCCTTAACCGCAGCCCAGAAGCAATCAAAGATTCTATTGAACGTATGGCAAAAGCAATCAATGAGGCGCAAATTCTTGCTTTCCCAGGTGGCTTTTCTGCAGGAGATGAGCCAGATGGTAGTGCAAAATTCATTGCGGCGGCTTTCAGAAATGAAAAACTCACAGAAGCAGTAATGAAGCATCTTTATGAACAAGACGGTCTTGCACTTGGTATTTGTAATGGTTTCCAAGTACTTGTAAAACTTGGTCTTCTTCCATATGGTGAAATTTGTGAAATGACACATGCAACACCAACTCTTACTTACAATACAATTGGCAAACATATTTCACTTATGGCTAAAACAAAGATTACAAGTGCTCAGTCTCCATGGCTTCGTTATGTAACAGTAGGCGATATACATGAAATTCCACTTTCTCATGGTGAGGGGCGCTTTGTAGCACCACAAGTTGTACTTGACGAACTTGTGAAAAACGGACAAATCTTCAGCCAATATGTAGATGCCAATGGTAATCCAACAAAATCTGGAGATGTTAATGTAAACGGTAGTCTTTATAACATTGAAGGTATTGTATCAAAAGATGGCCGCATTATCGGTAAGATGGGGCATAGTGAACGTATAGGTGAATGCGTACACAAAAATATTCCAGGACATAAAAATCAACGTCTCTTTGAAGCTGGCGTAGATTACTTCAAATAAAAGGAGTTAAGGGTATGAAAATAGCATTTGTAATGGGTAGCGATTCAGATCTACCTATCGTAGAAAAAGGAATAGAAGTTGTACAAAGCTTTGGTGTACCTGTTGAAGTGCGCGTGATTTCCGCGCACCGTACACCAGCTGAAGCTGAAAGTTTTGCAAGAAATGCTGAAGCAAACGGTATTGGAGTTATTGTAGCAGCAGCAGGTAAGGCAGCACATCTTGGCGGTGTACTTGCAGCTTACACAACACTTCCAGTTGTAGCACTTCCAGTTAAATCAAACACACTTGATGGTTTAGATGCACTTTTATCTATGGTGCAAATGCCACCAGGGATTCCAGTTGCAACAGTGGCTATTGATGGAGCACTGAATGCAGGTCTTTTAGCGCTTCAAATTTTAGCTGTTTCAGATGAAGCTATTAGAGCAAAGCTTAAAGCTTACAAAGAAGAGATGGCAGTTAAAGTAAGACAAAAAGATGAAATGATTAGAAATCAATATAATTAGGGGGCTATTTAAAATGGAAAAACAAACATTATTATACGAAGGCAAAGCAAAAAAAGTTTATACCACAGAAGATGAAAGATATTACATTGTTTCTTATAAAGATGATGCAACAGCTTTCAATGGTGAGAAAAAAGGTACGATCTTAGGCAAAGGTGTTGTAAACAACCGTATGAGCAACATTATGTGCCGTATGTTAGAAGAAAATGGAATTGAAACACATTACGTAGAAGAATTAAACGATCGTGAAACAGTTGTAAAAGCTGTAGAGATTGTGCCACTTGAAGTGATTGTACGTAACGTAGCAGCAGGTTCGTTCTCCAAACGTTTTGGAGTGGAAGAAGGTACAGTACTTAAAAACCCAACACTTGAATTTTGCCTTAAGGATGATGCACTTGGTGACCCTATGATTAATGACTACCATATTTTAGCTTTAGGTATAGCAACACCAGAAGAGCTTCAAATAATGTCAGAGATGACTTTTAAAATCAATGCGCTTTTAAAAGAATACTTTGACAAAATTGGTGTTAAATTAATTGACTTTAAAATTGAACTTGGTAGAGTGGATGGAAAAATCATCTTAGCTGATGAAATTTCTCCTGATACATGCCGTTTCTGGGATAAAGAAACAAATAAAAAATTAGATAAAGACCGTTTTAGACGTGATATGGGCGGTGTAGAAGAAGTTTATGCAGAAATGCTTAATAGAGTAACAAAGTAAGAGGTGAACTATGAATTATTTTGATGGGGATACACTTCATGAGGAATGCGGCGTAATTGGTGTATATCTTAATGAGAGAATCGATGCAGCAAACTACGCTTACTATGGCCTTTATGCACTTCAGCATAGAGGTCAGGAAAGTGCAGGGATTACCGTTAATAAAGAGGGTAAACTAGAAAGTACAAAAGGCATGGGGCTTGTAAGCGATGTCTTTAATGAACACAATTTAAAAAGCCTTACAGGCAATATTGCAATTGGACATGTACGTTATTCTACAACAGGGGATAAAGACCTTAGTAACTGTCAGCCGCTTGTAGCAAAGTATAAACATGGTTCTATTGCACTTGCTCATAATGGGAACCTTACAAATAGTGAAGGCGTCAGGGAGATGCTTGAAGATGAAGGGGTTATTTTCCAATCTACAACAGATTCTGAAGCTATTTTAAATCTGATTGCACGTCATTATAATAGAGGACTTGAATCCGCTATCCGTAATACTATGCAACTTATTAAAGGTGCGTATGCTATTGTTATTACAACACAAGATAAATTAATTGGAGCACGTGATCCGCATGGTCTTCGTCCACTATGTATTGGTAAACTCCAAGATGGTTATGTATTAGCTTCTGAAAGCTGTGCATTAGATGTTATTGATGCGGAGTTTGTAAGAGATGTTATGCCAGGAGAAATGGTGATCATTGATCAAGATGGCTTAACAAGTATTAAACCCAAAAGTTGGTGCCAAAAGAAGCTTTGTGTATTTGAACTGATTTATCTTGCAAGACCTGATAGCGTTATTGATGGCAATAGTGTGTATCAGTTTAGAGAAAAAGCAGGGGAAATCCTTTGTCGTGAAGCATGTATTGAAGCAGATGTTGTTATTCCAGTACCAGACTCCGGAATACCATCTGCTATAGGTTATTCTAAAGCATCAGGCATTCCTTTTGTGGAAGGATTTACTAAAAATCGTTACATTGGCCGTACCTTTATTCAGCCAACACAAGAGATGCGTGAAAATGCAGTACGTATTAAGCTAAACCCACTTAAACATAATATAGCGGGTAAACGTGTTGTGATGACTGATGATTCTATTGTGCGTGGTACAACATGTAAACGCATTGTAGAACAAATTCGTAAAGCGGGAGCAACAGAAGTACATGTATGTATTACTTCACCTCCGGTTAAATACAGCTGTTACTTTGGTATTGATACGCCAGATCGTGAAAAATTAGTAGGGGCAATGATGTCTATTGAAGAAATTAAAGATTATATTGGGGCAGACAGCCTTACATATCTTTCATTAGAAGGATTAAAAGAAGCATGTGGAGGAAGTAGTAATTTCTGCCGTGCATGCTTTAATGGGAACTATCCAATGGAAGTACCACTAAACCCAATGAATGAGGAAGATAAATAGGAGGATGGCTATGTCAAATAAAATTACTTATCAAGATGCAGGTGTTGATGTACATCGTGGTTATGAAGCAGTAAGCAAAATGAAAGAACACGTTAAATCTACTTTTACAGATGGTGTATTAACGGATATCGGTAGCTTTGGTGGCTCTTATTCGATTGCAAAATACATGGGTATGGAAGAACCCGTTCTTGTGTCAGGAACAGACGGTGTAGGGACAAAGCTTAAGCTTGCTTTTGATCTGAATAAACATGATACAATTGGAATTGACTGTGTAGCTATGTGTGTAAATGATATTTTATGTAGTGGAGCTATTCCACTTTTTTTCCTTGACTATATCGCAACCGGACGCATCTCTCCAGAGCAAGTTGCTGAAATTGTAAAAGGTATAGCAACAGGATGCAAAGAAAGTTTATGTGCTCTTGTAGGGGGAGAAACAGCGGAAATGCCAGGATTCTACAAAGATGGTGAATATGATGTAGCTGGTTTTGCAGTAGGTATTGTAGATAAAGCTAAAATGATTGATGGAAGCAAAATGAAAGCTGGAGATGTAATCATTGGACTTCATTCATCAGGTGTACATAGTAATGGTTATTCACTTGTTAGAAAAATAATTGATACTTATGAATTAGATCTTAATGCATATTGCGAAGAGTTAGGTGAAACTTATGGAGAGGCTTTCTTAAAACCAACTAAACTTTATGTAAAAGCAGTTATGGCTGCAAAAGAAGCTGCAGAGATTAAAGGTATCGCGCATATTACAGGTGGTGGCTTCATTGAGAATGTACCACGTATGCTTCCAGAAGGTGTAGATGCAAGAATTAATCTTAATGCTATCACTGCACCTAAAGTTTACACACTTCTTGAAAAGTTAAGTGGTTTAGAAATCAATGAACTTTACAATACATTCAACATGGGTATTGGGATGATGATCGTTACAGCAAAAGAAGATGCTGATAAAGTAGTAGAAGCGCTTTGTAAGGTTGGTGAAGAGGCAACTATAATTGGTGAAATTGTAGAAGGTAACAAAGAGGTTATCTTATGTCAGGACTAAGAATAGGGGTACTTGTATCAGGATCAGGCAGTAATCTTCAAAGTATCATTGATGCAGTAGAAGCAGGCAATCTCAAGAGTGAGATTGTCTGTGTCCTTTCTAATAAAGAACAGGCTTTTGGATTAGAACGCGCAAGAAAGCACGGTATTCCAGCCTATTTCGTTAACCCAAAAGAAGCAGATTATGATGTGAAGGTTCTTAAGTGTTTACAGACACATGGTGTAGATTTAGTAGTCCTTGCAGGCTACCTTAAAATTGTAGATGCCAATATGATTGAAGCTTATAAAGGACGTATGATTAATATTCATCCTTCTCTTTTACCTAAATTTGGTGGAAAAGGCTACTATGGCATTAAAGTACATGAAGCAGTTCTTGCAGCAGGAGAAAAAGAAAGTGGTGCCACTGTACATTTTGTAGAAGTAGGAATTGATACAGGAGAAACCATTCTTCAGGAAAAAGTACCTGTTTATGAAACAGATACACCTGATGAGCTTCAAAAGCGTGTGCTTCATGAAGTTGAACACAAAATATTAGTCAAAGCCATTAAAAAGCTAGAGGAGGAAAGAGCATGAATATTCTTATCGTAGGAAACGGTGGACGTGAATCAGCTATTGCAGATACGATTAAACGTTTTAGGCCAGAAGCAAATCTATTTGTGGCACCAGGTAATGGTGGAACAGCAACAAAATATACAAATGTAGCTATTGCAGTCAATGAAATTGAAAAACTTGTAAATTTTGCAAAAGATAATGCTATTGACTTAACAGTGATTGGACCAGAAGAGCCACTTGTACTCGGTATTGTAGATGCTTTCCAAGAAGCACAATTAAATGTATTTGGGCCAAACAAAGCATGTAGTACATTTGAAGGGAGCAAAGATTTTACAAAAATCTTCTTAACTAAATATGATATTCCAACAGCAAAATATTTAACTTTTACAAAAGAAGAAGAAGCTAAAGCATTAGAAGCAGTTAGAACTTTTAGCTTACCTGTCGTTGTAAAAGCAGACGGGCTTGCAGCAGGGAAGGGCGTTATTATTGCCCAGAGCTATGAAGAAGGCGAAACGGCTATTCGTGAAATTTTTAGTAATAAGTTTAAAGGAGCAGGAGATAAGCTCGTTATTGAAGAATTCCTAAATGGTATAGAAGCATCCCTGCTTTGCTTTGTAGATGGCAAAAGCATTGTACCGCTTGCAACAGCTAGAGATTATAAACGTGCGTTAGATCATGATGGTGGTCTTAATACAGGGGGAATGGGGGGGTTCTCACCAAATCCTATTATTACAGATAAAGTCATGATCCAAATTGAAAAAGAAATTTTAGAACCTATCATTCAGGGCTTTAAAGCTGAAGAACTGGATTATAGAGGGATCTTGTTCATTGGTCTTATGATTGATGAAAAAGGACCTAAGGTACTTGAATTTAATGTACGCTTTGGAGACCCGGAAACACAAAGCATCTTATCTCGTCTCGAGACAGATTTAGTAGACATATTCCATGCTTGTATGAGCGGAACGCTTGGTCAAATTGAGCTTAAATGGAATAGTAAACCAAGTGTGACAGTTGTTCTTGCAAGTCGTGGCTATCCAGAAACAAGTGAAAAGGATGTAGTCATTAATGGACTAGATACATTAGAGGAGGATACTTATCTTTATCATGCAGGTTCAAAACTTGTAGATGAGCAAATTTTAACAAATGGCGGAAGAGTGCTTGCAGTAACAAGACTTGGGGATACACTTGAACAAGCAAGAAATGCAGTTTATAAAGAAGTCATGAAAATTCATTTTGCAGGTATGCAGTATAGATCCGATATTGGAAAGATAGAATAAGAGAGTTTTAAAATCTTCTATTTAGAAGGGTAGCTTAGCTACCCTTTTTTTGTTTAAAGAGAATGATGAGAAGGAATATTTTAGACAAGGAAGAATTGGAAATGAGTTGTTTCAATAACGAAGCGCAACAAAGATACGTACATGAGGTACAAGGAAGTGTACAAAGAGCTAAAATTCCAGAAGACCCCTCATAATTATCGTTTATCAACATTTATAAAGGATTTCATTGGTGAAGAAGAAATATAATCTATTGAGTTATAAAAGTTCTTTTTAGCTGTAGTCTCCTCTATGAGGGGATTACAGCTTTTTGTTGTGTCAAATAAGTATATTTTTGCAAAATAAAATCATAATAACTTTATACAAATCTCATGCTGTAGGGCTTATAGAAGAAAGAGGTGAGTAAATGCAGGAGATTTATATCAAACCTTATAAAAACAATAAAATTGAGGGGAAAAGGCAAATACAAATTAAAGATGTTGCTGATATAAGTGCGCCTAAGCATCTTAAATCTCAGATTGAGAGTATCTGTCTTTTTAAGCCACAAGTTACGAAACTCACACATTTTGTAGTTAGTATTATTACCATTATAGATGCTATTCATAAGGAGTATCCAGATATATCTGTGCAAAATGTGGGGGAAATGGATGGGGTCATTGAATATAATCCTGTTAAGCCTAAGCCACATCCAGTATGGGAATGGGTAAAACTTATTTTAGTTTGTATCATTGTTTTTGCAGGTGCTACAGTAGCTATTATGGCCTATCAAACAGACGTATCTATGGCTAAAACTTTTACGACTTTATACAAAGTTTTTACAGGAGAAGTTAATGATAGCCCCGCATGGCTGACTGTTCCTTATGCCATTGGGATGCCTCTTGGGATTATTGTATTTTATAACCATATTGGTACAAAGAAACTTACAGAAGATCCTACCCCTATACAAGTTGAAATTAATGAATATGAAGCCAAGGTAGAGGATACAATTATTGATACCTTAATAGCTGAAAAGAGAGGACAGTATGAAGAATGAGTGTACTTTATGCAGGAGTATGTATACTATGGGGGTTTGCAACAGGGATTATTATTTCAACGGGTATTCTATCTTTTATTAATGCTATTGGTATTATTCCAAGACTTGCCACAAAAGCAAAAGTAACATTGCATTACTTTGCCTTTGCAAATGTATCTTTATTAGGTGTTATAACAGGAACTATTTTATATATATGGGATATTTACCTCCCTATTCCTAAAATAATTATTGCTTTCTTTGGGTTAGCTTTTGGCGTATTTGTAGGCTGTTTATCTATTGCAATAGCAGAGATTTTAGATGTAATTCCTATTAGTAAAAGTAGATTAAAGCTTAAAAGAGGCGCTTACATGGCCGTTTTAGCCTTTGCATTCGGTAAAATGATAGGAACTTTATTTTATTACTTATATCCAGGATTTCACTAATTTATAAAGGAGCTGAATTATATGGCAGATGTTTCAACACTCAAAAAGGATTATCAAACTGTCGTAGATAAGCATTCACCTAAAAATGAAGTACTCAAAAATTCTTTTAAAGCTTTTTGGGTAGGTGGCACTATTTGTTTAATCGGACAGCTTATTACAGAAGGATTTATTTATATAGGGTTTTCAGAACCTGATGCAGGTACATTAAGCACTATAACGCTTATTTTACTTAGCACTATTTTAACAGCACTTAATCTTTATGATAAAATCGGCAACTATGCAGGTGCTGGTAGTATCATTCCTATTACAGGATTTGCAAATTCTATGGTAAGTGCTGCAATGGAATATAAAAAAGAGGGCTACATTTTTGGAATGGGTGCAAAACTCTTTACAGTAGCAGGACCTGTTATTGTATTTGGGACAATTTCAAGTGTAATTGTGGGCATTCTTTATTATTTCTTATAGGAGGATTCATATGGGACATCTAGGTAAACAAACAATTGTTTTTCAAAATAAGCCTGTTATTTTAGAAACTTATAGTACAGTAGGTCCAAAAGAAGGGCAAGGGCCTATGGGAAGCGTATTTGATACAGTGCTAGAAGATGAGTTACTTGGAGAGAAAACTTGGGAAAAAGCAGAAGGTATGTTAATTAAGCAAACAGTACAAGGCCTTCTTACAAAGTCAGGCAAAAGGCAGGAAGATATTCAATATATTCTCTGTGGTGATTTGGAAAATCAAATTAACAGTACACAAGATGGTATTAAAGACTTTAATATTCCGTTTTTTGGCTTATACGGTGCTTGCTCTACAATGGGAGAATCTATGAGCCTTGGAAGTATTATTATTGGTGGTGGCTATGCAGATTATGTAATTGCAGGTGCAAGTAGTCATTACTGTACAGCTGAAAAGCAGTTCCGTTATCCACTTGAATATGGTGGGCAAAGACCACTTACACAGCAGTGGACTGTAACAGGTAGTGGTTTTGTACTTTTAGGTAAGACAGGTACAGGACCCAAAATTCATAGCATTACAACAGGCAAAATTGTAGATTTTAATACAACAGATGTATTTAATATGGGAGCTGTTATGGCACCAGCAGCAGCTGATACAATTTTGACTCATCTAAAAGATACGAATCAAAAACCAGAAGACTATGATGCTATTATTACAGGGGACTTAGGTCAATGTGGAACAGATATATTATTGGATCTTACAAAACAATTAGGAACAGATATATCTGCAGTACATCAAGACTGTGGTCTATTAATTTTTGATAATCAGGCTCAGGATACACACGCTGGAGGAAGTGGTTGCGGGTGTAGCGCATCTTTATTTTCAGGATACTTCTATCAACAGTTAAAAGATAAAAAATTAAAGAAAATCTTACTTGTACCAACAGGTGCGTTAATGAGTCTATGTTCTACTCAGCAAGGTGACAACATTACAGGAATTGCACATGCTGTAAGCATCTGGTGTGAATAAGAGGAGGAAAGTACATGGATTTTGCAATAGATCTTATAAAAGCCTTTGTAGTAGGTGGTTTACTTTGTGTGATTGGTCAAATTCTTATGGATCGTACAAAGCTTATGACAGCACGTATTATGGTTATCTTCCTAGTAGCTGGTGCAATACTAACTGCATTAGGTATTTATGAACCTTTTGTAGACTGGGCAGGTTCAGGGGCGACTGTACCTATTATAGGATTTGGTTATGCACTAGCTAAAGGCGCTATGGATGAAGTAGCTAAAGAAGGATATATGGGTATTTTAACAGGAGGTCTTAAAGCTACAGCGGCAGGTATTACAGCTGCCATTGTATTTGGATATTTTGCGGCTCTTCTTTCTAACCCAAAAAGTAAATAAGAAAAAGGTGTCAATTGATAAAATTGACACCTTTTTCTGTAATTCTGGATTATTTTGGTATATAATTGTCTGAAAATATGTTATAATACACACAACTATAATAATTTATTAAATGGGGGTAGGGGATGTTACTTGAAAAGAAAGATTTTATAAAATTAGAACAATCACTCTGTCTATTTAGATATATTATTATTTTTTCTATAGTATTTAACTTAGAAACAGACATGTATTATAACGAATCATTATTTGAAAGTGTAAGTATTCTGAGTGTTATGGCTTCAGTATGGACTGCGTCTATTTATCAACTATGCAAAAAATATGGGACAACCTATAGAAGGCAATATTATCTTGGGATTATAGAATGGCTAGTAGATTTAATAATACTTGACCTATTTGCTTATGTGATGAGTCAATATGGAAATGGATTTGTTTATTTCTTTATGATTTTACTTGGGATTATAGCTTTTATAAGATATGAGAGCAGTATAGTAACAGCCTTACTTATTATAGGTTTGTTAGGAAATACTTTTTTTGTTTATAAGAGCATTTATAAATACTTTTATGCTTTAAAAATACAGCGTTTTTATATGAGTGTTGCCATCATTATTTTAATAAGTTATTGGTTTTATTACATAGTTAGGAAGCACAAAAAGTCTAGGGAAAAGATAAGCCGATTACAAAGAGAAGTGCAACAGCTTAAAATAATTAATCAGAGTGTAACGAATCTCTATAGTATGAATACTGCTATTTATCAAGCCATTACATTAGAAGAAGTAGTAAGTCAGTTGCTTAAAAATATATATAAACTCATAGGAGAGCCTGGAATAGGGATTATTTTATATGATGAAAATAGCATAGAAAGTAATTCTAAGATGTATACTTATGAAGAGGTATTACTCAATAGAGGTATAGGAGATAGTAGCATACCATTTAAAATTGTTTACGTGCAAAAAGAAATAGAGAATATTAGGGAATATAAAGCATATAAAAACTGTATTCTAAACTTTGAGCCTATTGTACTTAACGATAAACGAGATGGGCTAGATTATACCTATACGATTTTGCCAGGGAACCATAAGAAGTATGTCTATATGTTTAACCTTATGAAAGATAATAAAGAGTGTGGACTCATACTCATTAATGTACAAGATAGACTTGAAATAGATATGTGCAGACATATTAATGAGATTGTAAATCATGCAGGCATTGTATTATTTAAGCTTCAAAAGTTAGAGACAGCACATACAAGAGCTATTTATGACCAGTTAACAGGTGCTAAAACACGCCATTATATGGAGGAGGTCTTACCTCGTTATGAAAAAAAGATAAAGCATATAGGAGGGTGTATAGGTGTGCTCTTTATAGATATTGATCATTTTAAAAGTCTCAACGATAGATATGGGCATGCTACCGGTGATTTAGTACTTAAAACAGTCTCTCATATTATACAAGCAACTTTCTCAAAAGAAAGTCTTGTTATAAGGTATGGAGGAGAGGAATTTGTAGTGATTATCCCTAGTATACAAAAAAACTGGTTAGAAGAAAAAACATATGATTTATGCAAGTATATTGAGCAGTATGATTTTAAAAAAATGATATCTGACGCTAGTAGAATTACGGTAAGTATTGGTGGAGCTTTTTATCCTGATGACGATGTGCATATAGAGGATGTTATAAAGAAGGCAGATGAAGCTATGTATCAAGTTAAAAAGAGTACACGTAACAATGTATGTTTTTACAATACAATAATGGGTGATGGAGGCGTTTAAAATGAAAACAAAAATATTAGAATTGCTTGAACAGAATAGTAGATATAGTGCAGCTGATATAGCACTTATGTTAGGTTTAGAAGAGCAGGAAGTAGTAGATTCTATTAAGGAGATGGAGAAGGACAAAATCATATGTGGTTATAAAACACTTATTAATTGGGATAAAGTAGAGCATAGGGAAGTAGTGACAGCCCTTATAGAGGTTAAAGTGACCCCTCAAAGGGGTGAAGGCTTTGATAAAATTGCCGAACGTATCTACCGTTTCAGTGAAGTGAAAGCTGTTTATCTCATGTCAGGTGGTTTTGATTTAACTGTTATTATAGAAGGCAAAACCATGAAAGAAGTAGCACTTTTCGTAGGACAAAAGCTTGCACCATTAGATGCCGTATTAAGTACAGGGACACATTTTGTACTAAACAAATATAAAGATCATGGTGTCATCTTTGAAGAAATTAAAAAAGATGAAAGGATGATTGTATCACCATGAGAATAGAAGATATGATTGCTAAAAAGGTGGCACAGATGCCTCCTTCAGGGATAAGAAAATTTTTTGATGTAGCCAATGAAATAGGAGATGTTATTTCACTTGGAGTAGGAGAACCTGATTTTGATACACCTTGGCATGTGAGAGAAGAAGGAATTTATTCTTTAGAAAAAGGTAAGACAGTATATTCTGCTAATGCAGGGCTTCTTGAGCTTAGACAAGAGATCTGCCGCTATATGCAAAGAAGATTTGATCTCATATACTCACCGACTAAACAGTGCCTTGTAACAGTAGGCGGAAGTGAGGGAATAGATTTAGCTATACGTACTCTTATTGAAAGAGGGGAGGAAGTGCTTATTCCGGAACCTTCATTTGTTTCTTATAAGCCTTGTGTAGTATTAGCAGGTGGAGTACCTGTACCTATACCAACTAGGGAAGAAGATGATTTTAAGCTTACAGCCCATGAACTTGAGAAGGCTATTACACCTAAAACTAAAATTCTTATTTTACCTTTTCCAAACAATCCTACAGGTGCCATTATGGAAAGAGAAGATTTAGAGGCTATTGCTAAGGTTTTAAGAGATAAAAATATTATCGTTGTATCAGATGAAATCTATGCAGAGCTTACCTATGGAGGAGAACATGTTTCCATTGCTCATATTGAAGGTATGTATGAGCGTACGGTGATACTTAGTGGTTTTTCAAAAGCTTATTCTATGACTGGATGGAGATTAGGGTATGCAGTAGGGCCTGCACCTATTATTAGTATGATGACAAAGGTACATCAATTTGCTATTATGTGTGCACCTACTACAAGCCAGTATGCAGGTATTGAGGCTATGCGAGGTGGAGATGAAGATGTAAGAAAAATGCGGGAGGCTTATGACCAGAGAAGACGTGTTATGTTAGATGGCTTTAGAAGTATGGGTTTATCCTGTTTCGAGCCTAAAGGTGCTTTTTATGTCTTTCCGTGTATTAAACGTACAGGGATGGCTAGCGAAGAATTCTGTGAGAAGCTGATTATGGAACAACGCGTTGTAGTGGTGCCAGGTACAGCTTTTGGAGAAAGCGGAGAAGGTTTTGTAAGGGCATCTTATGCGTATTCTATAGAAGCTATTAAAGAGGCACTTGCAAGAATAGAAGTATTTGTAAAAAAGCACTTAAAGTGAGCAAAATAAAATAACCTCATCAGATATAGATATCTGATGAGGTTATTTTATTTTTTAATGTACGGCTCCTTGGCAATCAGGACAAACGCCATAGAAATAAAGTTGTTCATGAGAAAGTTTGAAGTGTGTTTTCTCTGAAACAAGTGCTTTTAAATTTGGTAATGCATCTTCTTCTAAATCAAATACTTGATGGCAACAAGTACAGATAATATGCGGATGTGAAGTTATATTTGCATCGTATCTAAAAGAATCTTCCCCTACATTGATTTGCTGAACAAGGTCAGCTTTTACAAGTGCATCTAAAGTTTTATAAACTGTTGCAAGACTCATAGTTGGATGTGTCTCACGTAAACTATTATAAATCATTTCAGCACTTGGGTGAATATTGGTATGCGAAAGCATATGAAAAATCGCAAGCCTCTGTGGCGTAACCTTTAAATGACGCTCACGTAGCAACCCTGCTGTAGAAAGCATAAAATCACTCCTAAATGATAATTAATATTATGTTTTTATTTTAGTACATATTAGATTAAAATGCAACTATAAAAAGGAATATTTAATAAATATCTATAATACATATACAGTAAAAGTGGTTGGAGGGGTAAGAATGTCAGATTTAGGAGAAATGTTAAACTTTAGTTTTGCTGAGGATATTGAATCTGAATGGGATGTGTATATGGAAGAAGGGTATACCATTCAGGAGGCTACTACCCAAATTATTGATCAATATGAAGATATGCTAGATGAAGAGGAAAGTATAGCACTTTATGTGACACTAGGCGTTATACAAATGGCGCTAGAGGAGATGGATCCACGTGTGAAACGGGAAATAAATGAAATAATAGGTACTAAAACTTTAGAAAAATGCTTTAATAAGGGAGTGACAATAAAGCCTATATTGCAAATGTTAAAAAGACAATGTCGTTAAAAAGTGGCTACGCATGTGTAGCCACTTCTAATTGTGAAAGAATATTTTTGACTTCTGTAATAAAATCTTCCGTATTTGAAATCTTAAAGAGAAGAGGAAGGTCGGCTTCTCTTTTAAAATAGGCATAAATAAGATTTCTATGTAAATGGATAAAAGACTGATTAAGGATGGAGATTTCTTCATAATGATGATTTTTCTTAAGCTTTAGGAATTGTTTTGAATAGTTTTTATAAAGTATTGGAAAACTGAGTTTATACTTGCATCCTATAAAATAACGAGCACCATTAGGTGAGCGCATTTGTTCAAGCTTATAGATCTGATTAATGGATATAGGTTTGAAGGGTGTATAGTTTGTAAAGAGAAGATTACTAAGTTTTTGCACATGAGAAGTATTATTTTGAGTGATAAAAATAAAAGACTGTAAAGATTGTATAAGTGAGCGGGATGGTGGAGTTATGAGTTTATTTTTACAATAAAATGCCCATTGTTCAAGTACGGTAAAATAGCTGTGGGTAAGAAAGTTTGAACGTAAGTCAATAGGCTGTTCATAATGCTTATAGGTGTGCATAGATGGCCCCCTTACATAGATTAAAGTATAGGTATAGTTTATAATATTAAGATGGGTTCAACAATATACAAAAAAAATTTGCAAAATAGATGAAATTTTTATATGATATAAAGGTTATAGAAGCATCAAAGAGGAACGAAGATAAAAGGAGGTAATAAGGTGAAGAAGAAAACATTAATAGGCATAGGCGTATGCGCTATTGTTATCCTCATAGGCTTATTTCTAACAAGATGGTATATAGATAGTCAAGTAGAGGCATTAGAAGTAGTGGAGACAGCACTTTGCGACTTTACAGTAGAAGAAATTGTGCAGATTGATTTTAATGACAAAACGACTCAAAGTTTTGTAAAACAAGGAGAAGATTGGATTAATAAGGCAAGAGAAGATGTGCACTATAATCAAGGGTTACTTAAAAATGTAGCTTATCAGATGAGTCATCTTACTTCTTATAAAATCCTTAAAAACCCAAAAGATATAGGCGCTTATGGCATTAATGAGCATTCAAAGGTTATTACGGTATATAATACCTTAAATGAAGTAAATACTTTCCGAATAGGAAATAAAGTTCCAGAAGAAAATGCCACTTATGTTTGGAACGATGAAAAAGAAGAGCTTGCTTTAGTACTAGATATTAATCTTGCAAGTATTATGGTACCGACAGATGAAATGATTGATCCTAATTTTAAAGCACCAGCTTATGAAAGCGTTACAAAAATGAGCTTAAGTAAAAAAAATCAGCTTATTATGGAAGTAACACGTGAAAGTGAAAGTTGGAGTGTAGGAGTACCTTTTATAACAACACATAAAGTATTAGATGGACAAGTTCAAGACTATATAACATTATTTGAAAATATTAAGAAAGAAAAATTGGTGGAAGAAGTTGGTGACTTAGAAAGCTATGGGCTTGCATCACCAGAACTATTAATTGTATTAAATGATGAGTATAAGCTTGAATTTGGTAGTAGCCAAAATGGCTTGATTTATTTTAGAAGCAGTGAAGATTCAGGTATTTATCTAATTAAAGAAGCTGCTGTAAATACATTATTTGAAGTAGAACCATTTAGCTGGATTGATAAAACCTTATATACATTTGATCGTAAGGCTTTAAAAGAAGTCATAGTAACAAAAGGAGAAGAAGTCTATACACTTCAACTTAAAGAATCAGAAAACGTACCGAATTTAAATGGCCATGTATTAGATGGTACTACGAAAGAAATGCTTTTAAGTGCACTTGAAGGGCTAAGTGCTTACTCTTATTTAAGTAATACAAGTTTTGAAGAGAATAATCCACGCCCGGCAGAAGTGACTATTCAATATATTAATGTAGATCAGTCAGAAGTTACACTAGAATTTGTACCTTATGACCCAAGCTTTGATCTTTTCAGAATGGATAACCATATTGAGTTTTCTGTAGAAAAGAAAATGGTAGTCGACTTAATAGAACTTTTAAAAAATACTTTGCAGGCGCAAGTGGAGCAATAAAAAGAGGCTGATTTAGCCTCTTTTTTCTATGATTATATAAAAATATTAGAAAAACTTTTGAATAAGTGTATCATAAAGATTATCAATAGCAGTAAAATCAATAGCATTAATATAATAGCTCTCAAGCTCATCATGCAGCTTTTTATTTGCACCAATCATATTACAAGCCTTATCAATAAGATCCATAAAAAGGCGTTTATCTTTATCTAACTCAAAATCTAAAGACTTTAGCATAGCACTGTCTAGTGCAGCTGTTAAATCAAAGATAAGAGTTGGGAAAATGCGAGGTTTATGAAGCGGATGGCTAATAGTAATCGCTATATCTAGTTCAGGAATTAGAATATCCTCAATTTTATCAGGATCCATAGGAGAATGATAGCATTCTATAGCATAACCTTTAGTGGTAGCTGTATCACAAATAGACTGCATAACTTTTTTACTGTTACAGCCGAAGCTTTCTTTAATAAAATAGATATTTTTAGTTGTACCAATAAGGGTATGGATATAATCTAATACACCTTCGCCAGTAATAGCTGTGCTAAAAAGGTGACGTACATTCCCTATACCTTCTTTATCTTTCACGTCTTTAAATACTTGATGAATAATGTCTTTTTCAATTTTAAGCTTAGCAGTAGGATTAATAGCTTTCCTTTCTGTAAAAATATAAGCATCATAAATACTTTTGGCAGCAGCTAAGTAATAGTAAGCTTTAGAAAAACCATCATGAATACGGTTACTAACAGCTATAATGTTATCTTTATAAGGGATAAGTTTATCCGCATCCCAAAAGGTGCCGAAATTTAGAATTTGATCCGTTACACCAGGTGAAGCAGGATCAACCACATGAGGTGCTGTGCCATCCAGAAAAGCAGTTTTAAGACTTGGGATAATCATAGCATCTAGAGAGCCGGGATCAGAAGAACAGTGTAAAAACTCTACATCTAGCCCTTGCTCTGTAGCATAGGTACCTATGCGTTTCATAAAGGAAGATTTGCCTGTACCTGGGCCACCTTTAATAATATACAGCTGATTAGCTTCTTTTTGTGGTAAAATATAGTTAAAAAATGAGTGGAATCCATTTGGGGTATTGCTACCGGGGAATGCATGCTTAATAGTGCCGAATTGAGTCATAAAAACCCTCCTTGCAGATTTCGTTCTACTTAAATAGTTTATGTATAAAAAAATCAAAATATGAAAAGAGGGGCTTATGTATTTTATTTATATAGTAAAATGTAGAGATGAAACTTATTATACAGGCTATACGACTGACATAGAAAGGCGTTTAAAAGCACATAATGAGGGAAAAGGAGCAAAATATACAAGATGTAGATTACCGGTGGAACTTGTCTACTGGGAACAGTATGAAGAAAAAAGTCAAGCACTTAAAAGAGAGTATGCCATTAAGCAGCTTACAAGAAAACAAAAACAACAATTAATAGGGAGGTCAGTTCATGCAGAAAAAGAGCATGCCTTATCTTAAAATTGTATTAGGTTCTTTAGCAGTAGCAACAGGGATTTATTATTTCTGGGCACCTGCTCAGTTGGCAGCAGGGGGCATTAGTGGTTTAGCCATTGTCATTCAGTATCTTATTCCAAGAGTACCTATTAGCTTTATTGTGTTTGGGCTAGATATACTCATGTTTTTAATAGGTTTTATTGTACTAGGAGCAAGTTTTGGGGTGAAAAGTGTGACATCTAGCATTTCTATTGCCTTGTGTATGCGCTTATTTGAAAGGATTACACCTACTGTACCTGTACTTAGCCATGATACACTGGTTATTTTGATTTTTGGTTCTTTATTTATTTCTTTTGGGCAGGCTGTTATATTTAATCAGGAAGCTTCATCAGGCGGAACGGATATTATTGCTAAAATTATTTCAAAATATACACACCTTAATATTGCCACCAGCCTACTCCTTGCAGATATGGCTGTCGTACTTCTAGCTATGGGAACATTTGGTATAGAGAAGGGGCTTTATGCCGCACTTGGTGTACTTATGACCACTACAATGATTGATTACTTTATTTCTGGTTTTAGCGTAGAAAAGCATGTGATGATTATACCGTCTACTGAGGAAGGTGCATCTAAGTCAAGAACCTATATATTAGAAACTTTAGGACGAGGTGCTACTGTTTATGAAGCAAAAGGTGCTTATAGTGGAGAGTGTAAAGAAGTCCTTATGACAGTTGTAGACCGAAGGCAATTTGTATTACTGAAGCAGTATGTAAGAGAGATCGATCCAGCAGCCTTTTTAACTGTACAAAATTTACATGAAGTTATGGGAGAAGGCTTTAGACTTAAAAATTGACAAAAGATAGGAGAAAAGACATGGTAAACTTAGGAAATGATTGGGATAAACTTTTAAAAGAGGAATTTAACAAACCGTATTATTTAGCACTAAGACAATTTTTAATTGAGGAGTATAGGACACAAGTCATTTATCCACCTAAAGAAGATTTATTCAATGCCTTAAAGGCAACATCTTATCAAGATACAAAAGTGGTTATATTAGGGCAAGATCCTTATCATGGGCTAGGGCAAGCACATGGTATGGCATTTTCTGTTAATCCAGGGATAGCTACTCCACCTTCTTTAAGAAATATATATAAAGAATTGCAGGATTCCTTAGGTTGCAGTATACCAGATAATGGCTACCTGATGCCTTGGGCAAAACAGGGTGTTCTTCTTCTTAATACAGTACTTACTGTAAGAGCTGGGCAGCCACAGTCTCACCAAAATAAAGGTTGGGAAATCCTTACGGATGAGATTATTAAGCTACTTAATCAAAAAGATGAAACAGTTATTTTCCTTCTATGGGGAAGTCCGGCTAAGAAGAAAATGAATCTTATTACAAATCCTAAGCATGTGGTGCTGACAGCAGTCCATCCAAGTCCACTTTCAGCCCATAGAGGATTTTTTGGTTGTAACCACTTTAAACAAGTCAATGAAATTCTTGAAAGACAAGGAAGAGGAACTATTGACTGGCAAATTCCTAATTTAAAAGAGCACACTATTTAAATAGTGTGCTCTTTTAAATAGTTCTTTTTAAGGCCTAGGTCAACGTGCATAGAGTTATAGAAAAAGTCCTGAATAAAGTGAAGGTTATCTTCTCTGGAATGAGGATATGAGGAAACTGTATTTTGGATAATAGCAATGAGGGATTTAGCTAATCTAATATTAAGAGAGTCTTCAATGCAGGAGAAGCTTTTTTTCTCAAAATTCTCGAAAAGACGCTCGATTTGGAAGAAGATTTGATGGAATAGGTCTGTCATTTCAGCTTCCATTTCTTGATAAGCAAGTATTTTGTAAATGAGTTTCCCCATTCCTTTACGCCCATGAATGTCATCATAAAGCACTTCAATACTACGGGAGAGCTTTTCTTCTGGCAATAAGGCCATTTCATAAATCTCATCTAAAGAATGAGAAGTAGTAGACCAACTTTCCTCTAAGACATGAATGAAAAGTTGTTTTTTGTTGGGATAATAGTTGTATAAGGTTCCAACGGCAATATTACATTTTTTGGCAATCATTTTCATATCGACCTGATTATAGTCATAGGTATTAAAAAGTTCCATGGCAGCTTGTTCGATGCGGGCATTAAGATTATGTATGATTTTTGGCATAGAAGCCTCCTTTTAGCTTTCTGAAAAATTTATATAAATAATTATATTTTATTATAAAAGTTTGATATAATAAAAATATGAATACAAAGATATTTACACTGGGGAAAATTCAAAACTACAAAAACATGCCGGATCTTATTACAGAAGCTTTGAAAGATGCTATTTTACAAGGTGAGTATAAAGGAGGTGTACAGCTTAAGCAAGATGAAATTGCAAAGCAATTTGATGTCAGTTTAATTCCTGTACGAGAAGCACTAATTCAATTAGAAGGTAAGGGGTTAGTGAATTGTATTCGCAATAAGGGAGCTATTGTAACCCGTCTTAGTTTAAAAGAAATGCATGAGCTTTTTGAACTGCGGCGTGTACTAGAAGTGGGGAGCGCATATCTTATTAAACAGCAAGTAGAAGGTGAACATCTTAATAAGCTTAAGTATATACTAGAAAAGATGAATAAACCGGCCCATCCACTTATTTATTGTAGGTACTACAGATTGTTTTATCAAGTACTTTGTGATACTGCGGCTAATGCAGAACTTAGTAAAATGTACGAAAATTTATTTGTGCGTGTAGAAAGATATTTGATGTACATCTATCATCTCGTTCCAGAACTGATGAATGAACGTTCTCACCAAGAAAGAATAGTAGCACTACTTGAAAATGGGCAGTATGATGCATTAATAACACACATGACAAGACATATTGAGATGCTAGAAATAAGTTTATTTAAGGCATTAGAAGCAAGAAATTTAAGGGATGCCTTTGACTGGAATTGCTTGTTGCCTTTTAGAACACTTGAAGAAATGAGTGAAGTAGAGTATTGACAATAAATTTAAAGTTATATATAATTCAACCATATTATACGAAAAGCAATGATAAGAAGAGTAAGCTAAGAGTGATGCATACAGAGAGCTGGGGTAGGTGAAAGCCAGTAGCTAATTTTTAGAAGAAGAACATCTTGGAGCTGCTAACCAAACGCTTCGGCAAGTAGGCTTAGTCGGGTTTAGACCGTTATATCTAAAACGTATCGAGATTTTTCTGTACGTCTAAATCCATAAGGGTGGCACGAGATTATTCCTTCGTCCCTTTCACATGTTGAGAGGTGCGAAGGTTTTTTATTGCATTTTTAAATTTAAAATAAGAGGTGATTCCATGAAATTATTTATGAAAGAAAGTTATACTTCTACACTTGACCTTAGAGAAACAGAAGTGGCTATAAAAAAAATAAAAGATTATTTTGAAAGTGCACTGGCTTATGAACTATCTTTAACACGTGTCTCTGCACCTTTATTTGTAAAACCAGAAAGTGGCCTTAACGATAACTTAAATGGTACAGAGCGTGCCGTAAGTTTTGATCTTTTAGATGATAATGGCGCACAAGCAGAAATCGTTCATTCATTAGCAAAGTGGAAACGTATGGCATTAGCGCGTTATAAATTTGAAGTAGAAGAAGGGCTTTACACGGATATGAATGCCATAAGACGTGATGAAGAACTAGACAATCTCCATTCTATCTATGTGGATCAATGGGATTGGGAAAAAGTTATTACAAAAGAAATGCGTACAGAAGATTATCTTAAAGAAACAGTTAAAAAAATCTATAATGCTTTTGTAAAAACAGAAAACTTTATTATTCATGAATACCCATCTCTTGAACGATGGTTACCACAAGAGATTACTTTTATCACGTCAGAAGAATTACTTCAGATGTATCCAGACCTGACAGCCAAAGAAAGAGAAAATGCTATTTGTAAAGAAAAGAAAGCTGTTTTTATTATGCAAATTGGTGATCTACTTTCTAATGGAGAAAGACATGATGGTAGAGCACCAGACTATGATGATTGGCATTTAAATGGAGATATTATGTTTTGGAATCCTATTTTAGAATGTGGATTCGAGCTTTCTTCTATGGGCATTCGTGTAGATGAAGAGGCACTTATTAGACAGTTAGATATAGCAGGATGTAATGAACGTAAATCGTTAGAGTTCCACAGCTTACTTCTTAACAAAGAACTTCCTTACACAATTGGAGGAGGAATTGGACAATCACGTATTTGCATGTTCTTCTTACATAAGATTCATATAGGAGAAGTTCAAGCTTCTATCTGGCAAAAAGAAATGATTGAGATGTGTGAAAAGCACGGTGTACATTTACTTTAAAGCATAAAAAAACAGAAATTATCCGAAACTAATTCAAGTGAAAAAATAAGAATTAGAGGAGGAGATGATTTGGCTAGCATAGTCGCTATTATTTCTGGTATTTTAATGAGTATTCAAGGTGTATGGAATACACGTATTACAGAAAAGTCCGGATTATGGTTTACAAATACTTTTGTTCACGGTATAGGCCTTATAACAAGTTTAATCATCTTATTTTTTGCAAAGGATTTTAATCCAGATGGATTTAAGACAGTAAATAAGTTTTATTTATTCAGTGGAGCAGTAAGTATTGGCATTTTTTATTGCGTGATTTTAGCTATTTCTAAATTAGGTCCTGCAGGAGCTACCATGCTTATTTTGATCGCTCAGATGTTAGGTGCATATTTTATAGAATTATTTGGATTATTTGGTACAGAAAAAGTATCTTTTCAATGGATGAAATGCTTAGGTATTGGCATTATTATAGCAGGTATTGTAATTTATCAATGTAAAAAATAGAGCATCAGTAAGATGCTCTATTTTTATGAGAAGAAAAGTTCTTTTTCAATTTGGCCATTTAGAAGCTTCAAAATACGTTGATTTGATGAACCTACGTATTTTTTTGTATCTGTTTTGAGAGCCTTTATAAAAGGACCATCTACAAGAACATCAGTGAGCTCAAGCATAGGTTTAAATTTAGGTTCTTGTAAAAGCTGCTCATAAGTATAGCCTGTATAAGCCCATATAGAAAGTCCTAGTGCTTTAACTTCTTTTAGAAGAAGTATAAGAGAAGTAGCTTGTTCAAAGGGATCACCACCAGAGAGGGTAAGACCATCTATAAGTGGTAGATTTTTTTTGATTTTAGCTAGAATTACGTTTACAGGTACATCATCGCCATATTCGAAAGACTGCATCTCAGGATTGTGGCATCCTGGGCAGTGGTGGAAGCAACCGGATAAAAAGAGTACACTACGAAAGCCCTCACCATTTACAGTAGAGTGTTCCAGAAAGCCTGCAACTTTTAGGGTACTCATAGAGTATAAGTATGCTTCTGGCTACCATCATGAGCGATGCGGTCGTCTCTTTCAGCACTTTTGCCAGAGCCGAAGCGTTCATCTAAACTTAGATAGCCTGTTACACGGCTAATGCCTTGTATATCCATGCTGCCACAAGATGGACAGGCTTTAACACCATCGTTGATCGTTTCACCACAGTTTTTACAGTAGCGGAGGTGGAAGTTGATACCCATATAGCTGATATTAGATTCGCTATAAGCATAACGTATGATACGTTCAATGGTTTCAGCAGAAGGGTAGCCATCTACTTCAATATAACTAATGTGACCAGCATTACACATTTTGTGGAAAGGTGCTTCAATCTGTATTTTATCAATAATCGATACAGGATAATTTACAGGCACATGGAAGCTATTTGTATAGTATTCTTTATCTGTTATACCTGGAATAATGCCAAAGCGTTGACGGTCTTGACCAATAAATTTGCCACTTAGTCCTTCAGCAGGTGTAGCATAGCAACTCCAGTTAAGGCCTGTATCTTTAGTTGTTTTATCTGTAAAGTCACGCATACGTTGAATCATACTATAGCCTAATTCACGCGCTTCATCACTTTCACCATGGTGTTTACCTGTAAGGGCAATAAGTGTTTCGGCAAGGCCAATGAAGCCTATAGACCAGGTGCCGTTCTTTAAGATTGGGTCAATAGAGTCCTCAGAAGAAAGATCTTCTGATCCTAACATAAGTCCCTGACCAGCAACAAAGGGTAAATCTTTTACTTTAAGGTGTTTAAGAACTTCATAGCGATGCATTAACGAATCTTTAGCTTGATGAAGTCTTTCATCAAGTAACTGCCAGAAACGTTCTAAATCACCTTCTGCTAAAATACCAATACGAGGCAGGTTAATCGTAGTAGGGGCATTGTTACCACGTCTATTAGGACCCTCGGGGCCATTAATGTTAGAGCATACATAAGTTCTGCAGCCCATAGTTGCAGGAAGAATACCTTTATTGTAGTAATAAGCGTTAAAGTCTGCATCAATATTCATAAAGGTTGGGTTCATACGAGAAGCAGCAACGCGTGTAGCTAATTTAAATAAATAATAGTAAGGATCATTTGGTTCACGATTAACACCTTTTTTGACACGGAAAATAATATTAGGGAAAATAGGTTGTTCCTTTTTGCCAAGGCCTTTCTCATATTCAAGGAGGAAAGCTTCACAGACAAGGGCAGCATCTTCACTCATAGGAAGCCCAATATTTAAGCTACTGAAAGGTACTTGTGAGCCCGCACGTGAATGCATAGTATTAAGGTTGTACACGATGCCTTGCATAGCTTGATGAATACGTGTAGAAAGCTTCTCTTGTACAAAAGTGTTAAAAGGAGTATCTCCCATAACTTCTTTAAGAGGAGCATATTCTTCTTCAATTTCTTCGCGAGTATAACCTACATAAGGAGCCATATCGTTATCAAAGTTTACATGAGATTGACCACCAAACATATCATTTTGAGATGATTGAAGTAAAATACAGCTTAATTCTGCAGCTGTTTCAATACGCTTTGGTTTTTTTATGGTGCCATAACCTGTATTAAAGCCTTTTTCAAATATAGCACCTGTATCAATATGTAAACAATTAGTAGTCAGGTTGTAACTATCTAAATCATGATAATAAAGGTCGCCTAACTCATGTAATTTAGCTAGGTGCTTAGGCATAGTAGAAAGGTTGTGCCATTTATTTGTCTCACTTGCAATACGTAAGAGTTTAGAAGAGAAGTTATTGCCTACATTAGCATTGTCTCTATCTGTTTCAATACCAATAGCGTGGACTGTATCCATAAGCTCTGATTTTAAGTCACGAATACGTGTACGTTCTTTGCGATAATTAGCATAAGTGTTTTTAATAGAATTTAATTCAAAGTCGTCTAGAGTTTGCTCAATTAAATCTTGAATCTGCTCTACATTAATTTCATAACAACTACAGTCCTGTATACGTCTTTCAACTTCTTCTGTAATTTCATCTACATTCACAAGAAGATGAAGGTCACTTGCTGAACGTTTAATAGCATTTTTTATTTTGCAAGATTCGTAAGCTACCTTTCTACCATCTCGTTTGATCACGTAATACTCCATGATAATCCCCCTTGAAAAGTTCAATTAAGGTCTTCTTCTGTACTATATATATGACCTCTGCGTTCTTTATATACTATATATTGCATGGTGGTTTTTTACAAGCCAGTCCAAAAAAACATTTTTGTCAATCGTTTTAAGCATAAAAAAATAAAAAATTTGGTAGAAATTAAGAAATAAATTTTGGTAGTAAATGACGATGACATCATGTAAAATAAGTACTAAAGAATGGACGTAAGGAGAACAACATGGAAAAATACATTGTTTTAGATATAGAGACAACGGGTACAAAACCTCTTGAAAGTGATATTATTGAAATTGGTGCAGTCTATATAGAAAATAATCAGGTTAAGGATCAGTTTAATGAACTTGTAAAACCTAATGAAATCATCTCTGAATACATTACAGGTATAACGGGTATTACTAATGAAATGGTGAAAGATGCAGCGCCTATAGAAGTTGTTTTACCTCGATTTATAGATTTTTGCAGAGGACTTCCACTTATTGGACATAATATAGAAGTATTTGATTATCGTATGCTTCGTGTTAAAGCAACGCGCCTTGGACTTAAGTTAGAAAATGATACATTAGATACACTGATTATTGCGCGTAAGATGTTATGGAATTTGCCAAGTCGAAAGCTTGGAGATTTATGTAATCATTATGGCATAGATTTATTAAATGCACATCGTGCTTATGATGATGCTTATGCAACTTCTGAGCTTTTTAGATTTTTAAGGGATGAATTTGAAACTAAAGACCCAGAACTTTTTAAGCCACACCCTTTAGCATGGCAGATGCCTAAGCAATCACCTATTACAGCAAAACAAAAAAAATATCTATTAAATTTATGTAATGCACATAAAATAACATTAGAAAAAGAAATTGAAAGTTTATCTAAGTCAGAAGCAAGTAAGGCAATTGATACCATTTTAAGAGAATATGGTAGATAGAGGGTGAAAGTATGAACCTAATGGAGCAGTATTTTTATGGGAAAGATGGTGTAAAACTTTTTTGCCGCAAAGATATTCCTTCAAAATGTAAATGTATCGTAGTCATTGCACATGGTTTTATGGAACATTCAGGGCGCTATATTGATTTTGCTAAAATACTTATAGCACAAAATATAGGAGTATGCATTATTGACCATAGAGGTAATGGCTTTTCAGAGGGACCTAAGGGGGATATTGAAGACTTTTTTGATTTTGTAGAAGATTTACATTATCTCATTCAGGATTTAAAGAGCAGGTACAAGAAGCCTATTGTGACTTATGGTCACTCCATGGGGGGGCTGATTACTTTTATATATGGACTTAAGTATAAAGAAGACTTAATGGGACAAATTTTAGCATCACCAGCACTTGGGGTACCTATAGGTATGAAAAATCTCCCACCTGCTTTTTATGAAAGTTTAGGTTTTATGGCAGGCGATTTGAAAATACACCGAGTAGGTGAAGGCCTTGCTACACGTAATGAAGTCTATATTGAAGCTTTTAAAGAAGATAAAGTAGGTAATACTTTTGCGACTATGCGCTTTATGGACCAGTTTTTAAGAATAGGTGTAGAGTATGCTATAGAACATGCTAAGGAATATGCAGTGCCTTCTCTTTTCCTGCTAGGAACAAAAGATTTAGTGATTCCTATTAGTCGTAATAGAAGTCTTGTAAGAAAGATTCCATTTGAAGATAAACAAATTATAGAATATGAATCTTGTATGCATGATCTTTTACATGATTTGGACACAGAAATTCAGAAAATACAGGAAGATATACTAAGTTGGATTGAAAAGTTAATCAAAAAGCATACTAAAACGAACTAATCTTTCATATGAATAATAAGAGATGAGCATTTGAGGCTGCCTGAAAAGTTTTTACATAAAGCTTTCAGGCAGTTTTTGCTTGAATTGGGAGGGAGTATATGGATGAGATAAGGAGTTATTTAATAGAAACACCTATTGGCATTAGCGAATATATACAAAGATTTCCTAATTTAATTTTTAGTGCTATTAGTTCGAGGCTGACTGTGTTAGAAGTGCCTGAAGGGGCCGAAGGGGAATTTGCAGAGCTTCAGAAAGAAATAGGCTCCATTTATGAGCCTATGCTCTTTGGACTTAATGCAATACAGGCTGTAGAGCAAAGTAATATATCTATTTTTCATAACTATCCATTTGGGGAACTGCGCGGAACAGGAGTTATTGTTGGGTTTGTTGATACAGGTATTCAATATACGAATTCACTTTTTACATATGAGGATAATACAACACGTATTATAAATATTTGGGATCAGAGTATACCAGGAAGTGGTACAGGGCTTTATAACTATGGCACGGTATATACAGAGGAACAGATTAATGAAGCTTTAAGATCTCCAGATCCTTTAAGTGTTGTGCCAAGTACAGATGTGGATGGTCATGGAACAGCTTTGGCAGGTATAGCAACAGGAAATGAGAGAGGTGTACCAGGAGGCTATGTAGGTGGGGCACCTGATGCTGACATTGCTGTTGTAAAATTGAGACCTGCTAGTAAGTATTTAAGAGATGCAAATCTTATTAAGATAGATGCTATAGCTTACCAAGAAAATGATTATTTAACAGGAATTAATCATTTGTTACAATTGGCTAGTACTCAAGGAAAGCCTTTAGTTATCTGCACAGCTATTGGTACAAACCAAGGTGGTCATGATGGGAGAACTATTGTAGAACGTTACCTAGAGGAAGCGAGTACATTTGAAGATGTTATTTTTGTATTATCTGGAGGAAATGAAGCCAATCAAGGGCATCACTACAGTGGAACGGTTACTCAAAATAGCACGAGTTCATTTGAGTTAAATGTAGGAGCAGATGAAAGAGGTTTTGTCATGCACTTATGGAGTAATGCACCTGATAAGTTGTCTGTATCCATTAGAACACCTTTAGGTGGAACTACTGGAAAAGTTCCCATTAATGCCATACAGGTGCAGGAATACACCTTTCCACTAGAAAATGCCAAGGTTGAAGTACAATATATAAGTTCAGCAACTACTTCAGGTGATCAAAGTATTCGGTTTAGATTTACAACACCTACACTTGGAATATGGGCTATTACTGTTTATGGTGAAACAGTAGTTAGTGGGAGCTATAATGTATGGTTACCTAAACAAGGTTTTGTAGGAGACGATACGAGATTTTTACAGCCAGATGTTAATATGACAATCACAACGCCAGGAAATGCTTTAGATAATATTACAATTGGGGCTTATAATGGAGTAGATCAGAGTATCTATGCAGGGTCTAGTAGAGGTCCGACACGAACGATGGTTATTGAGCCGTCAATAATCGCACCAGGTGTAAATGTAGAAGTGCCTAATTTAACAGGTGGTTTTACAACTTATAGTGGCACAGGGGTAGCTACAGCAGTTACAGCTTCAGCATGTGCATTGCTACTTGAATGGGCTGTTCTAAGAGGAAATTTCGAACCTATGAATACAAGAGTAGCAAGAACCATCTTAATTAGAGGAGCAAGGCGTAGTGCCAATATGATTTACCCTAATAATATTGAAGGTTATGGCAAATTAGATTTCCAGAATAGCCTAATACTTGTATAGGGAGGAAATGATGAATCTTAATAAAATGAGTCCTTTATTGCAACTTGCATTAATTTTTCCCACATATATATCTGTAGAAGCTTTTTATCAAATTACAAGTCAAAATATTTTACAAGAACAATGGAAGCTGATTGTTCAGTACCATAGGGATTTAGAAGAACTTAGTAACAGGGTGCCTTTTTCTTATGAGACAATTAATGGCCATTTTGCTTTTATTACAATTAATAAAGATTTAATTGTAGATTTATCTAATGAAAGGAGTGTTTTCTATATAGAACTTCCTAGAGTCATGCAGTATATTGCTGTTGAAAATGCTCTCACTATATGTGCACCAGAAGTGATCTACACACCTCAAAGTTATAATGTATCAGGAGAAGGCGTCATTGTTGCTATAATGGACTCAGGAATAGACTATTCACATTTTGATTTTCGTAATGATGATGGTACTACTCGTGTTTTAGCAATATGGGATCAAAATTTAGAAGGGACGCCGCCACCAGGCTTTTCAAGTGGTGCTTATTTTACAAAAGAGCAAATTGATGAAGCTTTAAGTCAGCCTACCCAGGAGGAACGTTTAACTGTTGTACCAAGTACAGACATACTGGGACATGGTACAGCTGTTACAGGTGTAGTAGCTGGAAATGGAAGGGCTTCTGGTGGACAGAATCAAGGAGTGGCACCTAAGAGTGATATTTTAGTGGTTAAAATGAGTGAACAGTTTTACCCGGATGGTACTTTGATAGGGCCTACTAATGCAGATGTAATGAGGGGGATTACTTTTGCTATTTCACAAGCGAGTATGTTTAACAAACCTGTTAGCCTTATGATAGGAACAGGTATGAATGAAGGAGCACATGCGGGATATAGCAACTTAGAAATTTTTATTGATCAAATGAGTGTTGTATGGCCTATTAATATGTCAGTAGGTACAGGAAATGAGGCGAATAAAGAAAGGCATACAAGTGGAACAGTGGTAGTGGGGGAAGTGAGAGATATACAAATTTCTATAGAACCAGGAGAAAAATTTTATATAGCTAACTTGTATAAAAATTTTGTAGATGATATGTCCTTTGTTATTATTGCACCTAATGGTGAAAAAACAGATATATTGCAGGATAGTATTAATAACGTAGCCTATGTCTTTGGTAATACATCTGTACTTATTAATATATCCTCAGCCCCTTTTAGTGCAAGAAGCCAGGAGTTAATCATTTTATTAGAAGGCTTTGGAACAGAATTTGTAGATCCAGGTATATGGAGGATACAAATTATAGGAAATGCCATAGTAGATGGTAGATATAATGTATGGGCAACGGTAACGGATCAATATAGGCGAGGAAGTAGATTTTTAGAACCTGATCCCTTTACTACACTGACTATTCCTTCTACCGCACATTTGATTACGAGTATAGCCTCGATAAATGGACGAACGTCTCAGGTTTTAACTACATCCGGGAGAGGTTATACAGTAGATGACCGTGTTAAACCAGATGTATCTGCACCAGGGCTCAATGTGACTGTACCACAGGCTGGAACAGAAGCTTTATATACAACGATGTCAGGAAGTAGTATTGCAACAGCTTTCATGTGCGGGGCTTATGCACTCTTTATACAGTATGGACTGCGGATTAGACCAGATAGCTATCTTTATGGGGAAGCTTTAAAGGGGCTAGTTATGAGATATGCAAGGAAACCTAGTCAATTTGGGACTTTCCCTAATCAAGCTTACGGATATGGTATTTTATGTATATCAGATGTACTTGACGAATTAGAACGTATTTATGGTCAGTAGTAAGGAGGAGAAGATGGGACCGAAAACCGATGCCGAACTTAATATCATATTGAATATGACCCAAGAAGAAAGAGATGAGCTTTTAGCAGACCGTGATCAAAGGCTTATTGTGAAATATCATGGAGACATTGAAAGAATCGCACAGGCTGAAGGGGCACTGGTAGAGCGTATTAATAATCAGATTGCTGTTTTTGTCATTCCCTTAGAACGTGCAAGAAACTTACTTCAATATCCTGAAATTGAATATATGGAAGCACCAAAAGACTTTTTCTACAACTTAACACAGAGTTTGGTTGCAAGCTGCATTAATACAGTTCAAAATAACTTGCCTTATCAGCTTAAAGGGACAGGGGTACTATTAGGGATTATAGATTCAGGCATTAATTATGCTCATCCTGATTTTAGGAATCCAGATGGAACCACTAGAATTGTAAGTATATGGGATCAAACTATCATGGGAAATCCTCCAGTAGGCTATCTAGAAGGAACGGAATATTCAAGAGAGCAGATTAATGAAGCCTTAAGAGCGCCAAATCAATTTGAAAGATTACGCATTGTCCCAAGTCAGGATACACTGGGACATGGCACACATGTGGCAGGTATTGCAGGAGGAAATGGCAGAAGCTCTGCGGGAAGGATAGTAGGTGTAGCACCAGAAGCTGAATTTGTTATTGTTAAATTAGGAAATCCTGCTGTCAGTAATCTTGTAAGAACAGCCGATATTATGCTAGCTGTACGTTATGTGATAGAAAAAGCAAGGGCGGAGAATAAACCTATTGCTATTAATTTAAGTTTAGGTATGAATGAGGGGCCCCATAATGGAACGGCACTGATTGAATTTTACTTAAATAGTGCTGCACAAGAATGGAAAAATAATATTATGGTAGGGGCAGGGAATGAAGGAATATCTCGTAATCATGTAGAGGAAAGTGTGGAGCAGGATGGTGTAACAACAGTAGAATTACAAATAGGACCTAATAAGCGTACTTATAGTTTTTTTGTCTGGCAAAACTCTGTTGATCAGTTATCTTTTCAACTTATTGCACCAAATGGGCAAAGTACACCTCGTATTTCCTATACGACGCCTGTAAGGAGATATGTAATAGGGGGAAGTGTAGTTTACCCAGCCTTTGCAGGACCTTCTCCTCTTAATGGAAGTATTGAATTTGGCGTATTTATGACAGGGTTACAGGGTGGACCTATAGATTCTGGATTATGGAGAATGCGTATATTTGGAGATAATGTGGTAGATGGAACTTTTAATATCTGGGGAGAGAATATTGCTACAGCAGGTAATGAGACATATTTTTTAGATAACACACCTGATTTAACATTAACTACACCATCTACATCGTCCTTTGTTATTTCAGTAGGAGCCTATAACAGTGTGACAAATCAAATTGCTCCTTTTTCTGGGAGAGGTTATACAAGACCACCTGTTCAGATTAAGCCGGACCTTGTAGCCCCAGGGGTTGATATTATGGCCGCCAACTATGCTGGGGGATATCAAACTTTATCAGGAACAAGTATGGCAACGCCCCATGTAACAGGTTCAGTAGCACTCATGATGCAGTGGGGAATTGTACAAAACAATAATCCTTTTTTATATGGAGAAAGCATCAGAACCTACTTATTAAGAGGAGCTAATAGGAACGTACCAGGAGTCATCTTTCCAGACCCCAGTTGGGGATATGGTAAGTTATGTTTAAAGAATAGTTTAGATATGGCTAGAAGAGCAAGTTTTGTTTAAAAAATAAATAAATATTGAAACTTAAAAGAAGGGTTATGCGTCTAATAAAGAGGTATAACCTTTTTGCATAGCATAAATGTAATAAAATAAAAAGTTTAATTTGTAGAAAAGATAAAAAGTTTATACTATACTAAACTTATTGGTTGAATAAAGACAAAGAAGGAGGGATAACTTGAGTAAAATTATACAAGTAGAGGGCCTTAGAAAAGTTTATCGTATGGGTCAAGAGAAAATTGTAGCACTTGACAATATCAATCTTGAAATAGAAGAAGGCGAAATTTGCTGTTTATTTGGGACATCAGGATCAGGGAAATCTACTTTGCTTAATATGTTAGCTGGCCTTGAAAAACCAACTAAAGGAACAATAAAAATAAAAAATAAGCGTGTTGATTTGCTAAATGAATCACAGCTTGCAACCTTTAGACAGAAGCATATAGGATTTGTGTTTCAATCTTATAACTTAATACCGTCTTTAACGGCACTTGAAAATGTTTCTTTACCACTTATTTTTCAAGGAATGCCAAAAGCCAAAAGAGAAATAAGGGCAAAAGAAATGTTAAAGGCAGTAGGCTTGAGTAAACGTATGCATCATAAACCAAAGGAAATGAGTGGTGGGCAGCAGCAGAGAGTAAGTATTGCAAGAGCCTTTGTCAATCGTCCTAAAATTCTATTTGCAGACGAGCCTACAGGAAACTTAGATACCCATACAACCATCGAAGTTATGGATATGATTCGTGATATAGCTAGGAAATATAATCAGACATTAATTATTGTATCTCATGACCCAGAAATTGCAGATTACGCAAATCGTATTATTACGATTATAGATGGAAACATTCATAAGATTGAAGTAAAAAATGGAGAAGAAAGGGAGATCATTTATGAAAGGAAAGAATAGGGCAATGGGACTGCTTATGGCAGGAATTATTGCGGCATCATGTACATATCCGACAGGAGGAAGCTTGTATGCTACAGAGCTACAACAAGATGAAAAGTCTATATTAGTTTTAGAAGCAGATGCAGTTGAAGCAAAATTAGAAAAAGGGGATACATTTAATGTGTTTGTTAAGGCTACATATACGCCAGCTCAAGATGATAAACGTAGTCTTAGTGATATTATTCAATATATTGAGCTTTCAGGTAGTACTTCTAAAAGTTTAACTGCAAAAGACGTTCAAATTAATGGAGATAATACCATCATTATTATGGATTTAGTCTATAATGGTACTGGAAATTCTGTAGAACTAGAAATAGGTTATGAAGGTATGAAAGAACCAGCTACTGTACAAATTCCTTTGAAAAATGCAACAGCGGCTATTAGTGCAGGAGAAGGTCTTACTTTGTCACAAAGTGTGATTAATGTCGTTGCAGGAGAAATGCAACAGATTACATTGACGGTAAAAAATGATAGTAAGGCATATGTAGAATCTGGAAAGATGAAATTGAAAATGAAAGATGCTACTTCTGCAAAAGGCATTGCACTAAAGAAAAAGGAAATCAGCCTTTCAGCCATGAATAAAGGTGAACAAAAAGATTACTATGTGACACTTGATGTTGATAAAGATGTGACACGTGGTATTCATGACATGGTTGTAGAAATTGAAGGAAAAGAACATATCGTTAAACTTAAAGTAGATAGTAACTTTATGCCTCCAGCCCTTGAAGTCAATGTAACCAATACAACAGCATTTGAGGCAAATGTAGCCAAAGCGATTCAAGTAAACATTAAAAACGTTGGTCATGTAGCAGCTAAAAATGTAAAACTTGAAATTGTACCAAATGAAAAAGTCTTTGTAGCAGATGGCAGCAATGTGCGTTATGTAGAAAATATTGAAAGTGGTAAGGTGCAGACTGTACCTGTTAGTCTTATTGTAAATGATACAAGTACATATAATTTGCCGGTAGAAATGAAATTAAGTTATATTGATGATTTAGGTGAAACGCAGACAAGCAGTCAATTTATTTATTTAAGTACAAAAGGAAGTGTAGCGCAGAAAGAGCTGGAGATTACAACAACAGCAGAGCCTGTAGGGCTTAAGAAAATAGGTGAAGAGTTTAATATTGGATTTAAAGTAACAGCGCCAGATGAAGCTAAAAATGTTAAAATTAGTGTTAAAAGTTCAGAAGGCATTGTTTCTAAATCAAAAAGTATCTTTATTGAGCCAAAGCTTACAAAAGGGCAAACTAAATCTTACAATGTAACTTTTGTAGCGACACAACCAGTTACAACAGGAACTTATCCAATTGAAATTGTAGCTGAATATAGTCTTAATGGCCAAGAAGTAGCTATTAAACAATATGCAACTGTTTCAGTAGAAAATGAAGAAGCTGAAGAGGGTGAAGGCAAAGGAAAAAGTAAGCCTAAAGTAATTGTAGGAACATATAGTTCTAATCCAGTTGTTGTAAAAGCTGGTGAGGAGTTTGACCTTGAAATTGGTTTCCTTAATACAAACAAGTCAAAAACTGTAAAGAACTTAAAAGCTAACTTAACGGTTAAAGAACAAGGTGAGAATGATACAGGCAGTGTGTTTACACCAGTAAATGCAAGTAATACATTCTTTATTGATACCCTTGCACCAGGTCAAATGGAAGTAAAGAATATTAGACTTTATACGATTCCAAGTGCAAAACCAAAGACTTATGAAATTACTCTGGAAATGGAGTATGAAGATGAAAAGGGTGAGGCAATTACAGCAACAGAGCATTTTGGTATTCCAGTTGAGCAGGTAACTAAGCTTGAAGTAGCTGAAGTACAGGTAGAGTATGCTGAATTAGGTATGCCAGCTGAAATGACAGCTAACATTTACAATACAGGTAAAACAAGTATCAGTAATATTAGAATTTCAACAACTGGTGAAGGGTTTGAGGTACAAGATAATACACTCATTATTGGGGCATTGGAAAAAGGTAGTTCTAAAACTTATATGCCAACGATTATTCCAAATCAATCAGGAACGCTCACTGGGCAAATTCAAATTGAGTATGAAGATGTTACAGGTAAAATGCAGTCTTTAACACATGATTTCCAGGTAGAGGTTATGGAAAGTGCACCACCAATGGAAGAATTTCCAATGGAAGAAATGCCATCGATGGAAGAAGAAAAGCCTGCAAAATGGCCAATCCTTTTAGGTGTTGCAGTAGGTATAGGTATTGCCGCAGGTATTACTGCATTTATTATGAAAAAACGTAAAAATAAATTAGCTGAGATGGATATCGATGAAGATTAGTGATCTCATTATGATGAGTGTACGAAGCTTATGGCGGCGAAAGCTTCGTACTTTTCTCACCATTTTAGGTGTTGTCATTGGGGCAAGCTCTATTATCTTAATGCTTTCCCTAGGAATTGCTATGGATAGTAACTTCAAAGAACAACTTGCAGGTATGCAGTCTCTTACTATAGTAGAAGTTTATCCAAATAACTGGGATGATCCTAATGCACCTAAACTAGATGATAAGGCAGTAGAAACTATCAGCAAATTGCCAGGGGTGCAAATGGTCGTACCAAACCGTTCTCTTCAAGCTTATTTAAGATTTGGTAAATATGCAACAAGCTGGCAGGTAGAAATACGTGGGTTATCAGCGCAGGAAATGGAAGCATTAGGTTATAAAGTAGAGCAAGGTAGGTTATTTACAGATCAAGATAAGAATAGCATTTTGTTAGGCCAAGAACTTTGTCGTGAATTTGTAAAGGCAGGGCAAGAGATTAACTGGCGTAATCCACCTCCACCTATGGAATTTAAAGTAGGAGAAGATGTACTTAAACTAGATGTAGGTCGGTATACAGGAGATACTAATGAGCCACAGACAGATAGCCAGGGCAATCGTGTAGAGGTACCTAAACAACCTAAGGTAACTGTATTAGGGATGTTTGGACCAGAAGACTGGGGGAATAGCTATTCAGCAGTTATTCCATTAGAGATTTTTAATAAGCTGAAAGAAGACCAGGAGCGCTATAATAAACAGCTTTATGGTGAAGAAAATAATCGTAATCAAGATGATAACCAATATGGTAACTTACGAGTTAAAGTAATAGATGAAGATAGTGTAATCAGTGTACAAGAGGCGATTAATGAAGCAGGCTATAGAGCATCAAGTCCTATGGAATACTTAAATGAAATGAAGAAAGCTTCTAATAGCATTCAAATTATGTTAGGAGGTATTGGCGCTATTTCACTTGTGGTAGCAGCAATAGGCATTACCAATACTATGATGATGTCTATCTATGAACGTACAAAAGAGATTGGTGTTATGAAGGTAATTGGTGCAAAGCTTACAGATATTAAGAAAATGTTTCTTGTAGAGGCGCTTGTTATTGGTGCTTTAGGGGGGACGGTGGGGGTATTGTTCTCCTATTTATTATCTTATGCTCTTAATAAGTTTGGGCCACAGGTTGCAGGTGAGATGTTTGCTATGCTAGGAAGTGGTGGTAGTAATGTATCTATCATTCCACCATGGCTAGCACTTGCAGCACTCCTATTCTCTACTGTTATAGGACTTATATCAGGTTATTTCCCAGCAAGACGTGCTATGGGATTATCTGCACTTTCTGCTATTAAGACAGAATAGGATTTATAAAAATCATTATTAAAAGTAATCAGTAATATAAAGGCTGTAGTAGCTTTATGACCTACTAAGGTAGATAAAGCTACTACAGCCTTGTTTTATTTATTAATAACAGAGCCTATATTTTTAAGCAAAATAGAGAGTGTCCCATCTGGATTATTAATAAATTCGATAGTATCTGGGTCATTAAGAAGTTGAGTTGGTAGTTTAAGTTCAATACCTGTATTTGTTTTAATCTTATGAGAAGTGTATTTTCTACCTACTTTTTCAGCTTGTGGAAGCTCAATCACAGAGTCTGTAATCCCTTTTTCTTCAAAAGAATTCATACAAGAAGTAATAAGTTCTTCATGATCACCAAAGGTGTCATGGAGTACATCATCTAGCATAATACTGCTTGTACTTTCTATACTTTTAGCCAAATTGCTTTTGGCAAATGAAAGAGCTTCTACTTTGTTCTCAAAGTTTTCCTCAATGGCTTCTGTAATAACTTTTTCTACTACCTTAATTTTTTGCTTAGTAGAAAGAGGTGCTGTGCAGCCAAGAAGGGTATGTACATACTTTTCTTTATGAATATCAAGTAGAAGGAGATTAAAGGTCTCCAAATTAATAATAGCAGCTTCTTGGATTTTGCTTACTGTATCATGGAAGATGGTTTTATGCTTAATAAGCTGATTGATAGGGCCGTGAATATCTTGATCTACAGTATGAGTGTAAGCTTCCTTATAGTTAAGCTTGAAGAAGGCTAAATATGGAATGGTATCACGTTCAAAATGGGTAATAATAAGGTCCCCACTGGAGATGGTCTCAAAAGTTTGCATATAAGCATAAAACTGATGTGCTAAATCGCAGGAAAATGCATAAAAATCTTGTAGGCCATTTTGAAGTAGTTCATACCACATAGAAGTATCTTCAAAAACAGCCTTGCATACACTGTGGTTGTCAAAAAGGTCTGCTAAGTAACTCGTAATATAAGCCTCAGTATCATCTGTTAAGGTGATAGGACTTGCAGATAATATAGGTATATCATGTGAAAGATCTAAAATATGAATAATAGTTTGCTTAAAGACGATACTCATTTTCTTTACCTCGTTTAATATAATAATCTTTATTATGCAAAATAAAAGTAAAAAAGTAAACCCTCTTCCTAAGGAATAAGGCTTAACTTATTTTTCTATAGACTATATTATAAGCCATACGAGCATCTAGAAGAACCCAGAAAAGAAACGAGCACCTAAATAGTCTACGATAGCCATCGTAAAGCCTATGCCTAAGCTCTCACTTAGCGTGTAGAATTTAAGAGCATAAAGAAGATAGATTGTACAAAGAATTAAGAAGAATAGGCAAATCCTTGATTAATCCAGATTTTAAGATAAGTATTGTGAGGTTTGTCTACGCAGGCAAAAGTCATATAAATACTACAAAAGGTAACAAGCCAGTAGCCCATACGTTTCCTGGAGTTTTCTGTATCAAGTGTACTGTAGCAAGTGTAATGGTAAAGAAAAAGGGGCATATAAGCTTACAAAACTTCCTGTATAGTTTCGGTTCCGTAGAAGAGCAGTTCATTACTTAGTTTTTCAAAATACTATAATAGTAAAACATGATTATGACATAGCAAAGTACCACACCTCCCCCCCTCAAAACGTGTAGGATCACCTAAATATAGAAAGGTCTTTATCGGGTGATAAAAAGGTTGAAAACATATTTTCTAGAATAAAGACAAGACCACTTATACTATAAGTCTTAAAAGCTGAATCTTGGTGTGGCTCTACTTGTTTACATAGTATAAGAAGCCCTATAAGCATAAAGCGTGTTAAAAAGATAAAAGTACTCTTCATAAAACAGATAATATGTGGAAATTAGGATAGATCAACTTAATTTTTAGAGTAAAAAACAACAAGCACTACACTTGTTGTTTTTTGTTTGTTTAAGGCATGAGCTCAGCAATACGTGATACAGCTACATAGATTTCAGAGATTTTATACCAAGTATCTCTGCCTACGATGCCGTCTGGTGTAAGATGGAAAATATTTTGAAAAGTTCTGACGGATTCTTGAGTAGCCTCGTCAAAACTGCCTGAGGTACGTACTTTTGGAATAAGTGGATAATTATTAGAAATACGGTTAAGTTGCTCTTGAATAGTACGTACAGCAGGGCCACTATCACCAAGGCGAAGTGGTGTGCCAGGATAGGACTCAGGGACACCAGCTACAACAGGTGCATTAGGAAAGGTAAGATCTTCACCATAATAGAATCTAAGAATCTCATCATAGGAGAGTCCCTCATCTCCTAAAGACTTACTTCCCCACTGTGTCATCCAATTTGGACAAGATACTTTGGCACCATCACAGTATTGAGTAAGAAGTGGCTGTTCTACACCAGGACGTTTACAGTAGATATCAAAAATCTGGTCAACTTGCTCGGAGATCGTATCAAAAATATCTCTACCAAAGAAGAAGGCATGGTCGAAGGCTGTAGAGTTGGTGATTGTAAAGTTCTTGCCTTTATTACGGTACCATTCTGTATAGACACGGTTAAGCGTAAAAGAAATAATCGCTATAACATTGGCACGAATAGTTTCTGTAGGCCATGTAGGATAAATTTCAGAAGAGGCAACATTTTTAATATAATCTCTATAAGTTACGGTATAATTAGAGGCGTTATTGTTATTAGGAGAACCCGCGTGAACAATAATAAATTCTGGAACTACAACTTCAGGGAGTACAATAAAACCTGGAGTAGCAGTATTTTTGATAGAGGTTTCAGGAATTTTAGGGGGATAATCTCCATACAAAGTAGGTGGGCCAATAATAATATTTTCTTCTACGTTTTGTCTTGAAGCCACAACGGGTATAGGTGCTTCACTGGGAGTAAGACGAATGGGTTGGATAGAGCGAATAGTAGAAAAAATTTGGGTACCATTAATTTGTGTAGGGATAACATTCTCACCTTGTGCCTCAATAATGTAAGGTGCAAAAGGGGTTTCGGTTGCTTGGGGTTCCTCAGTTAATTCACTAGGTGGTGCTGGAAGTTGAATAACAGGAGTTTGCCCGTTTGCATTGGTAACAAGCTGTGCAACGATACGCTCACCAGTAGCTTGACGTTCTTTAACAGTAATTTGTATGCCAGGTAAGGGCCTAAGTGGGCCAATAGCAGGGTCGGTTGTAGTTTCTACAATAAGTGAACCAGTAGATTGACGGGAAAGAACAGGGGGATAACTAGGTGGATACATTATATACCTCCTTCAAAATAAATGATTACTACCTATAATATATGCCCTGCCTTAGAGTAGCTATGAATAAACAAGAAAATAAGGACTACTAAAAGTAGTCCTTATTTAATCGTAATAGTATGAGTACATGTAAAGCTTTCATGTGGCATAAGACGGTTAAGGTCTGTTTTAGTCATAAAGTTAGGTGCTTCATCTTCATAATCTGCATGACCATACCATGGCTCAATACATACAAATGGAGATGGACTAGCAGGTGACCATATACCTAAAAATGGGAAGTTTTCAAAGCCAACTTCTACAGCTTTATTATGGTTTTTGCTAGAAAGGGTAACTGATTTACTTGTAAAGTCTGCAAATACAAGGGCATCTTTAGCAAAAAGCTCAGGGCTTATAGTAAGAGGTCTTGTAACCATAGTACTTTCTGTGCGGTTGAAGTAACCTGCTGGTGTAAGTGGCATAAAGCGTACTTCTTCTTCTTTTTCAAAAGTAAGGGTATAGTCTTCCATTTTTTCATCTTCAAAAAGAGGGCATCTAAAGCCTGGATGTGCACCAATTTTGAATGCCATTTCTTTATCATCTTCATTAATGACTTCATAGCCAATAGCAAGTGTATTTTCTACTAAGCTATAAGTTACTTTTAAAGTAAAATTAAAAGGGTAAAGGCGTCTAGTTTCTTCGTTGCTATGTAGGATAAAGGTAATACTCGTTTCAGTTTGATGTGCAACTTCAAAAGTATAGTCGCGTGCAAAACCATGTTGACCAAGGTTAAAAGTTTCATCTTCTACAATATAGCTATTGCCTGTTACTTTTCCAACAAGAGGAAAGAGAATAGGTGTATGTCTGCCCCAATAAGCTTTATCAGCAGTCCAAATATATTGAACTTGATCTTGATCTAGAAGCTCACAAAGTTCTGCTCCCTCATCTTTGATGATGGCAGTTAAATAATCATTTTGTATACGAAAATTCATTTTCTCACATCCTTAAAAAGTCTTCATAAGCATTATAGTATAGATTAAACAGATTCGCTACACATAAATGAGAAGAGAATGCATAAGCTATGTCCATAGATTAAAAGGAGATGGCGCCATGCAAAAGAGAAAATTAAATATTTTATTGGGGTTAATAGGACTTATTTTTTTCATCTACTTATTGCCTGTAGGAGCAAAATCTACAGCTTTTGTAGAAATGAGTAAGAGAAACTGTGGTCAGGATATATTGCATGAGTATAGGCATAAGGATACGGGACTTAGATTAGTATGGGTAGAGAATGAAGATCCTAATATGAGTTTTACCTTAGGTGTCAAAACGCCTACTACAGATAATACAGGGGTAAATCATATTATTGAACATACCCTTTTTACAGGTTCTAAGTCTTATCCGTCTTCTACACTTTTTTTTGATGCAAGTAGTAAATATCCTAATTTATTTATGAATGCTATGACGAGTTCAGATATGACCATGTTTCCTTTTGCAACCTCACATAAAGCTTGTTTTAAAACACTAATGTCTATTTATCTAGATAGTATCTTAAATCCTAAAATGCTTGAGAATCCCTATAGTTTTTATGAAGAATCTTTCCATTATAATCCTACTACCAATCAATATGGAGGCGTGGTATATAATGAAATGAAGGGTGCAAGTACCGATTCAGGTAGACAGATTTTTAGAGCTATTAGAAAAAGCTTATATGAAGGAACTCATTATGAGCATGATAGTGGTGGTGATCCAGCATTTATTCCAGAGTTAACATATGAAAATTTTGTAGAGACTTATAAAAATTTTTATTATCCTGGGAATATGATGATTGTACTTTATGGAGACTTAAATATAGCAGAAGTATTAGAAGAGATAGATGAGAGTTTTAAATCTTTTGTCTTAACGGATAAAGTTATTGATGTTAATGTAATGCCTACTCTGGATGTGCCTAAGAAAATATGTTATTTTAATAGTCAAGGAAGCAGTGGGTATCTGATTAAAAGTTTTGTGATTGAAAGAGATTTAACAAGTAAGGAAATGTTAGAGATGGATCTATGGGTAAGTAGTTATCTCGTAGATGAACAGTCCTATTTCATGAAGACCATGAAAGCCAGAGGTGTTCCAAAAGTTCAAATTGTAAAAGATAATGATTTAAAATATCCATCTTACTCTATTGTCATGCTGGATATACCTCAAGCACATATGGAAGAGTATGAACAAATATTAGAAGAGACTTTAGAGGGGGTTTGTAAAGCTCCTAAAAATCTTGAAATAGAAAAAGATATTATTGCAAAAAATAAACTGATTGCGTGCAGGGAAGATGAATCCACTATCAGAGGGATAGAGATTTCACAAACTTTTTTAGATGCATGGGCACATGATAAATCAAGTGATTACTACTTTACAGATAGAGCGTATATTAATGAAATAGAAACTATTTCAGACAGTTATAAAACAGAAATTTTAGAAAGCCCCACTATGACCATCTATTTGCTTCCTAAATGCATAGATATGGCAGGACTTAAGACACCTTCTCAAGAAGAAAAGGAAGATTGGCAGGAACTTATCGGCAAAATAGGAAGTTGGCAGCAAGAGACTAAGCACTTACCATTACCAGATATATCCCTTAAATCATTAATGGTAGAAGAAGTGCTTCCTTATAAGATTTATGAGAAAGAGCACATTAAATATATTGTAACGGAAAGTAACGGAGCTTTAAAACGTACAACACTTTATTTACCCACAGATTCTGTGCCGCAAGAAGAGTTACCTGCTTTGTTTTTATACAGTGAATTTCTAGGGAAGGCGGCTAGTGAAAGAACACCTTTTGAAGAAGTGATGGATATTGATGTGATGGCAGTAGAAAGGGAAAAACTTTGCCCTTATTTGAAGGTAAGTGTCATTAGCAATCAAGATCAAGATATTATGAAAACCTTTAATGAGGTGAATGAAGCACTTTTAGAGAAAGATGCAGTGTGGTATGAGGCGCAACTTCAAGGTTTTATGAACCGTTTTAAAGAGCAGTTTTCTAGTGATGTGTTAGGTACACTTAAATGGCTTAATACTTCTGCTCAAAGCGGATATAAACGTTATTTGTTTGAAACCCACTATCCTCTTTATACCTATTGTGCATACATGAAGAATAGTCATTCAACAGCTTATATAGAGGCCATTAAAGAGATCGCTGGTAAAACAAAAGCTGTAGAAGGAAGTGTAATAGGTATACAAGGAGATAAGAGCTTTAATCAAGAGCAGCTTAAAAAATATGAGAACTATTTTAAAGCCAATCCTGTAGAAAAAAATGTAGAAATGGAATATAGTTTCATAAAATCGGCGAACCTTAACATATATTATAAAAACACACCTGTAGATTATTTACTTTTTAGCTACGATAAAGGGCACGATCAATTAGATGGCAAAGATTATGTGATGGCTTCTTACATTACGAATCAATATTTACGTCCACATATTCGCCTAGAGCAAGGCGCTTATGGTAGCACCATGATTGCAAGTTATCCTAACAATCTTATTCTTTACACCTATCGTGATCCAGATATTCTAGCTTCTATTAAGCATATTACAGTTTTATCCTCTGTGTTAAGGAAAGAGCTAGATGAAGAAGCGCTAAATATAGCACGTATTGATGCCCTTTCTCAGGTTCAGAATCAACTTAGTTTTATTGGTAATCCTTTAGAAAAAGGAATTCAAATTGAAAAAATGATTTTATTAGGGATAAAGCCAGAAAAACTCTTAAAACTGCAAAAAGAAATTGTAAAATGTAATTTAAAAGATTTAGATGAAAAATTAAGTTTATTACCTTATCTTTTTGATAGTGGTCAAATGAGTGTTTGTACAGGTAAAAGTCATATTAAGAGCACCAAGGAAGCTAACATCTATAGAGTGAAGTAAAGCATAAAAAGTTCAGAGTTTTTACATTCTGAACTTTTTATATTGATTTTTATTCTCAATTAACTATAATAAGATTAAGTACGATACGAAAGGAGTGGTTTAAGAGATGAAGAAAAAAAACGTCATAGTAACAATATGTATACTTATATACATATTGTTTATTGGTTATAAATATCAGGTAAGGCATGGGAATGTTGTAGAAGATTCAGGCGAATCGTTAACAGTCGTTACATCCTTTTATCCTATGTATATGCATACAAAAGAAATTATGAAAAATACGCCTCATACACTTGTGAATATGGCGAGTCAGACAGTAGGATGTCTTCATGATTATCAGCTTACAGTACAAGATGCTAAAAAGTTATATGATGCAGATGTACTGGTGACGAATGGCCTTGGCAGTGAGAATTTTATTGAAAAGGCCTATAAACAAAATCAAGATTTGAAAATTATAGAGGCAAGTCATGAGATTGAACAAAAGCTCCTTGTAGGTGAAGATGTACATACATCGGAGGAAGATTTACATGAGGAAGAAGCACATAGTCATCATAATCATGACCATGACCATGGCACAGTGAATGACCACATATGGTTAAGTATAGAAGGGGCCATTATGCAGATTGAAGAGATTACTAAAGAACTTATGGCCATTGACCCCGCTTATGCCAAAGTTTATCAAGAGAATGCTACAGCTTATATAAATGCCTTAAGAGAACTAGAGCAGACTGTTAAAGAGGATTTTAAGGGAGAGGGGGAAAACTTAAAAGTAGTTAGCGTACATGACGCATTTACTTACATGCTAGAGGATTTAGGTATAGATGTGGTAGAGACTATTCCAGAAGGCAGTTATGAAAATGCTTCAGCTAAACAAATTGAACATTTAGTGGAGCATATGCAAGAAGAAAATGTACAGGTGATCGTGACAGAGGCTAAAAATCAGGATTTAGCCATACTAAAAATGCTTCAAAATGAAATGCCTTGTCAAATCTATGTAATAGATGCACTTGTAAATGGGCAGGAGTCAGGTATACAAAGTAGTATAGAAGAGTTTGAATACGTAGTACGTATGAAAAAAAATATAGAGATATTGAAAGAGGCGTTTAATGAATGAATGAGTGTAAATTTTGCTGTACAGAACTTAGAGATGTAACAGTTTGCAAAGAAGGTATGACTTTATTAGACCATATTAATCTTCATCTGCATTGTAATGAGATTACGGCTATTGTAGGACCTAACGGCGCGGGTAAAACAACACTTTTTAGGACTTTGCTTGGGGAGATGCATTATACAGGAGAGATTAAACAGCACATCCATAAGAATGAGAAAAAAACACATGGACCTATTATTGGGTATGTGCCACAGCATCTGAACTTTGACCGCACGACACCTCTTACAACTTTAGATTTATTTACTGCCTGTATGCAGAAAAGACCTATATGGGCTAAAATGAATACATCTTTTAGAGAAGAAGTACTTAAAGCTTTAAAAGAAGTGAAGCTGGATTATGCTATCGACCGTAAAATAGGTCTACTTTCAGGTGGAGAGCTGCAACGTGTACTTTTAGCCCTTGCCCTTCAGCCAAAGCCAGATTTGCTTCTCTTAGATGAACCTATTTCTGGGGTAGATGTGAATGGTCAGAAGCTCTTTTATGAGACAGTACATGACTTAAAATCTAAATATCATATGTCTATTGTACTGATTACTCACGAAATTGAAGCTTTAGAACATATTTGTGATCAAGCGGTGCTGCTGAATAAAAAGGTGTTAGCTATTGGGAAGCCTGAAGAAGTAAGAGAAGAAGCAGCTAATCAGAAACAACTTTATGTAGGAGGCCGTATAAGATGACAGAAATTCTTTATAATCTTATAGATTTTTTATTTCCCTTTGACTTCTTAAGTATGGAGTTTATGAAAAATGCTTTTTTAGGGATTTTGATTGCAGCACCAATGCTAGGATTACTGAGTACAATGGTTGTTAATCAAAAAATGGCTTTCTTCTCAGATGCTATAGGGCATAGTGCTTTAACAGGAATAGGTATTGGCGTTTTATTAGGTTTTTCGAATCATACTTTATCCATGCTTATTTTAGCAGTTATACTAGGTATGCTTATTGCTTACTTTAGTTATAGGCATCAAGAGACAACAGATACGATTATCGGTATTTTTTCTGCTGGAACAGTAGCGTTAGGTACTATGTTGCTTTCTAGAAATGGTAACTTCAATCAGTATACACATTATCTCATAGGAGATTTATTAAGTATTCAGTTTGAAGACTTAATGATACTTATTTTAGTAAGTATAGTGGTTCTTGTATTTTGGTATTTTATTTTTAATGATTTAGTTCTTACAAGTCTGAATGTATCTTTAGCTAATAGCAGAGCTATTCATACCCTTAGACTTCAAATGTTTTTTACTTGTATTGTAGCAGTTGTAGTTGTTTTATGCATTCCTTGGATCGGTGTCATGCTCATTAATGCTTTTCTTATTTTACCAGGGGCTATCAGCCGCAATGTAGCACGTAATATGAGACAGTATCATCTTTATTCTATCTTTTTCGCGCTTTTCAGTGGACTTGTAGGCCTATGGCTTGCCTATGTATTAGGAACCTCAGCAGGTGCAACCATTGTAGTTGTTATGACTATTTGCTATATTGCGACCTCTCTTGTAAAAAGACTAACATATTGACATCTTTCTTATACGATTATACAATAGGGATGGTTGTTAAAAATTTGATTTAAAGCAAGTCTTTAAATCGTTTGAGTAGAAAGGAGTCATAGCGATGATGTACTCACATGAAGTAGAACAAATGTGTCCTCTTGCAAAAGGACCTAATCACGGACCAGCTCCAATTCCACAAGAAGGAAGATGGGTTCAGTCTAAAGAAGTTACAGATATTAGTGGTCTTACACACGGTGTAGGCTGGTGTGCTCCACAACAAGGTGCATGTAAATTAACATTAAACGTTAAAAACGGTATCATTGAAGAAGCATTAGTTGAAACTATTGGTTGTTCAGGTATGACACACTCTGCAGCGATGGCAGCAGAAATCTTAACTGGTAAAACAATCTTAGAAGCATTAAATACTGACTTAGTATGTGATGCAATCAATACAGCAATGAGAGAATTATTCCTTCAAATCGTATACGGAAGAACTCAAACAGCTTTCTCTGAAGGTGGTCTTCCAATTGGTGCTGGTCTTGAAGACTTAGGAAAAGGACTTCGTAGCCAAGTTGGTACAATGTACGCAACAACAGCTAAAGGACCAAGATACCTTGAAATGGCTGAAGGTTATGTAACAAAAATCGGTGTTGATGAAAACAACGAAATCATCGGTTACCAATTCATCCACTTTGGTAAAATGATGGATATGATCAAAAAAGGTATGGAACCAGCAGAAGCAATGCAAAAAGCTACAGGTCAATACGGAAGATTCGATGACGCAGCTCGTCAAATCGACCCAAGACACGAGTAAGAAGGAGGTGCAGTAATATGCCATTATTTGAATCTTATGATAGAAGAATTAACCAAATCAATGCTGTATTAAACCAATACGGTATTAAAGACTTAGATGAAGCAAAAGCTATTTGTGATGAAAAAGGTGTAGATGCTTACAACCTTGTAAAAGAAATCCAACCAATCGCTTTCGAAAATGCATGTTGGGCTTACGTAGTAGGTGCAGCTATTGCAATTAAAAAAGGTTGTACTTTAGCAGCTGACGCAGCTGAAGCAATCGGTGAAGGTCTTCAAGCTTTCTGTATCCCAGGTTCAGTAGCTGATGATCGTAAAGTAGGTCTTGGTCATGGTAACTTAGGAGCTATGCTTCTTAGAGAAGAAACTAAATGTTTCGCATTCTTAGCAGGTCACGAATCTTTCGCTGCTGCAGAAGGTGCTATCGGTATCGCTCGTTCAGCAAACAAAGTTCGTAACGAAGATTTAAGAGTTATCTTAAACGGTCTTGGAAAAGATGCTGCTCATATTATTTCTCGTATTAACGGATTTACATATGTTCAAACACAATTCGACTACGCTACAGGTAAAGTAAGTATCGTTAAAGAAACAGCTTACTCAACTGGTGAAAGAGCTAAAGTACGTTGCTATGGTTCTGACGATGTTCGTGAAGGTGTTGCAATCATGCACTTAGAAGGTGTAGACGTATCTATCACAGGTAACTCTACTAACCCAACACGTTTCCAACATCCAGTAGCTGGAACATATAAAAAAGAATGTATTGAACAAGGTAAAAAATACTTCTCAGTAGCTTCAGGCGGTGGTACAGGACGTACACTTCACCCAGATAACATGGGCGCAGGTCCTGCTTCATACGGTATGACAGATACAATGGGAAGAATGCACTCAGATGCACAATTTGCAGGTTCTTCTTCAGTACCAGCTCACGTAGAAATGATGGGACTTATCGGTATGGGTAACAACCCAATGGTAGGTGCTACAGTAGCAGTAGCTGTTGCTATTCAAGAAGCAATGCAAAAATAAGAATTGTATTAAATCTTAAAAACATGTGAGATTCACATGAAATAGAGATAGTACACATATAGTATACAAAAGAGAGGTAGTACCCTTAAGGTATTACCTCTCTTTTGTATACTAAGTAAGGGATATTAGGAGAGCATTATCATACATAAACTGCAAAATACCACTGATAAATTTAAGATCAGTGGTATTTTTATTTAATGATAAAAACTATTTTTATTTTTGTGAATAATTTGAATAAAATTATTTGAATGATACCATAATTAAATTAAATATAAATTTTAAGAGAAGAGAAGGGAGAAAAGTGAAGCTATTCACATATAAGGCAAAAGATAGTAAGGGTAATATGTATAAGGGGAGGCTCCAGGCAGAAGACAGCGAAGCCTTTTTTAATTACTTGCAACAAAAACAAATTTATTGTCTTTCTTACCGAGAAACGAATCATAAAACATTTATAAAAGAATATAGGATTCCTGTAAAACAATTAACCATATTCTGTAGACAGTTAGCTATTATGCTAGAATCAGATATACCATTAATTAAGAGTATATATATTTTGTATCAGCAGGAAAAAGAGTTTAAATTTAAAAACATTTTAAAAAACATATATGAAGATCTGCAAAAAGGAATTGAATTTTCTCGGAGTTTAAAACTTCAAAAAAGGGCATTTCCTAATTTACTAATTAGTATGATTAGGTGTGGAGAAGAAAGTGGTACATTAGACTTAATACTAGAAAGAATGGCTAAACATTATGAGAGTGAGAATAAGCTTCAAAATAAGGTAAAAAATGCTATGGCTTATCCGATTATTTTAGGAGTTATCTCTTTTTTAGTAATATTAATACTACTGCTTTTAGTAGTGCCTACTTTTGTAGAGATGTTTGCAGATTATGGGGAATTACCTTTTAGTACACAGCTGCTCATGGCTATAAGCAATGGAATAGAAAATTACTGGGGCGTTATCCTTTTAATCAATGTCATTTTATTAGGGATTTTTAGTCTACTTTTTAAAATGAAAAGCTTTAAGCAATGGATTGATCAAATGAAGTTAACTCTGCCTATTATAGGGAGATTAAATAGCATTATACTAAGTGCTAGATTTGCAGAGACAACTGCTACACTTTATGCATCAGGAATGTCCTTAATCAGTATTTTAGATACTGTACAAGGGATTATGAATAATATGTATATTCATAGTAAGTTAAATCATGTAAAACAAGAGGTAACTAAAGGTGTTGCTTTATCGAATGCCATAAGGCAAGTAGATGTTTTTCCACTTATGCTATCGAGTGTGATTTTGATAGGAGAAGAGTCTGGAAGTTTAGAAAAGGCGCTTCATAAGGCGGCTGCTTTTTATCATGAGGAGGCAGAGTCTGCAGTACAGAAGATGGTTACCCTATTAGAACCTAGTATGATTATGATTCTAGGGATTATAGTGGCTACTATTATAAGTGCTATTTTACCACCAATGTATGAAATGATGGGGAGTATTGGATAATAGCAGATTAAAAACTATATAAGGAATTTGCAGTAATGATTAAGGAGTAGAAAATGAATCAAGATTTGAGGATAGAGGAAATACTTGTAGAAGATAAACTTATTACAAGAAATCAATTAGAAGAAGCCATAAAGTTACAGCAAAAGTTTGATTTGAATAGACCTATAAAAGATTGGCTTATTAGTCTTGATTATGTTACTGATAAAGAGATTACTCAGTCTTTAGCAAGATATTTTAGAATACCATATAAGAGTCTAAAAAGGTGTCCCATAGATCAAGAGGTTATTAGCTTACTAGATGAAAAAGTCGTTAGGAAATATGAGGTAGTACCTATTGAAAGAAAGGCACATATACTCACTGTAGGCATGACTAATCCTCTTAATCTTTATGCCCTTGAAGAGATTCGCTTATTAACACATTTAGAAGTTAAGGCAGCAATGTGTACAAAGGCAGATATTGAGGATGTTATAAAATATTATTATAGTGGCAGACAAGCTTTTATGGCAGTGGAACAACTAAAACAGGAGAGTAGCATAAATAAACTTCCTAAAGTAGATGTATATAATAAGACTGACGAAGAAATTAGGAATGCCCCTATTATTAAAGTAGTTAACGGTATTGTTGAGCAAGGCTTGAAATTAGGAGCAAGTGATATTCATATTGAACCAGGAAGAGAGCAGACGCGTGTACGTATGCGTATAGATGGAGTACTTTATGAAAAGATAACTATTCATAAAAGTTCTCACAGTGACCTTATAACTCGAATTAAAATTATGGCAAATATGAATATTGCAGAAAAAAGAATTCCTCAAGATGGACGTTTTGAATTTGTAAAAAACGGAGAAAAGATCGATGTACGTGTCTCTGTACTTCCTACCATACATGGTGAAAAAGCTGTTCTAAGAATTTTGAATGTACAAGATAACACAATAACTACAATAGATCAGTTAGGATTATCTGCGTCTGATAAAAAGCTTTTTAATCAAATTATACAAAGTCCTAATGGCATTATTTTAGTAACAGGCCCTACAGGTAGTGGAAAATCTACAACGCTATATACTGTTTTAAGTGAGCGTAATCAAGGTGTAGATAATATTATTACACTCGAAGATCCAGTAGAAAAAGAAATAGTGGGTATTAATCAGGTGCAAATTAATCCTAAGGCAGGTCTTACCTTTGCTAGTGGTTTGCGTTCTGTTTTAAGGCAAGACCCAGATGTCATTATGTTAGGGGAAATTCGTGATGCAGAGACAGCTGCTATTGCTACACGTGCAGCTATTACAGGCCATTTAGTATTTAGTACACTTCATACAAATGATGCAGCAAGTACAATTGTTCGTTTAATAGATATAGGTGTCGAACCTTATATGGTTTCAGCTTCTCTTGTAGGAGTTATTGCACAAAGGCTTGTTAGAAAAATATGTCCCTACTGTAAAACAGCCTACATGAGTACAGTAGAAGAAATGAAAAAATTAAATTTAGTAGAGCCCAAAAGACTCTACAGAGCAGAGGGGTGCCAAACTTGTGGTTTTACAGGTTATAAAGGCAGAACAGCTCTATATGAAATTATTCATGTGAATAGTCATGTGAAACAAATGATTAATGAAGGTCAAAAAGTTGAGCAAATAAGAGAATATGCAAGAACGCAGGGAACGACTTTGTTACATGATAATATGAAACAACTGGTATTAGAAGGAAGGACAACTATGGAGGAATTGATGAAAATTTCATATAGTATGGATTAAGTATAAGGGTAGGGTGTAGAGTAAGAATCTTACTATAGGTATGTAGCTATAGTTAGAATAAATAAATATTTACTATTTTAATAAAAAAGAGAGGTGCAATGAATGGAAAAAAATGTAAAAAAGCAAGAACAGAACGAGAAGGGATTTACTTTGGTTGAAATGATTGTTGTTATTGCAATTATTGGTATACTGGTTGCTATGATGGCACCATCGTTAGTAGGATATATCAATAAGGCAAAGATATCTAATAACCGTGTTGCAGCTGCAACGATAGGTAGGGCAGCTACAGCTATGTATGCAGAAAATCCTACATTTTTTACTGAAATTAAAGATGAAGAATTTAGAAGTGATGGCTTAGAGGAGATGTTAGAAGGATTAAAAGGTGCCTATGCTGTATGGCAAGATGCCTCATCAAAGCAAATAAAAGCTATATATGCACCTGATGAAGCAGACCTACCAGATAGTATAAAAGGATGGACTGGTAAGAGTACTGAAACATTAGGAATGTATCCAGAAGAGAGTGAAAATACAGGAGAAGCTGAAAGTACAGGCCAAGATGAGAAGACACTGAAAGTCGAATAAGTATAAAAATGAATGGAATAATGGGCATTTTTATTTGGATTATAGGATTCATTATAGGGAGTTTGGTAGGTGTATATATGCCAAATGATGAGAGTACCTCTTTTAAACTTTATCAGTATACCTTTCTCAATGGACTTCTTGCGTGTGCTTATGTGTATAGTTTTTGGTGTTTTGGATGGAGTATAGAAGTTGTATTAAGTTACGTTTTTATAACAGTGGTATTTATTTTAACTTTAATGGATTGGAAATACATGATTTTACCGACACGTATTATTGTAATTGGTAGTGTTGTGGCCATTGTTGGAAAAAGTGCCTTAGCGTATTTGCATCAAGATTGGAGCATTCTCATTCGGAGTCTATTAGGTGGAATGGTAGGTTATGGTGCTGTAGCCTTAGTGTTTTATCTATGTTTATGGATTTTGAAGAAAGAAGGTATGGGGTATGGAGATGTAAGATATCTAGGGATGATTGGACTCTTTACATCTCCAAGTTTAGTATTCTTAACACTTTTAATTGGCTCCGTAGTAGGTTCTATTTATGGTTTCATGCTGTATAGACGTAATAAAGAAAGTTTGGAATTTTGTTTTGGGCCTTTTTTAAGTATTGGGGCACTCATTAGTCTCTTTTATGGAGAAAGTCTAATTAGCTGGTATATGAATTTATGGCTAGTATAAAATAAAAATTTAAGTAGATTTTAAGGATTTCCTATAAATCTACTTTTTTAATGTGGAAGAAAAGATTTGAAAAATACTATAGACTTTTTAAGCCACATTTAATAACTATAAATTGCAAGCTCAAGGTAAGCTTAAGGTAATCCTAAGATTAGGTTAGCTGACTCAGAAACTTGCAGTGATACATGCAGTAGGCATCCCTTTCACTTAGAGAACACTGATCATGCAGCCAAACCGAAGTAAGTCCTGATGCCGTACCTGACGGTTAGCGCTAAATGGTTAATAAATGCTGTTTAAGCCTTTTCATCAAAGAATTGCCACATTATAAAAAGTCATCCTAAGTTATGCACTTATTTTAAGGGGGAGAGCATGCTTGGGGTGGCTTTTTGTGTTTTTGAGAAAAATATAAAAAATAGGAGTATGAAAGTATATTTTGAAGTTATTTAGGTAATAGTTCTACAGTAGGAAAGGGGTGTAGGGTAAGATGTGAGAAGGAGCAAGATGCCAATGCAGGGGAAAAGAAAAGAGAAGGGTATGACGCTTTTAGAGGTAATGCTAACATTAGTATTAAGTAGCTTCTTTTTTTGTTGTGCACTACAGTTTATAGGAACGGGAACGAAGTTTTACATTAAGACGAAAGAGAAACAGGAGCTTAGACTTGCTATGAATCAAGTTATGCGTACCTTTGAAGAGCAATATGAGGAGGCTGCACATCTATGTATTTATATAGGGGAATCAGAAGGTAACTTAAAATCATTGAGTGGCTGTGAATATGAAAAGCATAGTAAAAAGCCCATAATGGAAGGGGATTATACGCATTACTTTTTATATTATATAGATTATTGCATGCCTTACGAAATGTATAAAAAAAAGGAGGATGATAAAAAGGAAAGTGTAACAACAAGAATTGAGTTAAAAGAAAATTCAAGCAAAAAACAAGAAAATGGAGAAAAACTGTTTAAAATTAGTTTTCAAAGGCAAACTTTAATTAATAATGATTTAAAAATAAAGTTGGATGTAAAAGATGACTATCTTATTTTAAATCTTACTGTATTTAATGAGACAGGTACCTATTTAGAAGATCAATTAAAATTAGATTTACGTTACAAGTTATAGAAGGAGGGTCTATGGGGTATTATATCGGTTTAGCATTAATGGGAGAACAAATAAAGCTGATTAATGTTAGAAAAAAAGGCATACATTGTCATTTAGAAAGAAAGCTCTCAATAGATTTGGAGAAACCACTGCATTTAAGTGGAGAATTTGAAGAGCATAATGATCTGAAAACTCAGTTAGAACAAATCCTCTGCCAGAAGAAATTTAAAGGCAATAAAATAGGGATTCTTTTACCTTCTTATGCTGTTATAAGGCGTACGATCAAGGTGCCTTGTTTTATCAATCCACAAATTAAAGATTATATTGAAACAAATAAGGCACAGTTTCTACCCCTAGCTGCAGATACATCTACTATAGATTATGAAATGTGTAGAATGCAGTCAGATAAGGTGTATCAAAGATATCAGATTAGAGGAATAGACCATACATTTCTAGTTCCGTTTACATTTTGGTTAGAGGATTTAGGATTTCATACATTAATCATTACAACTTTAGGAGATACCTTGCCTTATGTTATAAGAGATCTAAAAAGAGAAGGGCATTATTGTCTATTATGCTCAGAAGAAGAGGTGTGGCATGTCATTTTCTATGAAGCTGGCCAATGTGTTTATGAACATCTAATAAGAAAAAATGTAGAAGACCAAAAGAATGAAGCATGGGAAATTTTTAAAGTGATTCAGTTTATGTATCCTTATGAAAATAGAGGAGAATTAAAAGAGCTGCTTTATCTTCAGGCAAGTGATAAACATGAGAGGAATATGGACAAAGAGGTTGTGGAAGAAGTTGGTAGTTTGTTAAATCAGGAAATTGAGGACATATTAAGCCCTAGTCCGTTAAACTATATCGGTCTAATAGGATTAATTCATCAAATGAGTGAGGGAGGAAAAAGGCATGAATCTTGTACCTATACCCTATAAGAAATACTATGTTAAGCAACGAAATAAGAAGATAGCCTTTAGGTTATTACTAGCCATGAGCCTTATAAGCCTAGCTATGAGTCTTTCGATTACTATTAAAAGAGAACAGATTACGAAGCAGTTAGGGCTAATTGGTCAGTTCCTTAAGCAAGGAAGCTATGAAAGTATGGTAGAGATGGAAGAACGTATCCTGGAGCAGGAAAAGCATTTGAAGGACTTAGAGAATACTAACATAAAATTACAAGATGAGAAATTGCATACACTAAGACATTTGGAGTACTTAAAATCAGCACATACAAATGCCCTACATATACAGGGATATGACTTAAATCAAGAAAATAAGACATTAGAGATTAAGGGATATACAGGATATAGAGAGAATCTCTTAGACTATATAGATTGGATAAAAGAAATAACTCATTTCAAAGAGGTAACATTTGATACCATAAGTAGTGATCAAAAAGAAGAGCTACTCTTTACTATTTGGATAGAGATAGACTAGGGGAGTGAAATGTGTTGAGTAGTATAAAATGTCGTAAAGGGCTAGTGACTCTTTATGGAATATTAGTAGGTATATATTTTGGGGGAATGTTTCCCTTCCAGTTAAGAGAGCTTATGGAGATTCAGAGACAGGCAGATATGCAGCAGAAATACTATGAGGACTATATGAGGCATCAGAAGCATTATGAAGAGACCGTAGCCTATGAAGCTATACTAAATTTACAAATCAAAAGCTATGAAAAAGAGTTTTTAAGTTATGAGACAGATTATATAGGGACTGAAAGATTACGCACCTTTTTAAGTTGTTATCCTATTAAAAATCTACAAGTAACAAGGCAGAATAGTAGAACTAAGGATGATGGAGTACTAACACTTAGGGAAGAAGTTTACCAGATTACTTATGAGAGTACTTTTTATGAATCTTACGAAATCATTCAGAACTTACTCAGAGTAACGGGTGCTTCTAATTTACAAAAGGTTTTAATGACTAACTTAGATCAGCCAATGGTTAAGTCAGATTTAACTTTTGTACTACGTTTAGAGGGAGATAAGGATGAAGGTAGGGACAAAAAAGCATAAAGGTTTTAGCTATTTAGAAGTTGTTGTAAGCCTAGGGATTATAATGAGTGTCATACAAGTTTTTAGTATGGGCATGCATTATACTATAAGATCTTATCAAAAGTTGAAGGAGGCTGAAGAAGCTACTCTATATGGAAAAGAAGTACTGCAAGCTATGCTTAGATCTATACAAAAGGGAGCGTATATAACACCACATATACTTAAGGATTATGTGGATAGCAGAGAAGAGCAAGTACAACGTTATGAATATCAATGTATCCTTATGGAAGACATTCCAGTGGGAACAACACTTGCTTGGGAGCAGATTGAAAAAGGTATGCATTTTACATCGGGAGAGGTATTTGATTTAGATATTTTTAAAAGATTGTATGATGAAGGTGGGCTAACACTTAGAAGAACAAGCAATAAAGAAGCTACGCCTTCATATTATGAGGGAATTGCATTACAATCTACGTCCCTTAGGCCGGTTGTTATTACACAGGGTGAAGTAATAGAACAAGCAAGAGAGCTAATTGACTTAGAAGTAGCTTTAGGGGGAGATAAAGTGCATATAGAAGTTAATGCAAAAGTTCTAGATTTAAACGAAGGGCAACCCATTTTTATACTTTGGGAAGGGATAGACTACTTAGAGGGTAGAAATCTTGATATAGAGTGGATTAATCATACACCGTGTAAGATTATTCTAGGTGTAGTAGGAGATATAAAGGGATTGGATGGCATACGTTTTACAATGGAAGAAGGAAGTCCACCATTAATGATTAAACTGCTAGAGGAAAAACCTAGTAAAGAGTCACGTTATATATTAATGGAAGCCGTGACGAAGCAAGAAAATGAGGAGCATAAGATACTTAAAACGTATGTAGTCATGCAGTAGAGAAGTATGGGGTGATAGAAGAAAAGGAGCTACGAGGAGCATTTAGCAAAGAGAGATCGTTAATAGAAGTCAGGTCATAGAAAAGATGCTAGAGGATAAAAAGAAGTGAGCAAAGGAGAGGGGTTGCATGAAGCAGAAAATAAAGAGAAGAAATGAGAAGGGCTATACCCTCTTCTATACACTTATAATTATATCACTCATGCTTTCTTGGTCTGCTTATCTATTTACTAAGGTAGATCTTTATAAGATGTTAGTAGTCGGTAAAAAGTATGCAGCTAATACGTATTTAGCAGCAGAGACTATGGCAATTAATGAAGGGGAGCGTATTGCAGGACGCTTTAATAAGTTGAGTGGTTATGGGTTGATGCAGGAGGAAGAAGTTTTTAAGGTTTTATCTGAATGGCACGAGGAGTACTGTGATTTGTATTATACAGCCAAGACTTGTATGGAAGTAACAAAGAGTTTGTTTCATACGCAGTCCAAAGATGGGTATTTTTACCAAAGTAATCAGGTCAAGCCTAAATATATAATTCAAGGAGATCGAGAGAGTCAAGAGCTTGTGCTAGAAGTAGAAAGCCGGACGCATCCTTATAATATGCAAGATGTATCTAATCCTTTAAAAAAAGATTTAGTCAACCTAGAAAAGATTAAAAAGGCATTGGGGACAATTGATAAAGGGATCAAAAGGTCAAGTGAAGAAGTGGAACCTATAAAAAAGCAGGAAATCTTAGAGGGATTAAAGCCACAATTTAGTATTTTAAAAGAAGAGATGCTTACGAAGCCTTTATATGAAGTAGAGAGTATTGCAAGAATTAAAAGTGGCTTTAGTATTTTAAGTTCACAGACTGTTTACCTTACTTTAAAACTAAATGAGAAGTCAACAAATCGTGAAAAGAAGGTAGAAGATACGATCTATTATTTTACATTGCCTTATGAACTTGAGGCAGGTTATTTAAAAGCTAAGAAAAACTCAAATTAGACGTTATAGGGGAGAAGGTTCGGCAAAATATCTATATGTGAAGGAAAGTAGGGAGTTAGTCAAATGTTTAAGGGGTTTAATAAGGATTTAAATAGGGTTTTAAAAAGAATTATTATAATGGTTAGTATATCTGTAATACTTGTTGTATTTGGGGTTTTAAAGATGAGTGTATATGATACTAAAGCACAACAAGAAGAAGTATTAGGTCAACCTTTAGAACGAAGCTTAAGTGATGCAGGTGAATTATTGCAGCTTTATAAAAAACAAAAGAAATTGATAGAAAATGAAGCAGTTACGAGAACAGTAGGATTAGAAGCAGGTAGCGTAAGAGCTGTAGAACTTTACAGTATGAGACCAAGAGAAATAGATTTAGAGTATACCATAGAAGTAACAATGGAGGTACCTATATCAAATGGAGATAGAAAGTGTATCAAACAAAAATATGATATAGTCATGGATAAAAGTATACCTAGTAGTCTGGCTACCAATATGAAAAGTATAGTAAAGACCAGTCCGTTTGTGAGTCATGCTATGGAGCAAGTGGCTTATACGGATGAAATCAGCGTAAAAGAGCAGAATAAAATTAAAGAAGTTTTATCTCTTTTATTAGCTAAGGACCAAGCATTTTTTAAGAATTATGAACGGAGTTGGTTAAAAGGATATGAGCAGTGGGTAAAATTCCTTACACAGGCACCTGCTTTTTATAAGCAAATTAAAATAGATGAAAGGGATTATAGGAAAAACTACAGCTTAAATTTATCACCTTATGGATTAGAAGATGAAACGATTAGGTGGGATATGGATCAAATAAGTTTTCATATAGGGCCTGCTACGACTAAAGACTTCAAATACGTATGTGTAAATATTCCAGCAGAAGTATTGCGCGATTATCATAATAAGCTATACTATAATTACGAATATTTAGTGACATTAAATAAGGAGGCTGTTACAAGTATAAAGTTTATAAAGAAAGAGCCTCTTTAATAGAGAAAGGAAATGACAACATGTTGAGAAAGCTTTATCCTAAACTTTATTTAGGTTCTATTTTTGAACTGGACCTAGAAGCATTAAAAAAAGAAGGTATTAAAGGACTTATATTTGATATTGATAACACACTGGTACCTTATGATGTAGCAGAGCCGACAAAAGAGATTATTGAACTTTTTAATACACTTAGAAATGAAACATTTAAAATATGTTTGATGTCTAATAATGTAGAAGATAGAGTAATGCGCTTTAACCAAAATTTAAAGGTGTTTGCTATCCATAAATCTGGTAAACCACGTATTAAAAGTTTTAAGCGTGCATTAGAGTTAATGGATTTAAGTAAAGAAGAAGTAGCTATTGTAGGTGATCAAATCTTTACAGATGTTTATGGAGGAAATAGAATGGGGGTTAAGACCATTTTGGTTCAGCCAGTAAGTGATAAGGACGAATGGATGACAAAGATTAAGAGGGGACTTGAGCAAAGGGTGATTAAACTTTATGAAAAACATGGCAAATAAGAGAGCAGTATGTGGTGTAATAGGTAATCCTATAGGGCATACTTTATCGCCACTTATTCATCATACATTAGCAACACATATGGGACAAGCTTTAGACTATGTCCCGTTTTTAGTAGAATCAGCACATTTAGAGGAAGCGATTAAGGGAGCACGTGCTCTGAATGTAAAGGGGTTAAATGTGACGATGCCTCATAAAAAAGAAGTTATGGAGTATGTAGAAGCATTAGATGAAATGGCTAAAAAGGTAGGGGCAGTCAATACACTTGTAAGTACTGAGACTGGCTATAAAGGCTATAACACAGATGCTATGGGGCTAAGAATGGCATTAGAATGTCATCATTTAGATTATGAAAATAAAAATGTAGCAATCATTGGCAGTGGAGGAGCAGCCTATGCCAGTGTAGTAAGTGTTATGGATAAGGCTAAGAGTATTCATATTTTTAACCGTACAAAGGCCAATGGACAGCTCCTCAAAGAGCATTTTGAAGCACAAGATTATAATAAGATAGAAGTATATAGTGAAGAAGAACTACCTAAAGTACCTATTGATTATGTGATTCAAACAACAGGAGTAGGTATGGGCAAATTAGAAAATCAAATACCAAAATGTACAGGCACCTTGCTTAAAACGGCTAAGATTGCTGTGGATTTAATTTATAATCCAGCAGAGACATGCTTTCTTAAGGAAGCAAAAGAAAAGGGATGTTTAACACTTAATGGATTTGATATGTTATTTTATCAAGCGGTTTTAGCTTATGAGCTCATGCATCATTGCACACTGGAACGTACATCTTTAGAAAATATCAAGGGCGACATTATAAATCAGCTAGAGCAAATGAAGTAAATTTGTTAGAGAAATTGATGAGATCATTCAATAAGATAGACAAGTTAAATGAATTGATTAGGATGATAGCAATGAATAAAAAGGGTTTTACATTAATAGAGATGGTAACCGTTATAGCTATTATAAGTATTGTGAGTATGATATTTGCAGGAGGATATACTTATCAGACTAGGCAGGAGATGAAACGATTTGCTGAGCAGATTGGAGAAACAATCCAAGTCATGCAGCAAAAAGCTTCCATAGAAAATGCAACATATGCTTTAAGTAAAGGTGTAGAAAAGGACAAGAACTACATGGAGGTTATAGGTAAACGAGCGCGTATTTTGCAATATGAAGTGCCGAGTCAGTTTGACGTAGAATTTAAAAGAGATTCTGTAGATGCTTCAAAAATAGAATTTGCACAAGATATGTCACCCTCTTATGCGGGAACCATTATCGTTAAGCATCGCTATTTACCTTATCAAATTAGAATAACTGTAAGACCTGTAACAGGGCTTGTAACCATCTATCCGTTAGAAGAAATATAGAAAAGGATTAACTAAAGATGAATAACATTTATTTAATTGGGTTTATGGGGTGTGGCAAGAGCACCCTTGCCAAGAATTTAGCGGAAGCATTAAATATGCATTGTATGGATTTAGACCAGCTTATTGAAGCAAAGTTAGGGCAAACTATTCGTGAGCTTTTTGATGAAAAAGGGGAGGAGTATTTTAGAGAATTAGAGACCTACTATCTAAAAGAAACAAGTAACCTTAAAAATACTATTGTTTCTACAGGGGGTGGAGCTGTAGGGAGAGAGGTGAATAGACAGTTTCTAAAGGCACAGATGACTTTTTATTTAGAATGGCCATTTGAAGTACTTTATAGCCGGATAGCAGGAGATGAAAATAGACCACTCTCAAAAAGTTATGAGCAGTTATTAGAACTTTATCAATATAGACGTGCGCTTTATGAGGAAAGTGCAGTATATACTATAGGTTGTCAAGATGAGACGCCATATTTACTGGTAAAAAAAATCATAAAACTTTTACAGGAAAAATAAGAGAAGGGAAACAAAACAGATGAAGATTGCAGTAATTAATGGGCCTAATCTGAATTTTCTAGGCATACGTGAGCCAAAAATTTACGGATATGAGACATTAAAAGACTTAGAGCATATGCTTAAGAATGAAAGTGAAAAATATAAAGCAGTAGAATTGGAATTTTTTCAGTCAAATAGTGAGGGAGCACTTATAGATTTTATGCAGCAATGCTACTATAATAAGGTAGATGGGATTATTATGAATCCTGGAGCACTTACCCACTATAGCTATGCCCTTGCAGATGCTATTAAAAGTGTATCTATTCCGGTAGTAGAAGTACATATTTCAAATATTCATGCAAGAGAAAGTTTTAGAAGTCATTCAGTAACAGCCGCTAATAGTATAGGTATTATTGGTGGATTTGGATTTGATGGTTATACTATGGCTTTGGCAGGGCTTGTAAAATATTTAAATCAAAAAAGTAAAGAATGAATAAGAGGAAGTTACTTAAAAGGAATAAAAAATTGAGAAGAAGTAATAAGGAAGTATCAAGAAAGAAATAACTCTAGGCAAGTGCTGAGTATTGAAAAGGATAAAGAAGAGAAGACCTATAGCTAAATATTAAAAATAAAGGAGAGAGTAAGATGATAAATAAAAGAGTTCAAAAATTAAGAGAGCAAATGGAAGCTTTAAATCTAGATAGTATGCTTATTTCAAATCGTTCAAATATACGTTATTTAAGTGGTTTTACAGGTTCAAGTGCACTTGTTTACATTACAAAGGATAAACAAATTTTGATTACAGATTTCCGTTATATTGAGCAGGCTACTATGCAATGCCCAGAATTTGAAATTGTAAATCAAACTACAAAGGGATTAATTGGAACCGCTATGGAAATTGCTGAAAGTCATAAGGATAAGCATATTGGTTTTGAAAGTGATCATACTAATTATAGTACCTACTTATCACTTAAGGAGCGTAACTGCTTTAATTTTGTGCCAACAAAAGAAGTGGTAGAAAATCTTCGTCAAATCAAAGATGCAGCTGAAATTGAGAAATTAAGAGAAGCTGAAAGAATTGGTGATCTAGCCTTTTCACATATCATTCCTTTTATTACAATGGAGTATAAAAATGGTTTAACTGAAACAGATATTGCCCTTGAACTTGAACGTTTTATGCGCATGCATGGTGCAAGTGGTAACTCATTTAATCCTATTGTAGCAGCAGGCAGCAAGTCTTCACTTTGCCATGCTGTACCAGGTAAAGAAACTTTACATGAAGGTGACTTTGTTGTGATGGACTTTGGTTGTATTTATGAAGGATACTGTTCTGATATGACACGTACTGTAGTGATTGGTCAACCATCTGAAAAGCATCTTGAAATTTATAATACTGTTTTGGAAGCGCAAAAAGCAGCACTTGCAGCAATTAAGATAGGCATGAAGGGTAAGGAAGTAGATGCTGTAGCAAGAAAAATTATTGCAGATGCAGGTTACGGCGATTACTTTGGTCATGGACTAGGGCATAGCGTAGGTATCGATATTCATGAAAATCCGAGATTTTCAGTAGCTGAAGAACGTACTATAGAAAAAGGCATGGTACTTACTGTAGAACCAGGAATCTATCTTCCAGGTTTTGGTGGAGTACGTATTGAAGATATGGTAGTTGTAACAGAAGATGGCATAGAAAACCTTACACATTCTAAAAAAGAGCTTATCATTATAGAATGATGCAAAAAATCGTTGAAAAATCTAATAATCTAGTTTACACTATATTAGGAAAAACACATTAGGAGGAAAGCCCATGATTCAAGCAGGCGATTTTAGAAACGGCGTTACCATTGAATTTGAAGGTAACTTATATCAAATTATTGAATTCCAACATGTAAAACCAGGAAAAGGTGCAGCGTTCGTACGTTGTAAAATTAAAAACATAAAAACAGGCGGTGTGGTAGAAAAAACATTCCGTCCATCTGAAAAAGTACCAAAAGCTCATATCGACCGTAGAGATATGCAATACTTATACTCAGATGGTGAATTATATCACTTCATGGACGTAGATACTTATGACCAAATTGCTGTAAATGCAACTGCAATCGGTGATTCTTTAAAATTCGTTAAAGAAAATGAAATGGTTAAAGTTATTTCTCACCAAGGTAGTGTATTTGGTGTAGAACCACCAATCAACGTTGACCTTCAAATCACAGAAACTGAACCAGGTCTTAAAGGTGATACAGCACAAGGTGCTACAAAACCTGCAATCGTTGAAACAGGTGCAAGAGTAATGGTTCCATTATTCATCGAACAAGGTGAAATGATTCGTATTGATACACGTACTGGCGAATACATGGGTCGTGCATAAAACCTCATATTGAGCGTGAACTTAGGCATACAAGATTTTATATCTTGTATGCCTTTTTTTTCTTGTTGTTTTTTAGTTCTACTGAGACAAGCTTAAGCATATAGTAAAGTATCAAATTATACAAAGGAGGAACTTTATGATAGAGAACAGCATTTTAGAGATTATGCCTATAAATCTCAAAAGTATGCTTCTTGAAATAAAAGATCCTATATGTAATAGTATTCAGGAAATGAGGGTAAGAGCTTATAAGCCGATCATCGTACTTGTAGAGGGAAAAGAATATGGGTTAAGTAACAAGGGGCTTGACCAAGTAGGAGCAGGCTATGTGGCAACGCTTCAAGATGTACAAGCTATTTTAAAGTTTTTAAGTGGATATTCCTTATATGCCTTAGAAGATGAGCTGAGGCAAGGGTATGTCACCATTCAAGGCGGACACAGAGTAGGACTAGTAGGCAAGACTGTAATAGAGGAGCAGAAAGTTAAAACACTTAAATATATAAGTGGACTCAATATTCGATTCTCACATGAAGTGCTTGGATGCAGTGATAAGGTTCTGCCTTATCTGCTTTCACGGGATAAGGTTTATCATACACTTATTGTTTCACCACCTAAGTGTGGCAAGACCACTTTATTACGTGACCTTATCCGTAATTTAAGTAATGGCTTTAGTGGGTTTGGCCCCTATACAGTGGGAGTAGTAGATGAAAGATCAGAAATAGCTGGCTGTTATATGGGTGTACCACAAAATAATATGGGCATGCGTACAGATGTACTGGATGCCTGCCCGAAAGTAGAAGGTATGCGTATGCTGCTTAGGGCTATGGCACCAGATATTATTGCAGTGGACGAAATTAGTAGTAAGGCAGATATGGAGGCTATAGAAGAAGTACTAGGAGCAGGTGTAACCCTCTTATGCAGTACACATGGGAAAGACCTGGAAGATTGTATGAAAAAGCCAGTACTAAGTAGCATGCTTGAAAAGGGGTTGTTTGAAAAAATCGTTGTGCTTTCTAGTAGAAGGGGCCCATGTACCGTTGAAGCCATAGAAGATGTCAGAAAAAGCAGGGTGAAAGTATGTTAAAAATCTTAGGTATTTTAATGGTTTTTACAGGTTGTAGTTTAACAGGGATTATGATTGACCTTAACTATAGAAAAAGAGTTAAGGAATTAGAAGAATTGATTTATGCATTAGAATGCTTAAGGGGTGAAATCAGCTATAAATTATCTCCCTTGCAAGAAGCGAGTGCTATCATAGGGCAACAGATGAGATATGGTATAGGAGAGATTTTTACCACTTTTGCAGGACATCTTAATGAAAAGAGCATTGATGATGTGTATACCTTATGGCAAAAATCTTTAGCATCAACGGCTTATAGCCTGCATTTTAATGAAGATGATTATAACAAACTCGATGAGTTCGGTAGGGGATTAGGGTATTTGGATAAGCATATGCAAGAGGTTAATATTGAACTCTATTTAAGCAAATTTAAAAACATCTTGGACAAGGCACTTAAAGAGCAGGAGAAATCAAGCAAACTTAGAACAGGGATGGGCATTTTAATTGGTGCCTGTATCAGTATACTGATTATTTAGGAGGAGAGAAAAGATGGATCAAATGATAGAGCTTTTAAAAATTGGGGGCCTTTCAATGGCGGTTATGTTTATGAGTATGATTTTAAAGCAGGCGGGCAAAGATTCTTATGCCAATATGGTATCGCTAGGAGGGACAGCCCTTATACTCATTATTATTGCTAACTATATTTTACAGCTATTTGAAGTAGTGGAGACCATGTTTATGTTCTAGGAGGTAGAAAGATGGAAATTATGAAACTGGTTGGATTCGCGCTAGCAGCTGTAATTCTTACCCTTTTTATTGGGGAACAGCATAAAATGTCGGGGAATCTCATTCGTATTTTTGCATGTAGTTTGTTACTCATTTTACTTTTGCCACAGCTACAAGTGATTTTTGCTATTATTAATGATCTATCTACAAAGATGAGTCTAGAGGATACTTATCTTAAGATTATATTTAAAATTATTGGGATTGCGTATATTGCTGAGTTTGGCTATCAGCTTTGTAAAGATGCAGGAGAGTCAGCTATAGCGAGTAAGGTACAGTTAGCAGGAAAGGTACTTATTTTGGTACTTGCTTCACCTATTGTGCTGGCACTTATTGAACTTATTACGCAGTTAATTTGATAGACGGGGGAGTCATATGCAAAAGAGGATGATGGTACTTATAAGCTTTTTACTTGCTATGGTATGCTTATGCTTACCTTGTATGGCAAAGGAAGAATCCCAGCTTTCTACACAAGGCATTTTGCAGCAGCAATTTGATCTTTTAAACTGGGAGGAAATCAAGGAACTTGAAGACCAACTGAAACAATCTGTACCCTATATGCAAGACTTTAATCTGAGTGAGCAGGTCACAAAGTTGATTACTGGGGAAGAACGGTTTTCTTTACAGGAAATTATGATGCAGATAGGACAGCTCTTCATCAAAGAATTTAATACATATTTTAAAATTATTTTAAGATTTATTTTGATTGTTATCTTATGCAGCATCTTGCAAGTGCTAAGTCAGTCCTTTCAGTCCCAAAACACGACAAAGGCAGCTTTTCTTGTATGCTATGTACTTGTTATTTATACCCTTACACAATCTTTATTTGTCATTGTAGAGTTAGCTCAAAGCACCATCTCTAACTTGTTTCAAATGATGCAAGTTACACTTCCAACCTTATTGGCTTTTATGGCAGTGTCGGGCTATATTACATCATCAAGTGCACTAGCGCCTGTTATTATTGGTGCATTTAATATGATGACTTTTTTCATTCAGAAGATTTTGCTTCCTGTCATCATTAGCATTATAGTGCTGCAAGTCGTTAGTACAATGAGTGAAGAAATCAAAGTAGATAAGCTGGTAGGCCTTTTTTATAAAGGGATGAAATGGCTTTTGAGGGGAACACTTGTTTTAAGTATTGCCATTATGGGGATTTATAAGCTAACGCTTCCTTATGTAGATGTAGCGATTAAGAAAGGTGCAATTAATCTTTCTACAGCTTTTATTCCGATTGTAGGCGATGCAAGTCGTGGGGCACTAGAATTTATTATGTCTTGTAGTGCACTTATTAAGAATGCTTTTGCTATAGGCGTTATTATATGGGTTGTACTCATTGCAGCCATTCCACTGATTAAGATTTTAAGTCATGTGGTGCTCTACCATATTGCAAGCGCTTTAATTCAGCCTATAGGTGATAAGAAAATGGCTGAGATTGCGACTATTCTAGCTAAGGGGTGTGAATTTATTTTAAGTGCAGTAGGTATTGTAGTGGTGCTGACCATTGCTTCCATGATTATCTGTGCGAGCATAGGAACAAGTATGACATAAAGGAGGGGGATAAGATGAAGCAGTATTTAATGATGATTATATGGACTATGTTATTTGTTATTGTAGTAGAAATGATTTTCCCATCTTCAGATTTAAAGAAATATTTAAAAATAGTACTTGGATTTGTAATGGTTTACATGATTGCCAGTCCTATGATTAAACTTATCACCAGTACCCCTCTTTTAGAAGCGGGCAGCCTATCAGGCTATGTACAGTTTTATGAAACGCAGTTTAGGGAGGGAAAGTATACACCTTATGAAGAAGAGCGCAAAAAACAGGAGGAAAGTATGCTCACTATTTATAAGGCGCAGATAGAAAATCAGTTAAAGAGTCTTATAGAAACAAGCTTACCTGTAGAGGTCGAGGCACTTTCAAGTAAAGCAACTCTTGATGGGAGCCATTTTAATTTAGAAAGTCTAGAAATAGAAGTAGCTTTGAAGGAGGGAGAGGGGCTAGTGGGGATAGGTGATAAGACGGAGAGTTTGGTCCTTGATCAGAGTGCATTAGAAAAAGAAATAAAAAAATGCATAAATAACTTCTATAACGTGGACAACACTAATATATATATTATAGTACAAGATAGTTAAAGTAGGGGAGGAAATGAAGTGGTAGATAAAGAAGATGAAAAGAGACAATTTACCATTAATGTAGGCAGCATTAGTCAACTCGAACAGCCTGTAAGAGAGCGAGTCAATCAGCAAATAGCCGCAGGGCAGGGGCAGTCTAATAAGAGCGAGGAGAAGAGTAAAAGTGGCGGTAAGGATAAACCAAAACTTAAGGCCAACACCACCATAGGGGTTGCCCTTCTTGGAATTGTTATAGGAGGCATACTCCTTACTTATTTGCCAGAACCGGCCAAAACGGTCATTAGTGAAGGTGCAGAAATGGTACAAGTTAGCTCAGGAAACACAGGTAGTACAGGACAAATGACTTATGAAGAATTACTCGAGATAAGAATGGAAGAGATTTTAGGAAATCTTGATGGTGCTGGCAATGCCAAAGTCATGATTACAACATCAGGGTCAACTGAAAAAGTAGTGGCAGAAGAAGTGGTTCAAAACAAGCAAGGTACAGAGGAAACAACTGGGTCAGGGACAAAAAAAACGAGTGAAAAAGAAGATGTAGAGCGTAAAGTGGTGATGGAAAAGGGCGGGACACCTTTCATCATCAAGGAAAACAAGCCACAAGTTGAAGGTGTACTTGTTTTAGCAGAAGGAGCGGATGATGTGAATATTAAAAATGCCATTATACAATCTGTGTCATCGCTCTTAGATGTTCCAGTACATAAAATAGCTGTCTATAAGATGGTCAATAATTAAGAGGGGGTTCTTATATGTTTCAGTTTAAGAGAAATCAGGTTATTGTAACAGTACTTGTTTTTATGATCGCTATTGCAGCGTACCTAAGTTTAACAGAAGCACCAGCTAACTTAAGCGTTCCAGATATGAATGAAGCAACTATTCCAGTTGCAGACAGTGAACTTGATCAAGACTTCTTCGATGAATATGGTGTGATGGAAACACTTCCTCCAGATGAAATGGAGGAAATGGATGAAATGGAGGGTTTAAGTGTAGAAGTATCTACACCAGATGCTGCAGTAGGAAGCAAAGAAGTTGTTATTGCTAACAAAACTAATAAAGATGTAGAAGAAGAAGGGCTAACAGATCAAAAAGTAGTAGAAGTAAGCTACTTCGCTGAAGAAAAAATGCTTAGGGAGCAATCAAGAGCTGAGCAAATTGAAAAGCTTAATGAGTATGTAGCAGATCCAAATCTTGATAAAGATTCAAAAGCAAAAGCTGCTGAAAGTCTTTTAAACATTCAAGATCGCATTGAGAAAGAAGCAGGTGCTGAATCACTTCTTCGTGCAAAAGGCTTTAAAGATGTCTTTGTAAGAATGGATAAAGATACAGTAGATGTAGTCGTTAATAAAGATGATGCTTTAACAGATGAAGAGATTGCTCAAATTGAAGAAATCGTTCAAAGAAAAACAGGTTATTCAGTAGGTAAAATCAAAATATCTTGTTTAAAAGTGAATAATCAATCAGCATCTAACTAATACATATACGGGTCAAGGGGTAAAAATTTACCTTTTGGCCCTTTTTTCGTACAAATCTAATTTGCAACTTTTGTATATTTTGATATAATAAGTATAAAAGTACATATTCTTTAAATGCCCAAGATGTATGATTAGTTTGCAAGTTGGGTATTTATATAAATAAAGAAAATGGGAGGCAATTACTGTGGAAGAAAATAAAGTAATCGATGTAGATTTAGATAACAAAGAAGTAGGCGAGGTTCAAATTGCTGATGATGTTATAGCAGTAATCGCTGAAATTGCTGCATTAGAAGTAGAGGGTGTTTATGCAATCGCAGGTAACAAAAATGATATCGTTCAAACAATTAGAGGCAAAAAAGCTTCAAAAGGTATGAAAATTGAAGTAAGTGATCATGAAGTATTTGCAGACCTTTCTATTGTGGTACAATACGGTGTTAAAATACAAGAAGTATGTTTAAAAGTACAGGAAAAAGTGAAAAATTCTATTGAAACAATGACAGGACTTGACGTACAATCTGTAGATGTACATGTAGTAGGTGTTGATTTTTCAAAAACTAAAGCGCAAGAAGAACACTAAACACAGTGAGCTAACCTCTTTTTGGGGTTAGCTTTCATTAATGAGGAGATAAAAATGACAAGACGTGAAGCAAGAGAACTTATAATGAAAATGCTCTATGAGATGACTTTCCATCCAGAAAAGGATGCAAACCTTTTATTAGAAGGTTACACACAAGATATGAAAGGTAAAGTAAAAGACTTTATCGTAAATGAATTTAACGGTGTATTACAGCATCAAGAAGAAATCGACTCTATCATCGAAGCGAGCAGTACAAACTGGTCCATAAACCGTATTGCAAAAGTAGACCATATGCTTTTACGCATGGCAGTTTATGAACTGAAATGGGGAGAAGATATCCCACAAAAAGTAGCTATTAACGAAGCCATTGAAATTGCGAAAGTTTATAGTACAGATAAATCACCAAAATTCATCAATGGTATACTTGGAAATATTGCGAAATCAATTGAGGAGTAAGAATGAAACGAAAAGTTGTAGCTGTATCCGAGATTAATCGATATGTAAGTCATTTATTAGAAGAAGACTATCTCTTATCTGATGTATGGCTTTCAGGTGAAATATCCAACTGCAAATACCATCAGTCAGGTCATATTTACTTTACAATCAAAGATGAGCGTGCAGGCATCAGTGCAGTGATGTTCGCCAAAGATGCAGCTACCTTGGATTTCACCTTGAAGGAAGGCCTTAAAGTCTATGTAAGAGGACGTATTTCCCTTTATGAGAAGACAGGGCAGTATCAGTGCTATGTGATTGAAGTAGAAAAAGAGGGAAAGGGTACTTTATACGAACAGTTTGAAAGACTTAAAAAGCAGCTTGAAGAAGAAGGGCTTTTTGACCCAAGATATAAGAAGCCTCTCCCAACTTATCCGCAGAAGGTGGGGGTTATTACTTCAAACACAGGTGCAGCCATCCAAGATATTTTGCAAGTTTCAAAAAGAAGAAACAATGCCATTCCTATTTATATTTATCCTACAGCAGTTCAAGGGGAGTACGCTACAAATGGTATTGTAAGTGCCATTGAACGTGCTAACCAAGATGGGCTAGTAGATGTACTCATTGTAGGACGAGGTGGTGGGTCTATTGAAGACTTATGGAGTTTTAATGAGGAAGCATTAGCACGTGCTATTTTTGCTTCTAAAATTCCTATTGTTTCGGCTGTAGGACATGAGATAGATTTCACCATTTCTGATTTTGTAGCAGACAAACGTGCGGCTACACCATCAGCAGCGGCTGAAATTGTTATTCCAGACAAAGAAAGCTATCTTCTTAAAATTGATAGGTCTAAGGAACTTCTTAAGCATCATTTAACAAGGCACTTAGATCTAGAAAAAAGAAGGTTAGAACAGCTCTTATCACGCCCGATTTATCAAAATAAACAGAAATATTTTAGAGATTTAATGATTCGAGTAGACTATAGTGAGGAGCAACTCATAAAGGCCTATACAAAACATCTTACTTTCACAAGAAATGTCTTAAATGATAAGATTACCAAGATGGAAAAACTCTCACCTCTTCTTACATTAAAAAGAGGTTATAGTGTTACAACTACTGAGTCGGGTGAAATGATTACACATAAGGATCAAGTAGAAGTAGGCGATCACATTAAGGTAGCACTTAAAGAGGGGACTTTACATGCAGAGGTAGTAAAGAAAGGATAAGGTTATGGCTAAAAAAATAGCAAAAAACTTTGAAAGTGCAATGGAAGAGCTTGAAAAGCTTATTTATAGCTTAGAAGATGGCTCACTTTCACTTGATGAAAGTATTAAAACTTATAAAAAAGGTATGGAACTTGCAGCTTTTTGCAGTGAAGCACTTCAAAAGGCAGAGCAGGAAATATATGTACTTGAGCATAATGCAATAAGTAAAATGAATGGGGAAGATAATAATGGAGAATAAACTGGAGCTTTATAGGGAAAGAATAGAAAACCAGCTTAAAGAAGCCATTCCAAATAATCATGGAAGTTTTGGGGAGCTTTATGAAGCCATGGCTTATAGCCTTTATGCAGGTGGCAAACGTATTCGCCCATTACTTATGCAGCTTGCTTATGAAGCAGTAGGGGGAAAAGAAACCATTACCCCTTATCTGTGTGCAATTGAAATGATTCACACCTATTCACTTATCCATGATGACTTACCTGCTATGGACAATGATGATCTTAGACGTGGTAAGCCAACCAATCATAAAGTATTTGGGGAAGCAACAGCTATTCTTGCTGGAGATGCACTCTTAAATGGTGCTTTTGAAATGATGTTAGAAGATGCACTTAACCAGGACGATATGAATCGTGTTAGGGCAGCACATGTTTTAGCAGAGGCAAGTGGTGCTAGAGGTATGATTGGTGGACAAATTCTGGATATGCAAAGTGAAGGCAAGCAAATTGATAAAGATACTCTAGATAGTATTCATCTACATAAAACAGGTGCACTTATTGCAGCAGCCGTTCATATGGGTGCGTTATTAGGTGGCGCTTCATCTAATGAAGTGACAGCCCTTACGTTTTATGGTAAGTATTTAGGAAAAGTTTTTCAAATTATTGATGATGTGTTAGATGCTACATCAACAGTAGAAGAATTAGGGAAGCCTATTCATAGTGATATGAAAAATGAAAAAAATACGTATTTATCTTTCTACGATGTAGACACTTGCTATAGTATTGCAGAGGAACTTACAACGAAAGCGATTAAATGCTTAGAACGTGTAGAAGGTGATACATCCCTACTTGAGCATGTGGCATTCAGCCTGGTTCAAAGAAGGAATTAGGGGGCAAAAATGGAACAATTAACACAGCTTTTTAGCAATGATCTTTTAATGGTAGCTTTATTAAGTTGGTTTATTGCACAAGTACTAAAGGTCATTTTAACTTTAATTAACGATCATAAACTTGATCTTAATAAACTTGTCTCTTCCGGTGGAATGCCTAGCTCACATAGTGCTATTTCTACTTCGTTAGCTATTGGTGTTGGTCAACTTCATGGGTATGATAGTGCAATTTTTGCAGTAGCAGCAGTACTAAGCTTTATTGTTATGTATGATGCAGCAAATGTGCGTTTAGAAGCTGGTAAACAAGCAGCACTTTTAAATCGTATTATTGACGTGATGCAAGACCCTAATGTGACACTAGAAGTAAGACTTAAAGAATTACTTGGACATACACCACTTCAAGTTGCCGCAGGTGCTGTACTTGGTATTGTAACTGCATTAATTTTTATACCATAATGTTAAAATGACAATCTTATGGGTTGTCATTTTTAGTATAATTAATAAATATGAATAAATTTACAATAAGTAATTAATGAAAGTGTGAGAACATGCTAAAAATATTAGATAGTATTAAAAATATAGAGGACCTCAAGAAGATAGATCAAGAAGAACTAGGCTTTTTAGCAAGAGATATACGTCAATTCTTAATACAGTCTCTTTCTAAAACAGGTGGACATTTGGCATCTAATTTAGGTGTTGTAGAACTTACCATAGCACTTCATTATGTTTTTAATTCACCAGAAGATAAAATGATATGGGATGTAGGCCACCAGGCTTATGTGCATAAATTATTAACAGGTAGAAGAAAAGGGTTTAAGACTTTAAGAAAAACAGGTGGAATGAGTGGGTTTCCAAAGCGTAAAGAAAGTGAACATGATGTATTTGAAACAGGACATAGTTCAACTTCTATTTCAGCTGCACTAGGAATGGCTATCTCAAGAGACCTTAAAGGAGAGAACAGTCACGTTATTGCTATTATAGGAGATGGGGCTTTAACAGGTGGTATGGCTTATGAAGCACTGAATAATGCAGGTAGAGGACATACGAATCTTATTGTTATTTTAAATGATAATGAAATGAGTATTTCAGAAAATGTAGGTGGTATGAGTAGACACCTTAACCATATTCGTTCGAGTAAAGATTATTTACGTGCAAAAGAAGGCGTAGAAGATGTGTTAAAACGTATTCCAGCTATAGGGGGTCAGTTAGTAGGCGCTGTGCGTAAGACAAAAGACGGTGTAAAGACTTTTTTAATTGAGCATACATTGTTTGAGGAAATGGGCTTTACATACTTAGGGCCTATAAATGGACATAATTTTAATGACCTTATTGAGATTTTAGAGAATGCAAAAGAGATGAAGGGACCTATTTTAATCCATGTGAAAACAGTTAAAGGCAAAGGGTATAAACCAGCAGTGGAAAACCCAAGTGGCTATCATGGAGTAGGACCATTTGATATTAAGGCAGGGGTAGCACCTAAAAAAGCAGGCGGCTATACTTTTTCAGACGCTTTCGGCTATGCTATGGTAAGTTTAGGTGAAGAAGATGAAAAACTTGTAGGGATTACAGCAGCTATGGCAGATGGTACAGGACTGAACCATTTTGAAAAGCAGTTTCCTAAACGCTTCTTCGATGTAGGTATTGCAGAGCAGCATGCTGTAACTTTCGCAGCAGGACTGGCAGCTACAGGTTTTAGACCAGTATTTGCAGTATATTCATCCTTCTTACAACGTGCCTATGACCAGATTCTTCATGATGTATGTCTTCAGAATTTACCTGTTATCTTTGGAATAGATAGGGCAGGTCTAGTGGGTGAAGATGGCGCAACACATCAAGGTATATTTGACATTGCTTATTTAAGCCATATGCCAAATATGACAGTACTTTCTGTCAAAATGCCTGAAGAGATGGAAGGGGCGCTCCGCTATGCGAAGCGTCTTAATAGCCCAGTAGCTATTCGTTATCCAAGAGGAACTGTGAAGTTAGATCCTAAGTATCAACTTAAATATGATGACGTTGGTATGATAACTTTAGAAGAAGGTCAGTCTGTTTGCTTACTGGCAACAGGAAAGATGGTAGAACAAGCATTAAGAGTAAGAGAGGCCTTATTAGATTTAGGTATAGAAGCAGCAGTTGTAGAAGCACCTTGTATTGTGCCAATGGATGAGGAAGGTATTCAGACAGTGGCTAAAGCGTATGATTATATTTTCACAATGGAAGACCATGTGAAAAAAGGTGGTTTTGGTATGCAAGTAGGTGCCTTTATGTTAGAACATGGTTTAAAGGCTAAACTGCATAATTTTGCCTACAAAACAGGTATTGTAGAGCATGGAGATATTCCATCTTTATTAGAAAGTGAACACTTAAGTGTATCAGATATGGTAAGTACAATTACAGAAATGATAAAGGAAGAGAGAGTATAATGGCAGATAAAGAAAGACTCGATATTTTGATTGCACAAAGAGGCCTTGCTGAATCACGTGAACGTGCTAAAGCTTATATTATGGCAGGCGTTGTGTATGTAAATGGACAAAAAGAAGATAAAGCAGGACTTAAAGTTGATGTGACAGCTTCTATAGAAGTGCGTGAAAAAATGCGTTATGTAAGTCGTGGTGGATTTAAACTTGAAAAAGCAATGGCACAGTTTCCTATTGAACTTGAAGGGAAAACTTGTATGGACGTAGGTGCTTCAACAGGTGGTTTTACAGATTGTATGCTTCAAAATGGAGCAGTAAAGGTCTACTCTATTGATGTAGGCTATGGACAGCTTGCTTGGAAGTTAAGAGAGGACGAACGTGTTGTATGTATGGAAAAAACAAATATGCGTTATGTAACTCATGAACAGATTCCAGAAGAAATCGACTTTAGTTCAATCGATGTATCTTTTATTTCTTTGACAAAAATCTTACTTCCTGTCTATAATTTAATTAAAGAGGGCGGTGAAGTGGTAGCCCTTATTAAACCACAATTTGAAGCTGGTCGTGAACAAGTTGAAAAACACGGTGTTGTAAGAGATCCAAAAGTGCATAAACAAGTTATTCATCTAGTATGGGAATATGCAAAGAGCATTGGTTTTAGCATTCGTGGGCTTGATTTTTCACCGATTAAAGGACCAGAAGGCAATATTGAATATTTAATTTATCTTAAAAAAGCAGCAGAGGAGCTTCCATTAGAAACGGACACACTTATTGAAAAAGTGGTGAGTGCATCACACGATACATTATAGGTAGGTGGGGAGTATGAAACATATTGGGATTATACCCAATCTTTTAAAAGATAAAGATTTAGAAACAACAAAGGTGGTCATAAGCTGGCTTTTAGGACATGATTTTAATGTTTATATGACACATCATATAGGTTCATTACTCGATGAATCTATTCAAACCTTAGAAGAAGAGCATCTTTATGAAACCTGTGAGGTCCTTATTACCATTGGTGGAGACGGCACTATTTTAAGCGTAGCACAAAAAGCTTGTTTATATGATAAACCTATTATAGGTATCAATTTAGGTAGACTAGGCTTTTTAGCAGATGTAGAAATGTCTGAGATAGACCAGTTCTTACCAAAACTTTTAATAGATGATTACACAATAGAAGAACGTATGATGCTTATGATCAAAGTCATTGACCCATCAGGAGAGGCGCATAAATTTTATGCGCTTAACGATGCCTATGTTGCAAGGGGGAGTTCTTCAAGAATTTCAGAATTCGAGATTAAGGTGAACGAACATTTTCTAGATCTTTATCCAGCAGATGGTATTATTATTGCTACCCCTACAGGTTCAACGGCTTATAATCTTTCAGCAGGAGGACCTATTGTAGCACCATCAGCTAGTCAGATAATGATTACCCCTATCTGCCCGCACTCCATTTATTCAAGAGCGGTTATTGTAGCTGATACAGATGCTGTGCAGATTAAAACCAATAACTATGATGGAACCACGCTTGAGCTTGTAGTAGATGGTCAGATGAAGATGAATATTACTCCTATGCATTTTATTGAAGTAAGAAAAGCACCTTATACAACAAAACTCATTAAGCTTTCTGACTTGCATTTTTTTGAAATCTTAAGAAAAAAAATAGTGGAGAGGCGTAAATAAACTATGGGAATGAAAGAACAAAGACAATCGAAAATATTAAGTCTTATTCAAAAACAAGAAATAGAAACACAAGAAGAACTTGCAGAAAACCTTGAAAAAGCAGGGTTTAAAGTAACACAAGCCACAGTGTCTAGAGATATTCGTGAGCTTAAGCTTACAAAAGTTGCAGGTAAAAATAATGCTCAAAAGTATGTAGCATTAACAAACTATGAAAATCAAATTTCAGAAAAAGTCATTCGTGTTTTTAAAGCTGGTTTTGTATCTATGGATGTAGCGCAAAATATTTTAGTTGTCCGTACTTTAACAGGTATGGGTAATGCTGTAGCAGCAGCTATTGATGGCTTTAATTATGAAGAAATTGTAGGAACACTTGCAGGAGATGATACGATTTTCTGTGCGATTCGTAATATAGAAGAGATAGGTGACGTGATTGCCAAGTTTCAAGAAGTATTAAACTCATAAGATAAGGAGTGATAAAATGCTTACGTGTTTACATGTTAGAAACATCGCTCTAATCGAAGAGATTACACTGAATTTGCATCATCATCTTAATATTTTTAGCGGTGAAACAGGTGCGGGAAAATCTATGCTCATTGACTCTATTCAATTTGCCATAGGTAACCGTACTTCTAAACAAATTATCAGAAAAGGTGAGCAGTGTGCTTATGTACGCCTCACTTTTGAGGATGATAAAGGACTAGGGATTGCCTACTTAGAAGAAAATGGTTATCCTTATACACATACAACGATTGAAATGGAACGCATTTTATATGTATCAGGGCGAACAGTTTATAAAATAAATGGTATTACATGTAATAGACAAGTGGTGAAAGATTTAGCAGCACTGCTTATAGATGTTCATGGTCAACATGAACCACAATCTTTATTAGATGTATCTACCCATGTCCATATGTTAGATAGCTTTGGAGACGAGAAGTTTCTTCATCTTAAGGAAGCTTATAAAACACATTATGAGCGCCTTATGAATTTGAAAAATGAACTAAGTAAAATTAGTACGGATGATCGTAAGAAGCTACAGCTCCAAGATATGCTAGAATTTCAGATTAATGAAATTGCTGCATGTAAACTAAAGCCTCATGAAGAAGAAGAACTTAAAAGTCAATATGAGATTTTATCCCATGCAGAGAAAATCCTTATGCAGTGTCAAAAGGCTTATGATGCCTTAGAAGCAGATGGGCATCAGGCAGGTGCTATAGAACTTGTAGGCAAGGCAACACAACATATTCAAGATGTTAGCCATATTAATGAAGAATTAGGGAGCCTTCATGCAAGGCTTTTAGCAGTAGAAGCTGATCTTCAAGATATTACTTATCAAGTAAGACGTTTTGCAGACCAGATTGAATATTCACCAGAACTCTTACAAGAAATTCAGACAAGACTTGATACAATCTATAGACTAAAACAAAAATATGGTAGTTCTATTAGTGAAATTCTAGCTTATAAACAAAACTGTGAAAAAGAGCTTGAAGAGCTATTAGGTAGCACACATAATAAAGAAAAATTAGAGCAGGAAATAGTAGATTTAGAAAATAAATTAAATACTATTGCATTAGAACTTACAGAAGGCAGAAAAAATATTGCTGAGAGTATAGAAGTACAAATTAATGAGCATCTGCATGACCTTCAAATGCCCCATGCACAGTTTAAGGTGGCTATACATCAAGGTGGAACTTTTAACCGCAATGGGCAAGATGAAGTAGAATTCCTTATTCGTACTAACTTAGGCGAAGATATGCATGGACTTGCAAAAATTGCATCAGGTGGGGAAATCTCAAGAGTAATGCTTGCTATTAAGACCGTCCTTGTACTAGGTGATAGTATAGAAACTGTTATTTTTGATGAGATTGATACAGGTATTAGTGGGCTTGCAGCGCAGAAAGTGGGCGAGAAGCTAGCAGTTATCTCAAGAGCAAGACAGGTTATATGCATTACGCATCTCCCTCAGATTGCAGCTATGGGAGACCGTAACTATTTAATCGAAAAAAGTGCTGTAGACAATCAGACTAAAACACAGCTAATGACACTACCAGATGATAAGCTTCAAGAAGAACTTTGCCGTTTAATGGGTGGTTTTATTACAGAGAGTACTTTAAAAAGTGCAAAAGAGCTTAAAGAATCAGCAAATCGTTATAAACAAGGCATCGCATAAGCGGTGCTTTTTTATATGTAAATCTTACCTTGTCAACCTATCTTGAAGCTGAATAATTGTATTTTAAAAAGGAGAATTTAAACATATGACAGCAAAATAGGACAGATAGGATGTGGCAGAAAATGAAAGACAATCAAAAACTTAAGAAATGGTTCTGTTACATATCACTAATACTTCTCTTTATGATATGTAGCCCAATGATTATTTCTAAATTCTTACCTAACCATATTCAAATTGCACAAGGTACAATAGAAGAGGAACTTTTTAAATGGCCGTTTAAGGCACAAAAAGATACTAATGATGATTTAGAGCTTTCTTTACTTGGATACATTCCTATTAAAACCGTTAATGTAGAAGTTGTAAAGCCTAAGGTACTAGTCCCTTGTGGGAATCTTATTGGTGTAAAGGTAGAAGCAGAAGGCATATGTGTTCTGGGTACAAGCTCCTTTACATCAGGAGGGAAAGAAGTATCTCCATGTAAAAATAAAATAGAAAAAGGAGATATTATTTTAGAAGCAGAGCATGTTCCTCTAAAATCAAAGGAGCACTTTAGAGATTTAATTAAAGAAAATGAAGATCAAGGTATAATGATTAAAGTAAAACGTCGAGAGGACGTTATGGAAGTTGTTTTAAAACCTGAGTACTGTGAAAATGAAAGCAGTTATAAATTAGGTTTATGGGTAAAAGACAGTACACAAGGTATTGGAACAGTTACCTATTTTGATCCAGAAACTAAAGTATTTGGTGCACTGGGTCATGGCATTAATGATGCGGATATAAAAAGATTGCTACCTATTAAAGCAGGAGAGGTGACAAAGGCTACTATTACAGCTATTAGAAAAGGAGAAAAAGGAGAACCTGGTGAACTTAAGGGAATTATTGAATATACACCAAGAAATATATTAGGTAATATTGAAACCAATACAGCACTGGGTATCTTTGGAACGCTTAATAAGAGAGGAGAGGCACTTTTTATAAAAAATGCGATGCCTATTGCTTATCAAAATGAGATAGAAGAAGGTCAGGCAGTAATTTTAAGTAATATTATTGGGGATGAAGTCAAAGCATATAGTATAGAAGTTAGAAAAGTAGCACGTTATACAAGCGAGCCTGCAAAAGGAATGATTATAGAGATTACAGATCCAAGACTTTTGGAAATGACCAATGGGATTATACAAGGGATGAGTGGTAGCCCTATTATACAAAATGGTAAATTAATAGGAGCAGTTACGCATGTTTTCATTCAAGACCCTACAAAAGGGTATGGGATTTTCATCGAAAATATGATTAATAATGAAATAAAATAGAGATACTGTAAAAAAAATAAAATATTCCAAAATATGGTATTGATTTAAAGTTTAAAATTAGCTATAATATTATTATATTTCGGTAAAATATTGGAGTTTATACAGGTAGGGGGAGTCGTTTTGCAGGAAACAAAAATAAAAATCGTATTGGCTGATGACAATAAAGATTTCAGTCAGATTTTAAGAGAATTTTTGAACAAACAAGAAGATATGGAAGTAGTAGGGTGTGCGGCTAATGGAGTTGAAGCATGTGAACTGGTAAAAAGTTGTGAGCCAGATGTGCTTATTTTAGATGTGATTATGCCATATTTAGATGGTATTGGTGTTTTAGAAAACATTCAATTGATGAATAACATTAATAAACCACTCGTTGTGATGCTTTCCGCAGTGGGACAAGATAAAATTACAGAACGTGCATTAGGCTTAGGTGCAGCATATTATATTGTGAAACCATTTGATATGGATACGCTTACAATGCGTATTAGACAGCTTAAAGCTATGACAGGTGGTTCTATTCAAACTAAAGCAGACACAATGACAACATCTGCCTCAAGTTCAGCTATTTTATCTACAAATAATAATAGTAGCATGGGTATGAAGGCGCAAAGGCCAGTTGTCACTCAACATAGCCTTGAAACAGAAGTAACCAGTGTTATTCATGAGATTGGTATTCCAGCACATATTAAAGGCTATCAATATTTAAGAGATGCGATTATTATGGCTATTAATGATATGGATATTTTAAATTCTATTACCAAACAACTTTATCCATCCATTGCTAAAAATTATAATACGACACCAAGTCGTGTAGAACGTGCTATTCGTCATGCTATTGAAGTAGCATGGAGTCGTGGAAAAATGGATACTATTGATAAACTCTTTGGTTATACTGTAAATAATGGTAAGGGAAAGCCTACTAATAGTGAATTCATTGCACTTATCGCTGATAGATTAAGACTTGAGATGCAGGTGTCTTAACCCTTGATAGTCAATGGATAGAGCTAAGTAGCATTTAGAACAAACAGACCAATAAACTGCTAAAAATCGGCTACAAAACCGATAAACAGTTTTTATTCTAACCAACAAAGTCCTAATATTTATAGGTTGAAAAATCTATGAATAGGAGGGCTTTTTTTGCTTACAAAAATATTTCTACAAATGGAAGATTTTTTGTCTTATTGCCAGTCAAAAGGATTAAGTCAGAAGACTATTTTTAGCTATGACCAAACCTTAAAGTTATTTGCAAAGTACTTAGAAGTTGAACATGGCATAACAGATGCTACTTTTGTGACAGAGCAAGTAATTAGAGAATACATTATGAGCCTACAAGAGAGAGGTAAATATACTGTTGTATCTAAAGATGATACGAAAAAGTGGAATAATCCAGATGCAAGAACAGATAAGGGTAAACCTATTACAAAGAGTACCATTAACAATTATATTAGGAACATTAAAGTATTCTTCAATTTCCTAGATGAATACGACATGATTAGAAAAAATCCTGTTATAAAGATAAAGCAACTTAGAAATCCTAGAAAGGCTAAAGACTTTATCAATGATAGAGATTTTAATAACCTTATTAAATGCTTGGATTTAAGCAAATACAGTGAATATAGGGACTATACCATTATTCAGCTCATTATAGATACAGGTATGCGATTAGGAGAATGTCTACTGCTTCAAATGCAAGATATAGATATTAATGAAAGGTGTATTGTCCTTAAAGCTGAAAATACTAAAGGAAAGGCTGAACGAGTAGTATTCTATTCAAGTGAAATGGGAGTGTTGATGCGTAGATGGATACAGTTCAAAGACCGATATGTAGAGTCAGAATACCTATTTCCATCAAAAAGCTATAAGACCAAGATTAGAGTATCAAATTTTGAGAAGAACTTTAGAATATATTGCTCAAGGGTAGGGTTGAAAGATGTAACCCCTCATACACTGCGAAATAACTTTGCTAAGCGATTTTTGATGGCAGGAGGGGATATATATACCCTAAGTCGAATATTAGGACATAGTAGTGTTACAGTTACAGAGAAAGCTTATCTTGACCTTACAGATAAGGATATTAAGAAGAACTATCAGAGATATAGTCCATTGGCACAGATAAAAAAGAGCAAATAAAAATGCACTAGGTACTGCAATACCTAATGCATCTAAGAAATGTTCATACTTGAACTAGCACTTTAAGTATAGCATTTCTTGCTTTAAAAGACAATTCTAAGAATAGGAGATACTATACATGAAAACAGAAACAGGACGATTTAGACAGAAGCGAACATCCTTTACAGCTATGAGTAATAAAGTACTATTTGACAGTAATTTAAGTATGGATACAAAAACTCTTCATAGCATGATTACATATTATATTTCAATCCCAGACTTTATTTTATACAAATCACACCTACAACGTAAGACAGGTTGTGGTACTACAGCTTTCAATAGGATGTGGAGAGAATTAAAAGAAAATGGGTATTTAGCTCAATATAAGTTAAGAGATGAAAAAGGTGCATTTTATTATGAATATGAGCTTTTTGATGAACCACAGCATCCAGATACGCAAAACGAGAGTGTGGAAGAAACAGGAGCTAAAACGCCAGATATGTGTTTTGCACACATGGATGATGCACTACATGGTAAACGCACCTCTATAAATAAGACTGTAAAGAATAAGACTTTAAGTAATAAAATTATAAATAAACAACAAGAACAACAACATAAAGAAACAGTAGCAGTAGTGGTGAATACAGGAAATGATATTCATACTGTTATTTCTGATGCTCAAAAATTAGATAAAGAAGTTCAAGAAGTATGCGTAAAAGCTTTTGGTAAGTTACCTAATCAGATGGTTCAAGAGCAACTAAGAGCATACTTGAATATGTTTGAGAAAGATGTAGTAATAATGGCACTAGAGAGGGCAGGAACTAAGCAAAAAGGTATTGAGTATGCGTATGGTATTTTGAAGAATTGGTTTAATGCAGATGCTAGGACATTTGATTCAGTCTTTGAATATGAAGAACATTATCAGTAAAAATAAGGTGTAAAGAACATAGTAACACATACATTCACACACCTTAAATATTACGATACGATAAGAGTATTTATTAGGATGAATATCTTTTTATAATGTCGATAGATTCTTCAATATATTGTAGAGCAAAATCATCAGCAATCTTTTCACTAGGAAGCTTTCGGTACAGTGAGTTATACTCCTTTGCCAGCCTATGCTTCTCATAGGAATAGTCAGAAAGTGATAAAAGTTCTTGGTGGAGAGGATTTAATGAATCCCTTTGTTTGGATTCGAGCTGATAAAATTGGTAGGTAGACATTTTTGAATTAATAAAGTGAAACCAGTGACCAAATTCATGTAGTATGGCAAATGTACTATATATCAAATTGGTATCTTCTATAGATACAGGTATCTTAAAGCTAACAATATCAAGAATTTGTTCAAATGACCAAGGATTTCTTTCATTTTCTAAATAGGCTAGCTGGTCAGTAGTGATATTAGGTATATAAATGCCAATGCTTGAATTGTCATAGGTATTTGAAGAATCCCATTTATCGTTTAAGATATCATTCTTTTCGGTGGGGTTATGTACTTGAAAAATAAAAGATTTTGTTTCTTCAAATCTTCTATTTCTTGGTAATGAATGGGGACACGTTGGCTTAAAGATAAGGTTGAAACAATATTTTTTAAGGTTATAGTCACTAATATACCTCCTTTGTATATATGAGTATAGATTAATAATAAAGAATATTAAGCATAGATTCAACAAATAAAGTGAAAGTATTTCTTAAATATTAGCTGTCTATAAATCAATTGATTTCATGGACAGTAAGAAAATGATGTAAAGAGACTGATTAAGATAGATTAGAACAAGAGAATTTGTCTATGAAACAAAACAATGATTTTGTAGACAGAGGATAAAATAAAAGGAGAGAGAGAGGAATTAATACTATGATATTTAGCTACTTAAGAAAATCTACAAATAAGGTAGAACAGAAACATGACAGACAGAAAATGGCTATACAGAGTTATGCTGAGCAAAATAATTTCGAAGTAGATGAATGGGTAGAGGAAACTGTTAGTGGGTCAGTAAATGCAGATAATAGACCTCTATATAATGAAATGAAGAAGCGACTAAGACAAAGTGATGTGCTTATTATTACTGACGTAGATAGGCTTGGGCGTAATGCAGATGATACCATAGCAGAGCTTAAAGAATTAAAAAAGAATGGTGTTAGGGTGGTAGCATTAGATGTACCACATATGAATGAGTGGAATAAGGTACAAGATAGTAGCATTTATGACATGATTATTGACATTGTAATCACGTTAAAGGCCCACATGGCACAACAGGAAAAAGAAAAGATAGTTGCACGTATCAATCAAGGCTTAGATGTAGCTAGAGCAAAAGGAACAAAATTAGGAAGACCACAAGCAGAGTTGCCAAAGGACTTCATCAGACAGTATAAGAAGTACAAGGATGGTGGGTATGGTGATTTATCAGCAATAGGATTTGCTAAGATGTTAGGTATAGGAAGAAGTACATTATATAAATACATAAAGGTGTATGAAGAGCATATAGCATAGATAAGGGCAGATGAATTGACATCTGCTACTTTTGTATAGAGACAGGGGGAATTTTCTGATTACTGAGTAAGTCATTAAATATACTGGGAACACAGCTATAATGCACACAAATCTCTTTAAAATCGATGCGACTAAAAAGCTCCTACTCCTTGCTCTAAACACAGGAGTAAAAGCCCTAGTAGAAAACCTAATTAAACTCTTATTTAATCTTAGGGTGACTTGCATCACCCATGTTTTCAGTATAGCATAATAGAATATGCTGTAAAGGGGATAAATTTATATCTTAAGGAGTGAAATAAAATCGCAATTTTAGCATATAGATGACGATAGCTGATTAAATTATAGATTGCAAGAATCTTTAAAGATAGATACTAGCATGGTAAATTTGATGAAGAGATACTATACAGTACGATAGAAATAACAGTTCATGGAGGGGATAAGATGATTGAACATAATAAAATAATATACTATGGTGGTTATAAAGAAATAGAATTTCCATCAATTCATATAGAGAGGTTCACAAAAGACTTCTCATGGGGCTTCTACTGTACAGAGATACAGGAGCAAGCAGAGAAGTGGGCTAGTAGGTTCACCACACCAGTAGTTAATGTCTACAGATTAAAAGATATTGGGAAGTTAAATGTGAAGAGCTTTGATGATTATACAGATGAATGGCTTGAGTTCGTAGTGGATTGCAGAAGTGGAGCAACACATAATTATGATATGGTAATTGGCAGAATGGCTGATGATAGTATTTATGACTATCTTGAAGCATATGAACTAGATAGGATGGATAAGCAGAGATTCTTTAAGCTGATGGAGTCTAAGTATCCGACATGCCAAATCAGTATTCATACACTGAAAGGACTACAGTGTATAGAACTTGTGGAAAGTTATCAAATCTAAATATATCTTTTATCAATATACAAGCATGAATAAAGATATAGAAGAAGTTATCAAGTTAGGAAAGCTTGAGGCAGAACTGGAGAAGATGAAGTTAAGGGCAATAAAAGAAAAATAGGTAATAAAAGAGCAGATGTAGCACGTAAGCATCTGCTTTTTTGTTTCTAAAAACAGCAAAGACAGTAATATACCTAACAAAGGGCATGAGTAAAATTTTAACTTTAAAGAAAATAGATATATATTATATAGTTTAGTTTTAAATGTATTGCATTAAATAGATAATGCTAAAAGTTACCAGTATTATCCTGAAATTATGGGGGGATAAATAGATTAATAAGAAAGGAGAGAGTTAAATTGGGTAGAGATATAAATTTTAGAAATAAAATTAGTGAAGAGTTATCTAGGAAATGTTGTAACTGTGCTTCAGAAGAGCTAATAGAATATCACCATATTGTACCAATATGTGTAGGAGGAAATGATATTATAGAAAACATAGTACCTTTGTGTAGAGAATGTCATTATAAGGCACATGGAAAAGTATGGAGAGTGAACAGAGATGAAATGAAAAGAGCGGGGAAGAAGCCTAAGGTAGAGTATAAACAAGCTAAAAAGTATATTAAGCAATATTTTGAAGGGGAAATAACAGGTAACGAACTTAAGGAAAAGTTAAGAATATCTAAGAGGACCTCTGTTAGTTCAATTAGAAATGTAAAAAAATATATAAGAGAAGAGATGATAGATAAAGAAAAAGTAAGGAGAGCTTCAAAGGTTAGCCAACAAACTAGTGCCAGTCAAACTATGTTTGATAATTTGTATAGAAAGAAAAAGAAGTATATTAAAAAATATGTAGAAAAACAAATTGATGAAGTTGAATTGAGAAAAAAATTAAATATAAAAGAGAAGATGAGTTTAGAGGAAAATTATTATATTAAAAGGTATATGGATGAAAATAGTAGTAAGTCGATAAAAGAAGGATTTTGAGTTACAAAAAGTAAACTAAAAAATAATGGTTTACAAAATGTAAAACTTGATGTAATATACTATATATAATAAACAGGAGGTAAAACGATGAATAAAAATATTATAAGATTTTTACGTAAGTTAAATAATTTAAGTATGCAACAATTAGCTGATAGTATAAATACAACTAAGCAAACTATTAGTAAATGGGAAAATGGCAAAGTAGCTAATATATCAGATGAAAATCTAAAAGCTTTAGAAGATGTATTTGACGAACCAGTTTACATGTTAATTCATAAAGAGTTAACGCCAGAATTAGAGCAGGAGTTAGAACACCGTAAAAATTTAAGAGAGGTTAATAAGTATACCGAAAAGGTACAGCAGTCTAAGGTAAGAAGAAAAGCACATGGTGTAGATGAAAATCTATATTATTTAAGAGCTTTAGGTAAAAGTCAAAGCAATGATATCGATTTAAAGATTATGTCCAATGAAGAAGTAGGTATAACTATAATAAGAAATTTAATACGTAAAAATGTTTCAACAAACTATAAAATATATAGATTATTAGAGATTTTAGATAGGGTATCAGATAATTGTAAAATAGATTACTCTATGATGACAGAAGAAGAAGTACAACTACATGCCTTACTAAAATTAGCATTAGATTTGAGTAAAAAAATAGAGTGATAAAAGTATGAAATAGGTCTTATTCATATGCCTAGTATATAGGTTGAGTATAGAAAAAAACTTAAAGATACTTATTAATGTAGAAATAAATTATGTATATAATTCACTATGACAAAAATTTAAATTAATTAATATTAAGGAGATAACATTATGATTAAAGAAAATATTAATACTTTCAGTGCAGAGATAGAGTATGCGAATGGGAGTGCTAAATTTCAAATTAATGAAGATGTTCAACCTAAACAACATTATGCTAAAGAAATGAGTGCAGAGGAAAAAGAATTTTTGAGATATCAATCATTAATGGAAAACTTTAAAAGAGAATATCAAACAGAATATTTTTATAAGTATGATGAAGATGATGTGCTTATGGATGTAGTACCTCATACAACGCAAACAGAGGACAGTAAAAGGGAGGAAGCTGTACTTTATAATGTAACAAGAAATAAAGAATTAGTAAAAGATTTAGCTAACTTATTAGGACAGTGGGAGATAGAACAGGTTTCAGCAGTAAGGTACCTACTGAATAGTATAATGAATTTTATAGAAACTGATATATCAAAAGTAGAGTTGATGCTAATAATAGTTAATGCAATTAAAGTGGCTACTCCAAAAACAGATGTATTAGAAAAGTTAAAGGATAAGAAAAACTTTAGTGAAGGCTTTATTAGAGAGTTTACATACTTAATAAAGAAATATGGAGATACCACATCAGATTTTTGATAGGGAGGTAGCATAATGTGAAATGGCAAGACTTTATATTAAAAGTAACTGATATTATAAAGTATGATGACATTGAGAAATGGCAGTTAGGTGATAGAATACTGATTACAGCAGGAACTGGAACAGGTAAGACTTACTTTGTAATGAATAGCTTGACTAAACATGCCAATACCTTTGGTGCTAAAATACTACTTTTGGTGAACCGAGTACCTTTACAAAATCAGATACAATATAATTGTCAAGAATTGGATGAGAATGATGTAATCGATGTGAAAACTTACCAGAGCTTAGAGAATGAAATTCTACAAGACACACATAGCTTTGATGAATATAAGTTCATAGTTTGTGATGAAGCACATTATTTCTTTAGTGATGCCCAATTTAACAATAAGACTAACTTAGTTTTGAACCTCATAAAAGATGGATTCAAAGATAAAGTAGTAATTCTTATGAGTGCAACAGCAATACTTCTTACAGGGTATTTGAAAATCGATAAAAGATTTGTATATACAGTAAAGAATAATTATAACTATATAGAAGGTATTTACACATATAAAAATCAAGATGTAATAGTACAGATGCTTCAATCGTTGCCTAAAGATGAAAAAGCTATATATTTTTCAAAATCTGTAGAGAAAGCATTTGATATGGCTCAAAAGTTGAGTGATGCTAGTTTTATTTGTAGCAAGGGAAATAGTAAGCACAGTCAACACATAAATAAAGGTGAACTTAATAATATTCAGCAAAATGAATGTTTTGAATGTCAAGTCCTATGTTGTACGACTGCTCTTGATAATGGTATTAATATTATTGATGAACAGGTGAAGCATATTATAGTTGATGTATTTGATATTGATACTGTTATTCAATGTATTGGGCGTAAAAGGGTAGTGTATGTAAGAGAAAGTGTTAAATTGTATTTTAGGGAAGTGGATATAAGATATGCAAACACCATCTATAATTCAGTAACCAAAGACTTAGAACAAGCAAGCTATCTGCTTCATCATGGAGAAAAAGCATTTAGAAAAAAATATCATAAGCAAGATTATAGTAAGTTCTTGATTGATATTGATGAAGATGCAATGAGAGTTAATGAAGCAGGGGCATGGAAGTATCAACAAATTAAAAGTATGTGTAGTGCTATCAAGAACAAGGAAAAGACTTGGTTACAGATACTATTTAAACAGATGGGATTAGATAATCCTAATGTAGAAAGCTTAGAAAGCATTACTGATAGTAGGTCATTGACTTCATACTTACAAGAGGTGCAGGATAAGCCTATGTTTAGTGAAGTGCAAGAAGTGTTCAGAGACACAATAAAGGAAATGTTGAATAGCTTAATCAGTCAGAATAGAAGGAGATTTGGTATCAACAGTATTAATGAAATACTTAAAGAACTTGGTGTTCCTTTTGTAATTGAAAGTAAGAGGGAGAACAAAGGAGAGATGCGAAATCAGCGTTATTGGATAGTTAAGGCACTTAGTTAATCAAAGTTAAATAATTAAACTTCAAAAATCACGATTTTTAGTGAAAAAGTGAGGAGACACTTGTCTGAAAATCTCCGAAATCTCGTCTTTTGGGAACTTTGATAAAAGTTAACCCATCTTAATAAATTTTACCCAGTGTTTCTCACTCGCAAGGAGTGAGGCGAGGAATCTTTATATCTTTTTTGCGTCAAATATTACATTAAATAAATACTATTTATAGAACTTTTTGACGCATTATTCTCAAATAATATTCAAAATCATAATAAGAAAGGTATAGAAAGTATGAAAGTAAATTTAGTAGCCACAAATGAGTGGTTTAGAAACAAACATTTATTAGAGAAAGGAAGGCATTTTGCATTAGGTATATATATGATATTACAGAAGATGCAACAGTTAGATAGAAAAATAATAACGTCTATTGGTGAGTTAATTGAATATATAATGGCTGATAGGAAGAATGAGACAGTCGTTCAATATGTCAAAGAGGCAATAACGTTCTTAGCTCAAGAGGGGGTGATTATGTTATATGAGGATATACATATGACAAAAATGATAGAGTGTGATTTAAAGAATGCTAAGACAGGTCAGGCTCTCTATATTAAGATAGGAGAACTACCAACAGTAGGATATACACAAATCACAACAGATGAATTAAATACAATCATGAGCAATCAAAATTTGAAAGCCAAACAAAAGGTGCAGATGCTAAGTTATTTTATGGCGATTGTTTCACATATTGATGCTAAAACCAAGGTAGCATTTCCATCATTTGATACATTACAAGATGAAGCACAAATTGGTAGACGGGAGAAATGTAAACAGTTTAATGAGGAACTAAAGGATATGGGACTAATGGTTTATGGAAATGCAAATATCGCTAATATAGATAACACAGGATGTGTAGCTAATACATATGCACGTGCTGAACATGAGGCAGATTTGAAAGCCGAACTTATGAGACTTAGAGAAACTCAAAGTTGGCGTCACAAAGAAATAGTAAAGTATCAGAATGCTGATATGAAGAGAAGCTTAAAACAGAGAATTAATAAATTACAGAAAAAAGCAGAACAGGAGAAATTGACAATGAATGAACAAAGACAATTAGATAGACTTTATGAACAATATAATAAATTATTAGATGGAAAGGAGGTGAGATAATGGGGGCATACAAGCAGTACACAGGTAAATATGTATATATCTTGATAGATTATGAAGAAGACTTTCCAATGTATATAGGAAAGACTAATAATTTTGTAAGGAGAAGAGTTGAACATATTGGATGCAGTTATGGAACTAAGTTTGCAGATAGCATACCGAAGCATTTAAGAAAAACGAGATATAAAATGATGGTATATGATTTCAGTGTATATGATGAAATTACAGATAAGGACTTGAGAATTTTGGAAAGTTATATAACTAGTAATTTTGGTTCGGAACTTAGTAAGCCGATGAAATTAAATCAAGAAAAGCAACAGAGGTTAGAAGAATTATTAAGAATAGCTCCTAATGTTCAACCTAAGTGTTATGAAAATATAAAGATAGAAAAGTTAAGAGAATTAGGCAGTATAGAAGAGCTGAATTGGTTTTAATAAAGAGCAGTAGTCGATAAGGCTAATGTTTTTTTTTGTACCTAAATGTAAAAGTGAGGCAAAATATGATATAATTATCTGAAAATATATAGAGGCAATCAAATGGTAAAAAGTGAAAATTTTAAAGATTTAAAACATGCACAAAATTTATTAGATAAACTAAAATTGGAGATAAAGCAGATGGAAGAAATATGGGGGGAGGATAGTATTGAATTTGAAGATTATTGTGAAAATGTTACATTTCAATTGTGTGAAATAGATGAATTTATTTTAGGAGAGGAACTGATAAGCCCTAAGACATTAATGTATGCAAATGTAAGAATGATGACTTATTGGAGGTATCTTCAAGAAAATATGAGCTTTAAAGAATTAATGAAAGAGCTAAGAAAATATTCTTAGGAGGTATTAGACATGGCGATAGGGGAGTTATGTTTATGTGGAAGTGGAAAAAAATATGAAGATTGTTGTGATAGGAAGCTCTTACCAACACAAAATAAGAAAATTGCAAAGCAACATATGGGAGAACTCATAAGTATTAGAAGGAGCTTTAAAAAGGTATGTATGCATCCTTGTAAAGAAGAATGTAGTGAGCAGAAAACAGGAGCACATACTATATCAAGAGCATCTATATTAACCCTTATATCAAAAGATAATAGTGTATACATGCCAGTTGTAAACGGATTCACAGGACAATTAGAGTTAAAATCTTTAGGAATTAAGCAACAGGCTTCTGTATTTCACTGTTTTTGTGCTACACATGATAATAATTTATTTAAAGATATAGATAAAGTAAATGTAAAGTTCTCTGAAAAAGTGTATTTTTTATATGCATATAGAATATTTGCTAGTACATATTATAAGCTTTTAAGAGAAGATTATTGCTATGAAAGACTAAAAAGGAGATACGATTATACACAGATACCAGAGGTAATTTTATTTTACTTAGGTAATAAAAGAACCCTATCCATATTGGAGCAGACTAAAGTACAACTAGAGCGAGGAATAGTTAATGAACAATATAATGAATTAGAAACGGTAACTATGGAACTTGGTTATAGAGTAAACTTTGCTGTATCTTCATGCTTCATCTTAAAGGTAGATTTATTAGGAAATAAATTATACTGGAAAGATAATGAGAGACCATTAGTATATATAACAGTTGTACCAAGTTCTAAGAAAACAAAAATAATTTTTTCTTGGTTAAAAAGTCATAGAAATATATATGGCTTTTTTAAAGAGCAAATAATGACTGTGCCTTTGAAATTTATTTTAAAATATCTTAATAATTTACTTCCTATGAATTGCGAAAATATGGCTATAAGCCCGTTTCTATGGGATGAGTGGACAACAAATGCAAAAGATGAATTTAAATCTGTTGTAAATGATGCATTAGGAATTATAAATAATAAAGCAATATGTCCAATATACTTTAAGAACAGAAATTATGATTTATTTAGAGTGATTTAGAAGTAAGTATAAAAATATAGATTATCATTGTATAGAAGAAGTAGCACAATATATATTCTAAGACAGATTGAGGAGAAAGAATAATGTATTATTTATATAGATTTTTAAATGAAAATAATGAAGTTATCTATATTGGAAGAACTAACAATATTGAAAGAAGGATTTTTAAAGAGCATTTTACAGATAAGACACACCTACCAGTAGAATGCTATAAAGAATTAAGAAGAATTGAGTATACAGAAATAGAATATGAAGCACAAGAAGTTGCTTTTGAAATTTTACTAATTCAAAAAATAAAACCTAAATATAATGTACAATTTAAGTATGATGAACAAGTAGATATAGAACAAGTAGAGCATGAATGGAAAGAACTTAAAATAGATAATATATACTTTGAGTTTTTTAAGAATAGAAAAGATAAGGTGCAGTCTATTGAGGATTATTTAGGATTTAATTTAGTAAGATGGGCTAAAGAAGATACGCTAAGTTTTAATACAGAAATGCAAACAGGATTTATAGAATATGATGCAAGGTGTAAACCATCTGTTGATAGCCTTAATCTTTTTGCAGGGAATAATATGAATGATAATATTGATTTTGCACTTAATATAGTGATAAACAATGTTTATAAACAGGACAAAAAGGTTTTAATATTAAGCTCAATTCATAATGCACATGTTATTACAAATAAAATCTTAGCATCATTAACTATGGTAGATTACAATAAAATCGTACACCAAATACTTGATGGAGAAGATTGGGATAGAATAGCTAAATGCTTAAATGATGGTAAGAACAAATTGAATAATATTCAAATTAGAGATGTAAGAGAAAAATTATTAATAAAAGAATTAGAAAAATTATTAATTGAAGATACATATGATATTGTTTTAATTGATGATTTAAATGTTATTCAAAGAAGTAATGAGTATGAAAAGGATAAGTTATTGGATATTATGCAAGAGTTGAAGTGGATTAGTAAAAAATATTTATTATCGCTTATTTTACTAGAACATAATGTACGTAATGCTGAAAGTAGGGCAGACCACAGACCAATGTTAAGAGATTTGCCTTATTTTAGTATGGAGAAGTATTCGGATGTAGTAGGGTTTATATATAGGGATGAGATGTATAATCCAGATACAGAAAAGCAAAATATTAGTGAGATAATTATAGCAAAGAATGCTTTTGGAATAGAAAATACAATTATAGAGCTAGTGAGAATATTACCTTATTGTAGGTATGTTAACAAAGAGCGTGAAGAAGAAAACTAGAATAATGTATTGGATTAGATTGAAATGATGAAAGGTAGGAGGTCAATGAGTAAAAAATATCTAGGAGTACAATGTGATGCTTGTAATAGAATTGTGCCACATGGAAAGTATTGTTCATTTTGTGGAGAAATAATTAAAAAAGATATATATATAGTATTTAAGAGTAAGACAGTGAGATGTGATGTTTGTGAAAGAGATGCGATTCTTCCTGTAGATGCAAGATATTTTAGTTGTTGTGGGAATATGTTACCTATAGGAAAGTAATAAATGAAGTTGTTTTGTAAATAAAAATGCTAGATGATAAAATATAAGAAAGGGGTCATGTAGGATGATAGTACAACAACTAAAGATAACGGAAAATGTAAGGAAGTTCGAGAGGCATAATAAAAACAAAAGAGTAGAAGTAGTATATGACTATTTATTTAAAGGACATTCACATAGGTGGCTAGATGAACATATTTTAGGTCAGGATAGCAGTTACACAAGAGGATGGAACTCTATGGCTATATTACACCATCTAGGAATTGTAGATGTACATAAAGGGATTTTTAAAGACTATACCATTGAGCAGGCAATAGAAATACTAGAACAACAAAATAATGCACTGTTTATGCCTATTATTCAAATGCTTAAAGAAAGGAATCAGAGTTATTCAAGTATAGAAGCTATAGCAGAACAGCCATTGCAATACGGAACAAGAACAATGGAGGAAGTTGAAAGGGAGTTAGAAGAAGAAACCAAGGTATCCAGAGGATTAGCAAAAAAAGAGCGTGCTAAGAGGTTAAAACAGGCATTAAAGATACCTAGATTATTAACAGTAACAACAACTACATATCAAAGAAATGCAGATGTAGTAGCAGAGGTACTTGAAAGGGCAAATGGAGTTTGTGAAAGATGTGGAGCGGCTGCTCCGTTTATAAGAGCATCTGATGGAACTCCGTATTTAGAAGTGCATCATAAGAAAAGACTTGCAGATGGTGGAGAAGATACTGTAGAGAATGCAATAGGGGTATGTCCTAATTGTCATAGGGAGTTGCATTTTGGAGCTAGGGTAAGTGATTGACAAGATAATAATTACCAATCTATTTTACGGGAAAAGAGGAAGAGGATGATTCCAAATTTAGAAGATTATGATACAAATGACCCTCGTCAAATAATTTTATATAGTTGGCATTTTGAACTTTTTGCAGTTAAAGAATCTATAGAATTTACAAAAAAAGGTTTAGATGATAAAGTTAGCCATTTAATTAGATTAGCTCAAGAGAATTTGATGAATCCAATATATTGTGATGCTATGATAAAAGTACAAGAATACCATAATGTTGAACCAATAGCATATCAATCCTATTTACTTACATTATATGCTATTGTTGAGGCTTCATTGGACAGATACTGTAAGATTTGTGAAGAGAAGATGAATCTAAAGGTAAAATTAGAGGATTTTAAAGATAAAGGAATTACTAGAGCTGTTAATTATTTAGAGAAGTGTGTAGAAGTAGACAATATTAAAAGTGATATTAAATGGGGAAGAATGCAGTTGATTAATGATATGAGAAATGATTTTATTCATCGTGCAGGATATAGTGACAAGCTAAATAAAATAAAAAAATATGAAGCAGAACTAAAAATATGCACAGAGGATGGAAAAATATATCTCTTGTATGAAGATATTATAAGGATGTATGAGTATATAGAACAATTTATGGAATTTGCTTTTTCAAGAGAATTTACCAATCCTAATAAAACATTAATTAAGAAATCATAGATGTAAAATTAATAATCTTGCAACACAGCCATACATAATTTATAATAAGAGCAAAGGCTATCTCGTAGCCACTTAGTGAAAAAACCTTAAAACCACCAGTTGTTACAAAGTCATGAAAAGCTCAGTAGGAGTAATGGGTGACGAAAGAACATACGACTATGCTATCGCGCTTCGCGCTGTAACAACAAGTGACTTCATGACAGCAGAATCAGCTGACCTTCCATGGGAAGTACTTGGAACAGTAACAAGAAGAGTTATTAACGAAGTTAAAGGTGTTAACCGTGTAATGTACGACTGTACAGGTAAGCCATCAGCAACTATTGAATTTGAATAAAGTAAAATTTTATACACATTATTTTATATGGTAGGTGGTCTTTAGAGATTACTTGCCGTATGTATATTGATTTAAAATGTAATAAAAAGTGTTGCAAACTATAATATTAGTCACATAGAAAAGGATATTAACTATGGTGAACAAACAAGAGAAAAGTGAGAACAATAAGACAGAGCAGAAAGTCCAAAAAAACTCAAAAAAAGATTTGAATGGTGTGATGGGTGGTAGTGTATTTGGAGGGATTTTTTTGTTTGTTACCTACCAAATATATACTAAATTATTTGAATTTCCAATTGGACAGATATTAACCTATATTATAGGATGTATGGCGTTTATTTGTTTTGGAGTATCTGTAAGTTGCTTCTTCGATTTTAAAGAGTCGAAAAAAATAGAAAAACTAGATGAAGATGCACAAAGAGAAGAAAAAGAATTTGCAGAAATAGAACCTGAAAAAAGAGCTTTAAGAGCAGAAAAAATGTTCAGAATGAATCAGAAAGAATTAATGAGATATTATGATATGAACTTAGCTCAAACGAAATTCCTTTCTGGACTTGGTATCATAATGATTATATTTGGTATATTAATAGTATCTGCAAGTATGTATATGTATATGAATATGGATGCAGATAAGGTTTTGCTTTTTGTGGGGAGCTCAAGTGGTATCATAGTTGATTTTATTGGAGCAATTTTTATAAAGATGTATACTAAAAATATTGAAGCAGCAGTTAAGTTTCATGCAAAATTTGCAGAAAGCAATAATCTTTTGCTTGCAAACTCGATTGCCAATAAGATAGAAGATGATAAGAAAAGAGAGGATACTTTATCGGAAATATCAAAAAATATTATTTTAGTAAAGAAAAACACATTAGAATGATGGCAATACATTGGCAACAGAAAATCAGTAAGTCAGAATAACATATGCAATAGAGATAAAGTAAAGACGGTTTTATATAAAAATCAAGCATATATGTTTAATAACAAGTAAGAACTTGTCGAGTTATAATAAGTCGAAACTTAATACTTACAAGGCTTGTAAGATTTTAACGGTGTGCTTTATGACTGTATAGGAAAGCCACCCATAATAAATCATTTAGGGATACATTAAGTTGTATCTCTTTTTTAGTGTAAACAGATTGAGTTTTTACCTTTAATATGTTAGAGTAAATATATCAATAAAGTAAATCAAGTAAGACCTATAAATAGTAGGATAACTTGGTTAGAACGGTCAAAATACTACTTAAACCAAACAGCTTTATCCTAATATCGCAAAACAATATAATACGACACCAAGTCGTGTAGAACGTGCTATTCGTCATGCTATTGAAGTAGCATGGAGTCGTGGAAAAATGGATACTATTGATAAACTCTTTGGTTATACTGTAAACAATGGTAAGGGAAAGCCTACTAATAGCGAATTCATTGCACTTATCGCTGATAGATTAAGACTTGAGATGCAAGTAAGTTAAATTCTTGGGAATGGTAGGTCTATGAGGAATAGTGAAACCAACTAACATTTTAAAGTATGACCTATAAACTCTTTTTAAGCATTGATTGCGGAATTTTCTAGAGTAAAATATATAAATTTATTTAAATAAAAACTATAAATCCTTCTAATTGATTGGTTGAATGATATACCATATATTAGGAGGATTTTTGTATGCTTGATAACTGCTTTAATAGGATTGGAAGAGATAATAAGAATAAAATATAAGTATTTTATTGAAGAGTATAATAAGATTAAATTGGTTGATATTAATATATATTACGACCCTATAATTAGACTTGATAATTTACCTAAAGATAACATAAAAATAGGTAGAAAAATACATTTTCATCCGATATACTGAATAAGAAAAGATATGTAAAGGAAAGATTTGAATGAAAAAGTTTAGCAAAAAAAATACTTTAATAATCTTGATGGCTGGAATAGCAAGCACTTCAGTAGGGTGTAGTATGAATCAGCAAAATGTTACACCACAAATACAAGAAGAGAGTAAAAAAGAGTATTTTCAACCAGTCAGCTTTACCTATTCAGGGATGGGAGGTACTTATGATATAGTAGCCAACTCGCCAAGACAAAGAGCTGTTACGTTATCACAATTTATGACAGAGATGTTATTAACATTAGGACTAGAAGACCAAATAGTAGCAACTGCTCTACTAGATAATCCTATATTACCTGAATTTGAAGAAGCCTATAGTCAAATTCCTGTACTTCAAGTTGGCGAAGGACATGCTATCTCTAAGGAAGCTTTTATTGCAAGTAATCCAGACTTTGTAAGTGGATGGGATTCATCTATTAGCGAACAAACAACAGGTTTACCCGATGAACTCATTGCAAAAGATATTATCCCTTTTATGGCTAAATCCTATGAGGGGGATGCTACTGTCGAAACAGTATATGAAGACTTTGAGCTTTTAGGTAAATTGTTTAATGTACAAGATCGTGCAGAAGAAGTCATACAGCAAATGAAAAAGGATATAAAAAACGTGACGGATAGGGTCGGTTCTATTAAAGAAGAAGATCGTGTCAAAGTGATGGTTTATGATTCAGGACAAAATGATGCTATGGTAGTTGGTACAGGACTTGCAAACAACTTAATAGAACTTGCAGGGGGCAGTAATGTATTTGCCAATGATGCTAATAGACCTTATGTTAATGTTTCTTGGGAAAGTGTAGTTGCTAGAAATCCAGAAGTCATATTGATAACAGAGTTCATGGCAGGAGATAGCGCAGATAGCAAAATAAGTTTTCTAAAAAAATATCCAGCATTAAAGGATGTAGAGGCTATCAAAAATAATAGATTATACGTTGTTAGATTAGCAGACTTATCACCTGGAATTAGAAATCCTATGTTGATTGAACAAATGTATCACGATTTTTATGAAACGCCTAATCTTGAAGAAAGTAAGGCAGAATAATGATAAAAAATAAAATAAGACATTGGACAAAGAGGAATTTTTTGTTGGGAGCGAGTGTATTAATCCTACTCTTAATCCTTTCAATAGTAATAGCAGTGGCTATAGGAAGTACCTATATTGCTCCTGGAGAAGTTTATAAGGCAATCCTTTATAAACTGACTAATGGATTAGTGTATAAAGATACAAGTGATGCAATGGTTATGGCAATCATATGGGAAATACGCTTACCAAGAGTCTTATTAGGAGCGCTTTGTGGTGCAGGGCTAGCTCTATGTGGGATATTGATGCAGTGTATCACTAAAAATCCAATAGCTGAACCTTATGTATTAGGACTATCTTCAGGAGCATCTTGTGGTGCTGTTGCAGTCATTGTTTTAGGAAGCATGTCGTCTGTGGGGATAACAAGTGTTACAATGGGAGCATTTTTAGGTGCTATTTTAACGGGTATACTTGTTTTTGCTATAGGGACTCAACTAGGAAGAACATCTTCTACGACACGTCTTGTCTTATCGGGAATGGCTATTTCTACCATTTTTTCTGCACTTACCAATTTACTTATTTATGCATCCCCAAATACCAATCAAGCTAAAACAGCACTTTTTTGGACAGTGGGCAGTTTAGGTGGTGCAAAGTGGGAGGTTTTATTATTTCCATTTATAACATTTTGTATAGTTATGATGATTACATTCTTCCTTTCTAAGTCACTCGATATTTTATTAGTAGGCGATACGAGTGCTATTATACTTGGTATTAACGTTAAATGGATTAAAGCATTGTTTCTAATATTAACAACACTACTAACATCAGCATTGATTGCTGTTACAGGATCAATAGGCTTTATAGGACTTGTAGTCCCTCACATATGTAGGACTTTAGTTGGAAGTGATCATAAAAAACTTGTTTTATTGTCATCATTAATAGGAGCAATATTCCTAATAGGATCAGATGTTATGGCTAGAGGCCTGTTCCCACCGCTAGAACTACCAATAGGCATTATTACAGCTTTGGTAGGAGGACCTTTTTTCTTATATCTTATTTCCAAAAAAAATTATTCATTTGGAGGAAATGAGACATGTTAAAACTTCAAGTTAACAATCTAAAATTTAGTATTGATAATGAAGAAATACTTAAAGATATTTCTTTTGATATAAAGAAGGGAGCATTTGTAGGTATTATAGGACCTAATGGATCTGGTAAATCTACATTACTCAAAAATATATACAGAGTGTATAAACCATCTAGTGGCAAGATTATATTAGAGGAGAGGGTATTAAGTAAACTAAAAGAGAAAGAATGTGCACAAAAAATAGCAGTTTTAGCACAAGAGAGCAACACATACTTTGACTTTACAGTAGAACAAATTGTAAAAATGGGGAGGTATCCCTATAAATCAATTTTTGAAGACTATTCTAAAGAGGATCTGCAAATAGTCAGACAGACGTTACAAAAGGTAGGATTAGAAAATGATATGAATCGGACATTCTCCAAGCTATCCGGAGGGGAAAAACAGCGTGCTTTAATTGCACGTGCTTTAGTTCAAAATGCTGATTTTTTAATACTAGATGAACCGACCAATCACTTGGATATAGGGTATCAGATTCAACTTATGGATTTAGTAAAAAACCTTAAAATGACCACTTTAGCTGCCATACATGATATTAACTTAGCAGCAATGTATTGCGATTATCTTATTGTGATACACAAAGGAAAAATCATTAAAGTGGGTTCTCCAGAAGAGGTGATTACGGTAGCATTACTAAAAGAAATATTTGGGGTAAATGCCTATGTAGGTATAAATCCAATTAATAAGAAGATACAAGTGTCTTTTATGTCAAATATTGGATAAGTTTAAAGTGAAAATACTTGTTAAGTTTTAGATTGTATACTAAACTATTTAATAGATTATTTAATGATATAACTCAAATATATAGGAGTGAAAAAATGAGATTATCACCAAGAGACAAAGAAAAATTACTCATTGTAGTTGCTGCAGAAGTAGCAAGAAGAAGAAAAGCTAAAGGAATTAAATTAAACTATCCAGAAGCTGTTGCATTAATTACTGATGAAATTATGGAAGGCGCAAGAGAGGGCAAAAGTGTTACAATGCTCATGAACGAGGGTAGACAAATCCTTACACAAGATGATGTCATGGATGGCATTAAAGAATTAATAGATGAAGTACAAGTAGAAGCAACTTTCCCAGATGGTACAAAACTTGTAACGATACACAACCCAATTGCATAAGGAGAAATACACATGATACCAGGAGAATATATTTTACGTAAAGAACCTATTATATGTAATAAAGATAAAGAAAGTACAAATATAATTGTTGTGAATCGTGGTGATAGACCCATTCAAGTAGGTTCACATTTTCATTTTTATGAAGTGAATCAAGCACTTGAATTTGATAGACAGCAGGCTTATGGTAAAAGACTTGATATTCCAGCAGGAACAGCAGTAAGATTTGAGCCAGGGAATGAAAAGCAAGTCCCTTTAATTGACTTAGCAGGAAAAAGAGAAGTTTATGGATTAAACAATCAAATTGATGGGCCATTAACCAAGGAGGATAAATAAAGTGAGTTTTGAAATAGGAAGAAGACAATATGCCGATATGTTTGGGCCTACAACTGGGGATAGTATACGACTTGCGGATACAGAACTATTTATCCAAATAGAAGATGATAAAACTATCTATGGCGAAGAGATGAAATTTGGTGGTGGTAAATCTGTTCGTGATGGAATGGGGCAAAATTCATTAGAAACAAGAGAAAATCCATTAGTAATGGATCTTGTTATTGTTAATGCAATCATCCTAGATTATACAGGTATTTATAAAGCAGATATAGGTATTCGTGATGGTAAAATTGCAGGGATTGGTAAGTCAGGTAATCCACTCATTATGGATGGTGTTGATTTTATTATTGGTGTTGGAACAGAAATCATAGCAGGTGAAGGATTAATTGTTACTGCAGGTGGGATTGATACACATGTTCATTTTATCAATCCAAAACAATGTGAAGAAGCACTTGTATCCGGTATAACAACTATGATTGGTGGTGGTACTGGGCTTGCAGAAGGAAGTAAAGCAACCACATGTACGCCAGGAACATGGCATATTCACCGTATGCTTCAAGCTGTAGAGGATATTCCTATGAATATTGGGCTTCTTGGAAAAGGGAGTGGTGCAGCAAAGGCACCAAATGAAGAGCAGATTAAAGCTGGTGCCGTAGGGCTTAAAATCCATGAAGACTGGGGAGCAACACGTTCAGCAATTGATTATTCTTTACAAGTTGCAGATGAAATGGATATCCAAGTTGCTATCCATACAGATACCCTTAATGAATTTGGATTTGTAGAAGATACTATTGATGCGATCAAAGGTAGAGTCATTCATACATTCCATACAGAAGGTGCAGGCGGTGGACATGCACCAGATATTATAAAAATGGCCTCACAAATGAATGTTCTTCCAGCCTCTACAAACCCAACAAAACCTTATACAGTAAATACTATTGAAGAACATTTAGATATGCTTATGGTATGCCATCACTTAAGTCCAAATGTACCAGAAGACGTTGCTTTTGCGGATTCTAGAATTAGAAAAGAAACAATAGCAGCAGAAGATATTTTACAAGACTTAGGTGTATTTAGCATGATGAGCTCAGACTCACAAGCCATGGGACGTGTAGGTGAAGTTATTACAAGAACATGGCAAACAGCACATAAGATGAAGATTCAAAGGGGATGCCTTGAGGGGGATCATGAATATGGAGATAATAATAGAGTAAAACGTTATGTAGCCAAGTATACTATTAATCCTGCTATTGCTCATGGGATTAGTGATTATGTAGGTTCCATTGAAGTAGGTAAGATCGCAGACCTTGTGATTTGGCACCCAGCCTTCTTTGGTGTAAAAGCTAATATGATCCTTAAGAGTGGTATGGTAGCGAATGGTTGGGTAGGGGATGTCAATGCTTCTATTCCAACACCACAGCCACAACAGTATACAGAAATGTTTGCATCTTATGGGAAAGCTAAGAAAGCATGTAACATTACTTTCGTATCTCAAGCAGCTTATGAGGATGGTATTAAAGAAAAACTTGGCTTAGAGAAAGTTGTTCTTCCAGTAAAAGGCATTCGTAATGTAACGAAGAAAGATATGAAATTAAATGATGCAACACCAGAACTTACAGTTGATCCACAAACTTATGAAGTAAAAGTTAATGGTGAATTGATAACTTGCGAGCCAGTAGATGAAGTACCAATGGCTCAAAGGTACTTCTTATTCTAAAGAGATAAACAATACGCTAGATAAAGGAGCACATTATGATTATAGAGAAAGTAATTGGTAATATAGAAGATAAACAAGATATTCAAGCATTTCATATAGAAAAAGTTATTTTAGAGAGTGATGGATTACTTAAGAGAATTCAACGTGTGAAAACGGACCATGGTACAGAGCTTGGGATTAGCTTATCTCCTAATAGTGTATTAAGAGATGGTGATATTTTACACGAGGATGGTAACAATCTTATCGTCATTAGTGTTAAAGCTGATGATGTGTTAGTGATTCGCCCAGTTGATATGATGCAAATGGGTATCGTTGCACATATGTTAGGCAATAGACATTTACCTGCTCAATTTGAAGAAGATAGTATGATTGTGCAATATGATTATTTAATAGAAAGACTTCTTAAAGAAGAAAACTTAAGCTATACAAGAGAAAATAAAAAATTAAAACAGGCATTTAGACATGTTGACCACAGCCACTAATAGGCAACTTCTTCAACTTTTACAAATTTGTGATTCAAATTTTCCAATTGGTGCTTTTAGTCATTCTTATGGTATGGAAACTTATCTAAGAGATGAGTGGATCACAAATCGAGAAAATTTTGAGGAGTATATTAAAGCCTTCTTAAAAGGTCAGTTTATATATTCAGATGGTTTAGCTATACGACTTGTCTATGAGGCACTTAGTGCCCAGAACCTAGAGAAGTTATGGGAAATAGATCAATTAATTACAGTTCAAAGTATGGCAAGAGAAACAAGGGAAGGTACAAAAAGAGTTGGACGACAAATGTTACAGCTGATTTTGGATCTTTATGATAATCCCATTTTAGAAATTTATCAAAAACGTATTGCACAGGCAGTATCTTATGGTCATCCAGCACTTGTTTTTGCAATTGCTGTGCATACCATGGGTATTAGTGAAAAAGATGCTATCCTGAGTTATAGCTTTAGTACAGTCTCGAGTTTAGTACAAAATGGCGTACGTGCTATTCCATTGGGACAAAGAGACGGGCAGATCATTTTAAGAGATATAAGTGAATTTTTAGTAGAACTTTATGAAGCAATTAAAAACTTGGAAGAAGAAGATTTTGGAATGACTATACCAGGTCTTGAAATTGCGCAAATGAGACATGAGACATTACACTTTAGACTTTTTATGTCATAATCAGTAAGGAGGAATAGGATGAGACCAATCGTAATTGGGGTCGGAGGACCAGTTGGAGCAGGAAAAACTTTATTAATCGAAAGACTTAGCCGAATGATGTATCCAAAGTATAGTTTAGGTGTTATTACAAATGATATTTATACACTAGAAGATGCTAACTTTTTAATTAAAAACTCCATATTACCTGAAGATCGTGTAATAGGGGTAGAGACAGGTGGATGTCCACATACTGCTATTCGTGAGGATGCCTCTATGAATTTTGCAGCTATTGATGAGATGAAAAAAACTCACCAAGATTTAGATATTATTTTCTTAGAAAGTGGTGGCGATAATCTAGCAGCTACATTTAGTCCAGATCTTGTTGATTTTTCAATTTATATTATTGACGTTGCACAAGGTGAGAAGATTCCTAGAAAAGGTGGACAAGGGATGATAAAGAGTGATCTTTTTATCATTAACAAAACAGATTTAGCGCCTTATGTAGGAGCTAACCTAGAGGTCATGAAACAAGATACTATTACATTTAGAGGACAAAAAGAATTTATTTTCACTAATCTAAAGACAGATGAAGGTGTTAACCAAGTGATTGAATGGATTCAAAAGAATTGTTTATTAGAAGGTCTGAATTAAGAATGAAAGAAGGATTAACAGGTTATTTAGAACTGGGTATGCAAAGTAAAAATGGTTCTTATAGTGCCAAGACGCTTCTGCAAAAGGGTGCTTCTCGTATATCACCAGCAATGTATTTAGACACCAGTGATATTCCTTGTTATTTTATGTTAAGTTTAGGAGGAGGATTTGTAGCAGGAGATGTGTACGAAAATAAGTTTACACTTGAAAAGAATGCAAAAGTCATCTTAACAACACAATCCCCTAATAAAATTTTTAAAAGTCCTAATCAAATCCCAGCTATCCAAAAGACTTTTATTCATTTAGAAGAAGGTAGCCAGTTAGAGTATATTTCTGATAGCCTTATAGCTTATGAAGATGCTTATTATGTACAAGATACAAGAATTGATATGACAGAAAGTGCAAGTCTTGTGTATATCGATGGCATTACTTCAGGATGGGCGCCTACAGGTGAAAAATTTAAGTATGAAGAAGTCAAGTTAAAAACGCATATTTATATGGATGGTCAGCCCATTGTACTTGATTACCTAAAACTTACTCCTAAAAGTTCTACAATGCAGGCATTAGGAATGCTAGAGGAATATACACAGTTTGGAACTATGATGGTTATTGATTCTAGAATAACCGATAGTATGATAAAAGAAATGAGAATGTACATTGAGCAATTAGGTAAACCCGTAAGATACGGACTTTCAACACCACAATGTAATGGCTTTGTACTTCGTGTATTAGGTAACTTAACACAAGATATTGAAAAAGTAATAGAACGATGTCATGATTATGTTCGAGAGCAACTCTATGGCATTGAACCATTAAGATTAAGAAAATATTAATTAAGGAACATACAAAATAAAAGTACCTATTAAAAGAGTAATTAAATCTTATTAATAGGTACTTTTTACTTATCTGCTTAAATAGGTCAATAATATAATATTAAAATAAAACTATTATGATTTATTGATACAATTAAGAGGGTTTTTTGATTTTATATGGAAAGTAGGTATTTAAATTTCGAGGTTAATCCTAACATAGGTTAATTTCTTATTTGCTCAATAATGTTAAAATAAAGTTAATCATTTAACAAGCAAAGGAGAAATGGATATGTCAGTTACTTTTAAAAAATTTGATCATATTATTACAGAGCAATATGCGTTAGAACAAGCTTTTCTAACAGAATATAAAAATGGAAACCATACATTGAGTGCACCATTTATTAAGCTTAATCCTTATGGTATTGCACCTTTAACAGCACTTATTTTATTTAAAACAGAAGAAGCTTTAGGTGTAAGTGTACTTGTGAAAGGAAAAGAAAAAGCAGGAGATATGACTGCTACTTTTGAAAAAAATACAGAACATGTATTACCTATTTACGGTTTATATGCAGATTATAACAATGAAGTTGTGATTACTTTAGAAAATGGTGAAAGTCATACTGTTTACATTCAAACAGAAGCAGCACCAGAAAAAGTACTTCTACCAACTTACTTAGAAACAACACCAGGTTACTTAGGTGAAAATGTTATTTTTGTTAGCCCAACTTCTAAAGCGATGACAGCAGCTTATGACTATAAAGGGGAAGTACGCTGGTATGGAACATTAAACTTTGCCTTTGACTTAAAACGTATAAAAAATGGACGTATCCTGCTTGGAACAAACCGCCTTGTAGCACCACCTTATCATACAACTGGTCTTTATGAAATGGGCATGATTGGTAAAATTTATAAAGAATACCGCCTTCCAAGTGGTTATCACCATGATGAATTTGAAATGGAAGATGGCAATCTTTTAGTTCTTACACAAGATCTTCCAACAGGTACAGTAGAAGATATGTGTGTTCTTATTGATAGAGAAACAGGTAAGATCTTAAAATCTTGGGACTATAAAAAAGTATTACCTCAAAATGTAGCCGGTTCAGGAAGCCAAGATGCACATGACTGGTTCCATAATAATGCAGTATGGTATGATAAAAAGACAAATTCTCTTACATTATCAGGTAGACACCAAGATGCTGTCATTAACTTAGACTATGAAACAGGTGATTTAAACTGGATTATTGGTGATCCAGAAGGATGGCCAGCTGAAATGGTAGAAAAATATTTCTTCACACCAGTAGGAGATGAATTTGACTGGCAATATGAACAACATGCTTGTGTTGTCCTTCCAGATGGCGATATTATGGTATTTGATAATGGTCACTTCCGTGCTAAATCAAAAGAAAACTATGTACCAGCAGATAAGAACTTCTCTCGTGGGGTAAGATTCCGTATTAACACAGAAGATATGACTATTAGACAAGTATGGCAATTTGGTAAAGAAAGAGGAAAAGACTTCTTCTCAACTTATATTTCTAACGTAGAATACTATGGTGAAGGACATTACATGGTACATTCAGGTGGAGCAGGTGCTTTAAGAGGGGAAACATGTAACGTACCTCCTGTTATGCATGAAGGTAAAGAAGAAGGCTTAGTGATGAATTCAATCACTATTGAAATTAAAGATGATGTGATTATGCATGAGATGCACTTACCAGGCAACTTCTACCGTGCAGAAAAACTTTCACTTTACTGTGAGGAAGACGTTTTAACATTTGGCAAAGGTGAGCTTCTTGGTTCATTAGGTGTTACAGAAGAAATGATGACAGAAGTACCAGCAGAAAACGGTGGTATGGTACCAGATACTTATAAAGTAAGAATTGGTGAAGAAGAAGACCGCATCATCTTAAAAGCAAGTTTTGAAAAAGGTCAACTTGTTATGATTATGCTTGAAGGTGAAGAAACTACACATCGTTATTTTGTACCAACAACAAAAAGACCATTCCTTGCAATGTGTGTAGGGACATTCCAAGAAACAGATGAAAGAGCTGTAGAGCATCCAATTAGTAAAGAAGGTCTTAAAGGTGACTTTAAAGTGACACTTCTTATTGATGATCAAAAGTATGAAACGGGTGTTAGTGTAACTTGTTAAGAAAAAGTAAAAGAGGCTATGCAAAGCATAATTTGCACAGCCTTTTTTCGTTGTAGTGAATAGTTTTATAAAAAAGGGGCTACACCTTAAAGAGAATGCTGTCAAAACATTGATAAATAGTATGAACGATAGTATAATGTTTACTTAAAAAGAGGAGGTTGAAAATGGAAATTAATAAAGACCAATTTAAGAAAATATTTTTAACTGCGGCAGCTATTATTTTATTTTACTGGGCGCTGCAAAATTATATAGAAGTAGCAGATTGGTTTAATCAAATCTTAGGACTTTTTGCACCTATTCTGCTAGGGCTTGCTATAGCCTTTATTATTAATATTCCTATGGCTGCTATAGAAAATAGACTTTTAAAAGCTGTACCTAATAGATTCAATAAGTTTAAGCGTCCTGTAAGCTTGGTTCTGGCTATGCTTCTTATGGTAGCAGTTGTAGTACTTGTTATGGTTATTATTATTCCAGAACTTGTACGTACTTTCTTGATTATTAAAGAAAGTATTCCAGGTTTTGTAACACAGGTACAAGATTTCTTAAATGATATCATTCAGTACTTCCCAGAGCTTCAAAGTGAAATGACTATTACAATTGACTGGGCAGAATGGGGCAAGAAACTTTTTGAATGGATTCAACGTGGTGCAACAGTTCTTGCAGGTTCTACTTTTAGTGTGATTTCAGCAACTTTTAGTGGGGTATTTACTTTTGTGCTAGGTCTTGTTTTAGCTATTTATGTATTACTTCAAAAAGAGAAGCTAGGCATGCAAGCTAAAAAAGTGATGTATGCTTATATTAAAGAGGATAGGGTAGAACATTTATTACGTGTACTCCATATAGCAAGTAGAGCATTTAGTAACTTTTTTACAGGGCAGTGCTTAGAGGCTATAATTTTAGGCGGAATGTTCTTTATAACGATGTCTCTCTTTAATCTTCCTTATGAATTGATGATTTCAGTGACCATTGGGTTTACAGCACTTATTCCTATTTTTGGTGCTTTTTTAGGATGCTTTATAGGAGCCTTTTTAATCGTTGTAACCAATCCAGTTCAAGTTATTTGGTTTCTTATTTTATTCTTTGTGCTTCAGCAGTTAGAAGGTAACTTGATTTATCCTCGTGTTGTAGGAAGTTCAGTAGGCCTTCCAGGTATTTGGGTACTCATTGCTGTAACATTAGGTGGTAGTATGTTTGGTGTATTGGGTATGCTCATGATGGTACCGATGTGTTCAGTAGTCTATACTTTATTAGGCGAAAACGTCAACAAGCGTATAAAGGATAGGAAAATTAGTAAGCATAAAATAACTAAAAAGTTTAACGTATAAAATACTGAAGCAAAGGTTAAGTTGAAATGATTAATAGATTGAAAAGCTTGTTCTAATGATTTATCACAGAGAAGAAGATAGCTTTGTGGTGAGCGTATCAGTGACTTTTGAATTTAAAGAGCTTATTATTGATAAAAAACTATAAAAGAAGTGATCGTTTACGATCACTTCTTTTAAATTGCGCTTTAATTATAGACAACCTATAATAAAAAAGAAGAAATAGATAGAAAAGGTGAAGAAAATGATTTATACAATAACACTCAATCCTTCATTAGATTATGTTGTGAAGGTCAATGATTTTCAAGTTGGTGGGATGAACCGATGTAGTGAAGAGCAGATTTATGTAGGAGGGAAGGGAATTAATGTTTCTCTGATTTTAAATCAGCTTGGTATAGAAAATGAAGCATTAGGTTTTGTAGCAGGATTTACAGGTGGGGAGATTATACGTCTTTTAGATCAGGCACAGGTGAAACATAATTTTATCACGCTTAAAGAAGGTATGTCCCGTATTAATATGAAGTTAAAAAGTGGTGAAGAAACAGAGATTAATGGAATGGGACCTCATTTAGAAGTAGAGGATCTTATAGAACTTGAGCAGCAACTAGAGTGTATGAAGGAAGGTGACTTCCTTATTCTAGCAGGGAGTATCCCTTCTACATTACCAAGTGATACTTATGAGCAGCTGGTTAAAAAATTCAGTAGCCGTGGTATAGCTTGTATTGTAGATGCCACAAAAGATTTACTGCTTAATGTATTACCTTATGGGCCATTTCTTATTAAGCCTAACCATTATGAACTTGGGGAGCTTTTTGACATGGAACTTAAAACACATGAAGAGGTTATTCCTTATGCTAAAAAGTTACAAGAAAAAGGTGCTCGTAATGTACTCGTTTCTATGGCAGGATTAGGGGCAGTACTTGTAACGGAAGATGGCACAGTTCTTACTCATGAAGGCATAGACGGTAAAGTCAAAAATTCGGTAGGAGCAGGAGACTCTATGGTGGCAGGCTTTATTGCTGGTTATAAGGCAAGTGGGGACTTTAAAGAAGCGCTAAAAATGGGTATGGCTGCAGGAAGTGCCACAGCTTTTGAAGAGGACCTTGCAACAGGTGAGCAAATAAAAGGTTTATTTCATAAGCTCTAAGCATAAATCTTTAGTCCTTCTTATATATAAATAATAAGAGAGACTGAGGGGGAATGCAGATGTATGACCACCATGAAAATAAATTAGGAATGCTTATTAGAGAGTGTGTGAGAGAAAAAGATTGGTCTATGCGTAGACTGAGTCAATATGTACAGATGGACCAGGCAACACTTTCAAGAATTGTGAATGGCAAGCAAAAGGCAGGACTTGTTCATATGCAGAGACTAGCACAGGCATTAGATTTACCGATGCATACACTTATTGAAGCAGCAGGTTTTCAGATAAATTTAGAGGAGCAGGAGATAAGCAAAGTATCTAGATCAGGTGAGCAGCCAGATTTGATAGACTATATTTTTAAGTTTTATGAACTAGAAAAAGACCCTTTATTAATAGATAAAATTAAGGCAGAACTTATTAAATATGAGCCATATGCTTTGACACATGAAGGAGAAAATCTCATTGATAGAAGGCTAGGATATAAAATAGAGGCTTTAAGTGCAGAGGGGCCACTTATTGAAAGGATGGAAGTCCTTTATAAGCATTTTAAAGAAGAGGCATTATCTAAGGAAGAAAAACAAATTATAGGGAGTGGGCTATTATATTTTGTCATTTCAACAGATATTATACCTGATTATATTTTCCCAATAGGTTATTTAGATGATGTGATTGCCATTGGGCTTGTAGAAGAAAAGCTAGCTAAGTTATAAGTAAAATAGGAAAGTATACGCTACTTTAGGGTATACTTTCCTATTTTTATTTATAAAGAGATTCCCTTGTCATAGGAAGTGTGTTGTTAACGCCCTTAGAGAATAAGATTTGATGTAAGTCTACAATCCCATTATTAAAGCAGGCGGCACAGGAACATAAATACATACGCCACATACGGATAAACTTCTCATCAAACATAGTCTCAATCTCAGGGAGATGTGCTTCAAAGTTCTTATACCACTCAAGTAAGGTCTTTGTATAATGTCTACGTAAGCTTTCTACATCTAAGGTATAGAAATGATGGTTAGCTGAAAGGGTGATAATTTCTCTAAGGCTTGGGATAACCCCACCAGGGAAGATATACTTTTTAATCCAAGCATCTCCTGGAGATTCAGTTAGTCCGCTAATATAGTGAAGGAGGCACAAGCCTTCCTCCTTAAGTACGGCATCTACAGCTTTAAAGAAAGTAGGGTATTCCTTACGGCCTACATGCTCTAGCATACCGACACTTACGATACGGTCAAACTTAAGGCCGGAATCAATAAGATCACGGTAATCCATAAGCTTCACATCGAGCAAGTCCGTAAGGCCTTCAGCTTGGATACGTGACTTAAAAGCTGCATGCTGCTCAGTACTAAGGGTAATACCAAGTCCTTTTACTTTGTAGCATTTGGCTGCTTCAATAAGAAGATTACCCCAGCCGCAACCGATGTCAAGAAGTGTCTGACCTTCTTCTAAGTAGAGTTTCTTAAGTATATGATGGATTTTATTCATTTGCGCTTCATAAAGGGTGTCTGTATCTTTTTTGAAATAAGCACAGGAATAACTCATGGTTTCATCTAGCCAAAGCTTATAGAAATCATTACCTAAGTCATAGTGAGAAGAAACTTGCTGCTTCTGGGTCTTAGCATGGGTAGAAGTATGAAAAATATGAGGTAATAGATGAAAGTGTGTATGAAAATGTCTCTTATATTTTAAGATGGCATCAAGGGATTCATATAAATCTCCTTCAATGTCAAGGGCTTTATTCATATAAGCTTCACCAAAGGCTAAGGTATAGCTTTTGATAAATTCCATTGTATGAATAGGTTCATTGAGGATAATTTTGAACTGTGAGGGGGGCGTTCCTACTTCTATTTCCTCTCCATCCCAAAAGCGTAAAGTAAAATGGGTATCTTTAAACTTGGAGACAAGTTCTTTAATAGGTGTCTTTTGCATAATCAAACCTCCTTATAAGCAAGTATGACCATAAACTTCCTATTTAATGCTTAGACAAGAAAATTTTAAAGAAAGGTATTGAATAGTGTAGAGTGGGAAATGTATAATGAATAAAGTTTGATATTTTAAGAAAGAAAAGGAAGTAATATGGATAAAAGAATTGATTTAACACAAGGACATATGGTAGGAAAGCTCATTAAGCTTGCAATTCCTATTATGGGAACGTCTTTTATACAAATGGCGTATAACATGACAGATATGATCTGGATTGGACGCGTTGGCAGTAGCGCTGTTGCTGCAGTTGGAACAGCAGGCTTCTTTACATGGCTTGCTATGGCCTTTATTATGATTTCAAAAGTTGGAGCAGAAATAAAAGTAGCTCAGAGTATAGGGGAGAAGGACCTAGAAGGGACTAAATCCTATATTTTAAGTACTATTCAGATTAATGTTGTTTTAGCTGTGCTTTATGGCTTATTCCTAATTGCATTTTGTAATCCACTTATTGGTTTTTTCAATTTAGGCGATGGTGAGATTATAGGTATGTCTAAAACGTATCTTATTGTGATGGCACTGGGTATGGTATTTTACTTTATCAATCCTGTTTTTACAGCCATTTTTAATGGGCTTGGAGATAGTAAAACACCATTTATTATGAATACAATAGGGCTTGTTTTCAATATGATTTTTGATCCACTTCTTATATTAGGATTTGGTCCTATTGCTCCAATGGGGGTATTAGGTGCGGCCCTAGCAACAGTAGCAGCTCAAATTATTGTAACAGTAGCTTTCATCATCGTTTTAATGAAAAGAAAAGAAAGTTACTTGCGTATTAACTTATTTACAAAACCTAAATGGGACTCTATCAAAACCATTTGCATTATTGGCTTCCCTGGAGCTGTGCAAAGTGGACTCTTTACACTTTTCTCAATGGTGATTGGACGTATTATTGCTGTATTTGGCCCTGTACCAATTGCTGTACAGAAGGTAGGTTCTCAGATTGAAGCCATTTCATGGATGACGGCAGGAGGGCTTTCAACAGCACTTGGAACTTTCACAGGCCAAAACTATGGTGCTAAAAAGTATGACCGTATTGAAAAAGGGTTTTGCATTACAATGGGTATGGCGCTTATATTAGGTGTTTTTGCAACAGTACTTCTTATTGGATTTGGTAAACCACTCTTTTCTATCTTCATTCCAGAAGCAGAGGCTATTGCAGGTGGAGAAGTTTATCTTAGAATTTTAGGTTACTCACAGCTCTTTATGTGTGTTGAGATTACGATTACAGGTCTTTTCAATGGACTAGGAAGAACTTATATTCCTTCTATTGTGGGCATTCTATTAACAGGTGCACGTATTCCGATGGCTTATTTCTTATCACAGCCTGGGATTTTAGGTATTAACGGGGTATGGTGGAGTATTAGTATTAGTAGTATTTTAAAAGGTTTAGTGTTGGCTAGCATTTGGTTCTATCTTGTAAAATGTAAAAAGCTTTATAAAGAAGGTGCGGTGATGGCGGATGCAGTATAAAAACAGCATTCAAGCTACTTTTATAGAAAGGCCTAATCGTTTTATTGCTTACTGTGAGGTAGAAGGTGAGAGGGTAAAGGTACATGTTAAAAATACAGGACGTTGTAAGGAATTGCTTGTACCTGGCTGTACGGTCTATTTAGAACATGATCCAAATCCAAATCGTAAAACAGCCTACTCTCTTATTACAGTACAAAAAGGTGAGAGGCTTATCAATATGGATTCTCAAGTACCTAATAAAGTATTTTATGAAGCCATTCAAGAAAAAAGTGTGACTTTGCCAGGTCTACTAGGAGATGTAACGCTTCTTAAACCTGAAAAGACTTATAAAAACTCTCGATTTGATGCGTACATTGAAACGAAGCAAGAAAAAGCTTTTGTAGAAGTCAAAGGGGTTACCCTTGAAGATGAAGGTATTGTACGATTCCCTGATGCGCCAAGCGAGAGAGCTGTTAAACACATTTATGAACTCATAGAAGCTATGGAAGAAGGATATAGGGCTTATCTTATCTTTATCATTCAAATGAAAGGTGTTAAGTATTTTACACCAAATCGTGTAACACATGAGGCTTTTGCCAAAGCAGTAGAGCATGCTGCGGCAAAAGGCGTTCACATCCTTGCTTATGACTGCAAGGTGACAGAAGAATCGATTAAAATAGGAGAAGATGTGAAAGTCATCCTCCAACCTTAGAGGGCTATTGCATAAGCAATAGCCTTTTCTTATAACCCATCCTTTTTGCATAATAGTACATAATTTAGCCACAGAATTTACAAAGTTTTGTCACAATCAGTTGGTATAATAAGGCAAAATCATAGAGATGAGAGGGGCACTATAGAATGCTAAAGAGAATCTACATAGCAGATGATGAAGCGAATATATGTAAGCTCATTCAATCTTTTTTAGAGAAAGAAGGATTTGAGGTCAAATGTTTTGGAAATGGAGTAGACCTTTTAAATCGTTTTAGAATAGATCCGGCAGATTTACTTATTTTAGATATTATGATGCCAGGAATAGATGGTTTAAGTTTGTGTGCCATGATTAGGCAAGAAAGTAGTGTACCTATTATTATTGTTTCAGCCAAAGATAGTGAGATTGATAGGGTAACAGGCATTACCATAGGAAGTGATGATTATCTCGTTAAACCCTTCTCTCCCCTAGAACTGGTGGCGAGGGTTAAGGCACTTTTTAGAAGAAATGAGCTTTTGCTGGGACAAAGTCATGTGGAAAGTGAAGTTCTTACCTATCACACACTTATACTTAATATGAAAATGCGAACTTTAATTATTAATGAGCGAGCTGTAACACTTACACCAATGGAGTTTGACTTCCTAGCTTTTTTGGTGAAAAACCAAGACCGTGCGGTCAGCAAAGTGGAACTTTTAAAAGAACTGTGGCAGGTAGACTTTGAAACAGATACAAGAGCAACAGATGATGTGGTAAAAAGACTACGTAAGAAATTAAAGGAGCACGGCAGCATTTCTATAGAAACGGTATGGGGGTTTGGTTATAGAATAGGCCAGGAGGTATAAAATGAAACTCAGTATACGAAAAAGTATTTTTTTACCTGTTGTCATTATTTTACTTTCCATTCCCATTTTGACTTATATTGTGTTTAATACGACTTCTTCAATCTTTATGGAAAAGCAAGCTAGGTATGATTTAATGATGCTCTTAAAAACAATAGAGCCTTTTGTAGATCATACTTTTGGGAAATATATGAAATATCCGCCTAGAACAAAAGAAGAGCAGCTCATCTTCAAGCAGCTTCAAGCAGCAACTTTTTTTGATGAGATTAAACCTATTTTACAAAATGGACTTAATGAGACAAGAGTTATTCTATTAGATAAAAATGAAGAGCTTATTTATCCTATGGGGGGACATTTTGAAGAGGGTGCAAAGGCAATTTATGAGTACTGCATGGCAAATCCAGAAATCTTTAGAGAGAGTGGTAGCATTCATAAACGGGCCATTGAGGATAAACACTATTTGATTGGAAGTATTCATAAGACTAATAATCCTAAGGCAAATGTGCAGTATATAATAGGCTATAGTATTGTGCCTAATACGGATAAATTTTTAAGTAGACTCTCTACGCTTGTCTTTGGTATAACAGGAATTATTGCGGTCATTATTTTACCATTTATATGGAATCTAGCAAATCGCATTTCAAATCCTATTAAGAATCTATGTAATCAGGCTAAAGCTATTGGAGAAAGTAATTTTACACAGAATCAGGAAGTAAGTAATTTGCAAGAGATTAAGGATTTAAATACCGCTATGAATGAGATGGCTATGCGTCTTGAAAGTTATGATAGAGGGCAGAAAGTATTCTTTGAAAATGTATCTCATGAGCTAAGAACACCTCTTATGTCTATAAGAGGCTATGCAGAAGGTATTGAGTGTGGTGTATTTGAAGAGACAACTTATCCAGCGGGGGTCATTATAAAAGAAAGTGATAAACTTGCTACTTTAGTTAATCAGCTCCTGACATTATCTCGTATTGATAATGCGAAGCAGCGTATAGAGCTTCAGCCTATTGAAGTAACAGACTTTTTAAAAGGGCGTATAGAAGTCTTTAGACCTTTGGCAGAGCAAAAAGGAATTCTATTTAGATTGCAAGCAAAAAGGACACGTATTGTGGCAGATGAATACTTACTTGAAAGTGTTATTGATAATCTGTTTTCTAACTGTTTAAGATATGCCACATCCTCTATTTTGGTACAAGTCACTTCGGATGGCTTTATCATTGAGGATGATGGCAAAGGATTTGATACGGAAGACCTTCTTCATCTCTTTGAAAGGTTTTATAAAGGTAAGGGAGGGCAGACTGGGCTAGGACTTGCTATTGTGAAATCAAGTATCGAATATATGGGAGGGCATATAGAAGCGCATAATGCTAAGGGTCAGGGCGCTATCTTTAAACTTCATTTTCCAAGGGGCTACTAGAGGCTGATACAGCGTGTATCAGTCTCTTTTGCTATATCTCCAAAAGAGTTACCTTCCTATAAGCTGCCACATTTTTGCCACAAAGTTGCCACCGGAATGCTCTAGGATAAGCTTAGATAAAAATGTAACATAGCCCTATAGTGCAGATTTAAAGGAGGTTATAAGATGCTTGAAGTGGTAGAAGTATCTAAGAAGTACGGTAATAAGCTGGCGGTAGATCACATTAGTTTTACCGTAGGAAGTGGTGAAGTTGTAGGATTCCTAGGAACCAATGGTGCTGGTAAGTCCACCACTATGAATATGATTACAGGATACCTTTCCTGTAGTGAAGGGAAAATTACAGTAGATGGTCATGACATTTTAACAGATCCGGAAAAGGTAAAAAAACAAATAGGGTATTTGCCAGAAATTCCACCTCTTTATCAGGACCTGACAGTATGGGAAAGTTTATGCTTTACTTATGACTTAAAAAAAGTGAAGTTAAATAAGAAGGAACATCTAAATGAGATTTGTGAACTCGTACAAATTACAGATGTAAAAAATAAACTTGTACATAACCTTTCTAAAGGGTATAAGCAAAGAGTAGGGTTAGCTAATGCACTTATTGGTAATCCACCCCTTTTGATTTTGGATGAACCTACAGTAGGCCTTGACCCCAAACAAATTATAGAGATTAGAAAGCTTATCCATGAACTAGCGAAGACAAGAACGGTTATTTTATCTTCTCATATTCTTCAGGAGATAGAGGCTGTATGTGACCGCATCATTATTATTAATCAGGGCAAGATTGTGGCAGACGATACACCTATAAAGCTGATAGAAACGCAGCAGATGGAAAAATGTATTACATTGCAAGTTCAGGGTAAGCCAACCCAAATCGTAAGCTTACTCAAAACGATTCCAAATGTAGAAGATGTAACTTACAAAATGACAACCCAGCAAGATGTGTATGAATATTACTTAGAGACAAAAGGGATAGATGTACGTGCTACTTTATCCTTTGTGCTGGTCCAGAATCACATACCGCTTTTGGAACTAAGATCTAACCAGCCTACTTTAGAAGATGTATTTATGAAATATACAACAAAGAGTTACGATGCCTATACATTAGATGAAGAAGAAGGGGGAGAGGAAGATGTTTGCGATTTATAAGCGTGATATGCGTTCTTATTTTGTAACGCCTATAGGCTATGTGTTTCTAGCTATCTTTTATGCTATAGCAGGGTATTATTTCTTTGGCTATCAGCTTTATGGGGGTAATGCGGATTTTAGTTATTTATTTGATGCACTTTTTAGTATGGTCATTTTCTTATCACCGCTTTTAACTATGAAAATGTTTAGTGAGGAAAAGAGACATAAGACAGATCAAGGACTGATGACAGCACCTGTTAGTCTTACGGGTATAGTAGCAGGCAAATATTTAGCAGCTCTTAGTATTTTTATGTTAGCCCTTGCTATTACCCTTTTATATTTAGGTATCGTAGCAGTGAAAGCACCTGTAGAGTTAGCTGTATTTTTTGGGCACTTTATAGGGATGTTTTTACTAGGCGGCGCTCTTTGTGCTATAGGGATGTTTGTATCTGTTTTAACGGAGAGTCAAGTTATTGCAGCCGTTGGGACTATTGGATTTGGTATATTCTTTACTATGGTTGACTCAGTAGGTGTGATGTTAGGTACACCACTCATAGAAAAAGTTTGCAATTATTTATCTTTCTATACACATTATCAAGATTTTACAACAGGTCTTTTAAATATAGCGGATGTCATATTCTTTGTCTCTATTGCAGCTCTCTTTATCTTCTTGACTGTTAGAGTACTAGATAAAAGACGTTGGAGTTAAGGAAGGGATGTGAGGAAATGAAAAAGAAGTTAACTGTACAGAAAAAAACAGGGATTATGAGTACGGCAATTACTTTGATTGTGGTGTTATGCCTTATTGTTGTCAATGTTATTGCCTCTGCCTTTACAGAAAAATATCCAGTGAAAATAGATTTAACCTCTAATAAGGCCTTTGAGTTATCTGAAGACTCTATTAAATACATAAGTGATTTAGATAAAGACATTACGATTACTGTTATGAATACACGAGATAGCTTTGCTAGAGGTGGTGAATACTATGAACAGGCTATAACTGTTGTAGAGCAGTATGCTAAGTATAACGATAATATTACGTTAGAATTCATAGATTTAATGGCTAATCCAACATATGCTTCTGAGCATGCTGATTTAAGTGTTAGTGTTAATGATATTTTAGTAGCATGTGGTGAAAATACACAGAAGTTAACAGCTTACGACCTTTTCAACATTCAGCAGTCTTGGTATGGTGGTAGCATTACGTCTTCTAATGCTGAACAAGCTATGACAGGTGCTATTATGAATGTGACAAGTGAAGAGAAAACAAAAGTAACCTTTTTAACAGGACACGAAGAAAATGAAAATATAAATTTAGAAGGTCTACTTGAGAAAAATAACTTTGAAGTAAATAGTATCATGCTTCAGGCTGAGTCTATCCCAGAAGACACAGAGATTTTGATTGCTATTGCACCACTTAGGGATTATACAGAAGAAGATATAGAAAAATTGGATAGCTTTATGATGGAAGCATCTGAAAAAAATAAAACCATGCTATACTTTGCGTCCGCGGAGCAACCAGAGCTGCCTGTATTAGAGGGATGGCTTGAAAAATGGGGCTTATCTGTACCACGCGTTATGGTAGCAGAAACAGACCCAAATAGAGTGATTAGTAATAATGCTTACTTTGGTATTGCAGATATAGATGATTTTCTTGTTACAGAGCATATGACCAATACAGATATTCCACTTACTATGCCATTTGCTCGTCCAGTAGAGATGTTATTTACAAGTAATATGGGCTATAACACAGGAAGCCTTCTTGCTTACTCTGAATCTGCAGGGATTATTGATGAAGATGTTAATTCCGTAGAGGATATTGTTCAGGAAGGGCCAATTAGTGTTGCAGCTAAATCTACTTATAATCAAGATGGCGTAAATGCTATGCTATGTGTATTTGGTTCTGATATGATTTTAAACGAGCAGTTTTTAAATAGCAGTTCACTTGCTAACATGGAATACTTCTTATCTTTCTTTAATACAGTAGCAGAGCGTGAAAATGTATTTTCTATTGCACCAAAAGTTTTAGGAGGGGGTTCTTTTACTTTAACACAGGGGCAAGTACTCTTATATACAGTAATGCTTGTTATTGTACTTCCAATTGCTGTACTTGCAGTAGGTATTACGATTTGGATTAAACGAAGAAGGAGTTAGATGCCATGAGTAAACAGACTAAGACTTTAATAGGCTGTACGCTTCTTTTAGTACTTCTACTAGGAGGAGCAGCCTTTGCACTCACATGGGAAGGAGTACCAGAAGAAGAGACTGCAGCAAGTGAGAGCATAGAGCTTATAAAAGAGGAAAAGAATCAAGTAAGTAAAATAAAACTTGAGACAGATACGGAGCAGATAGAACTTATTAATCAAGGTGAAGAAGAAGGTTTTAGTGTAACAGGTCTAGAAAATATGCCCCTTTCTACTAGTGCTGTAAATAGCATTGTTGAGGCATGTATCAATCTTGAAGCGAGTCAGGAAATCAAAACAGAAGAGGCTTTAGATTTAGCTCTATATGGATTAGAATCACCTGCTATTAAAGTTCAAATGGATATGCAAGATGGAAAAGCGTACCAGTTAGCTATAGGAAATGAAGCACCATCTTATCAAGGGCAGTATGTTCTTTTTAATGATAAAGTGTACTTGATTAGTACAAGCGCTGCTATGAGCTTTGACCAAACACTCTATGATTTTGTGGAAACGCAAATTCTGCCTACCAAATCAAGTGATGTACATATTGAAGAACTGGCATTAAAAAATACAGGAAGACCTGAAATAAAACTTACTTATGTACCAGAAGAAACAATTGTTACAGAAAAAGAACCTGAAGAAGTAGAAAATGTAGACACAGCCTCTGAAGATACTGCACAGAATGGAGAAGCTGATGCTGCATCAGTAGATACATCAGAGTCTAAAGAAACAGAAGTAGAGGAGGAAGTGATTCCAGCTTATTATAAAATGACAGCACCGTATGCAAAGGATCTTACAACTTATGATGTAACTTCTTGGGCAGATGGCCTATTTAGTATCTATGCTACAGCTGTTGAAGAGATTCATGTAGATGAGCAGAAAATGAAAGATTATGGATTTGATGATCCTCTTTCTGTTCTTGAAATAAAGCTTTCAGATGGGCAAAATTATAGATTAAACGTTACAAGACAAAATGACACCTATTATATGATGAGAGAAGGGACGCCGATTATTTATAATGTTAACCAAAGTGATTTAAGCTGGCTCGATATTACACCTATAACACTGACACGCAATATGTTTGAAAATAGAACAAGTGATGATATAGCAAGTATTAGCGTTACAACGGAGTCAGAGACATTAAATCTTATACCAGATGGCAAAGAACTTACAAGTGAAGAGCTTAAAGAAGTAGGCAATATGATTATAGCTTTCACACCAACTAAAGTAGAGCCGGTAGAAAGTTTTAATTTGCAGACGGTAGCTACCATTACGTTAAGTTATAAAGATGGAAAAACAGATAGATTAGAACTGATTCCAACTGGAAGTGGAGAGCTTTATATGGTACTTAATGGTGTATGTGAATACACAACGAATGAATGGAGTTTTACATCTCTCCTTGAAAAATGTAAGAGTGTATATGAAGAAGTAGAAGAATAAATGGAGTAAAGAAGTCAGCCTTTAAAGGTTGACTTTTTTGCATATAAATAGGCAAAAATCAATGTATTCTGCTAAAACTAAAAAAGTTATGTTTTATGTTTTTGGAATATTTAGTATAATGAAGTTGCATTTAATTTATTATAAGGTTTAAATATACCAGAAACAAAAGATAGGGGAGGAGTAAGATGAGTTTAATCGAAGTACAGGCATTAAGTAAAAGCTATAGGAATACGGTTAAAGAGCCAGGGGTAAAAGGTGCTTTTAAACATTTAATACATCCTAAATATGAGGAGAAAGTGGCTGTATCACATGTTAGTTTTACAGTGGAAAGAGGGGAGAAAGTGGCTTATATTGGTTCTAATGGAGCAGGTAAATCTACTACAATAAAAATGCTGACAGGTATACTATTACCAACATCAGGTAAAATTTCAGTAAATGGTCTAGATCCGCATAAAAATCGCATAGAGAATACTAAAAATATTGGTGTTGTATTTGGGCAGAGAACACAGCTTTGGTGGGATATTCCTATTATAGAATCTTTTAAGTTGCTAAAAGATATTTATGAAATTCCAGGACCTATGTATAAGAAAAATTTAGAGATATTTTGTGATATATTAGGGATGGAGCAGTTTATCCATCAGCCCGCTAGAAAGCTATCTTTAGGCCAGAGGATGCGTGCCGATATAGCCGCTTCACTTTTACATAATCCACCTATTCTTTATTTAGATGAGCCAACTATAGGGCTAGATGTAGCTGTCAAGGAAAAGGTGCATGAATTTTTAAATTATATTAATAAGGAGCAGAAGACAACTATTTTATTAACAAGCCATGATTTAGCAGATATAGAAAAAATATGTGATAGAATAATTATCATTGATCAAGGTACAGTGATTTATGATGATACCATTCAAAAGATTAAAGGTGAACTGATTTCAGAAAGAAAAATAAATGCCCTTATAGAGGATACAGGAAATGTCTTAGAAGAGAAACTGAAAAATTTACCTGTAACCGTTATAAGAGAAGATACTAATAAGGTAAGTATTTTATTTAGTCAAAATGAAATAGCAGCGGTTACCATACTTGAAAATATGCTTCAGATAACGGGTATTCAAGACTTTTCAATAGAAGAGCCAGGCCTTGAGCAGCTTATTAAAAAAGTCTATAATGGTACCTTTTTAATAAGCTAGGAGGTGAATAATGAAAAAGTATATCTCTCTTTTTAAATGTGCAGTACAAGAAACTATGATTTATAGATGGAACTTTTTCTTTGGTATTCTCTCGAAGTTTGCTGTAACAATTGTTATGTTTTATATTTGGAGAATTATGTTTAAATCTAATCAGATCATAGCAGGGTATACATGGGAAAGTATGAAGGTTTATTTATTCGTTTCTTTCTTATGTACGTCTACTATTTCATGGAATGCAGAAATGAGTATGTCAAAAAAAGTTATCCAAGGTAATATTATTGCTGATTTAATTAAACCTGTTAATCTAAGGACAGTTACTTTAGTACAAGCTATAGGAAATAGTTTTTTTAGTAATTTATGTGCAATAGGCATTATGTTTTATTTTGCTATATTTATTTTTAAGGTATCTTTGCCAACAGATTTTCAAATATGGATTTCGTTTCTTATAAGTATAGGGTTATCTTTTCTGCTTAATTTTATCTTAAGTTATATCTTTTCTTTATTTAGTTTTTGGACTTCAAATGCTTACGGTATAGCAACGGCTAGATCTACTATTTCTAACTTTTTTTCAGGTGCGTTAGTCCCACTTGAACTCTTTCCACCCCTATTAGCAAGAATTGCTTTTCTATTACCTTTTAAAGGCATTGTATATATACCTACTTCTATTTTTATAGGAACTTTAAGTGGAAGTGAGATCTATCATGCACTTATGGGACAGACAATATGGCTGATGGTATTGTGGGGAATGAGTAGCCTATTATGGAAGCAGGCTGTTAAACAAGTTACCATTAATGGAGGTTAATATGACGACTATCAATAAGTTTATAAGTCTTTATATAAAACTTATGATTCAACAACTAAAATGTATGATGGCATATAAAATGGACTTTCTCATTATGCTAGCTTTTACATTTTTTACACAGATTTCAGGCTTATTTTTTATTTATCTTATCTTTTCAAAAATCCCTTATATAGTTGGATGGAATATGTGGGAAATCATTTTTATGTACGGAATGATTTATTTTACAGAAGGTGTAATAAATTTTTTGTTTGAAGGAACTTGGTTGTTAGGCCAATATATCCATTCAGGTAATTTAGATCGCTATATTTTAAGACCACTTCCTATAGGAATGCAGGTTTTAGCAACTAAAATTAACCTAGATGGTTTTGGAAAGATTCTCATTAGTGCCTGCATGATGGCAAAAGCTTTAAGTATGCTAGAAGTGAATTGGAACCTCGTTAAGGTAGGTATGTTTATACTTTTTATACTATCAGCAAGTATTATTCGCGTTTGTTTAAACTTATCAGCTAACTGTACTTGCTTCTGGCTCAAGAGTGGTAACACATCTTTTGCACATCTGATTCACACTTTTTCTGAGTTTGGTAAGTATCCTCTGACAATTTTTCAGACGGGTATTCAGTTTGTACTTATTTTTATCATTCCTTATGCTTTTATTAGTTTTTTCCCCACTTTGTATATTTTAGATAGAGGGGAGTATGCTGTTATAGGTTTATTAACACCTGTAGTAGCACTGATTACCATATGCATTACGTTTGTTATTTTTAAACTGGGGCTCAGAGTATATGACAGCCCAGGCAATTAATACAAAAGTGTATTTAGCATGTTGATTTCTTTATACAGGACTAAAATAAGAATATAAGGTTGTATAGTGATTATTATAGGGGATAGTCATAGGCGTATTAAGGGGATAAAGTGTTTCGTAAATTAATCCTTGCTAAGTGATCAATTAAGTATATTAGAGATGAACAAATTAGGCCTAAATTTAACTTTAAAGACAATAAAAAGAGGAAACCTTAGTATTCCTAAAGTTTCCTCTTTACTTTAATCGGAATGACCAGACTTGAACTGGCGACTCCTCGCCCCCCAGACGAGTGCCCTACCACCTGGGCCACATTCCGGTATAAAACAATAAAAAGTATTTTATATTCTGAATTATACCATGTGAAGATGGAAAAATAAACAAAAAAATGAGGAAATGTCATTGATTTTTTTTTGATGACTTGAATTCTTCAAGAAACCTTTACAATATCTAGCCTAGACTATACTGGATGTATATGGAAATGCTTTTAAGGCTCATATGGGACTTAACTTAGTAAATTATCTATGATAGAATTAAAAAATATAAGAGATAATTAATGTTATTTAAAAATTTTTGTTCTATAAATTAGCCGTTAAAGGAATGATGTATGTGAGTATTAGAATACAAAAGAGAAGTGGTACTTTTGAACCACTTTGTGTAGAGAAAACAAAGAAAATGGTTGAATTAGCCTGCGAAGGGCTTGTAGGTTGTGATCCTTTAGAACTGGAATTAGACGCACATATTCAGTTTAGGGATGGGATGACTACAGCAGAAATTCAGAAAATCCTTATACAGACAGCTATTGAAAAAGTTATTCAAACGCAAGTAGATGGTTTTGGTAATGCAGTTAAGACCACTCACACAAATTGGCAGTATGTAGCAGCAAAGCTACTTGTTTTTGATCTTTATAAAAAAGCTAAAATTAATAGAGGTTATAATCATTTTGGTTATGGGGACTACTTTGAACTTGTAAAAAAGATGGTGGAGATGCATCTGTATGGGGAGTACCTAACAGCAGTTTATACAGATGAAGAAATTAAAGAGCTTGCAGCATATATTAAGCCGGAACGTGATTATTTATTTAACTATGAAGGACTTAAACTACTTGCAGACCGCTATTTAGTAAAAGGGTTCAAAAAAGAAGTGTTTGAATTACCCCAAGAGCGTTTTATGACTATTGCTATGCATTTAGCTATACCTGAAAAAGAAAATAAGGTGTACTATGCTAAAGCTTTCTATGACCTGATGAGTCAGCTTAAAATGACTTCGGCTACACCAACACTTGGTAATGCAGGAACACCTTTCTATCAACTTAGCAGTTGCTTTATTTCAGCTGTAGGGGATAATCTTTGGTCTATCTATGATGTAAATCAGAAGTTTTCACAGGTTTCTAAACATGGGGGCGCGCTAGGTATTTATCTTGGAAAAGTAAGAGCGCTTAATAGTGAAATACGTGGTTTTAAAAATGCATCAGGTGGGGTAATCCCTTGGGTAAGACTTTATAATGCTACAGCTGTAGCTGTTGACCAATTAGGAAAGCGTAAAGGTGGGACAACTATTACTCTCGATGTGTGGCATAAGGATTTATATGATTTCTTAGAAATTAGAACTAATAACGGTGATGACCGTAGAAAAGCGCATGATGTATTTCCTTGTGTAGCTATTCCAGATTTATTTATGAAGCGCCTGGAAAAGAGAGAAGAGTGGAGTTTATTTGACCCTTATGAAGTAGAAAAGCTTATGGGTTATAGACTAGAAGATGCTTTTGATGATATAGAAGATGAAGCCTTTACAAGGCGTTATCTCGAATGTGAAGCAAATCCATTCTTACAACGTATTACAGTTAAGACCCTAGATATTATGAAAAAGATCATGAAGAGTGCTGTAGAGACAGGTACACCATTTATCTTCTTTAGAGATACAGTAAATAGAGCCAATGCAAATAAGCATGCTGGCATGATCTATGCTTCTAACCTCTGTCAGGAGATTGCTCAAAATGTAAGTGAAAGTGAAAAGATAGAAGAGCAGATTATAAATAAAGATGGTATACCAGAAGTGTTAACAACAGTAAAATCTGGGGATATGGTTGTATGTAATTTAAATTCTATTAACTTAGGAAAAACTGAAATAGATGAGCTTAAAGATAGTATTCCACTGCAGATTAGAATGCTGGATAACGTTATTACACTTAATCAATTACCTGTCGCAGAAGCAAAAATTACAGGAGATAAATACCGTGCCATTGGTCTAGGAACAAGTGGTTATCAGCACTACTTAGTTAACCACAATATTGCATGGGAAAGTGAGGAGCATCTTGAAGTAGCTGATAAGCTCTTTGAAGAAATTGCTTATCAAGCTATTAAAGCTTCTATGGAACTGGCTAAAGAAAAAGGTGCTTATCCTGCATTTGAAGGATCAGAATGGCAAACAGGTAAATATTTTGAAAGACGTGGCTATACTTCTCCAAGATGGCAGGCTTTAAAAGCAGAAGTACAAAAACATGGTGTAAGAAATGGATACATTATGGCAGTGGCACCTACAGGTAGTACGTCTAATATTGCCAATACAACAGCTGGGATTGACCCAATCTTTAAGAAGTTCTTTATTGAGGAGAAGAAAGGGAGTTTCACACCAAAGACAGCACCTGACTTGTCTATGGAGAATTTCTGGACCTATAAAGAAGCGCATACTATAGACCAACAGTGGAGTATTAAAGCTTGTGGGATTAGACAAAAACATATTGACCAGTCACAGTCCTTTAATTTATATATAACACCAAATATAGCAGCTAAAGATATTCTAGATATGTATACAGAATCTTGGCGATTAGGCGTTAAAACACTTTATTATGTAAGAAATCAATCTCTGGAAATGGATGAATGTACAAGCTGTTCAAGCTAGGAGTTTAAGAGAAAAGGGGTTATAAAATGGATAAAAAAATGATATTTAATCAAAGAGGCGATAGAGGAACGCAGTCTATGATTAATGGGAATACAACGAACTTAAGAGAATGGAATCGTATCAAATACGATTGGGCGAATACCTTATATCGTACTATGCTCAATAATTTCTGGATTCCAGAAGAGATTTCTCTACATGAAGATGTGAAGCAATTTCCTTATTTAACAGAAGGGGAAAGAAATGCCTTTGATAAGATTATTTCTTTCTTAAACTTCCTAGACTCTGTACAGTCAGAAAATCTTCCTAACTTATCACGCTATATTACAGCAGCAGAAGTTTCTTCCCTTCTTAATATTCAAGCTTTTCAGGAAGAAATTCATGCGCAGAGCTACTCTTATATCTTGGATACAGTAACCAATCCTGTGACAAGAGATGCTATTTATGATATGTGGCGAGAGGATGAGCACCTTCTTAAACGTAATCAATTTATAGCAGGCATCTATCAAGCTTTTAATGAGGAGCCTACAACCCATAATTTTTTAAAAGCAATTATGGCTAACTATATTTTAGAGGGCATTTATTTCTACTCAGGCTTTAGTTTCTTCTATACCCTTGCAAGACAAGGTAAAATGACAGCTACAAGTACACTTTTTAAATATATTAATAGGGATGAAGTAACGCATTTAGTTTTATTTCAAAATATATTAAAAGAGCTAAAAAAAGAGAATCCCGACTTGTTTACACCAGCCTTTGAAGAAGAATTAAGAGAAATGATGCGCATAGGTGTAGAGCACGAAGTGGCTTGGGGGCAGTATGTGACCAATAACCAAATCTTAGGGCTTAATGATGCGCTTATAGAGAGTTATATTAAGTACTTATCTAACTTAAGACTAAAAGCTATTGGCCTTGAGCCTTTATACTTAGAGATTACTGCTCATCCTATGGCGTGGATTGACAACTTCTCCAGTCTTAATGCTACCAAGACAGATTTCTTTGAAGCTAAAGTAACCAATTATACTAAAGCTGCAGTATTTGATTTTGATTCATTAGAATAAATTCCAAAAGGAACTGTTTAGAAAAACAGTTCCTTTTTATTATTTTGCACTAAATACATATAAAATAAATAACTTAAGCATAAAAATAAAGGACAGGCTATATTAGAAATTCATAGAATAAGTGTATACTAAAAGAGATTACTTACACATGTAGGGAGGTATGTATGTCAATATATATTAAATTTGAAAACGTATGTAAATCTTTTCGTCATGAAGAAGTCTTAAAGCATGTAAACTTTGAGCTTAAGAAAGGCCAAATTTATGGTTTTGTAGGTCGTAATGGTTCAGGAAAAACCGTGATTTTTAAGATGATTACAGGTCTTATGAGACCTTCATCAGGTCAAATTTTCTTAGAAGAAGTTAATATGACTCATTCTAAACAATTTCCAAAATCTATTGGCGCACTTATTGAAACGCCAGGTTTTATTTCCCACTATAGTGGTCTTAAAAACCTTAAGATTTTAAATGGTCTATCTGAAAAGCCTGTGTCTCTAGAAGAATTAAAAGAAAGTATGCGTCTTGTAGGGCTTGATCCAGATAACAAAAAGCCTGTTCGTACCTATTCATTAGGAATGAAACAGAAGTTAGGCATTGCTCAGGCTGTTATGAATAAACCGGATTTACTTATTTTAGATGAGCCTATGAATGGATTAGATGAGGAAAGCGTAAAGCGTATGCGTCACTTTTTCAAAACGCTTAAAGAGGAGCATGGTGTAACCATTTTACTGGCTAGCCATAATAAAGAGGACATTCAAATCTTATGTGATGAGTTATTTTATATTGCAGATGGCACCTTAAGAGCACAGAAAGAAATGCAGGCAGGGGTGAGTGCATGAGATGGTTTATAACAGATTTTAAAAGGGGACTAAGTGAACGTAGCTTTTTAGGTGCTATAGTTCTAGGTATACTGAGTTTAGCCTTAGGTTTAGCTTATTATGTATATGGACAAGATACCTATACAGCCGATCAGGCCTTTATTGTCAGTCAATCTTTTGCTATGCCTTTTATTGCACCACTTCTAGCTTCTATGGTTTATAGCAATATGAATATGCTAGAGAAGGATTCAGGCTATAGGAACTTGCTTATTTTAAAGCATAAGGGGAAGAACTATACTTTGAAAAGATGGTTTGTTAACAATATCCTTTCAGGTATAGCACTTTTTATCCCTATGCTTATGTTATACGGTGTATGCAGCCTTTTCTCACCTTATGTGCAGCAGGAAGAGATAGTAGGCGTTATGTTATTAGGCTTTTTATTTGGTTTTGTCTATGGGTCCTTTGCTTATAGTCTGACATTTGTTAATAGAAAACGGTATATTCCTATTGTGACGCCTCAGGTTTTATATTTACTCTTTATCTATGCTTTTCCTTATTTAAATCTGGAAAAATTCTATCCGCCACTAAGCTTTTCACCATGGCTTATGAGGAATCATGTAGATGCGCAGCTCATTAGCCTTGAACTATTCATTATACTTGGGGTATCTGGTGTACTTGTATTAGGTAGTATGCTTTATAGAAGGGGGGAAACGTTATGGTTACAGCGAAAATGATTCGTTATAATATTTCTGAAAGTTTTAATTTAGTAAGATGGTGCCTGACCATTATTGCTTTTGCCTTTGCATGTGTTGTAAGTGTGGCGAAGTATATACAAATATCAGATATGACAGCCATTACGTTTTCATCTCTTGAGATAACTTATTTAATTTTAAATGATACGGTAAGCCTTATTTATATTTATTTACCTCTTTACTTATTCCTTATATGCGGCATTATGTTTGATGATAACTTTGGTTCTTTAGAAGTCATTAAGTGCCAAAGTAGAGGAAAATGGCTTGTTGGGAAATGGGTCACTTTATTGTTTTATACCCTTTTATTTTTTGTAGCACTTTTTACGCTAAACTTTTTAATCAGTGATCAAGTCTTTCCTTTTAGTGCAAGTTGGAGTTCAGATTTCCTTAAAGTACAGGTAACCATGGGGCAAAGTGCAAGAAACTTTATTTACACACCTTTTCAAACCATAGGCTTATCCTTAGGTTCTGTATTTAGCTTGTATTTGGCAGTAGGTATGCTCAGTATGGTCTTTTCACTGCTTACGCATAAGGAAGCTTATGCGTTATTCCTATCTTTAATAATAGGTATTTTAACAAGTGCTGTATTTGTGTATGTACTAGACTTTACAAGCCAAATGAGTGTCGCTTCTTTTGCATGGCGTAATGGTATACTCTTTGTAAGTATGGTACTTACTTTTATAGGTGCTCTTTGGATTACGTATAAAAGAGACTTTAATATAGAGCGAAAGGAATAGGAGGGTAGAACATGATTAGAAATTTGATGAAACTAGGTGTCCTAGCCACCGTTACAGGTTTTTCCTTAAACTTTGCAAGTCAGACTATTAATGAAATGGTTATTGCAGTACATAAAAGAGAAAAGACTATTGCAGATGCAATTATTAAGCAGCAGGTACAAGAAATGCTTAAAGAAGCAGAAAAGGAGATTGAAAAGGTACAAGAAGAAACACAAATAGAAATCAAGCAGGAAGAAGTAGCCATTAAACCACCTCTTCCAGAAAAGCCTAAAAAAGACAAGCCAAAAGAAGAAAAAGTAGAAGAAAAAGTAGAACAGGTAGAAGTTGCTGAGGTTCAAGACGAAATGATTATAGAGGAATCTGAGCAAACTGAGGTGACGGTAGATGGCGCAGCAACAGATGCCAACTTAGATATGACTACCTACTATGCACTTACCAAAGAAGATATTACTTATATAGGTGAGTATTTAGTAGATCACTATTTCTTATTTGGGTATGAGTACTATCAGGCAGAAACAGACCCTGTACGCTATGCACGTAAAAAACTTGCAAGTGATATGGAGGACCATGTTATTGGGAGTATAGGAGATAGCTTTACGCTCTTAAGGGATATGAAAAGCCTAAATAGTGCTACGCTTACACCGCTTGCTGAAAATGCACATTTATTAGCAACGCAGTTCAAAGAAACTTATAAGGATGTAGCCAGTCAGGGCGAAGAGTTTGCGCGTATTTATGAGAGTGTTAATAGCTTTATGGATACTTACCTAGATACATTAAACAAGGCAGAAGAGACTTTTAAAATGTTAGAAGAAACCACCAACAAGGCACTTGTTCTGCCTATGCTTTTAAAAAGTATGAATCAGGACTTATTACCAAGTGTGAAAGATGTCCTAAATGAAGGATTTGCTCTAAAGGAGCAGACAAATAAAATTTATATAGAAGGATTAGAAGCAGATTTCCTTATTACGCCAGAGGAAGTTATGGATATTATCGAAAATCCATACAGCGTTCTTCCAAATAAAGTACCACCTACTACACCTAATGAACCGAATACAGTAGTACTAGAGGAGGAGATTCAGCCACCTGTGACCACAACATCTAAATCAGCTGAGTCAGATGTATTAAAAGAGTCTGAAGTAGGTCATGCTACTCATGAAGAAGCTACAAATCTGCAAAGTGAGGAAACTTTAGAAAGCGAAGGAAACTAGAAATGAAAATAGATACACATATTCATATTACCCCCCCAGATATCATAAAGGATTGGAAAAAAATTGGACAGCGTGAGCCTTACTTCAATTTATTGTCTGCAACGCCTCATAATAAGTTTGCCACTTATGAAACAGTAGCAGATCATTTAGAGGAGGAAGGTTTTGATAAAGGTGTAGTATTCGGATTTTCTTTTCAGGATATGGGACTATGTAGATATGTCAACGATTATACGATGGAAGCAGTTAAGCAGTATCCTGATAAGTTTATTGGTTTTATGACCATGCCTGCCCATCATAAAGATTTAGAAAAAGAAATTATAAGGTGTTATGAAGGTGGGTTAAGAGGTATAGGAGAATTGTTCCCAGAGGGGCAGAATTTGCAGCTTGAAGGGCTTCATCATACGGCATTAAAAGCATGTTGTATGAACTATAATTTGCCTGTACTCCTGCATGCTAATGAACTTGTAGGACATGAGTATGCAGGTAAAACAAGCGTGAGTCAGAAAAGCATTGAAACCTTTGTACGTAATCATCAAGAAATTCCTATTATACTTGCGCATTTTGGTGGGGGACTTTTATTTTATGAACTGATGAAAGAAATAAGAAGCAGTTTTAAAAATGTTTACTATGATACAGCAGCAGCTGTCTTTTTATATGAGCCCACTATTTATAAGGTAATTCGTGAAATTGGTATACTGGATAAACTACTCTTTGGCAGTGATTATCCACTTCTTCCTATCAGCCGTTATGAAGAAGGACTTAATATACTTAAAGAAGAAGAAAAGAAAGCAGTTATGGGCGGAAATGCACTAAAACTCTTTGAAACATGTCATATATTGTAGTAAAGTTTTCAGGAAAACTCCTTGAAAAATATTCCAAATTTAATTAAAATGTAATATATATGTAATATTTTTAAGGGGGCAGTTAGGGGATGTTAATTCAAGTAGGTGGGCTTTTAAAAATATGTATTACAAAATTGAAGAGGGTGTTAAGAGAAGAGAGAGCGGCTTTCAATCCTAATCCTTTTACAGCAGAGCATGAGCAGGTGCTGTCAGCCATAAGAGGGTATCTAAAGGTGTATATAGAGGAAGAAGTAGAAAAAGTTATACATGATCAGCAGATGCTTATTTTTACGAATGGTATAGATAGGCCCTTTGTACGTGAATGTGAAAAACAGGAAAAGCAACTTGAACAGCTTATTACAGTTGCAGAGCGTGAAATAGAACGTACTCTTACAGAATATGAAAAAGCTTTTTTAACTTATGCTTTTTATAATGAAGTAGAAGATACCATCTTAAGACGTGTATGGCAACTCAATTTCTTTAATGTTAAGAAGCTTTGTATCCTCCTGCAGGCTGGGCAAGAAATTCTATATACAGACCTTCAGGAAATATATGCAGCTTATGATACTAGGAAGATTTGGAAGTATCATTTAGAACAATAAAATAGACCCTACAAAAAAGTTATCTTCTATTATAAGGAAGGTAACTTTTTTATAGTCAATTTACATTTTCCATGATATGATAGATAAGATAAATGCGTATAGAGTGGAGGATTCATATGAGTTACAAAAAAGAGTTTATTGAATTTATGGTGCGTTCAGGTGTACTTACTTTTGGAGATTTCACAACTAAAAGTGGTAGAAAAACACCTTACTTTGTAAACACAGGAAACTATAAAACAGGTTATCAAGCAGGGAAACTTGGTGAGTTTTATGCAAAATGTATTACAGAAAATATAAAAGATGATGTAGATGCTTTATTTGGACCAGCTTACAAAGGAATTCCATTATCTGTAGCAACAGCTATTTCTCTTGCAAATAATCATGATAAAGATGTAAACTACTGTTTTAACCGTAAAGAAGCTAAAGACCATGGCGAAGGTGGTACAATGGTAGGGTACAAACTTCAAGATGGAGACAAAGTGATCATTGTAGAAGACGTTATCACAGCTGGAACAGCTATTCGTGAATGCCTTCCTATTTTAAAAGCAGCAGCAAATATTGAGATTGCTGGACTTGTTATTTCTGTAGACCGTATGGAAAGAGGTCAATCAAACAGAACGGCTATTCAAGAAATTGAAGAAGAATTTGGTATAAAAACATACCCAATCGTTACAGTGAGAGAAATCATCGAAACACTTCATAACGTAGAAATCGATGGAAAAGTTGTAATCGATGATGAAATGCGTGCACGTATGGAAGCATATCTTGCTGAATACTGCGTAAAATAGTTAGAAAAGTAGCTAGCAAAAAGAATGCCTAGGGAATCCTGGGCATTCTTTTTTACTTTCAGTATAAAGAGGATACTCGATAAGTACAATGATGACTTATTTGAATGAGATTCAACTATTAATTTAATTTTTAATATATTAAAGTATGTAAATTAATGGAAAAGTTATCGTTTCTATCTAAAGCGCATACCTATATGAATACTGATGTAGAAGTGAAATGAGTGAAATAGTTAGAAAAGTAGCTTCACTTGGAAGAGACTTTTTTAATAGGCCTAGCTTGTTATTTTAAGGGAAATGTGTTAAGATGAGGGTTGCCGAGAAAAAGAGAAACGAAAATAGACAAATTTAATAGATTGTAGAGGTATAGATTATAGAAACAAGACTTTTTAATGACCTAGATATTTCCAGCGAGATCAAACGCGCTATAAGTGATATGCAATTTGAAGAGATGACACCTATTCAGGCGAAATCTATTGATCCAATTATGGACGGAAAAGATGTTATTGCACAAGCTCCTACAGGAACAGGTAAAACATGTGCCTTTGGTATTCCAGTAGTTGAAAGAATAGATACAAACAGTGATAAAGTACAAGCTCTTATCCTTTGCCCAACGAGAGAGCTTGCAAACCAAATCGGAGAAGAACTTCGCTCACTTTGTAAATATAAGAGCAATGTACGTACATTAGCTGTTTATGGGGGCCAACCTATGGACAGACAAATTATGGCTCTTAAGAAAAGACCACAAATCATTATCGGTACACCAGGCCGTGTGATGGACCACTTAAGAAGACGTACACTTAAATTAGAAGACTTACGTATGCTCGTATTAGATGAGGCGGATGAAATGCTTAACATGGGCTTTAGAGAAGATATTGATACAATTCTTCAAAGCGCTCCAGAAGAAAAACAATTCATTTTATTCTCTGCTACACTTCCAAGAGCTATTCAAGATATTGCTAGCCAATATCAAAAAGATGCAGAGCGCATCAGTGTGCTTAAAAAAACTGTAACAGTAGATACAATTAAACAATATTATTTAGATGTAAATGAACGTTATAAAATTGAAGTACTTAGCCGTATGATGGAAGTAACAGCCTTCAAATTAGGCGTTGTATTCTGTAATACAAAAAGATGTGTAGATGAGGTATGTAGTGCACTTCAACAACGTGGTTTCTTAGCAGAAGCACTTCATGGTGATATGAAACAGCTTCAAAGAGATAGTGTAATGGCTAAGTTTAGAAAAGGTTTTGTTAATGTACTTGTTGCAACAGACGTAGCAGCAAGAGGTATTGATATTGATGATATTGATGTTGTATTCAACTATGATGTACCAACAGATGAAGAGTACTACGTACACCGTATTGGTCGTACAGGTCGTGCTATGCGTCAAGGTTTATCTTATACACTTTGCACACCTAAAGACCGTTCAAAACTTAGATTTATTCAAAATTACACTAAATCTAAAATTGAAAAAGCTGAGATTCCAACAATCGAAACTATTAAAGAAGGTCAACTTCTTCGTGTATGTGATGAAATCCGTGAGGCAGCTCAATCAAGAATGCCAAAACGTTACAAAGAATGCATTGACCATCTTGTAGAAGAAGGCTACAATGAAGAGCAAATCATGATTGCTTTATTTAAACTTGTAATGAGCAATCAAACAATGAGTGCAAATGATCATATTAAAATGGAAGACTTACAACCACGTCGTGAAGCATACCAAGGTGGTGGAGACTTCGTAAGATTATTTATTAACTTAGGGAAAAAAGATAAGTTAAAAGATATAGATCTTATTAAACTTGTAAGTAATGAAACATCTACGCCACGTAAAGGCATTAGAAAAGTAGACATTATGGAGAAATTCTCATTCTTTGAAGTGCCAAATGGTTGTGAAGATGAAATTCTAGGTGTACTTACAAAACAAAAATATAAAGGTAGAAAAATTAACGTAGAGATTGCTCAACGTAAAAATAGAAGATAATCTCTTATAAATTTGTAAAAAAGAGGCTGGCCCCTTAGGGCAGCCTCTTTTTTAGTTTTAATTATTGAGCTAAAATTGTAATTTCGATAGCAGTTGTTTGACCTGGAATAGATAAAGTCATAATTGGTGAGTGAACAACTTTAAGTTTCATACCTTTTTCTAAGTCACTTGCTTTATAAATAGCTTTATTTTTTTCATGTTTAATGACCGTTTCTTCATTAATGTGAAGAATAGTTTGATTCATAATATCTTCTGGACTTTCATTTTTTCCTACTAACACAGAGTAACCAAATTTTGTTTCATTAACCTCTACAACTTGAACATCTTCAAGTGTTACGTTTTCGAGAGGTTTTACCTCAGCTTCTGCAAGTACATTAAGTGTAAAAGCTGCTGTTTGTGGTGGTAGAGAACGTGTTGAAACACTTGAATGTGTAACAGATACTTTCATACCTTCTACAAGATCATTTAATGTAAGTGAAGTGCCATCTTGTGTAAGTGTAGTATCTTCACTAATATTTAAAATAATATAGTTTGTAAAAACATCTTCCTTACCTGCTGGAAGAACTCCTACTTGTTTACTTTCTACATCAACGCTCATAATAGTAGCTTCATCAATTGTTACAGCTTCAAGTTCTGGTGTTATTTCTGTAGTGGATACTTGAGATTCTTTTGTATTAGAAGAAGCAGTTTGTAAGTCAGTTTCTCCTGTTGTAATAGATACAACTTTATTTTTATAAGTAATATCAGCATCTAATGTTTCACCAATTGCGCGTACAGGTACATAAAGAGTATCATTGTACATAAGTGCTTCAGAATCGCCCATAACTTTCTCACCATTTAGTTCAAAGGAGATAGCTGGGTCAATTTTTGCTGTTACATTTTTTACGATAGGTGCTGCAATGAGTGTTACACTAAGTGTACCCATTGCTGTAAGCATAACTAATAATTTTTTACTCATATTAAATCCTCCTAAGATTACATGTTTGAATTTCTATGTTACTTTAGACGAATGAATATAAAATAAAGTTCCTTAACGGATAAAAATGTTTTATAAGTTAGGAGCCTATGCTACAATAGATAAGAATGATTAAAAAACTTGAAAGGATGATAGTATAATGTTTAAGAGATTTGTAAGCTATTATAAGCCATATAAAAAGCTCTTTTTCTTAGATTTACTCGTGGCTTTTTTATTTGCAGTATGTGACCTTGTCTACCCAATGATGACAAGAGAACTACTTAACAATAGTATACCAAACAAAGAATTCCGTATGATAGGGGTCTTTGCAATAAGTCTTCTTGTGATTTATGGTATTAAATATGCATGTAGTTTCTTTATGCAATACTGGGGACATGTTGTAGGGGTACGTATGCAGGCAGATATGAGAAGAGATATCTTCACACATTTGCAGAAGTTACCTTGCACCTTCTTTGATAATACAAAGACAGGAGATGTCATGTCTCGTATCATTAATGACTTAATGGATATTTCAGAACTTGCTCACCATGGTCCTGAGGATTTATTTATCTCAGCTGTTATGTTAGTGGGTTCCTTCATTATTTTATTAAATATTAATGTATCTTTAACCTTACTTATTTTTGCTTTTATCCCACTTACTTTCTGGTTTACATGGAAGAAGAAAGATAAAATGGGAAGAGCCTTTACAGCAAGCCGTGTAGAAACAGGGAAAGTTAATGCTATTTTAGAAAATAGTATTGCAGGTATGCGTGTTTCTAAAAGTTTCTGTAGCAAGGATACAGAGCTTGAGAAATTCCAAAAAGGAAATAATGCCTTTAAGAATGAAAGAGAAAAAGCCTATAAAGTAATGGCAGAGTACTTCTCAGGTTCTACTTTATGTATTGATATTTTAGACTTTGTATGTATGATTGGTGGAGGGCTTTTTGCTATTAATGGCACCATTACCTTTGGTGATTTTATGGCTTACATGCTTTATATTAAAATGTTTACACAACCTATTAAAAAACTTGTCAACTTTATGGAGCAGTACCAAAGTGGTATGACAGGTTTCAAACGTTTTACAGAGCTTATGGATGAAATAGAAGAGGCAGATAGAGCGAATGCTATTAACTTAGAAAAGGTAGATGGGGAAATTACCTTTAAAGAAGTTTCTTTCAAATATGAAGATGAATATGTTTTAGATAAAATCAATTTAACCATTCCAAAAGGTAAGATGGTTGCACTTGTAGGCCCATCAGGTGGGGGTAAAACAACCTTCTGTAATCTTATTCCAAGATTTTATGAAATTGATGGAGGGGATATCCAAATTGATGGACGTAGTATCTATGATATTAAGTTAGAGAGCCTTCGTTCTCACATTGGTATTGTGTCCCAGGAAGTATTCCTCTTTACAGGAACCATTAAAGAAAATATCCTTTATGGGAATCCAAAAGCTACAGAAGATGAGGTTATTGATGCAGCGAAGAAAGCTAATATTCACGACTTTATTTTAAGCCTTCCAAACGGTTATGAAACTTTCATTGGAGAAAGAGGTGTAAAACTTTCGGGAGGACAGAAACAGCGTCTATCTATTGCGCGTGTATTTCTTAAAAATCCTTCTATTCTTATCCTTGATGAAGCCACATCGGCGCTGGATAATGCAACAGAGTTTATGATTAAGAAAGCTATTGATGAAGTATGTAAAGGACGTACAACAATTGTTGTTGCTCATAGGCTTTCTACAATCCGTAATGCAGATGAGATTATTGTACTTGGAAAAGAAGGTATAAAAGAATCAGGAAGCCATGAAGAGCTCCTTGCTGAAGAAGGTATTTACAAAATGCTTTATGAGGCTCAGTTTGAAGGTTTAGTAAGTTAATAAATAATAAAGGAGAAATAGCTGCATGCTAAAAACATGCAGCTATTTCTATTAAAAGAAAGGTGAACTCTACGGAGCGTTTGTTGTAGGTTTAAGATAAAAACAGTATGATAATAAAGGAGGTGAGCAGGATGGATTGCACTAAAGTAGGTAAGCTCATTGCAAGTTTAAGAAAAGAAAAGCATATGACACAAAAGGCATTAGCAGAGGCTATGCATCTGAGCGATAGAACCATTTCTAAATGGGAGAGAGGGCTTGGCTGTCCTGACGTAACACTTTTACGTAGCCTTTCTGAGCTTTTAGGTGTCAATGTAGAGCAGATTTTAGCAGGTGATTTATCACCTAATGAAAAGGATGGAGGCAATATGAAAAAAATAAAATTTTATGCATGTCCACAGTGTGGGAATGTTGTATGGAGTACAGGTGAAGCAGAACTATCTTGCTGTGGTAGAAAGCTTGCAGCCCTAGAAGTACAGAAAGCGGATGAAGGGCATGAGGTAGAGATTGAAGAAGTGGAAGATGATTATTATATTACAATAAATCATGAAATGACTAAAGCACACTTTATTTCATTTGTAGCTTATGTAAGATATGATCGTGTACTTATTGTAAAACTTTACCCAGAACAAAACGCAGAAGTACGTTTTCCTAAAATGAGTAAAGGTAACATTTATGCGTATTGTACACAACACGGACTTATTAAACTTAAATAAAAAAGCACTAGGCAAGTAAAAGATTGCCTAGTGCTTTTTGCATTATAAAAGTACTTCTTATTAAGAAAGTTTAGAAGCAATAATGTTTTTAACACGTTCTGGAAGTTCGATTTGTTCTTCCTTAGTTAAGTTAGCGGTTTCAACGGGTGGGTGAATATAAACATTGACAGTAGCAGGTTTAACCTTTCCGCCTTGAGCTTCCATGAGTTTATAAGTACCATCCATTGTTACTGGAATGATAGGTGCTTTAGATTTTGTAGCAAGTTTAAAACTTCCTGCCTTAAATTCACCAAGGGGACCGCCTTTACTACGTGTACCTTCTGGGAAAATAACAAGAGAGTGGCCTTCCTTAATGATTTTAATACCTTCTACAATAGCCATTGCAGCTCCTTTTAAGGAAGAGCGGTCCATAAAGACGCAGTGGATAAGACGCATCCAAGTACGTACGATAGGAAGTTTATCAATTTCAACTTTAGAGATATAACCTTTTGGTTTATCAATATAGCTCATGAAAAGGGCAATATCAAAATTGCCTTGATGGTTGCTCATAAAAACAACGGCTTTATCTTTTGGAATATTTTCTAAGCCATGTACATGTACAGTTGCACCACTGTTCTTAACTTGGGCCATTGCCCATTTAGAGGTCACTTTATTAATGTATTTTTCTGCTTCCTTAGTTTGTCCTTGTTTAAGAAGAGATTTAGCTTTATAAAGTGCAGGTAAAGTAAATACTAAGCTAATAGCAAAATAACCATACCAATAAATCGTTCTAAACATATAAAACCTCCTATTATGATTGCTTGTATAGCATTTCTTTCTATATTATAGCAAAAACCTAGGTTAGAATACAGAATTATTTACAAAGGTATAGATACAGAATAATTTGAAATGTTATAATATAATAGATTTAATGAAGAAGATAAGAAAGGGAAAAATATGTTATTGATTTTAATAGGTGTGATTATAGGTTTTTATGTATTATATCTTATACTTATGACAGTGGTGGAGCACTCAGGTATAATAGAAGAATTACAAGAAATTAAAGTTTTGCTTAAGGAGATAAGAGATGAGATTTGCACAGAGCATGTGAATGAAGAAGTAAAAGAAGAAGTGCTTAGCGTGGAGCAATGCCCTGCTTGTGGTATAACTTTAGCAGAAACGAATGAGGCATGTCCAAGTTGCGGACTTAGTTTGAATAACGAAGAAGAATAGAGGAGAAGTAAGTGGCTTATTTATTTAAATACTATGCTAGAATTTACGATAGATTTATGCGCAGGTTTAAATTAGATTCAAATGAAGTACTTTTAGAAAGTCTAGGAGAGCTTAAAGGTAAGCGTATCTTAGATTTAGGTGGAGGAATTGGTACCTTGGCAGATAAGTTGCAGCACATGGGTGGGGATGTCACACTCATAGATCCTCAGAAGGAAATGACAGCTATTGCTAAAGAGAAAAATGCCTATCTTACTATTTATAATGAAACACTTGAAGAAGTAATGCAACATAATGAAGTAGCACCTTTTGATATAGTTGTCATACGAGATGCTTTACATCATATAAGTAATCAGCAGGAAATTATAAGACGGGTTGCCTTATGCCTAACTGAAGAAGGAATACTTGTGATTAGTGAATTTAATATTCGTCATATAAAAGCTATGTGCATTTGGTGCTTTGAAACTTTATGCTTTGAACGGTGCCATATGTTTACAATGAAAAGTTTACTTAACTTATGTAGCCCTTATTTTACAAATCAGGAGATTAAATCTATAAGCGCTTTTGAGATGCTTTATAAAGGAGAAAAGAAGAATGTTTAAGTATATACAATTACTGGCTAGACTTGGAGGACTTTGTCTAACACATCAAATGGTGACAAAGGAATGTATTGGACAGGCCTATAGTGAGGTAAGTGGTACGTATGAGGATTATTTTTTAAAAACAATGCATACTTATAATGACCTTGTATTAAAAGGGTTATTAGAAGAAGAGCCTCCTTTGGGTTTACGTGTGCTTGACCTAGCATGTGGAACAGGCTATAACAGTGTGTATCTTCAAAAGTACTATGAAAAAGCTCATTTTGACCTTGTAGATATTTCAGAAGGGATGCTCGAGCAGGCCAAGAAGAAAGGGCTTAAAAATGCAACCTATACGCAGCAGGATATGCTCAGTTTTTTAGCTAGGGAAAAAGATGCTAGCTTTGATAGAATCATATGCTGCTGGGCAATTAAATATCAATCCCCTCAAAAGATTATCAAAGAAGTTTATAGAGTCTTAAAACCAGGTGGTCTATTTGGTGTGATTGTGAACACAAAGGAGACCTTGCCAGAAATACGCAGCATTTATCCAAAGCTCCTTTTAAAAGAACACAAAGCCATTCAAAAGGTTATGTTAGAACTTCTTAATCCAGTCAATAAAAGAACTTTCGAGAGTTGGTTTGAGAAGGTGGGGTTTAACGTTTTAGAAGGTGAAGAAGGTAAGCATATTTTTACATTTGAAGAGGAAAGTCTATTAATAGACTGGGTCACCCATACAGGGGCGCTAGCAGGTTTTGATACGATGATTGATTTAAAGGATGAAAGTGTACAGATGGAAATGTGTAAACTACTTGCTGAAAAAGGGATTAAACAGGTAACGCATACTTTTGTATGGGGCATTTTTAAAAAGGAGGAGTAGAATATGGATAGACAAGTAATCGGTAAGATTCTACCTATGTGTTTAGATAGAATGGCGATAAAGAACTTTTATAATTTACATAGACGTTTTAAGGAAAATAAAGCATATAAACTGCGTTACCTTATAGACTGTTCATGTAATGTGATTAAACATGAAAGAATTGTAAAGCATGATGGGTACTATATCATCAATGCGTTTTTACCTCCAGTAAATAGTAGAGCTTTTGAACAAATTGCTAGGAGTGTACCAGGAGAGGGGGCAGAGTTTTATACAAGCCATGTATCAGGTAAAAGATTAGCACCTATTTCTACTTATGTTGCAGTTACCGGAAAGTGTATGTATCATTGTTGGCATTGTAGTGCAAGTAAGATGATGCAAGAAGGACAAGAGGACTTAGATACACATAAGATAATCCAAATTGTAAAGAGTCTACAGGATTTAGGTGTAGGTATTATTGGATTTACAGGGGGAGAACCTCTTATAAGAAAGGACTTAGAGAAGATTATACAAGCTATAGATAATAGAAGTATGACTTTAGTCTTTTCAAATGGCTATGGGCTAACATTAGAGCGTGCTAAGGCCTTAAAGGCAGCGGGACTCTTTGGCATTGCTATAAGTTTTGATAGCACTAAAGCTGAGTTACATGATGTAAAGCGTGGTTATAAAGGGGCTTATGAGATTGCTTTAAAAGCTATTAGACATGCTAAAGTAGCAGGACTTTATACTATGGGGCAGGTTGTTTGTACGAAGGAGATGCTTAGAACGAAAGAGATTCATGATATAGCCAAATTCTTAAAGCAAGAAGGTATACATGAATTAAGAATAGTAGAGCCTATTCCTTGTGGATTGCTAGAAGAGGCTAAAGATGAAATGCTAACAGAAAAGGAAAAGAGAGAGCTTATTCAGCTACACATTACATTTAACGAGGACCCGTCTTATCCTAAGACTTCTGTATTTCCTTATGTAGAATCTGAAGATCAATATGGCTGTGGAGCAGGTGTACAGCATAGCTATATTGATCAAGCAGGTGATTTTAGGTCTTGTGATTTTATTTATGAAAGTTACGGTAATGTTTTGGAAGAGCCTATTGCTCAAATTTGGGAGCGTATGCATAAGGCTTGTGGTGGACCTAAATGTATGTGTTGTGCTAAGCATAAGTGTAGTAACAGCCAAAGTGAAAAAATCCCTAAATACTATAGATTATTAGGTGGGAAAGCATAAAAGTACACACAAAATTATTCTACCTTTTTTAAATGATGGTTTTGTACAGGTTGTTTGGTCTAAATAATTTTTATAAATAAGAGATAGAATTATTAAGAAAAGCTGCCACAACTTGTCCTAATAGGGCTACAAGTCAAAGGATGAGAAAGTTTAGAGCGGGAATTTGGAAATAAGGGGAGATCTTTGAGTTAATAAATGTAATTTAAGGGGGTTAGAATAGAAATAGTAAATAGAGATTTTGTAAAATAAATATATATACTTTAGGAGTGTGTTTTTTTAGTAATAGCAGTGAGGGTGATTTATTAAAAGGGGGAGATAGGGATGAAGAGGATTATAAAAAAACAATTACTATATTCTTTAATTATTCCATATATCTTAATTATAAGTGTAACTTTAATGGGTTATGTATGTCTTTATCATATATCAATGGAGAGGATAAAAGAAAATCATATAGAGATTAACAATACAGCTGTTAATAAGTTGATAAGAGAGATAGATTATGGAATGAAAGATGTTGTTCAGCTAAGTAATAATATAGGGATAAGTAATGAAATAAGTAAGTTAGCATCTATTGATTTGCCTATGAATTATCAAGATAAATATGATATAGCTATTCTTAGCAAAGAGTTAGATAAGAGAAATAGCTATACGCATTTTATAGAGGGTCGATATATTTATTTTAAAGAAGGAAATTTTATAATTAGTAATAGATATTACTATGTGCCAGATGTTATTTATGAGGAGTTTCATAAACAAGAAGGGGCAGATATAAAGAAATGGTACCAAGAACTAACAGGCTATTTTCCTATGGGAAAAATAACTTTTATTGGAGGTAAATTAGCTTATATTATAACACCCTTACAGGAAGAATCTTGTAATATTATCACCTTGCTCAATACAGATAGGTTAAATATACTGATTCAAGATTATGAGAAGATGCAGCAAGCTAACCTTTACATATTAAATGAAGAGGGAGAGGTACTATTAGGTTTAGAAAACAAGAATGAGAAAGAGCAGCTCTTAGATATGAAAAAGCTTCAAGAAATATTTAAAGAAGATGCTGCTAACATGAATCAAGAAGTGGAATTAAATAATAAAGGGTACTTTGTTATCAAAAAAAGCTCTAAAGAGTCAGGGTTACAGTATTTATCTTTTATTTCTAAGGAATCACTTACTTATCAAACAAAACATATTTTTATTTTATTGGGTACTATGGTAGTTATTTTTATAAGTTTATTATTAGTAGGTGTAGTATTAATTAAGAAGAATTATACATCTATTATTAATTTGATTAAGAAGCTTGAGGCTATAGGTTTTAGTAAAGATAATAGGATTAAAGAGGATAAGCAAGTAGTCTATACAGAAGTGGGATACATAGGAAGTATATTAGATATGCTCCAAAAGGATATCCATAATCAGGAAGAAATAGTAGTAGAAAATATTATTAGTAAAGCAATAAATGGTATCGTAGAAAGAAAGATTTTATTAGACAATAGATTTATAGTAGGAATTATAGAGCCTATAGTAAAGCCGGAAACAGAAAAACAAGAGAAAAAGATGAATGAATTTATCATTTATAATGTATTAAGTGAAATTTTTAAAGGTTATGCAAAAGTTTATGTGATTACTTTAGATAATATGTATGCAGTAGTAATGGATCTAGGAGAAATATTACAAGAAGGTGGGATAGAATATATTATTACACAATTAGAAAGGGGGAAGAGATTCTTAGAAAAATACATGCAAATAAAATGTACTATTAGCTTATCTAATGTTTATATAGGGATTAAAAAACTTTATTTAGCCTACCAAGAAGCTAAACGAGGAATTGAATATAAGATTGTTTTAGGCAGTGAAAGGATTATTTATTGTGTTGGAGACAATGAACAAACCGAGAATTATCAATATAGTATGGAGATGGAATTTCAACTTATTAACTATATTAAAAGTGGAGAATTAAATAAGGCTATGCGGACTATTGATTATTTATTTGATATGAATTTCTTAGAATCAAGCCTTTCTATAGATGGTGCAAAATGTTTTATTATCGATTTATATAGTACACTTATTAAAGTGGCAAAAGAGAATAAAATTACTATTGATTTAATGCCTTCTGAATTACTTAAAAAACTTGATACAATAGATGAAATGAAAAAAGCCATGAAGGCAATAATAGAGAAGATATGTGAGGCAGTTGAAACGCGTAAGAAAATAAACACAGGTAACAAAGGAGATGCTATAATAGCATATATTTGGGAGAATTATGCAGATGTTAATTTGAATGTAGCTAATATTGCAGATACTTTCGGATTTAACTCATCCTATTTATCTAGATTTTTTAAAGAGCAAACAGGTGAAAATCTTTTAATGTATATTAATAAATATAGAGTTGAAAAGGTAAAAGAATTATTAATTGGAACCAATCTTACTTTAAATGAAATTGCACTACAATCAGGATTTATTAATAGCGTAGCCGTTATTCGTATTTTTAAAAAGTATGTAGGTATAACACCTACAGAATATCGTATAATCAATAAAAAAATAGGATAAAAGTCATAAATAGAAAAGTGTAAATAAATGATAATCAATTATAATAATAATGAAAAGTAAGATTTTAGAAATGGTACTTTAGAATAGAACCTTCTATAATGAACACTAAGCAAGATTACGCTATTAAATGCAATAGGGGGAACATAAAATGAAAAAATCATTTACTATGTTTTTATGTACAGCCTTGTTACTAGGGGCTGTAGGATGCAGTAATCAAGGGGGTAGTGAAGTATCTAGTAATAGCAAAAACAATGAGGTGAATAGTCAAAGTGAGGGAGGAGATAAAAAATTTTCCTACTGGGTAGCTATGAATCCCAATGCAGTATCAGTAGCAAGCACATATAATGATGTGGAGTTATTTAAGCAATTGCAAGAAAAGACAGGGGTTAAAGTAGAGTTTTTACATCCACCAACAGGACAAAGTGGAGAACAATTTAAACTACTTATTGCTTCAAGACAAGATTTACCAGAAGTTATAGAAACAACTTGGCTTTCTGCCTATCCAGGAGGTCCAGAAAAAGCATTGAAGGATGGGATTATTATTGACATCGAACCTTATTTAGAAGAGTATGCACCTAATTATAAACGTATGATAGAAGAAGATCCAGAGCTTCTTAAACAATCCAAAACAGATAGTGGTGCAGTATATGGATTCCATGCGATTAATGGTTCTGATAAAAGATTATTTGGTGGCTTTATGTTAAGATCAGACTGGTTAGAAGAATTAGGGCTTGAAGTACCAGAAACTATTTCAGAATGGGAACATGTATTAACCGAATTTAAGGAAAAGAAAAATGCTACAGCACCTATTTCTACAGACCTTTCAAGTTTTATTAGTCATATGATTCCAGCATATGACATTGCACAAAAGTTCTATTTAGAAGATGGCAAAGTGCAATATGGTGCTATAACAGAAAATTATAAGACATTCTTAGCAGAAATGAATAAATGGTATGAAAAGGGCTTAATTGATCCAGATATAGCATCTGTTGATAGTAAAACAATTGATTCAAATATCTTGAATGATAAAGCAGGAGCAACCTTTGGGGGACTTGGAGGAGGTATGGGGAAATGGTTAGATGCAGCTACAACACCAGGATTCGGATTAGTAGCAGCGCCGTTTCCTACGCTTGAAAAAGGAGCAGAGTTAAAAGTATTGCCATCTTCTTATTCTCATAAAATGCGTGGAACAACAGCAGCTATTACAACAGCAGCAACAGAAGAAGAAATTAAAACAATTGTAGAATGGTTTGACCAGCGTTATACAGAAGAAGGTATCATGATGAGAAACTTTGGAGTAGAAGGTCTAACTTATAATATGATAGATGGTAAACCTGTGTATACAGATTTAATTACTAAGAATGAAGAAGGCTTATCTATGGCAGTAGCTTTAGCTAAATATACACAGGCAGGTTATCCAAGTCCAGGTATTTGTGAACATCCAGATTATCATAGTCAATATATGTATAGACCAGAACAACAAAAAGGACTTGAAATGTTTAATACAGATGTAGCAACAGCATCTCAAAATATGTTACCTCCTGTAGTTGCAACGCCAGAAGAAAGTAAAGAGTTAGCTAACATTACGACTGAACTTGATACCTATATTTCAGAAAAGACAATAGCCTTTATTACAGGTGTAGAATCACTTGAGAATTTCGATGAGTTTGTAAAAAATCTTGAAAACTTAGGTGTGAATCGAGCAATTGAAATTCAGCAAAAAGGTGTAGATAGATATAATGCAAGATAGGATGAAACTAAAAATGGAGTGGTATAAACAGGCCATTCCTTTTTTTTGAACCTAAAAATAGTTAACTAAGAAAATAAAAAGGAAAATACTAAAATGAAAGGAGAATAGTATGAAACATCAAGTAACTTATAAAAATGCACCATCTGATTGGAACGAGGCATTACCACTAGGTAATAGTGTTTTTGGTGGGATGACTTATTTTAAAGAGAATAGCTTAACCTTAGCTATGAATCATTATGAGGTTTATTACAAAAAACATTATAGATATAGTGAAGCTTACCGTCACTTAAGAAAACAACATACTACTAAAATGGGAGATGGTACACGTTATCAAAAGCTGGTTGAACTTGCAGATAATCATTATTCGAACTATAAGGAAGAAGCTATTTATAATTATTTTGAAACACTTTTTAAACACTCTAGCACTTATGGGCATGATCTAAGAGGTATAAGCCATATGCCAACAGGAGAAATAGCTTTTAAGCTAAATGAAGATTTTGTAGAAGAATCTTCATTTAGCCTCAGGCTTTTAGTTGAAGAAGCAAGGGTTGAATTAAAGGTAGAAGAAGCAAAGGATAAACTTAAAATAGAGGGCTTTGTAACAAAAGAAAAAGACTATTTTTTATTTGATATAGAGCAGACCCAAAGAGGGCTATTAGAAAGTATTACAATGAGTTATCCAAGACGCCGTTATCAAAGAGAATTTATAAGTTCATTTCACCAATTGTCAGAGGATAGATTTTATTATACCGTAAGCTTTTATCCTGATGGAGAAGACCAAGAGACGTATGAACCTTTTAAGTTTATAGTAATGTTAGGAATAGAAGGTGGAAAGGGGATAGGAAGCTTTCAAGAAGATAGAATAGAAATTAAACTTTATGATACAGCAGATCAAATGACTATGATAACCCATGTAATAACAACGGAACAAAGCAAAAACCTTTTACAAGATGCAACGAATCATATTAAAGAGGGATTAAAAGAAAAAGAGATATTAAGAAAAAATCATCAAAGTTATTGGACAAAGTTTTTTAGTAAGTCTAGAGTGACATTACCAGATAAATTCTTAGAAAACCTTTGGTATATCAATCTTTATGCACTAGGTTGCTGTAGTGGAAAAAATGGGAAAATGTATCCTGATGCAAGTGGGCTTAATGGTTTATGGGATATAAAACAGCCTAATGTATGGGGAAGTAGTTGGTATTGGGATGTGAATATTCAAGCTACCTATTGGCCTATTTATACGGCTAATCATTTGGAGCTTTCGGAGGTATTTATAGATGCACTCTTATTTTATACATGGGATATGGAAAAGTTAGCAAAAGAGGGATATGGAGTAGAAGGGTATGCAATGGATTATCCTCATATGCTTTATAACAGTATTTTACCTTGGTGTGCACAGTGGTTATGGTGGCATTATGAGTATAAAAAAGATCTAATATTTTTACGAGAAAAAGCCTATCCTTTTTTTAAAAATTTACTTAAATTTATAACTCAAGTTATAAGATGGGATAAGGAAAAACAAGTGTATTATTTTTATCCAGAAGTATCACCAGAGCAAGGGCCACTCACACGTAATGCGACAATTACCTTATCTACAGTAAAATATCTTTTAGAAATAACTTTAAAATCTATAGAGATTTTAGGAGTACAAGAAGATGAAGAGAAAAAATGGAAGGAGATAGTAAGTCATTTAGCACCTTATCCCTTAGGTAAACATCCTACAGAGGGAGAAATCATAAGAGATTCAGAGTATGCAATTCCTAATTTACATCTAAGACATCCTTCGTTATTAATGCCTATTTATCCAATAGGAGAAATCAATCAATATAGCGAAGAAGGAATAAGAGAAATTGCAGAAAATACTCTAAGATATGTAGAAAAACAATCTGAGATAGGGGTTTTTATATTTGGTTGGTTAGCTTGTGCAGCAGCTAGAATGGGAAAAGGGGATATGGCTCTTCGTGTTCTTTATCAAAGAGGACTAGATCATATGTTAAGAGCGAATGGGCTTTGTGCAGAAGAGACAGAAAGATGGAATAATTTTTGCCTTATCGGCAAACCACCTCTTTATTATCCTTGCGTTATGGAAGCAACAGGAGAGGTTGTAGCAACTGTAAATGAGATGCTTTTACAAAGTTATGATGGTGTAATAGATATATTTCCTGCCGTACCCAGGGGAATAGTAGAAAAACAACAGTTATTAGGAATGCATCAACATAATATTGAAAATGAAATCTTGCATTATGGATCATGGACAAACTGTAGTTTTAGTAAATTACTTGCTAAAGGTGGATTTGAAGTAACAAGTCAAATGCTAGAAGGTCGTGTACACTATGTACATGTTTTAAGCCAATTAGGAGAACCGGCAAAAATAAGAATAACTAAGTGGATAAAAGATTTAAAAATTTATCTTTTAAAAGCAGACACCTATGAAGAAGTACTAGGGATGAAAGAACATGATGTATTAATATTTACAACAGAACGAGGAGAGGAATATCTTCTAGCTTTAGCAGAGGAAATAGAGGAGATTGTAACAAGTAGAGGGTGGATAGAGCAAGATAAAGAAGGGGAAGATGAAGAAGTTATTTATACACATATGGCACATACCTATAGAAGGGTGTTTATTGGAAAAGATGCACATACAGAATATATTAAGGCACTTGATGGTATGAGTTTTGAATACTGTTTAGGCAATATTAAACGTAGTAATCCTTCTACTTACCGATTTGATTTTGGATGTGGTAGCTCAAAAGATTATAGCCATACACTTCATAGACAAGTTTATGAAGCTGGAAAGATAGGAATTGGTTTCCAAAGGATTATGCCAGGGGATTTATTTTCAGTATATAAAGGATATGGGTTTAAAGAAGTAGGACATATAAGTGCTAAAGATAGAGAGATAGAAGATATTTTGCGCACAGATTTTGTTGAAGGAGAAAAAGAGACCACTTTTCTTGTGGAAGTAACAAAAGGAAAATATGATATTTTTGTTGTATGTGGAGATGAAAAAGAGGGTTCCTATACAGAAATTACTATAGATAGTCATCTTAAGGTGCAACCAGAAAGAAGAATGAAAAAGGGTCAGTATTTTTATGAGACTATACCTATTATGATAAAGGAAGATAAATACTTAGAGATTAAGATAGGCACAAGAGACAATGATAAGTGGAAACTAAATATGCTTATTATTAATCGTATTCATAGTCTCTAAAAATCATAGATCAAATAGGGTAAGAAACTGATAATAGAAGCAGAAAATGAGAATTTGTAAGAGAATGATAACTAAAAAAACACATTAGAAATTTATTTAAGAGAAAGTGTAGTATATAGTTAAACTATCAAAACATAGGTGAAGTGGTATAAAACATTAAGAGAAAATTTTTATTATCATAAGGGGGTAAAAGAAAAGATGGAAATAGTAAAAAAAGCACCTGTGCGGCATGAACGTTCTTTAAAAGAAAGAATAACAAGAGATTGGAAGCAGAATAAATATATTCACTTACTTGCCATTCCTATGGTGGCATATTTCTTAGTATTCTGCTATGGGCCTATGTATGGCGTTATTATGGCATTCCAAGATTACAATATCGTAGATGGTATATCAGGAAGTCAATTTATTGGATTTGATAACTTTATTCGTTTTTTTGAAAGTCACTACTTCTGGAGGCTATTAAAAAATACTTTATTACTTAGTATTAATAATATTATATGGGGATTTCCAGCACCTATTATATTAGCCTTATTACTTAATGAGGTTAAGAATAAACATTTTAAGAAAGCTGTACAAACAGTGACCTATTTACCGCACTTTATTTCAGCTGTTGTAGTGTGTGGTATGCTTCATCAATTTTTATCAAGAGATGGTTTCTTAACTTCTATATTAGCAAGTTTGGGACTTGTAGAGCAAACTAACCTATTAGCTATTAAGGAATATTTTAGAACGATTTATATAGCAAGTGGAATTTGGCAGGAAATAGGTTGGGGAACGATTATTTACTTAGCAGCACTTTCAGGGGTAGATGAGCAGCTTTATGAAGCAGCAGCTATCGATGGAGCAAATCGCTTTAAACAACTTATTCATATTACCCTCCCATCTATTATGCCAACTATTGTGATGCTATTTATTTTAAGAGTAGGTAGTGTCATGAGTGTGGGATTTGAAAAAGTTATCTTATTATATAATCCACAAACTTACGAAACTGCGGATATCTTATCAACTTATGTTTATAGATATGGTTTAGGGGGAAGCTTTGATTATGGTTATACAACAGCTATAGGTTTATTCACATCTGTTATTAACTTTATTATAGTTATTTCTGCTAATAAAATTAGTAAAAAAGTTTCAGAAGTTGCACTATGGTAAGGGGGAATTGAAGTGATAATTAAAAAGAGTTTAGGGGAAAAGGTATTTGATACATTTAACTATGTATTTTTGATATTTTTAATGATTATTACAATTTATCCTGTAGTATACGTTGTATTAGCATCACTTAGTGATTCTAACCAACTTATGGCACATTCGGGTATTTTACTTAAGACATTAGGCTTTAATACAGATGCTTATTCAGCGGTATTAGCAAATCCTAATATTATCTCAGGATATGGAGTAACTATTTTCACTGTACTTGTAGGAACTTTTCTTAATGTATTTTTTACATCAATAGGAGCTTTTATTTTATCAAGAAAGAATTATCCCTTTAACAAGATTCTTACTGTTATGATTTTATTTACAATGTATTTCAGTGGAGGAATGATTCCAAGATATTTATTTATTAACGATACTTTAAATATGGGAAATAGTATATGGGCTCTTTTATTACCAGGGCTTATTTCAACCTATAACTTAATTGTTATGAGAACAAATTTTCAATCTATACCAGATAGCTTAGAGGAATCTGCTAAAATAGACGGTGCAAATGATATTGTTATTTTGTTCAGAATTATATTACCGTTATCTAAAGCTATTATTGCTGTTATGGTGCTTATGTATGGGGTATCTCGCTGGAATGCGTGGTTTGATGCAATGCTCTTTATTAGAGATAGAGGCCTTTATCCATTGCAAATTATCTTAAGAGAAATTCTTATTTCTAACTCTACGGATAGCATGATAAGTGGTAGTGCAGGAGATGTAGAGGCTATTGGAGAAAGTATTAAATATGCAACAATAGTTGTTTCAACAGCACCTATTTTATGTGTATATCCATTCATTCAAAAATACTTTACTAAGGGCGTAATGATTGGGGCCGTTAAAGGCTAAGCCAGTAGGAGGAAAAGAAATGAGACATTTAGTAGAACAAGCAATAAATAATGCTTATGAAATTGCACAAAGAAGTTTAGAGGACTTTAGAGGTGGATTTCCAACTACATATAGTACGAATAATGTATATGGAAAAGCAACCAATTATGAGTGGACTCCAGGATTTTATACAGGGTACTTATGGCTACTTAATGAGTACAAAGAAAATCCTAGTTTTTTAGCAGTACTTGAAGAACATATTAGAAGTTTTAGAGAAAGAATTGATCAAAAAATTTGTACTGAAACACATGATTTAGGATTTTTATATAGCCTTTCTTGTGTAGCAGCCTACAAGCTAACAGGAGATGAATTTGCCAAGGAAACAGCACTTATTGCAGCAGATGAACTTGCTAGGCGTTTTAGAACAAATGGTCAGTTTATTCAAGCCTGGGGAAAATTAGATGTACCTAATAATCACCGTTTAATTATAGATTGCCTATTAAATTTACCTTTACTTTATTGGGCGACAGAAGTAACAGGGGATAAAAAGTATCATGAGATGGCCTATGCTCATTTAAAGACAGCGCTGCCTAACATAATTAGAGGGGATTACTCTACACATCATACGTATTATTTTGATTATGAAACAGGTAAGCCAAGTTATGGAGCTACACATCAAGGGTATAAAAATGACTCAACTTGGGCAAGAGGGCAAGCTTGGGGTATCTATGGTATTGCATTAAGTTATGAATATACAGGAGATGATTCACTTATTCCTTTATTCACAGGAGTGACAGAGTATTTCATGCGTTATTTACCAATAGATAGTATACCTTATTGGGATTTAACCTTTACAGAGGGAGATGAGCCTAGAGATTCTTCAGCAGCAGCCATTGCTGTATGTGGTATGTTAGAAATGAAAAAATATATTAAAGATGAGGTATACTGCAAAAAATTAGAAGAATACATTGAAAGAATCATATCTTCTCTTATAAAGAACTATGCAGCAAAGCCAGAAGATACAACAAATGGTTTATTATATAAAGGAACATATGGCAGAAAATCACCCTATAATGATTGTCCTAATCATGGAGTAGATGAATGTGTACTTTGGGGAGACTATTTTTATGTAGAAGCTTTAATGAGAATATATAAACCAGATTGGAAAATGTACTGGTAAGGTAAATGAGTATGTACTAAAAATAAATAAGACGTGTAGGGAAAAGAAGAACTTTGCACGTCTTTATAATATGGAATAGATAGAAGTTTATAAATAAAGAGGAATGGAGTGGAGGTATTAGGTTTGACTATCCAAATTTTTATTTAATCATTAAGCAATTAACAAAAATGGGAGAGGATAAATAAAAGTAAAAATATGATAATCATAATAAAGTATTTGAGAATTTATATAAAAAAGTAATTCCTGTATACTAAAAACAAGCTAATAAAATAAGAGTAAGAGGGAGGATGAAGTATGAAAAAAACACTTTTAATGGGACTATCTATGATGATGCTACTATCATCAGTAGGTTGTGGGGGGAAGAATATATCTACACAGCAAGCATCAAGTGAGCAGGCAGGGGGACAAGTTGAAGTAGACTATTGGGTAGAAATGAATCCAGTTGTTGTACCAGTAGCACAAAGTTTAAATGAAGTAGAATACTTTAAAGAATTAGAAAGAAGAACAGGAGTAAAGGTTAACTTCTTACATCCCCCAGTAGGGCAGGGGGGAGAACAGTTTAAGCTTTTAATAGCATCTCGTAATGACTTACCGGAACTTATAGAGACCAGTTGGTTATCAGCCTATCCAGGGGGGCCTGAAAAGGCAATTAAAGATGGTATTATTATTCCTTTAAATGAGTATATAGATAGCAGTGCACCAAACTATAAAGCTATTCTTGAATCTGATGAAGACCTTATGAAACAAGCTAAGACCGATAGTGGAACAATTTATGGATTTCATGCTATTAATCTAGGAGAAAATAGAGGATTTGGAGGACTTATTTTAAGAAAAGATTGGCTTGATGATTTAGGACTGGATTTACCAGTTACCCTTGCTGATTGGGAGAATGTACTCACTCAGTTTAAAGAGAAGAAAGGTGCTACTTACCCACTTAGTTTAGCTTCCTCTCAATTAAGAAGTGGAAACTTATTTAATACAGCTTTCAAGATAGGAGATAGCTTCTATTTAGATGAAGAAGGAAAAGTTCAATACGGTCCATTACAACCAGAATATAAAGAATACTTAGCTTTCCTTAATAAATGGTATCGAGACGGTTTACTTGACCCTGATTTTGCATCTTTAGATAGTAAATCAATTGAATCAAATATTTTGAACGGAAAATCAGGTGCAACATTTGGATATGTAGGAGGAAGTATTGGAAAATGGATGAAAGCTGCAACTGATCCAAACTTTAAATTAATAGGTACACATAATCCTGTTATGAATGAAGGAGAAGAACCAATGTTCTTAGGGGAATTCTCCCATAAAATAAGAGGAGGAAGTGTAGCAATTACAACAGCAGCTAAAAATCCAGAAGTACTTGTAGAATGGTTAGATTATAGATATACAGATGAAGGAAGTACACTTAAAAATTATGGTATAGAAGGATTAACTTATGAAATGGTAGATGGTGTAGAGACTTATACAGATCTTATCATGGATAATCCAGATGGATTAGCAATTGGTAATGCACTAGCTAAATATACCCAAGCTAACTATCCAGGACCAGGTCTTTGCGAACTACCTAATTATACAAGACAATACTATCAATTAGAAGAACAAAGACAATCCGCTGAAAACTACAATAAATATGCCGATAATGCGGCAAAATATGTAATGCCTCCAATTGTTGCAACACCAGAAGAAAGTAAAGAACAAGCAACTATTTTAAGTGAAGTAAACACTTATATTGAAGAAAAATTTGTAGGGTTTGTAACAGGAGTAGAGCCATTAGAAAACTTTGATGCTTTTGTAGAAGCTATCAAGGGATTAGGGATTGAAAGAGTTCTAGAAATTAAACAAGCTGGTGTAGATCGTTATAATGCTAGATAATAATTAATAAAAAGGACTAGGAAGTTAAATGTAGGATTCCTAGTCCTTTTTATTATTACCAGCTAAGTACAGTAAGTTGACCTTTAGCATCCCAAGCTCTTACCTTACCATAGCCTTTAAGACCATTAGCTAGTGCCATATCAACACCACCAAAAAAGTCTTTATGTGCAATGAGGATAGTGTATTCATTAGTTCCTTTTTGAATTTTAAGCGCCTCTGCATATTCAGCAGAAAATACTGTTTGATGTGTCATAGAAGTAACAGGAATTTTTTTACAGCTAAGGGGAGTAGTATCCTCTATAGATTGTGTATGAATAACTGTGATTAAAGAAGTATCCCCTGTATGTGTTAAGCTATATTTAATGGACTTATTATTTTCTAGTGCATTATATTTGCGAGATAAAAGAGAATCATAAGTAGTAAGGGTAACATCGGGGGTAATACAACAAACAGTAGCTTTAACTTTATTGCTTTCATAAGCTACTGATGTACCTTTTGTAGTAACTTGACCTTGATTATTAAAATGGAAAAGCTGATCATAAGTATGTGTACCCATACCTGTAAAAGTATCTATAACTACATAAATATCAGGTTTAATATAAATAATTTTACGATTAGTGAAGATACCGCCATTTTCAAGATGCATATAACCTAAATGGCTACCTTCTGCCATAGAAAATAATCCTTTATCCACAAAATGGCTTTGAACATAGTTAGCTATTTTTCCGAAATCCCAAGATTCTGTACATTCTGTGAAGGATTTGCCATCTACTATAGTAGTGTTATGGGCAAATGCAGATTTAAAATCTGTACGAATAGGTTTATGAATATATGTAAAACGTCCACTATCAACTAAAATATCTTCACCTTGTGCAAATAAATCAATATGAAGTAGGTTAGCATGACCATGCCCGCTGCCTAGGCTACCACAGTGAAAGTGAAGATAATTGGCATCTTCTTTCCAAGAGTCACGAAGATAGTAGTTACCACTTGTTTGAAGGATAGCATGAGTATAAGAAGGAGCAAGAGTATTTAATCTATTGTAGCTGTTTATAGCCTCTAATCCTTCATACCAACAGCTAATGGGATCAAGTACTTTAAATCCTCCAAATTTTAAAGTAGGATCAGAAAAAAGATAAGCACCTCTTGAAATCATATCACGAATATCGGTATCATCTGAATCACCTTGAGAGACTTGATGATGATTAGGCTTAGCCCAGTTCAAGTTAGTGTAGCACATTTTATAAGTTTTCTCTTCAATAATAGGGCTTATATTAAGATTACATCGTCTTGTAATAGAGACAACATTTTGAAAGGAGTGAAGTACTTCATTATGATACATAGGGGATTGCTCCCAATGTGTTCCATCATCCATTACTTGAAGTGTTGCATGTTCTGTTAGCCTATGAAGGGCTATTTCCATATATTTTTGCCCAAGTTCTTGTTCAGATAGGAATGCACCCAATGCTAGAAGTCCTTGATTTTGGATGACACCCCAGTTGCTGATTGTACGGAATGAATCATGAGTGCGGTAAAGATAGTCACCATGTTCAAGTAAAGAGGTAAGAAATTTTTCAAGAAAATCAGATGTAAAATAGGGACTTGTATGCATGTGAATATAGCCCTTAATCCAGTTTTCTACACGGATAGAAGAATCAATGGTACGCCATGTAGTACGAATACTAGTAGAAGTAAGTTTAGCATGATCAATAAAGTTGCTTACAAGTCTGACAAAAGCCTTAGGATATTTTTCGTCTTGAGTTAAAGAATAGGCTTCTCCTAACTGGCTTGTATAGCCATGGCGAGCCAACATGAAAATCCATTCATCATCTTCTTCGGGTATAAACTCCCAGTTAATTTCTTTTTGGAATGTAATGGGATGAATAGTAGGTTCCATATCCCAAGGTCTATCAAATAAGAAAGTATTTTGACAGACATCATTAGCTATACGCGTAACGTGAGAAACTTCATCTGGAAAATATTCTTTAATAAATTCTCCAATGTGAATAAGATTTTGCGTATTAAATACCTTTTCAGGGCTTAGTTTAAGGTTCATAGAAAATTCCTCCTAGAAAATCAATAAGATTTATACTTATAATTATCTCAGAAAAAAGTTAAAAGATATATATCTTAATATTTTAAAATGTTATCAAATTTTTACATTTTATAAAATGGATAGTAACTATAGAAATTAATAAATATAAAAATATCAAAATACCATACAACTTCTTTCAGATGTATAGTGTTCTCATATTCTAAACCTATTTTGTATCTAAAAATATTTCTCCAAATACTATTCAAATACTTGAAAAACTGTGCTATTCCTTATATGCTTAAATAAGCATTGTAAAGCCAAGACTAACATCAAGGAGGCATACATTAATGGCAAAACAAAAATGGAAAGCGGGCAATATGGTTTATCCACTGCCAGCAATTATGGTAAGCTGTGGAAGTGAAGATAAGCCTAATATTGTAACAGTTGCATGGACAGGAACTATTTGTACCAATCCACCTATGACTTATATTTCTTTAAGACCCTCTAGATATTCCTATGATCTTATTAAAGAAAGTGGCTATTTTGTAATCAACCTGACAACAAGAGCACTTGTTAAAGCTACAGATTTCTGTGGTGTAAGATCAGGAAGGGATGTAGATAAATTTAAAGAAATGAATCTTACAGCAAGTTGTGACAATGTAGCTGGTGTTCCTATGATTGAAGAAAGCCCAGTTAATATTGTTTGTAAGCTTAAAGAAATTAAACCATTAGGGTCCCATGACTTATTTATTGCAGATGTATTAGAAGTCTATGTGGATGACCAGTATATGGATGAAAAAGGTAAGTTCCATTTAAATCAGACAGATTTGATTGCTTATTCTCATGGTACCTACCTTACATTAGGAGAAGAACTTGGCACTTTTGGCTATTCGGTTAAGAAAACAAAACCAGTAAAAAGTAAACAAGAGATGCAGCGTACTAACAAGAGTTCTATTAGTGAGAAGAGTAAAAAACAATCAGAGAAAAATACTAAAAAGTTTGCTTCAAAAAAGACATCAAAAGGTAACAGTAATTTTTCAAAAAGCAAAAAGTCGGTAGTAAACAAAAAGCAAGAACCACGTAGGAAAAAATAATTCCTAGGTGGTTCTTTTTTGTATCTTTTCAATGGGTAGATAGGAAAAACCATCAATACTTAAAACGGGTTTATATGGGAAAGTCTTAGTGCCATCACCTACTAGATAAATAGAATACAGCCTACCGGGCTTAAGCTTTTTAGAAGAGAGTGTGGTAAGTTCATTTTCCTCACTTGTTTCTTTAATGATGAAGGTATAAGGGGCTGGTTCTTTAACAAGATAGGAAGAAGCCTGGCCATAGCGAATGTTACGAATGGGAAGTGGCTCTTCAGGAAGATTTAAAGAAGTAGCACCATCAAAGCGTGCAAAATGGTTAAGACGTACAGCAAGTCTAGGTGGTTCTAAAAGCTTTTGCGGTTCTTCTAAACAGAAAATATGATAAGTTTCAGGATCTTTATACTTACAAGCTAAGACACCTGTATAAATCTGAAAACGTTGCAAGTTTATTTTCTTTTCATAGAGCACATCTTCCTTATGATGCTGTGTTAATTTTAAGATATGCTTTCCAGATGGAATAGGATAGTATTTAGTAAAGTCTTCATATAGGAAATAACTATACATGAGTTGATTATCTAAATAAAGGTCAAAGGCTATAGATGAAGTGAAAGCGTTAAAAAGACGTATATAACAAAGGGATGTATCCTTTTTTGTGGGCATTTTGAAACCTCCTCATAAAATTGAAGCTTAATAATATATATGAAGAAGAATAGAGAGAGATAACCTTATTGAAAAGTATAACTTTTCTGTAAATTATAAAATATAATTTATTAAATAAGTAACATAACAATATAATAGTCTACAAATTGTTTGTTTAATATGTTAAAATAGAAACAAGTCAAATAAATTAGAATTCTTATTAGGCAGGTGAATTAATGAACAAATCTAAGCTCATACACTTACTTAATGAAGATGAAGGTTTTAAATTAGATTTTAAGCTTAAATTGGCTTTAGAATTAGACTCTGATAAGAAAGAGTTCGTAAAAGATGTTATTGCTATTGCGAATACAGAAGGTGGGAGAGGGTATATCATCTACGGTATTGAAGATAAGACGAAGCGATTAGTAGGACTAAAGGATATACCTATAGATATAGAAGAGCGTATTCAACAAGTCATTGCTTATAGAAGTGTACCACCTGTTCCGGTAAGTTTTGAAATACTAGAAATAAAGCAAAAGAAGATAGGTATACTTACTATTTTTAAAAGCAGGCAGGTGCCACATCAGATGCGTCAAAACGGAGCATTTTATGTGAGAAGAGGTTCTACAACAGATACAGCAACAAGGCATGAATTAGCTCAGATGCTCCAAGAGCAGGGAATTATAAGTTTTGAGCAGGTACCTTGTAGGGCTGCGACTTTAAAGGATTTAAATTTTGAACTTATAGAGTGTTATTTAAAACATTTTAATCTATATGAAACCAATCAAATGCAAATGCTTAAAGTGCTAGGTATTATAAGTGATAAAGAAGAAGGTATACTAACATGCCCTACTTATGGCGGTTTACTTCTTTTTGGTAAGCTTCCACAGCTTTTTATGCCTAATGCATTGATAGAGGTAACTTATGAAAAAGAAAACTTTGGTATTATGGGCAATATAATAGAGATGTTCAAAGACTTTAATGAACGTATTAAGCCACTTTTGCCAAGCAGTTATCCTTATGAAGCTTTATCAGAAGTACTTGCAAATGCCATTATTCATAGAGATTATTGGAACCCTTACTATTATACTAAGGTGGAAATTGGCTTAGATAAAATTTCTGTTATGAATCCAAGACAGTATTATTATGAAAAGTTTAATCAGCTTAGTATCCATACGAATCCATGGCTTTACTCTAGGCTTTTATTATTTGAACAAAAAGATAATACACTTCACTTTGGAATAGGACTTAAAAAAGTACAGAAAATCTTTGAAGAAACTGGATGTGGGGAAATTGAAACAAGTTTTCAGGAAGGCTTTTTTACTGTGAAATTACCAGGAATATCCTATTACAGCTGATAATGAGGGAGGAATTAATGATGAAAATAAGAGAAATTAAAGAAATATTAGGTGCAACCATATGGGTAGGAGAAGAATATCTAGACCAATGCTTACATGCTGCATGTGGATGTGACTTGATGAGTGATGTACTCGCGTTTGCTAAAGAAAAGGTGTTACTCCTTACAGGGCTTATTAACCCTCAGGTTATTCGTACGGCTGAAATGCTAGATATTAGAGCTATTGTATTTGTAAGAGGGAAAGCCCCAACAGAAGACATGATAGAACTTGCAAGGCAAAAACATATTACACTTTTGTCAACTAATGAACCACTTTATATAGCTTGTGGCAAACTTTATGAAAAAGGATTAGGTGGTGGAGGCGAGGAATAGAATGAAGCTACACTTTGAAGTGGATGGGAATGATTTTTTACTTGCAGGAGATGCATCGGGAAAGGTCAAAAATGTACTCAAAAAGCTAGGAATAGAAAGTAGCATCATTCGTAAGATTGCTATTGCCATGTATGAAGCAGAGATGAATATGGTTATTCATGCTAATGGAGGAAGGGTAGATGTAGATATTTTGCCAGAGCAGATACAAGTTGTACTGCAAGATACAGGGCCGGGCATTCCAGATATTGATTTAGCTATGAAGGAAGGTTATTCTACAGCTTCTCATGAAATACGTGAGCTTGGATTTGGTACAGGAATGGGACTACCCAATATGAAGAAATACAGTGATAATCTTCATATTACATCAGAGGTAGGCAAAGGAACTAAAGTAGAAATCACAATACTTTTAAAGTAGAAAGTAGGTGAAAAGAGATGTATAGCCATTCTGTAACGCTAGATAGCAGTAAGTGTAGAGGTTGTACAGATTGTATTAAAAGATGCCCGACAGAAGCTATTCGTGTACGTGATTCAAAAGCTAAAATTATTAATGACCGTTGTATCGACTGTGGTAACTGTATTGCTGTATGTAACAATGGTGCTAAGAAAGCAGTTATGGATAAAATAGAAATGATTAAGGCGTATCCTTACCGAATCGCTTTAACTGCTCCGAGTTTCTATGCTCAATTCTCTAAAGGAGAAAGTATAGAAAATATTATTGCGGCTTTGTATGCCATTGGGTTTACAGACGTGTTTGAAGTGAGTCAGGCTGCACAGATTATTACAAAGCATACACAAGAGTATATGAAGTCAGTTAGAGAATATCCAGTCATCTCTTCAGCCTGTCCAGTTATTATGAGACTTATTCAAAGAAGATTCCCGGCACTTATTCACCATGTTCTACCCATTATGTCACCGATGGAGCTTGCTGCGCGCTATGTAAAAGAAACTTATGCTAGAGCGGGGATAGATATAAGTCAGATAGGAGTATTCTTTATTTCACCATGCCCTGCTAAGGCAACAGATATTCATAAGCCTAAAGGCTTTGAAAAGTCTTATGTAGATGGTGCATTCTCTATGCAGGAGGTTTATCTAAAAGTAATTCATACTATGGAAGGAACCTATTTAAAAGAAAAGCAGAGAGTACCTACACCAGATGGCATTCTCTGGGCAACACGTAATGGAGGCGTTTCTAATAATGAAATAGATAATCATATTGCTGTAGATGGCATAGAGAGGGTTATTGATATCCTAGAAAAGGTAGAAGATGGCACTTTGTCAAAGATTCATTATATAGAGGCACTTGCTTGTACAGAAGGATGTTTAGGAGGCGCCTTAACTATAGAGAATCCTTTTGTAAGTAGGCATACTCTTAAGAAATTAGTAGAGAAAGAGCGCAAGCTATTAGGAGATCAGGCTATACAAGAAGATACTCTACTTGAGGAAATCCCCTACCTTTATAAAATATCCGTTGACCCTAAACCTGTATTTTCATTAGATGAAGATTTAGGGACTGCTATAGAAATGATGGAACATATAGAAAGTTTATATAAGCAGCTTCCACAAATTGACTGTGGCTCATGTGGAGCTCCTACGTGTAGATGCTTTGCAGAAGATGTGGTCAAGGGATGTGCAAATGTAGAGGATTGTATTTTTATGCTTAGAAAAAGTATTAAGGAGCTATCAGAATCCATGTTTGAACTCACAAAGAAAATTCTGCCGACTACTAAGAATTAGGAGGGGTGATATGACTGTAGGAGAATTAGTAAAGAAATATAATTTGAGTATATTAAGTGAAAGTGATGGTCTAAATCAAGAGATAACAGGTGGATATGTAGGGGATTTATTAAGTTTTGTAATGGCACATGCCAAGGAAAAAATGGTATGGATTACTATACAGGGACATATTAATACCATAGCGGTTGCAAGTTTGGTAGGAATAGGGGCTATTATCTTAGCTGAGGGGAGTGAGCCTACGGCTGATATGCTTGAAAAAGCACAGGAAAATGGTATTCCAGTTCTTGCCTCTTCTTTAAGTAGCTTTGAGATCGTCTATAGGTTTGGGATGGACCAAGCTTTAGGGGGGATAGGGTGAGAGTTTCGTATGATTTTCACATTCACACCACGGCCTCACCTTGTGGGGATGAGGCCATGACCCTAAATAACATTATTAATTTATCCTATTTACTTGGTAAGCAAATTATCGCCATTACAGACCACCAAAGCTGTGGCAACTGTGAGGTTGCCGTAAAGCTAGGAAGACAGAAAGGCATTATAGTTATCCCAGGGATGGAAATAGAATGTATGGAAGAATTTCATGCTATTGCACTCTTCCCTTCGTTGGATGCTGCAAAATATATAGAAAAGGAAGTACAAGGGCATATGCCCTATATCAAAAATCAAACACATATATTTGGACACCAGTGGCTACTAGATGAAGAGGGAGAGGTTGCAGGAGAAATTGAAAGGATGCTTCTAGTAGCTACCAATCTATCTATTTATGACTTAGTACTCTTAATTAAACAGTGTGGGGGTATTCTTTATCCTGCTCATATAGACCGAAGTGCATATAGTATTCTATCGAATCTAGGAACAGTACCTGATGACTTAGATTTCAAGGTATTAGAGATCTCTAAGATGGGAAATCAGGAAGTTTTTGAGAGACAGTTTAAGCGGTATAAGCTGCTTAGAAGTTCTGATGCGCATACATTAGAAGCGCTTTGTGAAAGTGAGCAATTCTTAGAATTAGAATACTTAAGTCAAACGCAACTGTTTGGTTTCCTGAAAAGTTAGGTAAAGTGTAAAAATGATGATGATACTACAAAAGCGTAGTATTTTCATAAATAAGTTATTGAAGATATTGGCTACTTATTCAATAAGTTAGCCAAAAGTAATAAAAGTGTGAGGAGGATAGGCTATGTCATGTGAAAGTTGCAAAAATGAGCTTGCAAGAGAAATGTATGCAGAACTCGAAAAATTTATTGACGAATTACCAGAAAAAAGAGGCGCTTTAATTTCAGTACTTCATAGAGCACAATCTATTTTTGGGTACCTTCCAAAGGAGGTTCAAGCATTCGTTGGTGAAAAGTTAAATATTTCAACAGCACAAGTTTATGGTGTCGTAAGTTTTTATTCCTTTTTTACAATGGAGCCAAAGGGGAAATATCCTATTTCTGTGTGTCTAGGAACAGCTTGTTATGTAAGAGGTGCAGATAAAGTATTAGAGGCTTTTAAAAATGAGCTTGGCATTGATGTAGGGCAGACTACTTCAGAGGGTAAGTTTTCGCTTGATGCATTAAGATGTGTAGGTGCATGTGGCCTTGCGCCAGTTGTTCTTATTGGAGATAAAGTATATGGACGCATTAACTCAGCTGAACAGGTTAAAGAGATTATTAAAGAGTACCAAGATTAATTCAGGAGGGGAAAGCTATGACTAAAATTATGTCACTTGATCAGCTTAAAACACTAAGAGACAACGTAAAAAATAAAGTTGATCTAAGAGTAAAAGGTGAAAATGTTGAAAATATGGTAGTCGTTCGTGTTGCAATGGCAACTTGTGGGATTGCTTCAGGAGCAAGAGAAGTGATGAACTATTTAGCAGAGCTTATAAGAGATGAAGACATCGAAAATGTAGTCATTACACAAAGTGGCTGTATGGGGTACTGTTATGCAGAGCCAACAATTGAAGTTACACTTCCAGGGAAAGAGCCAGTTGTCTATGGAAATGTAGATAAAGCCAAAGCAAAAGAAATTTTAGAGAAACATATTCTTGGCGGCGAAATGGCAGATGGTATTATACCAGTTATTCACAAATCCCTTGATGAGTAAAGAAAGAAGGTGGCCTAAAAATGTCTAAATATACAATGCACGTTCTAGTATGCGGTGGTACAGGATGTATTTCTTCAAGATCTAAGGAAATTGTAGAAAATCTTAATTTACATATTAAAGAAGTAGGTATGGAAGACAGTGTACAAATACTTACAACAGGATGTTTTGGTTTTTGCGAAAAAGGACCGATTGTTAAAATCCTTCCAGATAATACGTTCTATGTACAGGTAAAACCAGAAGATGTAGAAGAAATTGTAAAAGAACATATTGTAAAAGGTAGAAAAGTTGAAAGACTTCTCTATGTGAATCCAACAACAAGTGATAGTGTATCAGATTCCAAGCATATGGAATTCTATAAAAAACAAATGCGTGTAGCACTCCGTAACTGTGGTTTTATCGACCCAGAAAATATTGAGGAATATATTGCAAGAGATGGCTATGGGGCACTTGGTAAAGTTCTTTCTATGACTCAGCAAGAAGTTATTGATGAAATGAAGAAGTCAGGTTTACGTGGACGTGGGGGCGGTGGATTCCCTACAGGGCTTAAATGGGAGTTTGCTTATAAAAACAAGAGTGATCAGAAATACGTTGTATGTAATGCGGATGAAGGGGACCCGGGTGCTTTCATGGATCGTTCTATTCTAGAAGGGGATCCGCACTCTATTGTAGAGGCTATGGCTATTTGTGGTTACGCTATAGGGGCAAATCGTGGGCTTGTTTACATTCGTGCAGAATATCCACTTGCTGTTAAACGTCTTGAAACAGCTATTTTAGCTGCACGTGAGTATGGTTTACTAGGTCATGATATTTTGGGTACGGGTTTTGACTTCGATATTGACATTAAGTTTGGTGCGGGTGCTTTTGTATGTGGAGAAGAAACAGCGCTTATCCACTCTATGGAAGGTATGCGTGGTGAGCCAACAACCAAACCACCATTCCCAGCAGAGAGTGGTTATTGGGGTAAGCCTACTAATGTAAATAACGTTGAAACTTTCGCTAATGTACCTGTTGTTTTTCTTAAGGGAGCAGATTGGTTTAGTAAGATTGGTACAGAAAAATCTAAGGGTACAAAAGTATTTGCTTTAGCAGGCAAAATTAACAATGTAGGGCTTATTGAAGTACCAATGGGAATCACTTTGAGAGAAGTTATTTATGATATTGGTGGCGGTATTAAAGATGGTAAGAAGTTTAAAGCTGTTCAAACTGGAGGACCATCTGGGGGCTGCTTGACAGAAAAAGACTTAGATACACCTATAGATTTTGATAACCTTATTGCAAAAGGGTCTATGATGGGCTCAGGTGGTATGATTGTTATGGATGAAACAGACTGTATGCCGGCTGTTGCTAAGTTCTATTTAGAATTCACTGAAGAAGAATCTTGTGGTAAATGCACACCTTGCCGCGTAGGTACAAAGCGTTTACTTGAAATCTTAGAGAAGATTATAGCTGGTAAAGGTACCATGGAAGATTTAGAGACTTTAAAAGAACTTAGCCAAGTGATTAAAGATACAGCACTTTGTGGACTTGGCCAAACAGCACCAAACCCTATTTTATCTACACTTGAAGCGTTTGAAGATGAATACATTGCCCATGTAAGAGATCATAAATGCCCTGCGGGTAAATGTACGGCATTACTTCAGTACAACATAACAGATAAATGTATAGGTTGTACAGCGTGTGCAAGAATTTGTCCAGTAAATGCAATTTCAGGTAGTCCAAAACAACAACATATAATTGACCAAACTAAATGTATTAAGTGTGGTGCTTGTATGACTAAATGCCGTTTTGGGGCTATTGTAAGAGAATAGGGGGAGTTTAAGATGTCAGAACTTAAAATTACAATAGATGGCAAAGAAACCATGGTAAATCAAGGTACAACTATTCTTGATGCTGCAAAACAAGTAGGTATAGAAATTCCTACCCTTTGTTATCTTAATTTACATGGTACATCAATGAAAAGTCAGACTGCATCTTGCAGAATTTGTGTTGTAGAAGTAGAAGGTAGAAAAAATCTGGCACCAGCATGTGCAACGCCTGTTATAAATGGTATGGTGGTTAAGACACATACACCACGTGTTATGAAATCTAGACGCATGGTACTTGAACTTTTGCTCTCAGACCATCCAAAGGATTGCTTAAGCTGTGAAAAAGCTGGGAATTGCCAGCTGCAAGATATGGCTGTGAAGTTTGGTATCCGTGATGTAGCCTTTAATGAAAATCATGCACAATCTACTTATCCAAAACAATTAGGCGTATCGATTATGCGTGATATGGATAAATGTATTATGTGTCGTAGATGTGAGACAATGTGTAATAAAGTACAGACTGTAGGAGCTCTTTCAGGTGTAAATCGTGGATTTAATGCCTTTGTAGGCACAGCTTTTGGTCTGCCACTTGAAGAAACAGTATGTACACAATGTGGTCAATGTGTAGCTGTATGTCCAACGGGAGCACTTTGTGAAAATGAACAAGTAAGTGATGTACTAAGTGGGCTTGCAAATCCAGACAAAGTCGTAGTAGTTCAAACTGCGCCAGCTGTTCGTGCTGCACTTGGGGAAGAGTTTGGGATGGAAGCAGGTACACTTGTAACAGGTAAGATGGTAGCAGCACTAAAAGAACTTGGTTTTAATTATGTATTTGATACAGACTTTGCGGCAGATGTGACCATTATGGAAGAAGGTGCAGAGCTGATTGACCGTTTAACACGTTCAATAAAAGGAGATAAGAGTGTACACCTTCCGATCCTTACAAGTTGCTGTCCTGCTTGGGTAAATTTCTATGAAACACAATTTAGTGATTTATTAGATTATCCATCTACGGCAAAATCTCCACAACAAATCTTTGGTGCTATTGCAAAATCCTATTTTGCAGAAAAAATGAATATTCCAAAAGAGAAAATGATAGTAGTTTCTATTATGCCATGTCTAGCTAAGAAGTATGAAGCAGATAGACCAGAGTTTGAGAAAGATGTAGATATTACACTTTCAACAAGAGAACTTGCGGCACTTATTAAACAGGCTAATATTGATTTTGATAGCTTAGAAGAGGCTGAATTTGATAATCCATTAGGAGAATCAACAGGAGCAGCTGTAATCTTTGGCACCACAGGTGGCGTTATTGAAGCAGCAGTACGTACAGCATACGAAAAAGTAACAGGAGAAAGTCTTGGTAAAGTAGATTTTGAAGAGCTAAGAGGTTTTGATGGTGTACGTGCAGCTACTGTAAAAGTGGGAGACTTAGATCTAAAGATTGGTATTGCACATGGCCTTGGCAATGCAAGAATACTTATGGAAGAATTAAGAAATGGTAACCCAAGAGGGTTCCATGCTATTGAAGTAATGGCGTGTCCAGGAGGATGTGTTGGCGGTGGTGGGCAGCCTTATCATCATGGCAATATTGAAGTGGTACAAAAACGCCGTGAGGCGCTTTATAGAGAAGATGAGCATAAACCACTACGTAAGTCTCATGAAAACCCAGCAGTCCTTGAAATGTATGATACTTATTTTGGACATCCAATGAGTCATAAGGCACATGACCTGCTACATACACATTATACAAAGAAAGATAGAATTTAAAAAAAGGAGTAAGGCAATCTAAATGCCTTACTCCTTTTTAGTATGACTTTTTACTCGAAAGAAAAATAAGACATAATTTAGGGTTCTTCTTAATAAAACTAAATAAGATAGAAAGGAGGGATATGGGATGATTTCTATCAAGCCTTTTAGGGCTTACAGGCCCCGAATAGATTATGCAATGCAGGTTGTAGCCTTACCTTATGACGTAGTAAGTGAAGAAGAAGCAAGAAGAATTGGAGAAAGTAATCCCTATTCTTTTTTGCATATAGATAAACCAGAAGTTTTTTATAAAGGGCAAGAGCTGAAGCAATATGAGTATGCTAGAAACATTTTGGAAGAGCTTATAGAGGTAGGTATACTGATACAGGAGGAGAGTCCTTGCCTATATATCTATGGGCTTAGTACATCTTTAAGTAGCCAATATGGCATTGTAGGGTGCCTAAGCTGTAGGGAGTATGATGAAGGCAAAATCAAAAGACATGAGAAGACTAGAGAGGATAAAGAGCAAGATAGGTTTTTGCATATTGAAGAGTGTCAGGCGCATACAGGGCCTATTTTCTTAGCGTGTAAAGAAGAAGCACAGCTTAAAGCTTTTATAGAAAGGTATAGGGTGAATCATAAACCTCTTTATGATTTTGAACATGAGGGAGTAAGGCAATTGGTCTACTGTATAGAGAATCCGCATGAACAAGCTGAAGTAATAGCTTGTTTTAATAAAATGCAGAATTTATATGTAGCAGATGGACATCATAGATTAGCCGCTGCAGCAAGTTATGCAAGAGTAAGAAGAAAAGAGGTATTTAAGGAAGAAGGAGAATATGAAGACTTTCTAGGTGTTATATTTCCAAAATCTGATTTAAACATTATAGATTATAATCGTGTGATTCAAGATGAGAGTGAATTGAGTGACGAGGCACTGATGAATGCTATAGAAAAGCAATTTAATATTACCCAGATGAAAGAGCAGATATACCATCCACCTAGGGCCCATCATATAGGGATGAGATATAAGGGAAGCTGGTATAATCTGAGACTTAAGGATAATCAGATTAATGAAAAGGACCCTGTAGCAAGGCTAGATACAGCTATTTTACAAGATTTAATTTTAGAGCCTATTTTTCATATTAAGAATCCAAGGATAGATAAAAGAATAGACTTTATAGGAGGGATCAAAGGGATAAAGGAGCTTAATAGGCGTACAGATGAAGATATGGATATTGCTTTTGCACTTTATCCGACTACTATGGATGAGCTTATACAGGTAGCTGATGCTAATAGACTTATGCCACCTAAGTCCACCTGGTTTGAACCTAAGCTTAGAAGTGGCTTATTTATTCATAGGTTTTAAAGGAGACATGCATTGACAAAAATGCCTTTATTTCTTATAATCAGTATCATAATACGCATATGAGAAGCTGTACTAAGTATATATATAGAATAAGTGAAATGCGAAGATAAGGAATAGTATATAAATAAGGGTTTTCAGAGAGGAAAGTGGTGGTGAGAGCTTTCTAATGCCTGTTTATAGAAGCAGCCTTTGAGCATGCATCTTGAACCATAAGTAGGGATGTACGGGTAACTACGTTACAAGTTGAAGAGGGATACTCTATGTAGAGTATAACTAGGGTGGTACCGCGAGAAACCTCGTCCCTAATTTGGGATGGGGTTTTTTATTTTGCCTTGAAATCAAAAAGAGGTGATTCTATGTATAAACTTAGTATAGTCAATGAAGATAGACCTTTAGATGCTTTATATATTCCAGAGTCTTTAGTTTGTGACCCGGTCATGCATATTTGGCTTGTCAAAGAGGTTTATGAAGCTTTTTATGAGATGAATAGAGCTTTGCAAAGAGAAGGCCTGCCATCTATTTATGGACGCAGGGGTTACTTATGCTTTGCTTATCAAAAAAAGCTTTTTCAAAATGAAGTTCAAAAAAATATAAGGCAGGGGCTTAAGGCAGAGCTTGCTTATGAAAAAGCAAGAAGAACGCTTATGCCACCAGGATGCAGTGAGCATCAGTTAGGGCTTTGTATTGACATTGCGCTTCATCATATGCAACAAGATAATAGTATTTCTATATATGAAGAAAGTCCACAGTTCCATTGGATAAGGGAATATGCCACATCTTATGGATTCATACTTAGGTACCCTAAAGATAAGATGTTCTATACAAAGTTTTCTTATAGACCGTGGCACTATCGTTACGTAGGTATAGGGCATGCTAAAAAAATGGCTAAGCTAGGACTTTGTCTTGAAGAGTATTATGAAGCTTTTTATAAAGAATAAGGAGGATTACTTATGAAAAACTACGGTTTAAATGAACTAAGAGAAATGTATTTAAGCTTTTTTGAGTCAAAAGGACACTTACGTAAAAAAAGTTTCCCACTTGTACCTCAAAATGACAACAGTTTATTATTAATCAATGCGGGGATGGCACCACTTAAGCCTTACTTTACAGGTCAAGAAGTACCACCAAAGACACGTATGACAACTTGTCAAAAATGTATTCGTACAGGTGATATCGAAAATATCGGCAAAACAGCACGTCACGGTACATTCTTTGAAATGTTAGGGAACTTCTCATTTGGGGATTACTTCAAAGAAGAAGCAATTAGCTGGGCATGGGAGTTTGTAACAAAAGTACTTGAGCTTCCTGAAGACCGTCTTTATGTATCTGTTTATGAAGAGGATCAGCCAACAGCTGAAATTTGGCATGAAAAAATGGGCGTTCCAAGAGACCACATTGTATTCATGGGCAAAGAAGATAACTTCTGGGAAGTAGGCGTAACAGGTCCATGTGGTCCATGTTCAGAAATCTACTTTGATAGAGGTCCAGAGTTTGGTTGTGATTCCCCAACTTGTGCGGTAGGGTGTGACTGTGACCGTTATTTAGAATTCTGGAACTTAGTATTTACACAATTTGATAGACAAGAAGATGGGACTTACCTTCCACTTCCAAAACCAAATATTGATACAGGTATGGGACTTGAAAGACTTGCAGCTATGATGCAAGGTGTAACATCTATTTTTGATGTAGATACCGTTAAAGCAATCCGTGACCATGTATGTGAGCTTGCAGGTGTAGAATATGGTCAATCTCAAAAAACAGATATGTCTATCCGTGTTATTACAGATCATATCCGTTCAGCAACATTCATGGCATCTGACGGGGTACTTCCATCAAATGAAGGCCGTGGCTATGTTATGAGAAGACTTATTAGACGTGCAGTAAGACATGGTAAACTTCTAGGTATTGAAGGCCTATTCTTAAAAGAACTGGTTAAAACAGTAGTAGATAACTCAAAACATGAGTATACAGAGCTTGAGGATAAATTTGACTACATTGTAAAACTTCTTACAGTAGAAGAAGAAAACTTTAATAAAACAATTGAACAAGGACTTAACATCTTAACAACTTATATTGAAGAGCTTGAAGCAAAAGGTGAAAAAGTATTAGATGGTGTAGCTTGTTTCAAACTTTATGACACTTATGGTTTCCCTATCGATTTAACACGTGAGATTTTAGAAGAAAAAGGTCTTGCAATTGATGAGGAAGCTTTCAAAGATGAAATGGAAAAACAAAAACAACGTGGTCGTGATGCACGTGGTGAAACAAACTACATGGGTAGTGATGAAACAGTATTCCATAAATTGGATACAAACTTATCAACACAGTTCGTTGGCTATCATACACTAGAAGTAGAGTCTACTATTGATGCACTCACAACAGAAACAGAAATTATTGAAGAAGCAAAAGAAGGCATGGATGTGTATCTTGTATCAAAAGCAACACCATTCTATGCTGAAAGTGGTGGCCAAGCTGGTGATGTAGGAACGATTACAACAGCTACAGGTACAGTAGAAGTAACCAATACAACAAAAGCTGTGGGGGGGAAATTTGTACACCATGGTAAAGTAGTAGCAGGTACAGTGAAGCAAGGTGAAACGGCTACATTTAAAGTAAACAGCGTAGTACGTCTTGATTCTGCACGTAATCATAGTGCAACACACCTTCTTCAAAAAGCACTTCGTGAAGTTGTAGGTGGACATGTAGAACAAGCTGGTTCTAATGTAACAAAAGATCGTTTAAGATTTGACTACACACACTTTGAAGCTTTATCAGCAGAGCAAATCGAGCGTGTAGAAGCTATCGTAAATGAAAAAATCTTGTCTGCTTTAGATATTACAACAATGGAGACTTCTATTGATGAAGCAAGAAAAATGGGTGCTATGGCACTCTTTGGTGAAAAATACGGTGAAGTTGTACGTGTGGTAGACATGGGACACTACTCAGTAGAGCTTTGTGGTGGTACACATCTTATGAATACAGCTCAAATTGGTACATTCAAAATTGTTTCTGAATCAGGTGTTGCTTCAGGTGTAAGACGTATTGAAGCAGTTACAGGCCGTGGTGCAATCCACTATTACCAAGAAATTGAAAAAGAATTAAATGAAGTTGCTAAACTTGTTAAAGCTAAAAAAGATGGTATCATTAAAAAAGTTGAGCATTTAATAGCTGAAAGCAAAGAGCTTCAAAAAGAAAATGATAAACTTAAAGCAGAAATGGCAAAAGCTGAAGCAGAAAATATTTTTGATCAGATACAAGAAATTGCAGGCCTTAAAGTATTAGTAGCAGCACTTCCAAATATGGATATGAATGCTCTTCGTAATATGGGAGATACATTCAAAGACAAATTAGGTGAAGGTGTAGTTGTACTTGCAAGTAGCCAAGATGAAAAAGTAAGCTTAGTAGCAATGGCAACAAATGATGCAGTAAGCGCTGGTATCCACTGTGGTAATATTATTAAAACATCTGCTCCTGTCGTACAAGGAGGCGGTGGTGGTCGCCCTAATATGGCACAAGCTGGTGGTAAAGATGCATCAAAAATGAATGAAGCATTACAAACAGCAACAGATATCATTAAAGAACAATTAAAGAAATAGCTAAAAGTTGCTAAGAACCTATTGACGTAATATAAGATGTCAATTATAATTTAGGGTAGTGCTTTAATCTTTTCTCCGTACAAATGCATAAAGCACGATACTGCAGCCCGGAGGGAGGGAAAGAAATGTCAGAGGTTACTGTTCGCGAAAATGAATCTTTAGATAGCGCTCTTCGTCGTTTTAAAAGAAATTGTGCTAAAGCAGGTATCATGCAAGAAATTCGTAAAAGAGAACATTACGAAAAACCAAGTGTGAAACGTAAAAAGAAATCAGAAGCAGCACGCAAAAAAAATAGACAATACTAATTAGTATAAATAGTGAGTGCTATAGTCAACACATATTGGCTAATGAAATCCTAGAAGCTAGATAGCTTCTAGGATTTTTTGTTATACTTGTCCTGCCCTATGCATAATATAGAAATAAGGGGGGAATCAGTCATGAAGAAGGAAAAATCAGACAAGAAGAAAGAATGGATACTTGATATGATGGAAAGCTTTGAAATTCCTAAAGAAACCGTGCTGGATGTACCTATCATTTCTTTAGTTGGAGATAGAGAAATTGTCATTGAGAATTTTATAAGTATCGTAGAGTATGGAGATGAAGTTATTAGATTAAAAACGCAGTGCGGAGAATTTACAATAGAAGGCAAGAACTTAGAGGCACGTAGTATGGATAGTGAGCATATCCAGATCAACGGGAAAATCCAAGCTTTAAGCTTTGGGAATAGGGGGTGAGCCATTTGTTTTTATCTTTATGGAATTATTTAAAAGGTTATGTTATAGTAGAAGTAAGTGGCTACACTTTAGAAAAATTTATGAATTTAGCAATACGCCATCAGAATACTTTTTGGAATATTAAACGTAAAGATGGTAAAATCTATTTAAGTACTACTATTGAAGGCTTCAAGCGTTTGAAGCCTTATGCCAAGAAGGCACGGTGTCGTATGAGAATTGTAGAAAAAAGGGGTCTTCCTTTTTTGACATTTAGATATCGTAAACGTGTCATGTTTAGTGTAGGTGTCTTTTTGTTTATAGGTTGTATTTACCTGCTAAGCTCATTTGTATGGCTTGTAGAAGTGCAAGGCTGTGAGAGGCTTAATGAAACAGAGGTTATAGAGACATTAGAAGAAAGTGGTTACAAAGCAGGAAAGCTTAAAGCAAGACTGAATTTACGAGAGGCCGAGCAAAAACTCATTAATACATACCCGGACATTATTTGGACTGGGATTAAGTTTGAAGGAACAAAGTTGGTTGTAGAGATTTCAGAATCTGTTCCTAAACCAACTATACATACAGAAAATGCACCTTGTCACCTTGTTGCTAAAAATGATGGACTTATTACTTATATTGCGACAGATAAAGGAATGCCTGGCGTGAAAAAAGGAGATACTGTGAAAAAGGGAGATATTTTAGTCTCAGGCAGTATGCAGCTAGGTGATGAAGGAGGTTCCCTTTATTTAACACATGCAAAGGCAACCGTTAAGGCAAAGACAGGCTATGCGCTAGAAGCAAGTATGCCTCTTGAAACAGTTCAAAAGGTTTATACCAATCGTGTCAGTACAAAGTGTGATTTAAGGCTTTTTGATTTAAAAATTCCTTTTTTAAGGAGTCATACAAAAGAGCAGTATGACGATTATGATGAAGTGATAACGGTTAAACAGTTTAAGCTTACAGATCAGTTTCCATTACCATTCTATTATGAAAAAGAGCAGAAAGTAGAGTATACACCGTATAAACAGCCTATTAATGAAGAAAGTGCTAAAGAAAAACTTTATGGGACACTTTATGATGCTTTACTTAAAAAGTTAGGTGATGAGGCTCAGGTAATTTACCATGAAGTTGTTTATAGTAAAGATGATAATAAGCTGGTTGCAAAGCTTCAGGCTATTGTAGAAGAAGATATTAGTGAAGCTCTTTATTTAACACCTCAAGAGATGATGCCACAAAGTGAAGTAGAAGGAGAAAACGAATAATGGGTTTAGACGAAAAGAAAATACAAATTCCAACATATTATATAGCAGGAATCTTTGGAAAGTTTGATGAACATATTAAACTTCTAGAAAAACTTTTTCATATCAAAGTAGTCCTTCGAGATGAAGATGTTAAAATATCTGGAGAACCTGCTCATATCGATTTAGCCATTAGAACTTTCAAAGAGCTTCTAAGTGCAGCTGAAAAAGGAGAAGTTATAGATACACAGATGGTAGAATATACCGTTGACCTTATTAAGAAAAACAAAGAAAAAGAATTCTCTATGGCCACACAAGACCTTATTACAATGACTGCAGCTGGAAAACCTTTAAAAGCTAAGACATTAGGTCAAAAACAATATATAGACAGTATTAGAAAGAATATGGTAGTATTTGGGATAGGTCCTGCTGGAACAGGAAAAACGTATCTGGCTATGGCTATGGCTGTAAATGCTTTTAGAAAGAATGAAGTAAGTAAAATTATTTTAACGAGACCGGCTATAGAAGCTGGAGAAAAGCTAGGTTTCTTACCAGGAGACCTTCAAAGTAAGGTGGATCCTTATTTAAGACCTTTATATGATGCGTTGTTTGAGATTATGGGCGCTGAGCAGTTTGAAAAGAATATGGAAAAAGGACTTATTGAAGTTGCACCACTTGCTTATATGAGAGGGCGTACACTTAACAATGCTTTTGTTGTCCTTGATGAAGCGCAAAATACAACACCACCACAGATGAAGATGTTCTTAACAAGACTTGGATTTAACTGTAAAGCCATTATTACTGGAGACTTAACACAAATAGACTTACAAGCAGATCAAAAAAGTGGTTTAAAAGAAGCAGCTAAGATTTTATCTCATGTGGAAGGTATTGGATTTAGTTATTTAAATCGTAATGATGTTGTAAGACATCCGTTGGTTCAAAAAATTGTAGATGCTTATGATGAGTATGAAAAAGTACATGAGAAACCAAAAAATAACCGCTAAACTTTAGCGGTATTTTTTGCAGAATGGAGGCAGGGGATGAAAAAGTTTCGATGGGAAGTTATCTATTTCATTATTGCTGTAATGCTAACCTTTTTTGTAATAAGCTCGGGGGATTTCTTTAGGAAAAAGATTCATATCGAGATAGGACAAATCGCAAGTGAAACCATTGAGGCCCCTTTTCAAGTAGAAAATGAAATTGCAACAGAAAGAAAACGTAATCAATTGGAAGCACTAACGCCAGATATTTATAAAATGGATGAGCGTGTACTTGAAAAGGGTATTGCTAATATTGAGTTATTATTTGATTATGCAGAAGCTATTAAGGTGACAGCTATTCCGCAGGAGCACGGAGTATCGCCTATACAGACACTTCAAAGTAAGTCACCTATTCCCCTTTACGAAGACGAATATAAAACACTTCTCGGAATGAGTGTGAACCGTTTACATAGTTTAGAACAAATTTGTATCAATCTACTTACCAACACTATGGAAGAAGGCATTAAAGAGAATGAAAATAAGGCTCTCGATGTAAGAGCTAAACTAGAAAAGACAGATTTGAGTACAGTGGAGCAAAAAATTGCTTATGAGATTATTTCTTCTCAAATTAAGCCAAATTTGATAGTAGATAAGGAAGCAACCGCATTAGCTAAGGAAGAGGCTAGAGAAAGTGTAGAACCTGTTTATATACTTCAAGGAGAAAGAGTGGTTGAACAAGGTACAAGGGTGACAGAAGAAGCTTATAATGTTTTAAACAAGATACTAAGTACAGATCATTCAGAGGCCTATACGCAATATATAGGTGTAGGGATTCTTATTATATTAGCTGTATTATTCCTTTATCGTAGTATGAAATACGAGATAAGTAATACAAGTCTTAATAGGGGACAGGTTAGCTTGCTTTTTATTTTGTATATTTTATCTTTAGGGGTTATTCGAATGGTTTTAATGGGAGACTATATTTATATGCCGTTGGCATTTGCTCCTATTTTGGTTGCTATTTTAATCCATAAAGATATTGCTATTGTTATGCATCTTATTTTGATTGTAGTAGCTGCACTGACTCATAAGGCGGATAGTGTATTTATCATTTACCATCTTCTAGCTGGGCTCATTAGTATTAGTATCGTGGCTCAAATGCAAGAGCGTAAACAAACTATGGTCAATGCACTATTAGTAGGACTTCTGCAAACACTAATTTTTATTAGTTTAAATATGTTGGTAGGAATTTCTTTATCTACACAGCTTATGCTAAAGGGAGTAGAAGCATTCTTTGTAGGTGTTATTGTAGTCATTCTGGTAGTAGGAAGTTTACCTTTATGGGAAGCAGCTTTTGGATTTATTACACCCATTCAGCTACTTGAACTGACCAATCCAGACCAACCCATATTGAAGCGTCTACTTATTGAAGCGACAGGGACTTATTATCATAGTCTACTTGTTGCCAACCTAGCAGAGGCTGCAGCAGATGAAATTGGAGCCAATCCACTTATGGCAAGGGTAGGTGGTTACTATCATGATATTGGTAAACTGACATGCTCTAATTATTTTAAAGAAAACCAAGTACTTGATAATCCGCATGATTATTTAGATCCACAAACAAGTGCAGATATTATATTATCCCATGTAACTTCAGGAATTGAACTGGCAGATACATATAAACTTCCTAAGTGTGTAAAAGATATGATTAAAGAACATCATGGGACAAGCACAGCACAATATTTTTATATTAAAGCTAAAAATATTGAAGGGGAAGAAGTAGACATTAAGGACTTTAGTTATAAGGGGCCTAAGCCACAGAGTAAAGAAGCGGCACTTATTATGCTTGCAGATGTGGTAGAAGCAACAGTAAGGTCTATGCAGCATAAAATAGGAACAGAGGTAACTGTTGAAGACCTTGTAAGAAAAATGGTTAAACAAAAATTAGATGAAGGACAGTTAGATGAATGTCCACTTTATATATCTGATATAGAAAAAATTATTGACTCCTTTACGCGTATGTTAAAAGGGATGTATCATGAACGTATTGAATACCCAGAGAGAAAGGGCAAGTAGAATGAACTTATACTTAGAAGATGAATATAACTTTTTTGAAAAACATGAAGACTTATTTGAGGAGATACAAAAGGTTATTGCAAAATGCCTAGAAGTTGAAAAAGTACCTTATGAATCAGAAATTAGTTTAACTGTCGTAGACAAAGAAGAGATAAGATCTATCAATCATGAATACCGAGATATAGATCGTGCAACAGATGTTTTATCTTTTCCACAAATTGATCCTGAGTCAAATGGTATAATTGACTGGGAAAAATTAGATGAAACAGAAGTGATGAATTATGACACAAATCATATCATGCTAGGAGATATTGTGTTATGCTATGAGATAGCATATGAACAAGCTAAGTCCTATGGACATTCTTTAAAGCGTGAAGTATGTTTTTTAGTAGCACACAGCATGTTCCACCTTTTAGGATATGACCATATGAATGAAGAAGATGAAAAATTAATGATTGCAAAGCAAAATGAAGTGCTTTCAGATCTTGGAATTAACCGATAGGAGATGTTTTAAATGGAAGAGTATAAACAACTAGTAGAAAAAGCCAAAGAGGCTATGACCCATGCCTATGCACCATACTCTAATTTTAAAGTAGGCGCAGCGCTCCTTACAGACACAGATAAAATTTATACGGGATGTAATGTTGAAAATGCATCTTTTGGTGCAACAAACTGCGCAGAGCGTACAGCTATTTTCAAGGCTGTATCAGAAGGGGAACTTCGCTATAAGGCAATTGCTATTGTAAGTAGTAGCAAGGAATTTACTTATCCATGTGGGATTTGCAGGCAAGTAATCGGAGAATTTATGCCAAATGGCCATATTATATTAGAAAATGCACTAGGAGAAATAAAAGTCTTTGAATTTAAAGAGCTTTTACCTGGACACTTTACACAAGAAGATCTTAACAAATAAGGAGAAACTCATGAACGATACATTTAAATCAGGCTTTATTTCAATCATTGGGAGAACCAATGTAGGGAAATCTACACTTATGAATAGATTAATTGGCGAGAAAATCGCTATTATGTCTAACAAACCTCAAACAACTCGTAATCGTATTCAAACTGTATTGACTACAGATACGTATCAAGCTGTTTTTATAGATACACCTGGGATTCATACGCCTCAAAATAAATTAGGAGAAATGATGATTAAAACAGCTAACACAACACTTAATGAAGTGGATATTATTTTCTACCTTATAGAGCCACATCCAATCATTGGTAAAAATGAAGCTACTATTATTGAGAAGCTTAAATCAGTTCATACACCAATCTTCCTCTGTATCAATAAAATTGATAGTGTATCGAAGGAAGAAGTAGCAGAAACTATTAATAAGTATAAAGAGGAATTAGATTTTAGTGAGATTATTCCGATTTCAGCTTATGAGGGGGCTAATATTGATGCCCTTTTAAAATGTATTGAAAAGTATTTACCAGAAGGACCACAGTTCTTCCCAGACGATGTTTTAACAGACCAACCAGAAAGACAAATCGTAGCTGAGCTCATTCGTGAGAAAGCACTTCACCTTTTAGATAAAGAGATCCCTCACGGTATTGCGGTAGAAATTGATACAATGAAATCTAGAAAAAATGGAGATATTGTAGATATTGAGGCAACCATTGTATGTGAACGTGATTCTCATAAACGTATTATTATTGGTAAACAAGGTGCAATGATTAAAGAAATCGGAAGTAAAGCACGTTACGATATGGAGAGGCTTTTAGGATCTAAGGTTTATTTAACTTTATGGGTTAAAGTTAAGAAGAATTGGCGTGACAGTCAATTCCTGCTTAAAAACTATGGATTTAATGATCAAGATTTTCAGTAATCGAAATTTTTAATAGTCAAGGTCTTTTGCAATGGCAATTTTTTTGTAGCATAGGATAGCCAAACTTGTATAAGCTAATAGTAATAAGCTGAAGGGGGTAGTTCATATGTTAGATCAATTATGGAAATGCTTTGAAACCACAGGAGATATACAAACCTATTTGAACTTTAAAGAATATGAAAGAACCAGACAAGGCTTACAAGAGAAGAGAGTGGATGAAAACTAAAGATTATGGTTATAAAAGTTGATGCAATTGTTGTAAAAGAATATGTAGTAGGAGAGAGTGATAAATATATCACTCTCTTTACAAGAGAATATGGAATTATTCAAGTAGGTGCACCACGTGCTAAGAAGTTTGATAAAGGACTTGCTTCAGGAACAGAGCTTTTTGTATATGGTGAGTTTGTCTTGACACATTATAAGCATACTTACAAATTAATTAGTGTAGAGCCACGTCATACTTTTCATCATTTAAGAGAAAACTTGGTGATTTTAAGTTATGCTTCTTACATTGCAGAATTTGTAAGTGAAGTAGCAACTGAAAGTAGTGGTAATAGTGAACTGCTTACTCTTATGCTTTATGCTTTACATAGTTTGAATAAAAGTAGTGAGGAAAGTGCAGAGCGCATTCGCCGTACCTTTGAAATGCGTGCTCTTGTCGTACTAGGATTCACACCAGAGTTAACAAGATGTGTGTCATGCGGTATGCCAGTAGAAGGAGATGAACGTGCTACCTATACTTTTCTTGTGGAAGAAGGTGGTTTATGCTGCAAGAAATGTAGGGGGATGGGTGCTCTTGTAACTTTAAGTTATACAACATGGTATGTGCTTAATTACATACGACTTGCACCCTATAAAACACTTTTTAATTTCGAAATTAAACCCTATGTCTTGCAAGAGATGGCAAGGCTATGTGATGAAATGATTGCCTATTATATTGAGAAGCCTTTTAAAACCTTAGAATTTATTAAGAGCTTAGGAATTTTATCTTAAAATTCCTAAGCTCTTTCTTCGTTTATAGCATAAAGTATGCTATAATAAATAGGAATATTTTGGGGTATCCTTAAATATAGGAGGTGTATAATGAAGAAAAAAATATTATTATTCGATGGTTTAAGTATTGCTAATAGAGCCTTTTATGGCATTCCACTTTTGACAAACAAAGAAGGACGTTATACTAATGCTGTTTATGGCTTTTTAAATATTATGATTAGTATGATTGAAAAGGAAAAACCAGACTTAGTAGGTGTAGCTTTTGATGTAAGTGCACCAACTTTTAGACATATTCAAAATGTAGAATACAAAGGAACACGCAAAGGGATGCCACAGGAATTAAGAGAGCAGATTCCACTACTTAAAGAAGTCCTTGGTCTTATGGATGTACACATTCTGCAAAAAGAAGGTTTTGAAGCAGATGATATACTGGGTACTTTAGCTAAAGCTGGTGAAAGAGACGGCTATAATATGGTGGTCGTATCAGGAGATCGTGACTTACTACAAATTACAAGTGAGGACATTGAGCTTAAAATTCCTAAAACAAGGCAGCAGGGAACAGAGATTGAAAGTTATTTTGCAAAAGATGTAGTGGAGAAATATGAAGTTTCACCTTTGGAATTTATTGATGTAAAAGGGCTTATGGGAGATGCCTCAGATAATATAAAAGGGGTACCAGGCATAGGTGAAAAAACAGCTATTAAGCTGATTAAACAATATCATTCCATTGAAAACTTATATGAACATATTGATGAGATTACACAAAAGAAATTAAAAGAAAATCTTATAACCTATAAAGATCAGGCTTTAGAAAGTAAGATGCTTGCAACGATTGTGTGTGATGTGCCGCTTGAGTATACATGGGACGAGTTCTATCTAGACCTTACTTTATCTGAAGAAGCAGAAGAAGTATTTAAACAGCTTGATTTTAAAAAGCTTATAGCAAGACTTCCAAGAATCTCAGCGACTAAAGAAGTGGAAACTATAGAAGTAAGTAAGCAGGAGAGTTTAGAGACAATGGGAAGTTCAGAATGCATGGCGATTACTTATGCTTATGAGGATGGATGCTTAGAATTAGGTATTGCAGAAGGCAAAGGTGTTAATTTCTTAAGTTTAGATTTAAGTAAAGATCAGGCAGAGGTTAAGACTTTCTTTGAGAAAGAGACAGGCCTTAAAGTGATTCATGATAGCAAGAAGCTTAGACATATTCTAGCTGAGATGCACATAGAGATTAAAGGACAAGTGTTTGACACTTTTATTGCTGCTTATCTCATTGATCCTACAAGTGAAACCTATGAGATTAGTGAGCTTGCTGATAATTTCTTAGGGATGCAAAATGTACCTTCTTATGAAGAGCTTGTTGGCAAAGGTAAAAGTCAAAAACGCTGGCTAGGTTTAGATGAAAATACACGTGTGGATTTTTTAACAAGAAGAGCACATATTCTTTATGAAGCTTATGATGTACTTCAGAAAGAGTTAGATAAAAATGATATGCAGATACTCTTTAATGATATTGAAATGCCACTTGTTAAAGTGCTTTTTGATATGGAAAGGGAAGGCATTAAAGTAGATCTTGAGAAACTGCAAGCTTATGGTAAAGAATTAGATGCCTTAATTGAGAAAGAAGCAGAAAGAGTCTATGAGTTAGCGGGAGAAAGTTTTAATATTAATTCGCCTAAACAGTTAGGTGTTATACTTTTTGAAAAGATGGATATTCCACCTGTTAAGAAAACCAAAACAGGCTACTCTACAGCTGCGGAAGTCCTTGAGAAGTTAAGAGATGGCTATCCAATTGTAGAACATATTCTAGCCTACAGACAGTATACAAAGCTTAAATCCACTTATGTAGAAGGTCTTATTGCAGTAATGACATCTGAGCATAAAATTCACTCAAGCTTTAACCAAACTATTACAGCTACAGGTCGTATTAGCTCTACAGAACCAAATCTTCAAAATATCCCTGTAAAATTAGAGATGGGGAGACGTATCCGTGAGCTCTTTATTCCAAGTTCAGATGAGTATATCTTCTTAGATGCAGACTATTCACAAATTGAACTACGTGTTCTAGCTGCACTTGCAGGAGATGAGAACCTCATTCATGCTTTCAATGAAGGCATTGACATTCATACTTTAACAGCATCACAAGTTTTCCATGTGCCATTTGAAGAAGTTACGCCACTTGAACGTAGTAATGCTAAGGCAGTTAACTTTGGTATCGTATATGGGATAGGTGCCTTTTCTTTATCAGAAGATCTTAAGATTACACAGAAAGAAGCGGCAGCTTATATAGAGGGATATTTTGAAAAATACCCTAAAATAAAAGAATACCTTGATGGATGTATAAGTTTTGCAAGAGATCATGGTTATGTAAAGACTATCTTTAATCGTAAACGTGATATCCCAGAGATTAATTCTAAAAACTTCAATTTAAGAGAGTTTGGTAAACGTAAAGCCATGAATACACCTATTCAAGGTACAGCAGCAGATATAATTAAGCTCGCTATGGTGCATGTTCACCAAGCACTTCGAGATGAAGGTCTTAAGTCTAAAGTTATTTTAACTGTTCACGATGAGTTGTTATTAGAAGTTTATAGACCAGAACAAGAAAAGGTTGCCAAACTATTAAAAGAAAAAATGGAGCAAGCAGTAAATTTAAAAGTAGCTATGTCTGTAGAAGTGCATAGCGGTGAAAACTGGTTGGCGGCAAAATAGGAGAAAGCGATGCAAACATTAGGAATTGTTGGAGGAATAGGTTCAGGGAAGAGCACGATTGTATCTCTTCTTTGTGAACTTAAAAAATGTTTTGTCATAGGTGCAGACGAGCTAGGTCATCGTATTTTGCTAAAGGGGGACTTAGCATATGATCAAGTTGTTGAAACCTTTGGAGAAAGTATTTTAGATGAAAATGGGCAGATTGTGCGTAGAAGATTAGGAGATATAGTCTTTGCAGATAGAGAAAAGCTTAATGCACTTAATGCCATTACACATCCTATTATCTATAATGAAATTAAAATACAAGTAGAAAGATGTAAAGAAGAAGAAAAATGGGATTTTGTCATTATAGATGCGGCGCTCTTAATTGAAATAGGACTTGTTCCTTTAACGGATCGTATTATAGGCGTCTTTTCAGATGAACAGACACGTATTACACGTCTTATAGAACGTGACCATTTTACAAAAGAACAAGTGTTAGAGAGGATTAATAAGCAGAAAAAGTGGGAAGAATTAGAAAAAGTCTCTCACTATATTATTGATAATCGTTTCACACGTGAAAATACCAAAGAACAATTAAAAGCCTTATTAGAAAAAATAATGAAGGGGTATTAGCGTGAAGATGAGGAAATGTATTAAAGGGTTAGTGTACGGTATACTTATAGTGTGTATACTTACAGGAGGTCTGTTCTTAAGCTATAGAAGACCATTTAGAGATTTAGTCGAAACTTATAGTAACCAGTATGGTCTAGATAGTAACCTTGTTTATGCAGTTATGAAAGCAGAAAGCGGTTATGACCCTATGGCTATTTCTAAAAGTGGTGCGAAGGGGCTCATGCAAATTATGAATAAAACAGGAACTTGGGGAGCAGAAGAATGTGCGATTCCTGATTATGCTAATGATAGACTGTTTGAGCCAAGTATTAATATCCAAATTGGAACATGGTATTTAGCAAGGCTTATGAAACAATATGAAGGCAATTTGCAACTTGTTTTAGCAGCCTATAATGCAGGTACAGGTAATGTAGCCAAGTGGCGTAATAATACACTTTATAGTAGCGATGGCAATGTTTTGCATACAATTCCCTTTAAAGAGACACAAAAGTATATACAAAAAGTAAGCTTTTATTATAAAGTTTATAATTTGTTATACTAAGGAGGAATGTAAATGGTACAAAAGATATGGAAATATATTTTTCTAATAATATGTGTAGGCCTTTTAACAGGCTGCACACCTGAGACAGATGTTAAAGAAAACTCTACTTCAAAAGTAGAAGTACCTGTTGAGGAAGAAACACCTAAAAAAGAGTCTGTATCTAAAATTACAATAGGTATGCAAAATCCAGTCACTTTAAATCCTATTTATAATATGGATAAAAGTGTTCAGCACACACTTTATCTCCTCTTTGATACTCTTGTAAATATTGAAGAGGACGGGAGTGTAACACCTAATTTAGCTGAAAGCTTTACGTATAGTGCAAAGGACAAAGTCCTTATTGTAAAACTTAGAGAAGATATTAAATGGCAAGATGGCACGCCTCTTACAAGTGAAGATGTTCTTTTTACTTTAGATCTGATTAAGAATGCTACAGAGTCACCTTATAAGTTAACTACAGCTAATATAGCTAATGTTCAGGCTATGGATCGCTATACTTTTAAGATTTTTTATAGACAGGATTTTAGTGGAGTTTACCAAACTTTATTCTTCCCTGTTTTACCTAAACATATCTATAATGTTGAGAAAGAGCAACAGCTGTCCTTATTACCTATAGGGAATGGACCTTATATGTATAAGGAAAGTGTACCCCATAAGGAAATTACACTTGAGGCTAACCCTAATTACTTTAAAGGAGAGCCTACTATTAAAAATATTGAAGTTATGATTATTCCAGATGAAGAAAGTTTACTTTATGCTTTTGAGCAGGGACTTATTGATGTCATCTATACAGATGTAATGGAATGGGGAAAATATGCTAAGGATAAATCAGCTACTATTTATGAAATAGGAACTAATTGTTATGAATTTATGGGACTTAATTTTAATAAACCTATTTTTCAAAATGCAAAGGTAAGAGAAGCATTAGTTTATGGAATTGATAGGCAAAAGATATCTGATACCTACTATCTAGGGCATTCAGTTGTAACAGATACACTTATTGCACCCTATTCTTATCTCTTTGACCCAACACTTCAGATTAAAGAGTATAATATGGAGAAAGCGAAATTACTTTTAGTGGGTGAGGGGTATCAATATGATGAGGCTTCCAAATTATTTACGAAGAATAATGTACCACTAAGTTTTAATCTCCTTGTTAATGAAGAGAATAAGGAGCGTCTTCGTGTAGCTGAATATATGCAGAAGATGTACAAAGAATTAGGTATTGAAGTGAACATTGATAAAGTAGCTGCCGAGGTTTATAAAGAACGCATCTATAATAAGCAATTTGATGCTTTCTTAGGTGGATGGAAGATTTCATATATTCCAGATGTAACTTTTGCATTCCATTCTAGTCAAATTGCAAATGGTGATAATTTTATCAGTTATTCGGATCAAATGATGGATGATTTAATTAGAAATGCTTTTAATAGTCATCCTGATCAAATTACTGAGGCATATGGACGTTTGCAACAATATATTGCAGAGCAAAATCCTTATATTAGTTTATATTTTAAGAATGGTGCACTCATTACAAAGAAAAAGATAGGTGGTAATATACAACCAAACCCTATTAATTTTTACTCAAATATAGAAGAATGGAAACTTATAGACTAGTTCAATTGAACTAGTCTATTTTGGTATCTTTAATTTTACACAGGGATATAGTACAATAAAAACTATGAAAAATAAGAGGTGAACAAGAAGATGCTCTATGAGAATGAAGCTTTAGGAACAAGTACTATTATAGCGGAGAATAGGCAGAAAAGGCCTAATAAGGTCAAAGGTGAAAGTATGTGTCCTTTCTGCAAGCAGAATGAGTCGGCAATTGAACAAGTTTTTATGGAGACGTTCACTTCTGATGAAGATCATATAAGAATTGTCAATAATAAATATCCTGTCTGTCATAAAGAGGGAGATTTATATGGTATACATGATGTAGTGATTGAAACGTTATATCATGATAAAAAACCTCATACCTTCTCAAAAAGTCATTGGTATGACCTTATCAAGCTTATACAGCTTAGATGGCTAGAAATAAGCCAAGATGAGCGTATACAGTTTATTCAGGTCTTTAAAAATGAAGGAGAGAAGGCTGGTGCTAGTATTATGCACCCACATTGGCAAATTATCGCATTAGAAGAACCCCCACTTACGATGAAAAGACATTACGAAAGTGTGAGAGAGCAGTATGAAAAAGAAGGATGTTGGCTTTGTAAACAGCAGGATTCCTCTTGGATGGACATTGTAAAAACAAGCAAGTGGCGACTTACTGTACCTGAAGGTGCTAGAGCACCCTATGAAAGCTGGATTGTACCTAACGTACATTTTGCGAACTTAGGCCAAATAACGGATGATACACTTAAGGAACTGGCTCTGCTTCTAAGTGATACATTAAAGCTTTATGAACGCATGCTGCCGGAGGTAAGTTATAATATTTGCGTAATGAGTGGAAAACCAAAAGGAGATCCGTCTTATCACTTTTATATTAGTCTGCTACCTAGAACAGGCAATTTTGCAGGTTTTGAACTTGCAACAGGCTGTTATATCAATGTCTTAAGTCCGAAGGGACTAGTAGATAAGATGAAAGAATTAGTAGGAGAAATTAAATAAAAAATAATAAGGGGGCAATACAATAATGAAGGGTATTATAACAGTTGTAGGAAAAGATCAAGTAGGTATCATTGCTAAAGTATGCACGCTTTTAAGTGATGCTAATGTGAATATATTAGATATTTCTCAAACTATTTTACAAGGGTACTTTAATATGATGATGATTGTAAATTTATCAGCAAATACCATGTCTTTTGATGAACTTGTAGATTCTTTAAATGAGCTTGGAAAGACTTTAGAGGTAGATATCCGTCTTCAACATGAACAGATTTTTGACTCTATGCATCGCATTTAAGAAACTTACAAGGGAGGAATAGGTGTGATTTCAAGATTTGAAGTACAAGAAACAAATAAAATGATTCAAGAAGCGAACTTAGATATCCGTACGATTACAATGGGAATTAGTTTATTAGACTGTATTTCCGGTGATATGGATAAACTTTGTGAAAATATCTATAATAAGATTACAACCTGTGCAAAGGACTTAGTATCAGTAGGTGAACAAATTTCAAAAAAATATGGTATTCCTATTGTCAATAAACGTATTTCTGTAACACCTATAGCACTTGTAGCAGGTGCTACAAAAGCTACATCTTATGTACCTATTGCAAAAGCATTAGATAGAGCAGCCGAGGCAGCTGGTGTAAACTTTATAGGAGGGTTTTCGGCTCTTGTACAAAAAGGTATGTCTCCAGCAGATAGAGTGCTTATTGAATCGATTCCAGAGGCTTTAAGTGTGACAGAACGTGTATGTAGTTCTATTAATGTGGGTTGTATAAAGTCTGGTATTAATATGGATGCTGTAAAGCTTATTGGAGAAGTGATTAAACAAACAGCAGAGTATACAGCAGATAGAGAAAGTATTGGTTGTGCCAAATTTGTGGTATTCTGTAATGCGCCAGATGATAATCCATTTATGGCAGGTGCCTTTCATGGTGTCGGGGAACATGATACAGTAATTAATGTGGGTGTAAGTGGCCCTGGTGTGGTGAAGAAAGCACTTGAACAGGTAAGAGAAGCAGATTTTGAGACTTTGTGTGAGACAGTAAAGCGCACAGCTTTTAAAATTACAAGAGCAGGACAGATGGTAGCTGAGGAAGCTTCTAAGATGTTAGGTGTACCATTTGGTATTATTGATCTATCTCTTGCTCCAACACCTGCTATTGGAGACAGTATTGCAGAAATTTTTGAAGAGATGGGACTTGAAATGGCAGGTGCCCCAGGGACAACAGCAGCACTAGCTATTCTTAATGACAGCGTTAAAAAAGGTGGTGTTATGGCTTCTTCTTATGTAGGTGGATTAAGCGGTGCCTTTATTCCTGTAAGTGAAGATCATGCTATGATTAAAGCAGCTGAAGCAGGTGCTTTAACTTTAGAAAAATTAGAAGCCATGACATGTGTATGCTCAGTAGGGCTTGATATGGTAGCCATCCCAGGAGATACAAGTGCTAAAACGATATCAGGTATTATTGCAGATGAGATGGCAATAGGTATGATCAATGCTAAGACTACAGCTGTACGCATTATTCCAGTACAAGGCAAAGGTGTAGGAGAGTGTGTAGAGTTTGGTGGACTTTTAGGTAGAGCACCTATTATGCCTATCAATAGCTATAATTGTGATAGATTTATTGATAGAGGCGGTAGAATTCCAGCGCCTATCCATAGTTTTAAAAATTAAAGGAGTGTTAAAAATGGCTAGAATTTTAGAAAACTTACAACCAGAAAAGGTTTTTTACTACTTTGAAGAGATTAGTAAAATTCCACGTGGTTCAGGTAATGAAAAAGAAATTAGTGATTATATGGTACAGTTTGCAAAGTCACTTAACTTAGAAGTTAAACAAGATGAAGCAAATAATATTTATATTAGAAAACCAGCTACACCAGGCTATGAGGATGTACCAACTGTTATTCTTCAAGGTCATATGGATATGGTTTGTGAAAAAAATAAAAATACAGAGCATGACTTTGAAAAAGAAGGTATTAAACTTATTGTAGATGGTGACTTTATCCGTGCAGATGGTACGACACTTGGGGCAGATAATGGGGTTGCTATTGCTTACCAAATGGCAGTTTTAGCAGATGATACGCTTGAGCATCCAGCTATTGAAGCCCTTATGACAACAGCAGAAGAAACAGGTATGGATGGTGTTGCAAACCTTCATCCAGAATATCTACAAGGTAAAGTACTTCTTAACTTAGATACAGATATTGAAGGAGAATTTTTAGTAAGCTGTGCAGGTGGTGCTAAAGCCCATGTAGAGCTTCCAGTAAGCTATGAAAAAGCTCCAGAAGCGCATACTTTATATAGTTTAACTATTAAAGGTTTAACAGGCGGACACTCAGGTGCAGACATTCATAAAGAGCGTGCGAATGCTAATATATTAGTAGGCCGTATGCTTGATAGAATAAGATGTGAAGTGCCTCTTTATATAGCACGTTTTGCAGGTGGAAGTAAAGATAATGTTATTACACGTGAAGCAGAGGTAAGCTTCTACGTTTCAAATGCACAAAAAGAAGCACTTGAAAAGACTATAGATGAAATGACTATTGCTTTTAAAACAGAATATGCTAAACAAGACCCAGGTCTTGAAGTTATTTTTACTACATTACAAGAAGAGATGGAAGTTCTTTCGTTAGAAAATACAGCAAAAGCTATTGACCTTCTCATGTTACTTCCTCATGGTATTACAGCTTATAGTATGCAAATTGAAGGACTTGTTGAGAGTTCTCTTAATATTGGGGTGGCACAACTTGAAAAGGAACGTTTCCATCTTGTACTTGCAGTAAGAAGTTCTGTACCAACTAAAAAAGAAAATATGCTTCGTAAAATTAAACTAGTAAGTGAAGCCTTAGGTGCAAAAGCTACAGTGAATGGAGATTATCCAGCATGGGTATATGCACCACACTCACGTATACGTGAACTTGCTAGTGAAGTATTTGAAAATATGTACCATAAACAACCTAAAATTGAAGCCATACATGCAGGGCTTGAATGCGGCTTTATTCTAGAAAAGATGCCAGGTATTGATATGATTGCTTTTGGACCAAATGCTTATGATATTCACTCTCCAGAAGAACGTGCAAGCATTAGTTCCATGGCACGTGTGTATGAGTACTTAGTAAACCTTCTGAAAGAAATGAAAAACTACTAAGAAGGTGACCCCATGAAATTTGAAAAAAATAATAAGTATTTTACAATCAGTGTTTATGTTGTAGTCAGTATATTGATTACAGTATTCGCTACATTTTTGCTTATTAATTTCAAACTTATTGGGGGATATATAGCGACGTTTATTAAATGGATTTTTGATCTTTTAAAGCCTCTCATTTTTGGTTTTATTATTGCTTATCTTTTAGATCCACTTACAGATTTTTATGAGAGATGGTTAAAACGTCTTGGAAAGAAGGAAAAGTGTAAAAGGAGTTTTGCCACTTTACTTACGTTAATAAGTTTTATTAGTGCAGTAGGAGCACTTGTTATTCTGGTAGCAGTGAATGTGAAAAAAGTTATTGGTGGCGGAGCAGTGAAAAATCTACAAGATAGTTTGATGCAGTATACTCATTACTTTACCAGTATGATTGAAAGCATGGAATTTGCAACGTCCAGTATGCCTTTTCTAAGAAGTGGAGGTAGCTTTATTGCGCAAGTTTATAGTAACATAGATGCCTTTGTAAACTGGATAGGCACAAAGGCTATCAGTGTCCTTACTGGAATGGGTGGGAATTTGCTTAGCCTTGGATTAGGTTTTGTCATTGCTTTTTATGGACTGAAGGATAAGAAAACTTTATTAACCATATACAATCGTTTTCTAGATTTAATGATTCCTAAACGTATAAGTGGTGAAGTAAGGGATATTGGTAGAGATATAAATTATGTTTTTTCAGGCTATATTAGGGGGCAACTTATTGATGCTGTTATTATGGCTACATTAATTAGCATAGCACTTATGTGCATCGGTATCGATTTTGCCATTATTATAGGCATTATTTCAGGTATTTTTAATCTGATTCCATACTTTGGGCCAGTAGTAGGTTTTATTTTAGCAGGGCTTATTGGTTTTATTGGGCCACATCCTATTAAAGGAGTCTATGCTGTTATTGCCGTTATGATTTTGCAGCAAATAGATGGATGGTTTATTGTTCCTAAAGTTATGGGCAAAACAGTGAAACTTCATCCTATAGCTGTACTTTTAGCTATTGTAATAGGTGGGCAGATTTGTGGTTTAGTAGGTATCTTACTAGGTGTACCAGTAGCAGGTTTTATTAGACTACTTGTGATGCGTTATATGGGCGACTTGTTTAGTCCAAAAGAAAACTAATAAAGTAAATGGAAGAATAAAAAGGACTATTGCACGAGCAATAGTCCTTTTTGTGTTTAAACAAGATTTACTTGGTGAAATACTTTTTTACCTTTTTGAATCATTAAAGCATTATCTGTAAAAAGATCTGCTGTTACTTTGAAATCGATAGCTTCAACAGGTTTACCATCAAGTTTAATGCCTTTTTGATCAAGAAGACGACGTGCTTCTGAACGTGTTGCAACAATCTTTGTATGGTCTACAAGAAGACTGATGATATCAAGGCCATCTGTGAATAAATCTGCACTAAGGTCTGTTGTTGGAAGTGAACCACTAGCACCTTTACCAGCAAAAGCAGCTTTAGCAGCTTCCTGAGCTTTAGTAGCTTCTTCCTCGCCATGTACGATTTTTGTAATCTCAAATGCAAGACGTGCTTTAGCCTCGTTGATTGCAGCACCTTCTACATTACAAAGTGTATTAATTTCATCCATTGGAAGGAATGTAAGAAGGCACATACATTTTCTAACATCAGCATCTGCAACATTTCTCCAGTATTGGTAGAAGTCGTATGGAGATGTTTTTTCAGCATCAAGCCATACAGCACCATTTTCAGTTTTACCCATTTTTTTGCCTTCACTGTTTGTAAGAAGAGAGAATGTCATACCAAAAGCAGTGTCACCATGTAAACGTCTTACAAGTTCTACACCACCTAAAATATTTGACCATTGATCATTACCACCAAGCTCTAATTTACAGCCGAATTTTCTGTAAAGCTCTAAGAAGTCGTAAGACTGCATAAGCATGTAGTTGAATTCTAAGAATGATAGACCTTTTTCAAGACGTTGTTTGAAACATTCTGCTGTAAGCATGCGGTTTACAGAGAAGTGTACACCAACTTCTCGAAGGAAGTCTACATAGTTTAAGTTTAACAGCCAGTCACCATTATCAACAATAATAGCTTGGTCATTATCAAATGTAATAAAGCGTGAAAGTTGTTTTTTAAAGCAATTTACATTATGCTTAATGATTTCTGGTGTAAGCATTTTACGCATATCTGTTTTACCAGTAGGGTCACCAACCATACCTGTACCACCACCAAGAAGGGCAATTGGTCTATGACCAGCTTTTTGCATATGAGACATAGCCATAACTGTTACAAAGTGACCAACATGTAAGCTGTCTGCTGTAGGGTCAAAACCAATGTAGAAAGTTACTTTTTCTTTCTCTAATAATTCTCTAATTTCTTTTTCGTGTGTTGTTTGTTCAATAAACCCACGTTCCATGAGGGTATCAAATACGTTACTCATTGTTAAAACCTCCTAATATTTTATTGAAAATTAAAAAGGGTGATTCATCCTAGAAAAGGACGAGATCACCCGTGGTACCACCTTAATTCGCAAATAAACTTTGCCTTGACATGATAACGGTATGAAACCGGCACAATTGTGCAACTCAAAAGGTGTAATTCATAATAAATTCGGTATGTACTTGCACCAACCGTACATTCTCTGAAGACTCCCTTTATTATTACTGCTTCCTTCATCAACATTTTTGACTATGTTTATATTGGTTATTATTATAACATAGCTTAAATATTTTGCAAGACTCTAAATAGTACAGAATAAAAGTGGAAAAAAGTGGTAAACTATAATAATATAAAGTATAGAGTAAAATCGAGAAGAAGTAAGAGGAATTCAAGGGGGGACACATATGTTTGAGATCAGTAAGGGGCTACCTACATTAGGTTGTCACTTAATAGATGGTAATTGTTACTTTGGTATTTATTCCACTGAGGCAAAATATATGATTCTTAAATTATATAAAGAAGTTTATGAAGATGGACCTTTGTTAGAAGTTGTATTAGATAGAAAAGGCTACGCTACAGGGGACATTTTTCATGTAGCTATTGAAGATGTACAAGAAGGCTATAGTTACACGTGGCAGACGCAAAACGAAAATGATGAAATTAGTGTACCACTTATTGACCCCTATGCAAGAAGTTTATATGCCTTTCCTAAGGGGAGTAATCATTATAAAAATATAGTGGTTAAAGATGAGTATATTGTAGCCAATAGGCCTCATTTAGAATGGCAAGAGACTATTATATACGAAATGCATGTAGGAGCTTTTACTAAAAGTCCTACATGTACAGTACTTGAAAAAGAGAAAGGTACATTTGAAGGGATTATAGCAAAAATTCCTTATTTAAAAGCATTAGGTGTAACAACATTGGAATTATTGCCTGTGTTTAAATGGAATAAGCATACTCTTGCAAATAAGCATCCCATTACTCAAGAAACTTTACAGGATGAATGGGGATATAATACTATAGCTTTTTTTGCCTTGCAGGAAAATTACAGTGCAAATAAAGAAGCACTTGGAGAATTAAAGTCTTTTAAAAAGTTTATAAGTGCCTTACATGATGAAGGTATGGAAGTGATTTTAGATGTAGTTTATAACCATACAGGAGAAGGAAGTAAGGAGGGGAAGGTCTTTAATTTTAAAGCCTTAGCACCACAAAGTTATTATAAGTTTCACGATGGTCATTACCGTAATGATGCAGGGGCGGGTAATACTTTCAATAATATGCATGTAATGACCAAAAAATTAATTTTAGATAGCTTAAGGTATTGGGTTATTTGTATGGGTGTAGATGGTTTTAGATTAGATTTGGCATCTATTTTAGCACAAGATGAAGCAGGAAATTGGTATGAAGGGTCTCTCGTTGATGATATTGCGAAAGATCCTATTTTATCTCATATGAAGCTCATTGCAGAATGTTGGGATGCAAAGGGTGCTTATGATGTGGGGCGTATGCCTTATCCTTTTGTAGAGTGGAGTGACCGATATAGGGATACCATTAGACGATTTGTTAGAGGAGATCAGGGAATGACTCGAGATGTAGCACAGTGTTTAATGGGAAGTGAAATCCAATTTAAAGATTTACGTAAGACTAAACAAAATACCCTTCATTATGTCACAGCCCATGATGGGTTTACCTTATGGGATTTAGTTTCTTACAATACGAAGCATAATAGTTTAAATGGAGAAGATAACAGGGACGGACACAACGCCAACTATAGTTATAACTGTGGGGTAGAGGGGGAGACGCAAAACGAAGAAATTTTGGCTATGCGCATAAGACGTATTAAAAATTATTTTACCCTTCTTATGCTATCACAAGGTGTACCTATGATTCTTATGGGGGATGAAATAGGAAGGACACAAAAAGGCAACAATAATGCCTATTGTCACGATAATGAACTTACTTGGATGAATTGGGAGAATGTAGAACGTAACAAGGAAATCCTTAATTTTGTAAAACAAATAATAGCTTTTAGAAAAGAGAGCCATTGTTTTATGAAGCAGTATGAGCATGAACTTAAGGTCACGTTCCATGGTGTGAACTACAATCAGCCAGACTGGTCTTATTATTCCTGCAGTCTAGCAGTTCAGATGGAAGTAGGGGATGAGAAGCTCTATATAATCATTAATCATTATGTAGAGCCTCTTAGATTTGAACTACCACGTACAATGCAAGGCTGGAAGCTTATGATAGATACCTCAAGAAATGAAAGTTTTATACAGTCTAGTCTTAAGATTCAAGAGTCTAATCATAAAGTTATGCCATTTAGTATATGTGTTTTTAAAACGTAAAAAAATAGAACCATCATTATAAAAAGAATAATGATGGTTCTATTTTTTTATAATGAGCTAAGCGACAAGATAGGAAAGTAGATGCTCAGGAATTTCTCTTTGAGAACAAGAAGCTCCAACTATAAAGTTAACGGAATATTTTTCAGAGAGCTTTTTGAGTTTGTCGAAGAAAAGACTGAGTTCATCAATACCTAAATGGGTGATTTGAATAAGTTCATCAATGAAAACAAGTTCAATATCATGATTGCTAGATAGAATCCCACATAAAAAACCAAAGAAGTCATGGGCGTTAATTGGAAAATTTGTCGTCTCGATAAGACGTATACGATGAGAAAGTGCAAAACGATGTTGAGTCGTACTATCAATGTAAACAATGTGACCATTTAAAGATTTGCTACGTTCGTTGGCAAGTTCAATCATTTGTTTGGTTTTACCTTCACCTGTCTGTCCTGTAATAATCTGAATCATGGTTATCACCCCTAATAGTATGATTTATTAATATACATATTCAACATATTGCCTAAAATATCCTTTAAAATGAAAAATATTTTATAAAAAATATTATAAAAATGGTAATAAAAATAACTAGGCAACTATGTGTCTAGTTATTTTGGGATTAGCTATTATAATTGTTTTGAGATACCTTTCCAAAGAGCGTCAGAGAATAGAGACCTGCAATACCTATTACAGCATAAATAATACGGCTTATCCATGAAGCCATTCCGCCAAATAATGCAGCTACTAGGTCAAATTGGAAAAAGCCGATAAGTCCCCAATTAATGGCACCAATAATAATTAATGCTAATGCTACATAATCAAGTCCTTTTGTATCCATATCTTCACCACCTTTGTAGTATTATTAGGAAATCTATGGTGATAGTATGGGAAAAAATAAAAATTTTATACAGTAAATAAACTCTTGGAATAAATAACCATCTACAAGCTATATATATAATAAAGGCTTGTTTGACAAACAAGCTATCTCGTTTTAACATAAAGAAAAATGACTTAATGAAATAGACAAGGAGCTAATAAGACGTGAGCACATATAGACGTTATGCAGATTATTTAAAAGAGAAATATGGCGGGAAGGTTTATAAAATTCCAGTTAATCTGCCAGTTACCTGCCCAAACCGCGATGGAACATGTGGTAAAGGAGGATGTACTTTTTGTAGTGAAGTAGGAATAGGCTATGAAATGTTAGACACACAAATGGCTATTAGTAAGCAGATAGAAGAAAATATTGCTTATATTGGCAAGCGTTATAAAGCAGATACCTTTCTTGCTTATTTACAAAATTTCAGTAATACGTATATGCCTCTTGAAACTTTCGAAGAGGTGCTTGGACAGATCAAACATGAAAAACTTGTAGGCATTAGCATTTCTACAAGACCTGACTGTATTCATGATGCCTATCTTGAGAAAATAAAAGCATGGCAAGACGAAACTGGATATGATGTATGTATTGAACTTGGTTTACAGACACTTAACTATCATGCATTAGAGAAAATTAACAGAGGACATGGGCTAAGCGAATATATTGATGCTGTATTACGCATTAAGCGCTATGGCTTTGAAATTTGTACTCACTTGATTTTAAATTTACCATGGGATAATCAGCTAGATGTCATTGAAAATGCTAAGTTAATGAGTGTACTTGGTATAGACTATGTGAAGCTACATGCACTTTATATTGTGAAAAATACGGTCATGGGGCAGCAATATTTAAAAGGTGAATTTGACATGATTAGTATGGAGGAATATGAAGAGCGTGTCATTACTTTCTTAAGATATCTTTCAGAAGATGTGGTCATTCAACGTATTATAGGGAGAGCACCAAGTGAATATACCTTATTTGCTAACTGGAATACAAGTTGGTGGAAAATACATGATGAGATTATAGCAACTATGGAAGATGCAGGGTATAAACAAGGTGATTTGTGCCAATATCAAAATGGGAAAGCTGTTAAAAAATTTATTACTAAAGAAGCATAAGTTTTTATGCTTCTTTAATTTTTTAGGGGGTTAAAATGGGAGCTATGGAAAGAGTCATTAGCCAGATGAGCTATGATATGAGGAGGAAACGTTATTTAGGTAAGTCCAAAAAGCAAAGTAGAAATTCACAACATGAGATCCATCATAGAGCAAAAAGTGCAAGTGGTAGGCAAGTGTATATGCCTGTAATAGCATTAAGTGGAGGAAATGCTAAAAAAGTAATAGGTATTCTTTTAATTGCAATAGGTGTTATGCTTATTTTGACGAGATGTTTTGGAGGAAGTAGAAAAGATGCAGTCAAAGATATTAATGAAAAGAAAGTAGTTTATGAAACACAGACTTCTTATGAAAATTTTATACAGGATTTTAATATTGAAGAAGAGGATTTAAAAGTACTTTTGGATTTATCCCTGCGCTATAAACAAGATTATGCCCATACACTTGGTGTGTGGGCAGTAGAATCTTATAAAGGAGGCTCTATGGCACAGGTGAAGCAGTGCTTAAGGCAATATAGACCAGAAAGTGAACTAGATGATTTTGGTATGTATGATGCAGCCACAAAATTGTACAAGCAGTTTATTTATGACATTCGTAAGTTTCCCCTAAAAATTAGAAAAGGGTATACCTATGAAAATGGATGGAAACAATCTAGAACATATAATGGAAATAGGCTCCATTATGGTATTGATATTATGTCTGATACCAATGAATCAGGGAAAATTGAAGTGATTAGTATGACCGATGGTATAGTAGAAAATGTTGGTTGGAATGAAACAGGTGGTTATAGGGTAGGTGTTAGAAGTCCAGGAGGGGCTTATTTTTATTATGCGCATTTAGATGACTATCCTAGCCATTTACAAAAAGGAGATAGGATTGATGCAGGAGATTTGCTTGGGATGATGGGAGATACAGGATATGGTACTGAGGGTACTAGGGGACAGTTTCCTGTACATCTGCATATAGGGATTGCGGTTAAAACGAAGGATCAAGTAGAGTTTTGGATTAATCCTTATGCACTCCTTAAATATACAGAAGACAAATAGCTGCGTTGGAAAGAATCAAGGAATGTGCTATAATACGAGCATAAGGAGCGATAAAATGAAAGTTTATGCAATAGGAGACCTACATCTAGGTTTTACATCAGACAAACCTATGGATGTGTTTGGTGAAAGATGGCAGGGGCATGTAAGTCGTTTAAAAGAAGCTTGGCAAAAGAAAGTAACCGATCAAGATCTAGTTATTTTGTGTGGGGATCTTTCGTGGGCTATGCGTTTAGAAGCAGCTAAGGTAGATTTAGCTTTTATCCATGAGTTGCCAGGACATAAAGTCTGTATTAAAGGTAATCATGACTTCTGGTGGGAGAAAATAGGGCTTTTAAACAGCCTTTATGAAGATTTGTATTTTATTCAAAATAAAGCGTATATCTTAGGAGAACTGGCTATATGTGGTACAAGAGGATGGCCTATTCAAGAAGATATGACAGCTGAAGATAGGAAAGTTTATGAAAGAGAGAAGGAACGCCTTAAGCTATCTTTAGAAGATGCTATAAAGCAAGGGGCCAAAGAAATTATTGTAGCACTTCATTACCCACCTACTAATGAAAAAGATGAACCCTCTCTTTTTACAGAGCTTTTAGAACGTTACCCTGTTCGTCATGTGGTATATGGACATTTGCATGATGAAAGGGCATGGATGGTATCACGTAAAGGAGAATATGGAAGTCAGTGCTATCATCTTGTAGCGGCTGACTATATAGATTTTAATCCAAAACATATCTTAGAAATTAATGACTAAAGCAAGGGGCAAGATCAATGAAATTACCAGTACTTTTTAAAGAAAAAATGCAACGCCTTTTAGGTGATGAATATGAAGCTTATTTAGAAAGTTATAATAATCCTAAATATCAAGGTATTCGTATTAATACGATGAAAGTAAGTGATGAGGAGTGGAAGCAAATAAACCCATTTACAGAACTTCAGCAAGTCCCTTGGTGTAAAGAGGGCTATTATTATACAGAGCCGAATAAACCAAGTAAGCATCCGTATTACTTTGCGGGGCTTTATTATATGCAAGAGCCAAGTGCTATGGCACCAGGTGCTTATGTGCCTATCAAAGAGGGAGACAAAGTTCTGGATTTATGTGCTGCCCCAGGTGGGAAAACAACACAAGTTTTAGCTAAGCTGAACCAAACAGGAGTATTAATTAGCAATGATATTAGTGCCTCAAGAACGCAGGCACTTCTTAAAAATGTAGAAAACTTTGGGGCACGTAATGCGATTATTACGAATGAAACACCAGAAAGGCTGGCAAGTAAACTACCAGGATACTTTGATAAAATTCTTATTGATGCACCTTGTTCTGGAGAAGGTATGTTTAGAAAAGATGAAGGGGCTATAAAAAGCTGGGAGACTCATGGTGTAGAGCACTGCCAGGCGCTTCAAAGGGAAATTTTAGAATATGCTTATGCCATGCTTAAAGAAGAAGGCATGATTTTATACTCTACTTGTACTTTCTCACCAGAAGAAAATGAAGGGATGATACAGGAATTTTTAAATCATCATCCTCTGTGTGAAGTGGTACCTTTAACACCAGTAGGGGGCATTGCAACTGGTCATCCAGAATGGACTAAAGGAGGGGATCCTAGTCTTAAGGGAGCACTGAGATTATGGCCACATCATTTACAAGGTGAAGGGCATTTTGTCTGCTTGATTCAAAAGAAAGAGCCTACATTAGACCTAGCAAAAAGACAAGTTATTAAGAAACATATTAAAGATATTCCCGCTTTAAATGAATTTATAGAAACTTATACACATATAGATAGGGACACACCTGTTATAGAAGTGAAAGATAAGGTTTTCATGGCTATAGAAGATGCACCTGATTTACAAGGTTTACGCATTGTACGCAGTGGTATGTTACTAGGTGAACTTAAATCTAAACGTTTCGAGCCTGCTCATGCACCTGTTCTGGCTTATAGTAAAGAAATGTTTAAGCAAACTATAGATTTAGCTGTAGATGATGTAAATGTCATCAAATACTTAAAAGGTGAGACATTGCTTGTAGAAGCCCCAAAGGGGTACCATGTTATCTGTGTAGAGGGACATCCTTTAGGCTTCGTAAAAAGTAATAATGGTACATTAAAAAATCAATATCCGCCACATTGGCGTATGATGGGATGAGGATAAAAAATGAGATTAGACAAATATTTAGTACACACAGGTTATGGTTCTCGTTCAGAAGTACAAAAACTTGTAAGAAGTAAACGTGTTAAAATTAATGATGAAGTGGCTAAAAAGCCAGATTGTAATTTGAACCCTGATGTAGATGTGGTTAAGGTAAGAGATGAAATCGTAGACTATGCAGAGTTTTATTATTATATTATGAATAAACCTCAAGGATACATTACAGCTACGGAAGATCCAAGACATGAAACAGTAATTGACCTTTTAGATCCTATTGCTAAAGGTCGTAGTTTATCGCCAGTAGGAAGACTAGATAAAGATACAGAAGGCCTGCTTATTTTAACGAATGATGGTAAGTTTAATCATGAACTACTCTCGCCGAAAAAACATGTAGATAAGGTGTATTATGCAGAAGTGGATGGCAAAGTGGTAGAAGAGGACCAAAGCGCTTTTGAAGAAGGTATAGATATTGGTGAAAATAAAGTATGTATGCCAGCTCATTTAGAAATTATAGAAGCGCATGAGGATTGTTCTAAGGTTTATATTACTATTAAAGAAGGTAAATTCCATCAAGTGAAACGTATGATGCGCGCAAGAGGGAAGGAAGTGACGTTCTTAAAGCGTATTAAAATGGGTGGGCTTATGTTGCCAGAAGATTTAGAGACAGGTAGCTATCGTAAATTAACGGAGGCAGAATTGCGACTACTTGGAGGGAAAATAGGTGAAACAACTATTTGATGCAGTTATATTTGATTTAGATGGGACACTTGTAGATTCTATGTGGGTATGGACCAAAATAGATGAGGTATATCTAGGGCGCTTCGGTTTTGAAGTGCCTGATACACTTCAAGCAGAATTTGAAGGGATGAGTTTTACAGAAACAGCACTTTATGTGAAAGAGCGTTTTAATATCCCTGATGATGTAGAAGCTATCAAAGCGGAGTGGAATAAACTTGCTTTTGAGTTCTATCAAAAGCAGGTACCTCTCAAAACAAGCGTCCTTGCCTTTTTAGATTATCTTAAGGAGCAAGATATTAAGGTAGGGATTGCTACAAGTAATAGTCATGAACTTGTTAATGCTGTATTAGAAGCTCATGGCATTAGGGAGCGTTTTGAGGTGATTTGCACGTCTTGTGAGGTAGAAAGAGGCAAACCTTATCCTTATATTTATCAGAGGGTAGCCGAGAAACTAGGTGTAAATGTGCATAGATGCTTGGCATTTGAAGATGTACCAAATGGTGTTCTTGCAGCTAAAAGAGCAGGGATGACTGTATGTGCCATAAAAGATAGACAAAATGAAGAAACAGAAGCAGCACTACATAAAGAGGCTCATTATTTTATAGAAGACTACAGTAAGGTTATAGAATACTTTCAAAAGAATGCATAAAGACTAGTAAATATGGATGCTCCTAGGTATAAGGAGCATCCTCTTTTTTGTGGGTAGCATGTGAAAACTATCTTTATAAAAGTAGTTGCAAAAATAAAAAGATAACGTATAATATAAATAAAAATTCATATATATTAATAAATATTTAATTTTGAAAATAGGAGGGTTATATATGTACGGATTAAAAGGAAAATCATTTTTAACTTTACATGATTATTCATCACAACAAATTAATTATCTATTAGAGCTTGCAAAAGAGCTTAAAATGAAAAAAAGAATGGGGGTAAAGGGAAATTTATTAGAAGGAAAAAATGTGGCCCTTATTTTTGAAAAACCTTCTACACGTACACGTTGTGCTTTTACAGTTGCTTGTGTAGATGAAGGTGCTCACCCTGAATATTTAGGAAAGAATGATATCCAATTAGGCTATAAAGAAAGTGTAGCCGATACAGCAAGAGTACTTGGCCGTATGTTTGATGCTATAGAGTTTAGAGGATTTTCTCAAGATACAGTAGAAAAATTAGCACTTTATAGCGGTGTGCCTGTTTATAATGGACTTACAGATCTTTATCATCCAACTCAGATTTTAGCCGATCTGCTTACTGTAAAAGAGCATTTAGGTAGTTTAAAAGGTAAGAAGTTTGTCTATATAGGTGATGGGCGTAATAATATGGCCAATAGTCTTATGATTGGTTGCTGTAAAATGGGTTTACATATGGTTATTGTAGCACCAAGAACTTTATGGCCTGACCAAGGACTTATTGAAACTTGTAAAGCATATGCTAAAGAAGGTGGAGGAAGTTTAATCGTGACAGATGAGGTAAATGCTGTAGAAGGTGCACATGTCCTTTATACGGATGTATGGTGCTCTATGGGAGAAGAAGAAAAGGCAAAAGAGCGCATTAGCCTACTTAAACCTTATCAAGTCAATGAAGAACTTGTACAACTTACTAATAATCCAGATATGATTTTTATGCATTGCCTTCCAGCAGTAAAAGGTAATGAAGTAACGGAAGAAGTTTTCGAAGCTAATTACTCTGTTGTCTTTGATCAGGCAGAAAATCGTATGCATACGATTAAAGCGGTAATGGTAGCTACTTTGAGGTAAAGTTAAAACTTATTAACTACTTTATAAATTAAAAGTGTAATTTAATATTTATAGCACACTAAAGTGCAAAAGAATTTAAAGGGAGGATGTCAATATGAGAGTCTACAATTTTTCAGCAGGACCAGCTGTATTGCCTCTTGAAGTCTTAGAAAAAGCACAAAGTGAATTTGTCTGCTTTCAGGATTCAGGGATGAGTGTCATGGAGATGAGTCATCGCTCCAAGGCATATAGCCAAATTATTGAAGGAACTGAAGCAAAGTTAAGACAGCTTATGCAGATACCAGATACTTATAAAGTACTGTTCCTGCAAGGTGGCGCATCTTTACAATTTACCATGGTACCTATGAATTTGATGACAGGTTCTAAAAAAGCTGATTTTATTGACACAGGTGTATGGTCATCAAAAGCTATTAAAGAAGCCAAAAAGTTCGGGAAAGCTAATGTGATTGCATCCTCCAAGGCGGATACTTATTCATATATTCCAACTTATAAAAAAGAGCAGTTTGATAAAGAAGCAGATTATGTATATATCTGTCAGAATAATACAATTTATGGAACTAAATTTAACACCTTGCCTGATACAGGGAATGTACCTTTAGTGGCTGATCTTTCTTCTTGTATCTTATCAGAAAAGATGGATGTAAGTCGCTATGGGATTATTTTTGCAGGTGCTCAAAAAAATTTAGGCCCCGCTGGTGTAACAGTAGTGATTATAAGAGAGGATTTGATTGGAAGAGTAGATGAAAGTATTCCAACTATGCTTAATTATAAAACCCATGTAGCTAACGATTCCATGTTCAATACACCACCTACTTATGCTATTTATATGTTAGGACTTGTTTTGGAGTGGATGCTTGCACAAGGTGGTATAGAAGTTATAGAAAAGAAAAATAAAGAGAAAGCATCAATTCTTTATGATTATTTAGATACGTCTAAATTGTTTAGAGGCACAGCGGCTAAAGAGGATCGTTCTCTTATGAATATCCCTTTTGTAACAGGAGATGAAACGTTAGATGCAGCTTTTGTAAAAGCAGCTACAGCTAAAGGACTTGTTAATTTGAAAGGACATAGAAGTGTAGGCGGTATGCGTGCAAGTATTTATAATGCCATGCCAATAGATGGTGTCAAAGCACTCGTTGATTTTATGAAACAATTTGAAAGACAGCATGAGGAGGGGATTTTATGAGTAAAATTTATACGCTCAATAAGATTTCATCAAAAGGATTAGAAGGTTTTGGTCAGTGTTATGAAGTTCAGGAAAGTTTACAAGATGCAGATGCCATTTTAGTAAGAAGTGCTAAAATGCATGAACTAGAGCTTCCGAAGTCTGTAAAGGCAATTGTAAGGGCCGGAGCAGGGGTTAATAATATTCCTATTGATGCTTGTACTCAAAAGGAAATTGTCGTTTTTAATACACCTGGAGCTAACGCTAATGCAGTAAAGGAAATGGTCATTGCAGGACTTTTATTATCTTCTCGTAAAATTATAGAAGGGGTAAACTGGGTACAGACTTTAAAGGGTAATATTGCTAAAGAAGTTGAAAGTGGAAAGAGTGCTTTTACAGGACCTGAAATTTTAGGTAAAAAATTAGGTGTAGTAGGGCTAGGGGCTATAGGTGTTCTAGTAGCCAATGCCACACAGGCATTAGGGATGGAAGTAATAGGCTATGATCCTTATCTTTCTGTAGATGCAGCATGGGGAATTTCTAGGCATATTAGGCATGCACATACATTAGAAGAAGTATTAGGGCAAGCAGATTATATTACAATTCATGTTCCTCTTACACCTGCTACAAAAGAAATGTTTAATGAAGAAGCTTTTAATAAAATGAAAAAAGGTGTACGACTTTTGAATTTTGCAAGGGATACTTTAGTAGACAATCAAGCACTTGTAAAAGCTATTGAAAAAGGAACTATAGAAAAGTATGTAACGGATTTTCCAGTAGAAGGTCTTATAGGGCATCCTCAAATTATAACCATTCCTCATCTAGGCGCTTCTACGCCAGAATCAGAAGATAACTGTGCAGTTATGGCAGTTAAAGAGCTTAAGGATTACTTAGAGCAGGGTGCGATTACAAACTCTGTGAATTTCCCAGAATGTGAGATGCCGTGGCATGCAACTTTTAGATTGACATTGATCCATAAAAATATTCCAGCTATGATTGGAAAGATTACAAGTATTATTGCAGAAGAGGGCATTAATATTTCAGATATGATTAATAAAAGTAAGGGAGAATGGGCGTATACCATTATTGACACAGATACAAAAGTAACGGATATAAAGATTAAAAGTATAGAAGCTCTTGACGATATGATTAAAGTAAGAGTATTATCAAAGTAAGACAAGAAAAGATGACAACAACATAAAAAGGCTGCTACAAAATAAGAAAGATAGATTATTTTGTAGCAGCCTTTTATTTATTTGAAAACAAAATTTAATAAGGAGGTATGAAAGATGAAAGAAATGGCATTACATATTTTAGATATTATACAGAACAGCATTAGAGCAGAGGCAACATGTATTATACTTCGCATAAAGGAGAAGCCATCTGTTGATAGATTTGTAATAGAGATTGAGGATAATGGTAAAGGTATGCCCGAAGCCATTAGAAGTACTGTAACTAATCCTTTTACAACAACACGCACATTAAGGAGGGTAGGGCTTGGTATTCCACTTTTGCATCAGCTCTGTGAAGAATGTGAGGGGAAACTTACTATAGATAGTAAAGAGGGAAAAGGAACTAGAATAAAGGCTATTATGCGTTACCATCATATTGATAGACTCCCTTTAGGGGATATGGTAGGCACTCTATATATGCTTATTATGGCTAAACCAGAGATTCGCTATATTTATGAGCATGATTATGAAGCACAAGGTTTCAGAATGGATACGGAGCAGATTGTAGAAATGTTAGATGGTTTACCTATTAATCATCCGGATATTCTAACCTGGATTAAGAGCTATCTAACAGAAAATGAAAGGGCACTCTATAAATGAGTAAAATGTATAAATTAATCTGTGTTTTGTTGAGAAATTAGAATATAAAGTTTATAATTTGGGTAGGGGGCAAATATACTAAGAGTAAGACAGAAAGAGGGAGGGAAGTACATGAAACTTTTAAGTTTTAAAAAAGGTATCCATCCAAAATATTATAAAGAATTAACTAGGGATAAAACTATTGAGCTTTTAATGCCAAAAGATGAACTTGTCTATCCTATGCAGCAACATATAGGTAGCCCGTGCAAACCTATTGTCAAAAAGGGCGATCGCGTTTTAGTAGGACAGAAGATCGGGGAAGAGACAGGATATGTATGTGCACCTATTTACAGTACAGTATCTGGTATAGTAAAAGCTGTTGAAGAGAGATTGAATTTTCAAGGTATACAGGTTTTATCAGTAGTTGTGGTCAATGACTATACTTATGAGGAAATGCCTCATTTACAAGAGGCACCATTTAGAGATTATAAAACACTTACGAAAGAAGAAATTGTAGAAATCGTTAAAGAAGCAGGACTTGTAGGAATGGGGGGAGCTACTTTTCCTACTCATATTAAGCTTTCTCCGCCTGCTCATAAGATTATTAAGCATATCATTATCAATGGAGCTGAATGTGAGCCTTACTTAACATCTGACCACCGGATTATGTTAGAGGAAGGTACACATATTATAGATGGTATTAAAATTCTTTTACATATGTTCAGTGAAGCGACGGCTTCTATAGGGATAGAAGATAATAAAAAAGATGCTATAAATTATTTGAAAGAGCTATGCCAAGGAGAACCTAAAATAGAAGTAGAAGCACTAGAAACTAAATATCCTCAAGGTTCAGAAAAACATCTCATTTATGCTATTACAGGAAAAGAGGTACCAAGTGGTAAGCTACCAGCTGATATAGGGGCTATTGTGCTTAATATTGATTCAGTTGTAGCAATATGGCGTGCAGTTACCAAACATAGACCTATTATGAGACGTATTGTAACCGTATCAGGAAAAGGAGTAGACAAACCTTCTAACTTTAAAGTAAGACTAGGTATGTCTTATAGGGAGTTATTAGAAGCAGCAGGCTGGGATGAGAGGAGAACAGTAAGGATCATTTCCGGTGGACCTATGATGGGTACAGCCTTAAGTTCAGTAGATGTACCAGTTGGAAAAGGAACTTCTGCGATCTTATGCCTTACGGCTGAAGAAATTGGAGAATATGAAATGTCTAACTGTATAAGATGCGGAAGGTGTGTAGAGGCCTGTGCTATGAGGCTCGTGCCTAACACACTGCATCAGGCAGCTCTCAATAAAGATGATGAAACTTTTATGGCCTATCACGGTATGGACTGTATAGAGTGTGGGAGTTGCAGCTATGTATGCCCAGCAAGAAGACCTATTGTACAGACTATTAGAACAGAAAAAAATAGGATAAGACGAAAATAGGACGAAGGAGAATAAGACATGGAAAAATTATTTACAGTGGCATCTTCACCTCATGCACACCAGAAGCAAAATGTACAGAGTATTATGCGGGATGTAGTCATTGCACTTATTCCAGCATTTCTAGTAGGTACATACCTATTTGGATTAAAGGCTTTATGGACTACACTTATATGTGTGCTATCTTGCGTAGCCTTTGAAGCTATTTGGCAAAAGTTTACCCATCAAAAAGTGACCATTACAGATTTAAGTGCTGTTGTAACAGGGATGCTATTAGCTTTTAACTTACCAGCAGATATACCCATCTATGTACCTATAGTAGGTTCCTTTGTAGCAATCATTCTAGCTAAACAGATGTTTGGAGGTATTGGGCAGAACTTTATTAACCCGGCTCTTGCAGCACGTGCCTTTTTACTTGCAGCTTATCCTACTGCAATGACTAACTTTCAAAAACCTGAACGTTTTATAGGAAGTGCACCTGTTACCAATTGGGATGCAACATCTGCAGCATCAGCTGTAGATACACTTTCAGGTGCTACACCACTTGTAGCGTTTAAATTAGGAGATTCAAGCTATATGCCTTCGTTAATGGATGCTTTTTTAGGAAATATAGGAGGATGCCTAGGTGAAGTATGTGCGCTAGCTTTACTTTTAGGAGGGATTTATCTTATTTATAGGAAAGTTATTTCTTGGCATATTCCAGTATGCTATTTAGGTACACTTTTTATTGTGACAATGTTATTTAGTGGGCATGGGTTATACGAAAGCTTTACTTCACTGTTTTTAGGGGGAGCTATGTTAGGTGCTTTCTTTATGGCGACAGACTATACGACAACACCGATGACTCATAAAGGACAAATACTTTTTGCTGTGATGGCAGGTATCATTGCAGGCGTTATTAGGATTTTTGGAGGTTATCCAGAAGGAGTAAGCTATAGTATTTTACTTATGAACCTTGCTGCACCACTTATTGATAAATTTATGAAACCTGTTCGTTTTGGAGGTGGCAAAGCATGAGGGAACCATTAAAATTAGGTGCCATTTTACTTGTGATTACAACTATATGTGCAGGGCTATTAGGTTTTATTAATAATCTAACAGCACCAGTAATTAAATTAGGCAGACAAGAGACACAAAATCAAGCTGTTAAAAAACTTTTGCCAGGTGTTGAAACGGTTAAAGAAATTGAAGTGACAGATCAGGATAAAATAACTACAGCTTTTATCACTTATAAAGGAAGTGATTACACAGGTAGTGTTATTAAAGTTTATCCAGAAGGCTACGGTGGGAGTATTGAGCTTTTAGTAGGTATTTTGCCAGAAGGAGAGGTAGCGGGTATTCAAGTGTTAAGCCATCAAGAGACACCAGGTCTTGGAGCTAATATGGATAAGGAAGATTTTAAAGAACAATTTCCAGGTAAGCAAACCCCCATAGCCGTTAATAAAATGAATCCGAGTGAAAATGAAATTATGGCTATTACGGGTGCTACCATTACAAGCAAGGGGGTAGCAGATGGTGTTAACTTAGCTGCTGAATATGTTCAAAGTCATCAAGAAGAATGGAAGAAGGGGGATACTCAATGAAAACATTACTTGAAAGGTTAAAGGCAGGGATTTTAATGGATAATCCTACCTTTATGCAGGTACTAGGTATGTGTCCTACACTAGCTGTTACAACAAGTGCCCAAAATGCAGTAGGGATGGGGCTAGCTACAACTGCAGTACTTATTTGCTCGAATACAGTTATTTCACTCCTTAGAAAATGTATTCCTTCCAAAATACGTATTCCAGCATTTGTTGTCATTATTGCAAGCTTTGTAACCATGATTGACCTACTCTTGCAGGCTTATATTCCAGCACTTCATGCACAACTTGGCCTTTTTCTTCCTTTGATTGTAGTAAACTGTCTCATATTAGGAAGAGCAGAAGCTTATGCTTCTAAAAATAAGGTGATTCCCTCTTTATTTGATGGACTAGGGATGGGACTTGGATTTACACTAGCCCTTACAGCCATTGGTACGGTTAGAGAAATACTGGGTGCAGGGAGCTTATTTGGAATAAGTGTTATGCCAGCAACCTATGAACCAGCTATCATTATGATTTTAGCGCCAGGTGCCTTCTTTACTTTAGCTATTTTAATGGCTATTTTAAATGCAATTATAAATGCAATTAGGGCTAGAAAACACTAGAGGGGGATGTAACGATGGAATTATTACTAGTATTTTTAGGTGCTGCATTAGTGAACAACTTTGTTCTTACTAGGTTTTTAGGAATTTGTCCTTTTTTAGGTGTTTCTAAAAAAATAGAAACAGCTATGGGTATGGGTATGGCTGTAACCTTTGTAATGGGCCTTGCTTCAATGATTTCTTATATTGTTTATGAATTTATTTTACAGCCTTTACATTTAGAGTATCTTTATACAGTAGCATTTATTTTAGTTATCGCATCTTTAGTACAGTTTGTGGAAATGGTTATTCAGAAGACAAGTCCATCTCTTTATTCAGCGCTAGGTGTTTACTTACCACTGATTACAACAAATTGTGCTGTACTAGGTGTAGCTATTATCAATATGCAAAAATCCTATACACTCATTGAATCTATTGTAAATGGTGTGGGTGGTGCATTAGGGTTTACTTTAGTTATTGTACTTTTTGCAGGTATACGTGAACGTATTGAAAAGAATAATATTTTACCATGTTTAAAAGGTTTTCCAATAGCACTTATTACAGCAGGGTTTATGGCAATTGCCTTCTTAGGCTTTCAGAACCTAATTAAATAGGAGGGGAAAAACATGGATTTAACAGCAGTGATCAACCCTATTTTAGCTATAGGCGGTATGGGGCTCGTTTTTGGAGTAGGACTTGGTATTGCCTCAAAGAAATTTGCAGTGCCTGTAGATGAAAAGGTAGGAAGTATAAGAGAAAATCTTCCAGGAGCCAACTGCGGAGGGTGTGGCTTTGCAGGTTGTGATGCTTTTGCTAAAGCAGTTGCAAGCGGTGAGGCAAAAGCTAATGGATGTCCTGTAAGCAGCAAGCTTCAGAAAGAGGCTATTGCTAAAATTATGGGAGAAGAAGTTGTCGAATGTTCTAAACAGGTAGCCATTGTAAGATGCCAGGGTAATCATGATTTGGCTCGTGAGAAGTATGAGTATGAGGGTATTTTGACTTGTGAAGATGCACATTTAGTAGGGGGAGGACCAAAAGCTTGTACATATGGATGTTTAGGATACGGAAGTTGCCAAAAAGCATGTCCATTCGATGCTATTGCGATAGAAAATGGTTTAGCCGTTATTCATGAAGATAAGTGTAAAGCTTGTAGTGCCTGTGTGGTTGCCTGCCCAAGACAGCTGATTTATATAGGAGATGCAGGGACAAAATATCAAGTTATGTGCAAATCCTATGATAAAGGAAAAATTGTAAAAGGAAATTGCCAAGTAGGTTGTATAGGATGTGGTCTTTGTGTCAAACAATGCGAGTTGGGTGCGATTACATTAGAGAATGGACTGGCTACTATTGATCCCTCTAAGTGTACAGAGTGTGGAAAATGTATAGGGAAATGTCCAACTCATGCCATTACACTTTATCACAAAGAAGACTAATAGTCATAAGAAGCTCTTTGAAAATAAGAGCTTCTTATTTTTTATGTATTTAAACTATGATATAATAATGGGATGATACAAAGGATAAGTAGGGGGATAAGAGATGAAAGCAAAAAATTTCTGGGTTTTACTGCTTTGTATGTTGGCAGGGCTTACAGTAGGTTATTTTATAGGAGAGTTATGTATGAAAGTACCTGGTTTAAGTTTTATGAATTACCAGCAGATTTTTGGCCTTGAAGAGCCTATACCTATTGACTTAGGTGTTATAAGTGCTGTATTTAAATTTCAAATTAAAATTAGTCTAGCAGGTATACTTGGGATGGTTGGCGGTATACTGATTTACAAAAAGATTTAATAAGGAGAAAGTTATGCAAAAGATTATTTTAGCTTCAAAGTCTCCAAGACGTAAAGAGCTTATGGGGCTGATCCCAGTAAATTTTGAAGTGATTACAAAGGAAGTAGAAGAGGTGATAGATAGGTGCAAAACACCTGAGGAAAACGTAAAAATGCTAGCACAGCAAAAAGCTTTAGCTGTTGCACAGGATCATGAAGATAGGTGGGTAGTGGGCTGTGATACCATTGTTGTAAATAAGATGGAGATTATGGGTAAGCCGAAAGATGTACAAGGGGCTTTAAATATGCTTGAAGACTTGCAGGGAGGTTGCCATAAAGTCTGTACAGGCGTAAGTCTTGTTAATCTTAAACAAGGAGTAAGTAGAAGTTTTACGACTACAAGTCTTGTTTATATGCGAAAATTAGAGGCTAGGGAGATAGAATGGTACGTAAGTACAGGTGAACCTATGGATAAGGCAGGTGCGTATGGTATTCAAGGCTATGCAAGTAACTTTGTTGAAAAAATAGAAGGTGATTACTTTAATATAGTAGGTTTGCCTGTATCAGCTCTGTATCAACTTTTAAAAGAATATGAACTACTTAGCTTTTAGGAAATAACCTAAAAGCTTTTTTTGCAACAAACTAGTAATGATTTGTATAAACACGAAAAAATTAGGTAATCATTTAATAAGTCATTAAAGGAGTTTATCTAATGAAAATAGAAGATTTTCCAGTAGAAGAGAGACCTTATGAGAAATTTATAAGATATGGAGAGAAAGCTTTAAGTGTCAGTGAACTTTTAGCTATTTTGCTTCGTAGTGGGACAAGAGAGTTAAGCAGTATTGAACTTGCCAGAAATCTTGTGTTAGATATTAATCAAAAAGAACAGATTCTAAAGCTTTATGACTATACGTATGAAAGTCTTATAGCTCTAAAGGGCATAGGTCCTGTTAAAGCTATACAGATTTTAACTTTATTAGAATTAAGTCGAAGGCTTTCTAAGGCTACCTATAAACAAACTATGAAATGGACCAGTCCTAAAGATGTAGCAGGCTATTTTATGGAAGAGATGAGACATAAGAAAAAAGAACAGTTTCTTGTTGTTTACCTAGATACAAAGTGTAAATGTATTGGTTATGAGAAAGTGTCGGAAGGAAGTCTTAATGCTTCTATTGTCCATCCAAGAGAAGTTTATAAAGGAGCTATATGTAAATCTGCTTATAGTATTATTGTACTTCATAATCATCCAAGTGGAGAGCCCATTCCAAGTAAGGAAGATCTTCAGATTACGACTAAACTAAAAGCTACAGGAGATATTGTAGGAATTAGGCTTATTGATCATATTATTATTGGTGATGGATGTTTTATAAGTCTGAAAGAACAAGGGTATCTTTGAAATATTTATTAAAACAAATGCAGTTTTTTTGTTGAAAAATAACGAAAAAAACTGTATCATGTTAACTATGGGATTTTATGCAAATTCTATAGGATAACGACTTGATTAATAAATAAAATACAAGCAGATCATATGATGATTATGGACATGAGTAGGAGGAAAGAACATGTTTGGAAGAGATATGGGAATTGACTTAGGAACAGCGAATACGCTTGTTTTTGTAAAAGGTAAAGGCATTGTAGTAAATGAACCATCAGTAGTTGCCATAAAAGAAAAAACAAATCAAATTTTAGCAGTAGGTGATGAAGCTAAAAAAATGATCGGTAGAACACCAGGAAATATCGTTGCTATTAGACCACTTAGAGATGGGGTTATTGCAGACTTTGGCACAACAGAAGCAATGATTCGCTACTTTATTGGTAAAGCATATAAACAATCTTTATTCTCACCAAAACCACGTGTTATCATCTGTGTACCATCAGGGGTTACATCAGTTGAAAAACGTGCAGTTGAAGAAGCAACACTTAAAGCAGGTGCTAAACAAGCGCTTATTATGGAAGAACCTATGGCAGCAGCTATTGGAGCGAACCTTCGTGTAGAAGAACCAACAGGAAATATGGTTGTGGATATTGGTGGCGGTACAACAGATGTTGCAGTTATTTCATTAGGTGGTATTGTTGCAAGTCGTTCTCTTCGTATTGCAGGGGATGAATTTGATGAATACATTGTTTCTTACATTAAAAAAGAATATAACCTTATGATTGGTGAACGTACAGCAGAACAAATCAAGCTTACAATTGGTGCGGCATATCCTACTGGTGAAAATAATACAATGGAAATCCGTGGCCGTGACCTTGTAACAGGACTTCCAAAAATCTTAACAATTACTTCACAAGAAGTAACAGAAGCGATCAAAGAACCTGTTAATGCTATTGTAGAAGCCATTAAATATACTTTAGAAAAAACACCACCAGAATTATCAGCAGATATTATGGAAAGTGGTATTATGCTTACAGGCGGTGGTGCACTCCTTACAGGTCTTGATACACTCATTAGCTTAGAAACAGGTATGCCGGTTAATATTGCAGAAAATCCACTTGACTGCGTAGCACAAGGGACTGGTTTAGCACTTGAAAATATTGAAAAATGGGCGGGGCTATTTGCCGACGACAAATAGATAGAGACAAGGAGTAAGAGGCCGTGAAATTATCACAAAAAACCAAAAAGAAACTCATAGTAATCGGGATAAGTGTAACTGCGGTTCTCTCTGTGTCAGTAGTATTAGGTGTTAAGTATAATATCTCCATGCTTAGTAGTGTGGCAGATATTATTACTTACCCTTTTAAAAAGAGTATTTATTTTCTAACTGAACAAGTGAGTGAAGTAACGGGGTATTTTAAAAACGTAGAAGATTTGATTAGAGAAAATGAAGAACTTAAAACTCAAAATGATCGCTTACTGTATCAAAATACTATGTTAGAACAATACAAAAGTGAAAATGAAGGACTTAAGGAAATTCTATCCCTTAAACAACGTTATCAGGAATACCCAACATTAGGGGCTAATGTTATAGCAAAAGATATAAGTAACTGGTATAAATCTTTTAATATTGATAAAGGACTTATACAAGGCATTAAAGAAGAAGATGTTCTTTTATCAGGTGGAGGACTAGCTGGACATGTAACAAAGGTAGATCCTCTTACATCTACTGCCATTTCTATTATAGACGATCGTAGTTCTATCAGTGTAAAAGTAGTAAGAACAGGTGACACAGGTATTTTAAGAGGTGACATTGAACTTGCTGAGAAGGGGCTGTGTAGACTAGAGATTGATATTGAGTCAGAAGTTGTAAAAGGAGATCAAATTATTACTTCTCATTTAAGTGATATTTATCCACCCGGTATTCCTATAGGAACGGTAGAAGAAGTGACAACAGGTAAAAATGGCCTGACACAATATGCTTATATCAAACCTTTTGTAGACTTCAAACATTTAGAAAATGTACTAGTTATTACTAGTGATTCTGAAGAATAGAGGGACTACTTATGCGTATAGTTGTAATAACGATTTTACTTGTTATGACACACATTCTTGAGATGACACTTTTTAAATCCATTCGAATAGGTGGAGTTGCACCTGATTTTATGCTTATGATCATTGTATCTTTTGCACTTTTAAGAGGAAGTAAGGAGGGCGCATTAATAGGAGCGCTTGCCGGACTTTTTTATGATGTAACATTTGGTATGTTTATTGGACAACATACAGTAGCGTACATACTTATTGGTTATGTATGTGGTAAGTTTAATAAGAATTTTTACAGAGAAAATTTTATTATGCCATTCTTCTGTACCCTTTTTAGTAGTTTATTTATGAGCTGTAGTTCCATGTTTATTTATGTTATGCGTGGAAAAGCCAATTTACTCTTTTTCCTTAAGGCACTAGTTATTCCAGAAGTTATTTATACAGTTACATTATCTTTAGTTCTTTATCAACTGATTTATCTAATTAATGAAAGGTTAGAACTAAGAGAAAAGAAAACAAGGAATATATTTTAAGTACAGGAGGGGCATATGAAAAAGAAAACAAATAAAATCCTCCATATGTTATCAGAACGTCTTTTCTTAATGTATTTAGGTGTATGCGTTTTATTTCTTGTTATTGTAGGGAAATTTTATCAGCTTCAGATTATTGAACATGATAAATATGCAAACAATTTAAGAGCAAGTGTAGAACGTGTTATTGATATAACAGCACCGAGGGGGCTTATTTATGACAGATACGGTAGACCTCTTGCTATTAATAAACCAACTAACGTAGTGCGTTTAGACCAACAAGTTAAGATGGATAAAGAAAAACTCAACCAAGTTTTGTTAGAACTTGCCCTTTTACTTGAGAAAAATGGTGATACTTATGAGGATAATATTCCTATTAGTAAAAGTACACCTTTTGAGTATACGGAAAGTAAGACAAGCATTAATCAGTTTATGTATTCCATTCCTTATAATGATGAACAACATAGACAAGAACTTTTACAGAAATCAGCAAGTGAAATTATTGATTATTTAAAAGTTAAATATGATATTAAAAACATGACCGATGAAGAAGCTAGAAAAGTCATTGCCCTTCGCACAGAAATCTACAAAGTAGCTTATAGCAAATATAAACCGGTAGAACTTGCAACACATGTTTCAGATGAAACCATTGCCTACTTAGAAGAGCATCATGATGATTTTCCAAGTATACTGGTAGATGTAGCACCGGTAAGATACTATACAGAACCAGAGGTATTAGGAAACCTACTAGGTTATACCAGAACCATTACAGAAGCTCAGTATGAGGAAATGAAAGATGAAGGATATGACAAAGATGATATTGTAGGACATGAAGGTATTGAAAAGACTATGGAAAGTGAGCTTCGAGGGCAAAAGGGTGTAGAACGTGTTGAAGTTGATAACGTAGGAAGACGTGTACACACTATAGAAAAAGATGAGGCTATTCCAGGAAACGATGTGTTTTTAACTATTGATTTAGACCTTCAGAAAGTAGCCTATGAAAGTACTGAGAGAAACCTAAGTGAAGCTTTAATTGAAAGACTTAAAGGTGGAAATGATAAGGTTGAGGCAGTATCGAGTAAAGAAATGATTGTTTCTATGCTAGAAAGTAGTCAGCTTAATCTGAAGCAAATGGATGAAGCTAAAGAAGATAGTATACAAAAGCAGCTTTATACAAGACTTATGGAAAAATACAATAGCCTAGATGCAGTTATTAAGGAAACTATGAATGCACTTGATCTCCTGATTCAACTGGTAGATGAAGAAACAGGAGATTTTACTGAAAAAGAAATTCTTCTTGCACTTAATGAACAAGGCGCACTTAACTTGTCAGAACAAACAGTTACTAACTTTATGAACAATCGACAAGGTACAACGGAAGCAACCTTAATTCAACAACTTGAAACAGGAGGGCTAAAGCCAAACCAGATGTCTATTATGCCATCTAGTGCTGCAAGTGTAGTTGTAGATGTGCATACAGGAGAAGTACTCGCCTTAGTAGGTTACCCATCTTATGATGCTAATCAAATGACTACTAACTTTAACCGTTATTATAATACACTTTTTGATAGTAGGAGTATGCTATGGAATAGAGCACTTATGACAGCGAAGGCACCAGGATCTACTTTTAAAATGATTACAGGTATTGCAGGGCTTGAAGAAGGAGTAGTTACACCTGACACTCTGATTTATGATACCGGTGTATATGAAAAAGTAGGAACACCTGCTCCAAAATGTTGGATTCACACTAATACAGGTGGTGGACACGGTAATACTAATCTTAATAAAGCATTAGAAGTATCTTGTAACTATTACTTCTATGAGGTAGCTTATCGTTTAGGATTAAAAGGCAAAACACCTTATGGTGGGATTGATATGCTCACTAAATATGTAGAGATGTTTGGACTAGATAAGAAGACAGGTATCGAACTTGCAGAGTCACCTCCAAATATTTCAACACCCTATAACTTAGTTAAAAATCAAGTAGCTGAGCAATTTTCTATTTTAAGAAAAGCAGAAGAAGAGCGTATGGCAGGATATGTAGAAGATGTACTAGCTGAAATGGAGAAAGGCATTTATCCAATTGTTTCACAAAGTGGGTCTTCTTTAAACGATCAAATTGATTATTTAGCCCAGTACGAGCTCAAAAGACAGTTGGAGCCTGTATTGCAAGATGGTTTTGAAGATCATTTAGAAAGTCTGATTGAAAATGCCTATAAACAAATACAGCTTAGTCTTCAAACTAAGTCTAATGAATATCTAGAAAAAATACTTCAAGGAACGATTAATGATACACAAGAAAAATCTTTAAAAAATAAAGCTAAAGTTCAAATTACAGAGGTCATAGGTGAGATGATTTCAGATCATCTAGATACACAAATTAAAGAAATTGTAGATAAGATAGATGTTTATGACATTTTAGATAGCTATGAATATGCTTATAATACACTTTATAATAGACAGTTTAAAACAGACCCTAATGGAGAAATTGTGAAAGAAGTTAAAAGACGTCTTGAAACTTTGGATGAGGATGAAGCAATTTATCGTGGTTATTTGATAGAAAAAGTGAAAAGTAACTTAATTAACTCTATTACAAATGAAATTCTGTCAGGATTAAGATTAGACTGGAAAGAGGGTACAACTGTCCGTACAGCTATTGGACAAGGTGATAATGCCTTCACACCGCTGCAGATGGCACGCTATATTGCAGCCCTTGCAAATGGTAAAAATGTACATGACTTGCGTGTTATTAGTGGAATCAATCAGGTTAAAGAAGAGCTAGGCTATATGGCTACTGATCCTGTCGTATATAATACTTTAAATCTTAAAGCCTCAACACTAGAACATATTTATGAAGGTATGTATGCTGTAACACATGGTACACTTGGTTCAGCACGTCATACATTTAAAGACTTTGAGATAGAAGTAGCAGGTAAAACGGGCACTGCGCAGGAAGGTAAATATGAACATAGTTGGTTTGTAGGTTTTGCACCATATAAAGATCCACAGATTGCAGTCGTAACAACTGTATATAATGCAAATGGACAAGGAACTTATGGCCAGCTTATTGCAAGAGATATTTTGACAGAGTACTTTAGTTTAGGTAAAGAAGTGCCAAAAATGACATTAGATAATATGTTTGTTGAATAAAGGGGGAGACGTAATATGGAAAACCTTGTAGTGTTTAAAGGATCTATAGATGGAATTACAGTCATGCTTGATGCACATGCACCTTTTGATGAACTATTAGATAACTTTATAACCAAGCTAGAAAGTTCAAAAAAGTTTTTTAGTGGTGCAAAAGTTAATATGCGTTTTAAAGGCAGAAAGCTTTCTAAAGAGCAGCAAGATGAGCTTATGAGCTTACTTGCCAATCAGAATATCTTAAATGTAGCCTTTATCCATGAATTTGAACAAAGTAGTAGTGATAAAAGAGAAGACTATTTGAAATGGATTGGTGAAGAGCTAGAAAGGCCTAATGTTTCTTTAACTAAATATCATTATGGTATTGTTCGTTCTGGTCAACATATAGACTTTGCCGGGAGTGTTGTTGTAATAGGGGATATTAACCCCGGCGGGGTCATTACAGCAGGTGGTAATGTAATTGTAATGGGAACCTTGAATGGGAAAGTCCATGCAGGACTTGATGAGAAATTTAAAACCCCTTTTATACTGGCTAACCATATGTATCCCATGCAGATTGGTATTCGAAATGTGATTGCACAGTCACCAGAGGGAGAGAGTGTAAGTCGGATGAAGGATGAAATGCCACAGATAGCCTATGTGAATGAAGATCAAATATATGTAGAAGAAATAGATTTTAAAACACTTAATCATATGATAGAATAAGATAACAGAAAGAATAAGAGGGGGAAAAACATGAGTCAAGTAATCGTAGTTACATCAGGTAAAGGCGGCGTAGGTAAGACGACAACATCCGCTAATATTGGTACTGCATTAAACTTATTAGGAAAGAAAGTTGTTCTTTTAGATGCAGATATTGGTCTTAGAAATTTAGATGTGGTTATGGGTCTTGAAAATCGCATTGTCTATGATTTAGTAGATGTTGTAGAAGGCAGATGCCGTATTAAACAAGCACTTATTAAGGACAAGCGTTATGAAGGGCTTTACCTATTACCTGCTGCACAGACAAGAGATAAAGATGCAGTAAGCCCTGAGCAAATGAAAAAACTTTGTGATACATTAAAAGAGGATTTTGACTATATTATTGTAGACTGCCCAGCAGGTATTGAACAAGGCTTTAAAAATGCCGTAGCAGGAGCTGATCGTGCACTTGTTGTAACAACACCAGAGGTGTCAGCTGTACGTGATGCAGACCGTATTATTGGATTGCTAGAAGCAAATGGCATTTCGAATATTCAGCTTATTATTAACCGAGTACGTATGAATATGGTTAAACGTGGTGATATGATGGCTATGGATGATGTAGTAGAAATCCTTGCAATTAACCTTCTTGGTGTTGTGCCAGATGATGAAAATATCGTTATTACAACCAATAGAGGAGAACCAGCAGTATCTGATAAAAATGCTTTAGCAGGTAAAGCATTTAGAAATATTGCAGACCGTATTGAAGGAAATGAAGTACCATTTTTAGATTTAGATATGGACAATGGTTTTTTAGGTAAGCTTAAAAAAATATTTGGTTTTAATAACTAAAATAAGCAAAGAGGGTGAAAAGGGATGCTGGATTTTAGTCAACTATTTGGTAGAAAAAATCAGTCAAGTCATGTTGCAAAAGATAGGTTAAAACTTGTACTTATTCATGACCGCATGAATTGTTCAACAGAACTTCTAGAAATGATGCGTTCTGATATTATTGCTGTTATTTCAAAATATGTAGATATTGATACAGATGAATTTAATATTGAGGTATCTTCTCTGGAATGTGATAAAGAAGGGAATAAAGCACCTGTTTTGTCAGCTAATATTCCAATTAAAAATTTAAAAAAAGTAAGATAATTAAGAAAGGTAAAGTTAGAACATGTTCAATTTTAAGAGAGAACATCTAAAGAAGATAGATTATTGGCTTGTACTGTGCATATTTGCACTAGTAGGGATTGGTATGCTTGCCATCAGTAGTGCAACTTCTTATTCGGGTGATATAGATATATTAAGATCTCAATTTCTGTTCTTTATAGCAGGGCTTGGACTTATGGTTTTGGCTATGTCTATAGACTATCACCTATTAGGAGAATGGTATTTGCCTATTTATATTTTGATGAATATTGTACTGATTGCTGTATTCTTCCTTGGTAAAAATGTTAACGGAGCGACAAGATGGATCCAAGTTGGTCCTATGACTATACAGCCTTCTGAATTTGCCAAGATTGGTTGTATTTTATGTACAGCAAAAATGTTAGAGAAGTATAATGATAAAATAAATAGTATTCCTTCTCTTCTTATTATTGGACTATTTCATTTTGTGCCTTTTATTCTTGTAAATAGACAGCCCAATTTATCAACCAGTCTTGTCATTTTAGGGATTCTAGTGATACAATTGTTTATAAGTAAACTAGACTTTAAAGTAATGCTTACGACGGTAGGTATAGGCACCTTAGTGTTAGGTATTGCACTGGCCTATATTATTGGGAATCCAAATCAAAAACTTCTTCCAGATTATCAACGTAACCGTATTGTAACTAAAATACAGGGGGGGGATAACCTGGCAGAAAACTATCAAACGAATCAGTCCGTTCATGCTATTGGTTCAGGAGGACTTGAGGGGAAAGGTTTATATCAAGGTGCTATTAGTCAGCTGAATTACTTACCAGAGTCTCACAATGACTTTATTGTAGCCATTATTGCAGAGGAGTTTGGTTTTATAGGTATATTAATCGTACTAGGTATTATTCTCTTTATGATTGCTAGGGGGCTTTGGATTGCACATGCTGCCCCGGATAATTTTGGTAGATTTATTATTGCAGGCTATATGGGTATGATTGCCATGCAAACCTTTGTAAATATGGGGGTTGTAACAAGCTTATTACCTAATACAGGCTTACCTTTACCTTTTATTAGCTATGGTGGAAGCTCATTATGGGCGAATATGATTGGTATAGGATTAGTATTAAATGTTGGGATGAGAAAAGAAAAATCAATGTTTTAGGAGGTAAGTTGATGAATATCGGACTTATAGCACATGATGCTAAAAAGAAACTTATGGAAAACTTTACAATTGCCTACAGACATATATTAGCGAAACACACTTTATATGCCACAGGCACAACAGGTAGGTTAGTAGAAGAAGCAACTAACTTAAATATTTACAAATATTTAGCAGGTCATCTGGGTGGTGCACAGCAGCTTGGCGCTCAAATTGCACATAACCAGTTAGATATGGTTATTTTCTTAAGAGACCCTGTTACTCAAAAAGTACATGAGCCAGACGTGGGTGCTTTAGAGAGACTATGTGATATCCATAATATTCCTATAGCGACCAATCTCGCAACAGCTGAACTTTTAGTAAAAGCTCTTGAAAGAGGAGACTTAAGCTGGAGAGAAGTTGTAAGATAAAAAAGACTTAAACAAGTCTTTTTTTTATGGATATTTATAGATGCTAAACTAAGGTTTAAATATAAAAGGAATACAATATGTATTTCATTAATTGGAGGACAAAAATGACTATTTTATCAGATCATATTTTAAAGCAAGTTGATAAGCCAGCCAGATATATTGGTGGTGAAATTAATGCCTATAACAAAGAATTATCTCAAATAGATATACGCTTTGCTTTTGCATTTCCAGATGTTTATGAAGTGGGGATGAGCCACTTAGGAATGCAAATTCTTTACCATTTCTTAAATAGACGTGAAGATACATTCTGTGAACGTGTTTTCTCACCATGGGTAGACATGGAGAAAATCATGAGAGAAAAACAAATGCCACTTTTCTCTTTAGAAACACATTCACCTATTAAAGATTTTGATTTTGTAGGTTTTACACTTCAATACGAAATGAGTTATACAAATATCTTAAATATGCTTGATTTAGCAGGTATTCCACTTTTAAGTAAAGATAGAAAAGAGGATGATCCAATTATTGTAGCAGGCGGTCCATGTGCGTATAACCCAGAACCTCTTGCTCCGTTTATAGACTTCTTCTATATTGGTGAAGGAGAACTTGCTTATGATGAGATTCTTGACCTTTACAAAGCATATAAAAAAGAAGGACGTACAAGAACTGAATTTTTAGAAGCACTTCTTGAAATTGAAGGGATGTATGTACCTTGTTTCTATGAAGAAGTTTATAAAGAAGATGGCACAATTTTAGAGAAGAAACCGCTTCATCCAAAAGCAAAAACGAAAATTCGTAAACTCATTATGCCAGATATGGATGATGTATATTATCCAACAACACAAGTTATTCCTTGGATTCAAGCGGTACATGATCGTGTAACACTCGAAATGTTTAGAGGTTGTTTAAGAGGTTGCCGTTTCTGTCAGGCAGGTATGATCTATCGTCCAGTACGTGAAAAATCGAAAGATGTACTTTTAGGCTATGCAGAAAAACTTTTAGCTTCTACAGGCTATGAAGAAATCAGTTTAGCATCTCTTAGTACAAGTGACTATAAAGATTTAGAGCCATTTGCAAATGAACTTGTAGAACTTTGCGAGAAAGAATGTGTTAACATTTCTCTTCCATCACTTCGTATTGATGCTTTCTCTGTAGACCTTATGCAAAAAGTACAAGAAGTAAGAAAGAGTAGCTTAACTTTCGCACCAGAAGCTGGGACTCAGCGTATGCGTGATGTAATCAATAAAAATATTACAGAAGAAGAAATCTTAAGAGGGTGTGACCTTGCCTTTAATGGAGGCTGGAATCGCGTTAAACTTTACTTCATGTTAGGACTTCCAGGTGAAACACCTGAAGATGTAGTAGGTATTGCAAACCTTGCTGAAAGCATTGTAAGCACATACTACAATATTGATAAGTCTAAACGTCAAGGAGCACTTCAACTTGTTGTAAGTACATCTTGTTTCGTACCAAAAGCCTTTACACCATTCCAATGGGAACCACAAGATACATGTGAAAGCTTCATTGAGAAACATGTTATGCTTAAACGTGCTATTTCAAGCAAACAAATTAAATATAATCACCATGATGCTAAAACAAGTGTATTAGAAGCTGTTATTGCAAGAGGAGATAGAAGAGTAGCAGGTCTTATTTATGAGGCATTTAAATTAGGTTGTACATTTGATAGCTGGAGTGAACATTTTGATGGAGAGAAATGGAATGAAGCAGCACGTCTTTCAAATGTAGACTTTGCTTTCTATGCGAATAGAAGACGTGAATATGATGAAGTATTCCCATGGGATCATATTGACATTGGTGTAACAAAGAACTTCCTTATCCGTGAGAGCAAAAAAGCCCATGAAGCTGTAACAACACCTCAATGTCGTGAGAAGTGTTCAGGATGTGGGGCAAGTAAGTTTAACAAAGGAGTATGTTATGAGAACTAGATTAAAATTTACAAAACAAGGCTATGTAAAATTTGTAGGCCATTTAGATACAATCAGAATGTTCCAAAGAGCAATTAGAGTAGCGCGTCTTCCAATTTCTTATTCACAAGGATTTAATCCACATGCAAAAGTATTCTTTGCCCTTCCTTTATCAGTAGGTGTAGGAAGCTGTGGGGAGTACATGGACATGCTTACAGATACAGATATTCATGTAGAAGAAGCTGTAGCAACTTTAAATACTATTTTGCCAGAAGGTATTAAAATTGTAGAAGCTTCAGTGATTAAAGAGGGAACACCTTCTCTGATGAGCTTAGTAACAGCTGCAGACTACCGCATCACTTTTGAAAAGAATCAGCTTACACCTGAACAAATTGAAGGTGCAAAAGAAAGATTAAATGCCTCTGAACTTGTTGTACTTAAAAAGGGTAAGAAGAAAACAAAAGAGGTAGATATTAAACCCCTTATTCATCAGGTGGAGATTAAGGAAGAAGAGAATGGCACAATCTTTGAAGTAAGGATTGCGGCAGGTAGTATGGAAAACTTAAATGTAGACCTTCTTTTAAAATCTTTATTACAAGTAGAACTTGAAGGTATGGTTTATGCTATAGAGAGAGAAGAGCTCTATGCAACTACAGAAGAGGGGCATCTTAAGCCATTAAGTGAGGTTGGAGCAGAAAATGCATAAGCAAATCCTTATTGATGATGCTTTAAGTTTTATGCGTATTGGGGTGCTGAGTGAAGGTACTTTGCATCAAGTTTATATACAAGATGAAGAAGATGTGCTTAGTCAGAATACAGTTGTGCAAGGACAGGTTCAAAAAGTTGTAAAGAATCTTAAAGCAGCTTTTATTGACTTTGGAAAAGATAAAAATGGTCTTTTGCATTTTTCAGGGGTACCTGAAACTTATCTTAAGCATTTACAGCCAGGTATGCGCCTACCTGTTCAAGTTCAAAAAGAAAATAAAGGTGAAAAAGGAGATCGTCTAACAGCGATGGTCAGTATACAGGGTTACTATTTAGTAGCCCTTCCTTTTGAAGCAGGTATTCAAATTTCTAAAAAAATTAAAGATAAGTCTATAAAAGCAGAACTAAGAAGCTGGATTGAAGAAGTAGTTTTAGAGGACGTAGGCTTTATTGTACGTACGAATGCAGAGAAAGCCTCTAGGGAAGAGCTGATAGATGAAGCAGCTTTTTTGCTTGAGAAAGTAAATCAGTTTAGAAAAATGAAAGATGCCATGCAAAAAGGGACAACACTTATAGAAATGGACCCTCTGTATTGGCAAGTTATTAAAGAGCATGTAACGCCAGAAGATTCAGTAGAAATCATTTGTAATAATGAACAGATTTTAAAGGATGTAGAAGAAAGACAGAAAGTGTTCTTAAAAAATGTAGAGTTCACTTATAAAGTTTATCCTTATTATGAGAATATTTTTAGAATGTTTAGTATAGAAAAAGATTTTATGGATATACTCAAGAGAAAGATTTGGCTTAAAAACGGTGGTAATATTGTAATAGACTATACGGAAGCTATGACTGTAATTGATGTCAATAGTGCTAAAGCTATAGAAGGTAAGAATAGTAGCGTGGCAGTACGTAAGCTAAATGAGCTAGCTATAGAAGAAAGTCTTTATCAGATTATGAGACGCAATTTATCAGGTATTATTATTATAGATTTAGTAGATCTTAAGTCAAAGGAAGATCGTATACTGCTTTATGAATTTGCTAAGAAGCGTTTTATGGCATTAGATGGAAGACGTTCTAAGATCTATCCCCTTACTGAATTAGATTTACTGCAAATTACACGTACTAAGAAGTATCTGCCTATTCATCAAAAGCTTAAAACTGCTGAGGGAGAATACCATTTTAATTATATCTTTTTTGAGATTGAACAAAAAATCAAGCTAACTGCAAGTGAAACAGCTATGAACCAAATCTATTTTTATGGTCATAGTGAACTTTTAACTTGGATTAAAACTACCGACAGGGATAGACTTATAGAGGAAACTTATGGTATTAAACTTCATCTTATAGAGAAAACGGCACTTTCAAAAAGAAGTTATGAAATTAAATATCATCTTGCATAAATAAGTTGACATGATACAAGTAGTATGATATATTAATGAAGTGTTTTAGCCGCACGGAGAGGTTTTGAAACTATTTATAGTACCACATCCGGCGAGTTTACGGTTTAAGGAGGTGTACAGATGTACGCAATTATTGAAACAGGTGGCAAACAATACAAAGTTGAAGTTGGCACAAGCTTATTCGTTGAAAAATTAAACGTAGCAGCTGGTGAAACAGTTACTTTCGACAAAGTATTAGTTGTATCTAAAGATGACAAAGTTGTAGTAGGTAGCCCAGTTGTTGCAGGTGCAGCAGTTAAGGCTGAGGTTGTAGAAGAAGGCAAAGGTCCTAAGATCATTGTTTACAAATACAAATCTAAAAAATCTTACCACAAAAAACAAGGTCATCGTCAACCTTTCACAAAAGTGAAAATTACTGCTATTGAAGCGTAATTCCTATGATTCGAGTAGAACTTTATTATGATAAAGAATATCTAACAGGCTTTAGATTATCTGGACATGCAGGCTATGCTGACCATGGACAGGATATTGTCTGTAGTGCTGTGAGTGTTCTTGTGATTAATACTATTAATGCAATAGAAGCATTAACTACCGAAATCGTTACACTAAACAGTGTAAAACAGTCTGAGGGCATTATTGATTGTGCTTTTCCGAAGCGTAAGCAAGGTGCACCAGATGAAAAAGCAACGCTTCTTTTAGAGGCGATGCTAATGGGCCTTAGGTCTGTTGAACAAATGTACGGAGAATACATTATCATAAAAAATAAATCACTTTAAAACTCAGGAGGTGGATTAAATGATGCGTTTAGACCTTCAGTTTTTTGCTCATAAAAAAGGGGTTGGATCTACAAAAAATGGTCGTGACTCTGAATCAAAACGCTTAGGCGCTAAAAGAGCAGATGGACAAATCGTAAAAGCTGGTAACATCTTATATCGTCAAAGAGGTACTAAAATTCATCCAGGCGTTAACGTAGGCCGTGGTGGAGATGATACTCTTTTTGCTTTAGTTGATGGTAGAGTTAAATTTGAACGTAAAGGCAGAGACAAAAAACAAGTTTCTGTATATCCAGTAGCACAAGAAGCGTAATAGAGATATACTTGAAGGTTTCAACATCTGTTGAAACCTTCTTTTTATTAAGAGAGTGAAAAATAAATTTTAACATACACTATAGATGAAAGGAGTGAGACAATGTTCGTAGATAACGTGAAAATATTTGTTAAATCAGGAAAAGGCGGAGATGGACATGTTTCTTTTAGAAGAGAGAAATATGTACCAAATGGTGGTCCAGACGGTGGAGATGGAGGCCGTGGTGGACATATCATTTTCCAAGTTGACCCTGGTATGAATACTTTAATGAACTTTAGGCATAAAAGACACTATAAAGCTGAAAATGGTGAAGATGGAGGCAAAAAACGTTGCCATGGTAAAGATGGAGCGGATTTAATTATAAAAGTTCCACAAGGAACTGTTATAAAAGAAGCAGAGACCGGAAAAATTATTGCTGACCTTCACAAAGTTGATGATAAACAAGTTATCTTCAGAGGCGGTTACGGTGGTCGTGGTAATCAGCATTTTGCTACACCAACAAGACAGGCACCAAAATATGCAGAAAAAGGCCGTCCTGCTAAAGAATATTGGGTTACACTTGAGCTAAAAATGATTGCGGATGTAGGTCTTGTGGGCTATCCAAATGTAGGGAAGTCTACACTACTTTCAATGGTAAGTAATGCACAGCCTAAAATTGCAAATTACCATTTTACAACTTTATCACCAAACTTAGGAGTTGTCTCTAATCAATATGGTAAACAATTCGTTATGGCTGATATTCCTGGACTTATTGAAGGGGCTGCTGAAGGTGTAGGTCTTGGGCATGACTTCTTACGACACGTAGAACGTACAAAAGTACTTGTGCATGTAGTAGATGCTTCAGGAAGTGAAGGACGTGACCCAGTTGAAGATATTCATGCAATCCAAAGAGAATTAAATCAATATAATCCTGAGATTATTGAGACTAAACCACAAATTATCGCAGCGAATAAGATGGATATTGAAGGAGCTGAAGAAAATCTTGAGCGTCTTAAGGAAGTTTTTGAACCAGAAGGGCTTAAAGTGATTCCAATTTCAGCAGCAGCAAATGATAATTTACAAGTTTTATTAGAAGATGTAAGTAACCTACTTGCAACTGTGCCAGATGAGGTTATTGTATTTGAGCCTGACTTCGAAGAAGAGCAAACAATTGACCATGAAGCCTTTACAATTAATAATGAAGAAGAAGGTTACTTCATTGTTGAAGGTGTAGGTGTAGAGAAGATGATAGGTTATACTTCACTAGATACAGAAAAAGGGTTTGCATTCTTCCAGAAATATCTGCGTGAACGAGGCATTATTGATGCACTTGAAGAAGCTGGCATCCAAGAAGGTGATACAGTACGTATTTATGACCTTGAATTTGAATATTATAAATAGAGAAGGAATGTACCTATGAAAACAATTACAAGCAAACAAAGAGCTTATTTAAAATCTATTGCTCAAACAGTAGAGCCAATTTTCCAAATTGGTAAAAATGGTTTAACACCAGAAGTTACAGAAGCTATTTTACTTGCATTGGATGCAAGAGAAATTGTAAAAATTTCTGTTTTAAATAACTGTTTAGAAGATCCAAAAGAAATGTGTCAAGTACTTAGTGAACGTACACATTCTATACCAGTACAAGTTATCGGAAAGAAAATTGTACTTTATAAACCAGCAAAGAAAAACCCTAAAATTACATTACCTTCATAATATATGGCGCTACTTTATGTAGCGTCATCATTATCAATAAGGATAAACTTTAAAAGGAGAGACTTAGGATGAAAATTGCTATTATGGGTGGAACATTTGATCCTATACATATGGGACATTTAGTAACGGCAGAAGCAGTAAGACATGAATTTAAAATTGATGAAGTACTCTTTGTGCCTACAGGAAACCCACCACATAAAGCGGGTATGGGAATTACACCAGCAGAACAGCGTTATTTAATGACTGTCTTGGCTACAGCAGCAAATGCTCACTTTAATGTATCTCGTATTGAGATTGATAGGAAGGGAACAACTTATACGATTGATACTATTAAGGAACTACGTACTTTATACGGCCCAGATACACAGCTATACTTTATTACAGGAGCAGATGCTGTACATGAAATTCTGACATGGAAAAATTCTGAAGAGCTTCTGCAAATGTGTACTTTTGTAGCGGTAACAAGGCCAGGCTATAAAAAACAGCAGCTTATTACACATATTGATGAATTACGTAGTCAGTATCATTCAAGTATTAAATTTTTAGAGGTGCCAGCACTCGCTATTTCATCTTCGGATATTAGAGCACGTGTGAAGAATGAGGCTCCTATTAAATATCTTGTAACAAGTGCTGTCGAAAACTATATTTATAAACATAAACTATATACCCATCCAGTATCCTTGAATAAAGGCCTTATTACAAAAATGAGCGAGTATGTAAGACGTATACTGTCAGAAAAGAGATATGAACATACAAAAGGTGTAGTAGAGATGGCAACAGAACTTGCTAATCTTCATAATATCAGTACAGATAAAGCTTTTATTGCAGCTCTATTCCATGATATTGCAAAAGAAATGCATATGCAGGAAGCTTTAGCTATTTGTGAGAATGAAGGCATTGTACTAGATGAATTTGAAAGAGAGCATCCTCACATTATACATGGCAAAATTGGTGCACTACTTCTTGAAAAAGAGTGGGGTATACATGATGAAGATATCTTAAATAGTATTCGTTCTCATACAATAGGGAGAGAACATATGACAGATTTAGAGAAGATTATTTATCTTGCAGATATGGTAGAGAGAGGGCGAAAACCTTATCCTGGTATTGAAGAAATAAGAAGACTTGCAAAATATGATTTAAATAAGGCCATGTATATAGCATTAACAAGATCAAAAGACTATGTTGTAAATCATCAGAAACAGTCTATGCATCCTATAACAGATATTTTAATCAAGGAGTATGCGTTATACTAAAAAGACATTTTTAGAATAAGTGTTATTTAAGAAAGGAGTTTTAGACTATTGCATAACGAATCTATTTTACTAGCACAAAAAATTTATCACATTTTAGATAATAAAAAACTTGATGATATACAAGTGTTAGATGTTCATGAGATTACAACACTTGCAGATATTTTTATTATTGTAACGGGAAGTAATACAAGACAAACAAAAGCTTTAGTGGATGAATTAGAAGATGCATTATCTGAAGAAAATATAGAAGTGATTCAAAAAGAAGGCTATCAGACAGCTAACTGGATTTTAATGGATTATGGCAATGTCATTGTACATGTTCTATATAAAGAGGATGCAGAATTCTATGGTCTGGATAGACTTTGGCAAGATGGTAAAACAATTCTTTTCTAAAAATAAAAGGATGCTACAAAAAATGTAGCATCCTTTTATTTTAATGTTTTTGAAAATTTAAGTTTTTTATGTTTAAAGCGTTTTTTATGTTTACGTTTAATGATTATAATAAGTATAACACAAATACTTACCAGAATTCCCAGTAAAATGAGGAAAGAGGAAAGAGGAAAAGTAATAAGTGGTTTAGTAGGCTGGTTTGCCGTATAGGGTGAAGAAGCATACTCAAAATCTGCTACTTTAAGATCACTACGTGCAAGAACTTTATTATTGTAAATATATTCAATAGAGCCTACGACATCGCCTGGACTTACGCCCATTTCGAGGTATTCTGGGAGTGATATATTCGTAACAAGGTCGCGTAATTTAATGTTTTTATTAATAAGTACGGATTCGTTGCTTGAAGCAATAATATCACATTTTGCAAATTCAATAAGTTTGCCGCTTTTAATAGAATAGATAGGTAGTGTGGAAATGACTTCATCTTGTGTAAGGAGATCAAAGATTTCATAGTTGTTGAAGCCATAGTCGAGTAATTTAGAAGTATCTTCATACATACCTTGTTTACTGCTACTTTTTAAAATAACGACGATAAGATCAATATCTCCTTGTCTGGCTGCTGTAACTAATGTATGTCGTGCTTGGTCAGTATATCCTGTTTTACCCCCAATAACATCTTGCCTATATAATGTACTATCACCAAATGGTGTTAATAATTTATGTTGCTGAGCAAGATAGCGTTTTTCATTTACTTTATTAGTTGGGGGAATCTCATAAGTGAAATTTCCCATGATTTCTAAAAAGTATTCATTGTTATAAAGAGCGCGCATAATAAGAGCCATATCGAGTGCAGTTGTATAGTGATTGTCGTCGTGCAAACCATGGGGATTAGCAAAATGAGTGCCTTTAGCTCCTAAAGATTCAGCCTTTCTAGTCATGGCAACAGCAAAGTTTTCAATAGATCCACTTACTTTTTCAGCGATGCCATTAGCCACTTCATTTGCAGACATAAGAAGGAGTCCGTGTAAGGCTTGATCAACTGTAATTTGTTCCCCTACACGCATTCCAATGTGGCTACTATTAGGTTCTATCCCATAAATAGCTTCTTCTGAAAAGGTAATCATATCAGAAGGCTTCAGATTTTCAATAGCTAATAAAGCGGTCATAAGTTTTGTAATACTTGCAGGATATTGTCTAAGTGTACTATTTTTCTCAAATAAGATTTCTCCTGTTTTAGCATCCATCAAAATAGCAGATTCAGCTTCTACTGTAGGAGCTCCAGAAGAACTGTTATTGGCATCTAATTCAGCAGAATAAATAGGTGTATTAAATAATAATGTTAAAGTTAATACAATATTAATAAATTGTCTAAAAGTATTTTTTTTCATAAGTACGATGATACTCCTTTCAATAGTAATAGTATATAAAAAATATAAGTATTCGTAAAGGTCAAGGTGACTAAGTTATGCAAAATATGTTAAAACTTTGTACAAGAGGTGATTATGTGATAAAATTATTAAATAAGTATAAAGTTCTGTTTATCTTTATATTACTAACTGTTTCTGGTTTAATTTATAGCATAGCTCATCAAGACCAAGAAGTTATTGAAATTATTCAAACAACAGAATTAGAAAGCTTATCTATAGATGAAGAAGTAGAAATACCTCATGAACAGATTGTGCCTACTGATAAGATGGTACCTGTTTTTATTTGTGGAGCCATTAAGAGGCCAGGTGTTTATGAGATTAGGGAAGACAGCCTTATAGAGGAAGTCGTCATGAAAGCTGGAGGATTTACTGAAGAGGCTAATAGGGAAGCGACTAATCTTGCAAGAGTTGTAACAGCACATGAGCAAATCTATATCCCGAAAGTAGGAGAAGAAATTGACAAAGTGATGGATTCATATGACAATAGATTAAGGGAAAGTGAATCCGGTCGCACGAATATTAATACAGCAGAAATTCAGGAACTTGAAAAGCTTCCGGGAATTGGAGAGGTGAAAGCGAGTCAGATTATTGCATATAGAAATGAGAATGGATTATTTAAAAATTTAGAGGAGTTAAAAAATGTTTCTGGTATTGGTCAGAAGACTTATGAAGCTTTACTAGAATATATTACAATAGAATAGGAGGAGTTAAAATGAATAGTAGAGTATTAGTGGTAGATGATGAAAAACTCATCGTTAAAGGAATAAAGTTTAGTCTTGAACAAGAAGGCTGGGAAGTGGATGTAGCTTATGATGGGGAAGAAGCCCTTAATCTAGTTAAACAGGGACATTATGATGTGATGATTTTAGATGTGATGCTTCCCAAATATGATGGGCTACAGGTATGTCAGCTTGTAAGAGAGTTCTCAAATATTCCTATTGTTATGCTTACAGCAAAAGGTGAGGATATGGATAAGATTATGGGACTTGAATATGGTGCAGATGACTATGTGACGAAGCCTTTCAATATTTTAGAACTTAAAGCACGTATTAAGGCTATTTTAAGACGCTCTGTACAAAGTGAGAAAGAACAGAGTAAAAAGCTTCTTGAAGTAGGCAGTTTAAAATTAGAGTTAAGTAGCAAACGTGTATTTTTAAATAATCAAGAAATCAATTTAACAGCTAAAGAGTTTGATATGCTTGAACTTTTTGCAACCCACCCAGGTAAGGTGTATAGCCGTGATCAGCTTCTTGATACAATTTGGGGGCGTGACTACCCTGGTGATGTTAGAACAGTAGATGTACATGTAAGAAGGCTACGTGAAAAGATTGAACCAAATCCAGGGCAACCTGAATATATTCATACTAAATGGGGGGTAGGTTACTATTTTAAGGATTAAGATGAAATGGTTCCATAGCCTAAGATGGAGATTATTTATCTTATTCTTTTTAGTAAGCTTTTTGCCATTTATGTTTTTTTCTCCCATATTAATGGGGCGTATGGAATCTTATTATATTGAACAAAGTAAGCACGATTGGCTTAGGGAGGCAAATCGTATCTCAATACAAATTACGCAAGGTAACTATCTCAAAGATCAATCAAGTTATACTTATTTTGAGTCCTATATTAAGGGACTTGGTAAAGAAAAGGGATTTGATGGACGTATTGTAGTTGTAGATAGACTAGGTTATATTATTGCAGATTCAGCAGCTGCTGATAAAGGGCATACCATTATGAATAAGCAGGTTTTTGATGCCCTTAATAAAGAAGAGAGTGCACAGGTTTTTATAAGAGAAGACCAAGAAGTGATCAGTGCAGTTGTTCCTATAGTAGATAAAGAGAATAAAGATGAAGTATTAGGTACCGTTGTAGTTACAGCCTATATAAATGATATTTATGATTCATTAGGTGAAATGCGTAATCAAGTTTACTTATTATCTTTATTTACAAGTTTTCTGATAGGCTTATTAAGTTTCTTTACTTCTTCTTTTATTTCAAGACCACTTAAACTTCTTATGAAATTTGTACAAAAGATTACGAATGGCCAGCTTGATCAAAAAGTAGATATTAAAGGTAAAGATGAAATTGCAGAACTGGGTAATGCTTTTAACCATATGGCCGAGCAGTTGCAACGTGTCGAACATTCTAGACAGGAATTTGTATCTAATGTATCTCATGAATTAAAAACACCTTTATCTTCTATTAAGGTTCTAACAGAATCTTTATTATTTCAGGAAAATGTACCTGTAGAAATGTATCAGGAATTTTTTATGGATATTAACTCTGAAGTGGATAGGCTCAATAATATTATTAGTGACTTATTGACACTTGTTAGGCTGGATCAGACAGAAGTACCGATGAACATTAAAACAACCAACCTAAATGATATGACACAAGCCATTTTAAAAAGACTTATTCCTTTGGCTAAGAAGAAAGACATTAAGCTTATTTATCAAAGTCATAAGGAAATTTTTGTAGATATTGATGAAGTGAAGTTGACACTTGCTATATCCAACCTTATTGAGAATGCTATTAAGTATACACCAGAAGGCGGAGAAGTAAGAGTTATTTTACAAAGTGACCTTCAAGATGCATGGGTAAGTGTAGAAGATACGGGTATTGGTATTGCAAAAGATGAACAATCTAAAATATTTGAACGCTTCTATCGAACAGATAAAACACGTAATAGGGAAACAGGGGGAACAGGCCTGGGGCTTTCTATTACATACCGTACAGTTATTATGCATAATGGTTCGATACAAGTAGAAAGTGAAGAAGGTAAAGGTTCTATTTTCACAGTTCAAATACCGATTAGGCAGATATAAGAGGAGGCAGAAGAGGATGAACAAATGGATACGTATCCCCCTCCTATTACTAAGTTTAAGTTTTCTTTTATTAGGTGTAGGGTGCTTTAATGGTAATAGTTCAGGTGGGGATTTAGAAAAAGTTAACCTTTATTTTTATGATGAACATCAGAATGCATTAGTTATGGAAGAACGTAAACTTGAAATAACGGCTGATATGTCGAATGAAAGCCTAATGCTTACAGTCATTGATGCGCTTGCAAAAGGACCGCAGACAAGTAACCAAGGTGCAAGACCCATAAACTTTAATATTGACCAGGCTATCTTAAAGGAACGCAGTGCTTTTATCAATTTTACAAAGGATTATGATAAATTAGATACGCCAACACAGATTATTCATCGGGCTATGCTTGTCTATACGCTTACAGAGTTAGAATTTATTGATAAAATTGAATTCTTTGCAGGGGATCAGCCACTTGTCAATAGTAATGGCGAGAAGATTGAGCCAGTAGAGCGCAAAGATATTTTAATTAGTGTACTCAATCCTAAGCCACCGACAAATAGTCAGATTATTACTTTATACTTCCCAGGACCACAAGGTGATTTGCTTTATAAAGAACCAAGGGAAATTAGAGTTGATAATAATACACCACTTGAAAATTATATTCTAGCAGAGCTTATAAAAGGCCCTGTCACACAAGGATTGGTAGCACCATTACCTATGGATACAAAGGTCAATGCTATTAAAACACAAGATGGGGTATGCCAAATTGATTTGTCTTATGATTTACAAGTACCACAGTTGGCTAATGGTTTACGAGAAGATATTGTGATTTATTCTATTGTAGACTCATTAACAGAGTTATCAAGAATTAAAAAAGTTATTTTCCTAAAGGATGGAAAGAAACAGACAGAGTTCACACTTCCAATCCATACAGGTGGTATCTTTGAAAGGAATGAAGCGATTATTGCACCGACTCCATAGACCCTTAGTTTGGGTAGGAATTTATTTTATATTAGGATTAATAGGGGGAATGATAAGAGAGAATATCTCATATCATTCCTTTTTTATTTATGGTTTAATTGTACTTGGAAGTAATTTAGTGATTATACATTACACAAAGAAATGGGCTTATATGCTCTTAATTGTTATGATGGGGATAGGAAGCGTAAGCATGCAGATGCATCCTGTATCTAAAGAACAGTTTTTAGAAGGAGAACAGGTCACTTTAAAGGGGATTATAATAGATGAAGCAGAAACAGCTTTTAATCAAGTTCTTATTTTAGATCAAGTGATAAATGTACAAAAGGATAAAGCAGTAGCCTTAAGAAGTAAGATTAAAGTGATTACAAATGATCAGGAGGACTTTCATTTAGGAGAGACTGTACTTATACAGGGAAAAGTAAATCCTTTACCTAAGCAGTACAATCCCTCAGACTTTGATTATGGTCTTTATTTAAAAAGTCAGGGAATTGTCAATGAAGTCAAGCTACAACAAGTTATAAAAAGATGGCCTTATAAAGGTGTACTTTATAAAATAAGAGAGAAAGTGCGTATGCAGATTGAGTACATTTTTAAAGGACAAGATGATGGTTTAGTTAGTGCCTTAGTATTAGGAGAAGACGGAGATTTAAATACAGATATAAGAGCGTTGTATGAACAGCTAGGGATAGCACATGTACTTGCTATTTCAGGTTTGCATATGAGTATAATAGCAGCTGGTATTTGGTGGTCCTTAGGGATTATGGGCCTAAACTATGAAATGAGAAATGGGATTAGTCTAATAGGCATATGGAGTTATAGCATATTTGTAGGCATGAGTGTATCCATTATACGGGCAAGTATCATGTTGACAGTTATGCTTGTTGTAAGAAGTTTGTGGGAGGAAGAAGATTTATTAAGTAGTTTAGCATTAGCTGCTTTAATTATTTTAATAGTCAACCCTTTTCAACTTTACCAGGTAGGATTTCAGCTTTCTTTTATAGCTTTATTAGGTATAGCTTTTTATCAGTCTGTTTATCACTTTATAAAACATGAGTGTAGCTGTGTTAAAAGTGTGCTTAAGGTATGCCGTATACTTTTACCTTCTATATGTATAGGGCTTTTTATAAGTCCTGTTATAGCTTATCATTTTTACGAGCTACCTCTTTTAAGTGTACTGCTTAATGTACTGCTGGTTCCTATTTTTGGACTTTTGCTCCCTTTAATATTTATAACACTTTTAGTAAGTGCAGTAATGCCTGGGATTAGTTTTATATTAGCTTATAGTATTTTAGGTTTTCTAGGAAGTATTAAAAGTATAGGGACTTTTTTGGCTACATTACCTTTTACAACTTTAATAATAGGTAGGCCAAGTGGTTTGTTCCTTATCCTACACTATAGTATGTTATGCATAGTGGGTCTTAAACTAAAAAAGATATGGAGTAAAAGAAACTACTATTTAGTAGGAGTAGGAAGCCTTATAATCCTAGTAGGTATTTTAAATACAGAAGGTTTTATGAATATTACACATCTTTACGTAGGGCAAGGAGATTGCACTGTTGTGACAACACCAAAAGGCAAGACTTTACTTATAGACAGCGGGCCAGAGCAGTCTGGTAAAAAGGTAGAAAACTATCTTAAATATAAAGGAAAAAGGCAAGTAGACTTAGCTATTGTTTCACACCCTCATGAAGACCATATAGGTGGATTACTTTATTTAATAGAGGAAGGTTATAAGGTAAAGGCAGTTATATGGCAAGTTCCTGATAATCTAGAAGATGAATATGCCTTTAGACTTAAGAAGTTGTGTGAGAAGCAGAAAATTCCACTTTATAAGGGATATAGAGGCAATGAAGTTAGAATAGATGATGTTTGTCTTCAGGTACTTTGGCCTTACAAAGATGCTGACTATAGCAATGCCAATGAAGCTTCCCTTGTTTGTGTATTAAAGTATGGAGAATTTGAAGAACTGTTTACAGGAGATATTGGATTTGCTACAGAAAAGTATTTAGAAAATGATTTAGGTGATTTAGAGATTTTGAAGGTTCCCCATCATGGATCAAGTTATTCATCTTCCTCAAAGTTTTTAGAGAAACTAAGCGTAGAATATGGTATGATTAGTGCAGGTGTTCGAAATCTTTATGGTCATCCTAACAGATTAACATTAGAAAGACTTAAGGAGCAGCAAATAGAGATTATGCGTACAGATATACAAGGTGCGCTTTTGGTTCGAACAGATGGTAAACAGTATACGGTACAGTCACAAATACAGGAGGAATAGGTACGTGAACCAGAAGGGGATTACCCTCATTTATGGTGAGGAAGAATGGATTAAAAATGAGGCTCTAAATAAAATTAAAAGTCAAAGCGTAGATGAATCAGATTTAATGAATTATACTACATTTGAAGGCAAGGATCTTATTGTTTCTAACTTGATAGACACAGGTGAAACAATGCCGTTTTTTGTAGAGGAAAAACTCATTGTTGTAAGAAAAAGTGGACTTTTTAAGGCAGGTAGAAAAGAAGATACACAAAATCTTCTTGACTGGCTTAAGAAAAAGCCTAATTATACGAAGATTGTCTTTGTGGAAGATGAAATTGATAAACGTAATGCACTTTATAAGTATGTCAAAAGTGATTTTGAAGTGATAGAAGGGGTATGCCCAGATGATGAAGCTTTAATGCGTATTTTGAAAGAAGCTTGTAAAGAGAGAGAACTTAAAATAGAAGATTATCTTATCCGATATTTAATCATGAATTTGCCACGTAATATTGGACATATTTTAATTGAACTAGATAAACTAGCATCTTATGTAGGTAAAGAGGCTGTTACAAAAGAAGTGATTAATGAGGTTTGTGTATTCTCATTAGAACAAAGAGTATTCGAGCTTCTAAAAGCAGTAAGCCAAAAAAATACGAGCCAGGCTCTAGCAATTTATAATAAACTTATTGAAAGTAAAGAATCACCTATAGGTGTACTTGTACTCATAGCTAGACAGTATCGTATTTTATTACAAGTAAAATATTTGCTACGAACGCAAACACCGATTAAGCAAATTAGTCAAAGTGTAGGTGTACCTTATTATGTGGCACAGGATTTAAGTAAGCAAGCTCAAAGTTTTAGTTTTAAAGTCCTTCAGGATATTTTAGAACTTTGCCTTGAAAGTGATAGTGCTATTAAAACAGGTAAGATGGAACCTGTTAAGTGTATTGAACTTCTTATTATTAAATGTATTACAATACAATAAAAGAACAATAAAAAACTACTAACCTTAAGGTTAGTAGTTTTTTGTATTAAATTACGCCATTTTGTTAACTAAACGAGTTAAAGTTGATTTTTTACGAGCAGCTGCATTTTTGTGGAAAAGACCTTTTGCAGTAGCTTTATCGATAGCTTTAACAGCAACTTTTAATTGAGCTTCTGCTAATGCTTTATCATTGTTGTTTGCTGCAGCAACAACTTTTTTGATGTATGTTTTAACTGCTGAGTTAAGTGCACGGTTACGTGCTGTTCTAGTTGCGATAACTTTAATACGTTTTTTTGCTGATTTAATATTTGCCATGTGATGGCACCTCCATTCATATTCTATGGACACGGTTTGGGGAATTATGAACGGTTAATCATATCATGGTACATTATATAGTATTACCAGAGACAAGTCAATGTATAGTCTCTAAATTTATGGTAAAAATACTTGAAGAGTAGTACAGAAAGGATGACGTTATGGAAAAAACGCTTACAAGCTGGACACCACGTACGGATTTAGCCTTAGAAATCGGTATGGAACTTAATAAAAATAATACAGAAGATGATGGATATCATATAGAGGGTGTAGAGGTTAAAATGACCCAAAATGAAAAATTTCCTATTACAACAACTTATGTGCATATTCAGAATGAATTAGGCGAAAGAAATATGGGGAAACCTATTGGGCATTATATTACAGTAGAATCTCAAGATATGAAGGATAACAATCCAGAAGTACATCAAGAAATTATTCATATCGTTTCTACAGAGATTAAAAAGTTATTACCTAAAAAGTCAGAACTCCATGTATTAGTTGTAGGACTTGGTAACCGTTATGCTACACCAGATATGTTAGGTCCCGAGGTATCTGGAAAAGTACTTGTTACAAGACATCTTAAAGAACATGCTCCAGAAGCTATAGATGAGTCAGTCAATACTTTAAGTAGTCTTACACCAGGTGTTATGGGATTAACCGGTATTGAAACAGGAGAAATTATAAAAGGGGTTGTCGAAAATATTAAACCAGACTGTATAATTGCTATTGATGCACTGGCGGCAAGAAGTCCAGAACGTATTAATTCTACCATTCAAATTAGCGATACAGGTATTTCTCCAGGTGCAGGAATAGGAAACAAACGTAAGGAGCTTAGTGAAGCGACAATGGGATGTCCAGTACTAGCTATAGGTGTTCCTACTGTTATTGATACGGCAACTCTTGTTAATGATACATTAGACCATATGATACATCAAATGCTTACACATGCACCCGATCATGCTTTTTACAGCCTTCTTAAGGAAGTTAGTGAAGAAGAAAAATATAGTATGATTAAGGAAATTCTTGTTCCCCAATTAGGTAATCTTTTTGTAACAGCTAAAGATATTGATGAAATTATTACCTACCTTACAACTATTATCTTTAATAGTATCAATATTGCAGTACATCCTGGTATAGGATTAGATGATATTAATAAATACTCTAATTAGTCATAAATCCCCTTTCTAAATTATACAATAGTAAAGACAGGCTATAAGAGGGGGTACAGGATGAATAAAAATAAATTGAATATTAAACCATATGGCATACGACTTGCACTAATACTTATGATGATTTGTGGTACGTGGAAGTTGTATGCTCTATTAAATGATAAGACGAATCAACAAGCACCATTGCTTTTTACAAAGATTACAATGCCAGCCTATAGTCAAGAAGTGCTAAATATAGATATTGAAGAAGAAGTTGCAACATCTATAAAAAGGCTCAGTATGCCCCTAGCACTTGTTAAACAAACTATGCCATTTAGTAAACTAATAGATAGAGGGAGTTATGAAGAAGAACTTTCGGGACATTTTCATATTCCTGAAGAGGAAGAGCTGATTACCCTTGAAAAAGATAATCTCTATACACCTGATTTGCCTACACCTATTAAGCAACAAATTAACTTAGATCAGTTAAGTGATCCACAATATCTTTTAAATAAAATCTACACAGGGGATCGTAATATTCTTACTATAGATGAAGAACTATTTGAAGAGTGGGATTTTAAAGAACTAGCGCAAAGAGAGTTTAGAATAGATGAATCCATAGAGGGACCTAAAGTTCTTATTTTCCATACACATGCAAAAGAACTTTTTGCAGATGAAGAAACAGGTGATTTAGGTGTAGTAGCTGTAGGTAATGCATTAGAGGAAATTTTAGAGGAAGAATATAGTATTGAAACTTTACATGTTACAGATCATTTTTATGAAAATGACATAACAACGAATACAGATGGTTGTTATGAACGTATGGAGGCTGTTATCCAAACTGTATTAGATGAAAACCCATCTATACAGATTTGTATAGATTTACATAGGGATGGTATTGATGGAGAGGCTAAAGTAACGGGGGATTTAAATGGCGAAGAGGCAGCAAAGATTATGTTCGTAAATGGTATGACCAGGCAGAAAAATCAGGCTGGAGAAAATATTCCTATGAAGTCTTTAGTTAATCCTTATTTAGAAGACAATCTAGCCTTTTCTCTGCAGATGCAGATAGAAGGGATGAAATACTATCCTCAGCTTATGCGAAAAATCTATTTAAAAGGTTACCGCTACAGCCTAAATATGAAACCTATGTCACTTCTTATCGAAATTGGTGCGCAAAACGAAACTAGTGAAGAAGCTATTAGAACAGCTGAACCTATTGCACATCTATTAGCAAAGGTTCTTGAAAAGGATTGATACATGTAAAAGGGTTATGCTATAATAAAACGAATATACTAGAGAAAATATTAAGGAGGAGCAATATGTCTCTTTCAAGACAAGAAAAAATTAGAAATTTTTGTATTATAGCACATATTGACCACGGTAAAAGTACATTAGCCGACAGGATCATACAAATGACAGGTACCCTTACAGAAAGGGAAATGCAAGAACAAGTTCTTGATAATATGGATTTAGAACGTGAACGTGGGATTACCATTAAATCACAAGCTGTAAGGCTTGTTTATAAAGCAAAAGATGGTGAAGAATATATCTTTAATCTAATTGATACGCCAGGACACGTAGACTTTAATTACGAAGTGTCTAGAAGTTTAGCAGCCTGTGAAGGTGCTATTCTGATTGTAGATGCAGCTCAAGGTATTGAAGCTCAGACACTTGCCAATGTATACCTAGCACTTGATCATGATCTTGAGATTATGCCAGTTATTAATAAAATTGATCTTCCAAGTGCAGACCCAGATGCTGTTAAGAATCAAATTGAAGATGTTATTGGTTTAGATGCTAGTGAAGCACCACTTATTTCAGCTAAGAATGGTATTAATATTGAAGATGTGCTTGAACAGGTTGTAAAAAGTGTGCCAGCACCACAAGGTGATGAAAATGCACCACTACAAGCCCTTATCTTTGACTCTCTTTATGATCCTTATAAAGGTGTTATTATCTTCTGTAGTATTAAAGAAGGTACAGTGAAAAAAGGTATGAAGATTCGTATGATGGCTACAAAAGCTGAATTTGATGTTGTGGAAGTTGGAACATTTGGTGCAGGTGCCTTTAGACCAACAGATAGCCTTAAAGCGGGTGAAGTAGGTTATATCACTGCAAGTATTAAGAATGTAAAAGATACAAGTGTTGGGGATACGGTAACAGATGCTAATAATCCTACAGCAGAGCCATTGCCAGGTTATAAAAAAGTAAATCCAATGGTTTACTGTGGCCTTTATCCAGCAGATGGTTCAAAGTATGGAGATCTTCGAGATAGTCTTGAAAAACTCCAACTTAATGATGCAGCACTTACATTTGAACCTGAAACATCTGTAGCGTTAGGATTTGGTTTTAGATGCGGTTTCTTAGGACTTCTTCATATGGAAATTATTCAAGAGCGTTTAGAGCGTGAATATAACTTAGATCTTGTTACAACAGCACCTAACGTTATTTATCATGTCTATAAGACAAATGGCGAGCGTATCGATTTATCTAACCCTTCTAACCTTCCAGATCCATCTCATATTAAACATATGGAAGAGCCTATGGTAAAAGCACAAATTATTGTGCCATCTGATTATATTGGTGCAGTTATGGACCTTTGCCAAGAAAGACGTGGTATTTATCATGGTATGGAATATTTAGAAGGTACACGTGCGGTACTTACGTATGATCTACCACTTAATGAAATTATTTACGATTTCTTTGATGCACTTAAATCTAGAACACGTGGTTATGCATCATTTGATTATGAACTTACAGGTTATGCAGAGTCTAAGCTTGTAAAACTTGATATACTTGTTAATAAAGAAATGGTAGATGCACTTTCTCTTATCGTGCATGAATCTAATGCAGTAGAGAAAGGTAGAAAAATTGTTGAAAAGCTTAAAAAGGAAATTCCAAAGCATTTATTTGAAATTCCAATCCAAGCTGCTATTGGCAATAAAGTTATTGCCAGAGAAACCATTAGCGCTATGAGAAAAGATGTTCTTGCTAAATGTTATGGTGGGGATATTTCACGTAAACGTAAACTTCTTGAGAAACAAAAAGAAGGTAAGAAACGTATGCGTCAAGTTGGTAATGTAGAAGTGCCACAAGCAGCATTCATGAGCGTTTTAAAACTTGATGAATAGAGGGACTATATGAAAATAGGATTGTATGTACACATACCATTTTGTCATTCTAAGTGTTATTACTGTGATTTTTTATCTTTTCCTAATAAAGGACAGGAAGAAATTTATGTAGATGCACTTGTAAAGGAAATTCAGCATTATGGTCTGAAGGTAAGAGGCCTGCACACAATCGGTAGTCTATTTATTGGTGGAGGTACCCCTACGGTACTTCCACCTTTTTTATTAGACCGTGTGCTAGAGGCTATTAGATTAAATTTTGACATTGAAGAAGATGCAGAGTGGACAGTAGAGTCTAACCCTGGAACCATTTTAGAAGAGCATGTTGAAAGTTTTAAAAAGAATGGGGTTAATAGAGTAAGTTTAGGCCTTCAAGCTGTACAGAATTATCAGCTTAAGCAGATTGGACGTATTCATATTTTTGAAGATTGGAAACGTAGTATCATGCTACTTAGAAGTCATGGTATGACTAATATTAATACAGATATTATGTTTGCCCTCCCTAATCAGACTATGGAAGAATGGCAAGATACAGTAGAGGCAATGATTGCTTATGAATTGCCCCATATTTCAGCTTACTCTTTGATTATAGAAGAAGGGACTGTGTTTGGAAAAAAATATGAAGAAGGTACACTTAAGACTATTGATGAAGAGACAGACCGTCAGATGTATACCTTTGTAAAAGAACGTTTAAAAGAAGCAGGGTATACTCAGTATGAGATTTCAAATTGGGCTAAAGATGGATTAAACTGCAGGCATAATGAGCTCTACTGGGAATGTGGATTTTACTTGGGCCTAGGATTAGGTGCACATGGCTATATGGATGGAATACGTTACCATAATACAGTAGCATTTAATGACTACCTTACAGCAAAAGGTCAGTCTGACAAGCTCGTTGTAGAAAGAGAGACCATTACATCTAAAATTGCTATGGAAGAATATATGTTTCTGGGATTACGTATGTTGAAAGGGATAAGTATAGGGGAATTCTATAAAAAGTTCGGGGTTTCCATTTTTGAAATATATAGGGAACCTATAGAAAAATGGATGAAGGAAGGAATCCTGATACACAATAAAGACAGACTTTTTTTAAGTGAGATAGGGATTGATTTATCTAACCAAGTATTTGTTTCTTTCTTATTAGATTAGACCTTATAAAGGTTAATAATTTATTCAAAATATATTTACCAAATCGTATTGACATTACTATAAAAGAATGATATCTTAAAAATGTAGTTAGCACTCGTGGATGACGAGTGCTAACAAAAGAAAAAGGAAGTGAAATCATGGATATAAATGAAAGAAAAATAAAGATTCTCGAAGCCATTATTCATGATTATATACAGACAGGAGATCCTGTAGGATCAAGGACAATTTCTAAAAAATATGATCTTGGTATAAGTTCTGCAACCATTCGTAATGAAATGGCTGACCTTGAAGATTTAGGGCTTATTGTACAGCCACATACTTCAGCAGGACGTATTCCTTCGGATAAAGGTTATCGTTTATACGTTGATAATCTCATGCAATATCCGGATATCGCTCCTGATATTCAGAAGGTTGTTGCAGAGGTCATTCATAGTAAGTTTGACAAAATTGATAAGTTACTTGAAGAGACAGCAAAGCTTATTTCAACTGTAACACATTATGCAACAATTGCATCTCCACCTACTATACATCAAACAAAGATTAAACATCTTCAACTGGTGCCAGTAGATGAAAGAAATGTAGCTATTGTCATTGTTACAGATGCTAATATTGTAAGACATTATGTGATTCGTACAAAGAAAACTTTAGACTATGCACTATGTGGTATTTTAACGAATATTATTAATGAAAGTCTAACAGGTACATCATTGGATGAACTGAGTATAGATAAGATGCGTATCCTTGAAGAGCGTATGCTAGGGTATAAAGATATAGCAGTAGACCTAATGCATGCCATCATTGATACACTTGAATCAGAAGATATCCCAAATGTATTTACAAGAGGCATGACAAATATGCTTAATTTCCAAGAGTTTAATGATATTGAAAAAGCGAAAAAGCTTTTTGAAGTACTTGAACAAAAGCCTTACTTATATAAAATGCTTAAACATAAACCGAGTACAGAAGTAAACATCAGTATTGGTGAAGAAAATGGGTTAGAACCTATGAAAGAGTGTAGTATTATTACAACAAGCTATGAAATAGGAGATTATAACTTAGGTACAATCGGTATTATTGGTCCAACACGTATGAATTATGGACAGGTAGTATCACTGCTTGAACATATTTCTCATCATATTAAAAATATGCTAATTGAAGCAAAAGAGTAATTCAGAAAGGATGCTGGTTCATGGAGGAAAAAGAAATTAAAGATCAAGTGCAAAATGAAACGGTAGAAGAAGTTACAGTAGAAGAAGTTAAAGAAGAGGCTCAAGAAGAAGCAGTTGAAGAGGTTAAGTCTGTGGTCGATGAGAATATTGAGCGCCTTCAAAGACTTATGGCTGAGTTTGATAACTACCGTAAGCGTACTGAAAAAGAAAAACAAAACATTTATGACTTAGCAGTAAGTACTACAGTAACAGAACTTTTAGGAACTGTAGATAATTTTGAAAGAGCTTTAAAACAAGAGACAACTGATAAATCATTCTACGAAGGTGTATCTATGATTTATAGACAACTCTTAACAGTTCTAGAAAAATTAAATGTAACTCCTATTGAAGCAGCAGGTAAAACATTTGATCCAGATTATCACAATGCAGTTCTACACATAGAAGATGATACTTTGGAAGAAAATATAGTTGTTGAAGAGCTTCAAAAAGGTTATTTATATAAAGAAAAAGTAATCCGCTACAGTATGGTTAAAGTAGCTAACTAATAAAGAAGTAAAGATTAGGAGGAAAAAATAATGGGAAAAATAATTGGTATTGATTTAGGAACAACAAACTCTTGTGTAGCAGTTATGGAAGGTGGAAAACCTGTTGTAATCGTAAATACAGATGGTAATAGAACAACACCTTCAGTAGTTGGTTTCACAAAAACAGGAGAAAGACTTGTAGGTGATGTTGCAAAACGTCAAGCAATTACAAACCATGATCGTACAGTAGCATCAATCAAACGTCACATGGGTACTAACTACCGTGTAAGCATCGATGGAAAAGATTATTCACCACAAGAAATTTCAGCAATTACACTTCAAAAACTTAAAGCTGATGCTGAAAGTTACTTAGGTGAAGCTGTAACAGAAGCTGTTATTACAGTTCCTGCATACTTCTCAGATAGCCAAAGACAAGCAACAAAAGATGCTGGTCGTATTGCTGGTCTTGAAGTAAAACGTATCATCAATGAGCCAACAGCAGCCGCGCTTGCATACGGTCTTGAAAATGAACAAGAACAAAAAATCATGGTATATGACCTTGGTGGTGGTACATTCGACGTATCTATCATTGAAATCGGTGATGGTGTTATCGAAGTATTAGCAACAAGTGGAGATAATCACCTTGGTGGGGATGACTTCGACCAACGTATTATCAACTATTTAGTAGAAGAGTTCAAAAAACAAGAAGGCGAAGATTTATCAGCAGATAAAATGGCTATGCAACGTCTTAAAGAAGCAGCAGAAACAGCTAAGAAAGAACTTTCTTCTAAATCAACAGCTAATATCTTAATTCCTTTCATCTGTGCTGCAGGTAAAAACTTAGATATTACACTTACACGTGCTAAATTTGATGAATTAACAAGTGACCTTGTAGAACGTACAATGGGACCAGTAAGAACAGCACTTAGCGATGCAGGTCTTAATGCAAACGAACTTGATAAAGTATTATTAGTTGGTGGTTCAACACGTATTCCAGCTGTTCAAGAAGCTGTTAAACGTATCACAGGAAAAGAACCATTCAAAGGAATCAACCCAGATGAATGTGTAGCTGTAGGTGCTGCTATTCAAGGTGGTAAACTTTCAGGTGAAGCAGGTGTTGGTGATATCCTTCTTCTTGATGTAACACCACTTTCACTTGGTATTGAAACATTAGGTGGTGTTGCTACAGTTCTTATTCCAAGAAATACAACAATCCCAACTAAGAAAAGCCAAGTATTCTCAACAGCGGCAGATAACCAACCAGCAGTTGATATCCATGTTGTTCAAGGTGAAAGACCAATGGCTAACCAAAACAAAACACTTGGTAACTTCAAATTAGATGGTATTATGCCAGCTCCACGTGGTATTCCACAAATTGAAGTTGGATTTGATATTGATGCAAATGGTATTGTTAAAGTAACAGCTAAAGATCTTGGTACTGGTAAAGAACAGCACATTACTATTACTGCAAGCACAAACTTAAGTGAAGATGAAATTAACAAAGCTGTAGCTGAAGCAGAACAATATGCTGCTGAAGATAAAAAACGTAAGGAAGCAATCGATGTTAAAAATGAAGCAGATAGCATGGTATTCCAAACAGAAAAAATGATGAAAGACATGGAAGACAAACTTGATGCTGCAGATAAAACAGACGTTGAAGCGAAACTTAATAAATTAAAAGAAATCAATGACCGTGTAAATGTAGAAACAATTACAGATGCAGAGGTTAATGAACTTAAAGAAGCTAAAGAAGCTTTAACACAAGCATTCTACGCAATTTCTGAAAAAATGTATGCACAAGCTGCTCCAAATGCAGCACCTGGTGCTGATGCAGGAAGTGCAAACGCAAACGATGATGTAATCGATGCAGATTTCAAAGAAGAATAAGAGTTAACAAATAGAACGGTCAAAGAGTTATACTCTTTGACTGTTTCTACGTTGTGAGTGTATAATGGAAGAAGTCAATAAAATGGGATGGTGAAAAACGTGGCAAAAAGAGATTATTATGAGGTTCTTGGTGTTCAAAAAGGTGCAAGCGATGCTGAGATAAAAAAAGCATATAGAAAATTAGCAAAGAAATATCACCCAGATACTAATCAAGGGAATCCAGAAGCTGAAGCGAAGTTCAAAGAAGCAAGTGAAGCTTATGAAGTTTTAAGTGATGAACAAAAAAGAGGTGCTTATGACCGTTATGGACATAGTGCTTTTGAACAAGGCGGAGCTGGTGGCGCTGGCGGATTTAGTGGCGGTTTTGACTTCGATATGGATGATATCTTTGGTAGTGTATTTGGTGACATGTTTGGAGGCGGTGGTAGACGTCGTCCACGTGGACCTAGACCAGGTAATGATATTAAACAAACTATTCAAGTTGAATTTGCAGAAGCTGCTTTTGGTGTAGAAAAAGAAATTAAGATTCAAACATCTGAAACATGCGAAACTTGTCATGGTACAAAAGCAAAACCGGGAACAAATCCAACAACATGTACAAAATGTAATGGGACAGGTCAAGTACGTGTCACACAACGTACAATCTTAGGCGCAATGCAAAGTGTTCAAACTTGTGATGCTTGCCATGGTGAAGGGAAAATCATCAATGAGCCTTGTCAAACATGTCATGGACAAGGTAAAGTAAGAACAAGTAAAACAATTACTGTAAGCATTCCAGCAGGAATTGATCATGGTCAAACACTTCGTATTCAAGGAAAAGGTGAAGCAGGAGATGTGGGTGCACCAAACGGCGATTTACTTCTTACTGTTTATATTAAAGCACATGAACTCTTTGAACGTCGTGGTATGGATGTTTATATGCGTATGCCAATTAATTTTGCGCAAGCAGCATTAGGGAGTGAACTTTCTATTCCAACACTTGATGGTAATGTGAAATTCACTATTGGAGAAGGTACACAAACAGGGACTACATTTAGACTTCAAGGTAAAGGGATTCCAAGTCTTCGTAACAAAAAACAACGTGGTGACCAATATGTAGAAGTTTATGTAGAAGTACCTAAAAACCTTACAGCTAAACAAAAAGATTTACTACGCGAATTTGCAGATGGTACAGTAGAGCATCAGCCAGAGCAGATGAACTTCAGAAAGAAAATAGAAAAATTCTTTAACAAAAACTAGATAAAAGTAGGAGGATTACCCAGTGGATTATATTCAAATTGCGATTGAGACAACACATGAAGCAGTAGAAGCCATCAGTTATTTTTTAGTAGAGGAAATGTCAGGTGGTGTAGAGATATGTGACCCTATAGATGTGGTTTCTCAAGACCGCTCTCAGGTAATTTTTGATTTAATAGATGAAAGTTTGATAAGTGAAGATATGGACACTGTGGTGGTTAAAGCTTACTTTTCAACAGAAATTGATATTGTAGAAAAAGTTGAAGCTATTAAAGGGCATTTAAAGCATATTAGTGAATTCTTAAATATTGGAACAGGTAAAATTACTTTATTTGATATTCCAGAAGAAAAATGGGCAAACGAATGGAAGAAATACTATAAACCTGTTAAATTAGGTGACCATATTGTCATTAAGCCAAAATGGGAAACTTATGAAGCTGAGGTGGATGACCTTATTATAGAAATGGACCCAGGTATGGCATTCGGGACAGGGACACATGAGACAACAGCTATGTGTGCGCAGCTTGTTGAAAAATATATAAGACCAGATCAAACCATTATAGATATTGGTACAGGTAGTGGTATTTTAGGTATTATTGCGGCTAAAATGGGTGCACAAAAAGTTATTGGTGTAGATATTGATCCTGTAGCAGTTAAAGTAGCGAAGGAAAATGTAGCTTACAATCATGTAGAAGACCAAATGGAAGTCTATGCAGGCAACTTAATTGATGTTGTAAAAGAAAAAGGTCAAATTGTCGTATCTAATATTATTGCAGATGTTATTATTATGCTTGCAGGCCAGGTAGAACAGGTTATTGCAGATGAAGGTACATGGATTGCTTCAGGTATTATACAGATGAGAAAAGACGACGTTATAGCAGCTATTGAAGCAAATGGTTTTGAAATCGTAGAAATTCACGAGCAAAAAGAGTGGGTAGCTGTTGTTGCTAGAAGGAGAAAATAGTCGATGGCAAAGTTTTTTGTTAATGCTCAAAATATTTCAGAGACAGAAATTATCATTGATGATGAAAATGTTAATCATATTAAGAATGTATTAAGACTCCAAACAGGAGATGAAATTATAATAAATGATAGACAAGGTCACGACTATAAGTGTATAATAAATGCAATAGAACAAGGTAGAATTATAGCTCTTATAGACAGTGTAACCCATTCATTAGCAGAACCTCAGGTAGAAGTTGTGCTATTCCAATCCCTTATTAAAGGTGAGAAAATGGATTGGGTAATTCAAAAAGCTGTAGAAATAGGTGTAACAAAAATTATTCCTATTTGTACTACAAGATGCGTCGTAAAATTAGAAAATCCTAAAAAAATGGCTTCTAAAGTAGAGAGATGGAACAAAATTGCAGAGTCGGCAGCTAAACAAAGCGGCAGAGGGGTTGTACCAGAAGTGGTTTTACCAATATCTATGTCGGAAAGTATAGCTTATGCTAGAACTAATGCATTATGTGCTATTATTCCATATGAGAAAGAACGTGAAATAGGTATTAGAAAAGTTTTACAAAGCACAGAGGCTAAAAGTTTTGGAATCTTTATTGGACCAGAAGGTGGATTTACAGAAGAAGAGATTGAAGAAGCACTTCATCAAGGAGTGCATTCGGTAAGCCTAGGCAATCGCATTTTACGTAGTGAGACAGCGAGTTTAGTAACACTGGCTAATATTATGTATGAAATGGGAGAGATGGGATAATGGACGACCTCACTTTTATCGTAGTAGATGATGCCGTTTTTATGAGAACTGTACTTAAGAAGATGCTTATAGAAGCTTCCTATCAAGTTGTAGGAGAAGCAGGAAGTGGTTTAGAAGCGATAACATTAGCTGAGAAGCTTAAGCCTGATATGATGACACTTGATATTACTATGCCTGAAATGAGTGGTATAGAGGCTATAGAAGGAATTTTAAAAGTAAGCCCAAATACAAAGATTATTATGTGTTCAGCAATGGGACAGCAATCAAAAGTGGTAGAATCTATTAAAAAAGGTGCTAAAGACTTTATTGTCAAGCCTTTTGAAAAAGCGAGAGTACTCCAGGCCATTAACAACGTAAAAAATCTATAAGAGGGGGGAGACCCCCCTTTTTTATGGAATTATTTTGAGAGCGGAAAGGAAAAAGGTATGAGAGAAATTTATTTAGATAATGCAGCAACCACAAAACCTCTTGAGTGTGTGATTGAAGCAGTTTCTGAGACAATGCGCCTTGAATATGGCAATCCATCTTCTTTGCATAAAAAAGGTATTGAAGCAGAAAATAAGATTAAAGAAAGTACAGCTTTTTTTGCTAATCTATTAGGTGCAAGTGAAGATGAGATTTTCTATACATCAGGTGGTACAGAAAGTAATAACTTAGCTATCATAGGAAGTGCACTTGCTTATCAGAAGACTGCAAAGCGTATTATTACAACAGCTATCGAACATCCTTCAGTAGGTGATGTTTTTACTTATTTAAAAGGGCAAGGGTTTGATGTAATTATCTTAAATGTAGATGAAAAGGGTTACATTAATCTAGAGGAATTAGAGGCAAGTATTAATGAAGAAACTTCTTTAGTAAGTATTATGCATGTTAATAATGAGATTGGAACTATTCAAGATATTGAAAAAATAGGAGCTCTCATTAAAAAGAAAAATCCTAGAACGCTCTTTCATGTAGATGCTGTACAGTCTTTTACTAAAATACCTGTATCCGTACGTAAAGCTCAAATAGACCTTCTTTCTATTAGTGCACATAAATTTTATGGGCCAAAAGGTGTAGGATTACTCTATAAAAATAAAAAAGTAAGACTGCAAAATATGCTTCATGGTGGTGGACAACAAAAAAATATGCGTTCAGGAACAGAAAATGTACCAGGCATTTATGGTATGTATATTGCAGCAAAATATGTATTTAACCGTCAACGTGAAATTTTAGAGCACTATAAAGCATGTAAAACTTATTTATATACACGTATTTTAAATGAGATTGAAGGGACACATCTTAATGGGGATGTGGTAGAAGTAAGTGCACCACATATTCTTAATATTGCATTTGAAGATATACGTGCAGAAGTACTCCTTCATGCCCTTGAGCAGAATCATATTTATGTATCTTCAGGTTCAGCATGTGCCTCTAATAAAATGTCTAAAAGTGGGACATTAGCAGCTATTGGACTTAATGGGCAGGCACTTGACAGTGCTATACGTTTCTCATTTAGTATAGATGTTACAGAAGAAGACTTAGAAACATGTGTAGACGTATTGAAAAAACAACTTGTATTACTTAGAAAATTTACACTAGGAGGAAAGAAAAGATGACAAATGTCTTTTTAGTTAAATATGGCGAATTGGCTATTAAAGGTAAAAATCGCTATATCTTTGAAAATAGACTAGTAACAACAATTAGAAGAAACCTTAAACCACTTGGGAAGTTTGAAGTTCAGAAGGAACAAGGACGTATTACGGTAGAACCTAAAGAGGAGAATATTGATCCACAAATCGTTATTGATAAACTAAGTCGCGTGTTTGGTATTATTGGGATTGCATATGGTACAAAAAGAGAAGAGGTTTCTTTCGATGCAGTGAAAGAACTTGCTCTTGAACATATGAAAGCAGAACTTGAGCATAAAGATTACCTTACTTTTAAGGTGAATACAAAACGTGCAGATAAACGTTTCCCAATGGCTTCAATGGAAGTAAGCGCAGAGCTTGGGGCCTATCTTTTAGATGAGTTTCCTGATAAGCTTAAAGTAGATGTACACAACCCAGATATGATTCTTACAGTAGAACTTAGAAATGGAACTTATGTTTACTCTAAGACACATAAAGGTGCAGGCGGTATGCCATATGGTACAAATGGTAAATCAACACTTCTTTTATCAGGTGGTATCGATAGTCCTGTAGCAGGTTGGATGATTGCAAAACGTGGTGTTGAAATTGATGCGGTTTATTTCCATAGTCCTCCTTACACAAGTGAACGTGCGACACAAAAAGTTATTGATTTAGCTAAGAAGGTTGCTATGTATACAGGTGGTATGAAAGTTCATATTGTACCATTTACAGATATTCAAATGGCTATCTATGAAAAGTGCCCACATGAACAATTAACGATTATTATGCGTCGTATTATGATGGAAATTGCACAGCGTATTGCTGAAAGCAATGAGAGCATGTCTCTTATTACAGGAGAGAGTATCGGTCAAGTAGCAAGTCAAACAATGCATAGCTTAGTTGTGACAGATGATTCTGCACGTATGCCAGTATTTAGACCTCTTATTGGATTTGATAAAGAAGAAATCGTACAAATTGCTAAGAAAATAGATACTTTCGAGACATCTATTTTACCTTATGAAGACTGCTGTACAATCTTCGTACCAAAACATCCAGAAACTAAACCTCGTTTAGAGTCTATTGAACGTTCAGAAGAAGCGCTTGCAGATTGTATTGAAGAAATGATTGAAGAAGCAATCCGTACTACAGAAGTTGTTTCAGTATAAAATTAAAAGTCTACTTGAAAAAGTAGACTTTTAATATATGGTTATGATTTTTAGATTAGAAACTCTTTTAAGTGCATCATAAGCATGCTTGCGCTTTGGTCATCATGGATATCCAGTTTTAGAGGTTTGCTAAGGTCTAGGCTAAAGATACCCATGATTGATTTAGCATCGATAACATATCTACCAGATGTTAAATCAAAATCACCATCGTACTTACTGATAAGATTAACGAACTGTTTTACTTTTTCGATAGAGTTTAAACTAATGGTTACAGATGTCATGCTTATTCCTCCTTACAATACTAATTGTATCATATATGGAACAAAGATGAATGTCAATATACTGACTATTACATGAAATATTTAGATAGAGGAGAACACCATGTTACAAAATAAAAATAAAAAATATATTGCAACCTATACCCTAGGATGCAAAGTAAATCAATACGACACAGAAGCTGTTGTAGAGCAATTTAAGGCAGAAGGCTATGAAGAAGTGGCTTTTGATGAAGTTGCAGATGTATATCTTGTTAATACATGTACAGTGACACATTTAAGTGATAGAAAATGTCGTCAGATGCTACGTAAAACAAAAAAACTTAATCCAGATAGCGTACTTGTTGCTATGGGATGCTATGCTCAAGCAGCAGGGGAGAAAATTAAAGAAGACGTATCAGAAGTAGACATTATTGTAGGAACGAATAAAAGAAGTAAAATCTTAAAGCTTGTAGAAGAATATCATAATAATCAAGAGACTTATAATTATGTAAGCAATATTATGGATGTAGAAGAATTTGAAGAGCTTCAAATTAGTAATATGGGCGAACATACACGCGTCTACCTTAAAATTCAGGAAGGCTGTAACAATTACTGCACATACTGTATTATTCCATATGTAAGAGGTAAAATCCGTAGCCGTAAATTAGAGAATGTAGTACAAGAAGCGCAAAGGCTTGTAGAGGCTGGTTTTAAAGAAATTATCTTAACAGGAATACATGTTCTAGCATATGGGAAAGATTTAGGTAATGTAACACTTCTAGATGCTATAAAAAAAGTACATGACATAGAAGGTGTTGAACGTATTAGGTTAAGCTCAATAGAGCCTGTAGCCATAACAGATGAGTTTTTAGAAGCTATTAGCGAACTCCCAAAGCTCTGTCATCACTTCCATCTTTCTTTACAAAGTGGTTCTGAAACTGTTCTAAAACGTATGAATCGTAAATATACGGCGCAAGAATATAAAGAAAGTGTACAAAGATTACGTGGTGTATGGCATGATGTCGCTATTACTACGGATATTATTGTGGGATTCCCAGGTGAAACGGATGAAGAATTTAAAGAAACAGTAGACTTTGTTAAGGAAATTGGTTTTGCACAAGTACATCTTTTCCCATATTCTAAGAGAGAAGGTACAGCAGCAGCTAGGATGAAAAATCAAATTGATAGTCCTATTAAAGATGAACGTATGAAAGTATTAAAACAGGTTACATTAAAGAGTCAAGATGCTTTTCTAGATGAACATATAGGTAAAGAAGTAGAAGTTTTATTTGAAAAAGCCGAAGAAGGCATGGCACAAGGTTATACAAGCAACTATATGAAAGTTGAAGTAGATACAGAACTTCATCTTGAGAATACAGTCGGTAAAGTATATATTGAGACAAGAGAGCACGAAGTGCTTAAAGGAAAGCTTTTATAGAAAGGTCAAAACATTTTATAATTGCATATAACCTTAGATTGTATTATCATATAGCTAAGATAGAAGTGTAAATATTGGAAGGTGAAGCAAATGAAAAACATAAACGAAACAGTGCAATTTCATTTTGAGATGCCTGAAAAGGCTTCAACTCGTGATATATTAATGGATGTTTACGAAGCGCTTAATGAGAAAGGATATAATCCTATTAATCAAATTGTAGGGTATATTATGTCAGGCGATCCAACTTATATTACCAGCTATAATGGTGCACGAAATAAAATTAGAAAATTAGAACGTGATGAGATTTTAGAAGAATTAGTAGCTTATTACCTAAAGAAATAAGCGCTATAAGGCTCATCTTATAGGAGGTTTTAAGCTTGCGTATACTCGGACTAGACTTTGGCACAAAGACGACAGGCGTAGCTGTAAGTGATCCACTTGGATTTACTGCACAAGGACTTGAGATTATTAGACGTACTGATAGCTATAATCTTAAGCCTACTATAAATAGAATTAAAGAAATTTGTGAAGAATATAAAGTAGAAAAGATTGTATTAGGATTCCCTAAAAACATGAATAATACAGAAGGTGAAAGATGTCAACATACTCTTGTTTTTAAGAAAAAACTTGAGCAGGCATTAGCATTACCTGTTGATTTATGGGATGAAAGGCTTACTACAATGGAGGCAGAGAATGTACTTCTTGCAGCCGATGTAAGTCGTGGACGTAGGAAACAAGTCATTGACAAATTAGCAGCCGTGCTTATTTTACAAAATTATCTACAAGCACATAGTTAAAGGGGATTATTATGGATAAAATAAATTTTTATGATGAATTAACAGGTGAAACAATTCAATTTGAAGTAATCGATCAAGCAACAATAGATGGACAAAAATATTTATTAGTTGCTGATGAAGAGGATATTGCAACAATACTAAAAGAAATGAGTGAGGACGGAGACGAAATCACATATGAATTAGTAGAAGATGATGAGGAACTTCAAAAAGTAGCTTTAACTCTTATGGAAAGCGATGAATATGACATTGAAGTTTAGATGATAGGAAGTATCAATTGACAATAAGCTAAGGTACATTTATAATAAAAGTACTTAGGAAATCAATTTTTAGAGGGGCGAATATAATGAATGCAGCAACATTTAAAGAACGACTTAAAGAAAAAGGTTGTAAACTAACCACACAACGTAGAGGAATCTTAGACGTTCTTATTGAAAATTGTGATAAGCATTTATCTACAGAAGAACTTTATGCATTAGTAAAAGAGCGTTATCCAGAAATCGGTCTTGCTACAGTTTATCGTACTGTGCAACTTTTTGAAGAGATGGGTATCATTGATAAATTATATTTTGATGAAGGATGTAGTCGATATGAATTAAGTCATCAAGAAGAACATCACCACCATCATCTTATCTGCTCAAAATGTAATAAAGTTTTTGAAGTAGAAAATGATTTGCTTGCGGAAATCGAAGCCCATATACAAGATAAATATCGTTTTAAAGTCACAAATCACAAAGTTACTTTTTATGGACATTGTGAGGCGTGTTCAAAAAATATATAGATGGAGGTGCAGTTTTGGTGCCCAGAAAAACTAAAAATAAGTTACGCATCATTCCTCTGGGTGGTTTAGGAGAAATCGGTAAAAATATGACAGCTTTTGAATATGAAGATGATATTATTGTTGTCGATTGTGGATTAGCTTTCCCGGAAGACGAGATGCTGGGAATTGACTTAGTTATTCCAGATGTAACTTATTTAACAAAAAATGCAGAAAAAATAAGGGGGATTGTACTTACACACGGGCATGAGGACCATATTGGTGCGTTACCTTATGTGTTACAAGAACTCAATGTTCCTCTCTACGGAACAAAATTAACTATCGGACTTGTAGAGAATAAATTAAAAGAGCATAACTTACTTAGAACGACACAAAGAAATAATGTATCACAAGGGGAAACTATTAAACTTGGTGGTAGTTTTAAAGTAGAATTTATACGTTCTAATCATAGTATTGCAGATGCTGTTATGCTTTCTATTTGGACTCCAGTGGGGACCATTCTTCATACAGGGGACTTTAAAGTAGACTATACACCTATTAGAGGAGGACGTATTGATTTACATCGTCTTGCTGAACTTGGTAAGAAGGGCGTATTAGCACTTCTTGCAGATAGTACAAATGTAGGGCGTACTGGGTTTACACAATCTGAGAAAATGGTTGGATTAAAATTTGAAGATGTGTTTAATAAAGCAAAAGACAAACGTATTATGGTTGCAACTTTTGCCTCTAATGTAGATCGTGTTCAACAGATTATAAATGCAGCTTATAAATTTAACCGTAAGGTAGCTATTATAGGACGCAGCATGGTAAATGTTGCAAAGACAGCAAGTGAACTTGGTTATTTAGATATCCCAGAAAATACACTTATTGATGTAAATGATGTAAAGCGTTATAATGATGAACAAATTGTTATTATTATGACGGGTAGTCAAGGAGAGCCTATGGCAGCTTTATCACGTATGGCAACTTCAGAACATCGCCAGCTTGAAATTAAACCGGGAGATGTGGTTATTTTAAGTTCTACACCTATTCCAGGTAATGAGAAAACAGTTTCTAAAGTAGTCAATGAGCTCGCTAAAAAGGGTGCTACAGTTATTAAAGAGGATACACACGTATCTGGACATGCTGCAGAAGAAGAACTTAAACTTATTCATGCACTAGTAAAACCTAAATATTTTATACCAGTACATGGTGAGTATAGACACCTTCAAAAACATGGAGAACTTGCTGTTGAGATGGGTATGCCAAAAGACCATATTACTATAGCTTCTATAGGTGATGTTATTGAATTAACACGTGAAAGCTGTAAGATTGCAGGTAATGTACCTTCAGGGCAAGTGCTTGTAGATGGGCTTGGTGTAGGTGATGTAGGAAACATCGTTTTACGTGATCGTAAGCATCTTTCACAAGATGGTCTACTCATTGTTGTTATGACACTTGAGCGTGAAACAGGTATGGTAGTGGCTGGACCAGACATTATTTCTCGTGGTTTTGTTTATGTAAGAGAAGCAGAAAATCTTATGGATGCGGCAAAAGTAGTAGTGCGTAAGGCATTAGATCGCTGTGAAACAAAACACATTGTAGAATGGTCTCAGATTAAAACTATTGTCAAAGATGATCTTAAAGAGTTCGTATGGCAAAAAACAAAGCGTAGTCCTATGATTTTACCAATTATAATGGAAGTATAAAAAATACCTAGCTTTTTGCTAGGTATTTTTTGATAGCGCTTGCATTATACTATTTTTTATCTTATATTGACATAGGAAGAATGATTAGAAAGGATAAGCTTATGAGTGAAATTAACTACGATTATATCGTTCAATATATACGTGCACTTCATAATCCACCGGAAGGATTACTTCATGATATAGAGGTTGCTATTGCAAATGGAGAAGAAACATGGCCTATTATTAAGCCAGAGGTAGCAGATTTTATGAGAGTACTTTTAACTATGCAAAAACCAAAAGAAATTTTAGAAATTGGTACAGCTGTTGCATACTCTGCTATGTTAATGAGTGAGCATTTAGAAGAAGGCGGACATATTACAACGATTGAAAGATTTCCTTATATGTTGGGTGTTGCAAGAAAGAATATAAAACAAGCAGGTCTTGAAGAGGTTATTCAAATTATAGAAGGTGATGCTGCTGATATATTAAAAACATTGCCGAGTGAGCAGTATGATGTCATTTTTATGGACTGTGCTAAAGGGCAATACATTAATTTCCTACCTGACTGTATTAGATTATTAAGAAAAGGTGGTCTGCTCATTACTGATAATGTCTTGCATAAAGGTACTGTAGCAAAATCGCGTTATTTAATTGAACGTAGACAACGTACGACCCATATGAGATTAAGAGACTTTTTATGGACCATTACACATTCAGAGGAACTTACAAGTAGTGTACTACCTGTTGGAGATGGTATAGCCCTAAGTTATAAAAAATAGGAGAGATTATAATGAAGAAAAAACGTGTAGAATTATTAGCTCCCGCAGGGAGCTTAGAATCATTAAAAGTAGCTGTACTTTATGGCGCTGATGCTGTTTATATGGGAGGTGGAAGCTATGGTTTACGTGCTAAAGCTAAAAACTTCACCCCTGAAGAAATGAAAGAAGGTATTGCATTTGCACATGCACATGGTGTACAAGTTTATGTAACAGCTAATATCTTTGCGCATAATCAAGATTTTGAAGGTATGGCAGAATACTTTAAATCACTTGAAGAAATGGGCGTAGATGCTATTATCGTTGCAGATCCAGGTGTATTTTCTATTGCTAAAGCAGCAGTACCTAATATGGAAATCCATATTTCTACTCAAGCTAACAACACAAATAGTCATACAGCTAAATTTTGGGCATCTTTAGGTGCACAACGTATTGTTGTAGCACGTGAACTTTCATTCCCAGAAATCAAAGAAATTCATGATAATATTCCAGAGGATATTGAGATCGAAGCTTTCGTACATGGTGCAATGTGTATGGCTTATTCAGGAAGATGCTTATTAAGTAATTACATGACACATCGCGATGCTAACCACGGTGAATGTGCACAGCCTTGTAGATGGAAATATCATGTTGTAGAAGAAACACGTCCAGGTGAATATATGCCTGTAGAAGAAGATGAGCGTGGTACTTATATTTATAACTCACGTGACCTTTGTATGATTGAATATATTCCAGAGCTTATTGAAAGTGGCATTTACAGCTTTAAAATTGAAGGACGTATGAAAACACCTCTTTATGTAGCAACAGTTGTTAAAGCTTATAGAGAAGCAATCGATACTTATTTAGAAGATCCAAAAGCTTTTGAAGAAAAACGTAGTTATTTCCTTCGAGAGGTAGGTAAGGCAAGTCATAGAGAGTTTTCTACAGGTTTCTATGAACATAAACCAACAAGTGACGATCAAACTTATGGACATAACTCTTATGTACGTAACTATGATTTCTCAGGTATGGTTATTGATTATGAGAAAGAAACAAAACTTGTAACAATTGAACAAAGAAGAAAGTTCTCTGTAGGTGATACAGTAGAGATTTTATTACCAAATAGACCGTTTATCAGTGTTAAGATTGAAGAAATGTGGGATGAGGAAGGTAATAGTATTGAATCTGCACCACATCCACTTCAAATTGTTAAGTTTAAAGTGGAAGAGGATGTAACTGTACCAGCACTTCTACGTAAAGAACAACCTCTTTAGACTAATTTTTTAAAATAGTATAAGCTCTTTACAAGAAAATACAAATTGTACGGGCACATTTCGTGCGCACATTCATACAATAAGTATGAACCCATTTTTTATGGAGGTGTGCCGAAATGTTGCCTTTTTTTTGTTTTTCTTATTTTAGCAGTATATCCTCTTTTCCACAGCCCCTTACACCAGAAGAAGAAAAGTACTATTTAGAACAATTAGGTAAAGGAAGTGAAGAGGCCAAGGATATTCTTATTGAACGTAATTTAAGATTAGTGGCACACATTGTTAAAAAGTATAGTAATTTAAATAAAGATATGGATGACCTTATTTCTACAGGAACTATTGGACTTATTAAGGGGATTACCTCTTTTGATACATCCAAAGGGACAAAGCTAGCAACATATGCTGCTAGATGTATTGAAAACGAAATTTTAATGAGTATTAGGTCAAGTAAGAAAGAAAAGAATGAAACATCTATTCATTCTCCTATAGGGATAGATAAAGAGGGAAATGAAATCAGCTTATTAGATGTGCTTTTTACGGAGAGTGAATCTATCTTTGATCAAGTAGATTTTGGAATAGAAATTAAGAAGTTATATGAAAAAATTGGACGCGTACTTAAACCACGTGAAAAGCTTATTCTAAGAATGCGTTATGGACTGGATAATACAGAAGAAAAAACACAGCGTGAAATAGCAGAGCAAATGGGTATTTCCAGGTCTTATGTTTCACGTATAGAGAAAAAAGCTTTGAAAAAACTTTATCAGGAACTTAGTAAAAGTTAAAAAAGGTGTTACAACATATCCTTTTAGGTATGCTGTAACACCTTTTTAATCTACAAAATTAATATCTTGAGATTGCTTATAGCGAGTCTTATAAAAATTATGTTCTTCAGCAGTTTGGCTGAAAGCATGTTTGCTGGTAGAAGCATCTTCTAGTACAAAATAATAATAATCATGTTCTTCAGGCATAAAAGCAGCACGAAGAGCACTCTCGCCAGGAGTGCAGATAGGACCTTGTGGAAGACCTTCATAAAGATAGGTGTTATAAGGAGAGTCTAAAGAGAGGTCTTCATAAGTAAGCGTTTGTTTATGTTCAGGCAAAGCATACTGAATGGTAGAGCACATTTGTAATTTCATTTGCTGATTAAGACGATTATAAATAACACCTGAGATGATGGGACGTTCTTCTTCTAGCTTAGCTTCACGTTCAATAATAGAAGCAATGGTTACGATGTCATGAAGTGTATAGTCTGAATTATAGAGATACTGATTATAACGACTTGTAATCTCTTCAAAACGTCTAAGCATGATAGAGACAATTTCTTCAGCTGAGGCATTTTTGTGAATGCGATAAGTATCAGGGAAGAGATAGCCTTCTAATTTATAAGTGCCTCCCTCAGGAATATCTTTTAAAAAGTCATAATCATATGTTTTATTTTCTATGGCATTTAGGAAAGCTTCTTTGCTTACAATTTGTTTATCTTCTAGACGATTGGCAATTTGAGTAATGGTAAAGCCTTCAGGAATAGTAAATTGAACTTCCTCTAGCGTATCAGGATTTGTAGTAAGGAGCTTTACAATATCATGATTAGTCATATTACTACTAATGGTATAAGTGCCTGGATATAAGTCATCTTCCAAGTCAGAGAGTTTAGCCTCTACTACAAACCAAAACTGGTTACCTATAAATTGTTCATCATAAAGAAGTTTGGCAAGTGTCTGGGCTGTAGTTTGTTCATCTACTTGAAGCTGCAGAGTATGTACGTTAGGAAGGGTTGGACGATTTTGGTCTTCTTCAATCATATTAAAGGTGTAATCAAAGCTTTTAGAAAAGACAATAATACTTCCACATACGGCAAGAGTAATGAGTAGTAAAGTGATAATCATATTTAAAAGCATTCTTTGAGTATGAGAGTGTTTTTTCATAACAGCCTCCTTGTTATTTTACTCAAATTATACATATTTTTATAATATAATTCAATATTTTAATATTTATAAAGATTGAATATAAATAAAGAGTTTGTTATACTAAAATGGTAGAATATGGAATAAAGGGAGTATTAATATGCCAAAGAAAAAAAGAATTTATTTAGCAGGATTACTATGTCTCGGTCTAATGGGGTATACGATAGAAGCAAAACAAGTAGAAAAACAGGAGCTTAATAGCGAGCTCCAAGTAGAGGAAGAACTTTATGAGCAGGTAGAAGAGGTAGAAGGTCAAGAAGAATTGGAAGAAAGCTGGCAGATTGATCAAAAGATCCAAGAAGCATTAAATATAGAACCAATTCGCTTTGAAAGTTTTATAAGTCAGGAGGGTGTTATAAATCAAAGTGATTTTGCAAGAATGCTTTGCTATACCTTAAGGCTTTCACCTCTCTATACACAAATTCCTGATGAAGACCCTTACATTGCAAGTTTGAAAAAAGCTGGTATATGGAACGATGCCATACCACAGCAGCTTACAGAATTCGATCAAGATATTATTGATCAGTGTATACAAATAGCTAAAGATTATAGAGGAGAGAGCCTATTTACATCTTTTTTTAGTCCTGCACCTATTGGTTTTATGCAAAAAAGCACTATGAGAGTTAAAGTGAATGAGCAGATTTATCCTATGTATTACTTAAGTGATGTCAATTATGTAAGACTTTCTGATTTAAGACAAATAGGATTTGAAGTAACTTCTTATGAAGATTATATGCATTTAACTTTAAAGGAGAATACAGAAGTATTGCCTAAAGTACCCGAAATAAAATCTTTGACTAACCAAGTTGCTACTTTACATACAGAGAAAATTTACATAGGAAATGTATTAAGCTATGCATTAAAGTGTGGAGATGAAGTGCTTATTCCACTTAGGGGATTGAGTGAATACTATGATTTAAGCATCGAAGGAGAATTATGCACACTTAAAGAAAAGTATAATAGGAGTACCCATTATATAGAACTTGCACCAGGTTTTGTACATAATATTTCAGATGAAATCATTCAGGTACAAATAGTTAGCGTATTTTGGAATGGAAAAGAAATAATAGAAGACCAATTTACCATTCAAGAGCTTATGCCAGATGAATATTATCCTCTTCATGAAGGACTTTATGCCTTAAACCAGGAAGTCGTTCATGCAAGTACTATGGTGGCAGAAATCCAAACTGATACGATTAAGATGACTGTTCCTTATAAAAGTTATGGGCAACATACAGAAGGTCTTTTGAAAAGTTATACACGCCATCAAAATGAAACTTTAGAGATTTATATGAACAAGCTTTTTCCAGAATCTAAGATTATAGGAACTATGAAATATGATACGAAAGGGTTTAAAAAAGGGGAAAAGGTAGAGGTATGGGCAGCAGAAGATGGCTATTATTATTATCTGTTAAAAGAAGGTAAGAAGATAGAGGTACCGTGGAATAGTGTAAGCATTCCACCTAATCCGACTGTATGTAAAGAACAAGTGCCGAACGAAGTCATAGAAGGCTATGTTAACAGTAAGCAGGTTAAAAGTAAAACACCGTATTTTATCTGGACCGACCTTTATAGACAAAGAACCTATGTTTTTGAGGATAAAGGAGGAAGCTGGAAGCTTTTAAAAAGTATGCCAACTTCTACAGGAAACAATAAAACACCTACACCAACAGGCGAATTTGAAGTCCAAGGTTATGTGCCAGCCTTTGGAATGGACAAAGGATATCGTTGCAAAAATGCACTCCATTTATTTGGAGATTATCTCTATCATTCTGTTATGTTTGATGTAGGGGGGAGATATGTATTAGGAGGACAGGGGCAGTTAGGGGAAAGAGCTTCTCATGGATGTCTTAGACTTTCACCAGAAAATAGTGAATGGCTTTATCAAACTATACCTTTAGGTACAAAAGTTTGGATTAGATAATAAATAAAATGGATTTGGAATATGCTAGGTTATGTGATAAAATATTTAAGTCTAAAACATTTAGAAAATACTAAGGAGGAATAAACATGTCAGACTTAAACAAAGAGTACAAAAGTGCATGGGAAACATACACAGAAGAAGACAAAAAAGCTTTATTTGCTTATGGTGAACGCTATAGAAAATTCATTTCTGATAATAAAACAGAACGTGAATGTATAAAAAGTATGGTTAAAACAGCCGAAGAAGCTGGATACAGAAATATTGAAGACTGTATTGCAAAAGGTGAAAGACTTCAAGCTGGAGATAAAGTTTATGCAAATTACAATGATAAAACTTTACTCATGTTCTGCATTGGTCAGGAACCTATTGCAAATGGACTTAATCTTTTAGGCGCACATCTTGATTCACCAAGACTTGACCTTAAACCAAATCCACTTTATGAAGATACAAACTTTGCAATGTTCAAAACACATTACTATGGTGGCGTTAAAAAGTATCAATGGGTAGCTATGCCACTATCTATCCATGGTATTGTTGCTAAAAAAGATGGTACAGTTGTAGATGTTGTTATTGGTGAAGATGAAACAGATCCAGTAGTAGGTATTTCTGACTTACTTATCCACCTTTCTGGTGAACAAATGCAAAAGAAATTAGGAGAAGCTATTGCAGGTGAAGATCTTAACATTTGTTTAGGTACACTTCCGTTAGAGGGTGAAGAAAAAGATAAAGTAAAAGCAAACATTTTAAAGCTTCTTAATGACAAATACGGCATTACAGAAGAAGACTTTGTATCAGCTGAAATTCAAATCGTTCCAGCAGGTGCTGCACGTGACTACGGCTTAGATAGAAGTATGGTTATGGGATACGGTCAAGATGACAGAGTATGTGGCTATGCATCTTTCGAAGCACAACTTGAAGTAGAAAATCCAGCACGTACAACAGGTACCATTCTTGTTGACAAAGAAGAAATCGGTAGCGTGGGGGCTTCTGGTATGCAATCTAAATTCTTTGAAAATATGGTTGCAGAGCTCATTGGTCTTACAGGTGAGTACTCAGACCTGACTTTAAGAAGAACTTTAAGTCGCTCAAAAATGTTATCCTCTGATGTAACAGCAGGACATGATCCTAATTATCCATCTGTTTTAGAAAAAAATAACGCAGCATACTTTGGTAAAGGTGTTGTATTTAGCAAATATACAGGTTCACGTGGTAAATCAGGTTCAAATGAAGCGAATGCAGAATACGTAGCTTACTTACGTAGAATTATGGAAGAAAATAATGTTATCTGGCAAACAGCAGAACTTGGACGTATTGATTTAGGGGGCGGTGGTACAATCGCTTATATCTTAGCAAACTACGGTATGGACGTAATCGACTGTGGGGTACCAGTTCATAGCATGCATGCACCATGGGAAATTACAAGTAAAGTAGACCTTTACGAAATGCGTAAAGCGTATATTGCTTTCTTAAAAAATGCATAATATTAAACTAGAAAAGTAAGAAAGGAAGTTTAAAAATGGAAAACTTAAATCCAATTGTAACCATCACAATGGAAGATGGGAGTATTATCAAAGTAGAACTTTATCCAGAAATCGCACCAAATACAGTAGCAAACTTCATCAGCCTTGTAAAAAAAGGATTTTATGATGGACTTACTTTCCACCGTGTAATTCGCGGCTTTATGATTCAAGGTGGATGTCCACAAGGTACAGGTACAGGTGGCCCAGGTTACCATATTAAAGGTGAATTCAGTGGAAATGGTGTACAAAACAACTTAAAACATACTAAAGGAGTTATCTCTATGGCACGTGCTATGGATCCTAACTCAGCAGGTTCACAGTTCTTCATTATGCATGAAGATTCTCCACATCTTGATGGCCAATATGCAGCATTTGGTAAAGTTGTAGAAGGTATAGATGCAGTAGATTATATTGCCACAGTACGCACAAATCCTATGGATAAACCACTTACACCAGTTGTGATTAAATCTATGACAGTAGATACAAAAGGTAAAGAATACGGCGAACCAGTTAAAAAGTAGGTGAATAAATGTCTTTTATTGATTTGCACTGTGATACAGCCAGTCTTATATTTGAGAACAAGGCCCACCTTAATCGCAATGACTATCATGTAGACATAGAAAAAATGAAAGCATCCCACTATCTTGCACAGTGGTTTGCTTTCTTTATTGACATAAAAGGGCTAAAAAATACAGATCCTTTTATCTATTTAAAGGAAATGTATGCATACTTTAAAGCAGAAGTAGAAGCAAATCCGGATACAATATGTATTGTTTCTACTTATAAGGATTACTTAAAATGCAAGACAGAAAATAAAATTGCAGCTTTTCTCTCTTTAGAAGAAGGAGAAGCTATAGCAGGTGTGAATGATCCTTTAGAAAAGCTTATGGAGCTTGGTATCACTATGATGACACTTACGTGGAATCATATGAATACATGGGGATACCCCCATTCCATCCGAAAAGGTCTTACTCCCAAAGGCTGCGAGCTTTTAGAAGGGCTTAATCATACACCCATCCTACTAGATGTCTCCCACTTATCAGAAAGTGCCTTTAAAGATATTACAAGACTTTATAAAAAGCCTATTATTGCTTCACATTGCAATGCAAGAAACTATTATGACCATACAAGAAATCTATCAGATGAAGCTATGAAGATTATTGCAGAAAGTGGCGGCATTATAGGAACTAACCTTTATAGTTACTTCCTTAATAATTCAAACCATACTTCTATAGAAGATCTACTTAGAAATATGCAATATGTTTATAATCAGGTAGGAGAAGAAGCTTTAGCAATTGGAGCAGATTTTGATGGAATGAGTTGTAATTTAGAAGTATGTAATTGCGGAGAAATGGATAAACTTATGGGTAGCATGACACGTATTTTTCCAATGCGTATCATAGAAAAAATCTGTTATAGTAATGCGGAACGCATCATTCGAGAAAATTTATAAGCTTTTTCTTGGAAAAAATGTCCACTAATGCTATAATAGGAATATAGTTCTTTTAATTAAGAAGGGAGAATTACAATGGAAGAAAATAAAACATGTGGATGTTCACACGATGAAGGTTGCTGCGGTGGCGCTTCACATACTCATGATCATGAAGGATGTGGATGTTCAGGTGGACATGATGAACCAGTAATCTACGTAACATTCGAAGATGAAGACAAAGAAGTAGCTTGCGATGTATTAGGAATCTTTGAAGTTGAGGATCAAGAATATATTGCTTTAGCACCACAAGATGAAGAAGAAGTACTTATCTATCGTTATTCAGAAAACGGAGAAGATATCCAATTAGATGAAATTAACTCTGATGAAGAATACGAAAAAGTAGCTGCTGAATTCGATGATTTATTCTTTGGTGAGTTAGAAGAAGCTCCAGAAACAGAAGAATAATTTAAAACAGGATACTTAAGTATCCTGTTTTTTTATGTTTACGACTAAGGGGCTTTAACCTATAATAAAGACTATGAAAAAGGATACTATACTTAAAAAGAAACTAGAAAATACATTAAATTGTTCAGGTGTTTATAAAATGCTTGACGAAAAAGGTAATATCTTGTATATTGGAAAATCTATTGCCTTAAAAAAACGTATTCACTCTTATTTTGCTAAAGAGCTGAATCGCAATAATAAAGTTAAACAAATGGTTAAACGTATAAAGGATATAGAGGTCTATTACACAGACACAGAACTTGATGCACTTCTCTTAGAATGCAGGTGGATTAGACAGTATAAACCGCCTTATAATACGGCTTTAATGCATCCAGAAAAATATAGTTATTTTACTGCTACAGATGAAGGCTGTATTTTAGAATGGGTGAAAAACAAACCTATGAAAGAGGCATTTATTCTAGGTCCTATGACACATAAAAGCCTTGCAAGAGGTGCCTATACTTACTTGAAAAAACGTTACCCTTATGCAGTTTGTTCTAGAAAAATAGGAAGCTGTATGGATTATGTAACGGGTAGGTGTAAGGGGTATTGTGCAGATAATCATTATCCATCCTTAACAGCTCAAGTGATAGAGGAACTAAAAAATAGAGAAATCATAGAAGAGCAGCTGATAAAACAAATGGAAAGACTAGCAGATAACTGGGAATTTGAAAAGGCAAAGGAAGTATATGAGCAGTTAAAAGGGCTGAAATATATGAGTAAACTTTATGAGATGACTACAGTTATACAAGAAGAAACTTATATAGGTAAACTACCTATTCCAGATACTTTTTATTATAAATACTATCTTATTAAAGGTGGTCAGATCGTAGCTACTCTAAAAGGTGTAGGTGCTGAAGAAGAAGAAATTCTAAAGAAGCTACGTAGGATAGGAAGATTGGAACATAAAGTGGTTCTAGAGGTAGATAAAGAGAATATTGAGACTATAAAAATCATCTATAGCTTTAGAAAGAAAAAAATGAAAGTCTTTAAAGTATAAAATTTGAAACATTTCCCTATACTATAACAAAATACAAATGAAAGAGGATTTTCGTGAAAAAAGTAGTGTTTTGTTTAAGTATAGTAAGTGTTTTACTGTTTATGTTTATTATGAATAAGTCTATTGAAATCAGCAATTGGAATGCAGACAACCATCCTATTGCAACAGTGTATTTGAGCAATGATACAAGTTTTAAGGTAGAGCTATATCCTGAAGAAGCTCCTAATACAGTGAATAATTTTATTTATTTGGCACAGTCTCATTATTATGATGGTACGAAGATTAATCGTATATTGCCAAACTACTTAATTCAAGCAGGGGACCCTATTGGTAACAAAAAGGGATTTCCGGGTTATTATATTAAAAGTGAGTGTCGCTACAATGGTGTAAACAACCGTTTAAAACATAAAAAAGGTACACTTTCTATGGCACGTAGTGAAACCTTTAATACAGAAGGCAGCCAGTTTTTTATTTTGCTTCAAGATGACTGGCAGTTAGATGGAAAGTATGCAGCCTTTGGACGTATTATAGAGGGTATGGAATATGTAGTAGAATTAGGAGAGGCTGGAGTCAATGTAGATTATACACCTGTCAAACCTATTCAGATAGATACCATTAAAGTAGAAAATTATGAAGCAGTCTATGAGATGCCTAGTGTACTCAGTGTACAGGAAGTTTTAGCTCAAGATGATTAAGCATCATTATGAATACTTAATTCATTGGTGTATTTCACCTACTTTATTTGTAAGTTCTTCCTATAAAAAGAGAGCGCCAACACCAAGAGAACGTGGTAAACGTGTTAGGATACTGAATATTACTTATTTTACTGTAGCATGTATTTTGTTTATCGGTATTATAATTTTATATATGACACATACTATAACTCATATAAACACCCTTTTAATTGGATTTTATATACTGTGGAGTTTATCCCGTGTCAATGAAATCTTTATGGCTTTTTTGAAAGATGTCTTTGATAAGCTTAATCCTAGAAAACGTAAGAAAAATGGCTTGCAGTACTATGAACGCATTGCATTAGCTTTAAGGAGCTTTATAGAGCTTATTCTTCATTATGCCATGCTTTACTATTTATTAGATACATGTTTTGTAAGATATGGTCTTTGGAACGGCCTCTTTAATCAACCACTACGTGACCCGCTTACAGCACTTTATTTTAGTTTAATTACCATCGTATCTATTGGATATGGTGACTATTATCCCATACATCCTATTAGTAAGCTTTTGGTGATGTATGAAATTATAAATGGTTTATTATTATTAGCAGTAAGTTTTACCGTTTATGTCGGATTAGATTTAGATGAAAAAGAGGCCTCTTAGCCTCTTTTTTTGTCTGCTTCAAAACTTGACAAGTGTTGAAGCATATTTTACAGTATTAAAATGAGAATAAATTTGCAGGTGATAAAAAATGAAAAAAGATAATTATGGAAATCAAAGTATTTCCTCGTTAAAAGGTGCTGACAGGGTAAGATTACGTCCAGCAGTTATTTTTGGCTCCGATGGGATTGAGGGATGTCAACATTCGGTATTTGAAATTTTATCAAATGCAATTGACGAGGCTAAAGAAGGTTATGGAAGTGTGATTGATGTAACACTTTGCAAAGATCATTCCATTATCATACAAGATTACGGAAGAGGGATGCCCCTAGATTATAATGAAAAAGAAGGTCGTTATAACTGGGATCTTATTTTTTGTGAGCTTTATGCTGGGGGGAAATATAACAATAACAGTGGGGAAAACTATGAGTTTAGCTTAGGACTTAATGGCCTAGGTGCTTGTGCGACCCAATATAGTTCAGCCTTTATGGATGTTAGAGTTTATAGAAATGACTATGAATATGAACTTCACTTTGAAAGAGGTGAAAATATTGGAGGCCTGAGAAAAAATAAGGCAACTTATAAGTCTACAGGAACGTGGATTCATTGGAAGCCAGATTCAGAAGTTTTTACAGATATTAGAGTAAGTAGTAGCTACTTCCACAATGTGCTTAAGAGACAGGCTATTGTTAATAAAGGCATTAAATTTAACTTTAAAGATGAAATTCTAGAAGAAAAACATGTTTATCTTTATCCAGAAGGGATAGTAGGCTATGCCAAAGAAGTAGCAGCTGAAAAACAGTTTAGTGAACTCATTTTCATGCAACATGAGACAAGAGGGCAAGATAGCCCAGAGAGACCGGAATATAAACTTAAGTTTGAAATTGCTTGCACGTTTTGTAATGAAGCCAATTTATTAGAGTACTACCATAACTCAAGTTATCTTGAATATGGTGGAGCACCAGATAAAGCAGTCAAGAATGCTTTTGTCTACTGTATAGATCAATATATTAAGAATGAGAACCTTTATAATAAAGATGAGAAGAAAATTACATTTGTAGATATACAGGATAGCCTCATTTTAATTGTCAACTCTTTTTCAACAGTAACAAGTTATGAGAATCAGACTAAAAAGGCCATTACAAATAAATTTATTCAAGAAGCTATACAGGACTACTTAAAAGACTATTTATCTATTTACTTTATTGAAAATAAAGATGAAGCAACACGTATTGCAAAACAAATCCTTATTAATAAACGAAGCCGTGAGAAAGCAGAACGTACACGTATCAATGTACGTAAACAGTTAGGTGGTACAATTGATATAACGAATCGCATTAAGAAATTCGTAGATTGTAGATCAAAAGACCTAAATAAACGTGAGCTTTATATTGTAGAAGGAGATTCTGCGCTTGGTTCATGTAAATTAGGGCGTAATGCAGAATTTCAAGGTATCATGGCTATTCGAGGGAAAATCTTAAACTGTCTTAAATCAGATTATGATAAAATCTTTAAAAGTGATATTATTGTAGATTTGCTTAAGGTATTAGGTTGTGGGGTAGAAATTACAAGTAAACACAACAAAGAGTTGCATACTTTCGAACTTGAAAATTTAAGATGGCATAAAGTTATTATCTGTACAGATGCCGATGTAGATGGTTATCAGATTCGTACACTTGTATTAACTATGTTGTATGCTTTAGTACCAACACTGATTAGAGAAGGTAAAGTTTTCATTGCGGAAACACCACTTTATGAAATTAATACAAAAGATCATACTTACTTTGCTTATTCAGATTATGAGAAAACAAAAATCTTAGAATCTCTTAAATGCAAATATACTATCCAACGTTCAAAAGGGCTTGGTGAAAATGATCCAGAGATGATGTGGGAAACAACTATGAATCCAGAGACAAGAAGATTGATTCAAGTCATGCCAGAAGATGCTGAGGTTACAAAAGAAGTATTTGAGAGGCTTCTTGGAGATAATTTAGCAGCCAGAAAAGCATTTATTGCAGAAGTAGGTCATGAGTATTTAGACTTATTGGATATGAGTTAAGAAGGGGGAAGAAGAAATGGACGAGAAGATTATTAGACAGAATATATCCGAGACATTAGAATCCAATTACATGCCATATGCTATGAGTGTAATTGTCTCTCGTGCACTACCTGAAATTGATGGGTTTAAACCATCTCATCGTAAATTACTTTATACAATGTATAAAATGTCACTTTTAAAATCTGGCCGTACAAAGTCAGCGAATATTGTTGGCCAAACTATGAAGCTTAATCCTCACGGAGATAGCGCTATTTATGAGACTATGGTGCGTCTTACAAAGGGCTATGCAGCACTCAATACACCTTTTATAGATTCTAAAGGAAACTTTGGTAAAATTTATTCAAGAGATATGGCTTATGCGGCATCAAGATATACAGAAGCAAAGCTCAGTGATATTTGTGAAGAACTTTTTGGTGATATAGAAGAAGATTCCGTGCCGTTTGTAGATAACTATGACGGTAAGATGAAAGAACCTACTTTACTTCCTGTTACATTTCCTAATATTTTAGTTAACCCTAATCAAGGGATTGCTGTAGGAATGGCTAGTAATATATGTAGTTTTAATTTAGGCGAAGTATGTGATGCAACGATTGCATACCTAAAGTCAGAGAAGGAAGATGTAACAGATTATATTCTTGCACCTGACTTTTCTACAGGTGGAGAGCTTATTTATAATAAAGAAGAAATGAAAAGTATTTTAAATAGTGGGCGTGGTTCCTTTAAAATGAGAGGGAAATACGAGTATGTTAAAAAGGAAAACTGTATTGAAATCACAGAAATCCCTTATACAACAACAATAGAAGCTATTATTGATAAAATTGAAGATGCTGTTAAACAAGGCAAGATTAAAGAGATTTCAGACGTACGTGATGAAACAGACCTTTCAGGTTTGAAGCTTACTATTGATTTAAAACGTTCAGCTGATCCTAATATTGTTATTGAAAAGCTCTTTAAACTGACAACACTTGAAGATACTTTCAGCTGTAATTTTAATGTACTTATTGATGGAATGCCAAAAGTATTAGGCGTCAAATCCATCATTGAGGAGTGGGTAAGATTTAGAAAAGATTGTCTTATTAGAAAGTTTACTTTCAACATTGATAAAATGCAAAAAAGACATCATCTTTTACTTGGGCTTAAACAAATTTTATTTGATATTGATAAGGCTATCGATATCATCAGAAATACTGAAAAAGAAAATCAGGTTGTACCAAACCTTATGCGTGCCTTTGAACTTACTCAAATGCAAGCTGAGTTTGTAGCAGAGATTAAATTACGTCACCTTAACAAACAGTATATTTTAAATACTCTTCAAGATGTAGATAAGCTTGAAAAGGAGATTGCTAAGTATACAGAAATTATTAATAGCGATACAAAACTTAAAAAAGTTATTAGTGATGAGTTAAAGCAAACTAAGAAGAAATATGCTGTGCCAAGGCGTACAACTTTAATTGAACCACATAAAGTAGTTGCTTTACCGAGTGACGCTTTAATAGAAGACTATAATCTTAGATTTTTCTTTACAGAGCATCAGTATCTGAAAAAGATTTCACTAGCTTCTCTTAGGAGTAGTGGGGAGCAGAAGCTGAAAGATAATGATCACATTATTCAAGAAGTCGAAACCACTAATAAAAGCGATGTACTCTTCTTTACGAATAAGTGTAATGTCTATAAAGTAAAAGCTTATGAAATAGAAGACTGTAAAGCAAGTCAATATGGGGTATACTTACCTAATATTTTAGACTTAGAGGTTGATGAGACAATTATTTATATGTATCCAACCATGAATTATACAGGCTCTATCTTATTTGGATTTGAATCAGGAAAAGTCGCACGCGTGCCACTTAATGTATATGAAACAAAGACAAATAGAAAGAAACTGGTTAAAGCTTATTATGGTAAAAGTAGTTGTGTAGGTATCTGCGTCATTTATGAAGAAGGTTATATTGAATGTATTAGGACAGATGAAAAGTGGGCGATTATCCCAACAGAACTGATTGAAGAAAAAGCGAAGAGAGATACACCAGGTATACAGGTGTTAAACATTACTAAGAAACATAATATGGCTCATATTAAGCCAATTATGGAAATAGATGAAAAAATAGAAAAGCTTGCCACTAAAGCATTACCGGCAAACGTAAAAAATATAGGGACAACAAAAGATTAAGACGAGCAATTAATGGAGGAAATCATGAGGGGACAATTATTAAACAGTAAGCGTATTGTTGTAAAAATCGGTACGTCTTCTTTAACCCATGACAATGGTAACACAAATTTAGACAAGATGGAAAAACTAGCAAGGGTTTTAACAGATTTAAATCATCAAGGAAAGGAAATAATACTTGTATCATCTGGTGCAATTGGTACAGGTTCAAGACGTATTGGTTTAACTGAAAGACCACAAGAACTTGAAATGAAACAAGCAACAGCTGCTATTGGCCAAGCTATTTTAATGCAAATTTATGAAAAGTTTTTTGCAGAATATAATCAAGTTATTGCACAAGTTCTTTTAACTAAAGATGTTATAGAAGATTCAATTAAAAATCAAAATGCTAAAAATACACTTTTTGCTTTATTAAAGCTAGGTGTTATTCCAATCATTAATGAAAATGACTGCATTTCTACAGCACAGATAGAAGGATACCGTTTTGGAGATAACGACACACTTTCTGCCATGGTTGCTCAGCTCGTAGATGCTGATCTGCTTATTTTATTAACAGATATTGATGGGCTTTATACAGATAATCCAAAAGTTAATAAAGAAGCTACACTCATTAAAACGGTAGAAGAGATTACACCTGAGATTGAAGGCTTAGGAAAGGATACAGGTTCCCAATTTGGAACAGGTGGTATGACAACAAAGATTACAGCAGCAAAAATAGCTAAAGAGAATCAGACACATACAGTTGTTGCCTTAGGGGACGATACACGTGTTCTTTATGATATTTTAGAAGGTAAAGAAGTAGGAACTTGGTTTATAGGAAAATAAGAGAGGTAAAAAGAATGGAAATGGAAAAGCTTATTGCACGTATTAATGAACTTGCAAACAAGAAAAAAACAGAAGGATTAACACCAACAGAACTTGAAGAACAAGCAACACTTCGTGCGCAGTACTTACAAATTTTTAGAGGTAACTTCAAGAATCAATTAGCTAATACAAAAATCCAAACACCAGATGGGAAATTGCATCCACTTAAATATATGCCAAATAAATAAAGGCTTATCTAAGGACAGAACATGATACTTTAATGTGTTCTGTCTTTTTTATAGTTTAATAGAAGTCTACTTCTATAGTATATAAAAGCAGCAGAGAGGATAAAAGACTTCTACTAGACGAAAACTTAAGATTAGTGTACAATAAGAACAAATGTTCTTGTGAAGGAGATTGTATGATAGCATATTTAATAGGTGAAATCACCGATATAGAAGATAACAATATATATATTGAAGTAAATGGCGTAGGTTATGAAGTTTTTATGCCCTATGATCATGATGGACAAATGCTTCGCGTAGGAACAAAAATGAAAGCTTATATTTACGAACATATTAAAGAAGATGCTTATGATTTATATGGTTTTACAACGAAGATGCAAAGAGACCTTTTTAAAAAGCTTATAGGTGTGAACGGTATAGGGCCTAAAAGTGCACTTCAGATGATGAATATGTATGAAGTGAACCATCTCATTGAAATTATTATGATGCAGGATCATAAAGCACTTGGAAAAGTAAGTGGTATAGGGCCTAAGACAGCTCAGCGTATTACTCTTGAACTTAAAGATGTCGTACAGAAATTTGCTATGCCAGATTTAAGCTATCTAGAAAAAGGGCTTCCAGAATCAACAGGAAGCAATAAAGAAGAAGCAGTAGAAGCTCTTGAAGCATTAGGTTTTACTACAGCCGATGCTAGAAAAGCAGTACAAGCTATTTTTGATTATTCTGATACAACAGAAACTATTATTAAGAAGGCACTTGCCTTGCTGATGAATTAGGGAGTGAAAAAAGTGGATACACGTATGATGTCAGCAGACTTACAAATTGAAGATACGGATATAGAAAGTAGTATTAGGCCCATTACTTTGGAGGAGTATATTGGTCAAAGTGCTATTAAAGAAAATCTAAGTATTTTTATTCAAGCTGCTAAACTAAGAAATGAGGCACTTGATCATGTGCTACTCTATGGACCACCGGGACTTGGTAAAACAACACTTGCAGGCGTTATTGCGCATGAAATGGGTGTTAAAATCAAAGTGACAGCTGGGCCAGCTATCGAAAAGCCGGGTGATATTGCAGCTATCCTTAATAACCTTCAGCCAGGCGATTTACTTTTTATAGATGAGATTCACCGTATGCCACGTCAAGTAGAAGAGGTGCTTTACTCAGCTATGGAAGATTATCATATTGATATTGTTGTAGGGAAAGGACCTACTGCTAAATCTATTCGCCTCTCTCTCCCACCTTTTACATTAGTAGGTGCTACAACAAGAGCAGGGATGTTGAGCTCTCCACTTCGTGATCGTTTTGGTATTGTACAAAGACTAGAATATTATTCTTTAGAAGAATTAGGACAGATTATCCAAAGAACAGCGCGTCTTTTAGAGGTAGAATGTACATCTGAGGGGGCTATGGAAATTGCAAAATGTTCAAGGGGTACACCACGTCTTGCAAATCGATTATTAAAGCGTGTGCGAGATATTGTATGGATTAAATATGAGGGGCATATTAATCAGGAGACTGCATTAGAAGCACTTAAACTCCTTAATATTGATACATACGGCCTAGATGAAATAGACAGGCGTATATTAAATACTATTGCTTATCAATTTAAGGGAGGTCCTGTAGGACTAGAAACACTTGCAGCTACTATTGGAGAAGAAAGAGAGACATTAGAAGATGTTTATGAACCTTATTTGATGCAGCAAGGCCTATTACAGCGTACACCAAGAGGACGCATGTTGACTGATGCGGCAAAAATTTTAATTAAAATGCCGCCAGAGTTAAACAATTAAGATAGTTTTTTACATTCATCTATGATATAATGACAAAAAATATACTTATATAAAGTCATAGTGGGGTGCTACAGATGGCAAAGAATAAAGTAGAAGTCATGATAGGTGGACAAGTATATGCTTTACAAGGGAATGAATCTCGGGAACATATTCAAAAAGTAGCGCATATACTCGATAAAAAAGTAGTAGAAATGCAAAAAAACAGCCTGGCAAGACACTTGAATCAGTCACAGAAACATTTTATGATGGCACTCAATATTGCAGATGAATATTTAAAACTAGAAGAGGAAAGGGACCTCTATAGTAAAGAACTTGCAAAGTGCAATGAAGAAAATCTTGCACTTGCAGAGCGAATTAAAGAAATGGCCCTTGAAATCAATGAACTTAAGATTAACAAATGACATTAATAGTTATACTAAAAGGGGTAAGTAATTGCCCCTTTTATAATGAATAAATGAAAGAAGGACAAAGTGTGAGACAAGTAGAATTACTAGCACCAGTTGGCAAATTTGAAAATGCACTTGCGGCAATTGAGAATGGGGCCAATGCCATATTCGTAGGAGGCAAAGTTTTTAATGCAAGACAATTTGCAGATAATTTTGAAGAAGATGAACTAGAAAAAATCGTAGATTATTGTAAGTTACGTGGTGTAAAGACCCACATTACTGTTAATACTTTAATTAAGGATCAAGAAATAGAAGAGCTTATGGCTTATTTACAAAAGCTAGCACGCTTAAAAGTAGATGCCATTATTGTACAAGATTTGGGCGTAGCCTATTTGATTAAAACCTATTTTCCAGAAATTGAACTCCATGCAAGCACACAGATGAGTGCGCACAGTATTGAAGATGTTATGTTTCTTAAAAGCTGCGGATTTAAACGTGTGGTACTAGCAAGGGAAATGCAGCTTGAGGAAATTAGAGCCATTAAAGAAGCTGTAGACATTGAAATTGAGACCTTTATTCATGGAGCACTTTGTTACTCTTATTCTGGTCAATGTTTGTTTAGTAGTCAAATTGGTGGACGTAGTGGAAATAGAGGACGATGTGCACAGCCTTGCCGTATGGGATATGCCCTTTTAAGGGGGGAAGAAGAGATTGTTAAATCAGCTTACTTATTAAGTCCAAAGGATTTATGTACTTTAAGTTTCCTTCCTGAGCTTATTAAGTGTGGGATTGACTCGTTTAAAATGGAAGGCCGTATGAAATCACCAGAGTATGTAGCTTCTGTGACAAAGGTTTATAGAAAATATATTGATCTTGCTTTAAAAGATCCTAAAAACTATAAAGTTGAGCAAGAAGATATGGAAATGCTACAGTCTATTTTTAATCGAGGAGGCTTTTCAGAAGGGTATTACTTCAAAAAAGCAGGTGCCGACATGATTACAGAGAAGACGCCTAAAAATATTGGCTTAAGAATTGGCTATGTAGTCAAATATGATAAGAAAACCAAGATGGCTACTATTCATACCAATAAGACACTTAATCCTGGAGATGGGCTTGAAATCTGGAACAAGAAAAAACATACAGGAACAGGTATTTCAAAAGTATATCCAGCAGGCCAGCAGTTTACTGTACGTGTAGAAGATTGGGTAGATGAAAAGAGTCCAGTATACTTATCTAAAAATAACACTTTATTAAAAGTGCTTAAGAAGACCTATGAAAAAGCTCAAAGAAAAGTAGAGGTAAGTGGACAGGTGATAGGAAAAATTGGTGAACCGGTTCGTTTTACTTTAACTTATGGGATTTATACAGCTGAGGTAGTAGGAGATGTACTAGAGCCAGCTCAAAATGCACCTATTACACAAGACATTGCCTTTGAAAAATTATCTAAGTTAGGGAATACTTCCTTTGAATTAACTGAGTTAAAAGGGCAGTGGGAAGATGGCGCGTATATGACAATCAGTAAGCTTAATCAGCTTAGAAGAGAGGCCGTAGAAAAATTAGAAGCTTTAATTTGTGAGAAAGATGAAGCGCGTATTTATAAGCCTTATGAGAAAGTGCAAAACCCTATTTGGGAGGGTCCAAGAGCACATAGTGTGCAGGTGCATACATTAGAGCAGTTAGATATGGCACTCATGTACCCGGAAGTAAGTAAAATTTATTGGGAATGGCGATATAATGATACAGCCTTAGAAGAAGCTTTTAACAAGTGCCAAGAAGCAAAAAGAAGTTTTTATATTGTCTTTCCAGCTATTACAAAAGAGAAGACATTGATGTGTATTAAAGAACGTATTCAGTTTTGGGAAAGCCTTTCTATAAGTGGATATGTTATTCGTACATTAGGTGTTTTTGAACTGCTTAAAGACAGTATTAAAGAAAAAGTAATGGATTATAACTTAAATATTATGAACAATGAAGCTGTTTATCATTGGTTAGAATGTGGGGCAACAAGAGTTACTACATCAGCAGAACTAGCAAAAGAAGAGCTTGAACAGCTGAATGGGCCACTAGAAACGATTATTTATGGCAAGTTACCCGTTATGACAACTGAACAATGTGTATTAGGCAATCACAAGCTTTGTCATAAGAAGAAACCTACACTTGAATATAGCTTATCTGATCGAAAAGGTGCAAAATGGCCTATTTTAACAGATTGCATAGCTTGTAAGATGCAGATTCTTATGTATGAACCTCTTCTTATAGAAGAGAAATATTTAGAAGATGCAGCGATCATGGTATATCGTATATTATTTACAGATGAAAAAGCAGAACAGGTTAAAGAAATACTTTCTTATTTAATAAGACAGGAGCCAACAGGAGTAACTGGGCAAAAAGCAAGTTTCTTTAAGCCTATTGATTAATCATTATATAGAGAAAAAAGAGGTGATAAAGTGCCTTATTTAGAGCTAATGATTTTACTAAGTCGTTATATATTCGCGGGGTTTGGTCTAATTTTTATTGTATTAGTATTTAGTTATATGAAACCTTTTATTAGTTACTCTCTTGGACAGCCTCAGCAAAAAAACACATTACTTTATATATGTATTAGCTTTCTACATCTAGGAGGAACTGCTATTTTATTTGGAAAAGCGCCTAGTCTTGCAGTGAGGCAGGGAATTTTATTTAATAGTATTGTATTCTTTGCTGTTATGACACTAGCGAGGTGGATGATTAAACTACTAAAAAGACAAGATGAGCTCATTATATGGCATATTATTTTCTTTCTAATAGATGTAAGCTACATTATGTTGGAACGCTTAAATCATACTGAAGCCACAAAGCAAATAGTATGGTTTATTTTAGGGATGAGTATTGCATTATTTTTACCTAATTTATGTAGTAGATTAATTAGACCTAAATATAAAGTACTTTATATGATTTTGACAATTGGAATGATTGTATTGCCTTTTATATTTGGAGAAGCTAAATATGGAGCGATCAACTGGGTACAAATAGGACCGATAGGTTTTCAGCCATCTGAGTTTGGCAAAGTAACTTTTATTATGTTTTTAGCAGCACATTTCCATGAGTTCACTTATAAAGAGCATAAGATGAAAGAATTACTTATAGCTTGTGGTATTACAGGTTTTATTCTTCTTACCTTAGTTATACAAAGAGATTTAGGTGGTGCACTTTTATATGGACTTACCTTCCTTGTTATGCTATATATTGGGACGAAAAAGGCTTTTCTACCATTGTTAGGTATTATAGGTGGGGTAGGAGCATCCTTCATTGCTTATATGTTATTTGGGCATGTACGTGTAAGAGTGCAAGCATGGTTAGATCCATGGGCTGATATTTCTAATACAGGCTATCAAGTTGTGCAAGGTCTATTCGCCATGGGAACATGGGGCTGGTTTGGAAGTGGACTTACAAGAGGCATACCAACAACTATACCTATTGTAACAACAGATTATATTTTTGCTGCTGTTTGTGAGGAGTTTGGGAATTTATTTGGACTCATTATTCTGCTATGTTTTCTTGCACTTATTTTACAAGGACTTAAAGCAGCACTTATTCAGCTCGATGACTTTTCAAAGTTTCTATGCGTAGGATTTGTAGTTATTTTAGGGCTTCAAACCTTAATTATTATAGGTGGTGTTATGAAACTCCTTCCTCTTACAGGGATTACACTGCCATTTGTAAGTTATGGAGGAACTTCTTTGTTTGTCAGTCTAGGCATGATGGGCATATTGACTTATCTCATAAGAAAGACATTAAAATTTGCACGCAAAGAAGGTGAAACCTATGAAGAATAATCGTTATATTTATAGAGTAGCAAGTGTTTTTATTATTATCTTTATCTGTGTAGGTGCGTATTTAGGCTATTTCACAGCAGTAGAGAGTAAAAAAATCGTTATGAATCCTTATAACAAACGTTTAGATCATTTAGAGACTGAGGTAGTAAGAGGTAATATTTATGATGCTCAGGGCGTACTTCTTGCGACAAGTGAAGAAGGAGGCAGAAATTATCCTTATGGCAGTACCTATGCGCATGCTATAGGCTATGTAGGACATGGTAAAGTAGGGGTAGAGGCTATGGCAAACGTAGAACTTCTCTACCCAGACTACCATGCAAAGGCTTTGCTAAATTATGCTTTTGCAGGAGAAAAGTTCAAAGGGCATGATGTCTATTTAACACTTGATCATACGCTACAAGAAGCGGCTCAAAAAGGATTAGATGGCAGAAAAGGTGCGGCTATTGTATTAGAGCCTAGAACGGGTAAAATTAGAGCTATGTATGCCACACCTGGATTTAATCCCAATAAAATCAGTATAAACTGGGATAACCTCACACAAGATACTGAAGAAAGTCCACTACTTAATAGGGCTACGCAGGGACTTTATCCACCAGGTTCTACTTTCAAAATTCTTACGACTATTGCTTATCTAGAAGAAAAGGGAGATATAGCCTTTAATTTTGAATACGATTGTAAAGGTAGTATTACAAAAGATAACCACCAAATTAAATGTAATAATGGTAAAGCACATGGGGTAGTTAATTTAGAATCAGCATTTGCTAAATCATGTAATACGTACTTTATTGAATTAACGGAGCAGGTTCCTATCGCTAAACTTAAACAGGTAGCGGATAAGCTTCTATTTAATCAAGAGTTACCTGTAAAAGTAGAGTTTAAAAAAAGTCAGTTTAGTCTAAACGCAAATAGCAGTTCCTTTGATAAATTGATTACTTATATTGGACAAGGAGAAACACTTGTTTCACCTTTACATCTAGCTATGATAGGTTCTATTCTTTATAATGATGGTGTACTTATGGTGCCTTATATGATAGATTATTCGCTAGATACAAAGGGGGAAATAGCTTTAAAAAACTTGCCTGAATATCAAGGAACTTATTTAGATGAAAAGACATGTAGTACATTAAAATCACTTATGACAAAGGTGGTAACAGAAGGAACTGGTAATAGGCTTTATCGTAAAGATATGCTCATAGGTGGTAAAACAGGTACAGCTCAAAATGAAACAAGCAAAGACCATTCTCTTTTTGTAGGGTTTGTAGAACCTAAAGATACAAAAAAAGAAAGTCTTGTACTAGCCGTTGTTGTAGAACAAGGTGGCCAGGGTGCGAAAGCTTTAGATGTAAGTCAAACGATTATAGAAGCTTATGCGCAGAGGTAACCTTCTTTATCTAGTTGAAAAAAAGTTTCAAACAAGCTATACTTAAATACAACTAGAGTTTAAAAGAAAGACAGGTGGCTTTATGATACAGACTGTCAGTTGTGGTGGTGTAGTGATCTATAAAGGAAAAATACTCACCTTATATAAAGACTTTAAGAGTAAGAGGGAGTATAAATATGTAGGGTGGGTATTACCTAAAGGAACTGTTGAATTAGGTGAAACACATGAAATGACGGCAAAAAGAGAAGTTAAGGAAGAAGCCGGTGTAGATGCCAAAATTATAGGATATATTGGTTCCAGTCAGTATCATTTCCGAGGGAAAGAAGATATGGTGAGCAAAACAGTACATTGGTATTTGATGAGTGCAGATAATTTTTATAGTAAACCACAAAGAGAAGAACACTTTGTAGATAGTGGCTACTATAAATTTCATGAGGCTTATCATCTTATTAAATTTTCTGATGAAAAGTATATCCTTAAAAAGGGCTATCAGATGTATTTAGACCTAAGAAAGCAGAATAAATGGGGAATTGAGCATAATAAAAAAACCTGAAGAATATTCTTCAGGTTTTTTTATTATGCGGATAAAGGGAATCGAACCCTTACGATGTTACCATCGGCAGATTTTGAGTCTGCTGCGTCTGCCAGTTCCGCCACATCCGCAAGTGCTCTATAATAATAACATATATTTCTAGGGGAAGCAAGTCTTATTGTATAATTTTTCTGGATGAAACTATAATATTAATGTTAATTAAATAAAAATATGATATGATAAAAAAGATTGGTTTGCACGGAAAGGAGAGGAACTCTTGGAGGAAAGATTAGAAAAGCGTCTGATTCAAAAGGCTCAAAAGGGCGATGTAGATGCATTTGAACAATTAATTTTAGGCTATGAAAAGCTTATTTATAATATTTGCTTGCGTATGCTTCATGATGAACAAGAAGCTTATGATGGTGCACAGGAAATTTGTCTGAAAATATGGAGGCAAATAAATGCCTTTGAAGGAAATGCCAAGTTTAGTACATGGATATATCGTATTGCCACTAACCAATGTCTTGATCTTTTAAGAAAAAGAAAAAATAAAGAGGAAATTTCTCTGTTTAGGCAGTCAAAAGAAGAGGATTCAGAGTGGGTATTAGAGGAAAAAGAACTAGCGGATCCTATGAATGAACATGTACAGCAGTTAGCGCTAAAGGATATTATGCTTCAAGCACTTAATGAGGTAAAAGAAGAGCATAAGCAAATTCTTCTTTTAAGGGATTTAGAAGGTTATAGTTATGAGGAAATTGCAGATATTTTAGTTATCAGTAAGGGGACTGTTAAATCGAGGCTTTCAAGGGCACGTCTAGCTATGAAACAAATTTTAACACAAGATAAGGAACCTTATAAGTCATTTTTTCGTCATAATATAAAGAAGGAGGGCAATTTATGAAATGTGAAGATTACCAAGAACGTATATCCCTTTATGTAGATGATGTATTAACATTAGATGAAAAGAAGCAACTAGAAAAACATCTTGAACATTGCCTTTCATGTAGAGAAACTTTAGAGACTCTGCTTATGATGAAATCCGTTATGCATGAAATAAAAGAGGTAGAAGTGCCTAAAACTTTTCATGATGATTTGCATAAACGTTTATGTCAAGAGGTTAAGCCTAAGAAGAAGGTCTATAAGTGGATGCCTTATGCCTCCGGTTTAGTAGCAGCACTATTAATTGGCTTTGTGCTTGTAGATGGTGGTGTTAGCCAAGAGCAACCTATACAAGACGCTCCAATACCAATGGCCGCTAGTCTAGATAATACTGGGGTAGCACCAATAGCTATGGAAAACGAATCTGAAGTATCTGATGCAGGTAGACAGTTAAGAGGTGCTATGCCGCCAGAAGAAGTTTGGCAAATAAATTGTACAGACTTAAAGACTGCAAAAGCATTTTTAGAAGATTATACGACTCAGCATGAAGTGAGTATGGTGGAATGGCAAATAGATAGTGAGTATCATTTGTTATTAGAGCCTATTGAAGATAAGGAAGTATTAAAAAGTATTTTAGAAGACGAAATGTGGGTAGATGGGGCTATTCAGATTACTGTAATGGATACATCTAAAGTACATCTTATTTTGAATGTGCAAGAATAAAGGTAGATGACTTGACAGCTACCACTCTTTTTGTTACATTATAGTCATAAATGCATAATTTTAGATTTTACGATGAAAAAGAAGAGTAGTAAAATAAAGAGCGTTTAAGCGAGATCAGGAGGGTGAAAGCTGATTACGACTTGTTTTATGAAGGCACTTTGGAGTGAAATATTGAAAGTGGGATACATGTTATCCAATTAGGGTGGAACCGCGGAAGTTACCTTTCGTCCCTTGCTATAGGCAAGAGATGAAAGGTTTTTTTATTTCATCAATTTTTAGGAGGTAACAAAATGAAAGAAAAATCTATGCAACAAGTTGTTGCTGTAGCAAAATCAAGAGGATTTGTATATCCAGGTTCAGAAATTTATGGTGGCCTTGCAAATACATGGGATTACGGCCCATTAGGTGTAGAGCTTAAAAATAACGTTAAAAAAGCATGGTGGAAAAAATTCATTCAAGAAAGTGCTTATAACGTAGGTGTAGACTGTGCAATCTTAATGAATCCACAAGTATGGGTGGCTTCAGGTCATGTAGGAGGCTTTAGTGACCCTCTTATGGACTGTAAAGAATGTAAAGAAAGATTCCGTTCTGACAAAATTATTGAAGACTTTCTTCATGAGAAAGGTGAAGACCAAGTTGTAGATGGTTGGAGTAATGAACAAATGCAAAGCTTTATTGCAGACAATCAAATTCCATGTCCAACATGTGGTGCGCACAACTTTACTGATATTAGACAATTCAACCTTATGTTCAAAACTTTCCAAGGTGTAACAGAAGATTCTAAAAATGTTGTTTATTTAAGACCAGAAACAGCACAAGGTATCTTTGTAAACTTCAAAAATGTACAAAGAACAAGTAGAAAGAAAGTACCATTTGGTATTGGACAAATTGGTAAATCATTTAGAAATGAAATTACACCAGGTAACTTCATTTTTAGAACACGTGAATTCGAACAAATGGAACTTGAATTCTTCTGTAAACCAGGTACAGAGCTTGAGTGGTTTGATTACTGGAGAAGTTATTGCAAAAACTGGCTTCTTAATTTAGGTGTAACACCAGATAATATGCGTATGCGTGATCATGCCCAAGAAGAGCTTTCTCATTACAGTAATGCAACTTCTGATATTGAGTATTTATTCCCGTTTGGATGGGGTGAACTTTGGGGTATTGCATCTCGTACAGACTATGACCTTAAAAAACATAGTGAACACTCTGGCGAAGATATGTTATACTTTGACCCAACAACAAATGAAAAATATGTGCCATATTGTATTGAACCATCACTTGGAGCAGACCGTGTAACGCTTGCATTCCTTTGTGAAGCTTATGATGAAGAAGAACTTGAAGATGGCGATACACGTACAGTATTCAGATTCCATCCAGCTTTAGCACCAGTAAAAGCTGCGGTATTCCCATTATCTAAAAAGTTATCTGCAGAAGCAACAGAAGTTTATCAAATGCTTCTTAAACACTTCAATGCAGAATATGATGAAAGTGGTTCAATTGGTAAACGTTACAGAAGACAAGATGAAATTGGAACACCATTCTGTATTACATTTGATTTTGACTCATTAGAAGACCAAATGGTAACAGTAAGAGATCGTGATACAATGACACAAGAACGTGTCGCTATTAAAGATTTAGTAGCTTATATTGAAGGTAAAATGGAATTTTAATTCCTAAAATAAAGAACCTGTATACTTTTAGTATACAGGTTCTTTATTTTGTGAAATTATAGAGGATAAATATTTTGAATATTATTAAAATATAATCAATCAAAGATTATTGTGTTAAATATACAAAAACTAATAAATGATAAATTGATAAACAAGTTCTTATTTATAAAAAATTAATCTAATTTTTGTATAAAAATTATTAAAATTTTAAAATGCATTATAAAATATTAAAATAGTATTTTAAAATATAAAAATTGTGATATAATGATAACGAAAACGGAATAGATAGCAAGTCTAGTTCGAAGGTAATTTCCAAATGAAAAATTTAGGAGGGTAATAACATGAACCAAAAATGGGTATATATGTTTAAAGAAGGAGATCCAAAAAATAAAAATCTTCTCGGGGGCAAAGGCGCCAATCTTGCAGATATGACACAATTAGGTTTACCAATTCCTCAGGGATTCACCGTTACGACAGAAGCTTGTACTGAATACTATAATAATGGACAAGCACTTTCTAATGAAATTGAATCACAAATTAAATCATGTTTAGTAAATTTGGAAGAATTATCAGGTAAAAAATTTGGAGACAATACAAATCCATTATTAGTTTCAGTTCGTTCTGGAGCTCGCGTATCTATGCCAGGTATGATGGATACTGTTTTAAACTTAGGACTGAACGATGAAGCTGTTGTTGGTCTTGCAAATAAAACAGAGAATGAAAGATTTGCTTATGATTCATACCGCCGTTTCATTCAAATGTTCTCAGACGTTGTTATGGAAATTCCAAAACCACGCTTTGAAAAAATCATTGATGAGATGAAAGAAGCAAAAGGTGTTAAACTTGATACAGAACTTGATGCAAATGACTTAAAAGAAATGGTTATTAGATTTAAAGCTTTATATAAAGAAGTAAAAGGTGTAGACTTCCCACAAGATCCTGAAGTTCAATTAATGGAAGCAGTTAAAGCAGTGTTCCGTTCATGGATGAATCCACGTGCTATCGTTTACAGAAGAATGAATGATTATCCATCAAGCTGGGGAACAGCAGTGAATGTTCAAATGATGGTATTTGGGAATATGGGAGATACATCAGGTACAGGTGTTGCCTTTACAAGAAATCCATCTACAGGAGAAAATGCAATTTATGGTGAATACTTAATCAATGCACAAGGTGAAGACGTTGTTGCGGGTATTAGAACACCTAGCCATATTTCTCAACTTGAACAAGATATGCCAGAAGTATATACACAATTCATGAATATTGCGCATACACTTGAAAACCACTACCATGACATGCAAGACATGGAATTTACAGTTGAAAACGGTAAACTCTACTTCTTACAAACACGTAACGGTAAAAGAACAGCAGCAGCAGCTCTTAGAATTGCTGTAGATTTAGTGGCAGAAGGACAAATTACAGAAGAAGAAGCAGTACTTCGTGTAGAACCAAAACAACTTGATCAATTGCTTCACCCAATGTTCGATGCAAAAGCACTTAAAGCAGCTCAAGTAATTGGTAAGGCACTTCCAGCTTCACCAGGCGCAGCAGCTGGTAAAGTATATTTTACAGCTGAAGATGCTAAAGAAGCAGGTGCAGCAGGCGAAAGAGTTATCTTAGTTCGTCTTGAAACATCACCAGAGGATATCGAAGGTATGGCAGCAGCTCGCGGTATCTTAACAGTACGTGGTGGTATGACATCTCATGCAGCAGTAGTTGCACGTGGTATGGGAACATGTTGTGTATCAGGTTGTGGTGAAATCCAAATCAATGAAGAAGAAAAACACTTCTCACTAGGTGGAATGACATTCCACGAAGGAGACTACATATCATTAGATGGATCAACAGGTAATATTTATGGTGAAGATGTGGCAACAGTAGAGCCAGAAATTACAGGTGACTTTGAAACCTTCATGGCATGGGCAGACAAATACCGTACACTTAAAGTACGTACAAATGCTGATTCACCAAAAGATGCAAAAAATGCAGTTAAATTTGGTGCAGAAGGTATTGGTCTTTGTCGTACAGAGCATATGTTCTTCGAAGAAGATCGTATTATGAAAATGCGCAAGATGATTGTTTCTAAAACAGAAGCAGAAAGAAGAGAAGCATTAGATGCACTTCTTCCTCTTCAAAAGGGTGATTTTGTAGGTATTTACGAAGCTATGGGTGAAAGACCAGTGACTGTACGTCTTCTTGACCCACCACTACATGAATTCTTACCACATACAGATGAAGATATTGCTACACTTGCAGATGAAATGGGTATCACATTTGAAGATTTAAAAGCTACAGTTGAATCTCTTCATGAATTCAACCCAATGATGGGTCACCGTGGATGCCGTCTTGCAGTTTCTTATCCAGAAATTGCTGAAATGCAAGCACGTGCTATCATTGAAGCAGCTATACAGGTGAAACAAGAAAAAGGTTATGATATTGTTCCTGAAATCATGATTCCACTTGTTGGTGAAGTAAAAGAATTAAAATATGTTAAAGATATTGTTGTAGCAGCAGCAGATAAAGCTATTGCCGAAGCAGATACTACACTTACATACCATGTAGGTACAATGATTGAAATCCCACGTGCAGCTGTAACTGCTGACCAAATTGCTGAGGAAGCTGAATTCTTCTCATTCGGTACAAATGACTTAACACAGATGACATTTGGTTTCTCTCGTGATGATGCTGGTAAATTCTTGGAAGATTACTACGGAAAAGGTGTTTATGAATCAGATCCATTTGCAAGACTTGACCAAACTGGTGTAGGCGCACTTGTACAAATGGCAGCTGAAAAAGGTAGAAGTACACGTTCAGATATCAAACTTGGTATCTGTGGTGAACATGGTGGAGATCCATCATCTATTGAATTCTGCCATAAAGTAGGGTTAAATTATGTTTCATGTTCTCCATTCCGTGTGCCAATTGCACGTTTAGCAGCAGCACAAGCAGCTATTAAAAACAAATAAACCTAGTCATTTAGGCCTAAACCCCCACTTTTAGAGTGGGGGTTTTTGTGTAGGTATACAAATCTAGGGAAAAAAAGAGGAAATAAGGGCTGGGTGTGGTATAAATATAAAGTGTAAGGAGGTGTTTTAAACATGTGTCATAGAAAAATACAAGAACAAATGGAAATCGACCATTTACAACCTTATAGTGCAAAAGCTGCTTATTCAAAAGGGCGTATAAGAATAGAAGAAGAATGTGAAGTAAGAACGGCTTTCCAAAGAGATAGGGACCGTATTTTACACTCAAAAGCTTTTAGGCGCCTAGCACATAAGACACAAGTTTTTATCTCACCTGAAGGAGACCATTATCGCACGAGGCTTACACATACATTAGAAGTAGCTCAGATTTCTAGGACACTTGCAAGAGCCTTAAGATTAAACGAAGACTTAGTAGAAGCCATTGCTTTAGGACACGACTTAGGGCACACGCCTTTTGGTCATGCTGGAGAATATGTACTTCAAGAATTAACAGGGCATAAATTTGAACACAATATTCAGAGCTTGCGTGTTGTAGAGCATATTGAGCGTAAAGGTAAAGGGCTAAATCTCACTTATGAGGTAAGAGATGGTATACTTAACCATCAGACTAAAGGTCATCCTCATACGCTAGAAGGTAAAATTGTACAGTTATCTGACAAAATAGCTTATGTTAATCATGATATAGATGATGCTTTAAGAGGAAAAATATTAGAGCAAAATGAATTACCTAAGGCTTATACTAAACTTCTAGGGGATACGTCTTCAAAGCGTATTAATACCCTTATTGTAGACATTATTAAAGCAAGTGAAGGAGTAAATGACATTTTAATGAGCGCTGAAGTACGAGAAGCTTTTCTTAAAATGCGCAAATTTTTATTTGAACGAGTCTATATTGGCTCTATTGCAAAAGAGCAAGAAGAAAAGGCTAAACATGTTGTCAGAGAGCTATATACATATTATATGGATAAACCTGACAAACTACCTGAGACATACCTTAATGAACTGGAGCAAGGTGAAGACAAGATGCAAGTGGTATGTGATTATATTGCAGGCATGACAGACCGTTATGCTATTCATACTTATGGTGAATTATTCTTTCCAACAGCTTGGAAGATTTATTAAATTGATAGAAAAGAGGAAGCTAGATGTATTATTCTGACGAGATTATTGACGAAATTAGGCAGCGCAGCGATATTATATCTATTATTTCCGAATATACTGCCTTAACAAAGAAAGGGCATTCTCATACAGGATTGTGCCCTTTCCATCATGAAAAAACACCATCTTTTTCAGTAAGCGAAGATAAACAAATGTATTATTGCTTTGGTTGTGGGGCAGGAGGAAATGTGATTACTTTTGTCATGCAAAAAGAAAATATGACTTTTCCTGAAGCATTGCAGTTTTTAGCAGAAAGAGCCCATATTGATTTGGATGCAGCAGAAAAAATGCAAGGGCAAAATGGTGGCGTCAATAAAAAGGCCCTCCATTTAGAAATCTATAAAAAAGCTGCTAGGTTTTATTATTATAGTTTGCAACTGAAAGAAAATGAACAAGCTTTAGATTATTTTCATAAACGTGGTATTACCAGTGATGTGATTAAACATTTTGGCTTAGGTTATGCGCCAGCTGAATACAATATTCTTTATCAAAATATGAAAAGAGAAGGTTATGAGGATGAAGACCTTCTAGAAACTGGACTTTTCTTAAAAAGTAAAAAAAATGGGATGCTTTTTGATAGGTTTTCGGACCGTGTCATGTTTCCTATTTTTAATCTTAATAAAAAAGTAATTGCTTTTGGAGGACGTATATTAGGAGAAGGTCAACCTAAATATCTTAATTCTCCAGAAAGTCTACTTTTTGATAAAAGTCGTACACTCTATGGGTTGCATATAGCAAGGAATGAAAAGCATCCTTATTATATTTTGGTAGAGGGTTATATGGATGTTATTGCTATGCATGTAGCTGGCTTTACCCAAACAGTTGCTTCACTTGGTACAGCTTTTACAGATGGACATGCTAAACTTCTTAAACGTTATACACAGCAAGTAGTTATTTTGTATGATAATGATGGAGCGGGTAAGAAAGCCGCACTCCGAGCTATTCCTATTTTAAGAAGTAATGGTATCAATGTAAAAGTTCTGCAGTTAACAGACGCTAAAGACCCAGACGAATTTCTTAAAAAGCATGGAGCGGATGAGATGAAAAAGCTATTAGATGAAGCAGAAAGTCACATCTGGTTTAGAATTAAAGAAATAGAGAGTACGTATCATTTAGAATTACCTGATGAAAAAGTAAAATTCCTTCAAGAAGTTGCTAAATTAATTGGTAGTCTTGAAAGTAGTATTGAGCAGAGTATTTATAGTGAAGAGATTTCACGAAAATATCAAATTAATCAAGATGCCCTTCAGGCAGAGGTAAAAAAATATTATCAAAGTGAAGCAAAGTCCATTCAAGCTGTTAAAGCTCCTAAAGTGCAAGAATCTTTAGGGGGAGGAACACTGCCTATGCAGTTGGAATTTTTATGTACACTTTACAATTATCCTTTTGCATATAGTTATATTAAAGAGTATATAGGACCTAATTTATTTGATGAAGGACTTATACAAGAACTGGCAAGTGCTATTTTTGAATCTACCCAAAAAAGTACACCAGTAGATATAGATTATTTTAATAATCGTTACCCAGAGATTAAAGATCAAAAAATTATCTCTACCGTTTTTATGAAAAAAGATGAGCGCTATGATGAGAATGACTTAATCCGAAAAATGCTTACGGAAACTATTAAACGTTTGAATATGATTCATATTGAAAAAACTTTAAAAATGACATCAGATATTACTGAAGTTCAAAGGTTATTAATGCGTAAAAAGGCACTAGACAAGTTGAATATTGAATTTATAAATGGTTAGAATAGTAGACAGGAGAAAGGATGAATTATGGTGAAAGAGGAATTAACAAAAGGAAAATTAGCTTTTAGATCGAGACTTGAACAACTTCTAATGTTAGCTAAAGATAAAAAAGGAGTTCTTGAACAAAGTGATATTTCAGATGCTTTTGCAGATTTAGAGTTAGATCAAGTAAAAATTGAACAAATCTATGACTATTTAGAAGCACAGAATATTGATGTTATAGGAAGTTTAAGTGATATAGACGAGGAAGAAGAAATAGACTTCACCTTGCCAGAAGGTATTAATATTGATGATCCTGTTCGTATGTATTTAAAAGAAATTGGTAAAGTTCCTCTTTTATCCGCAGAAGAAGAAATTGAATTTGCTCAGAGAATGGAAGAAGGTGATGAAGAAGCTAAGAAAAGGTTGGCAGAAGCTAATCTTAGATTAGTAGTAAGCATCGCCAAAAGATATGTAGGGCGTGGTATGCTTTTCTTAGATTTAATTCAGGAGGGGAATCTAGGCCTTATAAAAGCTGTAGAGAAGTTTGATTATCGTAAAGGATATAAGTTTAGTACATATGCCACATGGTGGATCAGACAAGCTATTACACGTGCTATTGCTGACCAAGCACGTACAATTCGTATTCCAGTGCATATGGTAGAGACGATTAACAGACTGATGCGAGTATCGAGACAACTTCTTCAAGAATTAGGACGAGATCCTATACCGGAAGAAATTGCTAAAGCTATGGAAATGCCAGTAAGTAAGGTAAGAGAAATTATGAAAATTTCTCAAGAGCCTGTTTCACTAGAAACACCTATAGGTGAAGAAGAAGATAGTCATTTAGGTGACTTTATACCGGATGATGATGTACCTGTACCAGCAGAGGCGGCAGCTTTTACCTTGCTTAAGGAACAGCTTATAGAAGTACTTGATACACTTACAGAACGTGAGCAAAAAGTGTTAAGATTAAGATTTGGATTAGATGATGGAAGAGCACGTACACTTGAAGAAGTAGGTAAAGAATTCAATGTAACGAGAGAGCGTATTAGACAAATTGAAGCTAAGGCCTTACGCAAACTCAGACATCCAAGTCGTAGTAAAAAATTAAAAGATTACTTAGAATAGGAGTTGAAAGTTCAACTTCTATTTTGTATTATGACATAATAATGAATGACAAAGAGGTGTTAATGTGCAATTATCAAAAAGACTTGGTGCAATCGCAAACCTTGTGCCAAATAATATGAGAGTAGCTGATATAGGGACGGACCATGGGTATATTCCTATTTATCTTAGATTACAAAATCAAGTATCTTACTGTATAGCAAGTGATATTAATAAAGGACCACTTGAAAGTGCAAAACGTAATATGGCTAAATATCAGGTAACAGGTATAGAAACGAGACAAGGAGGAGGCCTTAGTACGCTTTGTAAAGAAGATCAGATAGATGTGGTAATTATAGCAGGTATGGGTGGATACCTTATACATGATATTCTAGAAAATGATTTAGAACTTGTAAAGGGGATGAAAAAAATTATCCTTCAACCTCAGAATAATTTAACAGAAATTAGAAAATATATACATGAGATTGGATTTAAAATAGAACAAGAGACATTCCTTGAGGAAGATGGCAAGTATTATACAATCATTGTTGCAGTACCAGGCATAGAAAAATATGAAAAAGAATGTGAGTATGTATATGGTAAATATTTACTTGAACATGCTACTGAACTTTATCAGTCATGGCTTAATTATAAAGGAGCCGGCTATAAAAAAATTATAGATCAGCTAAAGGATACCCAGACAGAGCAAATTAAAGAGCGTATAGCAGAACTTGAAAAAGAATATGCTTTATATAGGGAGGCTATTACATGTATACAATAAAAGAAGTAGTAGAGGCTCTAAATGCTTTTGCACCACCACATCTTGCAGAATCTTGGGATAGTATAGGGCTTATGGTGGGTTCTAAAAAAGCACCTGTTCAAAAAGTACTTTGTGCACTGGATTTAAATTTAGAAGTTATTGATGAAGCTATAAATATGGGTGCCCAACTTATTGTGACACACCATCCTTTATTTTTTAAGCCCATAAGCAGTATTGATTATGATACACCAATGGGACAGATGCTTTATAAACTTATTAAACATGACCTTGCAGTTTTTTCAATGCATACCAATTTTGATGTAGCCACAGGAGGTATTAATGATTACTTAGCACATCAAATAGGGCTTAAAGCTATTAAACCTTTACAGATTACATCATCTTATAAGTTGCAAAAGCTAGTGGTCTATGTACCACAATCACATTATGAAGCAGTACGTCAAGCTATAGTAAAGTGTAACAAAGCTACAATAGGGAATTATATAGGATGTACATTCGGAGCAGAAGGTATTGGAACTTTTATGCCTTTAGAGGGAAGCAACCCTTATTTAGGTAAAATGGATCAACTTGAGGCGGTTAAAGAAGTTAGGCTTGAATGTATGGTTGAGCCAAGTCAAGTACAAGAGCTTATGGACATTATTAAGCGTGTTCATCCTTATGAAGAGGTTGCCTATGATCTTTATAATTTAGAGAATATAGAGCATTGCGAAGGGATTGGACGTGTAGGAGTGTGTGATCCTATAAAAGTAAGTGTTTTTATAAGTAAGCTTAAACAGTTTTTTGGTATTCCTTATGTACGACTTGTCGCTAAGGAGGATAAAATGATTTCTAAAGTAGCGCTCTGTTCAGGTAGTGGTGGTTCTTTTATAGGCCTAGCAGCTACTCAGGCAGACCTTTATATTACGGGGGATGTTTCCTTCCATCAGGCGCAAGAGGCCTTAAGTAAAGGACTTGTTGTAGTAGATGTAGGGCACTATGCTTCAGAAAATATCGCTATGCCTATTATTGAGAGTTATTTAACTAAACAGTTTAAAAATATGAAAATAGTATGTTCCAATGTAGATGGTGAGACATTTCAAACTTTATAAGCTTAATAAAGGGGGTAGAACCTATGAGTGAGCAAGTAAGTGTAAATTTAAAAGACGGTAAGGTAGTACAGGTTTTAAAAGGTACTACATTTATGCAACTTATTGAACAGTTACAGGTAAAGCATACATCACCTATAGTCTGTGCAAGAGTTGGTAATGTACTTAGGGAACTCTGTAGTACTATAGAGGAGCCTCTAGAAGAGGTAAGTTTTGTAGATCTTACAGAGAAGGATGGTATGCGTATTTATCAGCGTACATCCACCTTTTTGTTAATTGTGGCGGTGCAAAAATGCTTTCCAAGTACAACCTTACTGGTTAATCATCACATAGCTGGAGGGTATTTTTGTGAATTTGACAAACATCTTGAATGTACATCAGAGCATTTACAGGTTATTGAAGATTATATGCATAGTTTAGTGGAGAAGGAACTTCCTATCCAGAAGTCTACTTTATCCGTAGATGAAGCGCTTAGACAGTTTAAAGCATTAGATATGCCGGATAAAGAAGCGCTCTTTAAATATAGACGTACCTCTACAGTGAATTTGTATGAGTTAGATGGTATTAAAAATTATTTTTATGGATATATGATGCCTAATACAAAAGAAGTACGCTTGTTCAAACTCGTTCCTTATGCACATGGATTTATTTTATTATTCCCAAATGAACAAAATCCAGTTGAACTTGCTCATTTTGTTCCACAACCTAAGCTTTCTCATGTTTTTAAAGAGTCTGAGAACTGGGCACGTATTTTAGATGTAGATATTGTGGCCTCTTTAAATAACCTTATTACAGAAGGTAAATTGCCAGATCTTATACGTGTTTCAGAAGCTTTACATGAGAAGAAAATAGCCCAGATTGCAGATAGTATTTCCCAGCACTCTAAGGTGAGGCTTGTACTCATTGCAGGACCATCTTCTTCAGGGAAAACAACTTTTGCACAAAGGCTATGCATACAGCTTAGAGTAAATGGTTTAAAACCTCATGTGATTTCAATTGATGACTATTTTGTGGACCGTGAGAACACTCCGAGAGATGAGTATGGAGAGTATGATTTTGAAGCCTTAGAAGCTATAGATATTAAACTTTTTAATGAACATATGGCGAAGCTCATTGCAGGTGAAACTGTAGAGATTCCTCGTTTTAATTTTAAGACAGGGAAAAGAGAGTACAAAGGGCATACTATTACACTAGAAGAGGAAGATGTGTTAGTTATAGAGGGAATTCATGGCTTAAATGAAAAATTAAGTTATGCTATACCAAAAGAAAATAAATTTAAAGTTTATGTGAGCTGTTTGACTCAGCTTAATGTAGATTATCATAATCGTATTCCAACAACAGATACAAGGCTTATTCGTCGTATGGTAAGAGATTATCAGTATAGAGGATTAAGTGCCGAGCAGACGCTTGCTCAGTGGGCTTCTGTAAGAAGGGGGGAAAATAAAAATATTTTCCCATTCCAAGAAGAAGCTGATGTCATGTTTAATACTGTTTTACTATATGAACTGTCAGTTCTTAAAAATAAAGCTGAACCACTTTTATTTGGTATTGATAGAAGGTCTCCTTACTATAGTGAAGCTAAAAGGCTACTTAAATTCTTAGAATATTTCCTTGCGGCAGGTACGGAAGGTATACCTTATAATTCTATTATACGTGAATTTGTAGGAGGTAGTTGCTTCCACTAGTTGACATCTGTAAAAGTTTATGGTAAAGTAATGAGGTTGTTAAGTAAGTCAGATGGTCGCGTCTGCAAGTACCGAAAGGTCGCAGATGAGGAACGTCCGGGCTCCACAGAGCAAAGGTGCTGGGTAACCCCCAGTGGAGGCGACTCTAAGGAAAGTGCAACAGAAATAAACCACCTATTGCATGCAATAGGAAAGGGTGGAAAGGTGAGGTAAGAGCTCACCGTTTCTAGGGTGACCTAGAAAGCCATGTAAACCCCACCTGGAGCAAGACCGGATAAAGACATATGTGGCTGCTCGTCACGTCTTAGGTAGGTTGCTAGAGCCTTATAGGTAACTATAGGTCGAGATAGATGACTATCAAATACAGAACCCGGCGTATAGACTTGGTTAACAGCTTTATAAAGGTAATAATCCCAATGGTTTGAGTGAATCAGCCATTGGGATTTTCTGCGATTTACAGTAAATTTACTGTAAATAAATTTTCTAAACTATTTACAGCATCCTTCTTACTGTCATCGGTTCAATGTACAGATGTTGATAATGTAATATTGACATCAGCATGTCCAAGTAATTCAGATACAGTTTTAATGTCAACACCATTTTCAATAAGCCTAGTTGCGTATGTATGACGTAAAGCATGAAAGTTTTTATAGGGGATACAGGCTTTCTTACATAATGCTATTTGAATGCGGAGGATATTTTCTGATATCATACGATAGGCCAGTAGATGAAGGGAATACATACTCAGAAGAAGAGTTTTGTTGATGTGTAACTAAAGGGGGTCTTGAGCTATTAGGTAGGGGAATGGTACGATTACTATGCTTTCACTTGTACCATTAGTATTATATTTGGCTGTACGTCTAAAGGATTCGTAGACTAAGATTGTATCCTTGTCAAAATTTATGTTATTTCATTTTAGAGTGAAAAATTCTTTAAGACGCATAACCAGTAGAAAGAACTATCTTAAAAATAGCTTGTATCTAGTTGGAGGCAATACATTAATAAATTATTCTTAATAGCAAAATCAAAATCCTGTTTTAACAAATAGCTCAGTATACTTTGTCCACTAGCAGAACTATCTGTATTATTAAAGAAATCTTGTACATGGATTTGGGTTTACTTGTGAAATTATTATTTTCCCTAAAGTAGAAGGTATGATATGTTTATTATATAAATTCATGTAGCAGTCAAGTGTTCCATCAAAAACAGATCTATGAGTATTGTTAAAAAGATGCTATATAACCAAGAACAAACAGTCTCTTTAGTTTTCTCTAATTCAACATCATATCTATTCCTAACTTTATGGTCGATAGCTTCCGCTAACATACATTTCTTTGCTAAAGAGGTGAATAGCCTTTTATTTATTCCAATTTTATTTATTTTACAAAGTCCATTAGCGTAGCTGTTGACTTTAAAATATTTTTCTGTTACTCCAACGCCATTCTTATATGTATAATTTAGTAATCTTTCGCAACCTAAAAAAATCCCCTTAAAAGCAAATATTACAATTCGTTTAAGACTTGTGTAAGTAAATTTAAGTCATCCTTGTTATCAGTATGAGCAGCCACTGGTATTAAATAATCATTAGACAACGATTGTAATCCATTTTTAATATAGTAGACACTATATATTATCCTTTTGAGCTAGTGCTTTATATTTGGTAAGTAGTTCCTTTTTTTGCTGAATAATGGAGGGGGAAGTTTGGCTATAATTGCTAGCAGCTCTAGGCATTTCAATATCATACCCCATGAGCCATGTTTCATTAATGCCTAAAGTTTTTACCATTAAATAAATTTTATCTAGTTTAGGAATAACCTTGCCTGATAGATATTGCTTATAGATGATTTAACTATAGTAATTTTTTCAGTCAACTCAGTCTATTTAATAGTTGGAATATATATTATTATTAATATTAATATTAAAGTTATTGTTTCTTCTATTTTATATGAATAGTAGTATACCTTAAGGATTAACAAGCTAGAAGCACAAACAGAGTGTAACCACAGAACACTACGAAAAGCTATCAAAAGCTCGTTTTATTTTTTACTTTTAGAAAGAACGTATGTTTGTGCTAGGTGGGAAAGAAAACAGCCCTAGGATCTAGGGCTGTTAAAGGTAGGGATGGTTACTTTTTTGAAATATTTAAGGTCTAATTCATGTTCACCAACAGATGACTTGATAATAGATATTTCAGTTCGAATATCACGTAGTTGACTAGAGATAGCTTGAGAAACCTCATCTGAAATAACATGAGAAATATCTTTGGCTAATTCATTCAACTTTTTATCAACATTAGAGAAACCGTTATCTACTTTAAGTTCTAATGACTGAATATTATTGTGTACATTTTTAATATCTGTACGAAGTGATGTAAGTTCTTGTAAAACTTGTTGTAATAATTCATTTTCCACTATATCAACTCCTTTGAAGGTAGTTTAACATTTTTAGTAAAAAAAATAAAGCCCTATTATTTAAGGTTTTGGGATAGTTCAAAAGCTATTATAGCATTCACTAATCGTTTGACTAAAATTATCCTATTATATCCATGCTATCTATAAAGAAGTGGGTATAATGAGATTACTATTCATAGGAATGCAAAATTCCTTAAGTGGATGTGGCTGAATGGTCCTACTAATTTTATGGGGGCTATTCAGGAGATTAAAGTAAATAGAAAAGAGAACGCACAGAGATAGGGAGATACAGCATTTATAGTTTAAATAATAGTAAGGTTCAATCTTTAGGAGGATTGGAGCCTTTTTTACCTTAAATTCTAATTCAAGACCTTTGATACCTCTTTCAAATGGTAAGCTGTATAATAAATAAGTGAATTTTTGTAAGTCTATATGATTATTTGAATTCTACTTTCGGTATAGTATACTAGAGGAGTACAAAGGATTAGGAGGTTAAAGGAGATGGTACGAAATGGATGATAAGGAATATATGAGACAGCTAGAAGAGAGAATAGTAGCTTTAGAGAATAGGCTTAATAATATTAGGATTGGAACTAATGGGCACATTATTATGACTCAATGCTCTGTTCATAATCTAGAGACAAACCACAATTGTGATATCAATTTAGAAAATTGTCCGATTGGTGATATTCAAACAGGAAGAGATTGTGACATAAAGATAAAAGATTGTTCAGTAGAAACAGTTATTAACTGTGATATGGATGAAGTAGAAGATAAAAAGTGATTTGAATAGAAATATGGAAGAGATAATGAATCATTTTGATAGGTGCATTATTAATTTTAAAATAGATATTTTAATAAAAATGTCATTTGGGCTAGAGCTTCGATTCTAGCCTTATTTTTTATATTCTAAGGTATTCTTTAAACATAAAATAAACATAAAAATTAAAGCCAGTGGAGTAGATAAATGCCATATTTATAATTGAATATCCAAATAGGAAGGCTCTAAAATTTATCCAATGTAGAAGTGTTTTATTGACACAAATAAGAATGTTAGGACGCAGTATATAGCAGAGGCCTCTAGAAAATAAAAGAACCCATATTAAGGAGCGAATAAAATGAGTGACTGCGGAAATTGGAGAAATAATATTTATGAAGATGATACATTAGATTTTGGTGATTTGAGCTACCCGGATGATTTTAATGATCTTAATGATTTTAACCGTGGGAGAATAGGTGGAAGAACATTTCAAACAGAGCCATTTGAAGATACAAGAATAGTATGTGAATTTGCTACGCCAAGAACTTATATGGACTATGTATGGTATGAAGTCAAATATGTTGGACCATTCCGTACTGGAGCAGTGGTAGGAGAACCATCACGGGCAGATTTAGCACGAAATGAAAGAATAGCTGAAAGGGCATCAAATAACAATTATCGAAATGAAGAGAGTCGCAGGAATAGATGTACGTACCAACGTAGAAATAGATGTTGCTGTGACTGCTGTAGAAGATGCAGATAAGGATTAGGTTAGCGATGAAAATACTGAATGCTTAATTCCTGTTTTAAATCATGTGATAAAACTCGAAGTAGTTAATGTAGTATGTTTTAGAGCCAAATAAAAGGCACACTTATATAAGTGTGCCTTTTATTTAAGGTTGCATTTTAATGGTTTGCGTTGGGAACGCCATCTCTACATGAAGTTGGCTTGCTAAATCCATAATTTTTAAGTTAATAACTTCTTTAAGAGCTGTATAATCTTTTAAACCAGTTTGGAAAGTATAGTACATAATTTCAATATTTAATGAATAATCGCCGAAATCTTTAAAGTAAACGAGATAAGTATTTTTTTCGATTTCCTCCATTTGCTCTAGAGTTTCTTTGATTTGAGTAATAAAGTTTTCAAGTTGTTCTTTGGAAGTATCATAGGTAACACCTAGTGTAAATTTTGCACGCCTTTTAGGCATAGTGGACCAGTTGAGAATGTTGTCATTAGATAAAGTCGCATTAGGTACGATGACAAGTCCTTGCTCAAAAGTACGAATACGTGTACTTCTAAAACTCACATCTTCTATAATCCCCTCAATAGAACCACATTCAATCCAATCACCGATTGTAAAAGGCCTATCAATCATAAGTACGACGCCACTCATAATATTAGTAAGAGTATCTTTGGCTACAAAAGTGAAGGCAACCCCTCCTAAACCTACACCGGTGAAAATACCCGCAATATTAATATCAAATTGGACAATGATTAAAGCACTGCCAATGATAATAATCATAAGCTTAATAATACGTGAGGTAAAACGAATCAGAAGGCTATGATCCAATAAGGTAAATTTGGAGCCAATATTAACAAGGATTTGTTCATAAATATCTACACAATTATAAGCACCCCATGTAAGAAGTAGGATAAAGCATACTGTATAGCCTAGATTTACAAAGGAGTAAGGAATAAGAGCAAGGTTGATCACAAGATTTTCATTAATAATGAGTTCACTTTGTTTAAAGTGTGGATAGTATACAAAAGGAGAAATTAAAAGTCCCACGTATAATCCTGTTAAAATCCACCAATAATCTAAAGGTTTAGAAAGTGCAGTGGTAAGTTCATCTAAAAAGTTAGGAATTTTATTACTAAAGTGTCCAAAAAACTTTAGTGTAGCCTTACGTAATGTTTTGCTGAGGATAATAAAAAAGATAAAAGTAAAAAGTGCAAGTCCCAGTTGGATATAGAAACGATAGCCGGCTGAAACTTTAAGTAAATCTGATAAGTTCATAAAATATGTCCTTTCTGGGATAATTATATTGATTTTGGATACAACTTATAGAAGTAAGCCTATAATGTGAGGACTAGGATGTAGTCAAAAGATAAGTGAGTATGCTATAATATTTTCTATAATATGCTAAAAAGTATACGTAAACCTATTAGCTACCTTTTAAAATTAAGGAGAATAGAAATGAAAACCTCTAAATATTTAAAAATAGATCAGAATTTACGTCATAGCAAATGGCACTATGTACGTATTCGAAAAAATAGAGGTCCCAAAGATCTTTATGTACTTTGTACATGTCCTCATTCTCAAAATCTATTTGAAATTATAACGTGTGATCAGCTGACATGCAAGCATGAGGAAAGTTATGCATTAGGGTTGAGTAAGGATAAAACCTGGCTAATTGACTATGTTGTAGAACTTATTGACGGGATTTATAATACTAAAACCTTAACTTATGAAATGCTTGAAGCCAAATAAAGAGGTGTATAATGACTATATTATGGCTGATACTAAAGATAATATTAATACTGCTAGGCATTCTCATTGGAGTAGCTTTTTGCCTATTGTTAGTACTTCTTTTTGTACCTCTTGAATATAGACTAAGAGCCGAGAAGTATGAGATAATAGCTTACTCTATGCAGTTTAAAATATTTCATCTTATAAGTATTGTATATGATTGTAAAACCAATAATAGTATTAAGATTCGGTTTTGTGGAAGGACTATTAAAGAAATATCTTTTGAAGAAGCTGAAGAGCAGGTAGAAGAAAAATTAGAGAAGACACAAAAAGTTGTTACGAAGGCAACACAGGAAGAAGTAGAAGCTATTACTAAAAATAAAAGAGGAAAGCAACAGTCTAAATCCACTCGGGCAACTCATACAGATGAAAGTAAAAAGATTCAAGTGAGTTCTTCTGTGGAAAAATTAGAGAGTAGAACTCAAGGTAAAAGGGAACAGGTTAGAAGGCATGAAGAAAAATACACAGCTTCTAAAAAGCAGAATAAAGCATCAAATCATTCACGTACTGAAATAAACTGGATAGAGACCATTAAATTTATCTGGGAAGATGAAAATCGTGGTCCTTTTATTCGTTTTTGCAAAGCCTTACTCAAAGACTTATGGCGTGCTATACGTCCTAAAGGAATAAGTTTTAATCTTATTTTTGGGTTGGATGATCCTGCTGAAACGGGCATGTGGCTTGCAAAACTTATGGCGTTATATCCTTTTTATGCACTGTATGGTAATGTTGTAGGAGATTTTGAAAAAGCTACATTTAAAGGTGATATAAAGTTATTTGGTAAAACGAACCTCTATAAATTTATTAAACCTCTTATTATATTTGTGACACATAAAGAAGTAAGAAATTATATTAAATTACTAATGAAAATAGGAAAGGATGAGTAATATGGAATCAAAACTCAACAATAATTTAGAAGTTCTATTAGGTCAGCTTGAAAATTTTATTAATACGAAAACAGTAGTAGGAGAGCCTATACATATAGGTGATACAATCTTAGTACCTCTTGTAGATGTGAGTTTTGGAGTGGCTGCTGGATCTGCTGCAGCTTCTAAGTTGCAAGAACGTAATAAAGATAAAGAAAAGAGTATAGATGGCAATTCAGATAAGGGAGCAGGTGGTTTAGGCGCTAGAATCACACCAAGTGCTATGCTTGTTATTCAAAATGGTACAACACAGCTTATTAGTACAAAAGGTCAAGATAGCTTAAATAAATTAATTGATATGGTACCAGGTCTTATCTCTAATTTACCAGATGTAATTGCTAAGTTTACTCATAAAGAAGAGACAGTAGGAGCAGAAGAAGATTATCATCAGATGATAAATAAGAACTCATAAAGTTAATAAATGAATAAAAGCACCCTGTTATGTAAGGGTGCTTTTATTTTGTGTAGTAATTGTTATACGTTAAATCTAAATAAAATAATATCGCCGTCTTTGACAACGTATTCTTTACCTTCAAGGCGTACAAGACCTTTTTCACGTGCGGCATTGTATGAACCACATGCTACTAAATCATTAAAGTTAACGATTTCAGCACGAATAAATCCGCGTTCAAAGTCAGAGTGGATTTTACCAGCGGCACCAGGTGCTTTTGTGCCTTCTGTAATTGTCCAAGCACGTACTTCTTTAGGCCCTGCAGTTAAGTAACTGATTAAACCAAGAAGTTTGTAGCTTGCTGCGATAAGTAAGTCGAAACCTGTATTATGGATACCTAAGTCTTCTAAGAAAACTGCTTTTTCTTCTTCATCAAGATCAGCAAGTTCTTGCTCAATTTGAGCACAGATAACGAATGTTTCAGAACCTTCTTCAGCGGAGAAAGCTCTTACACGTTTTACGTAGTCATTGTCTTCACCAGATACAAGATCATCTTCAGATACGTTTGCTGCGTAGAGAACTGGTTTAGCACTAATAAGACCAAGTGTTTGGATTAAAGCATCTTGTTCTTCGCTTTCACCAAGAAGCATACGTGCTGGTTTACCAGACTCAAGTGTTTCGTAAATTTTTTCTAAAACAATAACTTCAGCTGCAAGTGCTTTATCATTTTTAGCTGTTTTTTTAGTTTTAGCAATACGACGCTCAAGAACTTCCATATCAGAAAAAATAAGCTCTAAGTTAATTGTTTCGATATCACGAAGTGGATCAACGGTTTTGTCAACGTGAATAATATTGTCATTTTCAAAGCATCTTACAACTTGAACGATAGCATCTACTTCACGAATATGAGATAAGAATTGATTACCAAGCCCTTCTCCTTTACTTGCACCTTTAATAAGACCTGCAATATCTACAAACTCAACAGCAGCAGGTAAGATTTTTTCTGATTGATACATTTCCTTTAAAACGTCTAATCTTTTATCAGGTACAGCAACAACCCCAACGTTTGGTTCAATGGTACAGAATGGGTAATTTGCAGATTCAGCTCCAGCTTTGGTTAAGGCATTAAATAACGTACTTTTACCTACGTTTGGTAATCCTACAATCCCTAGTTTCATTTATTTCATCCTTTCTATTATGACACATATGTGCGTTACACTAATTTTAAATTATATAGGATATGTAGGATGGTTGCAATGGCGATTATAAGAAAAAAACTGCAAGAATCTGCAGTTTTTGGTGAAATTAATGATTTTTTCCTATTAAATAACCTAAGCTTATGCTAATTATAAGAGAAAGAATATATACACATAGCCCTAAAAAGGTGAGTTGCTGTAAGCTTGATTGAGTAAGTACGCATTCTTCTTGTTCAAGTTCTTTATTACGTTCTGCAACACGATAATGGCGTTTAGATGTACTCATGTAGACCCCTCCTAATAAAATGAAAATACATTCTTTATATAGTATAGGGTAAAATACGAAAAATATGCAGCTCATCTGTTTACACCACCTGGATTAAGGCATATAATTTAAAATAAAACAAAGGAGGAATTTTATGCCAAACATTTATTTTCCACATTTGAATTTATCTTTCCATATAGAGCCTATTGCTTTTGAAATTTTTGGTATTCCTATTTACTGGTATGGTATTATTCTAACTAGTGGTATTCTGCTAGGTTTACTTATTGCTATGTATATTGGTAAAAAGGAAGGCATGTCTACAGATGATATCTTCGACTTTTTACTTTATGACATTGTTTTTGCTATCCTCGGTGCTAGAGCCTATTTTGTTGCTTTTAACTGGGATTATTATAGTGAAAATCTTTCACAAATTTTCAATCTAAGACAAGGTGGTATTGCTATTTATGGTGCTATTATTGCATCACTTATTGTAGCTATTTTCTATACACATAGACGTAAAATTAATTTATGGCAGTTTGGAGATGTTGCAGCCTATGGACTTTTAGTAGGGCAAGCTATAGGACGTTATGGCAATTTTGTGAACAAAGAAGCCTTCGGAGACTATACAAATAATCTATTTGCTATGCAAATTGTAAGAGAAGAAGCTTCTACACCTGTTACACAAAATATGTTAGATCATAGTATTATGCGTAATGGTATTGAGTTCATACAGGTACATCCAACTTTCTTTTATGAATCTTGTTGGAACATTGTACTACTTGTCTTACTTCTTAGTTATAGGAAGTATAAAAAACATTCAGGAGAGATTTTCTTCCTTTATATAGCCGGGTATGGTATAGGGAGATTTTGGATAGAAGGACTTAGAACAGATCAACTTGTTGTACCAGGAATTAATATTGCGGCTTCGCAGATTGTAGCAGTATTTTCAATTATTGCTGGAATTATTGGCTTTATATGGTGTCGAAAATCTAATTTGACGACTGTTAAATTCAAAAAAATGTAAATTTGTGTTGATTTCTTCCAAATATTATACTATAATAAAAATATAGAGAGAAAAGCAGTATATATAGTGGAGGGATTGATATGAATACAACAACCAAGAGGCGTATTGTAGATTTACAAATACGTCTAAATAGTCTTGTAGAAAACAGCAACGACTACACGGATCATATGCGAGAATTATACACTATAAGCACAGAACTAGATGAATTAATTGTACAATATTATAAAGAATATACCGCTTAAAACTAGTACAGCAATGTACTAGTTTTTTTTCTTTTACTCAATTTTTACTTGAAAAGTCTGCCATAAAGCAATAGAATAGAAGAAAGTGGTTAAAAGTGGTTTGAAGTGGGGTAAAAAGGGGGAGAAGTGGAGCATGTTCATTGGTGAATACCAGCATAGCCTAGATGAAAAAAGCCGGGTTATTGTACCAGCTAAGTATCGTGAGCAACTTGGAGCATGCTTTGTTCTGACAAAGGGTTTAGATGGCTGTTTGTTTATTTACCCACAAGATGAATGGACAAGCTTTGAACAAAAACTTAAAGAACTACCTTTAACCAACATAAATGCCCGTAAATTTGTACGTTTTTTCTTAGCGGGGGCTGTAGAATGTACACCTGATAAGCAGGGAAGAATTCTTATTCCAAGTCATTTGAAAGTATATTCCAGTATAGAAAAAGACATAGTATTTATAGGGATGGGTAACAGAGTAGAAGTATGGAGCAGCAATAAGTGGGATGCCTATAATGAAGATGCTTTTGATGCAAATGCTTTAGCGGAACAAATGGAATCATTAGGAATATAGAGGTGAATGATTATGGAATTTAAACACGTATCAGTATTATTAGAAGAATGTATAGAAGGTTTAGCCATTAAGCCAGATGGAACTTATGCAGATGGCACATTAGGTGGAGCTGGACATGCAAAGGAAGTATGTAAAAGGCTTTCTGAAAAAGGACACTTTATAGGTATTGATCAAGATACAAATGCACTTAAAGTATCTAAAGAAAGGCTAGCAGAAGTTGCACCTGAAGTAACACTTGTGCATAATAACTTCTCTAATGTAGGAGAAATTTTAAAGGAATACGCAGCAGAAGGTATAGATGGTATGCTCATTGACCTTGGGGTGTCTTCGCATCAGTTAGATGAACCTTCTAGAGGATTTTCTTATATGCATGATGCACCACTAGATATGCGTATGAATCAAGAAGCAACTTTTTCTGCTTATGATGTAGTCAATGAGTATAGTGAAGAAGAACTTTTTAGGGTGATTAAATCTTATGGGGAAGAAAAGTGGGCAAAACGTATTGCAACTTTTATTGTGGAATCTCGTGCTACAAAGCCTGTTGAAACAACGTATGAACTTGTAGAAATTATTAAAAGCGCCATTCCTTATAAAGCAAGAAAAGAAGGTCCACATCCAGCTAAAAGAACTTTCCAGGCTATTCGTATAGAAGTAAATAAGGAACTTGATATTATTAGACCTACTATTTTAGATGCGGTGCCTTATCTTAAAAAAGGTGGAAGACTTTGCATTATTACATTCCATTCTATAGAGGACCGTATTGTTAAACACACATTTAGAGAGTTAGAAGATCCATGTACATGTCCAAAAAATATTCCAGTATGTGTATGTGGGAATAAACCACAGGTAAAAGTAGTAACAAGAAAACCTATCTTACCATCTGAAGAAGAACTAGAATTTAACCCTCGCGCAAGAAGTGCAAAATTAAGAATTATAGAAAAGATATAAAAATAACGTAAATGTTGTTCAGGAGGGAAAGAGATGGCCGACCATTCATACAAAAGATATGATTATCAATACGGCAGTGAAGCACCTAAATATCCATATATGCCATATGGTGTTCCAAATGAAAAGCCTGATTTTACACCACTTAAGAGACCTAAACCAAAGAAAAGATCAAAAGAAGATATTATCTTTGGTTTAAAAATGACAACTTGTGGCTTACTTTTATTTGCAGGTGCTTTTTCATTTGTACATGTTACATCTAACTTAGCAATTAAACAAAGAGAATTAAAGCTTATTAATGCAGAAATTAGGGAAACACAAAGTACGATCAATAGCGTCAGGGCAACCATTGCAACCAACCTGAACTTAGAACATATTCAAACTGTCGCTGAAGAAAAACTTAATATGTCAGAACCATTGCCACATCAGGTTGTGTATATTACAACAGCGCAGGAGAGTTATACACGTTATAATGAATAAGAGGTATGGTTATGGCGAAGAAAAAGAAGAAAAAAGTCAAATCAATAGAACCTATGAAACGTTTAAATAATCGTATTCAGGTAGTAAAGTTTTTAATGTTCATTTGTATTGTTATCTTAGTGGGACGTATAGGATATTTCAAATTCGTTAAAGGTGAGGAATTTGAAAAAGAAGTACGTACGCGTATGATGAGTACAGAGCGTGAAGTAGAAGCTTTAAGAGGGATGATTGTAGATCGTAACAATAAAACAGTTGCAGCAAGCACCCTTTCTTATCATATTATTCTAGATCCTAAAACTCTTTTAGAAGAGGTAAAGGAAGGGCCTAGACAAAAAACTTATCAGGTTTTAGCTGAATATTCAGGTAAAACTGTAGAAGAAATTGCAGCTTTAGTAAATAATCATAAAGACTCTCATTATAAAATCTTCATGAAAGATATTAGTGCAGAGGATATGACTAAGTTAAAAGAGCAAAAGATTCAAGGGGTGATTCAAGGGGTAGACTTTGAGGAAAGCTTTATACGGAATTATCCTAAAGGAAGTTTAGCAGCTCAAGCTATTGGGTTTTATAATAAAACAGAGGGGCAGTATGGGGTAGAGCAGGCTTATAACAAGTATTTACTCGGTAAGACAGGCCGTATTTTTTCAAGAATGCAACAATCTAGTATTGTGACTACAGAAGTAGCAGCTGCTCAAAATGGTCATACAGTTGTATTGACGATAGATGAAGTCATTCAACAGTATGTAGAACAGACAATGAACAAATATGTCAAAGAACTAAGTCCACTTAATGCAGCTGCACTTGTCATGAATCCTAAAACGGGTGAAATTTATGCCATGTATTCTTATCCTTATTATGATCCGAATCACTATGGAGATTTATCTGAACAAATGGGAAAAGAAAAATGGGATAGTTTAAAGAGTGAGGATCAGGCTCTAGCGCTTAATAGAGCATGGAAAAACTTTAACACACAGAATCCTTATGAACCTGGATCTACTTTTAAACCGTTATTAGTAGCAGCAGGCCTTGAAGAAGGTTATATTAACCCAGATACACTCTATAATTGTACAGGTTCTAATAAAGTAGGACCAGAGACGATTAAGTGCTGGAAACGAGGTGGACATGGCATACAGACATTAGAACAGGCTTTAGCGAATTCTTGTAACTCTGCTATGATTGAGATCAGTAAAAATATTCCAGATGAAGTTTTCTATGATTACTTTATTAGATTTGGATTTAATGATATTACACAGATTGACTTACCTGGAGAAGCAACAGGTATGATTCATGAACTTAATAAGTTAGGGCCTGTCCAAAAGGCAACAAGTTCAATGGGACAGTCTTTTACTATTACACCTATTCAGCTTATTACTGCTTTTTCTTCTTTAATTAATGGAGGAAATCTTATGCAGCCTTACATAGTATCCAGTGTAGTTAACTATCAGAATAACATTATCATGCAAAATACACCTCAGATTAAGAGACAGATCTTCTCAGAAGAAGTGGCTTCTCAGGTTTCTGAATATATGGAAGCTGTAGTGAGTTATGGTACAGGTACACCGGCAGCTGTAGCAGGTTATACAGTGGGAGGGAAAACAGGTACAGCTGAAAAACTTCCACGTGGGCAAGATAAACATATTCTTTCTTTTATGGGATATGCGCCATTAGAAGACCCGCAAGTTATAGCACTTATTCTCTTTGACGAGATTCCAGAAGATACGAAGGCACAAAGTTTGGCTTTTAAAGAAATTATGGAAAATGTACTTCCTTATTTAGGAATTGAGCCAACAGGAGATAATGACGCCCCTGTTGTTAATATGGCAGTTGTACCAAGTGTTACTGAACTAGATGTAACAGATGGTATAACAAGACTAGAAACAGAACACCTTAACTATGAAGTAATTGGTGTAGGAAATAAAATTGTAAATCAATATCCTACAGCGGGTACTAAACTTCCTTATGAAAATACAGTTAAAATTTATTTAGAGGCAGAAAATCCTGAAAACATTGTACAAGTACCTAATCTTATAGGGTTATCCTTAGAAGATGCTAAAAAAGCCACATCAGGTTTATTTACTTTAGAAGGATATACAGATGAAAAAATTAATCATCAAATCCCTAAAGCAGGTACTAAAATAGAAAAAGGGCATAAAATATTTGTACAAACCGTACAATAATGTGAATAAAGCCTCCCTTTTAAAAATACATTTAGTTAAGACGTATTTTTAAAAGGGAGGTTTTTGTTGTGATGAAAAAACAAGTACCTACAGCAATCAAAAAACGTATAGTCTTTGTAAGTGCTATGTTTGCAGTGATGACAATAGTCATGATTATACGATTAGGTTATGTTCAGATTGTTATGGGAAGTTTCTTGCAAGGGAAGGCACTTGAACAACATACTAGAGATAGGCTTATATCACCAACTAGAGGAACAATTTATGATCGAAATGGAGAGGTTATTGCAAAAAGTGCTTCTGTATCTACTATAGGTGTTGTACATGCTCAGGTAACAGACCCTGCTATGGTATCTAAAATTCTAGCGGAAAAGCTAGAGATGAATTATGAAGATGTTTATAAGAAGGTAACTAAGCGCGTAGCGTTCGAACGTATTAAAACTAAAGTAGATAAAGAAGTGGCAGATGAGATTCGTAATATGAACTTGCCAGGCGTAAAAGTAGATGAGGATTCTAAAAGGTATTATCCTTATAACGAGTTGGCAGCTCAGGTTATAGGTTTTGTAGGAAAAGATAATCAGGGTATTGTAGGTCTTGAAGTGCAGTATGATTCCTACTTAAAAGGGACACCAGGTAAGATTTTGATGGAGACCAATGGTAGAGGAGAAAGAAGAACAGAGGAAGCAGAAGTAAGAATAGATCCCCAAAATGGTAGTCATTTGGTGACTACTTTAGATGTGACTTTGCAGCAATATGCACAGCAGGCTATTGATAAGATTGTAGAAGAAAAACAGGCTAGTAGAGGAACAATTATTTTAATGAATCCTCAGAATGGTGAAATATATGCTATGGCTAATGCACCTACTTTTAATCTAAATGAGCCATTTACTATTAATAATCCAGAACTTGAGACAGCTTGGCATACTTTTACGAATAAGGAACAGCAAGACTATTTGAACCAGATGTGGCGTAACTTTACTATTAATGATACTTATGAACCAGGATCTACTTTTAAAGTATTTACTTCTGCTATGGGGCTTGAAAGTGGTGTAATTACACCTGAAAGTGAGTTTAATTGTGGAGGATCACGTGTTGTAGCGGGACGTACCATTAAGTGCTGGAGAAGTCCAAGAAGTCACGGACATCAAACTTTTGTGCAAGGTGTTCAAAACTCCTGTAACCCTGTTTTTATGGATGTAGCAGAGCGATTAGGAGCTAAACAGTTTTATGATTATATGATTAAATTTAAATTTAAGAGTAAAACTGGTATTGACCTTCCAGGTGAAGCAACAGGTATTTTGCATGCAGAAAAAAATATAGGGCCGGTAGAGCTAGCGACTATGTCTTTTGGACAGTCTTTCCAGATTACACCGATTCAACTTTTGACTTCTGCATCGGCTATGATTAATGGGGGGCATGTCATCACACCCCATCTTGGAAAAGAAATTGTAGATGACAACGGGGAAAGCCTACAAGTTTTTGAATACCCTCAAGGTGAACAGCTTATATCTACTAAGACAAGTGAGCAGCTCAAAACAATACTAGAGAGTGTTGTAAGTGAGGGAACAGGTAGTAAAACATACATACCGGGATATCGCATTGGAGGTAAAACTGCAACATCACAAAAACTTCCTAGAGGTTCCGGAAAATATATTGCTTCTTTTATGGCCTTTGCACCAGCTGAAAATCCACAAGTTATAGGATTAGTACTTATTGATGAACCAAAGGGGACTTATTATGGAGGGGCTGTAGCAGGTCCTGTTATGAAAGAAATTATGTCTAATACACTTCCTTATTTAGGAATTGAGCCTGTTTATACAGAAAAAGAAAAAGAACTTGAAGAGGTACAAACAATTATTGTGCCAGACTTTAATACTTTATCTATTAAAGAGGCAAAAAACTTGGCCCATGAGAATGGTGTAACAGTTGAAATTAAGGGTGAAGGAAACAATGTAGTCAGACAATTTCCAGTAGCTAAAGAGATTATTAATAAAAATAGTAAAATTATCCTTTATACTGAGTAACTTCTCTTTTTTATCCTCTAAAGACGTGATATAATAACTAAGATATTTGTTAAATAAGTACTTGGGAGGTTGTTATGAAACTCATAACGTTGCTAAAAGATATAAACTACGACTTGATTTGTGGTGAAATTAATCAAGAGGTAGATTCTATTATATATGACTCACGTGTGAAAACAGTAAATGGTCTTTTTATTGCCATTAAAGGATTTACAGTAGATGGACATAAATATATTAAAGCTGCCATAGAAAATGGTGCAAAAACAGTTGTTGTAGAAGACCAGGTTACAATAGAAGAAGAGGGGATTACAGTAATACGCGTAAATAATACACGTATTGTCATGGCAAATCTTGCAACAAACTTCTATAATCATCCTTCTTTAAAACTGGATTTAATAGGGATAACAGGAACAAATGGTAAAACAAGTATTACCTTTTTGTTAGGACAGATTTTAGAAGCGTATAAGCAAAAAATAGGAATTATTGGAACGATTGAAAATCGTATTGGCACAACTATTTTAAAATCCCAGCACACAACACCTGAATCAGCAGATTTACAAAAACTTCTTCATACTATGTGCGAGGAAGAGGTAAGCCATTGTCTTATGGAAGTTTCTTCACATGCACTTGAATTACACCGTGTAGATGGATGTGATTTTAAAATAGGCATTTTCACAAACTTAACACAAGATCATTTAGACTTCCACAAAACAATGGATAATTATGCAAAAGCAAAGGCTAAACTCTTTAAACTCTGCCAAATCGGTATTATCAATCATGATAGCCCTTATGCACATACTATGAAAGAAGATGCTACTTGCAAGGTTATGACTTATGGTATTGATACACCTTCAGATTATAGAGCTTCAGATATTCATATTACAGCTCAAGGTGTAACTTATATGCTTACAACACCAGAAGAAAAGTATCAAGTGGAAGTACCTATTCCGGGCAAGTTTACAGTATACAATACGTTAGCAGTTATTTGTGCAGCTAAACAATTAGGCTTGCCTATGGACCATATCCTTCATGCTTTGAAAAATGTGAAGGGTGTACCTGGACGTGTACAGTCTTTTATTTCAACAAAAGGTTACAGCGTTTTAGTAGATTATGCACATACACCAGATGGACTTGAAAATGTACTTGAAACAATCAAGCAGTTTGCTAAAGGACGTATTATCACAGTATTTGGTTGTGGTGGTGACAGAGATAATACTAAACGACCAATTATGGGTGAAGTAGCAGCAATGTATTCAGATGAAGTCATTATTACATCAGATAATCCTAGAAGTGAAGATCCTCTTGTTATCTTGGATCAAGTAGAAGTAGGCGTTAAAAGACATGTGGTGGATTATGTGAAGATGGAAGATCGTAAAGAGGCTATTATTCATGCACTTTCCCGTGCAAATAAAGATGATGTAGTACTTATTGCAGGAAAAGGTCATGAGAATTATCAAATTCTTAAAGATCGCATTATCCATTTTGATGATTCGGAGATTGTAAGAGATTTTATACAGGGGGAACAGTAATGAAACTTGTATTACAAGATATTATTGCAGCTATAGGGGGACGATGTTTAAATCCCCCTTCTAGTGGGCATAACTTAATTACATCTATTGAGATAGATTCTAGAAAAGTAGGGCCTAACACTTTATTTGTACCTCTTATAGGAGAACGTTTTAACGCACATGATTTCATTCCGGATGTAGCAGCAAAAGGGGCACTTGCTACTTTGACAGAAGAAACAACCATTAGAGAGGAAAATATTATTCATATTTTTGTAGCAAGTACACAAAAAGCTTTGTTAGATTTAGCAGCTTACTACCGTAGTCTTTTTCAGATTCCAGTTGTTGCAGTAACAGGCAGTGTAGGAAAAACTTCTACAAAAGATATGATTGCAGCAGTTTTAAGTGCCAAGTTTAATGTATTAAAGACACAAGGAAATTTTAATAATGAAATAGGCTTACCACTTACTTTGTTTGGCCTTGATGAAGGGCATGAAGTAGCAGTTATTGAAATGGGTATGAATCATTTTAATGAAATTCATAGATTAAGTGTTACAGCAGCTCCGAACATGGGTGTTATTACAAATGTAGGAACATCTCATATTGAGAACTTAGGTAGCCAAGAAGGAATCTTAAAAGCTAAGTTAGAGATTTTAGATGGTCTTCAAAAAGGTGCACCTTTATTTGTTAATGGAGATGATAAGCTGTTAAAAGCAGTGACATCTAGCGAACACCCAATCATTACTTATGGTGAATTAGAAACAAATGATTATTATTGTACAAATGTCTATTCTGAAGGGCATATGACATATGCTACAATTATAACACCAAAAGATACTTACCCTATTGCAATTCCTGCATTAGGAATACACATGGTTTATAACAGTCTAGTTGCTGTTGCCATTGCAGATCAGCTAGGCTTATCAAAACAAGATATTTTAGATGGACTTATGGCATATATACCAAGTAAGATGCGTATGAATATAACACAAACAAAACAAGGACTAACCGTTATGGATGATACCTATAATGCAAGCCCTGACTCTATGAAGGCTGCATTAAAGGTCTTAGCAGACTATAAAGCACCAGGTAGAAAGGTAGCTATACTTGGAGATATGTTTGAAATGGGTGATTTTGCTCCAAGTCTACACGAAGAAGTAGGTAGATACGCAGCTATGCAAAAAATAGATGTATTGTATGCTGTAGGAGATCTTGCAGAGCATATCGCTAAAGGCGCAAAACAATGTGAAGATAAAAATTTAGAGGTAAGTTACTATAAAGATAAACAAACTTTTATCACTGATCTTGCACAGATTCTTCATGAAAATGATACAGTTTTGCTCAAAGCATCAAGGGGTATGCAATTTGAAGAAATTGTTAAGGCAATAGGAAAGGTGAATGATAATGAAAAATGAGGCATTTTATGCAGTACTTATTGCATTTTGTTTAAATATTGTAATGAGTCCAATCGTTATTCCATTTTTAAGACGACTTAAATTTGGCCAAAATGTAAGAGATGATGGACCGAGTTCACATCTTAAAAAATCAGGAACCCCTACAATGGGTGGTATTATTATTTTAGCCAGTATGACATTAACAAGCTTAATTTTTATGCCAGGAAATAAGTCTTTGCAGACTATTTTATTTGTTACCCTGGGATTTGGTTTAATTGGATTTTTAGATGATTATATTAAAATTGTTAAAAAACGTTCATTAGGACTTACACCGATGCAAAAGATTATCGGGCAACTTATTGTGACTTTAATCTTTGCTTACTTACTTTATGCTTATGTGGGTGTAGATACAAGTATTATTCTACCATTTACAGAGGGAAAAGTATTTGATATTGGTTTATTCTATTGGCCATTATTAATCATTGGAGTTATTGCTACAGTAAATGCAGTAAATTTAACAGATGGATTAGATGGGCTAGCATCTAGTGTTACTGTACTTGTTGCAACTTTTTTTGCAGCAGTAGCTTTTATGGGAATGAGTGAAGTTATACCTATTGCAGCAGCAGCGGTAGGTAGTTTGCTAGGATTTTTACTCTTTAATACGTATCCAGCTAAAGTTTTTATGGGTGATACAGGTTCTTTAGCGCTAGGTGGTTTTGTAGTTGCTACGGCATTTGTAATGAAGATGCCACTTTTTATTCCGATTGTGGGTCTGATTTATGTTATTGAAAACTTATCTGTTATTATTCAGGTTGCCTATTTTAAAAGAACGAAAAAACGTATCTTTAAAATGGCACCTATTCATCATCACTTTGAATTAAGTGGCTGGCCAGAAACAAAAGTTGTGACAGTGTTCTCGATTGTTACAGCTATGCTTTGTCTCATTGGTTTAATAGCATTATAGGGGGATATAAAAATGAAGCATAATGAAAACACAGCTATTATTATAGGATGTGCACGAAGTGGTTTAGCAGCAGCTAGACTTGCTACAAAAGATGGCTATCATGTAAGTGTTTATGATAAAAAAACATATAATCAATTTCACAAGGATGACCAAGAACGTATTGATATTTTACAAGGGGAGGGGGTTCAGTTTATTTTTGAACCTTCTATAAGCCTTGATTCATATGATCTTATTATTGTAAGTCCTGGTGTACCACTTGATTTACCCTTTATAGAAGAAGCTATAAAGAAGGGTAAAAAAGTAATAGGTGAACTTGAGTATGCAGCAACTTTCTGTAAGGCACCTATTGTAGCCATTACAGGAACTAATGGTAAAACAACAACCACATCTTTAGTAGGACAAATTATAAAAGCTTATAATCCTAACACATATGTAGTAGGGAATATTGGAAGAGCTTTTAGTGAAGATGTATTACATATTCCTGAAAGTGGTGTTGTTGTAGCTGAAGTAAGTAGTTTTCAACTAGAAACCATTGAATCTTTCCATCCTAAAGTATCTGCCATTTTAAATATTACGCCAGATCATCTTAATAGGCATAAAACAATGGAAAATTACTGTAAAGCTAAATATCAAGTTTTTATAAATCAGTCTGATGCAGATTATGTGATTCTAAACGAACAAGATGAGTATTTTGAAGAAGCGAAAAAGCTTGCATCAGGTCAAGTCATAACTTTCAATAACCAAAAAGCTACCTTACGAGGAGCTTTCTCAGATGGTACGAGCCTTTATGAAAATATAGGGGATAGGCAAGAGCTTGTCTGCGCTATTAAAGATTTAAAAATAGTAGGTGCACATAATATCGAAAATGCATTAGCTGCTATTGCCATCTGCAAGGCATTTGGTGTTCCAGAAGAGCTTATTAAAGAAGAAATCCAAAAGTTTGCTGGTGTTGAGCATCGCTTAGAATTTGTATGCACTAAAAAGGGTGTGGACTATTTCAATGACTCTAAAGCAACCAATGTTGGAGCTGCTATTCCAGGTCTTATTTCTATGAATAAACCTATTCACTTAATTGGTGGTGGAATGGACAAAAAGATTTCCTTTACAGAATGGGTGAAATTATTTACTGGAAGAGTTAAGAAGCTTTATGTTATTGGTGAATGTAAGGATCAAATTCTAGAAGAATGTAAAATGCAGCATTTTGATGCTGTAGAAGCTTTTGAGACTTTTGAAGCAGCTATAAAAGCAGCTTATCAAAATGCACAGTCTAATGAATGTGTATTATTATCACCAGCTTGCGCAAGTTGGGATATGTTTGAAAGTTATGAACAAAGAGGTCAGATTTTTAAAGAAATTGTGAATCATTTGGAAGGGTGATGTAAATGGCAACATCAAAAACACTTACTAAAAAGAAAAAAGTTACGTTAAAACACGCCCCAGATTTTTTACTCATCACAATGATTATTTTAATTGTTGGATTTGGAGTTGTAATGGTTTATAGTGCTAGTCACTATCATGGTATGACTAACTTTGGAGACCCTTTTAGATTTGCAAAACGTCAATTATTAGTTGGTATTGCAGGTATTGGCGTGATGTTTTGTGTAACATACTTTTTTAATTACCGTATTTTGGCTAATATTAAGATAGCAGGACTTTTGTACGGTATATCCATTTTACTTGCACTAAGTTTATTTGTATTTGGTAAAAATGTTAATGGAGCTACAAGATGGATTGAAATTGGACCTATTCAATTTCAACCTTCAGAAGTAGTTAAAATAGGTGTTATTATCATGCTTTCTTCGTATATTTTAAAGTATAGGAAGAAGCTTGATAAAATGCGCTATTTACTTATCGGTGGACTCATTGTATTAGTACCTACTGTTATTATTGCTGTAGAGAACCTTAGTTCTGCTATTGTTGTAGCTTTTGTAGGTTTACTTATTTTATTTGTGTCTACACCGAAGATATGGTACTACATATTAGGGATAGTTGTAGGGGGAGCAGCTATCATGTGGATCTATTATATTGCAGTAAATAACATAGAACTTGGAGGCTTTTTAGGAGAAATCTTTAAGCCTTATAGATTAGACCGTATTCGCATTTGGCAAGATCCCTGGATTGATCCTGTAGGTGGAGGTTATCAACCTATTCAGTCGCTCTACGCTATAGGTTCAGGAGGACTATTTGGTACAGGTTTAGGATTAGGTGTACAGAAACTAGGATTTTTACCAGAACCTCACAATGATATTATTTTTGCTGTTATTTGTGAAGAATTAGGACTTGTAGGAGCAGCCTTATTACTATTAGCATATGCCGTACTTGTTTTAAGAGGATTCTCTGTTGCAGCGCATGCAGATGATTTCTTTGGAGCTTTAGTAGCTACAGGTATATCAGGAATGATTGCTGTACAGGTGCTTATTAATGTAGCTGTTAATACCAATAGTATTCCAACTACAGGGATGCAGCTTCCTATGGTAAGTTATGGGGGAACGGCTCTGCTAATCTTATTAGGTTCTTTAGGAATATTAGTTAATATATCGCGAACAGCAGCTATAGGAAAACCAAAGGAGTAATACAGATAGGACATTTATAAGAAAGCTTATAAATGTCCTATTTAGTATGTGGCGTTAATGAAAGGAGTAAGATACATGAGAGGAAATGAGAAAATAGTACTCAAAAAGGGATTATATGTCTTAGCAATTATAGGTCTTATATTTGTGATACTTTTATTTTTACCTATCTGGCGCATTGAGCAGATTGATGTAACAAGTACTCATTACTATACAGAAGAGGAAATTTTAAAAGAGGGGGGCATAGTACTGAATATGCACCCTCTAAGTCTCAATAAAAAAATAGCTACTAAACATATTACAGAACTTCCATTTGTAGAAGAAGTACAAATAAATTATGAATTTCCCAATCGTTTGACTGTAAATGTAGTAGAAAATCAGTTATTAGGATACATACAGTTTCATGATAGCTTTCTATGCATTGATCAAAAGGGGAAAGTGCTTGAGCAAAGTAAAAGTAAAAGGTTTGAATTACCTTTATTAGAAGGTATGCAATTTGAATATTTCTCAATTGGCGAAAAAATAGGGATAGGAAATGAGGAAAAAGTAGATACACTAAAAGAAATGGTTACTATCTTGTCAAAATATGATTTTTTAAAGGAAATAGATGTTATAGACGTCTCAAATCTAGAAGAAATCCACTTGTATGTTGGTAAGTTAAATGTTATAATTGGTAATATCAGAAATTTTGACGAAAAAATAAAATGGTTAATACAGGTAAATAATAATTATTCCATGGGAATATTAGATTTATCGTACATTCAAGACGGACAAGCTGTTTTGACGCCGCTAGATTAGTAATAGATTGTTTGATTAAGAGTGTTTTATATTATACCTTAAATATAGTCATATGCGAATGAATAAAGGGGGAGTAGTCTTGCTCGAATTTTGTATGGAACATGAATGCCAAGGAGCTCAAATTAAAGTAATAGGTGTTGGTGGCGGTGGTAACAACGCCGTAGATAGAATGATTGAAAAAGGCTTAGCAAGTGTCGATTTTATTACAATTAATACAGATCATCAAGCATTATCTCGTTCTCAAGCACCAACAAAAATACAAATTGGTGAAAAAATGACAAGAGGACTTGGTGCAGGTGCAAATCCTGAAATTGGAACAAAATCTGCTGAAGAAAGCCGTGAAGAAATTGTACAAGCTATTAAAGGTACAGATATGTTATTTATCACAGCTGGAATGGGCGGTGGTACTGGGACAGGTGCTGCACCAGTCATTGCAAGTATTGCAAAAGAACAAGGCATTTTAACAGTAGGCGTTGTAACAAAACCTTTTGGTTTTGAAGGAAGAAAACGTATGTTAAATGCTGAAAAAGGTATTGAAGAACTTAAAAAATCAGTAGATACACTTGTTATTATTCCAAATGATAAGATTTTACAAGTTATTGATAAGAAAACAACAATGCTTGAAGCTTTTAGTAAAGCAGATGATGTACTTCAACAAGGTGTACAAGGTATTGCAGACCTTATTTCTAATCCGGGGGTTATTAACCTAGACTTTGCAGATGTACGTACTATTATGAACAACAAAGGTGTTGCACATATGGGTATTGGACGTGCATCAGGTGAAAATCGTGCAGAAGAAGCAATCAAACAAGCAATCAGTAGCCCACTTCTTGATACAACCATTGATGGTGCAAGATGTGTTTTAATTAACATGGCTGGTGGTGAGTCATTAGGGCTTATGGAAGCTAATATGGGTGCTAATCTTATTTGTGAATGTGTTGACCCAGATGCAGAAATCATTTTTGGTACTTCTATTAATGAAGAACTTGGAGATGAAATTGTTATTACAGTTATTGCAACGGATTTCCATAATAAAGAGATTATTCCTCAACGTTTTGAACAGCCTAAACAAGTGGTAGCAGAAACGGCTCCTCAAGCAATGAAACATGAAGAAGTTTCAATAAAAAAAGAAGAAGTACATAAAGCGCCTGAGGTACAAGTAGAAATTCCACATTTTTTAAGACGTTCTAGATAACATAAAAAAAGATACGATAATTGTCGTATCTTTTTTTTTATATTTTCTTCAGTTTTACAAAATTTGTATAGAAGATGCTATAAAATATTTTTGTAGCCAAGAGGGGGGAGGTATGGTGCAAGTCCTATATATAGATGTTTTATTTATACTCAATTTGATTATGGATTTTTATATTTTTGTCATTGCTGCTATTATATTTAATCATTCTATAAAAAAAAGCAATCTTATCATAGGTAGTATCTTAGCTGCAGGACTGTATTGCCTAGGGTTTATTGTGCCAGTATTACGTAATCTACCTCTTTATTTATATTATTTTTTCATACCTATTATGCCTATCCTTATGATTTTTAAACCGAACACCTTAAAAATGTTTATAAAAGTATTTCTGATCAGCCATTTTGCAGCATTTTTAATAGGAGGAGCTGTATTTAACAGTTACTATATATGTTTAGTGCTAGGGATAGTTCATTCACTTTCTATGATAATCCCTATTTTAATAGGAGGGATGATCTGTTTAATTATTTATTTAAGTTCTAATTTTATAAGAAAGCGTTTTATCATGCCTCATTTTGAATATGATCTGAGTTTATGTAAGGATGGAGAACATATACAGCTTAAAGGTTTTTTAGATTCGGGCAATTGTCTTTACACGCTTTCTTCTCATAAACCAGTAAGTGTCGTACCTTATGAGGATGTGAAACCCTTATTGTCAGAAGGTGAAAAAGGCGTTATGAGTGAGTGTTTTAAATATGGCATACAAGAGTCATTAAATAAAGTACATCAGGAAATGGCCAAGATTTATCTTATTCCTTATGAAAGCATAGGATGTAAGGAAGGTATTCTACTTGGTATAGTCGTAGATCATATGACCATAAGCAAGGGGGCCTACTGCCAAGTTTTTGATAAATGTGTAATAGGTGTTGTACAAAATCAAGTTTTTAATAGACAAAATTATAGTGCACTTATTCATCCAGATTATTTGTTAAGACCATAAGGAGGATGTGAAATGAAGTTAAGAGGTTATGTAGCATATTGTATTGCGTGGATTAAGAAGATGGCAGGGCGTTATTTATTAAGATATAAACAACCTGTTCACTATATTGGTGGAAGTGAAGTATTACCACCACCACTTACAAAACAAGAAGAAGAGTCTTTGGTAACTTGTATCAGTAAATATAAAGATGATAGACAAACTTTAGAACGTGTCAAAAATGTTCTTATAGAACGTAATTTAAGACTTGTAGTATATATTGCACGTAAGTTTGAAAATACAGGGATAGGTATGGAAGATTTGATTTCTATTGGTACGATTGGATTAATTAAAGCTATCAATACTTTTAATCCCGAAAAAAAAATTAAGCTTGCAACTTATGCATCAAGATGTATTGAAAATGAAATTTTAATGTATTTAAGACGTACGAATAAGCTTAAAATTGAAATTTCTATAGATGAGCCACTCAATGTAGATTGGGATGGTAATGAACTACTTCTTTCAGATATTTTAGGAACAGAATCGGATATTATTTATCGGAATATTGAGGATGAAGTGGATAAGACTTTACTTAAGCAGGCACTTGAAAAGTTATCTGAAAGAGAACGTGAAATTGTAGAATTAAGATTTGGGTTTAATACACAAGGTAAAGAAAAAACACAAAAAGAAGTAGCAGATTTATTAGGGATTTCTCAATCTTATATTTCTAGATTAGAAAAGAAGATTATATTGAGACTAAAAAAGGAAATTACTAGAATGAGTTAAGGCTGTGCATAAAATAACTAAGGATGGAGATGCTTATTTATATGCTTATGTAATACTTAATGGTATGACTAGGAGGAATCTGCATGGCAATAAATAAAGTAGAAATTTGTGGGGTAAACACTGCAAAACTCCCCATTCTTTCAAATGAAAAAAAAGAAATCTTATTTAAGCTAATAGAACAGGGAGATTTACATGCTAGGGAAGAATATATATATGGTAATTTAAGACTTGTTCTTAGTGTTATTCAAAGGTTTAATAATAGAGGGGAGCATGTAGATGACCTATTCCAAGTAGGTTGTATAGGACTTATTAAGGCTATTGATAATTTTGATGTCACCCAAAATGTCAAATTTTCCACTTATGCAGTCCCTATGATTATTGGAGAAATTAGACGTTACTTAAGAGACAATAATTCTATACGTGTAAGTAGATCGTTAAGGGATACTGCGTATAAAGCCTTACAAGCCAAGGAAAAGCTTACAAGACAAAATGCAAAGGAGCCTAATATACAGGAGATTGCAGCAGAGCTGGGCTTGCCTAAAGAAGATGTTGTTTTTGCATTAGATGCTATTCAAGATCCTATCTCTTTATTTGAACCTGTTTATCATGATGAAAGTGATGCGCTTTATATTATGGATCAAGTAAGTGATGAGAAGAGTCAAGATGATATATGGTTAGAAAATATTTCACTTAAAGAAGCAATGAAGAGACTAAATAGTAGAGAAAAACATATTTTAACATTACGATTTTTTGCAGGCAAAACACAAATGGAAGTAGCTGATGAGATTGGAATTTCTCAAGCTCAAGTTTCCCGATTAGAAAAGACTGCACTTAAGCATATGAAAAAATATATTTAATTTTTATATAAAATAAGGGGGATTAGCGAATGCGTATAGGTGATATGAAACACAAAGAAATTATTAATACGCTAGATGGAGCAAGACTTGGTTACATCTGTGATGTAGAAATTGATTGGACAACAGGACAAGTTAAAAAATTAGTTGTACCTGGTCCTGGAAAGGTAATGGGGCTCTTTGGTAGAGAAACAGAGTATCTTATTCCTTGGGAGAACATAAAAAAAATAGGAGAAGATATTATTTTAGTAGAATTAAAAGATGGTATGTCTATGAAGATAGATGAATATTGACTTCCGGTATATACATATGTTATGTTAAAGTATAATACATGTGTAGGAGGATAACAAATGAAGTGTCCTTTTTGTGGATATGCCATGTCTAAAGTACTGAACTCTAGGCCAACAGAGGACAATAAGTCCATTAGAAGACGTAGACAATGTGAAAAATGTGAACGTAGGTTTACAACTTATGAAAAAATAGAGTGTATGCCTATTATGGTAATTAAAACCAATCAAACACGCGAACCTTTTGATAGAGATAAGCTCTTAAAAGGTATTTTACGTTCATGTAATAAACGTCCTATTCATTTAGAGCAGTTAGAAGCTATTGTAGGAGAAATTGAAAATCAAATTTATGCCTATGAACGTAAAGAAATTACATCTGCTGAAATTGGTGAGATTGCTATGGCTTACTTAAAACAACTTGACGAAGTGGCTTATATCCGTTTTGCGTCTGTGTATAAGAAATTTAATGATATTGATGAATTTATTGTAGAATTAGAAAATATTAAAAAACGTAAAAAATAGTCCTTATTAAAAGGACTATTTTTTACGCCCAAAATTTACGGTCAAGTAAACGATAGCTTAGGGCTTCACTCATACATTCTTCATCGATTATATCCTTATCATCTAGGTCTGCAATAGTACGTGCAAGCTTTAGAATGCTTGTATAACTTCTAGCACTCGAACCTATCGTGTTAAACCAATGATCAAGTAAATCTTCTGCTTCATGGGTAAGTATACAATAAGTCTTTAGGAATTTAGTGGGTATTTCACTATTAGTATTTAGGCCTATGGAGTGGAAACGAGAAGCTTGAATTTGTCTAGCTGTTTGGACTTTATCTTTCATTTCCTGTGTGGATAGACAAGTACCTTTATGAAGATGATGGAAGGAGACAGGTTGCATTTCTAATTGTAAATCTAATCGATCAAGAAGAGGACCAGAAAGTTTATTTAAATAACGTCTTATACTAGGGAGGTCACAGTGACATTTATGAGTATCAGGATAATAGCCACAGGGGCAAGGATTAGTAGCTGCAATGAACAGAAATTGTGCCGGAAATGTAACCTGATTATTAAGCCTAGAAATAGTAATTTGCCCTTCTTCTAATGGTTGTCTCATAGTTTCTAAAACCTGACGATTAAATTCTAGTAGTTCATCTAAGAAGAGCACACCTTGATGTGCCAAGCTGATTTCACCAGGCTTAGGATGTATGCCTCCGCCAGTAAGTCCTTGTATAGTAGTTGTATGATGAGGCGCTCTAAAAGGTCTGTATTTAATAGGAAGTGATACAGAGATTTGTTTTGCTAGACTATAAATTTTGGTAAGTTCAACTTGTGCCTGGGGGGAGAGGGAAGGTAAAATGCCAGGAAGGCGTTTGGCAACCATAGTTTTACCACAGCCTGGAGGACCAATCAGTAAGGTATGATGATGCCCAGCAGCGGCAATCATAAGCCCGCGTTTAATATGTTCTTGTCCTTTTACATCTTCAAAATCAAGATAGTTTATAGCAGAAGGCATTTCTTGAATTTCGGGTTGGAGAGGAAGCTCATTATTAATAAGGTAATGTATAACTTCAGTTAGCGTATGAAAGTACAAAAGAGCCTGGTGAGGTGCTTTAGATAGTTCTAGAGCATTAGTGTCTGGAAGAATATATGAAACACTTGAGGTAGGTGGACTATAGACAATAGGCAGTATACCATTTACATGTCGCAATGTGCCATCTAGAGCTAGTTCACCTAGAAAAATTTTATCCTGGAAAGCATCTGATGGAATAATCCCCATACAGCCTAGCAAACCTAAAGCAATAGGAAGGTCATAAAGACTTCCTTCCTTTTTAATATCTGCAGGGGCCAGATTAACAGTGATACGTTTTACTGGAAAAGCAAATCCACTATTTTTTATAGCACTTTTAACACGTTCTTTAGATTCACGTACACTACTATCAGGTAAACCTACTATTTCAAAGGAAGGAAGACCATCACATACATCTACTTCTACATGAACTTCAATTGATTTAAAACCATTTAGACATGAACTGATTAATTTACAAAACATACGGGTATCCTTTCAAAAAAATCATTAGTTAAAGCTTAACCAAGAATTAATTTTTTAAACATAATAACTAATTTGATTATTTAGAGAGGAAGGACTTTGATATGCACAAATTTTATTGTCTTTGGTTCCATGTACTGAATTTACCTGAGGTTTTTAAATATACTCTATGGAAACAAGTTTTGAGTTGTCAAAAAATTTATGAAGCAGATGACGATTTTTATAAAAGCATAGGAATAGATCCTGAAAAAACGCAAAAAATACAAGCATCGAAGAAAGATTTAGAGGATTTACAAAATTACTATGAATCTTTAGAACATCAAGGTATTACTATGGTAACAATAGAAGATGAGGATTATCCAGACAGATTAAAGGTAATAGATGATCCGCCTATTGTCTTTTTTCTAAAGGGAGATAAAACACTTGTTAACTGGCCATCTATTGCCATTGTAGGTGCAAGAAAATGCACAGAATATGGATATAGTGTTGCTAATGAGCTTGGCAATGAATTAGGCAAAGCGGGATTTAGTGTTGTAAGTGGGATGGCATTAGGAATAGATGAAGCAGCACATAAAGGAGCTTTAAGTAAAGGAAATCGTACATTAGCAGTACTTGGGTGTGGTGTAGATATATGTTATCCTAAGCAGAATAGAACTTTATATCAGGCACTTTTAGAAAGAGGGTGCCTGTTGTCAGAGTTTTTACCTGGTACAGAGCCTAGAGCTTATCAATTTCCTATGCGTAATCGTATCATTAGTGGTTTATCTTTAGGAACTGTAGTAGTAGAAGCAGCTCAAAGAAGTGGTTCACTTATTACAGCCCACTTAGCTTTAGCTCAGAATAGAGAAGTTTTTGCAGTGCCAGGCAATATGAATAATCCACTTAGTAAAGGAACAAATAAGCTTATTCAAGCAGGGGCTAAAATGGTAACTTGTGTAGAAGATATTATAGAAGAACTCGTGTATCAATTGCCTGTTCAGTATGACAATTTTGAAAATAATTACACCAACAATCCTATACTACTACTTGATAAAGTTGAAATAATGGTATATGATAACTTAAGTTGGCAACCGACACCATTATTAGATGTTGCACAAAAAAGCAATATGTCAGAACATCAGATTGAAAAAATATTATTAAAATTAGAGATAAAAGGATTCATCACACGGTTACCGGGTAGGCGGTACGTCCGTTTGAATTAGAGTGATTAGGAGGTTATTATGGCAAGTAACTTGGTCATTGTGGAGTCAGCAGCCAAAGTAAATACAATTAGCAAATTTCTAGGGAAAAATTATAAGGTGGAAGCTTCTATAGGACATGTACGTGATCTGCCTAAGAGTCAGTTAGGAATTGATGTAGAACATGATTATGACCCTAAATATATTACAATTCGTGGCAAGGGGGAACTTTTGCAGAAATTACGTAAAGAAGCTAAGAGTGCTAAATGTATTTATCTTGCAACTGACCCCGATAGAGAAGGGGAAGCTATTTCATGGCATTTATATCATGCCTTAAAGTTAGAAGATAAAAAGGTATATCGTATTACCTTTAATGAAATTACAGAACAAGCTGTTAAAGAAGCCATTAAACATCCTAGAGAAGTTAATATGGATTTAGTGGATGCACAGCAAGCAAGAAGGGTACTTGATCGTTTAGTAGGATATAAAATTAGTCCGATTTTATGGAAGAAAATCCGAAAAGGACTTAGTGCAGGACGCGTTCAATCTGTTACTTTAAGACTTATTTGCGATAGAGAAAAAGAAATTCAAGAATTTATTGAACAAGAATATTGGTCTATAGAGGCCTTATTTAAACAAGGTAAAACAAAAGGTTTTGAAGCAAAATTAGATAAGATAGATCAGCAAAAGGTTGATATTAGAAGTGAAAAAGAGGCGCAGGCTATTGTTACGGCTTGTGAAAATAGACCTTTTGAAGTGGTTTCTACTAAGGTATCAGAACGTGTCAAAAATCCCGTTCTTCCTTTTACAACAAGTACTATGCAACAAGAGGCTGCAAAGCACTTAGGATTCTCTACTCAAAAGACGATGAACATTGCTCAGCAGCTTTATGAAGGGGTTAAAATTGGGAAAAAAGAAGTGGGTATTGTAACTTATATCCGTACAGATTCCGTAAGAATTTCAGATACAGCTAAAGAACAAGCTGTAGAATATATTACAAATAAATTTGGCCCAGAATATATAAAATCTGATACAAAAGCTAAACAATCAAAGGCAGCTAAAATTCAAGATGCCCATGAAGCAATTAGACCAACCTATATTAATTATGAGCCAAGCGAAATTAAGGAATATTTAAGCCGTGACCAATATAGATTATATCAAATGATTTGGAGTAGATTTGTAGGAAGTCAAATGATGCCAGCTAAATATGAAGCACATGCAATTTCTATTCAAAATGGTCCATATACTTTTAAAGCGACTTATTCTGTGCAGTTATTTGATGGTTATTTAAAAGCTTATGCTTTAGATAATGCACAAATAGAAAAGCAGCCTGCCATTCGTGTAAGTGCAGGAGATGTATTAGAATGTATTACACTTACACCAAATCAGCATTTTACACAACCACCAGCGCGCTATTCAGAGGCAACGCTTGTTAAGACATTAGAAGAGAATGGTGTAGGTAGACCAAGTACATATGCACCTACTATTACAACATTACTTAGTAGAGGCTATGTGACAAAAGAGAATAAAGTACTTTATCCAACAGAACTTGGTGAAGTTGTAAACAACATTATGCTTTCTCATTTTGATGAAATTGTTGATGTAGAGTTTACTGCGCAGCTTGAGAAAGTACTTGATGAAATTGCATCAGGCCATGTGTTTTGGAAAGAAATTATTAAAGCTTTTTATCCAAACTTTCATAAAACTGTTATCAAAGCAGAAGAAGAAGTGGAAAATGTTAATCTTGTAGAAGTAACAGATATTCCTTGTGATAAATGTGGAGCACATATGATTGTACGTTATGGTAAGTATGGTAAGTTTTTAGGTTGTCCAAACTTCCCAGAATGTAATTTTACTAAACCATGGTATGAAGAGATCGGTGTAAAATGTCCACTGTGTCAAGGTGAGGTTATTCTTAAGAAGACTAAAAAGGGCCGTACTTACTATGGTTGTGACAATAACGGAGAGGGATGCGACTTTATGTCATGGCAACGTCCTACAGGTGAGAAGTGCCCTGTATGTGGAGATGTGCTTATCGAAAAGGGAACAAGTAAGAACAGGAAAACTGTATGTCGAAATTCCACATGTAACTATGGAAAAAAAGGATGAATTTCGACAGAAAGTGATAAAAATCAATAAAAAAAGTAAAAAATAGGGATTTCTTAATAAATAAGGGTTGAGTTTTCTTTTTATTTATGATATTATGATTTATGTGTAAATGATAATTTTTTGGGGGGACAAAGTTGAGTATTCAACTTTGTCTTTTTAGTGGAGATAAATGTATAGAGTGTATAGTGTTTAAATTTTTCGAACATACTAATTGTATAAACTATTAAGGAGGAACAGATATGTCAATGGAACTATTACAAAGAATGCGAAAAGTGAACAGATTATTACAAAGAGTAGGCTCTGATCGTGTTATTTTTTCAGATATTTGCGAAGTAATTAGTGATGTAGTACAATCAAATGTTTTAGTAATCAGTAATAAAAGTAAAGTGTTAGGTATTCATAACCTATTTGCAAATGATATTGTAAATGATGAGCAATACATTGGTTATGCAATCAATGATCAACTTATTTCTATGATGGACGTTAGAGATAATGTATCAATGGAAACTATTTTTGCAGATAGTGCAAATAGCGGAAATTACATTGGATGTATCGTACCTATCGTAGCAGGTGGTCAAAGACTTGGTACATTTGTACTTTACAAACAAAAAAATCAAGGAAGTTATACAACAGAAGATATGATTTTAGCAGAATATGGTGCAACAATTGTAGCTGTAGAAATGCTTACATCTCTTAAAGATGAGACAGATGAAGAAGCACGTAAAATTGCTATTGTTAAATCTGCAATTGGCACATTATCTTATTCAGAACTTGAAGCAATTTTCCATATCTTTGAGAAACTTGATGGTACAGAAGGTTTACTTATTGCAAGTAAAATTGCTGATAAAGTAGGTATTACACGTTCAGTAATCGTTAATGCATTACGTAAATTTGAAAGTGCAGGTGTTATTGAATCACGTTCTCTTGGTATGAAAGGAACATATATTAAAGTTTTAAATGATGCCCTTATTGATGAACTTAACAAACTTAGAAAATAATTTTTTCATTAAATATAAATAACATATATATATAAATATAAGAAAGTACTCCTAAAGGAGTACTTTTTTATTTATGCAATTTTAAGTAAGGATACTTATAAGATTCAGAATAATTAGTTATAAAAGAATTTAGGAACAACTTAATTTCTATATTAATACTATAAATTCTTAGAAGGTTTATTTAATGTAGTATGTAATTAATACAAAAATTGAAATTTAGTAGACAAAAAAAATCATTTTGGTTATAATTAATTATAAATAATAGTTTAATTTTATGCTATAATAAACGAAATTATAGAAAAAGGGGCGTTACTTATGTACAATGAACTTATTTTATTCTTAGCCTATCTTAGAGATGCTAAGCACTCTTCTAAGAATACAATACAGTCTTATGAGCGTGACTTAAAGTATTTCTTTAAATTTTTAAATGATAATAATATTAATCAAATTGGGGCGATTAATAGTGAATGGATAGAGAAATACATAGAACATATGAAAGAAATTAGTAAATCTTCTTCTACTATTTCAAGAACGCTTGCTGCTATTAGAGCATTTTTCTTCTATTTAATTAAACAGGAAAAAGTTTACGAAAATCCTGCACTTATGATTGCTATGCCCAAAATACCTAAGAAAGTGCCTAAGATTTTATCAGAAAGTGAAATTGTACTCCTTCTAGAGCAGCCTCATACTACGGATATTAAGGGAATTCGTGATAAGGCTATGCTAGAACTTTTGTATGCAACGGGGATTAGGGTATCTGAACTAATTACTTTAAAAGTAACAGATGTAAATGTGAATCAGGGATACATTCTTTGTCGTGATGAAAATAAAGAGCGTAGTATTCCAATAGGTAAACCTGCTATTACAGCACTTAAAAATTACTTAGGAGAAGTACGATATGCTATGATTCGCGATCAACAAGAGGCAGCACTTTTTGTGAATTGTAATGGGTTACCTTTAACAAGACAAGGTTTTTGGAAAATCTTAAAGAGCTATGCTAAAAGTGCTAATATCAGTACAGAAATTACGCCACATATGCTAAGACATTCTTTTGCAGCACATCTTATTCAACATGGTGCCAATTTAAAATCTGTACAGCAGATGCTAGGACATTCAGATATTTCTACAACACAAGTTTATACTCAAATTGCAAAATAAATAACATGAAAAGAATAACAGGATGAAAACCCTGTTATTTTTTTTTGTTTTGGTATACAATACAATTATAACCAAATACTTGAAAATGAATATAGAGGATGGTGAGCTTTTGAAAAGAGTAATTTGGATCGTATTAGATAGCGTTGGCATGGGTGAAATGCCTGATTCAGCAGCATATGGAGATAAAGGTGTTAATACAATAGCACATGTCTATAAACATAATAATGGGCTTCAATTGCCAAACCTTACACAATTAGGTTTAGGTAATATAGAAGGTATGGAAGCTCTTGAAAAATGTGAAAGTCCAATAGGGATTTATGCAAGACTTGCAGAGTTATCTAGAGGAAAAGATACAACGACAGGACATTGGGAAATGATAGGTATTCATACAGAAGTGCCTTTCCCAACTTATCCAAATGGCTTCCCTAAAGAAATTATGGATGCCTTTGAAGAGAGGATTGGAACAAAAACTCTTGGAAACTGTACAGCATCTGGGACAGCTATTTTAGATGACCTAGGTGAAGAGCATATGAAAACAGGTTATCCAATTGTCTATACTTCAGCAGACAGTGTATTTCAAATTGCTGCTCATGAAGAGGTTATTCCACTGGAAAGACTTTATGAAATGTGTGAGATTGCGCGTGAAATCTTAAAAGGTGAACATGAAGTATCACGTGTTATTGCAAGACCATTTGTAGGTCAGCCTGGTGCTTTTACGCGTACACCCAATAGACATGACTATGCGGTTATGCCCCCAAAAGAAAACCTTTTAGTTTATGCAAAAGAAAAAGGATTAGATGTTATTGGAGTAGGGAAAATCTCTGATATTTTTGCAGGTGAAGGCATAACTTATGCAACCCATACAAAATCTAATGAAGATGGCATCAAAAAAACAATAGAACTCATTAAACAACCTAATCATGGTTTAATCTTTACAAACCTAGTAGATTTTGATATGAAATGGGGACATCGTAATGACCCTGTAAACTATGGAAAAGGTTTAGAAGAATTTGATAGCTATCTGCCACAAATTATAGAAGCTATGAACGAAGATGATCTACTCATTATTACAGCAGACCATGGCTGTGATCCAACAACACCTGGGACAGACCATACAAGAGAATATGTACCACTTATTGCTTATAGTAAAATGTTTAATGGTGCTAGAGATCTTGGCACTAGAAAGAGCTTTGCAGATATTGGACAAACAATCTGCGAGATTTTCGACTTACCAGCACTTAAAATAGGTGAAAGCTTTTACAAGCAAATGACTAAATAGTGGGGTGATGTAAGGTGAGAGTTTATGATATTATTGAAAAGAAAAAATTAGGTGAGGTTTTAACAGATAAGGAGATTGCTTTTGTGGTAGAAGGTTATACAGATGGTAGTATTCCTGATTATCAAATGTCAGCACTTCTTATGGCAATTTACTTCCAAGGAATGAATGATAAAGAAACAGCACTCCTTACAGAATGTATGGCTAAAAGTGGTGAAATGTTGGATTTATCTGCTATTGAAGGTATTAAAGTAGATAAACATAGTACAGGTGGAGTAGGCGATACAACAACCATTGTACTTGCACCACTTGTAGCAGCAGCAGATGTACCAGTAGCTAAGATGTCAGGTAGAGGTCTTGGACATACAGGAGGTACCATTGATAAGCTAGAATCTTTCCCAGGTTTTAAGGTTGAATTACCACTTGAAGGCTTTATTGAAAATGTCAATAAACATGGTGTAGCTGTTGTGGGCCAAACAGGTAATCTTGCTCCGACAGATAAAAAGATTTATGCTTTACGTGATGTAACCGCCACTGTAGATAATGTATCTCTTATTGCAGCATCTATTATGTCTAAAAAAATTGCAGCAGGTTCAAATGCTATCGTACTAGATGTTAAATGTGGTAGTGGAGCTTTTATGAAGACTTTAGAAGATGCTAAAAAATTAGGTGATGCTATGGTGCGTATTGGTAAAGAAGTAGGCCGTAACACTATTGCTGTAGTGACAGATATGAACCAGCCTTTAGGAAATGCTATTGGAAATAGTCTTGAAATTATGGAAGCCATTGATACATTAAAGGGCAATGGACCAGGAGATCTAACAGAGCTTACACATACCCTAGCAGCTAATATGTTTGTGCTTGCAGGACGCGTGGCAACAGTTGAAGAAGGGTTAAGCCTTGCAGATGAACTCATTGAATCTGGAAAAGCTATAGAAAAACTACGTGAATGGGTAGCTTCACAAGGTGGAGATGCACGCTCCGTAGATGACTATTCACTTCTACCAGCGGCAGCAAAACAAATGGATGTTGTACTTGAAGAAACAGGCTATGTAGCAGCCATTGATACAGAGATGATAGGGAAAGCGGCACTTGTGCTTGGAGCAGGTCGAGAAAACAAAGAAAGTATCATTGACTTAGGTGTAGGTCTTATAATGCATAAGAAAATAGGTGACAAAGTAACAAAAGGTGATGTTGTTGCAACACTTTACTATAGCGATAACTCTCATACAGAAGCAGCAATACGCTATATTAAAGACGCCTATACTTTTAGTACTGAATCTATTAAAAAACCACAACTTATCTATACAATCATTAGATAATATAAAAATAAGAGCCTTTATAAAAAGGCTCTTATTTTTATACTCTTATAAAGTTCTTATTTAATAAGTATATTTTGCTCAAAATAACAAATAATAGAAATAAATTTATAGGAGGTAGAACTATGTTGCGAAAAAAAATGATAGCAGTTATGCTCTTAATGATTGTATTAGTAACCAATGTTACAGTCTTCGCGGCTGAAGCTATGGCATCAGGTACAGGTATGGCAGAAACAGCTAGAAGCTATGTTCTTATGGAAGCGTCTAGCGGTAAAATTCTGCTTGAAAAAAATATGGATGAGGAAATTCCACCTGCAAGTATTACAAAGGTTATGACCCTTTTACTTATTCATGAAGCTATAGATGCAGGTAAAATCAACTGGGATGACAAAGTGACTGTAAGTAGTCATGCAGCCAGTATGGGAGGCTCTCAAATCTTTATGGAAGAGGGGGAAGAACAAACTGTTCGTGACCTTGTAAAGGCCATTGCTATTGCTTCTGCTAATGATGCAGCTGTTGCTATGGCTGAGTACATTGGTGGTAGTGAGAGTCAATTTGTAGATATGATGAATAAACGTGCTAGTGAGTTAGGTATGGAACATACTACATTTAAAAATGCATGTGGTCTTCATATAGATGGACATCTTTCCAGTGCACATGATGTGGCCCTTATGTCTAGAGCTCTTATTACAAAGTTCCCGGATATCTCAAAAACTCTTACCACATGGATGGATACCATTACACACCGTACACGTAAAGGAGAAACAGAGTTTGGTCTCACCAATACAAATAAAATGATTAAATGGTACAATGGTATTACAGGGCTTAAAACAGGTTATACACCACAGGCTAAGCACTGTGTAAGTGCCACGGCTACAAGAGATGATATGAACCTTATTGCAGTTGTTATGGGTTCTCAAGATGGTAAAATTCGTTTTAGAGAAGCAGCACAGCTTCTAGATTATGGTTTTGCTAATTATATGGTTAAAAAAGGGCCTGAAGTAGGCGAAATACTTGGAAATATGAAAATAAAAAAAGGTGATAAAGAGCTTGTAGAACTTACAATTGAAGAATCTATGGCTTTTGTTGTACCAAAAAGTAAGGATGAACAACAATTAACCTATGAAATAAAATATGACGAAGGTGTAAAAGCACCTGTTTATAAAAATCAAAAACTAGGTACTATTACCTATTATATGAATGGTGAACCTGTAGGCGAAGCCAATCTTGTAGCTGCTTATGATGTAGGTAAAGCTAAATTTAAAAATATGATTCCTTATATGTTTAGCAGATACTTTGATCTAGGAAAAGAATAAAGGATAGAAATAGGTTATAAGTTAAGGGTTTAACTTGTAACCTATTTTGTCTTTTTATGTTGCATTCTGGTAAGATAGTCGCTAAACTGTTAATAGACTTTAATAAATAAGGAGATTTAGCATGAGTGTAACATTTAAATTAGAAGATTTTGAAGGACCACTAGACTTACTACTCTATTTACTTGAAAAAAATAAGATGAGTATTTATGACATAGAGATTTCTTCTATTACAGATCAATACTTAGCCTATATAGAGACTTCAAATACGTTAGAACTTGAACAGATGAGTGAGTTTATTGTTATGGCAGCCACTTTGCTTTATATTAAGTCTAAAATGTTATTACCGAAGCCTCCTAAAAATGAAGAGTTAGTAGAAGACGATCCACGTGAAGAGCTGATTCGAAAATTATTAGAGTATAAGAAAATTAAGTACGTTTCTCATGAACTTAATGAAAGACAAAATCTATCTACGGATTATTGCTTTAGGAATGCAGAAAGTGCTGATGAGGTAGAATTACCACAGCCTTCTACAGAAGATGTGCTTATGGATGTTACACTTGAACAGCTTTATGAAACATTTCAGGCACTTCTTAAACAGAAACAGTTACTGGTACATCAAAAATCTAAAAAAATTGATTCATCTATCTTAAAGAAAGATTCTTTTACTATTGAGCAAAAGAGTTTATATATTTTAAATTTATTAGAGCTGAATGCACACATTTCATTCTTTAGTCTATGTACACCAGATATGCCTAAAGTGGAATGTATTGTAACCTTTATGTCTATTTTAGAGCTTATTCATAAGAAGCAAATACGTGTTGTGCAGGAGAAGCCTTTAGCAGATATTATGATTATGGGAGTGAAGGCGTATGCAAAAGACTGAACTTGAAAGCAAACTAGAATCTCTACTTTTTTTTGTAGGGGATAGTATTCCGAGTAGTAAATTATGTGAAGTATGTGAAACTGAAGAAATTACCATACATATGGCTATTTATAGATTAAATGAAATTTACAAAAAGTCTAATAGTGGTATAGAAATTATAGAAGTAGACAATGGTTATCAAATGTGTACGGTGCCTAAGAATATTGCTTATATTCAAAAGTATAAACAAAAACCAATTAAGAGGCTCTTAACGCAGGCACTTCTTGAAACATTGGCTATTGTAGCTTATTCACAGCCAATTACAAAAGCTCAAATTGAGGATATAAGAGGAGTAAGGTCTGAACATGCTGTCAGTAAACTTCTTGAATATGACCTTATTGAGGAAGTAGGTAGGCTTAATGTTATAGGACGACCTATTTTATTTGGAACGACTACAAGCTTTTTAAGACATTTTGGCTTCAAGACTATTGAAGAGCTTCCAAAGGTGAAAGAAGAGCTTATCGAACGTTTCAAAAAAGAGATTGAAGAAGAGATGAATTACATCTCAGAAGAGTAAAAGGACGCATTCACTTCTATGCATAAAATGATAAAGGATGAGGTATGCTGAATCATAGTATAGATGAAAGAATAAGGAGTGAATGCAATGAAGAAGAAATTTGGGATTAGCTTACTTATTACACTTTTATTAAGTAGCTCACTCTATGCAAGTGAAGTGCCTGGAACTATTTATTCTAAAGGGTCTGTTCTTATAGAAAAAGAGAGTAAGCGTGTGCTGTATGAAAAGAACGCTCATGAAAAAATGGCTATGGCCAGTACAACAAAAATTATGACATGTATCGTAGCTATTGAATCTGGTAAATTGGATGAGATTGTAACGGTATCAGGAAAGGCTGCACGGGCGCCGAAAGTTAAGTTAAACTTAAAAACAGGTGAAAAACAGAAATTAGGTGATTTACTTTATTCCCTCATGCTTGAATCCCATAATGACACGGCTGTGGCTATAGCAGAGCATGTAGGTGGAAGTGTAGAAGAGTTCTGTGCTATGATGACTGAAAAAGCTAAAGCCATTGGGGCGGAAAATACTTGTTTTGAAACTCCTAATGGATTAGATGGACAGGCTCATTATTCCACGCCTTATGATATGGCACTTATTGCTGCCTATGCTTTAGATAACCCAGAGTTTGTAAAAATCATTAATACACCTCAAATTGAAATTCCAACTATCCAGGTAGAAGGAAGCAAAAAACATACACTGATTAATAAAAATCGTTTTCTATCACAGTATGAAGGTGCAGAAGGTGTGAAAACAGGCTATACCAGCAAGGCAGGACATTGCTTTGTAGGTGCTGTTAAAAAAGAGGATATGGAACTTATTGGTGTAGCATTAGGAGCTGGATGGGACTCAAAAGGTAAATCACGTAAATATACAGATGTGATTAAACTTATGAACTATGGCTATAATAACTATAAAAAGTATAAGGTGCTCGATAAGGGCGAAGAAAAAGGTAGTGTTAAAGTGACAAATGGTAAAGTGGAGGATGTTACACTTTATGTGGACGAAACCGTTATATTGCCACTTACCGAGCATGAAAAAGAAACAATTGAGCTTAAGAAGACTGTGACAGATGAGCTTCAGGCACCAATAGATGAGAATCAGGTTGTGGGAAAAGTAGAAGTTATCTGTGATGGAAAAGTGCTTAAGAAAGTGGATCTTCTTGCAGGTCAAAAAGTAGACAAAGCAAACTTACTAGACAAATTAAAAAGATTTTTTCAAAAGTGAAATAAAGAAAGGGTAGATTTATGCGATTACAAAAATATTTAGCTGGATGTGGTGTGGGATCAAGAAGAAAATGTGAGGCTTATATAGAAGAAGGGCGTGTCAAAGTTAATGGTATGGTCGTAACAGAGCAGGGTATACAAGTAGAAGAAGGTGATCAAGTAGAATTTGATGATAAACCTATTACAATGGAAGAAAAACTTGTTTACTATATTCTTAATAAACCAGTAGGCTATATTACATCTGTGTCTGATGAAAAGGATCGTGCAACTGTTCTTGATCTATTAAAGGATGTACCTTATCGTGTGTTTCCAGTAGGGAGATTAGATTATAATACAACAGGGCTCCTTCTTCTTACAAATGATGGGGAACTTACTTATAGTCTAACACATCCAAAACACCACGTAGATAAAACTTATGTTGTGAAAGTAAAAGGTGTTGTAAGGCCAGCAGCTATTCAAAAACTACAGCAAGGTGTGGTTATTGATGGGTATTTAACAGCACCGGCAAAAGCAAAGATTATAAGACAAACAGGTGCAACAACAACAATCAGTTTAACCATTCATGAAGGACGTAATAGACAAGTTAGAAAAATGTGTAGTGCTATAGGGTATGAAGTTTTAAGGCTGAATCGTGAATCTATAGGAAAGCTTACATTAGGTAATCTTGAAGTAGGTGCATACCGTGCATTAACAAAACAAGAAATTGAGTACTTAAAGGGGTTAGGACAATAAGATGCTTAGTAGAAATATGACAAGGAACGTACACTTTTTTATTGAAAGTCATTTAAGTCAGTGGGGAAAAGAAAACTTAATAGCAATGGATGGAACTCTAGGGAATGGTTATGACCTAGAGTTTTTAAATAATCAAAAAGCAATTAGTACTATCTATGGATTTGATATACAGGCTCAGGCTTTAGAGAATAGTAAGACTAGAATTGGTGAAACTGAGAAGTGCATTTATTATATCCAAGATTCACATCATCATTTAGAGTGTTATATTGAAGGAGAAATAGACTTAGCACTCTTTAATTTAGGCTACTTGCCAGGAGCAGATAAGTCTATTGTCACAAGAGTAGATACGACCTTAGAAGCTATAGAAAAAACCATTGGGAAACTCTCAAATGGAGGTATGATGGTAGTAATGACCTATCCTGGACATGAAGAAGGAAGTAGAGAACACGAAGCAGTCAAAGATTATTTATCTGGTTTGCATAAGAAAAACCTTTCTATTCTGCAACTTAATGTGAATAACGTTATAAAGCCTTGTCCTAATTGTTTCTTAATTATCAACCAATTATATAAAATATAATAAAATTATGATGTTTTGTGTAAAAATATATTGTTTCTAACAATTTAATTTAGTATACTATAAATGGCAATTTTTACACTTTGTTTTAATCTATTTTTCTAATTGGAGGGTATCAGATGAGCACATTACAAAAATTATCTGAACTGGAAGCTCACAAAGTAGCTATTCTAAATGGCTATGATGAAGAAGCGAAAAAGGCAGCTTTAGATAAAGGTAAACTAACTGCCAGAGACAGGGTTACACATTTACTCGACGAGAATAGTTTCGTTGAAATTGGTACTTTCGTTACAAGTAAAACTTTTACTTGCAAAGGTCAGAAGGTTAACACGCCTGCTGACGGCGTAGTGTGTGGTTATGGAACCGTTGAGGGAAATCTTGTCTATGTTTATAGCCAAGATCCTACAGTGCTAGGCGGTGCTATTGGGGAAATGCATGCTAAGAAAATTGCAAAAACCTATGATGATGCAATTAAAATGGGAGCACCTGTTATTGGTTTTATTGATACAGTGGGTTTACGTTTGGAAGAAAGTATTGAAGCACTAAATGGCTATGGGATGATTTTTAACAAAATGAGTAAAGCATCAGGGGTAATTCCTCAAATTGCAGTTATATGTGGTGATTGTGCCGGAGGGGTATCCTTTGTTGCTGGATTATCTGATTTTACATTCATGAGTACTAAAAATGGGAAAATGTATTTAAATAGTCCAAATACATTAGAAGATAAAAACGCATCTTTTGACCATGTAGCAACTGCAAATGTACACTTAAGAGAAAGTGGTCTAGCAGTATGGGGTGAAGAAAGTGAGCAAGTGTTAATAGGAAAGATAAGAGAACTTCTAACTTACTTACCACTTAATAGTGAACAAGAGACACCATGTTTAAATTGTATGGATGACCTTAATAGAGTAGATTCTAGTCTTAATGCTTTTGATTTTGATGTAAGGCAGATAAGCGAAATTATAGCTTCGATTGTAGATAATGGGATGTATTTTGAAGTAGGAGAGCATTATGGGGCAAAAGTGTTCACTGGTTTTGCAAGGATGAATGGTGCTACAGTAGGTTTTGTTGCTAATAAAGAAGAAGCTATGGATTTAGCAGCACTTCAGAAAACGACACAATTTGTAAGCTTCTGTGATGGTTTTAACATTCCAATTGTAACACTTACTAATATTAAATATATTGAGTCAACTGTAGCAACAGAAAGATTAGGTATTATCAAAGCTGCAAGTAAGCTTGCCTTTGCTTTTACAAATGCCACAGTACCAAAAGTAAATGTTATTCTTAAAGAAGCTTATGGAACAGCTTATACGCTTATGAATAGTAAGCATATTGGTGCAGACTATGTCTATGCATGGCCAACAGCGCAGGTTTCTACTATGAATAGTGAAAGTGCTGTAAAAATCATGTATGAAGAGGCACTACAAAATGCTGAAAATCCAGCTGAGCTTATGCAAGAAAAGGTTAAAGCGTATGAAGAAGAACATAGTAGTGTATACGCTGTAGCAGGACACGGTTATATTGATGATATTATTGAGCCGGCAGCAACAAGAAAACGTGTTATCGCTGCACTTGAAGTACTCTATACCAAACAAGTTGCAAATCATTTAAAAAAGCACCCAACAGTATAAGGTAGGTGAATTTAATGAAAGTTAGTCTAAATTTTGGCGCGTTTGTAGATGGACTCAGTGTCTTTTTAATAGGAGTGGCCATGGTATTTGTGGTACTTTTTTTGCTGATCCTTTTAATCAAAGTTGTTGGATGGGCTGTAAGTACTATAGAAAATAAACAACATCCTGAAAAAGAAGTTAAAATCCCTATCAAGCAAGAAGAGATTAAACAAGAAGTGACTCCTATAATAGGAGATGATTTAGAGCTCGTAGCAGTTATTACAGCTACTATTGCAGTAAGCTTGGGGACAACATCAGATAGATTACAAGTACGTTCTTTAAGACAAGTAAATAGAAATAGAGCATAAATAAATTAAGGGAGGCAGTATGATGAGAAAATTTCAAGTAACAGTTAACGGTAATACATATGAGGTAGAGGTAGAAGAGTTAGGTGCAGGTGCAAGTGTAGCAGCACCTTATGTGGCACCAGTACAAGTAGCACAAGCTACGCCAAAGGCAGTAGCGCCGGTGGTACCAGCACCAGTCGCTTCTACGGGGGCACATAAGGTAGTAGCACCTATGCCAGGTAAAATTGTAGATGTAAAAGTAAGTGTAGGGCAGACTATTAAAGAAGGAGATTTAGTAGCCATTTTAGAAGCTATGAAAATGGAAAATGAAATTTTCGCTTCTGCATCAGGTACAGTAGCATCTGTTAATACATCTGCAGGTAACATGGTAGAAGCAAATGACGTGATTATTTCTATCAACTAATCTTTTGGCCTAACTCTATAAAGGGGGAAACAAAAATGAATATAGGCAGTGTATTTTTAGATTCTGTCAAGGAGTTCTTTATGACTTCAGGACTTGCTCAACTCGATATTAAGTATGTTGCAATGATTCTGATTGCCTGTGGCTTACTTTACTTAGCTATTGCCAAAGGCTTTGAGCCACTTTTACTTATTCCTATTGCATTTGGGATGCTTCTTGTAAACTTACCAGGTGTAGGTATTACGAATCCGGGTATTATGAATGATGTTACAGGTAAAATTGAGCCAGGTGGACTTTTATACTACATAGGAATGGGAAAAGAATTAGGGATTTTCCCACCACTCATCTTTATTGGTGTAGGGGCAATGACAGATTTTGCACCTCTTATCGCTAATCCTAAAAGCTTACTTTTAGGAGCAGCAGCACAACTTGGTATTTTCGTAGCCTTCTTAGGAGCACTTCTTATTGGGTTTAATGGTCCAGAAGCTGCATCTATTGGTATTATAGGAGGCGCAGATGGCCCAACATCTATCTTCCTTGCAACAAAATTGGCACCACATTTATTAGGAGCTATTGCAGTATCTGCTTACTCTTATATGGCACTTGTTCCGGTTATTCAGCCACCTATCATGAAGCTGCTTACAACAAAAGAACAACGTATGGTTAAAATGGAACAGTTAAGACCTGTATCCAAAACAGAAAAAATCATCTTTCCTATTGTTGTAACCATCGCAGTATCACTTATTTTACCATCAGCAGGCACACTTGTAGGAATGCTGATGTTTGGTAATCTTTTAAAAGAAGTTGCTTCTACAAATCGTCTTGCAGATGTAGCAAGTAATGCCATGATGTCCATTATTACTATTTTGCTTGGTATTTCAGTAGGTGCTTCAACAAGTGCAGAAAAATTCCTTAACTTTAAAACACTTGGTATTTTAGCACTTGGACTCTTCGCTTTTATAGTAGGAACAGCTGGTGGTGTACTCTTTGGTAAAGTGATGTACTATTTAAGTGGTAAGAAAATCAATCCACTTATTGGTGCAGCAGGTGTATCTGCTGTACCAATGGCAGCACGTGTTGTACAAAAAGTTGGTCAAGAGGAATGTCCAACAAACTTCTTACTCATGCATGCAATGGGACCAAATGTGGCAGGGGTTATTGGTTCAGCTATTGCAGCCGGTGTATTACTATCAATTTACGGTTAATAAGGGAGGCCTGTTTTTATGTCAGATCAAATTGTAAGACCTGTTAAAATAATGGATACAACACTTCGAGATGCGCATCAGTCGCTGATTGCAACAAGAATGACGACAGAAGAGATGCTACCTATTGCAGCTAAAATGGACCAAGCAGGTTTCTATGCAATGGAAGTATGGGGTGGTGCAACTTTTGATGCTTGCTTACGCTTTTTAAAAGAAGATCCATGGGAAAGACTTCGTAAAATTCGTAAAGAAGTTAAAAATACAAAACTACAAATGCTCTTTAGGGGACAAAATATTTTAGGGTATCGTCACTATGCTGATGACGTAGTAGAATACTTCGTTCAAAAAAGTATTGCAAATGGTATTGATATTATTCGTATTTTTGATGCTCTTAATGATATGCGTAACTTAGAGACAGCAGTACGTGCTTCACGTAAAGAAGGTGGGCATGCACAAGTAGCTATTTCTTATACACTTAGTGAAGTGCATACATTAGAGTATTACATAGAACTTGCAAAACGTATTGAAGACATGGGTGCTCATTCTATTTGTATTAAAGATATGGCGGGTCTTCTTGTACCTTATGAGGCAGAAAGGCTTGTTAAAGCATTAAAATCCCATACTAATCTTCCAATTCAGCTTCATACACATTATACAAGTGGTGTTGCTTCTATGACTTATCTTAAAGCTGTTGAAGCAGGGTGTGATATTATTGATACAGCTATGAGCCCATTAGCCATGGGGACTTCTCAACCTGCAACAGAAGTGTTGGTTGAAACGTTCAAGGGTACACCATATGATACAGGTATTAACCAAGAGATTTTAAGCGAAATTACAGAGTATTTTAGACCAATGCGTGAAGAAGCTTTAGCAAGTGGATTAATGAATACTAAAGTGCTTTCTGTAGATATTAATACACTTCGTTATCAAGTACCTGGTGGTATGCTTTCAAATCTTGTATCACAGCTTAAAGGGCAAAATGCAGAAGATAAATACTATGATGTATTAAAAGAAATTCCTAGAGTAAGGGCTGACTTTGGTTATGTACCACTTGTTACACCAAGCAGTCAAATTGTAGGAACTCAAGCAGTACTTAATGTACTTGCAGGAGAAAGATACAAAATGGTATCTAAAGAATCAAAAGATATAGTAAGAGGGAAATATGGTAGTACGCCAGTACCAATTAAAGAAGAAATTGTTAAGAAAATTATAGGGGATGAAAAACCTATTACCTGCAGACCAGCGGATTTACTGCAGCCAGAGCTTAAAACACTTGAAAAAGAAATGGCTATGTATAAACAACAAGATGAAGATATTCTTTCTTATGCATTATTCCCACAAGTAGCTATGGACTTCTTTAAATATAGAGAGGCCAAGGAGAAAAAAGTGGATTTGGCAGTAGCAGACAAAAAAAATAAAGCTTACCCCGTATAATTTGTAAGTTATAGGTAGACTACAGGACGACATAAGCTGTTCTGTAGTCTTTTTATGTGATAAATAGTAAAATATCGTTGTCAAAATACAAATATATTATATAATGATACTAGATGTAATGATAAAGTTACGTGATTGAAAGGAAATGAGTAATGAATAACGATCTGATTCAGCGTATTAAAAAGAGTATGCCCAAGTTAAGTAAAGGGCAAAAATTAATCGCCAATTATATTTTAGAACATTATGAAAAGGCAGTATTCCTGACAGCAGCTAAACTTGGAACAATAGTGGGGGTAAGTGAATCAACCGTTGTAAGATTTGCAAATGAATTAGGTTACGATGGTTATCCTAAATTCCAAGAAGCTTTAGAAGAACTTGTTAAGAGTAAACTAACAGCTATGCAACGTCTTGAAGTAACGACAGACCGTATTGATACAGAACATGTATTAAAGAGTGTGCTTCAAACAGACCAGGAAAAAATTGCTTATACAATTGAGCAAGTAGATGAACAAGTATTTGAACAAGCTATTGATAAAATCATTAATGCAGATACTATTTATATACTAGGGGTACGTAGTTGTGCGGGACTTGCAAGCTTTTTAGGATTTTACTTTAATATTATCTTCCCTAGAGTAAGAGTGATTAATACAAACAGTATTAGTGAAATTTTTGAGATTATTCATCATATTGGTAGCAATGATGTTATTATTGGGATTAGTTTTCCACGCTATTCTAAGCGTATTTTAAAAGCCTTAGAATATGCACGTTCTAAAAAGGCCGGTGTTATTGCTATTACAGATAGCTATATTTCTCCTATTGCACAGTATGCAGAGCAAACTTTAATAGGACGTAGTGAGATGATTTCATTTGTAGACTCACTGGTTGCACCTTTAAGTATTATTAATGCGATTATTGTGGCAGTAAGTTTACGTAAAAAAGATGAAATTTCAACAAATCTTGATAATCTAGAGACTGTTTGGATGGAATATGAAGTTTATGATGATACAAGAGAGATGAATAATCATAATCCTAATATGACGAATGGGATTAAGGAAAAATGCGATTAAAGAGAGGGATAAAATGAATATTGTTGCCATTCGTGGGGCTATTACAACAGAGAATACAAAAGAAGCTATGTTAGAAGCTTCTCAAGAGCTTTTAGAAGCTGTTTTAACAGCTAATCAAATAGATAAAAAAGATATTATACAAATTACCTTTACTTGTACAAAAGACTTGGATGCAGTTTATCCAGCAGTAGCAGCAAGAAACTTGGGGATTACAGAAGCTGCTTTAATGTGCATGCAGGAAATGTATGTGAAAGGTTCACTTGAAAAATGTATCCGTATAGCTGTATTATGTCAGAGTGAGGCTTTAGTGCAACAGACAGTTTGTCATCAATATTTAAAAGGTGCTAAGAAGTTAAGACCAGACTTGGGTCGTTTTACGCTTGCAATTGATGGGCCGGCAGGTGCAGGGAAGAGTACTATTGCTAAGTGTTTAGCACAGAACCTACGTTGTACTTATATTGACACAGGAGCTATGTACCGCACGGTAGGGCTTTTCTGTATACAAAACAATATAGACTATACGAATGAAGATGCAGTAAATAGTGTACTTAGTCAAATAGGCATTGACATTATTTATGAAGACAATGCACAGAAGATTTATTTAAATGGAGTAGATGTAAGCACAGCTATTCGTACACAAGAAGTAGCAGCTGCAGCTTCTAAGGTAGCTACTTATAAAGAGGTAAGAGAAGCTTTAGTAGATATGCAAAGAAAACTCGCAGCAACGAAATCTGTTGTCATGGATGGGAGAGATATTGGAACAGTTGTACTGCCTCAGGCAACACTTAAAATCTTCTTGACTGCTTCTGCCGAAGAGCGTGCAAACAGACGACTTTTGGAATATGAGGCAAAAGGTATGGAAGTAGCTTATGATGTGCTTCTTAAAGAAATTCAAGAAAGAGATGATCAAGATGCTAATCGTGAGGTTTCACCACTTAAAAAAGCTGATGATGGTATCGAGATTGACACAACTTCACTTTCTATAGAGGAGATTATTGAGCGTATTGCACACCTTTTGCAAGAAAGACTATAGGAGTGTAACAAATGGAAATTATTTTAGCAAAAAGTGCAGGTTTTTGCTTTGGTGTACATCGTGCTGTAGATATGGCCTTTAAAACTGAAGAAGATAAGAAAACCTATACACTTGGACATATTATTCATAATGAAACGGTAACAAGAAAACTTAAACAAAAAGGTATAGAATCAGTAGAAGCCTTGGACAATATTCCAATGGAAAAAGTCATTATCAGGGCCCATGGTGTACCAGAGGCTGTTTATAAGGAAGCAGAATCAAAAAATATTGAAGTACTAGATGCAACTTGTCCTTATGTAACTAAAATTCATAGGCTAGTAAGTAGATATGAAAAAGAAGGTTATCGTATTATTGTAATCGGAGATGCTAAGCATCCTGAGATTATTGGGATTAATGGATGGACCAAAGAAGGTTGTATCATTTATAAAAATAAAGAAGATGTAGATCTTACAGAGCTTGACTTAAATAAGAAGTACTTAATTGTATCTCAGACAACTTATAAAAAAGAAGTTGTAGATGGAATTGTTAAGTTATTAGAAGAAGCAGGGTATGATGTGAAGTTCATTAATACAATCTGTAATGCGACTTCTGAAAGGCAAGAAGAGGCAAAAGAGATTTCTAAAGAAGTAGATGCTATGATTGTAATTGGAAGTAGTTTTAGTTCTAATACACAAAAGCTTTTTGAAATATGTAAGTCTTATTGTCAAGATACTTATTGTATAGAAGAGGCTAAGGATCTTAATGCAGAATGGTTTAAATCCAAGAATAAAGTAGGTGTGACAGCAGGTGCATCTACACCTAAAGATGTGATTGAAGAAGTACTAGAAGTACTTAAAGGCATGGATGCCCAATAACCTATCTAGAAATTAAAATTAGCCCAAAGACTTTAAAGTCTTTGGGCTAATTTTTTTATACCTAATTTTAGAATTTCATCAAGAAATGGAGAGAGTGCTTCTTGGTTATAGAGTGTATAAATTTGTTTTTGTTCATCTTCCCAATAAAGAGATTGATTAGACAGTTTAAGAGGTAAATAAAGCCCTTCTTGTTCAAGATAACAGGTAGATTTGGTAGCTTTAGTACGCATAGAAGCAGGTAGAAGTTTAGCTAGAGATTTGTGCATCAAGCTACCTTCTACAATATAGTAGTCACTAGGGGGAAGATAGGTTTTAAGTTTTAATGCTAAAGCATTAATAGATAAAGAGAAATGGTTAAGTGAAGCATCATACAGGCATTCATAATGACCTAGCTGATATTTGAAGGAATAAGGATAGATATAAGAAGGAGATAAATAGAAGGTTAAAGCTACTTCTTCAAAGGTATAATCTATAAGCTTGGCATGATTTAGTCTATCCAAAAATTTATAGAAGTGATAAATGGTCATCAGGCTTAAAAGTTCTTCCTTGTTATGTTCTGAAATCAGCGTACTATAGTTAATATGAGATGAAGTTAAGGTAAGTTTACAGAGTTTAGCAAGCTCTCGGCCTGAAGTTGTGAGGCTTCTGTTAAAACCTATGTCATTTTCTATAAGAGTTCTGGCACGTTTTGAAGATTTTAAATCTATTAGGTGAAGAGTGGTAAGGGCTGAAGTATCTAGCCCATAGATCTCTGCTTTTTGTAGAATAAAAGGCCATTCGAAGTGCTTGCCACCATAAGTGTAAATTTTTTCAAAGCGGATTACTTCCTTTAAAAAGGTTTCAATAAGAAGCGACTCTTCTTCTAGAGTTTCTGTAATCCAGTGACAAGACTGATAAGTATCTTCTTTTTTAAAGGCAATGCCTATACAAACAATGGTATCATAAATTTTAGAAAGACCAGTTGTTTCCAAATCTAAATAGCAATGTGCAGGAGATTCTATACTGAAGTCTAAAGAGTGTGAATGAGTTATGTAAATCATAAGAAAACATCCTTTCTGTATAATATTATTTTAACAAATGTATTTCTAAAGGTTCAAGCCCTAAAAGCTATTTTGGGTTTTTGATTACATGTTAACATAAAAATAAAAAATAAAATTAGAAAATAATACAAAATGAATTTTATTTATATAAATAATTCATAAATGACTTTTAATGCATTATATAATCTAAATAAAACTCTATTTTTTAATAAAAATTGTATTGAAATTGCAATTTAAAATTAGTATAATTTCAAATATAAATCAAAAACAAGGCGGAGTGATACTATGAAAACAAGAAAATTATTAGCAATAGCATTAGTAGCTATGATGGGCACTTTATCTTTTGTAGGATGCCAAAAAGCAGATGCTTCTTCAGATACAATTAAAATAGGAGGAAGCTTTGACCTAACAGGTGAAGCTGCACAATATGGAATTGCAACAAGTAATGGGGTAAAGCTTGCTATAGACGAATACAATGCAAATGGCGGAGTACTTGGTAAACAAATTGAATTTATATTAGAAGACAATAAAGCAAGTCAAGTAGATGCTACAAATGCTTTCAAAAAGTTAGTAGATAATAATAAAGTTATTGGTTTTATTGGTTCTGATATTAGTAGTACAACTGAAACGATTGCTAACTTAGCAGCAGAAAAAAATATACCAATGATTACACCAACAGGAACAAAACTTGGCATTACAACAATTGGTCCAAATATTTTTAGAGCATGCTATGTAGACCCTGCTCAAGGAGAACTTTTAGCTAAATTTGCAACAGAAGATTTAAAGGCTCAAACAGCGGCAATTATGATCAACTCAGAACAGGATTATTCAACAGGTATTGCTGAAGCTTTTGAAGCAGCTTTCACGGCAGCTGGTGGAACTGTAGTAGAAAAAGTAAACTATGGAAAAAATGACGTAGATTTTAAACCAATCTTAGCAAATATTAAAAATGCTAATGCAGATGTCGTTGTTATTCCGGATTATTATGAAACTATTGCAACTCTTATAACTCAAGCAAGAGAAATCGGTATTACATCTACCTGTATTGGTGGAGATGGTTGGGATGGTGTGACTGAGAAAACAGTTAATAATCCAGAGGTTGTAGAAGGCAGCTATTTTGTTAACCATTATACAGTAGAAGATGATGCAGTAATTGTACAAGATTTCATTAGTAATTATAAAGCTACATATGATGCAGAACCAAATGCTTTTGCAGCACTTGGATATGATGCAGCAAAAATCTTAATTGAAGCGATTAAAACTTGTGAAAGTACAGAAGCCGATGCTATTACCGCTGCAATGCAAAATACTTCTTTAGATTGTGTAACAGGTCATATTACTTTTGATGAGAATAGAAATCCAGTTAAATCTGTATCTGTTATTGAAATTAAAGAAGGCCAAAATACACTTTATAAAAAACTTGATGCAGTAAAATAACAAATACATCAGAAAATATTTATTCTCGGAGGCCTTGTCTCCGAGTAATTTTAAAGCTTTTATAGGATTTATGTAAAATCAGAAATAGAGGGGGATGAAGTATGGATTATGGAATATTATTAATGCAGCAGATACTTAATGGTTTACATATTGGGAGTATTTATGCACTTATTGCTTTAGGGTATACAATGGTATACGGCATTGTTAAACTCATTAACTTTGCTCATGGAGATATTATGATGGTAGGCGCTTATATTGCGTTTATGATGATTACTACTTTTAATTTACCATTGCCAATCGCTATTATTATCTCAATGGCTAGCTGTGCACTTATTGGTATGGGTATTGAAAAAGTGGCTTATAAACCACTTAGAAATGCACCACGTATGTGGGCACTTATTACAGCTATAGGGGTAAGCTTTTTCTTAGAAACATTATTTACTATTTTGTTTGGGGCGAGTTCAAAACCATTCCCTACACTTTCACTTGCACCTATCCAAATTGGGGCACTTCAAATCAGTCAGATTATGATGATTTCAATAGGTCTTTCTGTATTTCTTATGATTGCACTAGAGCTATTTATTAAAAAGACAAAGCTTGGGAAAGCTATGCGTGCTGCTTCAGAAGATGCTAAAGCAGCAGCTTTAATGGGTATTTCTGTTAATAAAACCATTTCTATTGCTTTTGCTATTGGTTCAGCACTTGGGGCAATAGGAGGGATCCTTTTTGCTATGGCCTATCCCCAAATCAAACCTTTAATGGGAGTTATGCCAGGACTTAAAGCCTTTATTGCAGCAGTGCTTGGAGGAATTGGAATTTTACCAGGTGCTATGCTAGGAGGATTTTTACTTGGTATTATTGAAAGTATTACAAAAGGCTTTCTATCAGCTTTCTGGCCAGATGCTTCTTTATGGGCAGATGCTATTTTATTTTTAATCTTAATTTTAGTACTCTTACTAAAGCCAGCAGGTATTCTAGGTAAGAATGTACGAGAGAAAGTGTAGGTGATCAAGATGAAAAATAAAAACAAATCTTTAATTATTTTAGGAAGCCTTCTCCTTGCTTATCTCTTTCTTATGATAGGTTTATCATTAGGTGTGATTAACTCTTATTTTAGTGGTGTTATTGTAGCGATTTTAATCAATGTGATTATGGCCTCTTCTCTAACTCTCGTAACAGGCTACTTAGGTGAGCTTGTTTTAGGGCATGCAGGTTTTATGGCGGTAGGAGCCTATACATCGGCACTTATTACTATGAATTTGGACCTTCCTGCAGCCTTAGAATTTCCTATTGCACTTTTATGCGGAGGAGCATTTGCTACTTTTATAGGTATTTTAATTGGAATTCCTGCACTTCGTTTAAGAGGAGATTATTTAGGGATTATTACATTAGGCTTTGGAGAAATCATTCGTATTGTGCTAAATAACCTTAAAGTCACTAATGGAGCCAAAGGTTTATCAGGTATACCTAGCTATAGTAATTTCACTGTAACTTTTTTCGTTACCATTGTGATTGTCACTGCACTTTATTTACTCATTAAATCTAGACATGGACGTGCTATTATTGCTATTCGTGAAAATGAGATTGCTACAGATTGTGTAGGAATTTGTACTTTTTACTATAAGACCTTTGCCTTTGCTATTGCAGCTTTCTTTGCAGGTATTGGTGGTGGACTTTATGCTCACTACTTACAAGTATTAAGCCCAAGTAGCTTTGGTTTCCTTAATTCTATTGAATACTTAATCATTGTTGTATTAGGGGGAATGGGGAGCTTAAGTGGAACGATTATTGCAGCTATTGTATTAGGAGTATTAAATGAGGTTTTGCGTGCCTTTTCAGAATATCGTATGCTTATTTATTCTTTAGTACTTATTAGTATGATGGTATGTAAGGCAAAAGGGATTACAGTAGGACTTATTTTAGACAAATTAGGATTGAAAAATAAATTAAAGTTTAGAGGAAAACAAGATATAAGTATAGGGAAGGAGGAGTAATATGGCTTTATTAGAAGTACATAAAATGAGTGTTAACTTTGGTGGGATTAAACCAGTTAGTGAACTCGATTTGCAAATAGAAGAAGGGGAGCTTATAGGGCTTATAGGACCTAATGGAGCAGGAAAAACAACTGTATTTAACTTACTTACAGGTGTTTATACGCCCACAGAAGGTTCTATCACATTTAATGGTGAACGTATTGACAGTTTAAAGACACATCAAATTGTAAAAAAAGGAATTACGCGTACTTTCCAGAATATTAGACTGTTTAAACAAATGACTGTTATTGATAATGTAAAAGTGGCTTTTAATAATAGGCTAAAGTATTCTCCTCTAGAAGGTATTTTACATTTACCACGGTACAAGAAGGAGGAAGCATGGCTTGAAGAAGAAGCTATGAAACTCCTTAAAATTTTTGAACTAGATAAATATGCCTATGAGCTCAGTATGAATTTACCTTATGGGAAACAACGTAAGATTGAGATTGCCCGTGCCTTAGCAGGAAGCCCAAAACTTCTTTTATTAGATGAGCCTGCAGCAGGGATGAATCCTAATGAAACCAATGAATTGATGCAGACTATTAAACTTATCCGAGATCAGTTTAATATGACCATTTTGCTTATTGAACATGATATGGATTTAGTGATGTCTATTTGTGAAAGATTGGTTGTAATTGACTATGGTATGGTTATTGCAAGGGGTACACCAAGTGAAATTCAAAATAATGAGAAAGTAATAGGGGCTTATTTAGGCCAGGCTTAAGGAGGAAGCATATGTTAAAAGTAGAAAAACTTAACGTTCATTATGGCAATATACATGCCCTTAAAGAGATTTCATTTGAAGTTCCAAAAGGAGAAATTGTTACTTTAATTGGTGCGAATGGGGCAGGCAAAACATCTACACTCCAAGCGATTAGTGGGATGATTAAGGCAAGTTCAGGTACTATTACCTTAAAAGGAAAGCCTATTACTCATGAAGAAGCTCATAAACTTGTACCTCTTGGTATGGCACATGTACCAGAGGGAAGACGCGTTTTTGCTCAAATGAGCGTAGAAGAGAATCTTGAACTTGGAGCCTATACGATTAAAGATAAAAAGCAAATTGCTTCAGATATTGAAAAAATGTACAATAGGTTCCCAAGACTTAAAGAAAGACGTAAGCAGTTAGCGGGAACTATGAGTGGTGGAGAGCAGCAGATGTTAGCGATGGCAAGGGCGCTTATGTCCAGACCTGAAATTATCTTAATGGACGAACCTTCTATGGGGCTTGCACCTATTCTAGTCCAGGAGATTTTTGAGATTATTAAAGAAATTAATGCAGATGGTACAACTGTACTACTTGTTGAGCAAAATGCTAATAGGGCACTTCAAATTGCTCATCGTGCTTATGTACTTGAAACAGGAGAGATTGTATTAAGTGGAGAAGGGAAAGATCTACTTAGTAATGAACAAGTGAAAAAAGCTTATTTAGGAGTTTAAAAAGGATAAAAAGAGAAAAAATAAAGCGTAAGATTTATCTTACGCTTTATTTTTATTGAGAAACTCTATCTTTAAGCATACGTGGAAGAGATAAATCAAGATGCATTCCTTCACTTAAGGCTTTATAAGTTTCTAATGCTGAAGGATTAGGGGTGCCTTGACGAATGGCTTTAATAAGAATGTTCTTAGGTGTATGCTGCATATCGATAAATTCCATAACGTTTACTTTATAGCCCACACTTTCTAAGTAGAGGGAGCGCATACCATCTGTAATAAAGGAAGCTATTTTCTCTTTGAGAATACCATGTTTTAGAATAGGATCAAGAAGTGGGTTATGAATTTGGGTGTAACATTCGTGATGGCAACAAGGTACCGCGAGAATAACCTTTGCATCCCAGCCTACAGCTTTAGCAAGTGCTGCATCTGTAGCTGTATTACAGGCATGAAGGGATACGACCATATCAATAGTTTTATCTGTTGTATACTGGCCAATATCACCTACTTGGAACTTCAGATTTGTGTAACCAAGACTGTGGGCTAAATCATTACAAAAAGCAATAACATCTTCTTTAAGGTCAAGACCGACAATTTCTACTTGTTTGCCACGAATATGGGTTAAATAATGATACATAGCAAAAGTTAAGTAGGATTTACCACAACCGAAGTCAATAATACGAATAAAGTCTTGATTAAGCGTTGCCATAACAGATTCTATGGTTTCGAGATATTTATTAATCTGTTTATATTTATCGTATTTAGAAGGTTTAATCTGACCATCATTAGACATGAGCCCAAGGTGAATTAAAAACTCTTTAGAGCTTGCTTCATCTAAAATATACTGTTTTTGTCGGTTATGGCTAAGAGAAGTATCTTGTTTCTTGGTTGCAGCTTTACGTTTAATGTTAGCTTCCCCTTTTTTATTAATAAGTGCTTGATAGTCATAAGTTGTTGTGTAGAGCTGAAGTTGTTTGAAGTTCTGAGCGTTGTTTCTTAAAAAAGCTGCTACTTCACTAAGCTTACAGTTTTCATGATAAGCTTTATTATTTTTATAGAGTGTAAATTGGAGTAAAACTTCCGATTTAAGGAGAATACGTTTGCAGGTGATCTTTTCATATTGGTCTAATTTGATACGTGGATTGCTCCAAACAGCATCTATAAAAGTATTTTGCTCAAGGGATTCTTCCCATAAGCGTATTAATTTTTCCATAGTCTAACCTCGCTTATTTCTTAAGTATTTTTATCATACTATGAAAACAAGCTATGTGCAACGCCTGGTCTATGCTATAATGCCTTTTAGGAGGTGGCAAGATGTTCGAAAGAGACTGGGAGACCCTTAATGAAGACCAAAGGCTGGTTGTTAAAAATATAAAAGATTCACTACTTGTATTAGCACCAGCAGGTACAGGTAAAACGAAAGTCATTGCCATGCGTACGGCATATTTATTAAACCAGCAGGTTCCCCCTACATCTATTTTATGTCTGACTTTCACCAATAAGGCAGCAAGAGAGATGGAAGAGCGTATTGGCCTGTATGACAAGCACAATGTAAGACATTTAACCATCAGAACCTTTCATTCTTTCTGCTACTATCTTATCAATCAGGAGAAGCAAAATACACGTCTTGCTTTCCCATGTACCATTATTGATGAAAGTGATACACAAGATATATTAAAACGTATTATCTTTGCGCTGACCAAACAGGAAGAAAAGTATATGGGCAACATGACAAGTTTTATAGAAAATGTAAAGAAGTATCGCCTTAATTTTAGCTTTGATACAGAGCTTAAAGAGGAGAGATTGGTTAAGGCTTATCTTAAAGAGTACCCAAGTAAAGATCCTATTATTTTGCAATATGGTGCTAGGATATTAAGACTTTATGAGAAGTATTTAAAAGAAAATAATTGTGTAGACTTTATAGATCTTATTATAGAAGCCACTTATTTATTAGAAGACCCTGAAATTAGAGCAAAATGGCAGAAACGGTATCACTATATTCAAGTGGATGAAATGCAAGATACAAGTACAAGAGAGTATCATATTATTAAAGTGTTGGCTAAGGAGAACCATATCGCTTTATATGGAGACTTTAATCAGACGATATACGAGTGGCGTGGTTCTGCCCCTCAAACAATGATTGGAGACTATAAAGAAATCTTTAATCCTGTAGAGATTACCCTTAAAACCAATTATAGAAGCACACAGCTACTTCTTAAGGCGGCTAATAGCTTTATCCGTAACAGTAACCTATATCCGAGTTTATCTATACCTTATGCGAAGGAAATTGGCGAGCCTATAGAAGTTTTTTGTGGAGGAAATCAAGAAGCAGAAATTCTCATGATTGCTAAATCTATTAGTGAGCATTATACAGCTGAACATAAGCAAATTGCTATTTTAACGCGTACCAATAGTTTAGCTAAGTCTATCTATAAAATGCTTGAGAAAAAAGGTATTCCTTGTATACGCGTAGAAGATATTAGGTTAATGCGTACAACAGAGGTAAAAGACCTTCTAGCTGTGATGAGTTATGCGATTAATTTACGCAATAGTTATGCACTAGAGAAAATCATTAAACATCCTGTTATTCATATGGAGCAGTGGCTTATACAAGAACTTAAGAAAACTAAGTCTGGGTATATGTATTTACATGATTGGTTTCTAGCAGAAAATAATGATCCTTATCAGCCTCTTATAGAGGGATACATGCAAAATAAAATTGTTGTACTCGATGTAGAGAGTACAGGACTCGATACAACAAGTGATGACATTATTCAAATTGCGGCTATCTGTTATGGGAAAGATGGCGTAAAAGATCAGCTCGATGTACTCGTTAAGCCTACTAAGTCTGTAGGAGATTCTTATTATGTACATGGTTTTACAGATGACCAGCTAGAAAGAGAAGGTTTAGAAATTCCTCATGCATTAGATTTATTAGGTGATTTTATTAAAGATAAAATTGTAGTAGGTCATAATATTAAGTATGATTTATCCATTATAGAAAGTATGCTCTATCGTCATCATAAACAGTCTTTTGCTTACCCAGGCGTTTATGATACTTTAGATTTAGCCCATAAAATTTATCCATACTTACCTAATCATAAGCTAGGTACTTTGTCAGAACTGATCAAAACTCAAGCTAAGCCTAATCATAATGCACTACAGGATATACTAGCCACAAGTGAAGTACTTACTCATTTTATTAAAAAGCTTAATGAGAAAAAAGATGAACGCTATAGTTATTTAGAAGCCTATTATCCTTATGTACAAGGGGTAAAAGAGCAGGTGCAAAGTATGATCAAGGAAATACTTAAAAAACCTACTTATGAAGCTATTAGTTATTTAATGAATAGTTGTAACTATAAAAGTGCTTACAGTAAAGAAGCACTACAAAATTTAAGAGACTTTTATAAAATGGCGCAGCAACTTTATGAAGAGCATCTTTCTTATGAGGATAACATTATGAAGTTACTGACCTTTTCTGCTCTTCATGCCAGTGAAGTGGAGCAAAGCGCTTTATTTAAAGGAAAAATTCCCGTTATGACTTTGCATCAAGCAAAAGGATTAGAATTTGATTATGTGTATATGGCAGGATGTAATGAAGATGTCTTTCCATCTAGAAGAAGTGTAAAAGAAGGGTATTTAGAAGAGGAAAAAAGGCTATTCTATGTAGGGATGACAAGAGCTAAGAAAAAGCTGTATTTAAGTTATCATACAGGAAAAAAAATGAGTTTTCTTGTAGAAGAAATAGGAGAAGGTTTTAAAAATTATAGGCAAGTGGCTTTAGACAAGGTATAATACAAGTAATACACTTAAGAGGAGGCCTTTATGGAACAAAATAACACACAAAATGATTTTACTATTGTACGTATGGACAAACAAAAACGTATAGCATTAGTTGCCCATGATAGTCGTAAGCAAGATATTATCAATTGGGTTACAGTTAATAAAGAAAAGTTAACAAAACATTTTTTATGTGGTACAGGTACGACAGCTAAACTACTAGCAGCTGCAACAGAATTACCTATTACTGCCTTTAACAGTGGTCCTTTAGGTGGTGATCAGCAAATCGGTTCACGCATCGTAGAGGGTAATATTGACTTTATGATTTTCTTCTGGGATCCACTTGCATCTCAGCCACATGACCCAGATGTTAAAGCTTTGCTTAGAATTGCTGCACTTTATGATATACCTGTAGCTACTAACCAATCTACAGCAGATTTCTTACTGACATCACCACTGATGGACCAAGAATACAACCGTAAAATTATTGATTACACAAAACGTATTCATAATCGTACAAAAGCTTTTGACAATAACGAACCGATGGCATAGAAAAAAATATTTAAAAAAATTTTTTAGCTGAAATAACCGTTGTAAAATGAGTTATTTCAGCTTTTTTTGTGGAGGATTCTGGTAAGAAAAGGTTAGACAAAAAGGATCAAAGATGATATATTTTTAAAGCGACTACAGATACAATAATTAGTATCTAAAAGTAATAGCTGTGCTAGATATAGTACATAGAAGTAAAGCTATTATGGGAGATATTGGAGGGGTAAAACATGGAAGTTATTAAACGTGACGGACAAGAAGTAACTTTTGATGAGATGAAGATTTATACTGCTATTATGAAAGCTATGAAATATGGTAGTGGTATTGTTGATGAACATATAGCAAGAAAAATAGCTAATGAAATTAAAGAAGATTTCTCCAAAGTAGAAACAAAAGCAACGATATTTCAGATTGAAACAAGCGTTTATCTAAAGCTTATTGAAAATGGACATGAGTTAACTGCGAAATCTTATGAAGGATATCGAGCTATTCAATCTTTCAAGAGAGAAACGAACACAACAGACCATAGTATTTTGGGATTAATTGAACTAACAAATGAAGAAGTAATGAATGAAAACTCCAATAAAAATGCCATGATGGCCTCTACACAAAGGGACCTCATAGCAGGAGAAGTTTCAAAAGATATTTCTAGAAGAAAAAAACTACCAGCACGTATTGTGCAAGCACACGATGAAGGTATCCTACATTTCCACGATATGGACTACTTTATGCAATCTATTTTTAACTGCTGCCTTATTAACATTAAAGACATGTTAGATAATGGTACAGTTATTAATAAGCGTATGATTGAAAGCCCTAAAAGCTTCCAAGTAGCATGTACGGTTATGACACAAATTATTGCGCAAGTAGCAAGTAGCCAATATGGTGGGCAATCAGTGGATATTAGACATCTTGGTAAATACTTAAGAAGAAGTAGAGATAAATACTATAACTTACTAAAAGATTCTATGGATAATCAAGAAGAGTTAAATGCAGTAGTAGAGCGTTTAACACGCAAAGAGCTTGAGTCAGGTGTACAAACTATCCAATATCAAATTAATACACTTATGACTACCAATGGTCAGAGCCCATTCGTAACACTATTCTTAAACATTGAAGAAGATGATGAGTATGTAGAAGAAGTATCTCTTATTGTCAAAGAGATTTTAAAACAACGTATAGAAGGTATTAAAAATGAAAGTGGTATTTATACCACACCAGCTTTCCCTAAACTGATTTATGTCCTTCATGAGCATAACTGCCTTGAGGGTGGTCAATATGATGAAGTAACAGAGATGGCTGTACAATGTAGTGCGAAACGCCTTTATCCAGATTATATATCTGCTAAAGAGATGAAGAAGATTTATGAAGGAAATGTATTTTCATGTATGGGATGCAGAAGTTTCTTATCTCCATGGAAAGATGATAAAGGTGAGTATAAATTTGAAGGTAGATTCAATCAAGGGGTAGTTAGTCTAAATTTACCACAAATTGGTATTGTTGCTAATGGTGATGAAGAGAAGTTTTGGAAGCTTCTTGATAATCGATTAGATTTATGTTTTGAAGCACTTATGTGTAGGCATAATGCTTTAAAAGGAACACTTTCTGATGAAGCACCAATTCATTGGCAGCATGGAGCTATTGCACGCCTTAAACAAGGTGAAGTCATTGATCCGCTTCTCATGGATGGTTACTCCACTATTTCACTTGGGTATATTGGGCTTTATGAAGTCACTAAGGCAATGAAAGGGGTCTCACATGTAGAACCTGAAGGTGAGGCGTTTGCATTAAAAGTAATGCACCGTTTAAATGATGCTACAAAGAAATGGAAAGCTGAAACAGGCTTAGGGTTTGGCCTTTACGGTAGCCCGGCTGAATCACTTTGCTACCGTTTTGCTAAAATTGATAAAGCTAAGTTTGGTGAAATTAAAGATATTACAGACAAAGGTTACTATACAAATAGTTACCATGTGGATGTAAGAGAGCCTATTGATGCCTTCTCAAAACTAAAGTTTGAGAGTCAGTTCCAGCCTATTTCAAGTGGCGGATGTATTTCTTACATTGAGATTCCAAACATGATGCATAACCTTGAAGCACTTAGACAAATGATTACGTATATTTATCATAACATTCAGTATGCGGAATTTAATACGAAATCAGACTGTTGTCATATATGTGGCTTTGAAGGAGAAATTAGTATTAACGATGCTTTAGAATGGGAGTGCCCAAGCTGTCATAATAAGGATCAAAGTAGAATGAATGTTATTAGAAGGACATGTGGCTATTTAGGGGATAACTACTGGAATAAAGGAAAGACTCAAGAGATTAAAAGTAGAGTACTTCATTTATAAGGGAGGAAGGATTATGCATTATGCTCAGATGCGCAAATATGATGTAGCTAACGGAATAGGCATACGAAGTACACTGTTTGTTTCTGGTTGTACACATCAGTGCCCTGGTTGTTTTAATACAGATTATAGAGAATTTGACTATGGTACGCCATGGACAAAGGAAGCAGAAGATACTTTTTTAAGCTATATTAAAGATGAAAATGTACATGGTGTCACTATTCTAGGCGGTGAGCCTATGCAACAGACAAAAGATGATGACCTCCTAAACCTTTTAAGAAGGATTAAACAAGAGACTAATGAGACAATATGGATTTATTCTGGTTATACTTATGAAGAGATTCTAAAAGAGCCTAAAAGACGCCAAATACTTGAATTATGTGATGTCTTAGTAGATGGCAGATTTGTAGAGGCTTTAAAAGACTTAAAACTTAGATTTAGAGGAAGTAGCAATCAAAATATTATTGATGTACAGGCTTCTTTAACGTCAGGTGAAAAGGTTTTATTGACATTTTAATGTTCCAAGAGGAGAGACAAAAGATGGATAATCGTACAATATATTTTGCAAAAGTAAAAGAGGATGCTATTATTCCAAGCAAGAGAGAGGAAGATGGTGCATTTGATATCTATGCTTGCTTTGAAGAAGACTTCATGATCATTACACCACATGAGACAAAACTTATTCCAACAGGAATTGCTTCAGCTTTCTCATCTGATTATGTAGCTATTTTAAAAGAACGTGGTTCAAATGGAAGTAAAGGGATTGGTCAAAGAGCAGGTGTTATTGATTCTGGTTACCGCGGCGAATGGTTTGTACCTTTAACAAATCATAACACAGTACCTGTAGTCCTTTTAAAAGAAAGTTACGCAGGAGAGCAATCAGCTTTTGATGAGGCTATTATTTATCCTTATGAAAAAGCTATAAGCCAGTGTATTCTCGTAGAGGTACCAAAAGTTAAAACGGCAGAAATTAGTTATGAAGTATTAATGCAATTTGAATCGGAACGTGGAACAGGTATGTTAGGTTCTTCAGGTAAATAAATAGAGAAAGTTCCTTTAACTATAAAGTTAAATCGATTTTATTAAAGATATCCTTTTGAGCTTATTCAGGATTTTCATGTTTTGAATCCTGAATAAGCTCTCTTTTTATTGTTATGCCGAAAGATTTCATAACAGCATTAACTTAGCTTCGTGTCTACTTTATTATTAGGTTTATATACGTATGAATAGTAAAGTGTAGCATATGAATAAAAAATTACCGTTATTAATATAGAGGAGCCTTAAGGGGAAAGAATAGAATAAGGCTAATATTTTTATAGCTAAATCAAAGAAAATTGCATGTAAATTTAAGCAGAGCCTAGATATAATATATTTAATAGTAACGTTACTTAGTGCAAAAGATTGTGTAGTCGAAATGGGTAGGAATAAATAAAAAATAATTAATATTGGGGGAGTATTTTATGAATAAGAAATTAAGAACCTACTTTGTATCTACAATGGTTATGGCACTTATTATGGGGAATATGAATACAAGTTGTTTAGCACAGTCTAAAAAGTATAACATAACAGATTCAGGACATGGGTATTATGTTGTTACACAAGATAATGGAAAGACTCTCACTTATTCAAAGGATTCAGGCATAAAAATTTTAGAAGACGACGGTTTTGCTTTTAAAGATTTAAATAAGAATAGCAAATTAGATACATATGAGGATTGGAGACTAGATACGAATACTAGAGCAACTAGCTTAGCTCAGATGATGATTAAGGATGGACGTAAGGGGATTGAATCCATTGCGGGATTGATGTTATATAGTGCACATACTACTGTAAAATCCGAGAATCTAGTAGACTCAACAGCAACATCAAGTTCTCAAGATGCAACAACACTTATAAATGCTGTACAAGATAATAATATACGCCATATATTAGTAACTTCTATTGCGAGTCCAGAGATTGGTGCGAAATGGAATAATAATTTACAGGCACTATGTGAGGGGATGGGTTACGGAATACCTGCCAATAATAGTTCAGATCCTAGACATGAGGCAAAAAGTTCTCAGGATACGGAATATATTATTGGAAATCAAGGAGCTATTTCATTGTGGCCATCTTCTATTGGATTGGCTGCTACCTTTGATCCTGAAGTAGTAAAACAATTTGGAGATATTGCATCAACTGAATATAGAGCATTAGGAATTACTACCGCTTTATCACCACAGATTGATTTAGCAACTGAACCAAGATGGTCACGTGTAAGTGGGACTTTCGGAGAAAATAGTAAATTATCAGCAGATTTAAGTAGGGCATATGTTGATGGGTTCCAAACCACAAAAGGAGAGACTAATGGTTGGGGAAACAACTCTGTTAACGCAATGGTTAAGCATTGGCCAAGTGGAGGACCAGAAGAAGGTGGACGTGATGGCCATTATGGATATGGAAAATACGCCGTTTATCCAGGGGAAAATTTTGAGGATCATTTAAAACCTTTTATAGAGGGTGCATTTAAGCTAGATGATGGAACTAATATGGCTTCTGCTGTAATGCCTTATTACACCATATCTTATGATAAAGATGATATATACAATGAGAATGTTGGAAATGGATTTAGCAAATATATTTTAACAGACTTATTAAGAGATAAATATCATTATGATGGTGTTGTTTGTACAGATTGGATGATTACAGGAGATTCACGTAATGATGCAGTATTTGAAGGGAAAAATTGGGGAGTAGAACATTTAACTATTACAGAACGTCATTATAAAGCGTTAATGGCAGGTGTTGATCAATTTGGAGGCAATAATGTTATTGAACCTGTAATGGGAGCATATGATATGATGGTTAAAAAAGAAGGTAAAGAATTTGCCAATGAACGATTTGCTGAATCTGCAAGACGCTTGCTTACAAATATTTTCAATGTAGGATTATTTGAGTCTCCTTATATTAACCCATCAGAATCTGTTAAAACAGTAGGTAACTCTGAATTTATGGAAGCAGGATATGAAGCACAATTGAAATCTGTAGTTATGCTTAAAAATAAAGATAATGTTATATCAAAGTATGATGAAAATGCAGAAAAATTAACAGTCTACGTTCCAGAGTATGAAACAACTAGTAAAGATTGGTTTACAGGTAAAACTAAAACAACTCTTGCAAAAACTATTTCTGTAGATATTTTATCACAATATTATAATGTAACAGATGATCCTACTAAAGCTGATCTTGCAATTATTGGAATGGATGCACCTAAAGGAGGATCAGGCTATAGCTTAACGGACAAAGAAGCTGGTGGAAATGGTTACCTTCCGATTTCCTTACAGTATGGAAAATACACAGCAGTAAATGCAAGAGAGATTGCAATTGCTAATGATCCAGGTAAAGCTTTTAGAGATACAGAAACAAATGAAATAGTTTATGTAGATACAGTAGAAAATCGTTCTTATAAAGGAAAAACAACAGTAGCAGAAAATAGCGATATGTTAACTTTATTAAAAGAGACAAAAGAAAAGATGGGAGATAAACCTGTAATCGTATATATGAGAGCTAGTAATCCAATGGTATGGGCAGAAGTAGAGCCTTTAGCTGATGCAATTATTGTGGGATATAGCATTCAAGATCAAGCAGCTATTGAAGTAATCACAGGTCAATATGAGCCTAGCGGATTATTACCAATGCAACAGCCACTCAATATGGAAACAGTTGAAGCACAATATGAGGATGTTGCTCAAGATATGGCATGCTATGTAGATGAAATGGGAAATGCATATGATTTTGCATTTGGACTTAATTGGTCAGGAAAAATTTCAGATGAGCGTACTTCACAATATAATGTAATGAGATGAGTTTAAAAATTAGGATATTTTTTAGAGTTAAGTATTGCTATACTAAAATTAAATAGATATATAATAATAAAACTGCTTTTTAAAGAAAAAGCAGTTTTATTATTATATATGAATAACTTAAGTTTGTATTAGGATTTTTTAATTACAAAATAAAATTATTTATTTTTAATATTATAGAAAAATATATATAAATAATGTAAGATATACTTAGAAAAATATGTAAAATTTATCTGATAAATATCAGCTGTATCAAAAAAGGGTTTAAAGGAGAAGGCCATGTATCTATACAAAATTCTTATAGTAGATGACGAAGAAGAAGTAAGAAGCAGTATTATGAGAAAGATGCAGTGGGAACAATTAGGCTATCAATTAGTAGGGGATGCAGAAAATGGAGAAGATGCATTAGAAAAAGTTAGAGTGTTAGAGCCAGACTTAGTATTAACAGATATTAAAATGCCTTATATGGATGGACTTACATTAACAAAATATATTAAAGAAGAAAGAAATAGTACAGAAATTGTTATTTTTTCCGGATTTGATGATTTTGAATATGCGCAGAAGGCGATTAAACTGGGTGTTATTGAATATATTTTAAAACCTGTTAATGTAGTTGAGTTAACAGAGATACTAAAAAAACTCAAGCTAAAAATGGATGAGCGCATTGCAGAAAAACGTAATATACAGGCCTTAAGACTAGATTATCAAAGGATGCTTCCTGTTCTAAAAGAACATTTTTTAGGGGATTTGGTACAAGGAAGATTAAATCATATAGCTATTTTAGAAGGTTTTAATCGGTTTAATCTATGTGTAAAGGATGGGCCAAGTTGGATTGTTGCTACAACACATATTGAGCTTCCAATGATTGAGCAAGATGAACAGAGGCTTAACTTACATGATGAAGTTGATTTAATTCCGCTTTCTGTAGAACAGATCATTTGTGAAAAGTTAATGGGGGATTTTCAGTTCGAAACTTTTGGAACAGCGACAGGTACATGTATCTTGTGCGCTATTCATACAAAACAGGAAATGGAAAGAGTCATGAATAAGTTAAATCAAGTGTGCTTAGAGTGTAAAAAGATTCTGGAGCTTAATGTTACTATAGGTCTTGGAAAAGCTTATACCAAACAAGAGCTGATTAAAGATTCTTATGATGAAGCTAAGAGTGCTATAGGCTATAGAGCGACTATAGGAAGTGGTATGGTTATTTACATTAGTGATGTAGAGGTTATGCATGTAGGGGTTTTAAGATTTGATGAACAAAGTGAAGGAAAATTGATTCATGCTATTAAGTTTGGAGAGCGAGAAGAGATTATAGAAGTTATAGAAAGTCTCATGCACAAAATGAAAGCAGCTAAGGTACATACCAATCAGCATCAAGTTTATGTCATGGCGATTATTCATGCTATGATGGAAATGGCGCAGAAATATGAGTTAGATACGAATCAGATTTGGGGTAAAGAAGATTATTTTAAAGTTATGGGAAGGTTACTTACTATACAGAGCATGCAAAACTTCATTATCAATAGTGCTCTTTCTATTCATGAAAACCTTCATAAGGAACGTTACGATACGATGAAGCAACTCATAGTAGAAGCGAAAAAGTATATTACAGAACACTTTACTAATCCAGATTTATCTGTAGAGATGGTATGTGAGCATCTACATATTAGCCAGGCTTATTTTTCTACACTCTTTAAAAAAGAGACAGGACAGACATATATTAGTTATTTAACGGAACTTCGTCTTAATAAAGCTATTGAACTCCTTAATAAAACAGAAGATAAGACCTACATTATTGCGAATAAGGTAGGTTATACAGAGCCGAATTACTTTAGTTATGTCTTTAAAAAGAATTTTGGAATAGCACCTAGTCGTTATCAGCGCAGAGCTAATTCGAATAGGGGATGAAGCTATGCTAAAAAGAATAAATGAATGGTGGATGGAGATTTATCATCAACTTAGTTTAAGAAATATTGTATGGGTATCCTTTTCTGCTACAGCAGCTTTAGCTACTATTTTCATGGGCCTGTCCTTTTATAGTAGGTTTTCTATGCAGCTTAATAATGAAATGCAGATGGAAAATCAGGCTTTAATTAATCAAGTAAATAATGCTGTCAATACTTATGTAAGAAATATGATGAAGCTTTCTGATACTTTATATTTTAAGGTCATTAAAGATGAGGACATACAACAAGTGGACTTTGATGAGACTTTCAGGCTATTTTATGAAACCAATAAAGACTCTATTAAAAATATTGCTTTATTTAGCCAAGAAGGAGATCCCATTGTTCTAGCACCAGCAGCTTCATTAAAAGAAGGTATTAATCCAGCCGACCAAAAATGGTTTAAATGTGCGCTTGAAAAAAGTGAGAATATGCATTTTTCTACTTTACATATTCAAAATTTATTTAATGAAAATGATGGTGAGTATGAATGGGTCATTTCATTAAGTAGAGCAGTGCAAATGACTTATGGGAGTGAAGTTAAACAGGGTGTTTTATTAATAGATATGGCTTATGATGGGATTAAACAATTGTTTAGTAATATTTCACTCGGGCAAGAAGGTTATGTCTATATGATGGATCAGACAGGTGCCATCATCTATCATCCTAAGCAGCAGTTATTAGCATCAGGTATTTATAAGGAAAATACACAAGCTGCTATGAATTCTAATGATGGCATTTATAATGAAGTATTTGAAGGCAAACAAAGACAAGTCATTATTAAAACAGTAGGATACACAGGCTGGACGATAGAAGGTGTTATTTTCCCAAATGCAGTGAGTTTAAACAATAAGAAAAGTAACATCTTCTTTATTTTCTTATTTTTGTTTTTTACTATGGGTCTTGTACTTATTAATTCTATTATTTCAACAAAGGTATCTAAGCCCATTAGAAATCTAGAAAAAGCTGTGAAAGAAGTTGAAATGGGAAAACTAGATACGTGTATTAGAGCAGAGGGATTTTATGAAGTACACCACCTGGGGCAATCCGTACATAAAATGGCTGAGCAAATTAAAAAGTTAATGGAGGATATAGTAAAAGAACATGAATCTAAGAGAAAGAGTGAACTAGACGCACTACAATCACAAATTAACCCACACTTTTTATACAATACGCTAGATATTATTGTTTGGATGATTGAGAATGAAAGACAGCAGGATGCAGCTAAAGTGGTTACAGCTTTAGCCAGATTCTTTAGAATTAGCTTAAGTAAAGGCCAGCATATTATTTCTATTGCAGACGAAATTGAGCATGTGAGAAATTACTTAACTATACAGCAGCTTCGGTATAAAAATAAGTTTGAGTATGATATTGAGATAACAGAAGAAGCTAAGTCATTCGCAACAATCAAACTGATTATTCAGCCTCTCGTAGAAAATGCCATTTACCACGGTATGGTCTATATGGATGGGGATGGTCTTATTTGTGTACAAGCTTATGTAGAAGAAAGTGAAGTGTACATTACAGTAAGTGATAATGGACTTGGTATGACAAAGGAACGTATTAATCAGTTATTAAAAGGTGAGATCCAATCTTCTAAAAGAGGATCAGGAATAGGTGTAAGTAATGTAAATGAGCGTATTAAACTCTATTTTGGGGAGGGTTATGGCATACAGATTGAATCTGAGCCAGATGAGGGAACTAAAATGATTGTACACCTTCCAAAGGTTATCTATGAAAAAGAAGAAAAGGGCGTGTAAAGGATGAAACACAAAAATGATATTTTATATATTTTAGCCCTTATTCTATTAGTCATGCTTTATCTTATTTCTTCGACAGATTTGTTTTATAAAGAACAAGAAACTGATATACATCAAATCTCTGTTATTTTAAATGAAACAAGTGATGTTATTTTTGAAAATATTAAATTAGGTATGAAGCAAGTGGATAAGGAGTGGACTACAGAAGTCAATATAGTGACTTTATATGAGGCTAATCATGCAGAGCAGCAAATGAAACTGGTAGAAAGGGAAATTACCAATGGTGCAGAAGCTATTATTTTGTTTCCTGTAGATGCAGAGTTAACCAAGGAATATTTAATACAGGAAAACTGGAATATCCCTATTATTTGTGTAGGAACTTATTTGCCAGAACAGGTAGTAGATGTATGGATACATGGTGATGAACTAGCAAGGGTACAAGAACTTGGTAGAAAGATTATTGAAGATAACTTGCGATTTATTTATACCATTGCACCTAGAATTGAAAGAAGCAATGTGAATCAGAGGTTAAAGGGGCTAAAAGAGGTATTAGAAGAAAATAATGTAGGAGTTGAATGTCTTTACTATGAAACAGAAGAAGAGCTCATTACCTTACTTAGAGAACTGAACGACAAGGAGACAGAGACTGGACTAGTGGCCTTAGATACTATGACTTTAAACTTGCTGATGACTCAGTATAGGACACTAGAGGATCAGAATTTATACATTTATGGAATAGGTTATACGAGTAGCCTTTTAAGTGATGTAGAGAAAGGGCTTATTCAAGCACTTTCTCTACATAATGACTACGATTTAGGGTACTTAAGTTTAGCTTCAGCAGTGGCTTTATTACGACATGAAAAAGTAGCTTATGACCAAAAGGTTATAGGGGGGCTTATTACAAAAGATAATATTTATGGAACGTTCTATGAAAAAATATTATTTCCTATTCACTAATAAGGAGATGTGGGATGAATCAAAAGAAAAGATATTTATTGATTATTACTCTAGTATTCGTTTGTTTTCTACTCTTTAAAAATTATATAAATACTAACTTAAAGCATGAAGAAAATAAAGTTGTTAAGATAGGAGTATGTACATATAAAGCTAGTGATACGTTTATTGCTTCTATTATTACAGAACTTGAAAAAATTATAAAGGAAGAAGAGCAGCTTAGAGAGACTACGATTAAATTAGATATTTCAGATGCTAAAGAAAGCCAGTTAACTCAGAATGAACAAGTACAAAAATACATTGCGTTAGACTATGACGTTATCTGTGTTAATATCGTAGATCGAACGCTTGCTGCTCATCTAATTGATCAAGCATCAAGCGCACAAATCCCACTTGTATTTTTTAATAGACAGCCTGTAGAGGAAGATATGTATCGAAGCGATAGTGTCTACTATATTGGCTCGAATGCAAAAGAGTCCGCCATTATGCAAGGTGAACTTATTATAGAAGCTTATAAACGAAATCCAGAGTTTATAGATAAAAATCAAAATGGGATTATTGAGTATGCTATTTTAGAAGGGGAAGCAGGTCATCAGGATACTGTTATTCGTACAGAATATGCCATCAAGACATTGGAAGAAAAAGGGTTAGAATTAAAAAAAGTAGCAGGATGGTGTGCTAATTTTGATAGAAATCAAGCTGCTGCCCTAGTCGAACAATGGTTAAGTCATGAGCAAGAAGAAATAGAACTTATTTTGTCTAATAATGATGATATGGCATTAGGTGCGGCAGATGCCATTGAAAAGTTAGAAGAAGAAAGTATTGCTATCGTGGGAATTGATGGAACACCACAAGGGAGAGAAGCTGTAGATAAAGGCATTTTACTGGGTACTGTTGTGTCAGAACAAAAACTTTATGCCAGAAAGATTTTTACATTATGTGATGCACTTATTAAAGGTGATGAATTTGTAGACCAGCTCGAGTTAGAAGATAACAAGTATATGTGGGTGCCATGGGGAAAATATATCTAAGATTTTTATAGATAGATAAAAGAAAATCTCATGTAAAAGAAAATTTAATAAAGGTATAATAAACACATCAATAAAGTTATTAAAGATGTGTTTATTATTTTGGAGGGGATCATATGAAAAAGAAATGGATAGGAATGGTAGTAGGAGCAACTATGATGGCAATGTCATTAACAGGATGTAGTGAGGCACCTGCGACACCAAGTGAACCAGAGACATCAACAAGTAGTGAAAAGCCAGCTGAAGAGACTAAGGAACCCGAAAAGGTTGAAACAGATACAGCTGAAGCGCAGAAAGAAGAGATTACAATGGGTATTCTCATTTATAAATATGATGATACTTATATCTCTACAGTACGTTCTGCCATTGAAAAATATGCAAAAGAGGCAAATGTAGCTATTACATTAGATATGCAGGATGCACAAGGTGACCAAGCCAAACAAAATGACCAATTAGATGTTTTAATTGAAAAAGGTGTTGATGTATTAGCTATTAATGCAGTAGACACAGGATCTGCACAAGGACTTGCAGATAAAGCAAAAGCTGCAGGCATTCCAGCTGTATTCTTTAACAGAGAGCCAGATGCTTCTGTTATTCAATCTTGTGAAGGGATTTTTATTGGAACAACAGCCTCAGAAGCAGGTGTAATGCAAGGTGATATCTTATCACAAATGTGGAAAGAACACCCAGAGTATGACCTTAATGGAGATGGTAAAGTTCAATACCTAGTCTTTAAAGGAGAACCTGGTAACCCAGAAGCCGAAGCACGTACTTCTTATGCTGTTTCTCAAGCTGAAGCTAATGGCTTAGTTATGGAAAATGTCAATGGTGATCCTATCGTAGCAAACTGGGCAACAGACCAAGCGCAAACAGCTATGGAAGCTGTCTTAGCAGCTCATGATGGAGAAATTGAAGCAGTATTTTGTAATAACGATGATATGGCACTTGGTGTTATTGCAGCCCTTAATGGTTCCGATTATAACTTATCAGCAGATGGTGAAAAATGGATTCCTGTTTTAGGTGTAGATGCAACAGATGCAGGTGTTGAAGCTATTAATTCAGGTAAAATGGCAGCAACAGTTAAACAAGATGGTGATGCAATGGGTAAAGCTATTGTAGCTATTGCATCAAATGCAGCTTTAGATAAAGACTACTTAGAAGGTACAGACTATACATTAGCTGAAGATGGTATTTCTGTACGTATTCCTTATTCAACCATTCAATAAATCGTAAAATACTAAAATAGGGGAGTATCTTTAAATAAAGCAAGTTATTTAAGGATACTCCCTTTATGAAAAAGAGAGGAAGAAAAGGGGGGAATGCTATGGGCACAGAGTATGTATTAGAGATGGAGGGAATTGAGAAAAAATTTCCAGGTGTTAAAGCATTAGATGGTGCACAGTTAATGCTACGTAAGGGAACAGTACATTCTTTAATGGGTGAGAATGGAGCCGGGAAAAGTACACTGATGAAGTGTTTGTTTGGGATTTATCAAGAGGATGCAGGAAGCATCAAAATAGAAGGAACAGAAATCAGGTTTGATAATCCCAAACAAGCCTTAGATCATGGTGTAGCGATGGTACATCAAGAACTGAACCAAGTACTAAGAAGAAGTGTTATGGAAAATATATGGCTAGGGCGTTTTCCTAAGAAAATGGGACTTATCGATCATGAAAAAATGTATGAAGATACTTTAGAAGTTTTTAAAGATCTTAATATAGAAGTAGACCCTAAAATGCTTATTGGTAAACTATCTGTTTCTCAAAGACAGATGGTAGAAATAGCGAAAGCCGTTTCATATAATGCCAAGATATTAGTATTAGATGAGCCTACATCTTCTTTAACTAAGCAAGAGGTAGAGCATTTATTTGGCATTATTAATAGACTACGTCAACGAGGCGTAGGCATGATTTACATTTCTCATAAAATGGAGGAAATTCTTCAAATATCAGATGATGTAACAGTCATGAGAGATGGTAAATGGATTGCCACCAAACAGGCAAAAGATTTGACAACAGATGAAATTATAAAGCTAATGGTAGGACGTAGTTTAACAAATCGTTTCCCACCTAAGACGAATGAAATAGGAGATGTGTTATTAGAGGTAAAAGGGTTAACAGGAAAGTACATGCCAACTTGTATGGATGTTTCATTTAACTTACATAAAGGTGAAATTCTAGGTATAGCAGGGCTGGTAGGCTCTAAACGTACAGAATTACTTGAAACACTTTTTGGAACAGCTCATAAGGAAAAGGGAGAAGTCATTCTGCATGGTAAGCCTATACAAAATAGGAATGCCAAAGAAGCCATTAAAAATGGTTTTGCTTTATTAACAGAGGAAAGACGTGCAACAGGAATTATTCCACTTCAAAGCATTACATTTAATTCTGTATTAGCTAATTTATCAGCTTATAAAAAAAGAGGCTTTTTATCTGATAAGAAGATGGAAGAAGATACAACATGGGTTATTGATAGTATGAAAGTGAAGACACCTTCTTCTAAAACACATATTAAATCTTTATCAGGCGGTAATCAGCAAAAGGTTATTATAGGGAGATGGTTACTCACTAGCCCAGAAGTACTTCTTTTAGATGAGCCGACCCGAGGAATTGATGTAGGAGCAAAATATGAAATTTATCAGCTTATTATTGATTTAGCTAATAAAGAAAAAGGCATTGTAATGGTTTCTTCTGAAATGCCAGAGCTTATTGGAATCTGTGATCGTATTCTTGTTATGAGTAATGGAAAGGTGGCAGGTATTTTAGATATGAAAAAAGACTATGCGGGTAATGCGCAAGAAGAAATTATGCGATTAGCTGCAAAATATATTTAACTAGGAGGGGGATCAAATGGGAGAAACAAAAACACGTAAGTGGGATAAAGAAAGAATCAATGAGTTTTTATTAAACTATGCACTCTATATTATTTTAGGGATTATGATTATTGTTGTTATTTGTATTAATCCTAAATTCTTATCCGTTTCTAATTTTATTAAGATTTTAACACAAGCGTCTACAAGGGGGATTTTGGCTTTAGGAGTTGCTGGAATGATTGTACTTGCTGGAACAGACCTTTCAGCAGGACGTATTTTAGGATGCTGTGCAGCAGTATCTGCTTCATTAGTACAGTCTGTGACTTATGCGTCAAGGATGTATCCTGGTATTACAGAGGATTTACCACTTATTCTTCCCTTACTAGCAAGTATAACTATTGGTATAATCTTCTGTATGATCAATGGATTTGGTGTAGCAAAGCTTAAACTACATGCTTTCATTGTTTCTTTAGGTACACAGCTTATTGCCTTTGGTTGTACCTGTATCTACATTGATAGTCAAGAAGGCGGGGCTCAGGCTATTTCTAGCTTTAACGAAAAATTTATTAAGTTTGTAAATGGCTCTTTTACTATTGGCAATTTTAAATTACCTTATTTAATTTGTTACTTTGCTATTGCTGCAGTTGTTGTATGGATTATTTGGAATAAGACAACTCTTGGTAAAAATATGTTTGCTATCGGTGGGAATATGGAAGCAGCAGCTGTATCAGGTGTCAATATCTCTAGAAGTATTATGGGGGTTTATTTAGTAGCTGGTGTTTTGTATGGTATTGCAGCCTTTCTTGAAGCTGGACGTATCCAATCTGTTAATACAGGGACAGGACTTAACTATGACTTAGATGCCATTTCAGGGTGTGTTATCGGTGGTGTTTCTTTTGCAGGTGGTGTTGGAACTATTCCAGGGGTTATCATTGGCGTTATTATTCTTCAAGTAATCAACTACAGCTTAAACTTTTTAGGCGTTAACCCTTATCTACAGTATATTATTAAAGGCCTTATCATTATTTTAGCTGTTTCAATTGACGTAAGAAAATATATTGCTAAAAAATAAGTAGGAAATGGGAGCGCATAAAAGTATGGATGATGAACAAAAAGTAAAGGCAGAAGCAGAGCAAGAAGAAAATCAAGAAATGCCCAATACACTTATGTGTATGAAAGAAAATTTATATGATCGTCTCAATGTTTCTTTAAAGACTATGAATATGGTTATTGCTTTATTGGTTATCGCTATTATTGTGTTTACAACTTTTGGTATTTGGCAAGCTCATATTAAATAAGTAAAAAATCCTCGTAGCAAAAGAGAGCTACGAGGATTTTTACAATATAAGCTGGCATAAAACCATCCCCCTTAAATTTAATGGTTTTATGCGGGCTTTTTGTGGCAAAACTTAAGTAACATAAGGTTTTACAAGAGTAGAATGAATCGATGGGACATTTCTTATATAAGGCTGTAGGTACTAGGTGGGTATGACCAAGAGGCTGTAGGAGAAAGGGATGCCACTGCATGTATCACCTTAAGGCTATTGGGGTAGCACATAGGACGTTAAGACTTAGGATAGATAAGCCTAATCTTATTCATTTGAAACGGGTAAAGCCTTGTGTACTTATATAGAGGTGATGCCCCTTGCAACAAGAGTTGCCACTACACTTGCTGCAAAGTTAATGTAAGTGAATGGGCTAGAAGTTAGAAGGGGGGACTAACCATTTACTCAATCAACTTACAAGATATAGGATATGAAACTGGCCTAGGATTTGTTTCACGTCCTTACACTTATATATATACGGATAAGTATAGTAAATGCGTCACAAAATCATAAAAAACTCTATTAATGGGTGAAAATCAATTAGCAAAACATTTAATAAGACCTACTACATGGTAGAGACAACTCCTATTTGGCTCAACTTATGCTTGAGTAGACTCTAGAAATGCTTTATTGTTTAATAAAAGTATATACTTTAAAATAAAGTTGTAATGAGGCAGCCGAATTATTCAAGTATGAAATAGTGGTAAGATAGGAGAAGCAGGTATGAAATTAGAAATAGGTAAATGTATTAAAAGCCTACGATTGCAAAAAGGCATTACACAAGAAGAACTTGCTAATTATTTAGGGGTTTCTTATCAAGCAGTCTCTAAATGGGAAACAGATGCTAATACACCAGATATTACACTACTTCCACAGCTTTCTATATTTTTTGGTGTGACAATAGATGATTTCTTCAAACTATCAGATGAGGAGCATTTTAAACGTATAGATAACATGTTACTGAATGAGCGCATTATTTCAGATGAAGGGTTTGCCTATGCAAAGAAGTTCATAAATGAATTGCTTATGCAAGATTCACAAAATATAGAGGCACTTTGTTTATTGTCTAAACTCTATAACCATAGGGCAAAATCAGATCATGAATTAGCTAAAACCTATGCTAAAGAGGCATTACTTTATGAGCCAACTAATCGCTCTTTACATGTAAGACTGATAGAAGCTAGTCAAGGTATTACAGGAGATGGTTATATTGATAATCATTCAGAACTCATAAAGTTTTATCAGAGCTTCATTATACAGAACCCAACCTATATAACGGGGTATATTATACTCATTAACCAGCTTATTGCTGATTCTAGATTTAAGGAAGCAGAGCAAGTGATTAAGCAGGCTAGGAAAGTAGAAGACCGTTATATATTCTATATTTTTGAAGGAGATATACAGTTAGGCTTAGGACATAGAGAAGAAGCAGTTGAAACATGGAATGAGACAGTTGAACGCTTTAGCCATATATGGCAAGTATACTCATGCCGTGCAGACCGTTTTTGAAATTAGATAGAGTAGAAGAAGCCATGAAGGATTACCATCAGTGCTTTGACATGCAAGAAAAACCTAGATTGGTAGATGGATTATGTTCCCTAGCACCTTTATATGAAGAACGAGGGGATTATGAAAGAGCAATAAAAATATGGGAACAATACATGATGGTCTTACAAGAAGATCATGGTATCACAACGGGAGAGGCACTCGATGCCCCTATGAGAGAAATTGAAAGATTAAATAACTTAAAAAGCTCCTCTATTTAATAGGGGGCTTTTTAAGTTATTTAATCTACTTATTTTTAAAATTTAGTTTATGTAGAAGACATATAATTTATTTAATTATTCTTGTAATGAAAGTTGAATATTTCTGTAAATTTTATTGTAAAAATATAATGAATGTGATAAATATAAGAATATATAGAACAAATAAAGAATAAAAAAGAAGAATATTATTATAATAGGGTGTTCAAGGAATTTGAATATTCGAACAACCATGCTGTGAAAAGATAGAGAAAGGAATAGAGAAAACTATGAAAAAGAATATAAGATACATGGTAATTATTATAAGTAGTATTATTATATTTATGATAGGTAGTAATTATGGTAATAAGCCCTTTGAGCATCTCGTAGCAGATGAAATAGGAGATATTTTATTAAATACAGATTTTGGTGATGTAAGTGTGCGTATTGAAGAAAGTGAACATATAAAAGTTCTATCAAGACTTCTAAAAAGGATTATTATTCAAGAGGAAGAAAGGCCTAATAAATATGAAGTAAGTATGATACATTTTACTTTAAATATGAAAGATGGTAATAAAATACAATTAAGCCTTTGTAATCCTTATCTATTGATAGATGGCAAAAGCTATAAAATGAAATATGGTGCTGGTGAACAATTAAGAATGCTATGGTATCAGTATATACAGAAATCTTTGGTAGAAACTTATAATTAACATAAGGATCCTAGGGGATTGAAAAATATGTTCTAAAATTTTATTACATTAAAAATTAAGAATGTAGAGAGTATAAAAGGAAAGTGTATAATACATAAAAAAATATAAAAAGAGTGCCTATAAGGTACTTTTAGTTACTTATACAGTAAAAATTTCGTAAAACTTGTGTTTCGCGAATAGTTCATTATATAAGTAAATCGCTCTTCTTATACCTAAAACCCACCTATAAGGCTTCCTGTTCTGCTATTGAACAATTTGCTTTATAGGTGGTTTTGTGTTATTTCTCTAATAGAATTTCTGCTAATTCATCTAGCCCTAAAATAACATCTATTTTATTTGTCTGCTTATGAGTTAAGTACCAATCTTTGTCTCTACATAATAATATAGCATCAATGCCAAGCTTTATAGCGCCTTCACAATTGCTAATATTGTCATCTATAAAAATTGCTTCATTTGGATGTACTCCCAATTCCTGTAGAGCTTTTTGATACATTAAAGGATGGGGTTTTATTACTCCAATTTGCGAAGAAATAATAAATGAAGAAAAATACTTTCTTAAATGAGCTTCTATGTATATATTTTCTAATGAGGGCCATGCATCTGATACAATTGCTAACGAATAATGGGCATGAAGTTTAGGAATAATAGTTTTTACATCTTCAAAGAAAGTGTATTTATTAACACTATATACATAATCATGAGCAATACATTCTAAAGTATCAATGGGTACATTTAATTCTTCTAGGTTTTCAAACATAATTTTGAAGTATTCTTTAAAATGTATATATTCTTCTTCTCTATTACTAATTAGAGATTGACTTTCTATGTATTTATAGGCTTTACTAAAGGCATTATGAATTTTTTCGTGTGACAATTTCTGAAACTGTTCTTTATTTATATACTTAAAGAAATTAGGTGTAATAAACCAATTACCTGTGGTTGGTGCATTCAAGACCTTACCTGAATCAAATAATATTGCTTTTTTGTTCTTGATAAATATACTTTTCATTTGATACTCCTCTTTAATCTTATAATTAGTAATTCGCACTAAATTATTGTATATTGCAAGAACAATTTTTACAGTTAGTGCAATCAAAAAGTTGACACTAGCTATTAACTGATTCTTTAAGAA